>OGLM01000012.1_pt1 | contig 226216 bp, 180 predicted proteins | sample 1572531 | NCBI WGS metagenome assembly OGLM01 (sample SAMEA2581909, study PRJEB24529) | metagenome | biome: Human gut stool | place: China | collected 2011
ATCCTCGAAAATCTTCTCTTAATCTGAAGCAACTTATTTTTTTCATGTTCCTAAAAAGATTTGGCAATATTTTTATACTGTGAATATAAATATTATATTTCCTCTAAATAAAGTATGAGAATAAAATGAATTTCGGCCATAATGTTGGCCTGCATGATGCAAGTATCCTTTATCGCTGATGCCGCGGCACTCAATCACTCAACCGACTCTGCAACACCAATCATGACAGTTTCCACTACTGACACGGAAGTTGATTTGATGACATCCATCAGAATTTTAGTCGCGGATAAACTAAACCTCAGTTTCAATGTAGTGCAGCCAGAATCTGTTTTCATATATGATTTAGGTGCAGACTCTCTTGATATGTTCGAGATCTTCGATGAATGTGAAGAGGTTTATGATATTAAGTTAAATGAAACAGATCGCGACGCTGTAATTACTGTATCGGACTTACATGATTTGGTACGGAAAAAGATTCGTGAATAAAAACGCTGCTGTTTAATGAACAGAGTTGTCTTCTTTCTTGTTATTTTTGTTCTGGTCGCAGTTCCTGTCCATGCGGAGACGGTGGTCAGGGGACGCGTGTTTGATGATAAGGGGAAGAAGACTGTGGAGTTCGCGAATGTGGGGGTTTACAGGTCGGACAGTAAACTGGTCGGGGCCTGTGCGAGTGACGGTGACGGAAACTTTGAGATCAAGGTTCATAAAAATGGTGACTACCAAATAACGGTCTCGTTTCTCGGATGCGGAAGCTGGGTCAAGAAGATTCACTGTGCAGGAGGTGAGTTGGATCTTGGAAAGATACGTCTCAAGGAAGACAATGAGGAGTTGGATGCCGCAGGGATTTTCGCGAAGACACTGATAAAGAAGGAATCGGACAGGATCGTCTATGACGTGTCAGCGGATCCGGACGCGGCAAGGATGAATATGTCGGCGTTCATGTCGAAGGTCCCCGGACTGAAGATGTCCGTCAGGAACGGAGATCTGGAATACGGCCACATTCCATTGGAAAAGATCCTCATTGATGACAAAGAGAACGACATGATAAGCAAATCCCGACAGTACCCGATGAGTTTCATCAAGGCGGACTACATGTCAAAAATCGAATTGATCCTCCCGAATTCTCCCGAGTACAACAACGCCGCGCCAATGTTGGTGATCACGCTGGACAAACCGCTTCCATTCGGAGCCGCAGCCCAACTGACGGGATATTCTTCATCACATAACAGCCATGACTTCACTCCGGACGCGGTCGTGAACACCCCCTTGATCGGAATCGGACTGAGATATTCCTTCAACTATGAGGACAAGCCATCTCTGACAAATGAATATTCAAGGACTTCATACAGTGCCGATGGTTCCGCCCCAAGCTCGTTCGAAGGGAACAGCACATCGGATAGTGACTCCAAAGGACAGAACCTGAACATGAATCTGTTCAGGACTTTCATGAAAGATAAGCTGAGGTTTAACGCGAGCATCGGGACAAACAGGCAGGACAGTCATGAACGATTGGAAACCGAATCCTCCATCATGAGGCCGGGACAGAACGAAGAGACTACCGTAACCGCCTCTACGAAGGCAACAACCTCGCCTTTCAGGCTGAACGCCGGATTCCGTGCCAATTACGATTGGAGACGGGGCTGCGGTGTCACCGTGAAATACACTATGAGAAATTCCGAAAGTTCCTCCTATGAGAACCTCTTTCGTGAATCTTCGGGCGATCCGCTTTACAACCACTCCGCCAACTCCGACTTGCAGCATAACATCTCCGCAAACCTTAAGTTCAGGGACAAAAACAGAAAATGGGGAGCGAAGATTGAGACAGGATACATGTTCAGGGACTATAATGACAGGACCGAATATTGGAGCGGGAGCATAGGTGGCATGGACTATAATCAAGGAGTGGCATACACCGACGCAATGGTTCTCGGGAATCTTTTCAAGAGGAAAATGGGCTTCAGCATAGGTGTGAAAACTGAATATGTTGACAACAAAGGAGTGGACTTGGCTTCATCGAAGTCCCTTGACTACAACGAGTTCAATCTGATACCCATGGTCGGGATCTCTTGGATCTTCCTGAAGGACTACAAGCTCTCCTCATCTTACATATGCCGGAGCAAGCGACCGCGTCAGGAACAACTGGACCCATATTCAGACACCTCTGACCCTTATAACATCAAAACGGGTAATCCTGACCTCAAAGGTGAGGTCAGTCACTCTGTGTCATGTGGATTACAGCGAAATTTCAAAGTCAAATGGCTCAACCAGCTAACTGTCAACGCCAGTTACGATGTTACTCCAAACGCCATTCAAAGGATATCCACCGTGGATGAGGACAATGTCAGGACAACCTCCTACGCTAACATAGGCAGGCATTCATCATCGAGCGTCTCACTGGCCGGCAAATTCCGGCCGACAGACAAGATCGATTTGAACGTGCAGGTAAGTCACAGACGTTCACGCTACGAGATATACGGTGAGAAAACCAACACCTTCAACTCATTCAGCCTTTCGGAAAACGCATCCTTCGACCTTGGCTTCGCACAAGTAGGACAGAGCCTGCTGATGCTTCCTACCGGTGTCACAGCGCAATCAAAAGACCTGCGGATTGAGCCGCTTATGGATCTTACCGTCTCCAAATACTGGGAAAAGGCTAATTTCGGGGGCACGATCGGAATTGAAGATGTGCTTCACGGACGTTCATATATGAAATCCACAATATTCTCATCCAAATTCGTCCAGAAAACATGGACGCGGCGGCGTGGACGCATGATTTATATTTCACTCTACTGGAGGATCGGCAAGTTCCGGCAGACCGAGAGAGTGACACATTCATCGTACGATTTGAATTAAATTTGAATATTCGGAAAATATTTTGATTATCTGAAAATTATGCCTATCTTTGCACGCTTTTCCGCAGGGTGCGGGGAAGAAGACGTTATTAATCATCAACAAAATTTTTTGCGAAAATGGCAGAGTATTTACAAGCCGACAAGAAGCAAGAGATTTTCGCTAAGTACGGAAAGTCTAATACAGACACCGGCTCACCAGAGAGTCAAGTTGCTTTATTTTCCTACCGTATCAATCACCTCACAGAGCATGTGAAGAAGAACAAGAAGGATGTTGTCACCCGTCGTTCCCTTCTCCGTCTCGTAGGTAAGAGGCGTCAGCTTCTGGACTACCTCCAGAAGATCGACATCGAGAGATACAGAAAGATCGTCAAGGAGCTCGGTCTCCGTCGATAAATTCACGATAGGAACAGAAAAGGGATTGGCCGCGCTTTATGACGCAGCCGTCCCTTTTTTATTAAATGGAATCGAAGATATTCCACGATTTAGAAAGACGCTGAAGTTTTCAGATATATTTTGTTGAGGACACGCGGTAAAAACAGTAAAATGAACATCATCACAAAGAAGATCGAATTATCCGACGGTCGGGTGATCGAGATCGAAACCGGCAAAGTTGCCAAGCAGGCAGACGGTTCGGCGGTGGTCAAGATGGGAGGCACGATGCTCCTGGCCACTGTTACCTGCGCTAAAGAAGCAGCAGAAGACACAGACTTCCTTCCACTTCAGGTGGACTACAAGGAAAAATTCTATTCCGCGGGACGTTTCCCGGGCGGATTCATGAAGAGAGAGGGCAAGGCCTCCGACTACGAGATTTTGATCTCACGCCTCGTTGACAGGGCTCTAAGGCCTCTGTTCCCTGAGGATTTCCACCTTGCCGTGTTCGTCAACATCTGGCTGATCTCAGCCGAGAAGGACATCCAGCCTGACGCACTCGCAGGTCTCGCCGCTTCAGCCGCTCTGGCTGCCAGCGACATTCCGTTCCTCGGGCCTATCTCTGAGGTACGTGTGGCAAGGATCGACGGAGAGTTCAAGATCAACCCTAACTTCAGCGAGATGGAAAAGGCCGACCTTGAGCTTATGGTCGCCGCCACCGAGGAGAACATCATGATGGTCGAGGGTGAGATGAAGGAGGTTTCCGAGGATGTTATGCTTGAGTCCATCAAGTTCGCCCACGAGGAGATCAAGAAGCACTGCCGCATCCAGAAAGAGCTCAACAAGGAGCTCGGCAAGGATGTCAAGAGAGACTATCCTCACGACGAGGAGGACGAGGATCTCAAGAAGAAGATCCACGATTTCGCCTACGACAAGTGCTACGCTCTCGCCAAGTCCGCGAGGCCTAAGCACGAGAGAGAGGACGGTTTCGAGGCCATCAAGAAGGAGTGCGTCGAGTCTCTTGGTCTGACCGAAGAGGAGCAGGATGCCAAGAAGATGATGATCAACAGATATTTCGGTCACGAACAGAGAGAGGCTCTGAGGAATCTTGTCCTCGACGAGGGCCTTCGTGTGGACGGTCGTCAGACCACACAGGTACGTCCTATCTGGTGCGAGGTTGACTGTCTGCCTTGCGCTCACGGCTCGGCTATATTCACCCGTGGTGAGACACAGGCCCTTGCCTCCGTCACCCTCGGAACAAAGATGGACATGAAGGAGATGGACGAGGTTCTCGTACAGGAGACCCAGCAGTTTGTCCTCCACTATAACTTCCCTCCGTTCGCCACCGGAGAGGCCAAGGCCCAGAGAGGTGTTGGCCGTCGTGAGGTAGGTCACGGAAACCTGGCATTCAGAGCTCTCAAGGCCGTTATGCCTAAGGCTCCGGAGTTCCCTTACGCTGTACGCGTTGTCTCGGATATTCTTGAGTCAAACGGATCTTCATCACAGGCTTCGATCTGCGGTGGCTGTCTCGCCCTTATGGATGCGGGCGTTCAGATCAGCAAGCCGGTTGCCGGTGTGGCTATGGGACTTATCACCGACGAGAAGAACCCTAACGGCCGCTACGCCATCCTTACCGACATCCTCGGTGACGAGGATCACCTCGGTGACATGGACTTCAAGGTGGCCGGTACCAAGGACGGTATCACCGCGACCCAGATGGACATCAAGGTTGACGGTCTTTCATACGAGGTTCTCGCGAAGGCTCTCCAGCAGGCTCACGAAGGCAGAATGCACATCATGGGCGAGATGATGAAGTGTCTCGACAAGCCTCGCGAGGACTACAAGCCGTTCGTTCCGAGAATCAAGTCCTTCGAGATCGATAAGGACTTCATCGGAGCTGTCATCGGCAAGGGTGGCGAGACCATCCAGAAGATCCAGGCCGAGACCGGCGCTGTCATCTCCATCGATGAGATCGACGGCAAGGGTGTTGTGGACATCGCCACGAACGATGCTGCCGCCATGCAGAAGGCTTACGACTGGATCCAGAGCATCTGCGCTGTTCCGGAGGTCGGCCAGACCTACCACGGAAAGGTTGTCTCAATCCTTGAGTTCGGCGCGTTCGTCGAGATCCTCCCTGGCAAGGAAGGCCTTCTCCACGTGTCAGAGATCGCTTGGAACAAGACAGAGAATGTAGAGGATGTCCTTACAGTTGGTCAGGAAGTTGACGTGAAACTCCTTGAGATCGATGCCAAGACAGGCAAGATGAGACTCTCTATGCGCGCCCTCACTCCGAAGCCGGAAGGCTACGTAGAGCCGGAGCGTCGTCCACGCGGAGGCAACGACCGTGGCGGAGACCGCAGGAACGGCTTTGACCGCAGGAATGGCGGAGACGACCGTCGCAACGGTGACCGCAGGAACGGAGGCTTCGACCGCAGAAACGGCGATGACCGCCGCGGCTACGACCGTGGTGGAGACCGCAGGAACGGCGACGACCGCAGAAACGGCGGCCACAGGAACTTCGGCCCGAAGAACGACTTCAACGCCAACACCGAAGACCACTCCGACAGCCTCGACAAGAACACTGAGGAATTCTTTTAATGAATATGCTCCCTCAAGTGATTGAGGTGGCAACCGAATATGAAAAGAGGGTGACTTTCTGGTCATCCTCTTCTTTTTTACAGCTGAAAACGTACAGCAGAAGGCCTCTGTGTGTACCAAATGAACCAAGACACGCCATCGGTACAGGAAACGCGCTTCTAGTGTACAAATTAATGATTCAACTTTCGCAAGTAGGCAATTACCTGCTGTAAAGTACATTATCTCACGTTCAAAGGTGATTGCCCACCCTCATCAATTCACGTTACCCCCTCCCTAAATCCCTCCCCTCGGGGGAGGGGATGCGCTTCGCGCACATTGAATAAGAAAATTCCAGGCCGGACACCCTTCACAGGTTGCCCGGTCTGGTGTACATTATCAATATTAAACTTATGGGTTTCAGTCGATTACGGCGAAGGTTATGAGGGAGGAGACGGAGAGGGCGACAAGGATTATCAGCCAGATGACGAACAGGATGAGGCCTGGGTGCCATTTCGGGGATTTGAGGCCGAAAATCAGCATCACGCCGCCGTAGAGCATGATGAAGAGTGGAATCGCGACCACAAGGATGGCTGAGACCATCACTAGAGGGACGGAAATGAAGGACAGAACCTCAGGGGCCTCAATGGCGATGTGCTCTATGAATTTGTTGTAGAAGAAACTGTTGCCGAGGATCTCTCCGCCCCACCAGAATGAGCACAGGAACGCTATGCCGGCGACTCCGGCGAGGAGGAGGAGCACTCCGAATATGACGGAGAATATCCTGCTGATGTTTTTCCAGGTCTCCGTGTCCTTAGCCTTTGGCTCCTCACGGGGAGTGTTGCGGATTCTGGCGCTGATGTCATCCACGGTGCCTCTTTCACCATGGAGTTCATCGCGCTGGCGGACTGTCTTCACGGCCGGCATGCAGATCCAGAGGACGATGTACACAAGTGGAACGGAGATGTGAATCCAAGGCTCAAGCGGCCAGAAATGGAAGTTTATACCACCCAGTAGAGTCAGGACAACGAATAATATTCTGAATATTGCCGGATCCACATTGAAGTAGGTGGCGAGGCCGCTGCAGACTCCGGCCAGTTTTCCGTTGGCGGGGTCGCGGTAGAGTCTGCGGCGGGGTCTGGCAGAGGTCTTGTTAGTGTTCTTTGATGTACGGTCGGACGCTTCGGCAGGCTCAGCGTCCGGTGCGTCCGAAGTTTCCTCCTCGATGGTCTCAGGGCGGCCAAGGACTGAGATCACGTCATTTACCATAGCGAGGGTGACGACACCGCCCTTGCCGCTTTTCTCCAGAAGGAGCTCAGCCATGCGTTCCTCAATCCCTTCCATGACCTCCGCTCCGCTCTCTTTCCTGGAATAGAACGCTTCGAGCTGGTCAAGATATTCCTTGGCGGCGCGACTGGCGCTGTCCTCCAAAGAGAACACATAGCCGCCTATGCTGATATATTCAACTTGTTTCATTGTCTTTCAATACATTAGGAAGCAGACGCTTCATATTCATTGTTTTATTGTCTCGATGGTTTCCACGATCTCCTGCCAGGCCTGGTCCATCTCCCGGAGCTGCTGACGGCCTTTCTCGGTGATGCAGTAATATTTCCGAGGAGGCCCCTGCGTGGATTCCTCCCATCGGTAGGAAAGCAGGCCCTGGTTCTTCTGACGGATCAGAAGCGGGTAAAGCGTCCCCTCGACCACGATCATATTCGCTGATTTCAAATCATCCAGAATCGAGGAAGCGTAGGCCTCCTTGCGCGCCAGAATGCTGAGTATGCAATATTCAAGGACTCCCTTGCGCATCTGGGAGCGTACATTGTCGGCGCTATTTTCCATAACCGCTCCTCCCCTGGCTGAATCTCGCCATATTCTCGGCCGTCGGCTCAAGGCCACGCATCATACATTTGTCCGCCGGGGTCTTGGCGACAGGAACCACTATCCACAGGACAAGGTAAACCAGGAAACCGGTTCCCCAAAGCAACAATGTCAGAAGGGACACGATCCTGACAATCGTAAGGTCCACATTGAGAAACGCTGCCAGTCCGGCGCACACTCCCCCGATGGTCTTGTTGTCCAAGTCACGGAAAAGCCTCCGGCGGGATGTTCCCTGGGCACCGTTATAGGTGAAATCCACGCCTAATCCGGACCTTGGATATTCATCTTCCTTCCTGGCACTTTGATTCTGTTCCCGGGCATTCGTTCCTGATTCCGACTCCTTAGGTTCCATGGAGCCGTCCGGCATTCCGAGCTGCTCGACCACTTTCGTGACAAGAGCCAGATTGACAACCCGGTAGGAAGCCCCGCCGGTTCCCTGATCGAACAGCTCCGCGATCCGGTTCTCCAGATCGGCCATCACCTCTTCCTTTGCCGACTGTGTGTCACGGTCAAGACGGGCTTTGAAGTGATCAAAATAAGTAAGAAGCCTTGCGTAGGCATCCTCATCCAAAGAGAAACTTCTGCCGCCCACACTAACGTTCACAACTTTTTTCATTTTTGTAATATATTATCCATCAATATTTTCACGCTTTCAAAGTTTCTTATCCGCACAAACGGACCTTGCTTTGCAATCAATTTTACGATGCAAAGATATAAATAATTTCAAATACCTTGCAAGACAAAGTACTAAATTTTTCAAAAATATTCGAGAATCAGACTTCCGCCGCTGGAACAAGCGCGAATTTGCGTGATTCGCTTAGATGAGGAATATCATGTCCGCTAAAACTAATTTCTGTCCGAGAGAATGCTTTCAAACGTGGTGGAATAGTCCTCGCCGTAATCCTTCTTGTACTTTGTTATGAAAGCCTGATAGAGACGGCCGGCCTTTTCCTCTTCTCCAAGAGCGGCCAAGGCACGGACGGAATAGATCAAGGCGTCATCATCAAGAGGATCCAGACTGAACAGGATGTCGGCGCACAGGACAGTGTTCTCGTACTGCCTGAGGGAGAAGCGCCTCGAAAGTTCGACAGTCACGACAGATTTGACCCTGCGTTCGGTCTCCGCCTTCATCTTGTCAAACATGGGATCCGACTCGTTCTTCAGGAACTTTCCCCTCGCCACAATCGCAAGGATGGCATCCATGTCAGGATTCTCGGAATTGAGGAGACGTTGGAACTCAAGATAATCACAATTAAAGACCTGAGCCAGGTCAAAGCCGAACTTTCCGTCCTCATAGACCATCTTGATCCCGTCAAGGCCTGCGAGGAACTTCCTGAGATTGTTGGCGGTGACTCCCCTGAGATTCTTTGCCTTGTCCTCCTCCTTGTCCGGCCAAAGAAGTCCGCTGATTTTCTTGGAGGAAGCGCCTCCATCCTCCAGACTGTCAAGCACTATGAGGAACATCTGACGGAGTTTCGAGGTGAAGCGCGTCGTGATGTCCTTTCCATCCCTGTCGATGACAGTAAGGTCACCAAAAAGGTAGATTGAATCCGGCTTGTCGTCATTGGATCTGATGAAAGACGGAAGTTTGGCGGAGCGAGAGTCCTTTCTTCTTGCGGAGATTCTGAAGAAAACCTTAACCAAGGCCACGGCCAGGATAAGGACAACGACAAGAACAATCAAGAGAATCCTCTGGCGCATTCTCGACACTACTGTGGATATTCTCTGAACTCCGGGAGGATAGGATATCAGATAAGTAGAGACAGAGGAAGACCTGTCGTCAGGCGACTCCTCCACCAAAGCGATCATCACCCCTAAATCACGGTCATAATACAGGTTAGCATTGGATGTGATCTTGTCGGAATTGATCGGAATAGGATCGCCAAGGATCTCGAAATCACCGTTTTTCAAAGAAAAGCGGTAAAGCCCCAACTCTGAAAGCGTCTCATACTCAGGATAGCACAGGGTGTAAAACCCGTCTCCGTCCACCACCATTCCACGCACCGCCACACAGTTGTTTCCCTTCCAATCAGCCGCCCACAGCCGCCGGGAGGAGCGCTCGACGGGATTGACCTCAAAAAGGTCGTAGGAATATTCACGTCCCACGATTTGGTCGCCGCTTTCATTGCCCATTCCGCCGTAGATCAGAAGGTTGCCGCTTGCATTGTCGTAGCCCATCGAGCAGAAGAAGCGAGGGAATATCTCATCTCCGGACCTGATGTCCCATCTCGACCACGAATGCTCTGTCAGGTCAAAATCATAGAAAGACCCATTGTAGCGGCGGTTGCCATAGCCTCCGAAGATTGTAAGGCGGCGACCGGTGCTGTCCAGCCACTGGGCGTGATGATGCATCTGCATCTCCAAAGACTCCGAAGACACCGGAGTCCACAGGAGCGAGGACGGATCCAGTCTGGCCACTGTCGGGAGTCCCTTGTTCTTGTCGTCGTCATAGAAAACCTGATAGGCGTAGACCGATCCGTCAAGCGGGTCGATGAATGAAGTGGCGCACGCATTGACAACAGGACAGGGATTGGCCGTCCGAGATGCCGTAAGGCGCTCAGAGACAAGGTCAAGAAAGAACACAGAGTCCCTGTCGAACATATACACCCTGTGACCGTTCGGGTCGAAACCGGCGCAAAGCATCCGGGAGGATCTCACCGTGGAAATCCTCTTGAAATGATAGGAGTCGTTCAGCAGCCAGATCGGATTGACGGCCTTGCCGCGAAGATACCAGCGGGAGCTCAGGGCGATGTCTCCGGAATCCTCGTCCAGCGGGAAACGCACCTTGTCACCGTCAAAAGAGATCACAAGGTCACTTATCGCGAACGACGGCACATCAATCAGGTACTCACTCTTGCCGAACCAGATGCGAGGTCTGATGGTAACAGGAAGGTCAACCTCTCCGGAAGCCTCCCACGAGTCCCCTACCCTAAGCGTCGCCGAATCCTTGTGCGAGTCGAACGTGAGCGAGACCGGCACCCAGTCCTTGGCGACAGAAACCTCGGACTTAGGGATTTCCAACTGGGCGATGAAACGCTTCCCTTCGAGAATAAGCTTGAAGAGGTAGGAGTCCGAGGTCTCCTCATAGAAGAAATTGATGATCGGAGAATCCTCCCTGCGCCCGGACCTCATCCTGAATATATAGCCGTCCGAAGCTCCGGGCAGGGTCTTGAAGCCAAAGGAAAGGACCAAGGTTCTATGGCAGCTGCCGAACAGTCCGGGATTGATCCGGAAAGATGTCCTCTGGTCTATCTGGCGATCGTGGCCATAGAAACCCAGGCCTTGGGAGAAACCCGTGACCGAGATGAAGAACAAGAGAAGCGAGATGACAAAACTGCGCATAAAACAGGTTATTTTGCGTAAAAATATCAATAATTCATCAAATTAACCTAAAATATTCCTCGATTTAATCTTAATTTAACCCCAAAGTTAACCATAAGAGGCTTTCTTTGCAAAACGATTCAAAGCCAAACACAAGACAATATTAAAATAAATACTCAAACAAAATGAAAAGATTCAAGACTCTCGGCGCTTTGGCGCTCGTGGCCGCTCTGTTGGGAACGGCGTTCACATCCTGCAAGAAGGACGAGGAAAAGACTCCGGAACTTGAGACAGGAACTGTCTCCGGTACAGTGACAAGTGACATCGGCTCTCCTATAGCCGACGTGACAGTTGAGATCGCGGACATCAAGAAGACCGCGACCACCGACGCTTTCGGATCGTACAAGATCGACGGCGTGACAATCACCAAGCACTCCGTGACATTCAAGAAGGACGGATTCGCCGACGCAGCCGTGACAATCACGGAGAAGTCATTCGTTGACAAGGTGGCGACAAAGGTAGATGCCATTATGGCCGTGGCCTGCGCCGCTATTAAAGGTGTGACCGTGGACGCGAAGAACGGCAACGCCCCTCTCGCCGGAGTGACAGTCTCCCTCAACGGTGCGAAGAGCGTCGAAACCGGCGCTGACGGAACTTTCGCTTTCGAGAACCTGACAATCGATGACTACACCCTCACCTTCACGAAGACCGGGTGCGTCACAGTCGAGAAGAAAGTGGAGAAAGCGGCGTTCATGGGCGATTTCATCGTCACTCTCGGTGATGTCCAGATGGGCAGCAAGGAACTCCTCAGGGGAATGACCTTCGAGCAGATTCAGGCCACAGCCAACACTTTCTACTACAATGAGTACAGAGGTGGAAAGAACGGTGATGACTATCCTCACTTCGACTGGTCGTCTGACTTCCTCTACACTATAACAAGCTTCTACGGCTGGTACGAGGAACAGAACGAAGGCACGACCATCCAGATCAGAAACCGCGAGGAAGACGGTGACTGGAACAATCCTGCCGACCTCGACGTGTTCGACTCCTACATCTACGGAAAGAAGGCGATCACAGCCGACAACTGCAAGATGTACCTCAAGGTGCGCACACACGGCGCCGATGACTCCGACCCTACCAACTTCGGCGTGATGGTTATCGACCCTACCTCAGCCGACCCTGAGGCCGTCAGAATCGGTGACATCCGCACCTACGGCAACGACAGCTACACCACCGGTTGCGACGGCGACCGCCACGACTTCGAATTCGACCTTACACCATACATCGGCAAGGAAATCTACTTCGCCATCGGAACCTATAGGGTACGCACCGGAGACTACTGGAAGCAGCTTGTGATCCGCCGTATCGTGTTCGCCAAGGAATGCCCTTCAGACTGGGGCTGGTGCCCGGGCGAGGAGATCACCGAACTCGGAAAGAACTGGAAGCTTACCAAGGAGATCGTACGCTCCACAATGCCTGTGACAGAGACCGACGAGTTCTCCGGCATTTCCAAAGTCGGTATGCAGGACATCGACGGGCCTGAGAAGTACCGCGACGCCTACCAGACCTGGAGAGGACAGAACCACTTCGCGGCCTACTGGGCTTGTATGCCGATCCACAAGGACAGCGAGCCTTTCGCCGGTGAGGGATTCGTCATCAAGACAAACGGAGGCGGAACGACTGTGACACTTGACGAGCCGCAGGCATATTTCTACGCAAAACTTCCTGTCAACGCGAAGAAGACCCTCTGGCTCAAGACCCGCAATTTCAGCACCGAGCATCCTACCTACTTCAAGGTAGTGGCGATCACCGAGGACTGCGCTGTCAACTTCCTTGAGCCTAAGGTGCACACCGTCGGCAACGGCCACGAGGCCAACTTCGCCGAATCAGCCGGAAACGGAGCCTGGAAGTTCATCAACGAGGGCGGCGGAAACGACGAGCCTGAGCTCTACGCCAACTTTGAATATGATCTCTCAGCCTACAGCGGAAAGAACGTTGTGATCGCACTCGCGGTGTTCAAGGGTGACGACAACGGCGACGAGAACAAGATGGCGATCCACTCTATCGGTCTGAAATAATGAGAAAAGCTTTGATGGTTGTGCTGCTGGCCCTTGCGGTCGGCGGCACAGCCTGTTCACATAACGGAAAGGATCCCGAGCCGACACCTCCGGAGCCACCTGTCCAGGAAACGAATCTGGACAAGGCCGAGGAGAATCTCCGGCGCTCGCTGACCCTGACGCAATCGGCCTTGGAGCATTGTTTCAAAGGGAACTCGATGCTGATGATGCGCTACTACTACCCGTTCATCGGCACCACATCCCTCGAAAAGGCCAGCGTCTGGATGTACACGTCCTCACTTGAGGCAGTCAACGCCCTGCTTTCCGGAATGGAGGATCTGAAAGAGGCCGGGAGGCCGGAGCTTTACGACACAAACAGCGAGGCCCTGAAAAAGACTCTCGGAGACCTTTTCGACGGGCTTGACTGGTACAAAGGCACTTACACTCTGACATCCTACACCCAGACAAAGGAATGGTCAGTCTACGGAGTCAACAGGGGAAACAGCCCAGGCACAGCCAAGGTCGAGGGAGTCGAGAACGTCTATGACGACCAGGAATGGCTCACAAGGGAACTGCTCAACGCCTACAGGCTGACAGGAGAGTCCCGCTATCTTGAAAAGGCGGAATACCTCGCTGAATATGTCCTTGACGGATGGGACTGCACCTTGAAGAGCGACGGCACGGAACACGGCGGAATAACCTGGGGGCCGGGCTACTACACCAAGCACTCGTGCAGCAACGGGCCGTTCGTCAGTCCGCTTGTCTGGCTGAGCGAAATCTACGCCGGAAAGAACGCCAAGATCACCCACCGCTACATCGACGCGACGAAGACCCGCCTGACCAAAGAGATGGACAAGAGCGAGTACTATCTGATGTTCGCCAAGAAGGTCTACGCATTCCAGAGGAACAACCTCCTCAGGAAGTCCGTCGGGGTCTATTACGATATGCTCGGAGCGAAGGGGTCGTCCCTGAGCGAGTCCGGAATCGCCTACGAGACCATCGACGGAGTGCGCTACAGGGCAAACAACCAGGAAGAGGGTCCGACCGGGACGGCATATTCATACAATTCAGGGACAATGCTTTCCGGCGCCGCCGACCTTTACAGGGTGACAGGGGACAAGGAATATCTCACTGATATGACTAACCTCTCCAACTCTACGCTGGTCTATTTCGCGAAGAAGTCCGCAACTGTGGAAGACTGCTATGACTACGATGTCACCGGATTCAACAACTGGTTCAACGGAGTTCTACTGAGGGGTTGGGTGGATGTCTCGGCGCACTATTCCAATGTTTCCCTGAACATCACCACGTTCCAGAACAATCTGGACCACGGCTACACGAACTACCTTCACGACGGTTTCCTGCCGCCATCCCTCCTCTACGGATGGAACACGGACAATGCCAAAAACAAGGTGGAAGGGATGTTCGCTTTCGCCTTCGCGGCAGAGTACGCCGAGATAGCGAGATACCTCATCAGCACAAAATAAACACCTAATTAAGATTATGGTAAAAAAGACATACATAGCTCTTCTGCTGCTGTTTATGGCTGTGTTCAGCCTGAACGCGCAAAGCAGCCTGACTGTCTCGGGAACTGTCCGGGACTCACAGGGACAACCGGTCATCGGAGCCAATGTGATGATCAAAGGCACCACCACCGGAGCGGCCACGGATCTGGACGGGAAATATTCCCTCTCCGTTCCGGGGAACGCCGAGATTGAATATTCCTGCATAGGCTACACCACGGTGGTCGAGAAAGTCGGCGGCAGGAAAGAGATTGATGTTGTCCTCAAAGATGACAACACCTACCTTGAGAGCGTGGTGATCGTGGGTTACGGAACCCAGAAGAGGGGTTCGATCACCGGCTCCATCTCCGGAGTGAGCGGAGAGAATATGCTCCACACAAAATCCGAGAATCCGCAGAACATGCTGACCGGAAGAGTCGCCGGAGTGCGTGTCTGGCAGAAGAGCGCCGAGCCTGGAACCTACAGCAACAGCTTCGACGTCAGAGGATTGGGAACACCGCTCGTGGTAATCGACGATGTGCCGCGGACAATAGAAGACTTCCAGAGGCTCAATCCTAACGACATCGAGAATGTGTCGGTACTCAAGGACGCGTCCGCAGCCATCTACGGAGTAAGAGGTGGTAACGGAGTCGTGCTTGTCACCACAAAATCAGGAGCGAAGGGCAAGGCGAAGGTCAACTATAACGGAAGCTACACCTTCCAGTTCCCTTCAACTATGCCAAAGTTGGCGGGAGCGGTCGACGCGATGACCCTCTACAACGAGATGACGATGAACAAGGCGGACGGAAGCGGATCAAGAGTCTATCTGGACGCAGATATGGAGCCTTACATCAACGGCACAAAAAAGGCGGCAGACTGGAACTCGCTCGTGTTCTCCGACTGGTCTCCGCAGACGCAGCACGATGTCAGCATCTCCGGTGGCAGCGACAAGTACCAGTACTACGTCAGTATGGGGTACCTGTTTCAGGAGGGATTCTTCCGCAGCAGGGACCTGAACTACTCGAAGTACAATCTGCGTTCCAACATCAACGCCGAGATTACGGACGGACTTAATATGACATTCAGCGTCAGCGCGTTGGCAGACGACCGGCGGACACCGGACTCGGACGCCGTCACTCTGATCAGGAATCTCTGGAAGCAGGGAGTCCTTTTCCCGGCCTACGTGGACGAGGAGCAGACGATGCTGAACTACGATGGACTCGACCTGGAGCAGAACACCGTGGCGATGATGACATCAGACATCTCCGGCTACAAGAAATACCGCCAGAAGCAATTCCAGACCTCCGCTTCCCTTGAATATGACTTCGGCACTCTCACGGACATCCTTCAAGGCCTTACGGTCAAGGGATTGGCGAGCTACGACTACCGCTTCGACGACAACGAGATGTTCCGCAAGTCTTATTCCCTCTATGCGAAGAACAGTCTGACCGGCGAATATGTCTCCAAAGAGTTCGCCGACCATTCGGACAGGCTGACACGAGAGCATTACGCCAAGCAGCAGATTCTCGGACAGATTCTTCTGAACTATAACAGGAAGTTCGCCGACCGCCATTCGGTGGGAGCGACCTTCGGAGCGGAGGCGCAGCGCAGAAAGGGAGACAACTACTACCTCTACGGTGACCTGGCCTTCAGCTCACCGTATTTCACGGCCCTGAAAGACAACACCGAATCCACATTCGTAGGCATCAACACAGGACTGGACGCATTCCACGACATCGAATACAGAGCCTTGATAGGCAGAGTGAACTATGCGTTCGATGACCGCTATCTTTTTGAAGGTCAATTCCGCTACGACGGCTCATCGAAATTCTCGCCGGGACACCAATGGGGATTCTTCCCTTCATTCTCCGCCGGCTGGAGAGTGTCTGAGGAGCCTTGGTTCAAGAACACACCTTTCCTGTCATTCATCAACCAGCTCAAGGTCAGAGGCAGCTATGGCTCACTTGGAGACGACAGCGGAATCAACTACGAATGGATCTCCGGCTACACCTACCCTGCCACGTCCGGAGACGCGGAGAAAGGCTATTACAGCAACTATGCTCCGGGCTATCTGCTCGACGGGTCCTTCATCTACGGTGTGGGAACCTACCCGCTTCCCAACAAGAACATCACGTGGCTCAGATCCAAGACTTTCAACATCGGAGTGGATTTCGAGGCGTGGAACGGACTGCTCGGAATCACCGTTGACTATTTCGAGAGAAGGAGAAGCGGAATCTTCGCGCAGAACTCCTCATCGCTCCCGACCGTTGTCGGCGCGGAGGCTCCTATCGAGAACATCAACTCCGATATGAATATGGGACTGGAGCTGGAACTAAGCCACAGAAACAAAATCGGTGATTTCTCCTACAACGTCAAAGGGATTGTGACAGTCACACGCCAGAAGTATCTGGACGCTCTCAATCAAGGGCCTTACGGCAACTCCTACGAGAGATGGCGCAACGACAACCTGACCCACCGCTATCAGGGAATCCAGTTCGGCTATGAAAGTGCCGGACGGTTCACAGGCTGGGAGGACATCTGGAGTTACGACATCTACAAGGAAGGCAGCACCCTTCCGGGCGACTACAAGTACCTTGACTGGAACGGTGACGGAGAAATCAACGGACTGGATATGCACCCTTATGCGTTCGACCAGACTCCGTGGATGAACTACTCACTGTCATTTGACGCCCGCTGGAGGAACTGGGATCTCAGCGTCCTGTTCCAGGGTTCGGCGATGGGATCCTATATGTACTCCGAGCCGCTGTACTCAATCTGGGGCAGCAACGGAGGTGGAACCCTGGATCTTTTCCTTGACAGATGGCATCCGGAAGACCCTACGGCCGACCCTTACGACCAGAGCATCAAATGGATAAGCGGAGAGCACGCCTACACGGGGCACACTCCGGACCAGAACTCCGAGTTCAACCGTGTCAGCACCGCCTACCTCAGGCTCAAGAGCGTGGAACTCGGCTGGACGCTTCCTGTCAAAGGCAAGGCCAAGAACTCGTTGAGGATTTTCGCCAACGCCTACAACATATTCACACTCACAGGCATCAAGTACGTTGACCCGGAGCATCCGGATTCCGACTACGGACGTATGTACCCTCTCAACAAGACCGTGACCGTGGGACTTGACCTGAATTTCTAAAGTCTGAAAGAATGAACAGAATATTCAAATATTTATCAATCATCGCCATTCTGGCTTTCTCCGGATGCGGTGATATGAACATTCCGCCGAAGAACACGGTCACGGACGACGATCTGATGACCTCTTCAAAGGGAATGCAGATCTATCTGGCAAGGCTTTACAGCCAGATGCCATGGGAAGACTTCAAGTATATGGCGCAGTGGGGATTCGAGTTCAACGGATGGCTCGGCACCTTGGGAATAGACGGGTGCGGAGAAGCGATGAACAGGGATGACGTGTTCGAGACATTCAGAAGCGAGAGAACCCCGTTCTGGACACAGGCGTTCGTCCTTCTCCACGACGCGAACCACCTGATCGAGGCGCTTCCGGAATATTCCGGCAACTTCTCGGAGGTCGAGATGAACTTCTACCTCGGCCAGGCCTACTTCGTAAGAGCCTACACTTTCTACCAGATGGCCCGCCGCTTCGGAGGCATTCCTCTTGTAACGAGCACCATAGCCTACCCGGCCGAAGCCGACAAACTTGAGGTTCCGAGAGCGTCCGAGGAAGAGACCTGGGATCAGATAGGAAAGGATTTCGACCAGGCGGCGGAACTCCTTCCCGAGACTTCCCTGACGCAGGGACTGCCGAACAAGTACGCGGCGCTCTCGTTCAAGGCAGAGGCTATGCTCTACGCAGGTTCTGTCGCCAAGTACAACGACACCGTCACCGGCCGCCTTACCGGAGTCGGCTCGAAGACAGGCGTGAGGGTCATCGGATTCGACAGCGACAGGGCCGCGGCGGCATCACAGAGATATTTCTCTGAGGCCTACAAGGCCGCCCGGGAGGTGATGAAGAGCGTAAGGTATTCCCTCTACAAGAAAAAGTGGAGTGCGGACGACAAAGAGGCGCAATACCAGAATATGGTGGATATGTTCAGCGATGTCAGCAGCCCGGAGAATATCCTCGTCAAGGAATATTCCTACCCGTCCCTCACACACGGTCTGGACGCCTACAGCTCACCTTTCGTATTCAGGGATCCGCTGTGCTCCGGTTCGTGTCCTTCGCTTGATTTCGTGGAACTGTTCGACGGGTTCGACCGCTACGCAGACGGAACCATCCGTGTGACAGACGGCGCGTCCAACACCGAGGGGCATTACCTGATGTACAACACCACGATGGATTTCTTCAAGAACGCCGAGCCACGTCTGAGGGCTTATGTGATCCTGCCGGGGGATATATTCCGCAACGTCGAGATCGAGATCCGCGCCGGAATCTACACCGGTGAGACTCCGGTCTCCCCTCTATGGTCGGACTATTCCTACAGCAGGGCCACCCAGAACTACTACCAGCTTCTGCCACAGTTCGGCAAGACGCTGTTTATGAGCGCGAACGCCCTTGCCACACAGCCGGTTATGGAGGTTGACGGGGTGAAGATGACCCCGGCCGGAGCCAACGGTCCGTTCTACAACACCCAGGACAACGAGGCCAACCTTTCGGGATTCTATCTCAGGAAATATCTCAACCCGGATCCGGCCTACATCCGTGGAGAGGGCAAGTCCGCCCAGCCGTTCATCCTTATGCGCTACGCAGACGTGCTTCTGGCCGCCGCCGAGTCCGCCGTCGAGTTGTCCATCGCCGGAGCGCCTTGCCCGGTCGAGGGGGACAATATGCTTTCCGTTGCCTCACAGGCCATCAGGGACATCCGTGAGAGGGCCGGAGCCGACGCTCTGACCAGTGACCTGAGCGGTGACATCGAGAGCAGGAACATCGTCCGCCGTGAAAGAAGGAAGGAACTCGCCCTTGAGCACAAGGCCAAATGGGACATAAGACGCTGGAGAGTACAGCATTACGATGCCAGAGACGATTTCTGGGGAGAGCACAGGGAAGGTTATGCTTCCAGAACCGGAGCAGACGGAGAGTACAGGCTCAGAGGCCTCTATCCGTTCTACAGTTCCAAGGAGCACAAGTACTTCTTCGATGCCAACTTCCAGATGGCCAGGGAGATGCGTCTCCTTTACAGCGCCACGGACTACTACTTCGAGATTCCGAGCGGAGAAGTAGCCAAGAGTTCGGTGATCGACCAGCAACCAAACAGATAGGAAAGTATGAAAAGAATAATATACTCAATGATGGCCGCAATGGCTCTCACATCCTGCTCACTGTTTGAGCTGGACAACTACGACGCTCCTTCCGAGACGATTTTCGGAAGCGTCACGGATGTGAACACAGGGGCTCCAGTTCTGACGGACCAAGGCTCGGAAGGAATCAGGGTCCGTCTGATAGAGACCAGTTGGGAGGGCAATGTCACCCCCCAGGATTTCAACTGCAAGGCTGACGGCACATTCCAGAACACCAAACTGTTCGAGGCTGACTACAACGTCCGTGTGGACGGACCGTTCATCCCGATCCTGCTGGAGACCGAGGACGGAACCGTCATCTCAAACGGCACAAAGGACGTGCACATCAAAGGCAAGACCGAGGTCAACTTCCAGGTACAGCCTTTCCTCAACGTGGAGTTCGTCGGCTCGCCGATGGTGAGTGGCGGAAAAATCACCGCAAGGGTTAAGGTCACGAGAGCAACCAGCCGTGAGGACATCCGCAAGGCTATGGAGCCGACCGGTTTCTGGAAGGAGAGCATCGCCAATGTCACCGACATCCAACTATTCGTAAGCCAGTCATCCAGTGTCGGCTACAGAGCCAGAGACAACCGCTGGTCAAGTGAGCTGACATATTCAGGACAAGCGTTCGAGAAGCTTCTGGGCACTGATGTGACCATCAAGTCGAACGGCACCATCCCTTCCGGAAGGAAGGTATTCGTGCGCGCGGCGGCGAGGATCAACTTCGACACGCCTGTGGGAAGCGGGACAAGACGGTGGAACTATTCCGAACCAATGGAAATTGATGTACCTTAGCGGAAATATTCAGAACTGATGAGAAAAAGATCAATATTTTTGGCTGTGGCCATGATAGCCGCGGCGTGCGGATCTCCGGAGAAAATGAGGATGGAGGATCCTGTGGACTATGTGAACCCGCTGATGGGCACGGCGTCCACTTACGAACTTTCGACAGGCAACACCTACCCGGCGATCGCCTTGCCGTGGGGAATGAACTTCTGGACACCTCAGACAGGTGCCAACGGGGACGGATGGACATACACATATTCAGCGACCAAGATCAGAGGTTTGAAGCAGACTCACCAGCCGAGTCCGTGGATCAACGACTACGGCTCATTCTCGATCATGCCTGTGACCACAGGTCCGGTTTATGACGAGGAGGGGCGGCAGAGCTGGTTCTCGCACAAGGCGGAGACCGTGAAGCCTTACTACTATCAGGTCTATCTCGCTGAACACGATGTGGTTGCCGAACTCGCCCCTACCGAAAGGGCGGCGGCGTTCAGACTCACCTACCCTGAAAAGGAGATGTCCTACCTCGTGGTCGATGCCTACAGCGGCGGCAATGCCGAAGTCATAGGTGACAGGAATATGATCGTAGGCTACTCGACCGCAAACCACGGCGGCGTGACCGAGAATTTCCAAAACTGGTTCGTGGTGGTTTCCGACACTCCATTCGAGACACAAACCGTTGACGGACACATCGCTATGGTCGGATTCAAGACGGTGAAAGGTCAGAAGGTCAACCTCAAGGTCGCGTCCTCATTCATCAGCCAGGAGCAGGCGGAACTGAACCTCAACGAACTGTCCGGCAGGTCATTCGATGAGATCGCCGAGGCCGGGCGAGCAAGATGGAACGAGGTTCTGGGCCGCATCGCAGTGGAGGATGACAATCTCGACAATCTGCGTACATTCTATTCCTGCCTTTACAGGTCGGTCCTGTTCCCACGTGATCTGTCCGAGATCAACGCGGACGGCGAAAGGGTACATTACAGCCCTTACGACGGAGCCGTCCACAAGGGATATCTGTTCGGTGACACCGGTTTCTGGGACACATTCAGATGCCTGTTCCCGCTGCTGAACCTTGTCTATCCTGACGAGAATGTGAAGATGCAGGAAGGGCTGGTCAACACTTGGAAGGAAAGCGGATTCCTACCGGAGTGGTCAAGTCCAGGGCACAGGGGATGTATGGTCGGAAACAACTCAGCGTCAATCGTGACCGATGCATGGCTCAAGGGTCTGCGCGGCTACGATGCGGAAGAGCTCTGGAAGGCCGTCACCTACGGTGCACATGCCGTTAACCCTGAGGTGGATGCCACAGGCCGACTCGGTTGGGAATATTACGACAGCCTCGGCTATGTCCCTTGTAATGTAGGCATCAACGAGAATGCCGCCAGGACTCTTGAATATTCCTACGATGATTGGTGCATCTACCAGTTCGGCAAGGCTCTGGGCCGCAGCGAGGAAGAGCTTGCGCCTTACGCCAAGGCCGCATTCAATTACAGGAATCTCTACGATCCGGAGTACAGGCTGATGGTCGGAAAGAACCTCGACGGCTCGTTCGAGAGGCCGTTCAGCCCTCTAAAATGGGGCGGTAACTTCACGGAAGGCAACAGCCTGCACTACACATGGTCAGTGTTCCACGACCCGCAGGGTCTGATCGACCTGATGGGAGGGGACGAGGTCTTCGCCGGGATGCTCGACAGCATATTCACAATCCCTCCGCTCTTCGACGACAGCTACTACGGCTTCCCTATCCACGAAATCAGGGAAATGCAGGTTATGAATATGGGGAATTACGCCCACGGCAACCAGCCGATCCAGCACATGCTCTACCTTTACGACTGGTGCGGCCAGCCTTGGAAGGCGCAGCAGCGGATCCGCGAGGTGATGGACAAGTTCTACAACTCCAACTTCGACGGCTACTGCGGCGACGAGGACAACGGCCAGACATCCGCCTGGTACGTCTTCTCCGCCCTCGGATTCTATCCGGTCTGCCCGGGGGCCAATGAATATGCCATCGGTACTCCTCTGTTCAAGAAGGCTGTGATCAGCCGCCCGGACGGGAAGGCCATCACTCTGGAAGCTCCTGATAATTCGAAGGATAACTTCTACATCAAAGGCGTGAGAATCAACGGCAAGGATTGGAGCCGGAACTATTTCCGTCATAAAGACCTTGCCGAAGGTGCGAAAATTGTGTATCTTGTGGGGTCCGAACCTGACACGGTGAGAGGAACCGCAAAGGAGGACAGACCATATTCATACACTAATGAAAAATAAAGTAATGAAACGCACACTACTTCTGGCTTCAGCCATTTTTCTGCTCTCTGGTACTTTGACACAAGCCCAGGCACCGGCCGATGTGGTTCGGCAGGATCACCAACCGGCCGAAGATCCAACCAGTCTGGTCGCCGAGCCAACTAGTCTGGCCGCTGAGCCAACCAGTCTGGCCGCTGAGCTAACTAGTCTGGTCGCTGAGCCAACCAGTCTGGCCGCCGAGCCTGTCAAAGCGACTGCCACGAGCAACACCAAAACCTACGAGTCGCAGCGTCCGGCTCCCGAGAAGCGTCTTTTCCGCTCCGAGGCCGTCGAGAACAAGATCGCTCAGATGCAAGGCATCCTGAAGAACCCGCGCCTCGCCTGGATGTTCGCCAACTGCTACCCTAACACCCTTGACACCACCGTTCATTTCGGCAAGGACGAGAACGGCAACTTCAAGACGTTCGTTTACACCGGAGATATCCACGCTATGTGGCTCAGGGACTCCGGGGCGCAGGTCTGGCCGTACATCCAGCTGGCCAACCAGGATGAGCATCTTAAGAATATGCTAGCAGGCGTGATCAACTGCCAGTTCTCGCTGATCTGCCTGGATCCTTATGCCAACGCCTTCAACGAAGGCCCTACCGGCAGCGAATGGGAATCGGATTTGACGGATATGAATCCTTACGACCACGAGCGCAAATGGGAGATCGACTCGCACTGCTACCCGATCCGTCTCGCCTACCAGTACTGGAAAGTGACCGGCGACGATTCCGTCTTCGGAGAGACTTGGCTGAATTCCATCCAGGCCACCCTCAAGACTTTCAAGGAGCAGCAGCGCAAGGATGGCCCGGGACCTTACAGGTTCGCCAGAAAGACCGACCGCCAGTTCGACACCAAGTCCAACGACGGACGCGGCAACCCTGTGAAGCCGGTAGGCCTTATCGCATCGGCTTTCCGTCCATCCGACGACGCCACGATGTTTGAGTTTTTGGTTCCGTCCAACTTCTTCGCAGTCACCTCTTTGCGCAAGGCAGCCGAGATCCTCACCGAGGTCAACCACAACAAGAAACTTGCGAAGGAATGCCTCGACCTCGCCACCGAAGTGGAGAAAGCCCTTTATGAATATGCCGTAGTGAACCACCCTAAATACGGCAAGATCTTCGCCTTCGAGGTGGACGGTTTCGGCAACCAGCTGATGATGGATGACGCCAACGTGCCGAGCCTTCTGGCGATGGCCTACCTCGGTGACATTGACATCAACGATCCTATCTACCAGAACACCCGCAGGTTCGTCTGGAGCGAGGATAATCCGTATTTCTTCAAAGGCAAGGCCGGCGAGGGAATCGGCGGTCCGCACATCGGCTACGACTACATCTGGCCAATGAGCATAATGATGAAGGCATTCACGTCCCAGGACGACAAGGAGATCAAATGGTGCGTCGAGACACTGATGAAGACCGATGCCGGCACAGGATTTATGCACGAGTCCTTCTATAAGGATGATGCGAGCAAGTTCACCCGCGCCTGGTTCGCCTGGCAGAACACCCTCTTCGGCGAGCTCATAATCCACCTCACCGACACCGGCAAACTCGACCTCCTCAACTCCATCAAGGTCAAGTAGCATTTTTCCTCATTTTTGTTGCCCGAGAGTGCAAGCAGACACCCTCGGGCAACATTTTACCCCATAATCGTCGCCCAAGAGAATCAGCAAGCCCGACAAGATCATTTTTACATAAAAATGATGCTCGCCTTATTGTTTGTCGAGGAAGGACTTGGCGGCGGCGAGGGCTTTGGCCGGGCCTTCGGCTAGGACTGTCTCGGAGGTGAAGGACTTGAGGATTCCGGTCAGTTGAGCGAGTTTGGCCTCGTTGCCTTCCTTCTGCCACTGGGCGCGAAGGATGCGGACCTTCTCGAAGTCCTGGATGCCCTCGGTAAGTTTGGCGAGATGGACACTGCCGCGGCCTCCAGGGTAAACCACGAAACAGTCTCCGGCGGGCCAGGTGCGGAAACGGGCATCGGTGAGCGGATCAAGGGTCCAACTGTTGTAGGCCCAGCGGAGATAGCCGTCGTAACCATCGGCCTGGGCGAACCAGCCAAGCCAGGCGGCCTCGTCAGGATTCGAGATCACGAACATGTTCGGATGAGCCTCGGCGCAGCAGGTGTAGAAGGTCGTGGTCAGGCCAAGTTCCTTTCTCTTGGCCTTGGCTGATTCCGGGAACTCCTTCTTAGGAGCGAATCCCTCGCTGAAATCTGCAATCTCATGGTTGATCGGCTCATGATAGTTCCCGGCCAATGAAATCTTGAAGCCAGGCTCAATATTACGGATAAGAGAAAGCACCGCCTGCATGGATTCCATAGGACGCTCATCCATCGCTATCATAGTCTTCTCGAACCAACCTTTCGATTTCAGATGACGTGCGAAGTCAGCGATGAAAGAGCCCCAATATTCATTGTACTCCTGACTGCCTGGAGTGGCCTGGATTGTCGTGTTCGAGGAAGTAGCCTGATCGTAATAGTCAAACTCCAACGCCCACGGGATCATTGAGTAGCAGTTGATCTGCTTATCAATTCCAAGGGAGAACATGAACTCCACCCAGCGGTCGAAAATCGTGTAGTCGTAGAGCCAAGTTCCGTCGATGCGGCGGATCTTGGTGACCATAGAGCCGAAGGCATCCTCGGTCTGGCCGTTCCACGGACGGTTCATGATGGTGGTGGTGACGGATTTCTGGCCGGCTTCGGCGAGCATCCTCATCACCGGACGCATGGCCTTGAAATGAGCCTCGCTCCAAAGGGGAACGTTTTCGTAGCGCGCCACTGAATATGGATTCTGCCACAGATCCAGATGGAAAGCCCAATCGCTATCCGGAGGCAGAATATGGTCTGAAACAATAAGTTCCACCGGAAGGCTGCGGGATTTGGCGTTACTTGAGGACACCGTCAGTTTTCCTCTGTACTTCCCTGGTTTCGCATTGGAAGGCACATTGACCGTCATCCAGACAGGCTGCTTCCTTCCCGCCGGAATATTCATAGATTCCTTGAGGTCAAGCACATCCGCGACAAGAACCTCGCCCCATTCGGATTTGTCCTGCCTCTGGCCACACTGGCCGTATTTGGTCGTGTCCAACAGATCCGAAACCACGAAGGAGACGAACTGGACTGAAATATTCCCGGATTTTATCCCGGATTTGCCGTTGCTTAGGTCAGACACAGACAATGTGACATCTTCCAGTTCCGTATCCGATGAAATAACAGCCTGGGCAAACACTTTTTCCCCACGCCAGGCTGAATGATTGAAGGCTTTCTTCTGGTAGTCCAACGAAGGGCCGCCGCCGATGACACAATGCGAGCCGGTCGAGGCCCATTCAAGCGTAAAAGAAGATTGCGGCTGCGCGGCCATAAGAACAGGCAGCACGACCGCAATCGCCAAAGTAAGAATATTCCTCATTATGAATCTTTTTGAATATACAAAAAAATAATGTTGCCGCAGGTTTTGCGAAGATGCGGCAACATATTACCAAACTATCGCCTTACAGGCCTAACTGCTTGAAGAAGTCGTTGCCCTTGTCATCGACGAGGATGAACGCAGGGAAGTTCTCCACGCGGATCTTCCAGATGGCCTCCATTCCGAGGTCTGGATATTCAACGCACTCGATGCTCTTGATGCTCTCGTAGGAGAGGACAGCCGCAGGGCCACCGATCGAGCCGAGGTAGAATCCACCGTGCTTCTTGCAGGCATCGGTGACGACCTGGGTACGGTTGCCCTTGGCGATCATGATCATACTGCCGCCGTGATCCTGGAAGAGATCAACGTAAGGGTCCATACGGTTGGCCGTGGTAGGTCCCATTGAGCCGCAGGCCATTCCTTCCGGAGTCTTGGCCGGGCCGGCGTAGAAGACTGGATGATCCTTGAAGTACTGCGGTAGATCCTCGCCTCTGTCAAGTCTTTCCTTCAGACGGGCGTGAGCGATGTCACGGGCCACGATGATGGTTCCGTTAAGGCTCAGACGGGTGGAGACAGGGTACTGGCTGAGAAGCTTGCAGATCTCGCTCATAGGCTTGTCGAGGTCAACGACCACGCCTTCGCCCTCACCGGCCTGGCGCAGGGACTCAGGAATCCACTGTGTAGGGTTATCGTCAAGTTTCTCGATCCAGACACCGTCCTTGTTGATCTTCGCCTTGATGTTGCGGTCGGCCGAGCAGCTTACTCCAAGGCCGATCGGGCAGCTCGCGCCGTGGCGAGGCAGACGGACGATTCTGACGTCATGTGCGAAATACTTGCCTCCGAACTGTGCTCCGAGGCCGATCTTGTAAGCCTCCTCAAGCACCTGTTTCTCCAGCTCGATGTCACGGAAAGCGCGTCCGGTCTCGTCACCTGTCGTAGGCAGGGAGTCATAGTAATGGGTTGACGCCAGCTTTACAGTCAGAAGGTTCTTCTCTGCCGATGTGCCGCCGATCACGAACGCGATGTGGTAAGGAGGGCAGGCCGCCGTTCCAAGAGTCTTCATCTTCTCCACAAGGAAAGGCACGAGAGTGCCAGGATTGAGGACAGCCTTGGTCATCTGATAGAGGTAGGTCTTGTTGGCCGAGCCGCCACCCTTCACGACGCAGAGGAACTTATATTCCATACCCTCCTCAGCCTCGATGTCGATCTGGGCCGGGAGGTTGCACTTCGTGTTGATTTCCTTGTACATATCCAGAGGAGCGTTCTGGCTGTAGCGAAGATTCTCCTCGGTGTAAGTCTTGTAAACACCCTTCGAGAGAGCCTCGGCGTCATCGAAGCCGGTCCAGACCTGCTGTCCCTTTTCTCCGTGGATAATCGCTGTACCTGTGTCCTGGCAGAAAGGCAATTTGCCTTTGGCGGACACCTCGGCGTTGCGCAGGAAGCGCAGAGCCACGTATTTGTCATTGTCGGAAGCCTCCGGATCGCTCAGGATCTTGGCGACCTGCTGGTTGTGTGCCGGCCTCAGAAGGAAGTTCACATCCCTGAAAGCGGCGTTCGCAAGCATAGTCAAAGCCTCAGGAGCCACCTTAAGGATAGGATGCCCCTCGAACTCGCCAAGGGACACGCCCTCGCTCGTCAGCTTGTAGTACTCAGTTGTGTCCGGTCCCAGCTGGAACATCGGAGCGTATTTGAATTCTGCCATATTAATGAAATATTTTTAGTGATTATCAGTCAATGTCTTCAATCGGAGCAGTGGTGCCGCCGGAGCCTTCCTGCATCAGGTAACGCTTCATAAACTCGTTCAGGTCGCCGTCAAGCACGCCTTGGGTGTCGGCGGTGGAATAGCCGGTCCTCAGGTCCTTGACCATCTTGTACGGATGAAGGACGTAGGAGCGGATCTGCGAGCCCCACTCGATCTTCTTTTTCGTGCCTTCGATCTCGGCCTGCTTCTCCTGACGCTTCTTCAGCTCAAGGTCATAGAGCCTTGACCGGAGGATGCGGAGGGCGTTCTGCCTGTTGTCCTGCTGGAAGCGGGACTCTGTGTTCTCCACTACTATCCCTGAAGGGATATGCCGCACGCGGACTCCGGTCTCGACCTTGTTGACGTTCTGGCCGCCGTGGCCACCGGAACGGAACGTGTCCCATTCCAAGTCCGAAGGGTTTATCTCGATGTTGATCGTGTCATCGACCAAAGGATAGACGAAAACGGACGAGAATGTGGTCTGGCGCTTGCCCTGGGCGTTGAACGGAGAAAGGCGCACGAGTCTGTGCACACCATTCTCAGCCTTGAGATAGCCGTAGGCATAGTCGCCCTCGACCTGGATCGTGGCCGACTTTATTCCCGCCTCGTCACCTTCAAGAAGGTCAGTGACAGTCACTTTGTAACCGTTCCTCTCGCCCCATCGCATATACATCCTCATCAGCATCGAACTCCAGTCGTTCGCCTCGGTGCCGCCCGCTCCGGAATTTATCGTCAGCACGGCTCCAAGGTTGTCCCCTTCCGCGCCCAACATATTCCTAAGCTCCAACGCCTCGACATCCTCAACCGCCTTTGAATATGACTCGTCGAGTTCCTGCGTCTCCGCTGTGGTGACTGTCTCGTCGGTGCTTCCGCCCAGACTTTCCTTGGCAAAATCGTACAGAACATCCAGATCATCCACCTCGGTGGAAGCCTTGTCGAATCCTGTGACCCAAGACTTTACACCGTTCAGGTTCTTCATGAACACCTCGGCTGCCTTAGGGTCGTTCCAAAAGTCCGGCGACTCCGTCTTCTTCTGCAATGCGGCTACCTGCCCACGTTTCCCAGGGATGTCAAAGACACCTCCCCAACGTCTCCAACCGCTGATGCAGAGCCTCAATCTGATCCTTTAATATCATAATGCCCTCCATTTTTAAATTTATTCCTGCAAAGTTACACAAAAAGCGAGACATAAAAAGTGAAACGCGATTTATGAAACGGGAAAACTACCTCAACGCCGGAAGATCCGTCCTGATGAGGATGCCTCTCGGAGCGCCGTGGTCAAGAGGGGTGAGGTCGATGGCCTTTGAATATGAACGAGTCACAGACGCGGACTTAGGATAGGTCTTGCCGGCGGCCTGAAGGGCGGCGCGGAGCATCGTCTCGTTCTCGTCTCCCAACTGGTAGCCGTCCAACGGATTGTCCTTCGCCTCCAAATCCACCGGAATGCCGTCCGGGATGGAGGCATTGTTGCCGTTGCAGTCAGCGAACTTGCTGATCATCACGTACATTCCCCAATCCTGGATCAGTGAATAATCATACCTGCTGCTGTAGAATTGATCCGGAGCCAACAAGATTCCGGCGCAATACTTCCCATAGGTCCGTTGACCGACAAGCTCAACATCCATATAAGGCTTCAGACCTACAATCAACCCTTCCGAAGCCGAGGCCGTGCCACCGGTCACGATGACATAAACCTTGGATATTCCCGGATTGGCGTCCGACACATCTATTTTCAACTTCTGCGAACTGATTTCATGAACTGTTGAGAAATAAGTGTTAGTGTCCTCCCCTTGCTTCTTCCAGGCCTCGGCGAGAATGGAATTATACACCTCTGTCTGGAATATATCCCCGGCCAGGACATTTGCCATCGGTGCTATCATCGATGCCAACACATTCTCGGTGAAAGCGTAGCCACCGCCGTTATACCTCAAATCAAGGATAAGTTCATCAATATTCTCGGACTTGAAGCGTCTGAACACATCCGGCAGCGTCCGAGAGGAATTGAGGTCAAACGCGGAATAGGCCAGATAGCCGATTTTCTTTCCCGCGACATCGAACGTCTTGTCCACCAGAACAGGATCCTCGTACATATCCACCGCCTTCAGGCTCACAGTCCTGACATCACCACTGATGTTGCCGTTCCCATCCAGGCCAGTAACTCCCAAATTTATTGAATATGAATTGAAAGCATCATAAATATTTTCCTCTGTTATAGCCTTGCCGTCAAGAGTGATGATTATGTCACCTCGCCTAAGTCCCGCCTTATGGGCAGGTCCACCGTTGCTGACACAGCTCACCACAAGGAAATATTCCCCAGGCTTGTTGGTAATCCTCCCTGCCTGAAGATCATACCCGTAAGTGATCCCAAGCCCTTGCACAGAATTCCGGAATGACTTGAGGTCATCCGTCAGGACAGTCCAACGGTCCACTTCCTTGCCTCCCTCATGATAGCGAATGCCTTTCACCACTTCCATCGGCATTCTGCAAGTGTCCGGATCCAGCCTCGCCAAATCCTTTTCAATCTCCTCATTCCAAAGGTAATACGTTTCCAGCACATCGATCGCGTACTGATCCGCCTTCGCGATTTCATGCGTGGGAGCATTTTCTCTCTTATCCGCATCAGTCTCCACGCAGCCCGAAAGCCACAGCATCGCCGCAGCAAGCACCACTGCGGTCCCGCACATATTCCATGTCTTCATATTCATTGTCATTCAGAATAATCTAACGTTTCAGATCATGCCACTACATTGGACACTACAGTACAAAGATATTCAATTTTATTTCTCTTTCGTTTCTTTGTTGTATCTTTGATTCAATAATTTGACTTTTCGGTGATGATCGGGATTTTTGATTCGGGGTCGGGCGGGCTGTCCGTGCTGCGGGAGGTGCTGAAGCTTCTTCCGGGGGAAAAGTTTGTCTATTACGCGGACAACGCCAACTGCCCGTACGGAGAAAAGACTCCTGAGTTCATCCAAAGCCGATGCAGAGCGATCACTGAATATCTCCTCTCGCGGGGAGCGCGAATCATCGTGGTGGCGTGCAACACTGCCACAGCGGCGGCGATCACCACTTTAAGAAATGAATATCCCGTCAAATTCATCGGAATGGAGCCGGCGGTGAAGCCGGCCGCGCTCAGTTCTAAGACAGGAGTGATCGGTGTGCTGGCGACGGCAGGAACGCTGAAAGGGTCCAAATACCTGACCACCAAGGGGATCTACGAGGATGACGTAGAGATTGTCGAGCACGTGGGGCAAGGGTTTGTGGAGTTGGTGGAGAATGGGATTCTGGACGGACCACAGGCGGAGGAGACGGTGCGGAAGAGCCTCCGACCGCTGCTGGATGCGGGTGCGGACAGGATTGTGCTGGGGTGTACGCACTATCCGTTCCTGAGGAATGTCATCCAGAGGATTGCGGGGCCTGATGTGCAGATCATCGATCCGGCACCGGCGGTGGCCAAGCATCTGATTGAGGTGATGAAAGAGGAAGGGCTGCTCGCCTCGGACGATGTGGCTTCGACAGGCTCGGTGCCCCATCCAGACATCGAACTCGTCACTTCCGGTGACAACACCTCAGCCAAACGGATTCTCAGCATGGTTCTTGAAGAGAACAAGGTCCGCCAAGGCAAACAATAACCCTCCGGCAATCAGACAACAGAAAAAATGGCTCCGGCCAAAACATCTAAAGATATGGAATCAAACAACGGAATCGAGGTCAAAGACTTCGCCTACTGTTCAGACAAGTACCAGTACACGATGGGCAAATCCTTCTACGAGACAGGCAGAAAGGATGTCATCGCCGTCTTCAATATGTTCTACAGAAAAGCCCCGGAGAACAACAACTGGGCGGTCGTGAGCGGCATCGAGGAAGCCATAGAATGCATCCGGAACATCGGCAAGGCCGAACCGGAATTTTACGAGAAGTTCCTTCCGGGTGATGAATATGCCGAATTCCGCAAGTACCTGTCAACGTTGAGGTTCACAGGCAATGTCTATGCGATGCGCGAGGGCGAGATCGCTTTCCCAAACCAACCGATCATCACAGTGGAGGCTCCGCTGATCGAAGCCCAGATCCTTGAGACTCCCCTCCTCTGCATAATGAACCACCAGATGGCCGTGGCCACAAAGGCCTCAAGGGTCTGCCGCGCCACCAACCGTCCTGTCAGCGAGTTCGGATCACGGCGCGCTCACGGCCCGTGGGCTGCCACTTACGGAGCGAAGGCCGCGATCATAGCCGGATGCGCCAGCACCTCAAATATCCTGACCGGAGTCCTCAACGGAGTGCCTTCCACCGGCACGATGGCCCACAGCTTCGTCACCTCCTACGGCAGCACAGTCGAAGGCGAGCACAAAGCCTTCGTGGACTACATCAACACCCACCGAGGCGAGAACCTCATCCTGCTCATAGACACCTACGACACCCTTAAATGCGGCATTCTGAACGCGATACGCTCTTTCAAGGAATGCGGCATCGACAATGAATATCCCAACGGCTACGGCGTGCGCCTTGACAGTGGCGACCTCGCCTATCTCTCAGTCAAAGTCCGCAGGATCCTTGACAACCACGGACTTACGGGCTGCAAGATCTTCGCCACCAACTCCCTTGACGAATATCTCATCTCGGATCTTGAGCGCCAGGGAGCCTGCATAGACTCCTACGGAGTCGGTGACGCCATCGCCACCAGCAAGGCCGCCCCATGCTTCGGCAACGTGTACAAACTCGTCCAGATAGACGGCCGTCCGGTCCTGAAACGTTCCGAGGAGAGAGTCAAACTGATCAACCCGGGATTCCAGATCACCTACAGAATCACGAAGAAAGACCCTGATCTCGGTGACATCTACAAAGCCGACGTGACCTGTCTGCGAGGAGACACCCTCTCCCAAAGGATCGAGGCCGGCGAGACCTTCACCATCTACGACGAGCAGGACCGCTACAAGTACAAGATATTCCAGTCCGGTGAATATTCCTGGAGGCCACTTCAGCATCAGGTGATCAAGGACGGCGAGAGATGCGCCGAAAGCCACACCCTGCAAGAGAAAAAGGCCTTCTACAACAACACCTTGTCACATTTCAGTCCGTCCGAGAGACGCCTCATCAACCCGCACTACTACAAGGTTGACATCTCAGACGACCTCCTGAACACCAAACTCGAGATCCTCGACACCCTCAACAAAGAGATCGAGGCGTTCAGCATTGACTGATGGCCCAGCCATTGTGTCCTCGACGACCAGAACACCACCCTCGAGACCAGGCTGGCGGCCATCGAGGCCGCCGTCAAGGGAATGCCTGACTACGGCAGCAAGTTCGACCTCATCGTGGCGTCCCTCGACGCGATCAAAGGGCAGGCCGAGGCTCTCGGCACCGACCAAGCCGGCATCGCCTCGAAGATAGCCGGCGTGACCGACGCCATCAACGACCTCGTCGACGAAGTGAACAGCGGCAACACCAGTGCCGCCGGACACAGGACATGACAAAGAGAGGGTGACTAAAGTCGAAAGACTGATAGCCACCCTCTTTTGCGTACCGTAAGCGGATTGTCGGTACTACTTAGTAACATGAAAAAACAAGTTGCCTCAGATAAAATTATCGAGGATAGATCTATTTTCTAAGGCCTCTAAGCAATCCTAAATAGTACCAAGCTGATTTTAGGCTTACTTAGAACATGAAGCCGAACGAGACGTTGATGAGATTCAGGCTGGTGCGGTCGGCGAGGTTGGTCAGGGACGGGTGGTAGGCGAATTCCAGGAAGTACCTGTTGTAGGCGGCCTTGACGCCTAACTGGGCGCAGAGCTGGAAGCGGTTGGCGGCGGAGTCGCCGTTGTCTGACTTGAACCAGTCGCTGGTGACGCCCTCGTACTTGCTTTGACCCAGGATGTGCGCTGTCAGGTTGAGGCCGGCGAACGGGAGAAGCTGGATCTGCCCGAGGTCGAGCTGGTACATCAAACTGACCGGAACAATCGCGGAGACGAGTGTGGAATTATGGTCGCCGAACACCGCCATCGCATCCACACCATATTCATAGAAGAAAGGCAACTCGCCGAGGAGCGGTCTCGCCTGCGAGACACCTATGGAGAGGCCGTTCATGTTTTCCGTGACAGGCAATCTGCCCGATTTCATCTCGATCGCGGCATTTGAATAGGACACCTTGAAGAAAGTCTGCTGTGCGGAAATTGTCCCGCAGATGGTCATCGCGGCGATGACCGCAAGTAGTTTGATGTGCTTCATAAAACTGTTTGTATTTAATGTCAAAATTATGATAAGTCAGCCACTTCCCTTCCGATTCTGCCTGTGGGCGGGCAAAATGGAGCGGATGCTACAAATAAAAGAATAATTTCGGGCTTGGCAGCATGGTATAGAGAATGTTTCGACAATGAAACCCGAAAAGATGAGGGCAGATCTTAGCTGCAGCCCGAAAAGGATTTTCCCTATCCGGATTTTTGTAACGTGAAAAATCCGGATAGGGAAAATCCTTTTCGGGTCTCACACTAAGGTGAGTACTACTTGCTCAGTTCGGAGGCGTGGGAGAGGAGATATTCCTCAGCCTCGATGTTCCATAGTCCGTTGTGAGCCTTGCAGAGGCGGTCGAGCTCGGCATAGACAGGGTTGGTCACGCCTTTCTCCTCGAAATCGGCGATGGCGGTCAGCGGCATCTCCACGTGGGTGTAGATCAACTTCTTGCCACCTTTGATCGAAGGAAGGTTCAGGGTGGTTTCAGGGACCACATTGAGGCCTCCGATGTGGGTCACGAGACCGGCTGGGTCAAGACCTTCGCCCATCATCTTGAGGGCTTCCTTCATGTCCTCGGTGTTGCCGCCGCTGGTGCCGACCACATGGGTGGAGGCATAGTGGACATTGTAGAAGTTGAACGGAGCCTTGAAATCGGAACGGCCAGGACCGGAGAAGAAATTCAGGCAGCCATCCTGTCCGAGGATGTCGTCTCCCTGCTCGACAACAGCGGGAACGGGTGCCATCACGATGACCTCATCATAGCCGGTTCCGCCAGAAATCTCGCGCAGCGTCTCTACAGGATTCTCGACAGTGCCGGTGTTCACATAACGGAGATCGATGCCACGGGAAGCGGCGAACTCCTTGGTATAGAGCGTCGCGGCACGGTCAAGACGGGCCTGATCGATGTCCGTCACCACGAAAAGGGACGGCTTTCTGTCCTCACGGCGGAGCACATAGTTGATCATCGCGAGTCCCATCGGGCCGACACCAGCCAGAAGTGCCATCTTGCCACCGTCCTTGATCTCCATCTGGTGAACATACGAGCCCGGATGGGTGTGATAGCAGGCGTGCATCGCGCCGATCACGCAAGCCAGAGGCTCGCTCAATGATGCCGGATAGAATCCCGGGCCATTGTAATGAAGGAGGCAGCCCATCTCCATCACATCGGAAGGGATGATGATGTAGGTGGCGTCACCTCCAGCGTAGCGATAGGAATATCCAGGCGCGGACAGCAGACCGGCTGGGCCGCCCTCGTAGTTAAGGGCCGGCTGGATTGAGAACTTGTCCCCAGGCTTGAATTGATCCTTCCACTTGGAGCCGACCTCTATGATCTCGCCGGCGAACTCGTGGCCGATGATCGTAGGATTTTCGGCGATGTCGTCCGGGACTCTCTTGTGGTCGGAACCTTGGTGTGAAGACTTGTAGGAAGACATGCAAAGGCTGTCGCTGACAACCTTCGCGAGGATCTCGTCATCCTTCATCCCGGGGAGTTCAAACTCCTCGAGACGAAGGTCTTCCTTACCATATAATCTAACAGCTTTTGTAAGCATGGCCGTACCTTTTACACACCCTTCTTCGCGCGGATGACCTGCTCAGCGGTGGTCTGGTTGCTTACCGGAACATAGTCCTTCAGAGGGACGATCTTCTCGTTGATGGCATCCAGGAACCAGGACGGCTGAGGGAAGAACGCCTCCTCAAGCTCGTGGCAAGGGGTGATCCAGTTGCGGGAACCAAGCACCACAGGAGCGGCGTCGAGGTCGTCAAAGGCCATCTCGGTGATGTTGGCGGCGATGTCATTGAGGTAGGAGCCACGGGCGCAGGCGTCGCCGGCGATGACGATGCGGCCGGTCTTCTTCACGGACGCAAGCACCTTCTCGTAGTTGAACGGCACGAGAGAGCGGGCATCGATGACCTCAGCCTCCATACCATACTTTTCCTTAAGAATATCAGCGGCCTCAAGAGCGCGGTACAAAGTGGCGCCTATAGTAAGGATGGTGATGTCCTTACCGGCCCTCTTGACATCCGGCTCACCGATCGGAATCTCATAATATTCCTCAGGCACACCGCCTTCGTGGAACATCTCGCCCTTGTCGTAAATCCTCTGACTCTCAAAGAATATGACTGGGTCGGTACCCTGAAGCGCGGCGTTCATCAAGCCCTTCGCGTCATACGGAGTGACAGGGAAGCAGACCTTGAGTCCAGGAATATGGCAGCACAACGAAGTCCAGTCCTGAGAGTGCTGGGCACCGTACTTCGAGCCGACGGACACACGGACCACAACCGGCATCTTCAGGATGTTGCCGGACATCGCCTGCCACTTAGGAAGCTGATTGAATATCTCGTCTCCGCAGCAGCCGAGGAAGTCGCAGTACATGATCTCAGGGATCACACGGCCGCCACACATAGCGTAACCGATGGCTGTCCCGATGATCGCGGCCTCGGCGATCGGAGAATTGAACAGGCGATGGTAAGGCAGAGCCTCGGTCAGTCCTCTATAGACAGCGAAAGCGCCACCCCACTCACGGTTCTCCTCACCGTAAGCGACCAGAGAAGCATCCTTGTAGAAGCGGTCGGCGACGGCCTCGAATATTCCGTCCCTGATGTTGTAGGTCTTCATCTTGCTGGCAGGCTTGCCGTCCTTGTCAAGATAGAACCTGGACTTGCCGGCAATCTGCTTGACGCGAGGATTTTCCTCCAGCGGCATATTCACATCCGGTTTCGCATCGCTGAGAGAGTCGATGCTCTGGTTGGAGAACATCATATCACCAAGGAGCTCACTTTCCTTCACGAGATCCATGCGAGGGGAAAGTTCGGTGTCGATGGCAAGCTTGTAGCATTCGAATATGTTGGCGTCAACCTCCTTGCGGATAGCGTCGAGAGCGGCCTGATCAGCCACCCCGGCCTCTTTCAGTTTCTCACCGAACGCCAAGATGCAATCTTCCTTCTCCCAGGCCTCGATCTCCTCCTTTGTACGGTAAGACGACTGGTCGCTCGGAGAGTGTCCGCTGTAACGGTAGGTGACAACGTCCAGAAGAGCAGGGCCCTTCTTCTCAAGAAGGTAGGCTTTCTTGCGGTTGAAAGCGTCGATGACCGCGAGAGGATTGTAACCGTCAACTCTTTCGGCATCCATGGCGTCGGCCTTGAAGCCGGCTCCCAGGCGTGCAGGGAACACATAGCCCATGGTCTCGCCCCTGGTCTGTCCACCCATGGCGTACTGGTTGTCCATCACGTTGAACAGGACTGGCAGCCCGCCCTTCATGTCGCCTTCCCAGAGTGTGTTGAACTGATCCATTGAGGCGAATGTCATGCCTTCGAGGACTGGTCCTCTGGCCATCGCGCCGTCACCGAGGTTGGCGACGACGATGCCCTTCTTGCGGTTGACCTTCTTGTAAAGGGCCGCACCCACGGCGATCGATCCGGAACCGCCGACGATGGCGTTGTTAGGATAGATTCCGAAAGGAGTGAAGAATGTGTGCATTGATCCGCCCAGACCCTTGTTGAAACCGGTCGTGCGGGCGAAGATCTCGGCCATCGCACCGTAGAGCAGGAAGCGGATTCCGAGCTCCTTGGTGTCATCGCCGTCGTAAGCCTTCTTTGCCACGTTGAGGGTGGCACCACCCCAGAACTCCTCCATAACCTTCTTCAGCTCATCCTCAGGAAGGATCTGAATGGAGCGGAGTCCCTTGGCGAGAATCTCACCGTGTGAACGGTGTGAACCGAAGATAAAGTCATCGGTGTCAAGGCAGTAGGCCATACCGACAGCGGCGGCCTCCTGACCTGCGGAAAGGTGGGCAGGGCCAGGGTTATTGTAAGCGACTCCGTTGTAGCCACCGGTGGTCTTGACCAGATTCAGCATGGTCTCGAACTCACGGATGTAGGACATGTCGCGGTAGATGCGGAGAAGATCCTCCTTTGTGAAATTGCCTTCCTTAAGTTCTTCCTTGACGGTCTTGCTGTACTTCATCACAGGAATCTTCGGAAGCTCAAGCTCGTGATCCTTCGGACGCAGGGTCTCGTTAGGATCGATGTAAAGCGCTTTTGGCATATCAGTATATTCTTAATTGTTTTTCGTGATTCTTTGCGGCAACCCGGCGATGGTCATTCCACCGACATTGCCAAAGTAATTATTTCAACGCGAACGCTGTCTCCTTGATGATCTCGGAAACGGTCGGGTGAGGGAACACAACCTCCTTGAGCTGCTCAAGGGTCATCTCCGACTCGATGGCGATGCAGGCGCTGTGGATGATCTCCGAGCAAGGGTTGCCGAGCATGTGCACGCCCAGCACCTCGTGGTACTTCTTGCCGACGATGATCTTGCATATTCCTTCACCGCCCTCATTCTCTGCGACAAAGCGGCCGGCGTAGGCCATTGGAAGCTTGACGACCGAATATTCCTTCCCGGAAGCCACGGCCTGCTCTTCGGTGAGTCCGACTCCGGCGACCTCAGGGTTGGTATAGACGATTCCAGGGATGGCGTCGTAGCGCATATGGTCTTCCTTTCCAAGAATATTGTTGACCGCGACCTCGCCCTCGCGGCTCGCCGTGTGGGCCAGCATAGAGAAGCCGGTCACGTCGCCGGCGGCATAGACTCCCGGAATATTCGTGCGCATCCTGCTGTCCACCTTGATTCCGCAAGGTTTTCCGCCACGGTTCAGGAGCATCTCGACTCCAAGGTTCTCAAGGCCGAATCCCGTGATGTTGGCACGGCGGCCCACAGAGACGAGAATCTTGTCCCCGCCGACCCTCTGGGTGTTGCCCTCCGGATCCTCATAGACAACGGTGTTGCCCTCGATTCCGGTGACCTTGCACTTGAGGCAGAAGTTCACGCCACGTTTGGTGTAGATCTTCTGAAGCATAGCGCTGATCTCATCGTCAAGAGGTCCGAGAATCTTAGGAAGCATCTCAACCACAGTCACTTTCGTACCGAGAGTGCTATAGAAAGCCGCGAACTCCATTCCGATGACACCTCCACCGATGACAACGAGCTCGGACGGACGCTCTTTCAGAGAAAGGATCTCACGGTTGGTGACGATAACGTCTCCGGCCTCCTTCAGACCCGGGAACGGAGGCACGGCGGCCTCTGAACCGGTGCAGATGAGGATGTTCCTTGCGGCGTAGGTCTGGTCGGCGGCTGTGATCTTGATGCCTTCCGCGTCACGGCCCTGGATCATAGCCTCGGCGGCCACGACCTCGACATTGTTGGACTTCATCGCCAGCTTGACACCACCTACGAGTTTCTTCACGACCTTGTCCTTACGGGCGACGATCTTTGAATAATCGAACGTAGGTTCCTTCACATAGACCCCGTAGTGGTCACCTGTGAGGGCGTAGTTATAGACCTTTGCGCTGTAAAGGAGCGTCTTGGTCGGGATGCAGCCCTCGTTGAGGCAGACACCTCCGAGAGACTTTCTTTCAAAAAGGACAACCTTAAGGCCGGCGGCTCCGGCTCTTTCAGCGGCCACGTAACCACCCGGGCCACCGCCTATTACCGCTAAATCGTACATATTCGTAAATATTTTAGAAGTTTTTTTGATTTGTTTGTTTGAAGATTTGAGAGTGAAGAACTTCAGGTTCGACCGCTTCTTCCAAGGAAGATAGCGGTGCTATCTGACTGAAGAAGCGGGAAGAAAATGAAGATTCTTTCACCTCAAAGAACATTTCAAACAAATCAAAACAGGTTTTAGAATTCAACTTCAAGATTCTCTATCTCAACGGCGACCTGCTTGAGGAAACGGGTAGCCTCGCCGCCGTCAAGAGCCCTGTGGTCGTAGGTCAGGGAAAGACCGAGATAAGGGACGAACGCATAGACTCCGGCGCCCAGATCCTTCGGACGAGGGACGATCGTGCCGACTCCGAGGATCGCGCTCTGAGGCACGTTGATGACAGGTGTGAACCACTCGACTCCGAAACCTCCGAGATTGGAGACCGTGAATGAGGCACCCTCGGCGGAAAGCAGGTCAGGATTGACCGAGCCCTTCTTGCAGTCCTCAGCGACCTTCTTCAGAGCCTTGCTCAAGCCGATGATATTCAGGTCCTCTGCGTGCTTCACGCAAGGCACCATCAGTCCGCGCTCCGTGTCAACGGCGCAACCAAGATTGACGACATTGAATATCCTCATAGCGTCACCGAGGCAGTGCGAGTTGACCTTAGGGAATTTCTTCAGAGCCTTGATGACGGCGTAGCAGACGAAATCATTGATCGTGATGTTCACGTCGATCTTTCCTTCCTCAAGGGCCTTCTTCGCCTTCTTGCGGAGAGCCTGGACACGGCGTGCGTCAGCACCGAGCATATGGGTGAGCTGGGCCGTGTTCTGGAGGGAGTTGTACATCGACTTGGCGATGAGCTTGCGCATGTTGGACATCTTCTCGACCTTGAACTCCTCGCCTTCTCCGGCAAGGTTCTCGGTGTGGGTAGGTTTCCAGACCTTGAGGTCGGAGCCCTTGACCATTCCGCCGATTCCGGAGCCTGCGGCAGGAGCCTGGAGACCTCCGTCGGCCATCATAGCCTTGGCGAGTCCGGATTTCGGAGCGCCCTGTGCGGCTATGATGTCACGTTCGATTATGCGGCCGTGAGGGCCTGTGCCGGCGACCTGGGCGGTGTCCACGCCTTTTTCGGCGGCCAATTTGCGGGCTCTTGGGGAGACGGGGGCGTTGGCGGCAACGGTTCCGGTCGCCGAGCTTGCCGAAGCGCCCGGTGTCGCTGCCGCGGTCACTTCGATGGCTGGTGAGCCTTGTCGAGCCACTGGCTCTGCGACCGCATTTGCCGGCTCCGTGGCCGGTGATGTTGGCTCCGCGCCCGAAGCGGCAGATACGCCGGCCCCCGAAGGAGCATATTCAGAGAACGATTCCCCCGGTTCGCCGATGACCATCACGTTGGTCAGGCAAGGGATCTCGTCGTTATCGTTGAAGAAGCAGGCAAGGACGGTGCCTTCGACCTTGGCGTCCTCGTCAAAGGATGCCTTGTCGGTCTCATAGCTGAAAAGGACATCGCCGACGGCGACTTTGTCTCCCACCTTTTTCTTGAATTCAGTGACAATGCAACTTTCTACGGATTGCCCTTGTTTGGGCATAATAACTACGTGTGCCATTAACTATAATGATTATTAAATTCTCTAAGCCGGATGCCGTTTGGATTTCGGGGAAATGGAAGCGGCTCCGCATACACACAAAGTTAAAATTTCTTCTTGACATAAAAAAGGATTATATTTGTACTCTACAAACGATTTAGCATATTTCAAATTCAAAATATCAAATAGAAAATGCAGTCAACAGAAGATCTGAAGAAGATTGCCTCCCAGGTAAGGAGGGACATCATCAGGATGGTCGTGAAGGCCAAGTCCGGACACCCGGGCGGATCCATGAGCAGCGCTGATTTTATGACAGCACTGTACTTCAATGTTATGGATCAGAACCCTGAAACTTGGACACGCGGTGGAAAGGATCAGGACATGTTCATCCTGTCGGCCGGACACCTCACCCCAATGTATTACTCAATCCTTTCGAGGGCAGGATATTTCCCGACCTCCGAGCTCGGCTCGTTCCGTAAGTTCGGAAGCCGCCTTCAGGGACACCCTTCAGTAAGGAAAGGCCTCCCTGGCGTGGCTCAGGCGGCCGGTTCCCTCGGACAGGGACTTTCAGTAGCGATAGGAGCGGCTCTCGCAAAGAAGGCTGACAACGACCCTCACTGCGTTTACGTTCTCTGCGGAGACGGCGAGACCGAGGAAGGACAGATCTGGGAGGCGGCGATGTTCGCAGCCCACCACAAGGCCGACAATCTGATCGCGATGACCGACTGGAACGGACAGCAGATCGACGGCACGACCGAAGATGTCGCCGGACTCGGTGACCTTGAGGCAAAATGGAAGGCTTTCGGATGGGAGGTCATCATCGCCGACGGACACGACATGGACAAGATCCTCGAGGCGTTCGCGCAGGCCAAGGCTGGTGTCGGAAACGGCAAGCCGAAGATGATCCTGTTCAAGACAGAGATGGGACACGGGGTTGATTTTATGGCGGGCACCCACAAATGGCACGGCAGCGTACCTTCAGAGGAGCAGTGCCAGAACGCCCTGAGCCAGCTTGAGGAAACATTGGGAGACTTTTAATTCACGAATATTATGAAGAAATATACAGATAAGGGTAAGAAAGACACCCGCAGCGGTTTCGGAGCCGGCCTTCTCGAAGCCGGAAAGGCTGACTCAAGAGTCGTGGCTTTGACCGCCGACCTCAAGGGCTCACTCAAGATGGACGCTTTCGCGGCCGAGTTTCCGGAGAGATATTACGAATGCGGCATCGCCGAGTCCAATATGATCGGCGTGGCCTCTGGAATGGCTCTCGCAGGCAAGATTCCGTTCGCGGGATCGTTCGCCGAATTCGTCACAGGACGTGTTTACGACCAGATCAGAATGGAGGTATGCTACGGTAAGACCAACGTCAAGATCGCTTCCTCACACGCCGGAATCACCCTCGGCGAGGACGGCGCCACCCACCAGACAATGGAGGACATCGCCCTGATGCGTGCCCTTCCGGAAATGGTTGTGATCAACCCTTGCGACTGGACACAGACAAAGAACGCGACGATCGCCGCGGCCAAATACGATGGTCCTGTCTATCTGCGTTTCGGCCGTCCTAAGGTTGCCGACTTCACACCAGACGAGCCGTTCGAGATCGGAAAGGCATACGTGCTGAACGAGGGCAAGGACGTCACCCTCTTCGCGACAGGCCACATGGTTTGGGAGGCCCTTCAGGCAGCCGAAGCTCTTGAGGCAGAGGGAATCTGCGCCGAGGTTATCAATGTGGCGACCATCAAGCCACTTGACACCAAGACAGTCATCGCCTCCGCCATCAAGACCGGAGCCGTGGTTGTCGCCGAGGAGCACAACATGGCCGGAGGCCTTGGCGAACTGATCGCCGGAGTGCTCGCCGCCACATCCCCTAAGCCTATTGAATATGTCAACGGACGTGACGAGTTCGGCCAGAGCGGAACTCCGTCCGAGCTTCTCGCCGCTTACGGAATGGACGCCGCCCACATCGTCGAGGCCGCCAGAAAAGTTCTGGAAAGGAAATAAGAAACAGAAATATTCATAAAAAACAGAAAAAAGTTAGGAGACATTTACGTTTCTTAACTTTTTTTCTGTTTACTATGCCTATATTGCCGCCCATGAACACGGCAGCCATAAGGAATATCCACGGTCCTTTTCCTGAATATTCAAAATGCCTGCGGCAAATGACAATAAACTATGAAAATCAAAGAGATCTGCGTGGACGAGAGGCCACGGGAAAAGATGCTCGCCAAAGGAGCGGACGCGATGAGCAACGCTGAATTGCTCGCCATTCTGATCGGATCAGGGACGCAGAAAGAGAATGTCCTTGAGGTGGCCAACAGGCTTCTGGCCGAAGGCAAAGGCAAATTGTCGATGATAGCCGACATGGACGCCAGACGAATGAAGGAGATAGGAGGTATCGGCAGTGTCCGGTATGCGGCCATCGCCGCCGCCTTCGAGCTCGGGAAAAGATGCTGCCTGGAGGATCCCGGAATAGAAAAGGTTCCCTTGACCGATGCCGAGATTGTGTACAGGATGATGCTCCCCCGCCTCAAAGGGTTGGATCACGAGGAATTCTGGGTAATTCTTCTGAACAGGGCCAACTACATCATCCACAAGGAGATGATAAGCCTTGGAGGAATATCCTCAACTGTGGTTGATTCCAAGTTGGTGGTCAGGATGGCTCTGGACAAACGGGCCAGCGGCCTGATCATGGTGCATAACCACCCGTCCGGGAATCCTCGGCCAGGGCACAACGACCTGACCGAAACCGAACGCATGAAAAAAGCGGCGAACACTTTCGACATCGCCCTCCTTGACCACATCATCATCTGTGACGACTGCTATTTCAGTTTCGCTGACGACAAAGTGACAGTGGCGGAAAGAAAAAATTTGCTGCTCTGAAAATAAATCCTTACTTTTGATTTTCGGAAATCAATTTCGAAAAACCAATGAAAGTCATCAATCTTGGCGAGGCCGACTCGGTCCTCAACAACATCATCGCGCAGATGCGTGACAAAACCGTTCAGAAAGACAGCCTCCGTTTCCGTTACAACCTTGAAAGGTTGGGGCATATCTTCGCCTACGAGTTAAGCAAGGTGCTGGACTACAGTCCCAAGGACGTCATCACTCCGCTCGCCACGGCAAGGGTTCGCACCAGTGACGCAAAGATTGTGGTTTCCACGATCCTTCGCGCCGGTCTGCCTCTCCATAAAGGTATCCTTGACGTTTTCGACAACGCGGAGAATGCGTTCGTCGCCGCGTTCAGAAAGTATGACAAGGGGGACGAGTTCCACATCAATGTGGAGTATTGCACCTGTCCTGACCTGACGGGAAAGACGCTCATCATAGCCGACACGATGCTCGCGACTGGAGCGTCAATCGAAATTGCCTACCACAAGCTGATTGATGAGGGAGGAGAGCCGGTTCACACGCACTTCGTCTGCCCTATCGCCAGCATCTACGCCATCGAGTTTCTTCAGAGGCATCTTCCTGAAAACACGACACTTTGGACCGCTGCCGTTGATGAGGAACTGACCAGCCACTCCTACATCGTCCCAGGCCTTGGCGACGCAGGCGATCTCGCCTACGGAGCAAAGCTGTAAGCAGCTTTGCTCTATATCTTTCACCCCCAGTCCCTTCGGGACAGCCCCGGTGGGGCATTGGGGAGCGGTCTCCCCAAACCCCTTGCGTCGCTACGCTCCGTAGTCCATTTAAGTTCTTTCAATACTATGGGGAGAAGGTACTGTGCGAAGAGCGTCAGACGAAAAAAGATTCCGCAACCATTCACCCGGATAGGGCGCGAAGCGTAGGTTGCGGAATCTTTTTTGTCTGACGCGGCCTGACCTAAATCCTTGCCGGTCACTTCGACGGGCTCAGCGACCACGGCGACATATTCAGTTACAATTACAGTTCCTTTCTGAGCCGAGCCTTAGGAATGTCAAGCTGGTCACGGTACTTGGCGATCGTGCGGCGAGCGACCTTATAGCCACGCTTGTTCATCTCGGCCACCAACTGATCATCTGTCAGAGGCTTACGCTTGTCCTCAGCATCCACACACTCCCGCAAAGCCTTCTTCAACTCACGAGTGGACACCTCCTCGCCATCCTGGTTCTCAAGCCCCTCCGAAAAGAAATACTTCAACGGATAGATTCCGAAATGTGTCTCGATGTACTTGCTGTTCACAACCCTTGAGATCGTCGAGATGTCAAAGCCGGTCCTCTCTGCTATATCCTTCAGGACCATCGGCTTGAGATGAGACTCGTCCCCGTCCATGAAATAGTCATGCTGGTACTCGATGATGGCCTTCATCGTGCTCTCCAACGTGTTGTAGCGCTGCTTGAGAGCCTCCACAAACCACTTTGCCGAATCCAGCTTCTGCTTCACAAACGTGGCCGCCTCCTTCTTCTGCCTGTCCGAAGACCCCTGAGCCTCGACAAGAAGCTCGGCGTACTTGCGATTCACACGGATTTCAGGAATATTGAAACGAGGCATCGACAGTTTCAACTCTCCGTCCACAATGTCCAGCACGAAATCCGGCACAATCTGCTGAGCCTGATCGTTGTAGGAATCATCAATCTGGCCTCCCGGAGCCGGGTTCAGCTTGACGATCTTAGCCATGACGGCCTTCATCTCCTCCTCGCTCAGTCCAAGTTTCGTGATGATCTTCTGGAAATGCCTGTTTGAGAACTCCGCGAAATAGTCAGTGAGAATGCTCTCGGCGGTCTGCACAGTCTTCGTCTGCTTCTGAGCCCTCAGCTGAAGGAGCAGGCACTCGCGCAGATCCCTTGCTCCGACCCCTGCCGGCTCGAACTCCTGAATCACCTTCAACATATTCAAGACCTCCTCCGGGCTGGATTCGATGTTCGCCCTGAAAGCAAGATCATCCACTATGCTGTCTATGTCCCTGCGAAGATAGCCGTCACTGTCAAGGCTTCCTATTATGAATGCAGCGACATCATGCGCATGCTTTGACAGATTCCGGTAGCCAAGCTGTTCCATCAGGCTCTGCGTGAAACTCTCCTTGACAGAGAACGTGCTGTACTGAGGACGCTCGTCCTTACCATAGTTGTTCACATGAAGCTTGTACGCGGGAATCGGATCGTTCTCGTCGATCTCATCGATGGAGATGTCCTTAGGCTCATCATTGTCCTCGTTCTTTTCCGGAGCCGGAGAGTCGTCAAGCACCGGATTGTCCTCCAACTCAGACTTGACCTTCTGCTCCAGTTCCTGAATCGGCAGCTCGATGAGCTTGATCGTCTGAATCTGAAGCGGGGAAAGTTTCTGAGTCTGTTTGAGTTCTAGTCCTTGCTTGAGCATAGTTTATTCCTGATTAACGGTCTCGACTGTGTAGGAATGGAACCGGTCAACCACAGGATAACCGATTGTCTCCCTTACTATGAAAGCGGTCGGGAAAGCCCCTTTGACCTGCTGAAGAAGCCGCATGGCCTCGGACTTGGTGCGGAAATCCCCGACTGTCACCCTGAAGAAAGGATTGGAATATGTCCGATAGGCCGAAACGCCGGGGAACATCCCCTTGAAACGCTCCAAAGCCGCTTCGGAATCATTCCTCGAAGTCTGCTTGTTGTCATTGAATATCCGGACTCTGAATCCGGTGGAAGTCCTTGAGGAATTAGCGGCCACATGTGACTCGAAAGCGTTCAGAATGCGCTGAGACTGATGCACGGTCACCTTTGAATCCCCTCCGCCATAACCGGAAAGGAGGTTGAATATATTCTTTCCCACCAATGTGGAGTCCATCGCCGCGCTTTGCCGATAAATGACGGAATCACGCTTCTCGGTTGTGCCTTGGGCAAGGGCCGTCGACACGGAGGCGAGAAGGAACAATGTGATCGTCAGGATTTTACGAACCGGAATATTCATAAATCTATTCAGTCATTTGATTAAGGTCGATATTCTTGAATTTCATGGTGGTGCCCGCTCCGCTCTTGAGTTTAACGGTCGCGGTCACATCCGTGGTGAAGCCCTCCAGACTGCCCTTCTTCACGATCTGCATCAGTTTCATAAGGCTCACGCCATCGTTCAGGGTCGCCGTGCAAGGCAGGTCATAGACCTTCGAGCATTTCTTGTCCACGCTGATCGTGTCCGCCGTGTAGGTCGCGAAATCCTCTCCGTTGTACTTCACTGTCCCGCTGACATCCATCACCTTGAACGCGAATGTCGGATTGTCAATCCCGACCGCGAGCACCGCATCTATCGAACGCAGGCCTTTCAATGAATATGACTCCAGGCCGCACGAGGTCACCTTTATGTCTTTGACCTTGGACAGACCGGAGCATCCGGAAAAGATGGCACAGGCCAGCGAAACGATGAGAATGCCGAATATTGTTTTCTTGAATGTCTTCATCTTGTCAACACTGTTTCCACAAAGATAATGAAAAATCCATAATAAGCATTATCGAATGGATTTGCCAGAATAGCCATACTTCCATAAAAAACATGCCACGATGGATTTGATGAACGTCATCAAGTCATTATTCAAGGATAATTATCTATCTTTGCGTCAAGACAGTTATTACGAATGAGCAAGAAGATTTACATAGAGACTTACGGTTGCCAGATGAATGTCGGCGATTCGGAGGTGATTTTCTCGATTCTCGGGAAAGAGGGGTATGAACGGACTGAGTCAATGGACGACGCGGACGTGATTCTCGCGAACACGTGCTCGGTCAGGGACAACGCCGAGCAAAGGATATGGGGGCGCATCGAGGTGTTCCACAAACAGAAGGAAAAAAGATCCGGCGTCGTGGTGGGGATTGTCGGATGCATGGCCGAAAGGCTGAAAGACAAGCTGTTGGACACGCACAAAGTGGACCTTGTCGCCGGTCCGGACTCCTACAGGACGCTTCCGACGCTGCTCCGGGACATCGCGCCGGACAAGCCGCAGATCAACGTGATGCTCTCACACGAAGAGACTTACGCCGACATCGTGCCGGTCAGGACAGACAGGAACGGGGTCTCAGCGTTCATCTCGATCATGAGGGGATGCAACAATGTCTGCTCGTATTGCGTGGTTCCTTACACCAGGGGCGCGGAAAGAAGCCGAGATCCTCAAACCATTGTGGATGAGGCCCGTGACGTTTTCAGCAAAGGGTACAAGGAAGTCACCCTGCTCGGTCAGAACGTGGATTCCTACAACTGGAAACCGGCGGAGGGGGAAGGATGTGACTTTCCGAAACTGTTGGAGATGGTCGCCCGGATCAGCCCTGAGCTGAGAGTGCGTTTCGCCACCAATCATCCCAAGGACATCAGTGACGAGTTGATCGAGACGATGGCAAGGTACGACAACATCTGCAATCATATTCATCTGCCGGTCCAGTCGGGCAGCGACAGGCTTTTGGAGAAGATGAGGAGACGCTACACCGCCGAGTGGTATCTTGAGCGTGTGGCGATGATCCGGGAGGTTCTGCCGGGCTGCGGAATCACCACGGACGTGATCGCCGGGTTCTGCTCCGAGACAGAGGAGGACCATCAGCAGACACTTGAACTGTTCCGTAAGGTCGGGTTCGACTACGCCTATATGTTCTACTACTCCGAGAGACCGGGGACGCTCGCCGCAAGGCATTATCCTGACGATGTTCCGCTCGATGTCAAGACCAGAAGGCTGAACGAGATCATCGCCCTGCAGAGCGAGCTGAGCCTGAAGAGCAACCAGAATGACATCGGCAAGACTTTCAGGGTTCTTGTGGAAGGGCCGTCAAAGAAGAATCCTGAAGAGCTCTGCGGCCGCTCCGGCAGCAACAAGATGTGCGTATTCCCGGGCAAGGGACACAAGGCCGGAGATTATGTGGATGTCAAGGTGCTCTCCTGCACATCGGCGACCTTGATCGGTAAACTGGCTTAACGGCGGTCTATGTTGCAGTGGATTCTCACGGTGTTATACATACTCCTGATTCTCAGCGTCTTCACAATCATATTGGTTGACCGGGGAGATTCAGGAAGGAAGTTCGCGTGGCTGCTCGTCATCGCCGTGCTTCCTGTGGTCGGACTGGTCCTCTACCTGATGTTCGGCATCAACTACCGGCATCACTGGATCTTCAACCGCCGGCATCAAAGGTACAGGGACATATTCGAGGCCGGAACCACTCCGGAACTGAACAGAATCCTCTTCGGTCACGACAACGAATCAGCCATCCGTGAGGAGTTCCGGCCGCTGGCGAAACTTCTCGGGGCGGAAAGCTACCCATCCGTCACATCAGGCAACGATGTGGAGATCATCACGAGCGGACAGCGGAAATTCGACCTGCTCCGCGAGGACATTCTGGCGGCCAAATATTCAATCCACATTGAATATTTCCATTTCGGCAACGACAAGGGCAGCAAGGCGATCAAGCGTCTTCTGATGCAGAAAGCAAGGGAAGGGGTCAAGGTTCGTTTTCTGTACGAGAACATCGCCAATTTCCCGATAGCTTCGGCCTACTACAACAACATGAGGAAAGCCGGGGTCGAGGTTGTGAAGTTCACCAACCCAAGGATGCATGTCCTGGATCTGGCCACGAAACTCAATTACCGGAACCACAGGAAGATAGTGGTGATCGACGGGAAGATCGGCTACACGGGAGGGATGAATATAAACGATCATTATTTCCGTCAGTGGAGGGACACGCACATGCGCTTAACGGGCGACGCCGTGGCCGTTCTCCAGTACACTTTTCTGGACTCCTGGTTGACAGGCGGCGGGACGATCGACAAGGAGATGATCGAGTATTACCCGATGGCGAAGAAGACGGTCACTGAGTCTGTCGATGTGACCGCGCGGGAACACAAAGCATTGAACAGTGTCGCTTCGACAGGCTCAGCGACCAGGGAAACAGGATCAGCGACCGGAGATAACGATCTGTCAACCGAACAAGAAATAGACTTCCGGGCAACCCACCAGACGCTCAGGAACAAACTGGTCCAGATCGTCCCTGACGAGCCGGACCTCCCACTGCCGATCCTCCAGCTGAGTTACGAATGGGCTCTCCAGCACGCCCAGAAGTACATCTACCTTCAGACTCCGTACTTCGTTCCCACAGAGCCGGTTATGGACGCTCTCAAAACCGCGGCCCTATGCGGGGTCGATGTCCGTCTGATGCTCCCGGAAGTGGCCGACAACCTGCTGATGCGTCCCGCCAACAGAGCCTACTACGAAGAGGCCCTGCAAGCCGGAGTAAGAATATTCCTGCGAAAGGGAGAGTTCATTCACGCAAAGACCTTTGTCTGTGACGATTACCTCTCCAGCATCGGCTCAGCGAATCTGGACTTCCGCAGTTTCGCCATCAACTACGAGGTCAACTCCTACATCTACGATGAGGAGACCGCCCTGATGAACAAAGGAATATTCATGTACGACCTCAGGCAATGCCATGAGTTGACTTTGGAGGAATGGAACGCCCGTCCGTGGTACTGCCGGATCATCGAAAGTTTCATGAGGTTGTTCGCTCCGCTGCTGTAGGACTTCCGTTGCCTCCTGCCGAATCAGCCTGCCTTCAGACCACATGCCCAAGAACAGTTTTCCCTGCCAGATCCCGAAAAAATGATTCCGGACTCGATTTTTTGATAATATTTTCCCAAGTACACCACCGTTTTTGCAAAAAGCCTATATCTTTGCAAAAACGTTTTCGGTAACAAAAAAATGACAAGTAAGACTAAGACCAATTTCAGATGGGTGATCTGTGCGATGCTTTTCGTCGCGACAGCCGTGAATTATCTTGACAGACAAGTACTTTCCCTGACATGGGACGAGTTCATCAAACCGGAGTTCCATTGGAATGAATCGCACTACGGCACGATCACGTCCCTGTTCTCGATCATATATGCGATCTGCATGCTGTTCGCGGGCCGTGTCGTTGACTGGATGGGCACCAAGAAAGGCTACCTGTGGTCAATCGGAGTGTGGTCGGCCGGTGCATGCGCCCATGCCTTATGCGGGGTCGTGACAGAAAATATCGTAGGACTGCACACGGCGGCCGAACTGGTTCAAGCCACAGGTGACACAGCGGTTCTCATATCCACAATCAGCATGTATTGTTTCCTTGTCGCCCGAAGCATCCTGGCCCTTGGAGAAGCCGGCAACTTTCCTGCCGCCATCAAGACCACGGCTGAATATTTCCCTAAGAAAGACAGGGCTTTCGCCACGTCCATATTCAATGCCGGCGCTTCTATCGGAGCGCTGTTCGCCCCGCTCACCATCCCGGTTCTCGCGAAGAACTTCGGTTGGGAGGTCTCGTTCATCATCATCGGAGCCCTGGGCTTCGTCTGGATGGGATTCTGGGTGTTCCTCTACGACAAGCCTGAGGCTTCCAAGCACGTGAGCAAGGAAGAGCTGGCCTACATCGAGCAGGACAAGGAACTTGACAACGAGAAGGCGACCGACAACGGAACCGGGAAGAAGATCGGTTTCAAGGACTGCCTCAAGTACAAGCAGACCTGGGCGTTCGCCGTCGGAAAGTTTATGACCGACGGAGTCTGGTGGTTCTTCCTGTTCTGGACCCCGTCCTATCTGAACACACAGTTCGGGATCAAGACCAGCGACCCGATGGGTATGGCATTGATATTCACTCTCTATGCCATAACGATGCTTTCGATCTACGGCGGAAAGCTTCCTACCATATTCATCAATAAGGCGATGAAGAAGGGAGAGGCGTTCGATCCGTACGCGGCCAGGATGAAGGCGATGCTGATCTTCGCGTTCCTGCCGCTGGTCGTCCTGCTCGCACAGCCTCTTGGCAGGATATCCCCTTGGTTCCCGGTCATCCTGATCGGCATCGGGGCGGCGGCGCACCAGTCATGGTCGGCCAACATATTCTCGACCGTCGGGGACATGTTCCCTAAGTCCAGCATCGCCACCATCACCGGTATCGGCGGCATGGCGGGAGGACTCGGCTCAATGTTCCTCCAGAAAGTGGCTGGTGAGCTCTTCGTTTACTCCGAGCAAGTCAACCTGTCCTTCTTGGGATTCACCGGGAAACCGGCCGGCTACTTCATCATCTTCTGCGTCTGCGCCACCGCCTACCTTATCGGCTGGTGCATCATGAAAGCCCTTGTACCTAAATACAAGGTGATAACGCTCAACTAACGGCGGAACACCAATCCAGTGCAAGCCAGGCCTCAACTTGGCATATTACCTCAAGATTTGCGATGGCTTCTTCATCTCGCGAATCACCACCGTCACAAACCGCGTGGCAGACAAGTCACTGACAGCCAACAAATTAAGCCTTCTCGTGGTGCAGAATATCGCCCCACGAAGAGGTTTAATTTATTGACTATAAGGCGTATATCCGCCACCGCCTCAGTATCAGCCAGTGCGATTCAAAACCCTAATAGTCAATGGAATAGGCATTCGTCTTCAGTTGAATCAAGCTAAAGGCAGAGTCTTAAGACGCTCATTATCAAGCATTCATAGCGCACTGCCTCAAATAGCCTAATCGGAAGATTCGCACTTCGGAGCTTCGACAGTCCCGGAGGGACACGGGGAAGAGTGAAATGAATCATATTGCTAATTTCCATAATAATGATTAAGTTTGCGGAAATTGAAAGAATATGAGCCAAAAAGAACGGGCAACGGAATTTGTGGTGTTCTGCATTGAGAATCTTGCGGATCGCTTAGGTGTGCCGGTTCTATAATATTCAATAAATTGAACAGCATAGGAGCGATCTCAGGCTTCCTTTATCCAAGTTACGAGTCCCTGCATACACAAAGCAAGGAATACATATTGGATGAGATCCAGACTTATATCTCCAGCCATAACCTCAGCATAAAACTATGAAAGTATTTCACGGCTTCACATCAATAGTCGACAAGCCGCTCGCCAATATCGGACGGAATCATCTGGACTTCGGTAAAGGATTCTATCTGACAACTTTGGAGAATCAGGCAATATCCTGGGCCTCAAGACCTTTGAATCAAGCCGAACAATCAGATCTGCATTCTTAACCAGGATATTATCGATAATCACTTGACATTTGTTGAGGCGCGTGAAATAAAGGAGGAAGAACAATGAACGGAAATCCTTTGATAAATGAGACCCTGCTCCAAATGAAATATGCCAGAGTCATTTCTCTATTGGCCAAGAAATTGGCCGTTCCGGAAGATAAAGCGATGGCAATTTTCTATAATTCAAAGACCTACAGCAATCTCAACGACTTAAGAAACGGTCTGCAGAATATGAGTGACGCCTTTCTGGTTGATGAGATCATCCAAGAATCTTCCGCCAGCTGGCACAAGGCATAGAGGCTGACACAAGTCATAGATAATAGAGATTTAAGGAATCCACTCAAAAAGAGACACTGCGATCAGAAAATAAAAATTCCAGAATTTTGGTAACGTGCAAAATTCTGGAATTTTCTATTTTTGAACGCCTTTGCCGCTTTGTAAAAGTGCTTTGATGATCACATAGTCACTTCGACAAGCTCAGTGACCGAAAGGCTGCTCAGTGACCGACGCGGGAACTAACTGATGAACAGGAGCTCACGGTACTTAGGGAGAGGCCAGGTGCGGTTATCGACGATCTCCTCAAGCTTGTCGATCGGACGGCGGAGGGCTGGGAAACTCTCGGCGATTTCGTGGTAAGCCACTGCCTTGGCATATTCATCCTCAAGGACATTCGCCTTCTTGCGCGCCTCGACCATAGCTGTCGCCTTCTCACGAATCTGGTCAACATATTTCGAGATGCTCTTGATGAGGTAGATCTCCTCCTTGCACTCGTCCGTGCCACCGAAGACATCCTTGCTCAACGCCACCTCCTTCAGTAACTTAGACTTGTAGTCAAGTGCCGCCGGAATGATGTGGTTGATCGCCATCCTCGCCATCACGCGCGACTCGATCTGGATCATCTTGCTGTAAGTCTCCCACTTCACCTCGTTGCGCGCCTGAAGTTCTTTCTCTGAATATACCCCTGTCTCCTTGAACATATTCACAGACGCAGGAGCAGTGAACTGCTTTATCATCTCAGGGACGCTGGTCTCGACATCGAGTCCACGCCTCTTCGCCTCGGCCTTCCACTCATCGGTGTAGCCGTTGCCATCGAAGCAGACAACATTGATGACCGAAGCGATGATCGGTTTGAGGGTGTCCAGGATGGCCACATTCAAGGCCTTGCCTGCGGCGAGTTCCTTGTCCAGACTCTTCTTGAAAGAGATAAGCTGCTCAGCCACAGCCGCGTTCAGTGTGGTCATCGCACCTGCGCAGTTGGCCAGCGACCCCACGGCGCGGAACTCGAAACGGTTGCCGGTGAAAGCGAACGGAGAGGTTCTGTTGCGGTCGGTGTTGTCCACGAATATCTCCGGAATCTCCACAAGGCCGACGCTCTTGCCCTTCTTCCCGGCGATCTCGATCGGAGTGTCGGAAGGAACCTCAAGCAGTTTGTGAAGCACCTCGGTCATCGTCCTGCCAAGGAAAGCTGACACGATTGCTGGCGGTGCCTCGTTGGCACCGAGACGATGGGCGTTCGTGGCGGTAGCGATGGAGGCCTTCAGCAAAGCGTTGTGCTTCTGCACGGCGGCGAGCACATTCACGAAAAATGTGACGAACTGGAGGTTACCTTTCGCATCCTTACCTGGAGCCAAAAGCATTGTGCCTGTGTCGGTTCCGAGCGACCAGTTGTTGTGTTTGCCTGATCCGTTCACACCTGCGAAAGGCTTCTCGTGAAGCAGTACCACGAAACCGTGCTTGCGCGCGATCTTGTTCATAAGGTTCATCACAAGCTGGTTCTGGTCGTTGGCAAGATTGGTCTCACCGAAGATCGGAGCGAGCTCGAACTGGTTGGGAGCCACCTCGTTGTGTCTGGTCTTGAGCGGAATCCCAAGACGGTGTCCGGCGATCTCAAGGTCACGCATAAACTCGGCCACACGGGACGGAATAGCCCCGAAATAGTGGTCGTCCAGCTGCTGGTTCTTGGATGAGTTGTGCCCCATCAGGGTGCGGCCGGTGATCATAAGGTCAGGTCTCGCGGCATAGAGAGACTCATCGACAAGGAAATATTCCTGCTCCCATCCGAGGTAGGAATATACCTTCGTGACAGACTTGTCGAAGAGGCGGCAGATAGGGGTGGCCGCATCAGAAACGGCCTTGAGGGCCTTTTTGAGAGGAGTTTTGTAGTCCAAGGCCTCACCGGTGTAGGAGATGAAGACGGTCGGGATGCAGAGGGTGTCATCGATGATAAACACCGGGGAAGTCGGATCCCAGGCCGTGTAGCCTCTGGCCTCGAATGTGGCGCGGATGCCTCCGTTGGGGAAAGAGGATGCGTCCGGTTCCTGCTGGGCGAGGGACTTTCCGTCAAAAGTCTCTATGACTCCACCCTTGCCGTCATACTCGATCAGAGAGTCGTGCTTCTCGGCGGTGCCCTCTGTCAGAGGCTGGAACCAGTGGGTCACGTGGGTCACGTGATGCTCCATAGCCCACTCTTTCATACCCTTTGCGACTCCGTCAGCGGTCTCCCTGTCAAGGGACTTTCCGTTGTCGATGCAGTCAAGGAGTGCGTTCAGGGTCTTGGCGTCCAAGTACTTGTGCATTTTGGGACGGTCAAAGACCAGTTCTCCGTAGTAGTCGGAGGTCTTGCCCTCAGGGCGCTCAGCCGGAACTGCCTTCTTCTCGAAGGATTCCTTCACCAGATCAAATCTGTCAATGCTCATAATTTGTCTATTTGTTAAAGGTGTGTATTTCCTTAACTATATATTGTGTAATCAAAACTATCCTCAAACCTCAAGGCCGCTTCAAAAAGGAAGAAGGCTGATCCACGAGAGACCAGCCTTCAATATTTAAATCATAATATCCTTTTTCCGTAATGAATATGCCGTCAGGCTGGAAGACCGGCACACACGAAATCGTTCAGGACCTGAACATTCTGGCTCTGAAATCCCTGCTGGAACTGCTGCTGTCGATATGTGTGGGCTTCCGAAAACATCCTTGAAAAATTTTGATGGCGCAAGTTATGAAATCAATCCTTAAACTCAATGATTTTTTTTGATTTTATCGGTTTAGAACAAAAATTCCAACTTCTCTGGCAATCTCGTATAATCATCAATCCGGATATAATCCATTCCGCCGAGACGGATCTGGCTGTCGTTGCCACCGTCCGCGAAATCGTCCCCGACAAACAGGATCTGGTCAAACGAGTAGCCATGCTCGGCGGCATAACGCAACACAGCATCCAACTTGTTGTACTGCTTAGGAGTGATGTCGAACGAAGTTGTGCCACCGATGAACACGGAATAATCCTTGAATATTTCCTTAACCTCAGGGAACATCGCGCGTCTTTTGATCTTGTCCGGATCGAAAGTGAGTTTGGCCTCCTTGCCGGCCTTGGTGCCAAGCAGTCCGAAAGTCACCATACCGGACTCGTGATATTCAAGAGACTCGCCGCTGAAGTCGGTGTAACCATATTTCTTGCGCAGATAGTTGCAGCTCTTCTCGAAGAACTTTTTGTCCACCTGCGCCTTGTCCTCCCTGACAATCTGGAACTTGCCGTCCACAATACGGCTTTCGGCCATGCCATAGTTGCCAAGGATTGTGATAGGATATTCACCCATCTGCTTGTAGATTCTCTCGCAATTGCCAGCCCCCGCCATGATGATCTCGTAACGCTTTGCAAGAGTATCGAGCACCGCCCTGTTGGCTGCGGTCAGCTGGGTCTTGTGCTGAGTCAAAGTTCCATCCAAGTCAAAGCAGATCAACTTCTTCTCCTGTTTCCACCTCAGCTCGCGGATTGAGTCCATAAGGCGTTTCATTCCCTGCGGCTGGTCCGTGGAGACGTAGGTGACACCGTGCCTCATCGCGAAATCGGCGAGATCATAACTGTTCACCGGCCAGAGGACCGTCTGAAGTCCGGCCGCGTGCACCTCGTCCAGATAGTGGGCGGAGTTGATCACCACATTATAATTATAGGACACACCGGCGTAGCCCCTGTCCTTGAGTTCTTTCACTGAATATGTCTTCCTGGACGTGATCGGGATCACCTCAGCACCCGGATGCAGACGCAGGACCTCGTCGCAGAGATGCTCGCTGAAAGAGATGAAGCACATCTGATCGTACATATTCATTTCATCACAGAGAGCGATGACCTTCTCCGCCAGCTGGGTTTCCCTCACCGGAGTCGGATGCGACTTGAGTTCAAGGAACAACTTCAGCGCCGGAGTGCGCTTCGCCTGGGTGAAATATTCCCTTAATGAAGGAATATGGTCGCCGTTCGGGAGGGTGCAGCTCTTGACTGTGGCATAGTCAAGTTTCTGAATATCCTTGTACTTCGTCCCGGGGATCATCGGGCCGTGCAGGATCACGAGCGAGTCGTCCGTGGTGAGATGCACGTCCAGCTCGACGCTTTCCACGCCGAGTTTCTGGGCGCCGGCAAGGCTGGTCAAAGTGTTTTCAAAAGACCCAGGATGGGCGTAGAAGCCTCTGTGGGACATAATTTTGGTCTGCGCCGGAAGCATCACGGCGCAAAGCAGTGTCAAGACTGCCGAGAGAACAAACTTTTTCATAGTCCAAAATTACGAAAAAATTGCCGGATGTCGGAATTTGTCCGGGTGAAGTTTTTCACTTCAATGTATTTTCCTGATTTCGGTTAACTCGGTTTTATAGATTATTACTTGTAAAAGTTGACTTTTAGGACATTTCAAACAAATCAAAACAGCCCCCCAGATTTGACAATGATTCTAATGATTGCTATCTTTGCCCCGTGAAGGTTCTTTGGCTCAGGTTTGAGGCCAAGGATCAAAAGGGAATCCGGTGTGAATCCGGGACAGTACCCGCTGCTGTGAGTTCCTTATAAATATGACGCGGCTTTCTTATGCCACTAGCCGGACACTGAATATTCAGTTTTCCATACCGCCGGGAAGGCGCCGCGTCAGGAGCGAGTCAGAAGACCTGCCTTCGCAAAACTTTACGGCCTTGCCTGCGGGATCACGGGCGGCGGCCGGACTAAAAATTTATGAAACGAATATACCGTCTCATAGCCTCGGCCTGCATTCTGGGATGCGGGCAGGTGGTTTTTGCACAGACTTCCGGCGACTCCACAGCTGTTCACCGGAAGGATAATTCATTGGATAGCACCCAGGTTATCAAGGAGTCCATCATCATCGGCACCCCTGCCGGTTACAAATACCGGGAGGTCATCCCGGCGCAGACCCTGAAGGAAGAGGAGCTTCAACGACTGAACAGTTTCTCGGTCGCTGACGCTATCCGCTATTTCTCCGGAGTGCAGTTGAAAGACTACGGCGGGGTCGGCGGCCTCAAGACCGTGAACATCCGCTCGATGGGCACAAACCATATGGCCGTGTTCTATGACGGGATACAGCTCGGAAACGCACAGAACGGACAGGTGGACCTGGGACGTTTCTCTCTCGATGACGTGGAGGAGATTTCGCTCTACAACGGCCAGAAAAGCGACATCTTCCAGTCAGCCAAGGACTTCGGGGCCTCGGGAACGATCTACATCACGACCCGGAGGCCGCGGTTCGAGAATGGTCGGAACGCGAACTTCAAGGCCACGATGAAGACCGGATCATTCGGCCTCATCAATCCGTCCATCCGCAGCGAGTACAAGATTTCGGATGCCGTAAGCGCCTCATTCAGCGGAGAATGGGTCAACGCCACCGGCAAGTACAAGTTCCGTTACCGCATGCGTAACTCATTGGGAGAGATCGCCTACGACACGACCGCTGTCCGGCACAACGGCGACATCAACGCCACCAGGCTTGAAGCCGCGCTACACGGAACGCTCGACGAAGGGCGGTGGACCGTCCGGGCATATTCATACAACTCGGAGAGGGGCATTCCGGGTGCCATCGTGAACAACGTGTTCCGCAACGGCGAGAGGCTTTGGGACACCAACTCGTTCATCCAAGGCTCTTTCACGAACAAGTGGAGCCCGAAGTTCAGATCCCTGATCAACGCCAAATACGCCGCCGACTACACACATTACGAGAATCAGGACGCGAAACTGATCCAGACGAAGAACACCTACCGACAGAAGGAGTTGTACGCTTCCTGCGCGAACCTCTATAATATAATGGAGAACTGGGAGGTGTCCCTCGCATACGATTTCCAGTGGAACACCCTGGACGCGAAATTCTACATGCCGACGGAAAGCGACGGCACATTCCCCTACCCTACCCGCTACACGCAGATGGCCGCGCTGGCGACAGCATTCGAATGGGGCAGGATCAAAGGCCAGGCCAGCGTTCTGGGTTATTTCGTGCACGAGAAGGTGAAGCGTTTCGAGGCCAGGCCGGACAAGGCGGTCGCCACACCGGCTTTCTTCCTGTCCTACAAGCCGTTCCACAGACAGGACCTGTCGGTGCGCGCGTTCTACAAGCGGATGTTCAGGATGCCGACGTTCAACGACCTCTACTACACGGATATGGGCAATGCCTTCCTGAAGCCTGAATACGCCGAGCAGTTCAACATCGGACTGAAATACACCAAGAATTTTATGAATATGCCCGCTCTGCGCACTGTCGACGCTTCCGTGGACGCCTACTACAACCACATCACGGACAAGATCATAGCCTACCCGAAAGGTCAGCAGTTCCGTTGGACGATGCTCAATCTCGGAGAGGTGGACATCAAGGGGGTTGACATCGCCCTGAACTCGGCCTGGGCTTTCGGCGAGGTGGAGGCCACGGCCAGACTCCAGTACACTTACCAGGAGGCGATAGATGTCACGGATTCCGCAGACACATATTACCGGGACCAGATCCCGTATATTCCTTGGCACAGTGGTTCGGCCGTGCTGTCGCTCTTCTACAAGGGCTGGGGACTGAACTACAGTTTCATCTACACCGGCGAGCGCTACAACCAGCAGGAGAACATCCCAAGGAACCACACCCAGCCGTGGTACACCAGCGACCTCTCAGTGCAAAAGTCCTTCGCCATCCGCACCCGCACCCTCAAGCTCACCGCCGAGATCAACAACCTCTTCGGCCAGGACTACGACGTGGTGCTGAACTACCCGATGCCGAAGACGAACTGTCGGTTTGTCACGAGTTTTAATTTTTAAATCAATATGTTATGAGACACACAAACAAAATCATCAAAGCCTTGGCCATCGTCCTGTTTTTCGGGGTGGCCATCTGCGGCTGCCGCAAGGAAGAGACCATCGTTCCTCCAGTGTACGGCCCACTCGGATTCCAGACAGATCCCGATGCGGATCCGATAGGAATGTACGTCCTCAATGAGGGCAATATGGGCAGCAACAAGGCTGACATCGACTTTCTCGACTACCGCGAGGCCTCCTATGCCTGCGGAATCTACGCAGAAAAGAATCCGACGGTTGTCAAAGGATTGGGAGACACCGGCAACGATCTCCAAATCTATGACGGAAGGTTGTTCGCCGTCATCAACGGTTCGCACAAGGTGGAGGTGATGGATGCCTACACAGCAAAGAGAATCACCCAGATCGACATCGCGAACTGCAGGTACATCGCGTTCAAGGACAACTACGCATACGTAACCGCCTACGTTGGTTCTGACGCTGAGTTCTCCGCTGACCGCAAAGGATCTGTCTTCAAAGTCAACCTTGACACGTACAAGATTGAGGGTGAGACACAGGTCGGATACCAGCCTGAAGAGATTGCCATCATCGGGAACAACGTCTATGTGGCCAATTCAGGTGGCCACAGGGCTCCGGATTATGACTCAACCGTCTCTGTCATAGACCTGGATTCGATGAAAGAGGTTTACAAGATTGATGTCGCGATCAACCTCTGCCACATCAAGGCTGACTCCAAAGGCAATCTATGGGTGTCATCCAACGGCAATTATGTTGATGTCGCCTCGAATCTGTACCGTCTGGAAAAAGACGGGGCACAGTACAAAGTCGCTGAGACGATGAATATTCCCGTGTCCAATATGGCAATAGCCAATGACTCTCTCTACATCTACAGCAGCGAGTACAACTACGTCACCTCCAGCAGCACAATCAGTTACGCCATCGTCGATGCGGCACGTGCCAGCATCGTCTCCAGAAAGATCATCACTGACGGAACCGAAAGCCAGATCGTGTCACCTTACGGAATCGCGGTTCATCCGACAAACGGTGACATATACATCACCGACGCAAAGAACTACACCTCCAGCGGCACTCTATATTGCTATTCCAAGTCCGGCGCTCAGAAATGGAGTGCGACCACCGGAGATATTCCGGGACATTTCGCTTTCCTGCCACGGGAGAAATAATCTCCCCCAACCGCCAAACGACAATTTCGGGGTAACTATATTCGTGTTGACTAACTTTTCAGCCCATCACGCTAATGCTCAGATAACTGCAAACGAATACGGCCTCCTGGGATATTTCTTTATCTATTAACAAGTTAAGAAATATATTAGTTAACCGATATAGAATTACCATTTTTTAGCTTATATGAAGCCGGAGCCAAGCACACGGTCAACGATCTTCAAGGGGAAGCCATAGCGGGTCGACAGGATATTCCTCAGCGTAACGACTTGATTGGAATTGAGTTTCGCCAGCATTTCCTCTGCCGCTGAGCCGATGGATTTCCGCATCTCCTTCAGACAATAACCAGTGTTCCGCACTGGAGCAAGAACAGATTCGTCCAATCGCCCGATGGTGTCAGGGAACATCATCGGGCATATTCGTGCGACCGCGCTCCTGACCTCCCGATCATTGACAGGGTAGCGGACCGCTTCTCCCTGATTGGCGTTCAGGTCCGCCTTGTTCACCAGATAGGAAAGCGAGCCGATTGTCTTGATCACCGATTCCAGTCGCTTGGTCGTGATAAATGAGCCGAATGTCACCATCCCGTTGGCATAAAGTTTCCAGGATTGCGGAACCGGACGGCTTGTCCCGATAACTTTCGGTTTCTGCCACGGAAGGATGTCGGCAATCCTTGGCCGCAAGACTGAGGAATAGCCTTCCGCGGCGAAATATTCAAGGATGGAACTCCAAGGATAGGAGAATGGGTTGTTCGTCTCGTGATGTTTTCGAGGATTGTTAAGGATGTAGCCCACAACATTCTTAAGGTATTCCTCAGAGTCCACCCTCCCTACCTTGACCCACACCCTGCTCATCACTTTCGAAGTGCCGAAGCGGTGGGAATAGTACATACTGATTGTTTTCTTAAATCTTTCCGCACACCTGACCACATCGGTTCTCCGCCCCCAAGCCAATGAGTGAAAATGGGTTGACACGAGCACAAGGATCGCGACCTCGATGTCTTCTCCGAATAGTTTGAAGGCCGCCGCGAACTTGTTCACCCCAGTTATGAAGGCTTTCTCATCCGGGAACAAGTCCACACCCTCCAGTCCTTGCGAGCAAATGTGGAACCATCCAGCCTCCTCTTGCTCTCTCACTGGCTCCTGCCCAGTTTTTCTTTCGTTCAAATCTTTCACCTCAACCATAAACGCCACATTTTGTTTAAGTTAATATTCAAGGACGGAATTCCATCCCTTTTCCATCGGCAAGGTACAAACAAATCAGCAAACTATCCAAATATTTCACGGCTAATTCACACCTGGAACTGCAAATCATTGAATATCCGCCATTTCAGGTTCCAGGTGCGAAGAGGAATCACGCACCTGGAAGAGAGGGAAGGCCACACGGAGGACTGGGACGCGGGGTGGGGCTCCGAGGTGCGACTTTTCTCTCGCACCTGGAAGCGCAAGTGACTGGCCGACAGCGGGAACGGACTCCAGGTGCGAAGGGAATCGCGCACCTGGAAGAAAGGGAAGGCCACACGGAGGACTGGGACGTGGGCGCGGGGCTCCGAGGTGCGACTTTTCTCACCACCTGGAAGCGCAAGTGACTGAACGACAGTGGAAACGGACTCCAGGTGCGAAGGGAATCACGCACCTGGAAGAGAGGGATGACAAGGGCTACGGGGAGGGGAAAAAAAATATGAAAGAGATGCGGAAGAAATAAACGTGACAGGGAAATGACCAGGGGAGGGGACAGGAAATCAACAGATGAAAGTTGAGCAATCGATTTCGTTAATATTATTAAACAAAATTTAACCGCAGCTTATTATTTCCGAAGAAAACCTCTTGTATATTTACAAAATGATACTTTACTTTGCACAATGAATAAATATTCCATAGGCTTAATCTGGAGGTTGAGACAAACATCCTAAGATTGACCGAGCTTTGGGACAAAAGAGGTAGAAAGTGGAGACATCAGCTGGGATAAATACCAGGAGCAGGCAAAATTGACCGGGCTTTTGAACAGAAGAGAAAGAAAGAGGTGAAAGGAGCAGAAAAAGCCAGAAGACGGAAGATGGGAAGGGAGCAAAAGGGGCAAAAAGCGAGAGAAGCGGAAGAGACGAAAGGAGCGGCAGAAAAAGAGGGGAAAAGAGGTGGAAGAAACGGTAGAAACGACAAAGGCAAAAGAAAAAAAGGAAGCAGAGAAGACAGAAGAGACGGAAGAAGTGGATGAGAAAACAGAGGAAAAGGAGGATAAGAGGCAAGAGAGAGAGTGGAGAGCGACAAAGGCAAAAGAAAAGAAAAGAAAAGAAAAAGAAGAGGAAGAAGCTGAGGAGACAGAAGAGGCGGAAGAGAAAAGAAGAGAAAGTACACACACATTGACATACTACACAACAAAACCAATATTTTAAAATTATGTTTAACAGAATCAAGTCTTCGATATTCAGAGGAATGGCGGCTGTTGTGGCTGCTGTCGCTCTGTTTGTATCGTTCTCAGCCGCGGCGGCGGCCCAGGACAGGGCAGGATCCGTAAGCGGTACAGTCAAGGACGCCAACGGCCCAGTCGTAGGCGCCGCCGTTTTTGTCAAAGGTGGAACCACCGGTGAAACCACAGACATCGACGGTAAATTCAGACTCGGCAATCTTAAGGCCAACGATGTGATCACCGTCTCCATCATCGGATACGAGACCAAGGAGATCGTCTGGAACGGCCAGGCCACACTCGACATCGTCATCCTCGAGGAAGCCACAGCTCTCAAGGGAGTCGTGGTGACGGCCATGGGTATGGTCCGCCAGTCGGAAAGCCTTACCTACGCTGCCGAGACAGTCGGCGGCAAGGATGTCAACGACATCAAGAGCATCAACATGATCAACTCCCTCCAGGGAAAGAGCGCCGGTCTGGTCATCACTCCTAACTCGACAGGAGCCGGCGGATCATCCAAGATCCTCTTCCGAGGCAACAAGTCCATCAACGGAAGCAACCAGCCTCTCATTGTTGTGGACGGTGTACCAGTGATGCAGAACATCACCTCATCCCAGGTGGCCTCCAACTATGGTGGCGAGAGGGACGGCGGCGATGTGATGTCCACGATCAACCCTGACGACATCAAGTCCATCACCCTCCTTAAAGGTGCGTCAGCCGCAGCGCTTTACGGTGCCGTGGCCGCCAACGGAGCGATCATGATCACGACAAAGTCAGCGGCAGCCGGCAAGGTGAACGTCACCGTGTCCAGCAACACGACAGCAGAAAGCCCTATGGTGCTTCCTAAGTTCCAGAACAACTACGGGATGTCGGACAACGGCACCTACAGCTGGGGCAGCAAGCTCTCCTCAAAGGCGCCGAACTATCTCAAGAAGTTCTTCCGCACAGGTTTCACGACCAACAACACATTCGCCGTGTCCGGCGGAAACGACTCTTTCGGAGCCTACTTCTCCTACGGCAATGTCTACTCAGAGGGCATGACTCCTGAGAATGAGTACAGAAGCCACAACTTCAACACCAAGGTCAACTTCACCGTCCTCGACAACATCAAGATAGAGGCCAGCGCGAAGCTCACCAACCAGCACATCGAGAACCAGTCCGCATCGGGATTCCTCTGGAACCCTCTGACCGGCGCCTACCTCTTCCCGAGAGGCGAGGACTGGGATCACTACAAGAACAACTACGAGGTCTATGACGCCTCACGCAGCTGCTACGTCCAGAACTGGACCAACACGAAGCAACAGCAGTACAGCAACCCTTACTGGGTGCTCAACCGCCAGAAGCCGGTCGTTGACCGCAACCGCTACGAGTTCGGCGGCAGCGTGAGATGGGACATCACCAAGGATCTCTACGTACAGGGCCGTCTCCGCTACGAGAGAGGCGAGGAGCACTTCGTGCACAACGCCTACGCCTCCAGCACCGGTGACCTCTACCCTATGGGCAGAATGAAGGACAACCGCTACTTCAGCGACCAGATGTACGGCGATGTGCTCGTCGGCTACAACCACAACTGGAACGACACCTTCTCACTCTCCGTGACCGCCGGCTCCAGCTTCACCCACAGCAAGACCGGAAACGTGGATCTCTGGGCCGAGGGAACACAGTTCACAGCCCCTGGCAACGGCAACGTCTACTACCCTAACATATTCACCCCTAACAACTATTATGGGAATATGTCGTCTGTCGGAAAGGGTGGCCACTGGAACACCGAGAAGCGTCTTAACGCCGTGTTCGCGACCGCGCAGTTCGGCTACAAGGAAGGCCTCTTCATCGATGTCACCGCCCGTAACGACTGGTCATCGGCTCTTGCCTTCACCGACAATGTGTCATTCTTCTATCCTTCAGTGGGAGCCAGCTTCCTTCTGAACAAGTTCGCCGACCTCGGCCCAGCCGTGGACCTCGTGAAGTTCCGCGCAAGCTACTCCATCGTGGGTAACGATGTCCCTGTCTACATGACCAACCTGCTCTACAGCCTTGGCTCACAGGGATCGATCTCCGCTCCGGACAGCGCTCCTTTCAGAACCCTCAAGCCTGAGATGACCCACTCCATCGAGGCCGGTTTCGACGGAGCCTTCTTCAACAACAGGCTCAACGTCTCCGCCACCTGGTACAAGACCAACACCAAGAACCAGTTCTTCTCCGTAGCCTCTCCTTACGAGTCCGGTCTGCGCAACCGCTATGTGAACGCCGGTAATGTGGAGAACCAGGGTATCGAGATGACCGCCAGCTGGTACGAGCAGTTCAGCAACGACTTCAGCTGGGAGACAGGAGTGAACTTCTCCTACAACAACAACAAGATCGTGGAACTCGTGGACGAGCTTCCTAACGGCCTTACACTCTCCAACTTCGGAGGTGCCAAGATCATCCTCAAGGAAGGTGGTTCCTACGGTGACCTCTATGTACGCCAGATCCTCAGGGACGAGAGCGGCAAGATCAAGAAGAACGATGCCGGACAGCCGATCCTCGGCGACGACAACAACGACCAGCTCAAGCATGTCGGCAACATGAACTCCAAGGTTTACGCCGGCTGGAGCAACTCATTCCGCTACAAGAACTTCAATCTCTCGATGCTCATCGACGCGAGATTCGGCGGCAAGGTCATCTCCATGACCGAGGCCACGCTGGACGGCTGGGGAGTGTCACAGAGGTCAGGCGAGGCCCGCGACGCCGGCTCCATCACCGTTGACGGAGTCTCCTTCGATCCAAGGGCTTGGTACGAGACCACGGGAGCCAGCAACTTCAACTCTCCTTACGCCAACGAGAACTACGTCTACAGCGCCACCAACGTCCGTCTGCGCGAGCTCAGCTTCGGCTACACATTCCGTAACATCCTCGGCAACGGCAAGAACGTGACAGCATCCATCATCGGCCGCAACCTGTTCTTCTTCTACAAGGACGCACCTTGCGACCCTGATGTCTCAGCAGGTACAGGCAACGGCTGGCAGGGCATCGACATGTTCGCCCTCCCTACCTCACGCAGCTTCGGTCTGAACCTTAAACTCAACTTCTAAAAATTTCCAAGACAATGAAAAATATTTTAAAATATTCAGTAGCGGCCTTGTTCGGACTCGGAATCGCAGCCTGCACAGGCGACTTCGAGAAGATGAACACCAGCGACGTGCAGGTGAACCCGGACGATCTTCCTCTCTCATCCCAGTGCGCTGAGCCGATGCAGTACTGCTACCCTCCTCAGCAGAACATGTTCCAGTTCTGGACAAACCTCACCGTGGATTTCTACAGCGGTTACTTCATGACCCCTAACGGAAACTTCACCAACGGTGACATGGGCGAGAACAGAGGACACTCGGGCGGTATGTACGAGAACCACTACCTCCACGTGTTCAACAACACAAGGCGACTGATCGCCACCCTTGACGGCAAGAACCAGCCAGCCCTCGCCGGCGTGATGAGAATCGTACAGGCCTACAGCCTTATGATGACCACCGACGTGTACGGCCCTCTCGCCCACAGCTCCATCCTGTCCGGTGAGTATGAGTCATACTTCCCGTTTGACAGCCAGCAGCAGCTCTACCAGACAATGCTTGACGACACTCAGAAGGCATTGGACGCCTTCAACAAGCCTACAGATGACGAAAAGGCCGGACTCGGCACATTCGACATCTGGTGCGGCGGCGACTTCGAGATGTGGAAGAAGGTGGCCAACACGATGAGACTCCGTATCGCCCTGCGTCTTTCCAAGAGAGCGGACGAGATGAAGGCCGCGGGCTACGACCTTCCTGCGATCGCCAAGGCGGCAGCGGGCAACACCCTCGCCAACGGCGGCAAGGACATCATGATCGACAAGAGTCTCGAGAACGAGCTTTGGCTTATGTTCGCTTGGGGAGACTGCGGATTCAACGCCAACCTCGTGACATTGATGTCAGGTCTCAAGGATCCTCGCCAGCCTCTGTACATGGCGAAGAACCAGGACAAGTTCACCACCTCCGACGGAAAGGAAGTTGCGAAGGGAACCGGCTACTACGGCATCAGGTTCGCCAGCGGTCTGCCAGGCAAGCCGAACGACTGGGGCAAGCTCTCCGGTTGGGTAGACGGCAGCAACAGCAAGGGCATCTACAGCGCTCCGCTTCCGATCTTCAAGCAGGCCGAGTCCTACTTCCTCCTCGCCGAGGCCGCCCTCAGGGGCTGGACATCCGGCGACGTGAAGTCCCTCTACGAGGAAGGCATCAGAACCTCTATGGCCAATGAGCTTGCCTACAAGGGCAAGTACGCCGAGATCGCGGAATATGCGAAAGGCGCTGTCGAGAAGTACATCAGCGGAACCGACACGCAGATTGATTTCGTCGATCCTTTCGATCCGAAACTCAACACCAAAGCCCTCAACAAGCTGGGCGTGAAGTGGGACAACAATGCCTCCAACGAGGACAAGCTCGCCCGCATCATGACCCAGAAGTACATCGCGCTCTTCCCTCTCTCAACCGAGGCCTGGGCCGAGCAGAGGCGTACCGGCTATCCGGTTCTCTTCCCTGCCTACGTCAACGAGAGCAACGGAGCCGTCACCACAGAGGAAGGCGTACGCCGCCAGATCTACAGCAGCAATGCCGGTGACACCAATGCCGAGGGTCTCAAGACCGGTATCGAACTCCTCAACAAGGAGAACTCCAGCAAGACCGGCCACTCCGGCGACCAGGGCGGAACCCGCGTATGGTGGGACAACGCCGACAAGGGGAATTTCTAAGATATTCACGAATATACCAACGAAGGGACCGGCCGATCGACCGGTCCCTTTTCTGTCCCCGACCACTTCTCCGCGAAGATCTTTCCTTCAGACTCATTATAAACTTTGTCATTTGTCGCCGAAATGAAAAAACGGCCCTGAAAGCGTCCGTACAACGGTTGTTGAAATCATTGTGGAAAATTTTGGAAATAGGTGGAATAAAATGGAAAAATATTCCTAACTTTGTAACCAAGCGTGAAAGACGAAAACTTATGATCACATTCATCGGAGAATATTCAGGCAAGATCGACGACAAAGGGAGAGTGGTTTTCCCTTCGCCGTTCAAGTCGTTGATGCCATCCGAGGGCGATCAGAGGTTTGTCATAAAGAAAGACATCTTCGAGGATTGCCTTGAGATGTACACCTTTGAGGAGTGGGAGCGCCAGTCCGAGGAGGTCAAGTCAAAGCTCAATTTCTTTAATCGTGCTCACGCCGCTTTCTGGAGGGAGTACATGCGCGACCGCGCGATCGTCGAACCGGACGCCAAGCTCGGACGCATCTCCATCCCCAAGAAGCTTTTGGAGTCAATTGGTGTAACGAAAGAGGTAGTCTTCTCGGGCAACGATTACAAGATCGAGATCTGGGCCAAGGAGAGATTCGAGGCCAGCGGAATCTCAAACGAAGAATTCTTGAATATTGCCGGACAGCTGTCTCAGGAGAGATAGGAGGGTCACGCGATGTCAGAATACCATACACCAGTGATGCTTGACGAGAGCATTTCCGCCCTTGTCACCAATCCGTCAGGAACATACGCCGATGTCACATTCGGGGGCGGTGGTCACACCGCCGAACTACTTTCACGCTTAAATGAAGACGGTCACGTCATCGCCTTCGATCGTGACAGCGACGCGATCAATAACAGGATAGACGACCCTCGCTTGACTATGGTGCGGGCCGATTTCCGGTTCATACACAATTTCGTGCTGAACGAGGCGCACGAGACCGAAGACCAGACCCTTAAAGAAAAACTCACAGGCGGCCTGGACGGCATCCTCGCCGACCTCGGAGTGTCATCCCACCAGTTCGACACGGCGGAAAGAGGATTCTCCTTCCGCTACGACGCGCCATTGGACATGAGGATGAACCGCGAGGGCGGAAAGACGGCCGCGGACGTGGTCAATGAATATTCAGGAGAGGATCTCGAAAGGATTCTCCGCATCTACGGAGAGGTGGACAACGCCCGCAAGGTCGCCCAGCTGATCACTTCAGCAAGGGACAGAAATCCGATCGGCACCACCGGCGAGCTCGATGAGGCCATCAAGGCCGCCCTTCCGAAATTCGCTGAGCACAAGTACCTTGCGAAGGTCTATCAGGCTCTCAGGATCGAGGTGAACCACGAGATGCGATCTCTGGAGAAATTCCTCGAAGGCGCGGCCGACACCCTCAGACCTGGCGGAAGGCTGGTAGTGATCACCTACCACTCCCTTGAGGACCGGATGGTGAAGAACTTCATCAAGACCGGAAGGGCCGACGGCAGGGAGGAAAAGGACATATTCGGGAATATTCATGCGCCCCTCAAGGCAGTGAACCGCAAACCGATCCTGCCTCAAGAGGAAGAGATAGCCTCAAACACGAGGGCAAGGAGCGCGAAGCTGAGAGTGGCGGAAAAAGTTGAGGATGGAGGAAAACGAGTATGACAAAGTTGAGGAAATGGAAGCTTTCCGACATCGGGAAAGGGTTGGTCAACGCCTTTTTGGCCATTCTTCAGGGCAAATTGCTGCTGAAGCTTAACGCGACACGTTATTTCATACACATCCTATACACGTTCTTCATCTTCTGGATCAGCATCTGGCTGAGCCTTAAGATCGAGAAGACTCTCACCAAGGTTGAGGACAACCGTAGGATTCTCTCCGACATCGAGATATATCGCGCGCAGAAAACAGTCGAACTCGCAGGTTACTCCAGACTCCGCACCGTACAGGATATGCTCAAGGACGCAGGCTCGAATCTGGACGTACCTACAAAGCCGGCCGACAGAATCAAGAAATAAAACGAACCATGGCTAAGACGGGACAGAGCACAGGCAAGAGAAGGGGAATGGACAGAATCAGCATGATTCTGCTCTTAATCTACATTGTTGTCCTGTTCATAAGCGCCTTGATTATCGGCAAGCTTATCTATATCCAGAAATCTTGGGAACCGGACAAGAGCATAGCGAAATACTTCCTTCCGCCCGCGGAAAAATACACGATCGCCCCTGACCGTGGAGCAATCATCGGATGCGGCGGTGAGATTCTCGCCATGTCAACACCTATGTACGAGCTTAGGATGGACTGCACGGTTCGCAAGGAATATTTCCAAAAAAAGATGAGGAAAAATCCTACCGGGGATAATCTTGAGCAGCAGTGGCAGGACAAGGCCAAGGCGTTCTCGGAAGGATTCGCCAAGGAGATGAATATGGACGCGTCGGTCATATTCAAATCCATCATGGACGGACGGAGGAAAGGGAACAAGTATCTTAGGCTCGGAACGGACATCGACAGAGGGACTCTTCTGAAGCTGGAGAGCCTTCCGCTTATGGAGGAGGGCAGGTACAAGAGCGGGATCATCGTCGAGAAGCATGACAGCAGAAAATACCCTTACGGCACACTGGCCAGACGCACAATCGGTTACGTCAAGGACAACAGCAGCCAAAAGGAGGACGAGAAGGGACGCAGCCACATCGGCATAGAAGGCAAATATGACTATGTCCTGCACGGCAAGGAAGGCGAGATCTGGCTCAAGCCTACCGACAACAAGGAGAAGATCCAGAACTACGACAGCACATACGTCAAGCCGGTGGACGGCTTGGATGTCAGGACAACCCTTGACATAACCCTTCAGGACATCGTTGACAAGGCGATGAGGAAGCAGATGTCCGCCAACCCTAAGATCGAGGATGGCTGCGCCGTGTTCATGGATGTCAGGACCGGCGCCATCCGCGCAATGGTGAACTTGACCAAAAGTCCTAAAGACAGCAGTCTGAACGAGGTTTACAACATGGCGATCGGCTACGGAGCCAACCCGGGATCCGTGTTCAAGACCACAACGTTGATGACAGCCCTTGAGGATGGCTACATCAAATCTCTTGACGATGAGATCCCCACAAACGAAGGCAAACTGCCTGGATACCCCCAAGACGATCATGTCAAGAACCTTGTCAAGATTTCCATCCTGCATGGTTTCGAGATCTCATCCAACTATGTGTTCCGGTACCTTGCGACAAACAACTACTCCGACAACCCTAAGAGGTTCATGGACAAGCTGTACATGTACAAACTCGGACAGGCGTTCGACTTTGACCTCGAAGGGCTGCGGGAGCCTGTGCTTCCGTCTCCTGACTCAAAGAGCTGGAGCTCCACCGACCTGGGATCCGTAGCCATAGGCTATTCGGTCAGAGAGACTCCGCTCCACACCCTGACGTTCTACAACGCCATCGCCAACAAGGGGAGGATGATGAAGCCGTATCTGGTTGAAAGCATAGAGAAAGACGGTGTCGTGAAGACAAAGAAAGGGCCGAGCGTCCTGAACGCGTCCATCTGCTCCAGAGCCACAGCGGACACCCTGCTCAGGGCTCTGAAGGCCGTTACCTCCGAGGGAACCGCCTACAGGTTAAAGGGAGCGAAGCTGACAGTGGCCGGAAAGACAGGAACCGCAAGGCAGTCCCTCTCAAAAGAAGAGATCGAGAAATACGGAAGAGACCCTAAGGACAACACCCAGACGGCGGATGGCAGTTATCACAACCTGGCCACATTCGTCGGCTTCTTCCCTGCGGACAATCCTAAGTACAGCGCCATCATCTGCATGAACTCAAGCCTGATCAGAGGCAGTCTTTACGGTGGTGTAGGTCCGGCGTCGGCGATGCGCGAGATTGTGGACGCCATCTACACACTTGACCCTGAATGGGGTGCGGAGGTGACCGCCATGGCTAAAGTCCCGGTGATGGGCGAAGATAAGGAAATGACAGTCCGATCCGACATGAAAAATCCGATCGTTCCTGACATAATGGGGCTTGGACTCAAGGATGCGATATTCATCATAGAGAACAGCGGGCTCAAGTGTTCATATTCAGGGACAGGACATGTATCCTCCCAGAATCCAAAGGCAGGGACGAAGGTCGCGAACGGTTCGACTATAACATTTAATTTGAAATGAGACTGGAGAATATCATAAGGAACGCAGGTGTCATCGAGGTGCGGGGGAACCTGGGCCTCGGGATAACCGACATCTGCAACGACTCAAGGAAGGTGACTTCCGGCGCTATGTTCATCGCCGTCAAAGGACATGACAGCGACGGGCATGACTACATCGGCAAAGCCATAGCCTCAGGTGCGGCGGCGATTGTCTATGAGGATGAGGAAGCGCTGGACAAGGCTGTTTCCGAATATCCCGGAGAGGCCACCAGAGGGCTTACATTCGTCAAAGTCAAGGACTCCCGTCACGCCGTGGCGATGATGGCGGCGGATTTCTTCGACAATCCGTCCCGGAAACTCACGCTTGTCGGAATCACGGGGACCAACGGGAAGACCACCACGGTGACACTTCTCTATCACCTTTTCATGGCGCAGGGGTACAACTGCGGATTGCTTTCCACAATAGCCAACTATGTTGGAACCAGGCGTTTGGAGACGGCCAACACAACAGCCGACCCTATCACCATCAACCGTCTTATGAGCGAGATGGTGGACACCGGCTGCGAGTTCTGCTTCATGGAAGTCAGTTCGATCGGCGTGGAGCAGGAACGAGTGGCTGGACTCGAGTTCAAGGTCGGAATATTCTCGAACCTGACCCACGACCATCTCGACTATCACAAGACATTCGCTGAATATCTCCGCTGCAAGAAACTGTTCTTCGACAACCTTCCGGCCACGGCCACCGCGATCACCAACATCGATGACAAGAACGGAGAGGTGATGGTGCAGAACACCAAGGCAAAGGTGGTGAGATATTCCTGCAGAAGCATCGCGGACCACACCTGCCGCATTATGGAGGAGACCTTCGAGGGGATGCTGCTCAAGATCGACGGGCGGGAGACCTGGACAAGGCTTATCGGGCAACACAACGCCTATAACATTCTCGCCATCTACAGCGCGGCTATCGCCGTAGGGGCCGATCCGGAGGAGACTCTGGTGGCCATCAGCAAGCTGGAGTCCGCCCCGGGTCGTCTGGAGGTCATCAGCGGGCCGAGGAATCTCTCTGTCGTCATCGACTACGCGCACACACCCGACGCTCTGGAGAATGTGCTCAAGACTTTGAGGGACATAGACAACGGCAAGGAGCTCATCTGCCTGTTCGGATGCGGCGGAGACCGTGACAAGACAAAAAGGCCGGAGATGGCCGCGATAGCCGAAAAGTACGCCGACAGGATTGTCGTGACCTCCGACAACAGCCGCACTGAAAGGACGGAGGACATCATGGACGACATCCGCAAGGGATTCAGCGTCAACGGACTGGCCAAGGCCATATTCATCTCCGACAGGAAAGAGGCGATCAGAGCATCCATCATGTTCGCCAAGGACGGTGGGGTCATCCTGCTCGCCGGCAAAGGTCACGAGACCTACCAGATTATCGGCACCGAACACCGTCATTTCGACGAGCGCGAGGTGGTCTCCGAAATCTTCAACAGCCTGACGGCCACTAAAAAGGAGGACAAGCGATGATCTACCATCTATTTGAATATCTCAGGCAATACGACATCCCGGGACAGGGACTTTTCACCTACCTGTCTTTCAGGGCGATGCTTACCAGCATCACGGCGATGTTCCTTTCGTTTTTCGCGGGCCGCAAGATCATCAAATGGCTACAGCGCAAGCAGATCGGAGAGACAATCAGGGATCTCGGGCTGGAAGGCCAGATGCAGAAGAAAGGCACTCCGACAATGGGTGGTGTCATCATCATCCTTGCGATTGTGGTTCCTGTCCTGCTGTTCTGCAACCTGAGGAACATCTACATCCAGCTCCTGCTCCTGACCACGGTATGGTGCGGAGCGCTTGGATTCGCCGATGACTACATCAAGGTCTTCAAACACAACAAGGAAGGACTCCATCCGAAAGCCAAGCTGGTCTGCCAGCTCGCCCTAGGACTTGTCATCGGACTCGCCGTCTGCTTCAGCGATGACATCGTGATCAGGGAAAAGGTTCCCGTTGTCGCTGGCAAGGCCAATGTGGTCGAGCAAGGCAACCCAGGAGCCTTGAACGTGGATACCGAAACCCTCGTGGCGGAGGATTCCGGTTGGGAGATGGAGAATGTCATCAAGAGCACAAAGACCACGATCCCGTTCGTGAAGGACCACGAGTTTGACTACAAATGGTTCTCACCGTTCAAAGGTAGATGGGGCTGGTACTGCAAATGGGCGGTCTATGTGCTGATGATCGTGTTTGTCATCATGGCCTGCTCCAACGGAACGAACCTTACGGACGGAATGGACGGGCTCGCCGCCGGGACAAGCGCCACGGTGGGTGTCGTGCTTGGAATACTGGCCTGGCTGGGAGGCAATCTGGTGAACTCAGACTATCTGAACATCATGTATATTCCTGGAAGCGGAGAGATCGCAATATTCATGTCAGCCTTCGTGGGCGCGCTGATGGGATTCCTCTGGTACAATTCCTATCCGGCACAGGTGTTCATGGGTGACACCGGAAGTCTCACGATCGGAGGCATCATCGGAGTGAGCGCGGTCCTGATGAGAAAGGAACTGCTGCTGCCGATCCTTTGCGGGATATTCCTGGTTGAATCACTTTCGGTGATAATGCAGAGAGTCTATTTCAAGTACACAAAGAAAAAATACGGTGAGGGCAGAAGAATATTCAAGATGACTCCCCTGCACCACCATTACCAGAAGGAAGGCATTCCGGCGCTGATCTCCAGACCGGTCCACGCCATTCCGGAGGCGAAGATAGTGACAAGGTTCTGGCTGATCGGGGTTATCCTGGCGGTCTCTACCCTGGCTTTGTTGAAGATAAGATAAAAAAATTGAGGATATGAGCAGAATTGTTGTTTTGGGAGGCGGAGAAAGCGGTGTCGGAGCCGCCGTTCTCGCCAAGGTGAAAGGATTCGACGTGTTCCTTTCAGACAACGGAAAGATTCCGGAGCATTTCGCTGAGGATCTGCGCAAATGGGACATCAGCTTTGAGGAAGGCCATCACACAGAAGAGCTTATCCTCAACGCAGACAAGGTCATAAAGAGCCCGGGCATTCCAAGCTCAGTGCCTATCGTGAGGAAACTTGAGGCGCAGGGCACGCACATCATCTCCGAGATCGAGTTCGCGGGCCGCTACGACACCGCGAAAAAGATCTGCATCACAGGAAGCAACGGAAAGACCACCACGACGTCCCTGATCTACTATCTGCTTCAGAACGCAGGACTCAACGTGGGCCTCGGCGGCAACATCGGCAAGAGCTACGCCTATCAGGTCGCCACTGAGCACTTCGACTACTACGTTCTGGAAATCAGCAGTTTCCAGCTTGACAACTGCTACGATTTCCGTCCGGACATCGCGATCATCACGAACATCACTCCGGACCACCTTGACCGCTATGACTACCAGATGGAGAACTACGTGAAAGCCAAGTTCCGCCTCACGCAGAACCTCCGTCCTGAGGACTGCTTCATCTTCGACTCCGACGACGAGATCACCATCGAGCACCTCAACAAAATCATCCTTTCCGCCAAACGTCTGCCGTTCACCCAGAAAGACGAGGTGAAGCAGGGCGCATTCCTCAAGGACGACAAGATTGTCGTGAAGTACGGCGAGGATGAATGCGACATATTCCTGAAAGAGCTCGCACTGGGCGGTAAGCACAACATCTACAACTCGATGGCCGCCGCACTCGCCGCGAAGGCTTCCGGAATCGACAACAAGACCATCCGTGAGGCTTTGGCCACGTTCCAGCCTATCGAGCACAGGCTGGAGCCGGTCCTCAGCATCAAGGACGTGCTTTACATCAACGACTCCAAGGCGACCAACGTGGACGCTGCCTGGTACGCCCTCGAATGTCAGAGGAAACCGATAGTCTGGATTGTTGGCGGAACTGACAAGGGTAATGATTACGAGGTGCTTAAGCCTCTCGTGAAAGAGAAGGTGAAAGCCATTGTCTGCATGGGAACAGACAACCACAAGTTCCATGAGGCTTTCGAGGACATTGTAGGCAAGGACAAAATCGTGGACACAAAGTCCGCCGACGAGGCCGTCAAGGCCGCAAGCGGATTCGCCGGATCGGGAGATGTCGTGCTGCTCAGCCCGTGCTGCGCCAGCTTCGACCTCTTCACCTGCTACGAGGACCGCGGCGAGAAGTTCAAGGAAGCCGTGAGAAGACTTTAACATTCCGACGGACATGGCAGCGGACAAAAAGAAAAATACTCTGTGGAACTTCGTGGACAATCTCGAAGGTGACAAGGTTGTGTGGATGGTTGTCATCCTGCTCATCCTGTTCTCCATCGTGACAATATTCTCGTCCACGTCTCTCCTGGCGCTTAAACAAGGTTCTTCGAGAATCGCGATAGGCGGCGAGCAGTTGCTGGTGGCCTTGACAGGGGTGGTCGTGATCATCGTCTGCTACAACATTCCCAAGATAGGATTCTTCCGGGTCATCTCACAGCTTGGCTACTTCGCGTCCATGATCCCGCTCTTGCTGCTCACCATCGCGGCGATCATTGTAAAAAACGGCGAGACCAGGTGGGATCTGGGATTGCTTACAGTGGGCAAAATCAATGAAGCGTGGAGAACAATCACAATCTTCGGGCTTCAATTCCACGTCTTTGAATTCGTAAAGGTGGCCATGATAATGTACCTTGCATGGGCTGTCAACACCTTACGCAACGATAACTTCTTATTCGCCAACCTTTGGGCAAAAAAGCATCCGAAATGGAAGAAGCCCATCGTCAAGAAAATATTCTACATCTACATCCCGATATTCAGCGTCTGCCTCTGCATAATGCCAGGCAGTCTGTCCAGCACCATATTCATAGGCGGTATAATGCTGGCGACAATCCTAATCGGCGGCATTGATTTCAAGGAAGTTCTGGCGGCCTGCGGAGTCGCCGCCGCGCTTTTGGCTTTAAGTCTGGCGCTGGCCTCATTGACACCCTTCGGCAAGAAAGTATTCAGCCATGCCGAGTCGGCGATGAACAGAGTACGGTTCGGAGGCATAGAGGCACAACTCGACATAATAAGGGAAAGTCCCAGAAACAGCGTCGAGTTCCAGGAGGCGCTTGACAAGGTAAAGCAACCGATAAGCGCTAAGATCGCCATAAAGGAAGGAGGTTTCCTCGGCAAAGGTCCTGGAAAAAGCACACAGAAATACGTGGTTCCTGTCATGTTCGAAGACTATATGTACAGTTTCATCGTGGAGGAATACGGTCTGATTGGCGGATTGATCGTCCTTATCCTCTATGTAAGCCTCCTTGCCAGAGGTGCCATCATAGTGAGAAATTGCGACAATCCGTTCGCGAAGACGGCGGTGGCGGGGCTCGTGCTGCTCATCACTGGACAGGCCCTGATGCACATCATGATCAACTGCGACATGGGGCCGCTCACAGGGCAGACCCTTCCGATGATCAGTCACGGAAACTCATCGTTCCTGATGTTCAGCCTCGCGTTCGGAATCATCCTGTCCATCAGCAAGATGGCCAAACGCAAGATTGAGAGGGAGACCGCCTTGGCCGGGCCGCTTGTCGACAGGTCCATAAAGGATGACATCAGTGACAGGATGGATGACCTCGACCGGATGGACAGCGGACTTTCAGAAGAGTTTGACATGCAGGAAACCGAAGAGGATGTCCCGGCACATGAGAATGACATCCCGGACTACGGGATAGACGACCATAACAACGAATAGAGCCATGGAACATAAAGCATTGAGAGTCATAATCAGCGGCGGCGGCACGGGAGGGCATATCTTTCCGGCTGTCTCAATCGCGAACAAACTGAAGGAACTGAATCCTGAGACGGAGATCCTTTTCGTGGGCGCGGAGGGAAAGATGGAGATGGAGAAGGTTCCGGCGGCGGGTTACAGGATCGTGGGGCTGCCGATTGTCGGATTGCAGAGACAATTGAGTTTCAAGAATGTTCTCAATGATCTTTGCGTGCCGTTCAAGGTTGTCGCCAGCTTGCTCAAAGCCAAAAGGATCATAAAGGAATTCAAGCCACAGATCGCGATCGGGGTCGGTGGATATGCAAGCGCTCCCCTCCTCTGGGCGGCCACAGGCATGGGCATTCCTTCGCTTATCCAGGAGCAGAACGGTTTCGCCGGTCTGACCAACAAGAAGTTAGGGAGCAGGGTGCAGAAAATCTGCGTGGCCTACGAGGGCATGGAGAAATTCTTCCCCGCAGACAGGATCGTGATGACCGGCAACCCGATCAGAAGCATCATCGTCCCCGCCACTCCGGAAATGAAGGCGGAAGGTGTAAAGGAATATGGTCTCGACCCCGCAAGGAAGCACATATTCATTGTGGGAGGAAGTCTCGGGAGCAGCCGGTTCAACCAGTGCATGAGGAAATGGATTTCTGACGGATGCCCCGGACTGGACGGAGTGGACGTGCTGTGGCAATGCGGGAAATACTACAAGCCCGGAGTGGATGAATTCATGGAGGAGCAGAGGGCGAAGAACCCGGACGCGCTCAGGCATATTCATCATTCAGACTTCATAGGAAGGATGGAACTCGCATACGCCGCGGCGGATGTTGTGGTCTCCCGCTCGGGAGCCAGTTCAGTGTCCGAGCTCTGCGCGGCACACAAGGCGGTGATATTCATTCCTTCACCAAATGTGGCTGAGGATCACCAGACCCATAACGCCATGGCTCTGGTAAGGAATGACGCGGCGGTGATAGTCAAGGATTCGGACGCTATGGAGAAGATGATCCCAACGGCTCTGGATCTGCTCAGGAATCCGGAAAGGATCGCCACGCTTGAGGAGAACGCCGGAAAGATGGCGCTGCCGGACGCGGCGGGGAAAATCGCGGAAGAGGTTTATAAATTGATCAAAGGTTAGAAATGTCTAAATATTCAAAGATTTATTTCATAGGAATCGGTGGCATCGGCATGAGCGCCATCGCAAGGTACTACAAGTTCAAAGGCTATCCGGTCGCGGGCTACGACAGGACACCATCGGACTTGACCCACGCGCTTGAGAAGGAAGGGATTGACATCCACTACAAGGATGACCCCGATTATATTCCAAAGGACGTGGCATCGACACTTGTCGTCTATACCCCGGCCATTCCGGCTGACCTTCAGGAACTTGTCTATGTGAGGGAGCACGGCTACACTTTGGTCAAGAGATCCCGGATGCTCGGTGAGCTGGCCGAGGGTCAGACTTGCCTGGCTGTGGCGGGAACGCACGGGAAGACCACCACAAGCACACTCGTGGCGCACATCCTCACGGAAAGCGGCAAAGGCTGCTCGGCTTTTCTTGGAGGAATCTCCAAGAATTACGACACCAACCTTCTGACAAGCCACACGCCGACCATCGTGGCGGAGGCTGACGAGTTTGACCGCTCCTTCCTCCAGCTGCACCCGGCTATCGCCGCGATCACGGCCATGGACGCTGACCACCTGGACATCTACGGCACCCTTGAGGAATATCAGAAAGCCTTCAAGGAGTTCGCGTCGCAGGTGAGCCGCACATTGATTGTGAAATATGGTCTGGACATCACCGCGGACGACACCAAGGCCAGGATCCTTAGCTACAGCTACGACAACCCTTCGGCTGATTACCACGCGGTCAACGCCAAGCCTGACGAGGTAGGGCATTACATCTTCGATCTGGTTTACCCTGGAGGCGTGATCGGTAACATCAGGGTTGGCATTCCAGGCTGGGTCAATGTGGAGAACAGCGTGGCCGCCGCGGCGGTCTGCCTCTGCCATGGTGTGGCCCCGGAGGCCATCAAGGAAGCGATAGGGACATATTCAGGAGTCAGGCGCAGACTGGACGTGCACCTCAACACTCCGCATCTGTCCTACATTGACGACTATGCCCACCATCCGAAGGAACTGGCTTCGGCGATCTCCTCAATGAGGGGAATATTCCCCGGCAGGAAGCTCACGGCCATATTCCAGCCTCACCTTTTCACCCGCACGCGGGATTTCGCCGAAGATTTCGCAGCCGCTCTGAGCAAGGTGGACAAGCTGATTCTGCTGGACATCTATCCGGCAAGGGAAGAACCAATCCCTGGAGTCACGTCTGAGCTTATCTTCGACAAGGTCACGGCTCCGGAGAAAGTCCTGCTGAGGAAGGAGGAGCTGATGGACTACCTAAGGAACGAGCCGATCGACGTTCTGGCCACATTCGGGGCCGGCAACATCGACAGGTTCATCGCACCTATCACCGAACTTCTTGAGGAAAGGTTGAAGAAATGAAAAAAGGACTCAGGATAACCCTCATCGCCGCGGCGTTCTGCCTGCTCGGTCTCGTCTGCATTGTAATCCATAGGATGAACGAGAGACGAGTCGGACAGCTCACCTGCGCGGGAGTCAAGGTGGAGTTCACGGACGATTTCAACTTCGTGACCGCGAAGGATGTGGAAGGCTACCTGAACAAAGGCTACGGTTCCTACATCGGGCAGAGGCTCGACAGTGTGGACCTGCGGAAAGTCGAGAGTGTCCTGGACAACAAGAGCGCGATTCTCAAGGCTGAGGCCTACACCACTCCGGATGGTTATCTGAACGTCAGGATACGCCAGAGGGAGCCTGTGGTCAGGTTCCAGAAAGACAACAACGGGTACTACGCCGATGAGAAAGGGTTCCTGTTCCCTCTACAGCGCAACTACACATCCATGGTTCCGATAATTGACGGAGCGTTGCCCCTGAATGTGGAAAGGGGCTACAAGGGTGAACCTAAGACCAAGAAAGAGAAAAAATGGCTTGCCGATGTGATCGCCTTGGTGAACTACATGCAGGATTCGGGAATATGGGCGGAAAACATCAGCCAGATCACGGTCAGAGGCGACAGCGATCTGGTCATGATTCCGAGGCGGGGAAAGGAACGGTTCATCTTCGGGCCTCCGGTTGACTTTGAAGCGAAATTCGACCGGATCAGCCGCTACTACACATCAATCCTGCCACTGAATGGAGTGGGATACACGACAGTGAACGTTAAGTACAATGGGCAGATCGTCTGCAGAAAATAAGATCAGTGAATATGGAAGAAAGATACATCGCATCCGTTGATTTGGGCACCTCCAAGCTGGCTGTCTGCGTGGCTTGCATCCAGGACCAGAATGTCCAGATCATCTACTACAAGGAGTCTCCTTCAGCAGGAATCCGCAACAGCTGTGTGGCGGTGCCCGGTAAAGTGTGGGAGAAAGTAAAGGTCGCCATCGAGGAGGCGCAGCAGGCCTTGAAGATAAGAATCCAACAGGTAGTGGTCGGTCTGCCACGCTGGCAGGTACGTCAGGAGACAGCCTCGGCTATCGCTGTAAGGGAAGCCGACAGTGATTTCATCACCGAAGGAGAGATACGCCTGCTGAAATCAGAGGCCCTGAAATCCTATCCTTTGAAAGACGAGAAAAAGGAAGTCATCTATGGGGCCGTGGCGCAGTCATTCTCCGCCGACGACAATTTCAGCGAACCTGAAAGCGAGATTGTCGGGATGAGCGCGGAAAGGCTTGAAGGTCATTTCAAGGTGTTCATCGGCAGCAAGACATATTCCACGAACATTGACAAATTATTTTCCGGGATGAGAATCGGCATCGCCAAGAAATTCTTCGTCCCGGGAATAACGGCCAAGGCAGTCCTCAAGCCGGATGAGATGGAAAACGGTGTGGCGCTGATTGATCTCGGAGCCGGAGTAAGTTCCGTGACGATATTCAAGAACAACCTTATGAGGTACTACGCCGCCATTCCTTTTGGCGGAGACTGCATCACGAGGGATATCGCATCAATCTGCGGATTTACCTTCAACATGTCGGAAAACATCAAGAAAGCATACGGAGCCTGCATGCCGGACAAGCTTTCGACTCTTGGCGACAAGGTGCTGCACATTGTCAACGACGACGGAGTCACGACCAAAAGGCTGTCAATCAAGGTGCTTTCGGAGATCATCCACGCCAGGATGGAGGAGATAATAAACGCGCTTCTCTACAAAATCCAGGAAAGCGGGTTTTCCTCCGAGGATGACCTCAAAAAAGGACTTGTCATCACAGGCGGCGGCGCCGAGCTTCTGAACTGCATCAACCTGTTCAAGGAAATCTCAGGATATTCCGTCAAGCTTGGCCTGCCTAATAAATATGTCTCCTGTGACGGATGTCCGGAGGCAAGCACGGCAAACGCGGCGACCGCGGTCGGAATGATTCTGGCCGTCAGGACAGACAGGTCCGTGAACAGCATCAATGATGTTTACAGGCCTCTGGTAAAACCTGACACGACACAGACACAGTTCCCTAAGGAAGAAAGAAGGCCTGAATCAGCTCCGGCCAAGCCAAGCGAATCCTATCATGAGGAGCCTGAGCCTGTTTCCCAGGTTGTCCCAGATGTCAGCGACACCCCAGTGGCCACCCCGGATGACGAACCGGGGGTTGGAAGCGAAAGGTACGCGACAGGTACGGGAAGTCACGAGACCGTGACAGAAACGGGACACGAAACCGGGTCAGAACCAGACGTAATACCTCTGGGAACCACCACTGATGGAAACGGATCCGATGGCGGCAGTGACCCAACCCCTGATATCCCTCCAAAGAACCCTATCAAGAAGTTTTTCTGGAAACTGTACGAAAGTGTGTGTGATGATGTTGATGAAGGACTTTAATAAAACTACCGAATATGGAAAGCAATAGCATAAACACGAACCTGAATATCGAGGAACTTACCCCAAGCGATTGGCCTACGATCGAGTCAATGATCAAGGTCATCGGAGTGGGCGGCGGTGGATGCAATGCCGTGAATTACATGTTCCGGGAGAATATCCAAGGCTGTAGTTTCTATGTCTGCAACACTGACAGACAAGCGCTTGACTGTAGTCCGGTTCATGCCAAAATACACATAGGATCCAATGCCCTGGGTGCGGGAACAGTTCCGGCTGAGGGCCGCAAGGCTGCCATAGAATCTCTTGAGGAGATTGAGAAAACCGTCCTGACCCCTGAGACGAAGATGCTTTTCATCACAGCCGGCATGGGTGGAGGAACAGGTACCGGAGCGGCCCCTGTGATCGCCAAGGCGGCCAAGGACAGGGGAATCCTTACCGTGGCCGTTGTGACTATCCCGTACGAGATCGAAGGAATAACACCTTTGGCAAAGGCCATCGATGGCATACACGAACTCAAGAACAACGTTGACAGTCTGCTTGTCATCAACAACGAGAAACTGTACGAGCTGTTCGGAAGCATGCTTACCCATGAGGCCTTCCCGAAAGCTGACGAGGTGCTGGCCACAGCCGTCCGCGGAATCACGGAGATCATCAGCCGGCCAGGGTACATCAACATCGACTTCAAGGACATCATGACAATGATGAAGGACAGTGGCATGGCCTTGATGGGCTGCGGTGTCGGCAAAGGCAAGAACAGGATCGAGGATGCCGTCAAAGGAGCTCTGAAATCCCCTCTCCTAAACGACTTCAACCTCACCACCGCCAAGAATCTGCTCATAAACATCACCGCGGGCAGGAACAAGGACGGTCTGACGATGGATGAGATGAAAGAAATCGACAAAAAGATCGAGGAATACACCGGCAACGTGAAGAAATTCAAGACCGGAATGGTCTGGGTTGATGACCCCGAAATCGGAGACGAGATTCAGATCACCGCGATCGCGACCGGCTTCGTGGTTGACGATCTGGCCAAGATAGCCAAAGAGGATTTGGGAAACATCATACTCATCGACAAAGATTTCAAGTACGAAAAGCAAAGCACCCTACAGCAAGAGGATGACACCTACCGGAACGATGGTGTGGTTGACATCAGCATCGACGAGCGCCAGTCCGACAACAGAAGAAAATTCCATTTCGACGAAGACAACAAGCCAGTCCTCGTGGTTGAGGATGGCAAGGACATCAGCTCACTTCTGAATATCCCGGCCGCCCGCCGCCAGAAAAAGGCTCAAAAATAGGCTTTATGGAACCGAGGTGCAAATGAAAAAAGTAATCGGAATAGGTGAAACCGTCTGGGACGTTTTTCCGTCAGGGAAACGCCTCGGAGGGGCTCCAGTGAATTTCTCGTTCTTCGCCAAGGAATTCGGCGCGGAGGCATATCCCGTGACAGCCATAGGAAACGATGCCCTCGGTGACGAGACTTTGGAGGCATTGAAAGCCACCGGGCTGAATCTCGGTTATATTCAGAGAAACGACAAGCCCACAAGCAGGGTGCTGGTCACCATGGATGATGCCGGAATTCCTCAGTACGAGATTGTTGAGGGCGTTGCTTGGGATGCGATGACCTGCGATGACAGAACACTGGACCTGTTCCGTGACGCCGATGTCGTCTGCTGGGGCACTTTGGCCCAAAGAACCCCTTGTTCGCGGAAGAGCATAATGAATATGGTTGCTTCCGCCCCGGCCTCCTGCCTGAAGGTGTATGACATAAACCTCAGGCAGAATTATTTCACCCGGGAACTGGTCGAGGAATCCCTGAAATCCGCCGACCTCCTGAAACTCAATGAGGACGAACTGCCTATTGTGGCAGGAATGTTCTCGATTGAAGGCGGTGCCGAGGAACGTGTCGCCAAGCTGATTCACAGGTTTTCCCTGAACACGGTCATATTCACTCAAGGCTCGGAGTGCAGTGAGGTGTACGGAGCTGAAGGTCTGCTCTCACATCTGCCTACCCCTAAAGTCAAGGTTGCTGACACGGTCGGCGCCGGAGACTCTTTCACAGCGACTTACGTGATGGCAAGGCTGAACGGGGCGACCATCAGGGAGGCTCATCACCTCGCCGTCGGTGTGGCCGCCTTTGTCTGCACCCAAAGCGGAGCGGTCAATCCCGTCCCCGAGCGACTCAAAACATTCATGAAATATTAGAACCGACATATTCAAATTTAGACATGAAAAAGAATTTTCTTTTGTCCATCGCTCTGCTGGTCAGCGCGCTCGTGTCAGCTCAGCCGGCGCCGGGCAGTTTCAAACAGACTTGGAAAGTAGGGCCGGACTGGCTCCGCAACGGAGTTATCTACCAAGTGTACCCGTCCTCCTACAAAGACTCCGACGGGAACGGAATCGGTGACATCCAGGGTGTGATTTCCAAACTGGATTACATCGAGAGCCTTGGTGTCTCGGCCATCTGGTTCAATCCGCTTTTCGTCTCCGGTTGGATTGACGGAGGCTACGATGTGATTGATTTCTACCGTGTTGACCCACGCTTCGGGACCAATAACGACCTCGTCGAGCTCATCCGGAAAGCCCACGACAAAGGAATAAAGGTGATGCTCGACCTTGTGGCCGGACACACTTCCGACAAGCATCCGTGGTTCCTCCAGAGCGCGCAGGACAGCAACCTCCAGTACTCCGACTACTACATCTGGTCCGACCGTCTTCCGGACGCGAAGGCCGAGAAAGACCTTGAGGCGATGCTGAAAAGTCCTGACTACATGCAGAGCACCATCGGCAAATGGATGAAGAGTGGATATCCCCGTGATAAATACTATATGAAGAATTTCTACGCCTGCCAGCCGTCCCTCAACTACGGTTACGCCAACCCGGATCCAAACCATCCGTGGGAGCAGGGCGTGAACGAGCCGGGACCGAAGGCCGTGCGCCAGGAACTCAAGGACATACTCGCCTTCTGGTACGGCAAGGGCGTGGACGGATTCCGCGTGGATATGGCCAGCAGCCTCGTGAAGAACGACAAGGACAAGAAGGAGATCCTCAATCTCTGGAGAGAGATCCGTGAGTGGTCCGACAAGAACTTCCCTGACCACGTCCTTATGGCGGAATGGGGTTCTCCGAAATATTGCCTCGCGGCCGGCTACAACGTGGATATGGACCTCAACAACACGAGGGCGCACAACCGCAGGATGTACTTCGACAGAAAGCATCAGGCTGATGGCGGAAGCTACTTCTCTTTGAATGGCGGCCAGCCGTCCGTCAAGGACCTCTACGGCAACGCTTGGCCGGAGAACAAGGTTGACTCCAAGACCACGCCGGCGCAGATGCTCAAGGAATATTACGACTACTTCACCGATTGCGTCGAGAGCACACGCACAATGGGCTATTTCGCCAGCATCACCGGCAACCACGACCACCTCAGGATCAACACAGGTGCCCGCAACACTCCCGAGCAGCTCAAGGTGATGATGGCGTGGGTTATGACGATGCCGCTTCCGATCCTTTATTACGGTGACGAGATCGGAATGCGCTCGCTTGTGGATATGCCGAATGTGGAAGGGGCGAACCACAACGGCAAGGAGCGCGCCGGTGCCCGCACCCCGATGCAGTGGACAGCGGACGAGACCGCAGGATTCAGCGACTGCACTCCGGACAAACTTTACCTTCCTGTCTGCACGGACTGGACTCCGACATCCTCACTTCCTCAGTACACCGAGTGGAAAAAGGAACTGGCCTCCGGGAAAGCCAAGCCGATCGCCAAAGGAAACCCGACCGTGGAGTCTCAGGAGAATGATCCTGAATCCATCCTGAACTGGACCAGAGCCCTGATCTCGCTCAGGAAAAACAGCAAAGCTCTCTGGGCCGACAGCCGTTTCATCCCGATTTTCAATGAGGAACAGCCTTACCCGATGGTCTATCTCCGCAGCAACGGCACGGAGACCTTCCTGATCGTCCTCAACCCGACCTCCGAGCGCAAGACCCTCGTCCTTGACGGCGAGATCGACCCGTACCTTTCCGCCCTCAAATCCGTGAAAGGCCTCGTCTCCCCTCTCCTGACCACCGGCAAGGCCACCTGCAAACGAACCGCCAAAGGCACCACCCTCAAGCTGGACGCCACCTCCGGAATGATCATCAAGCTATAAGGTACTACCCGAAGATGTCGTGGAGCTCCTTGTTGCTGAGCTTGCCGATCCAGCTTTCGCCGGTGGAGACGGTCATCTCGGCAAGGTGTTTCTTGCGCTGGATCATCGCGTCGATCTTCTCCTCGAATGTGTCCTTGGTAATGAAACGGTGAACCATCACGTTTTTGTTCTGGCCGATACGGTAGGCACGGTCGGTGGCTTGAGCCTCGACGGCAGGGTTCCACCAAAGATCAAAATGGATCACGTGCGAGGCCGCCGTCAGGTTAAGACCGGTTCCGGCGGCCTTCAAGGAAAGAATGAATATCTTGTCCTCCCTGCCGTTCTGGAAACGGGACACCATCTCGTTGCGCTGCTTGACCGAGCAGCCTCCGTGATAGAACATCGGAGCCTTGCCCGTCCTGTCACCGACAAACTTCACGAGCATCTCGCCCATCTCCTTGAACTGCGTGAACACCAGCACCTTCTCGCCGGCGTCCACGATCCCGTCCAGCCGGTCAAGAAGCATCTCCACCTTGCCGGAAAGCGACGGAGACATATTCCCGTTCTTCAGGTACTGCGCCGGATGGTTGCATATCTGCTTCAACGCCAGAATCATCTGAAGGATAAGGCCTTGCCTTTCGAAAAGCGCGGCGCTGTCGGAAGTGTCCTTGCCTTCGATCTCAGCCATCGCCGCATCCAACGTCTTGTGGTACAAGGCCGCCTGCTCCGGAGAAAGGGCTGAATATTCATTGATCTCGACCTTGTCCGGAAGGTCGCTGATGACAGTCATGTCGGTCTTCATCCTCCGCATCATAAACGGAGCCGTCACCTTTCGGAACCTCGCGGCGCACTCCTCATCGTTGTACAACTGGATCGGGTTGGCATATTCACTCTTGAAAGATTTGAGGTTACCGAGGTAACCGCTGTTGGCATAGTCCATTATGCTCCAGAACTCGGTCAGGCGGTTCTCGACCGGGGTGCCGCTGAGCGCGATCTTCGTGTCGGCGGTGATGGAGCGGACAGCCTTGCTCTGGATGGCGGTCGGGTTCTTGATGTTCTGCGCCTCATCGATCACCATCACGCTCCACTTGACTTTCGCGAAGATCTTCTGGTCAGAACGGAGCACGCCGTAGGTCGTGAGCAGGATGTCCACACGGCTTTCAGGCCCTTGCCGACCAGTGCCGTGATAGATGAACGAGGTCAGGCCTGGAGCGAACCGGGAGATCTCCGCCTGCCAGTTGGAAAGGAGTCCTGTCGGCACGACCACAAGCGCCGGCTTCTCCCTCAATACACCCTCATCCTTCATCTTCTGCAGCAGAGTGATGGTCTGGAGCGTCTTGCCTAGCCCCATATCATCCGCCAGAATGGATCCGAAGCCGACCCGCATATTCCTGTAGAGCCAGGAATATCCCCGTTTCTGATACGGACGCAGTTCAGCCTTAACACCGTCAGGAACAGGAATTTCCTCTTCGTTGGTAAACTCCTCAATCAGTTCCTTCGCCTCATCGGAAAGGACAATCGGAGCGGAATCATATTCACCGAGAATCGCGGCCTGAAGCATCTCGCCCGGGCTGACATTGCCGACTCCGGCGATAGCCTTGTTGACTTTCTCCAGATCCTCCGGAGAGGTGTAGATGTACTGTCCTTTGAATTTCAACAGTTTGCCCGCCTGCCCAAGAAGCCTGTGAAAATCCTCCGCCGAGACCACCTCGTCACCCAAAGCCACTTCCCACTCGAACTCGAACAGATCCGAAAGCCTGAAGCAGGACGGTGAACCGCCGGTTTTCTTCTTCAGCTTCAGAGTCGGTTTCGGCCTTATCAGATTCTCAAGCGATTTTGGAAGGAATACTTTGACTCCCAATAGTTTGATAGCGGGAATAATCCTCATCAGAAGCGGTACGAACTCGTCCAATGAATATCTTAGCGCCCTCGCCGCCTTCCGAGCGATATAGCGTCCCACCTCTGGGATAATCACAGAAAGATCAGTGAACGCTTTCAGAATCGGAAGCCGGGACGATGCGAACTCTTCTTTGGCAAGGACATCCGACAAAGCGGTGATCCACTTCTCCGGAGCCTCGACATCCTCGACCCCGAGGTTGACATAGAACATCCCGTCCACATTCTCATCAACCGTCAGCACCGGCACGAAACGGGACTGGCGTATTGAATATGACGACAGCCAGGCGGCGATGCTGCCGGGAATCTCCCGTTCGCCAGGCTGGTCAAAGGCATAACGTTCACCATCAAAGAATATCCCGGTAAGCGGCCTGTGCGACGCCAGACTGAGTTCCGGCACAAGTTTACCCAAAAGGTAAGAGAGCAGTGTCCCGGCCTTGTTCTTCACGTACTTTCCTGACTTCCCGACCTTGAACCGGATCATCGTGTCCGGGATGATGGCCTCCAAAGACTCCAGCAGCGATGTCACCTCCGGATCCACAGTGCAGGGAATCCATCTGACGGCACAGTTCCCGTCCGCCAGCCGGACAATCTGCGGGGCGATGTCTCCGTTCGCCATCAAGTGCATCGACGCCAGAAATCCTTGATGTACAGCGGTCACGCTCGGGGAATAGTCCGGAATGAAATCCGGATTGATTCCGGCTATCTCTCGCAGGACAGCGTTCTCATCCGCCTTGGTAAACTCCTTGCCGTCAGGTGAATATAACATATTCCAATCCAACAGCAGATCCGCTTCCAGCGACACGGCCGAATCTCCGGAAAGGGCATATTCATTATGTTCATTGGAAAGCGCCTGAGGCGGGAAAAGCCTCTCGGCCGGGAGTTTGCCTTCAAAGAATTTGACCGCATTGCCGCTGATTTTCCGCATCTGCGAGGAATATCGCTCCTTGAAGTCACCGTTCAGATCGAATGCAGGATTCGGTGGAAGCAGCATCAGAAGGACATCCAGCCTGTCCGACAACCGAGAGAAGTTAACCCTATGGAACCCAGGAGCTTCCTTGCCCACCTCCTTGGCCGGTTTCCGGAACTCGACAACATCTTTGACTGACGGCACAGCCGCCGTCTTGGCCGCCTCGTCCACCGTCACCCCACGTTTCTTCAGTTCCTCCAGCAGATCCACATTGTGAATCGTAAACACCAGAAAAGGATTGTTGTCGATCTCCCGGCTCATCATATAGATAACCGCCGCCAGATGCTTGCACGGCACCGCCCAGTCTGGGCAGCTGCATTGCATCTTGAAGTCAGTCCATTTTTCAGGGAATATCTTGAGCCCGCACTCCGAAGCGATGTCCATAACCGCCGGATCCAGCTCATGCTTAAGCAGTTTCGAGACGATGTCCGGCCTCTCCATAATCCCCTGGATAAGCCTCTCGACATCCTCCGGGAAGAACGGCGGGACAATAATGGTCACTGAATATGGCCGTGGTCGTCTCCCTTCCACCTTCGCGCTGATGACATTCCCCTTGACCTTGATCTCCCGCACCGCCCCCGCCCGTGCGTACGTCGCCCCGCGCGGAATCCGGTTCTCATAGTCGATATGCGTCAGCGAAAGCAGCCACCTGCTCCCCCACCACGTGTTCCCGAAACCCTTTGCCATAACTTTAATGTTTGTTATTACAAAGATAGCAATCAATGGGTTTCCACACAAGGTCTTCACACTCTCCAAACGCTCTGTAGTGGATAAAAAAAGCCTTATTTATCCACTATACGAATAGTTTTGGATAAAATACAACGTTAGCCTAATAGTTAAGCCCAAAGTGCCAAAGCGGAATGACATTGCCGTGGGCATATTCAATGTCGTCTTTCACAATTATGCCGCCAGCTATTCCTTCTATCTGCTTCCGTCCTTTTTTGCGGCCACCTATCTCAAAAGTGTTTTTGCCAATCACAAAATCCGATTCCTTAGACGAAATGACATCGTTACGGACCTTCGTCTGATTATAGAAAAAGGTCTCCCGGACATTACCGATGTCAACCGAACTTCCCGACAGCGCATACATCAAGTTAGGGTTGTCGATGTAAACTTTCTCTACCTTTCCCAATCCACGGAGCCCTCCAGTGTCATCCCGAAGTTGGCCGATAAGGCCTGTCTTTTCCATATACGTCAGATATTCAGGAACATTGTTCTTGCTAACCCCTATCTCCACCGCCAGTTTCTCCATACTCGGCTTGTATGGTGCCATCGAAGCTATGATGGCAAGCATCTTCTTCAACTTGCGGGCGGTGGAGGCCTTCAAGTTGGCATGTTGGGCGATATCCGACTCAATCGTCCGCGACACAACCTGCTGCAGACGCATCTCAAATCCAATCTCACCCGAAAAAGGATAATACCCTTTCCTCAAATATTCACGGAAATATGGCAACGGATGCTCAATGCCAGGGATCTCTCCCTTCCCTGCAAGAATATCCACCAATGAATATGTCGGTGCATCAACTTTGTGGAAGAGTTTCAGATACTCTCTGAACGAGAGTCCGCTCATCGGATAGACAAGCGCGCGACGGCTCAAATCCGCGGCACCGTCCTCGATATCCAAAATAGAAGATCCAGTGAACACCACGTGCAAATCTGAATGAACATCATAAATCTGCTTCAGTTCCCTTGACCAGTCACTATACTTATGCACCTCATCAATGAACAGATGCGTTCCCCCATCCTTTACAAACTCATCCGCCAGATCGGATAATCTATGGTCAGCGAAATACGTGTGGTCAGCCGAAACATAGAGGAATCGTCCTTTATCTTGATTTCCAAGAATATACTGCCTTATCATCGTGGACTTTCCGATTCCTCTCGCCCCGGTGATCCCGACAAGTTGCGCCTCCCAGGGAATATCCTGATAAAGATACCGATGAAACCCCGTGGGAGTTTTCCTCAGCATCTCCATCATATATTCATAAAGTTGTGTGTCAATCATAACTACGTGAATTTGTATAACTTCCGCGCAAATATAGCAATTTTCCCTCATTAAGGGAAGAAAACGCAGGAAATCATCACTCATTGAGGGAAAAATCACCGCGTTGATTGATCAACAGAATCGTGAGCGGGTTATCCCTGGAAATTGTTGACCGGGTTTGTTCCAAATGTTCCACCTGTTCCATTCCCCTGGTGGAACGGAACAACAGTCTGCTGGGATTAGTAATCCAGCTCGTTGTTCAGGAAGGTAATGACGGATTCGAGGTCGTCTTCCAAATCTTTGATGCGAGATTCTTGGTTGAAGTTCTGTTCCTCCAGCTCAGAAATCTTTTCCTGAAGACAGTCAATAGTAGAATTCAGCCGCGTAATTTCTTCTTGTTGGTCGGACTTGCCATTCTGCCTTGTGTAGCAGCTACAAGATGAAACCAGGGCGGATAAAGCGAGGAGAAGAAGTATAGAAAAACGTGGCATAGCTACTTGGTTTGGTCATTTAGTAACAGGCAAAGTTATAAAATGTAATATTGTTTTTCAAGAGCTGTGGGGACTTATATGCAATTCTATGCAAGTTTATTACAAGCATTTCAATGAAAAATTGTATCTTTGTCTTTGTTATCCTCACAGGTAACTTTTTACATACAGGAAAGCGTTTAGCTTTGTTCCTTACTGATGAATCTGGACAATTCGTAGTGACGGGAATAATGTTTAATCGCTTATGCTTGGCTATATCTGGGTTCGCCCACGCTATAGCAAAGCGTGAGCAACCGAACCTTATTCGTCACGCGAGGCCGTCCAGAGCCGATCAGTAGAATGAGTCTAAAGTGGCTCACGCTTTCTGCGAATAAGGGACTATTTCACCAAAGAGCCACTGGTGAACAGGAGAAATAAAGAATGAAATCATTTTTCTCTGTTGCATCTCTGGCGGCATCCATTGCCTCCTTGTGCTTTGTATCCTGCTCATCACCGATTAACACCATAAATGATCCGCACTTCGACGAGAACGGTATCTATCTTGACAGTCTCGGTGCTACATTCCAGGCCATAATGCCGACTTCTCTTGACTTTTATGTCGAGGTCAGCGGCAGTATGAATGGTTTCTTCCGGGCCAATAAGGCGACCGCATTCAAGACTGATGTTTGGGCGATTGTTTCCAATTTCGGTAGCCCCGGTGTCTCTGTGTTGTCAAATACCGGCACTCAGGCAACGAGATATACGGGAGACCAATTCCGTAGCAGGATGAATTCAGGTGGCTTTGTATCTACAGCTGAGACCCAGGTACCCGCAATGCTGGAGAGCATCCTGTCGAAGCTAGATTATGAGAATGGTGCTGTAGCTGTCTTGATTTCTGATATGAAGTATAGCCCTGTCGGCAACAGAGCCCTTCCTGTTCTTCTCCAGCAGTATGCAACAGACATTAGGAATATTGTAGGCAAGTATCCCGGTTCGGCATATAGCCTTGTAGGTGCTTATTCTGAATTTCTTGATTCAAGGGGTAACGTAGCTTGCGAAAAGTCTCCGTATTACTACCTTGTTATCGGCAAGGATGTGTGTGTGGCCGAGATACGCAATTGCATTACCACCATCCTTTCCGACCGGGAGAATTATCTGGACAATATCGAGACGGGATTTGATTACAAGCGTCCAGCATATGGATTCGGTGTTCCTGACAATGTAATTCAGTTGGATGATGAACCGACTTTCTACAATTACGATGTCTCCTATTCCGATACCTGTAAAGTGGTGCTGAATCTTGACCTTTCTGACTTTCGTTGGCTGATTGCAAGTGATGAAGATGTCCTCAGAGAGTGTCTTAAGGTTAAGGCAGCTTACGGCTCCGATATAGAGATTGGCAAAATCAATGTCAACATTAACAACCACAATCAGAAGAAATTGGAAAGACTTGCCGTCGCTTCAGTTGAACTGAAACTTTGGAATATGCCGATGGATGCAGATGTCATCGAATGGACCTTGGATCATCCGGAGTATTCTGTTACCGATACCTTCATGCAGATACAGAACGCTGCCGCTGAAGCAGACCTAACCGGTTCCTTCTCCCTGGCAAATTTCATTCAAGGCATATTCCAGGCCGTCCAGAACCACTGGAACCAGGAGCCTAATCGAATCTTGATTTCAAAAAGCAACTAACATATGAAGATTGTTGACATTTACGGATGGGGGCTTCCCAAGCAGGCGGATTTCCTCAACCACTTCAAAAACAACGACACGCTGTACAATCAAGCTCGAGCATTGTGGAGCAAGCTTGATTCTTGTACTGTTTGGTTTATCGTCGCATTCGTAGTTATTGCACTGGTCTTCGCCATCATCTACTACGGGCCTTATAACAACAAGCCTCGTCGTCACTACAAAGTGAAGCACTGGCTTATCTGGATGGGTATCACGACCCTTGTCACCTTCGTTGTTACGTTGGTGATAGGACTGATTATGGTCAAATCTCCTCTTGCGGCAAGATACGGCCTGATTCTCAGAGTCAGCGGTGTCAACGTCCTCTACGGCATCGGAATTTATTTCATTGCTGCTCTTCTGGTCTGCAATATGCCTTTCCTGAAGACTAACGCATACAGGTTCCTTAAAATCGGCAAGTAGTTATGGCAAATAAAGTTTTCGTTTTCTGCATTGGCGGAACTGGCCTCCGGGTAATGAAAGCCATCACGATGCTCGCTGCATCTGGCGTAAAGACGAATGGCTATTCCATCGTCCCTATTATCATCGACCCTCATATTGACCTGGAAGAGAAGACCAAGGTTGAGAATCTTATCAACGACTATATCAGCATCTACAAGTATGCGACAAAGAGCGAGGGGCAGCAGATGAACCCGCTTGAGGGATTCTTCAACACGGAATTCCTCCGCCTCGCAGAGATCGATGATGAGCAGAATAATACCAGCGCCAGCATGGCGGAACGCCGCACATTCGGAGAATATATGAATATCGGCAATCTCAGCAATGATGACGTGAACAATTTCTTCGTTCAGACGCTATTCTCAAAGGAGAATCTTACAAATAGCCTCTCCGTAGGCTTCAAGGGCAACCCGAATATCGGAACCGTAGTCCTGAACGAGATGGTTAACGGTGCTGACTGGTACAGCGCATTCACCCGCCACTGCGAGAATGGAGACCGTGTCTTCATCATCAGCTCCATCTTCGGCGGCACCGGCGCTTCCGGTTATCCGCTCATCGAGAAGAAGATTCGCGATGCGGAAGGTTTCCCGAATGTCCAGCGGGCAATCATGGGTGCCGTGACGGTGCTTCCTTATTTCTCTCTGGAAGATCCGACGGCCTCCGGAAGTGACATTGATTCTTCCAGCTTCTTCACAAAGTCCAAGTCCGCCCTCAGCTATTATGAGAATACCGTCAAGTCGGATTATCTCTATTACGTCGGAGAGCAAACCCTACGTGCCAATTACAAGAATAATGAAAAGGAGCAGAAAGACCTGGCTCATTTCGTCGAGCTGGTAGCTGCCACCGCTTTGTTCGACTTCCTTGCCAAACCAAAGCCCGATGCACCTCAGGCGCTTACACGTGCTATCTACGATGACAAGGTCGCTCTGGACCTTGCCTCCCTGGGCACCGGCTACAAGGGAATCGTCAAGAACGTGGCTGATATGATGCTGCTTGACCTTCTCGTGAAGATTCTTCCCGAGGAATCGCAGTTCCCGCTAAAGAAGGACCGCAAGATGAACAAGGACTTCTACAGGGACCACGCTTTCGTTGCACTCGATCAGTTCACGAAGGGTTTCTATCAGTGGTATAAGGAGTTGTCCGAGAATGCTCGTGGATTTACCCCTCTCAACCTTGTCGGTCCGGGCAAGGAACTTACCGCCTGGGTAAAGGGCAACTCCCTAAAAGGCAAGGATGAATCCTACTACCTCCTTGAAATGATTAAGGCCAGCAACAAGGGCAACGGAGAAAAGCACGACAACATCTTCCGTTATTTCTTGGAGTTTGCCTATAGCGCCATCAATGTTTACACCAAAAATCTGTAGTTGAATTATGAGTAGCATAGATATCAATATCATACAGAGAGGCATCACCAACAATTTTGAGTGGTCGGCTGAGCAGGGACACATCACTGCTGCAGATTTGGGTAAAATCGGCGAGCAGCGCACCGACAACTGCGGCGCCCTGAATGCGCTGCCTACTCCTTTCGCCCGTTTCTTCGTGTTCAAGGAGGCTTTCCGCCGTGTGCTGGAGGATAAACTTGACCCCGAGAACAAACCTGCCGGTAAGGCTTACGAGCATCTGGTGTCCAATACGCTAGACGTATTCGAACTGCTTTATAATCTGAAATATCACGAGAATCGCTGGAAGAGCCAGGACCGCCGTATCGTAATTAAGGAGTGGAACTACGCTGACCAGATGAAGGTTCTCAAGAATGACGTCCCCATCCTGGGCAATGTCGTTGAAAGTTATTTCAAGGAAGATCTCGGAGAGGCTTCCAAGAAATTGTTCTTCATCATTCTGGAAGACAAGGGCAAAGAATGCCTGTTGGCAACAAGTTCTCCGATGACCGGCTTCATCACGCCTCCGGATCTCGACCTTAAGACCGTGACCCGTGCAGGACGGAAAGAAGAAGATTTCATCGGCGAAATCTATCAGGCGCTTAATATCACTCCTCTTACCAGAAAAGAGGGCGGCAAGTATTTCAAGGATATTCTTCTCTTTGAGAATAGAAGCGAGGACTTCAAGAATTATATGTACAACAAGCTCTTCTCTGGCGGCGCCACTATTGATGCCCGTTTCACCGAGTTGAGGAACTATATTCAGGCCTTTTCAGCAGACCGGCAGATTACAAACCGCTGGTCTGATGATGACTTGGAGCCGGTTTATTCCGTGGACAATTCTCCGCTGGAGGTGAACGGTATTCCCATCTACTGCAGCAAGGCCACCGATGTCATCAACTATCTAACAGATGCAATCATCCGTCTGCCTTATAAGATTGATTCCGATAAGTTCGTGACGCTCATCTTCACGCCCGACAGCGCAGACAGGGATTATGACTATCTCCTCCCGTTGACCAAAGAAGGCCTTGAGCATCTTAAAGCCGGTGACCTCAAGATAACCGGCACCAAGAAATCCTACGGTGATGTCAACGTAACGCTGGTGTGCAATGGAAAGAGGCACGAGCGCTACTATACGACTGATAAGAACCCGACTGCTGGTAAAGGCACCGTTCTCGATCTGTCCCTTGCCAAAATCAATTTTGACATTGCTCTCTTCCCGAATGTGCTTTCGTACAAAGCAGAGGAGAACAACTACTTCAAGATTCTTGTGGCCGCTACGGACCAGAACGAGAACAAGACATTTTCTGTTGCCAATCTTGCCTTGGACTTCTATGCAACCGACAAGGCAGGAAAGTATATACATGTTGAAGAAGCAACTGATAACACGTATGAAAATGGCGTAAAAGCGCCGTTCATCCGCTCCCAGCAGGATAGCGACAACGACTGTGGCACCAAGTATTACGAGGTGTTCAATACTCCTTTCGACGCCATTTGCGCTGAACTATACCTGGAAGGAAAGGCTTATCCCTTCGCCATCATTCCAAAATGGGACAAATCAGAACCGTCCGAGAAGACATTCTCATACGCTATCGACCTTGGTACGTCGAACACGTATATCTCTCGTAGGGAGAGCGGCCGGATGACTGAGCCTCAGCAACTGAAGATGGACCAGCAGATTGTCAACTATCTCCACGCAAAAGAGGAATCCGTCCAGAAGGGTCTGATTTCCAGAATCGAGGGAAAGATTCCAGAGGCCTTCAAGACTCTTGTGAAGACCGAATTTGTTCCCGCGCTTATCGACGACAAGACCTATCGGTTCCCAATCCGCACAGCCCTGTGCGTCACCGGTGACGATACCAGGAAACCCGTGCTGTTCGACAACAGCAATATCGCCTTCTTCTATGAGAAGTTCCGTGGTGCCGGCAACCAGACTGTCATCACCAACATTAAGTGGGCTGAGGATGAGAAGAATCTCCGTGTCTTCATCCGTGAAATCCTCCTCCTCATAAAGGCTGACATCCTGCAGGAAAACGGTGTTATCTCTGGCACTGAGGTCATCTGGTTCCGTCCGCTCAGCTTCAAAGAGAGCATTCGTAGGAGCTTTGAGAAGATCTGGAAGGAAGAGGCTTCCAATATTCTGAATCTTGATTCTGCCGAGCAGCAGTTGAAGTGCTATACCGAATCCGAGGCACCGTACTACTACTTCGCCACTAAGGCCGCTTTCCAGAATGTGGAATCCGTGGCCGTGATGGACATCGGTGGCGGCTCGACCGATATTGTGTACTACGCAAAGGGAGAAGCCAAGATTGCCAATTCCGTCCACTTCGGTTGCGATGTGCTCTGGGAGAACGGTTATAACCAGTTCGTTAACGCAAGGGACAACGGCATCTTCAACCACTACAAGGACAAGATTAACTTTGAGACTCCTGAACTGAAGGAACTGTATGAGGCGATGCTCAAGTCGAACAATACTTCGACACGTGATATCATCAACCTCTGGATAAGCAACGATAGGGAGACCGAGATTTCCAAGAGACTGAGGAAAGACCATATCTCAACCTTCGTCTATCACTACACCGCTCTCGTGTATTACATGGCATCCATGTTCAAGGCGAACGAGCTTCCTTACCCGAGAACCATCATATTCAGCGGAAACGGTAGTAAGTACATTGACAACTATATCACTGATACCGTAGCGTTCCTGAAGCAGATTACGGAACTGGTCGTTTCGAAGGTTTACGACAAGGCCATTTCCGACATAGAACTGGTTCTCCCGGACGAGCGCAAGGAAAGCACCTGCTACGGCGGTCTTTATCATCGTATCGGAGCTGTTGAGCCGAAGCCCGTCGTTTACCTTGGCGATGGAAACAACAATGAGTACAAAGATGTTGAGGCCGTCAATGCGGCTTACACGTCTGGTATGAAAGACAAGCTCGGACTTGAAATCGCTGCGATGAACAGAATCTACAAGGAAGTTTTGGATGCTCTCATCCAGCAGTCCGTCATCGAGCAGGTTGATTCTGCCAAGATGAAGGAGGTCGTGGACTCTGTTGTCAAGGATGCGCTGGTTTCCAAGTTCCAGACCGAGATTCTGGACAAATACATGCTCCAGGAGCCGTTTAACGATACTCTGTTCTTCCTGCCGGTTGTAGAGGCCATCTTGAAACTGACAGGCATTTATAAGCGATAAAACATGAATTTTTTCCAGTTTCTCGACACATATCCCTGGGTTAGTGTCGCTGCTTTTGCAGCGATCCAGCTTTGGTTCTTCTTCAGTACTCAGTTAAAGCTGAATGAATTAAGTCACTTTTTCCCATCCAAGAAATGGGAAACTAATGGCGATGAGGAGCATTTGACTTTGATTGCCGAGCCAGAAGATTCCAAGAATGCCCAGGAACTGGTCAAGGAGATTAATGACTATATCACGAAGACAAACGGTGCAGTAGAATATGCTGTCATCAAGGATAAAACGGAACGCCGCATTGACTCCCTATATGAATTTGCAACGTCCAAGATTTCTTTCCCAACATACCTTGGTCTTATGGGAACTTTCTTCGGCGTTTACATCGGATTGAAATGCTTCAATGCAGGCTTGGGCCAAGGTGACGGTGGTATAACGGACCAAATGGTCAAGGAACTAATTGGCGGCATCATCGTTTCAATGGTGACGTCGTTGGTAGGTCTTGTCTTGATGACCATCAGCAATATCCACGCGAGCAATGTACAGAAGAAGGTTGATACTCAGAAGGATGAATTCTTTGAATTCCTACAGATGTCGGTAATCCCGACCTTGGGAACGAATGTATCTTCCTCGCTCAATAGACTGAGAAGTACTATCGGCAACTTTGAGCCGTCATTCCGTGCTGTCATAGAAGAATTCAAAGCTGCTTTCCGTGACTGTACAGATATGTTCAAGGGGACGTTTGCCGAGAATGCTGAAGTTCTTACCAAGGCTGTTGCCGAGATGGGCAGCAATATGACGCTCATCAACGAGAACATCCAGAAGCAGGATCAACTCTTAACAACCCTACGTCAGAGAGATATGGTCACTACTCTTGACAAATTCGTTACAGCCGCCAACAGTTTTGATTCTGTGACCACATCCATCCAGAAACTGGAAGAGGCCAAGGAAAGAATCATCGCCTCCACCAATACGCTTGCTGACAAGCAAGAAACTTATAACAAGTCTCTGGAGATTCCTACAAGACTTTTGCAGCAGGTCAACTCCATTCTCGATCGCGTTACTACATTTGAGCAGAGCATCAATGCCCTTGGCGTTAACATAGCACAGACACAGCTCCTTGGCAATACGCAAATTAACGCAATAGAGGCGCAACTGAGCGCCCTCAAGACGAAGCACAGCCTGGTTTACCGGTATCAGGATACTCAGGTCGAAGAACTTGACAAGATTTACAAAGAGCAGACGAAAGCTGTCAATGATCTTTCCGACGCATTCCGCCGTGCCGTTTCCCAGAACAGAGACGATATTGAGAAGGCTATGCAGGACTTCAAAACCGCCTATGATACTATCGTCAGAGAATGCAAGAGTGGAGTTGAGCAGAAGTTGGAAGAGTTCATTACTGCCCTTAATAAGACGCTGGATGTCGAGGACGCCAACAGGAAATTGTCTAACCTTGATCGTCTCCAGGCTCTTGAAAGTGGCCTTGGTGAAATCAAGACAGCCCTTGCTGACAAGACAGCCCTTGCAGATGTTTCCAAGGCCGTTCGGGAAGGCAACGCTAAGATTGAAGATTTGGCTCGTCGACCGATTGTCGTCCAGCGTGCTGCTTCTTCCTCTGGCAACAATTCCGGAGGTGAAGAAAAACGCAGAAAACGCGGCATCTGGCCATTCAGACGTAAGTAGGTTAGAAGATGCGAAAGAAAGGCAACAAAGAATCCTTCTGGCCCAGCTACGTGGACATCGTCACCACCTTGTTTGCTATCATGGTGGTGTTGTTTGCCGTGTCGTATAGCCGTTTCCGCGTGAAGGAGGCCGAGTTGAGGAAAATCGCAGATAAGTACGAAGAAATCAAGAAAATCTACCAAACTGTAGAGAATATTGATTCCACCTACTTTGCGTATGACTCAACTTATGTGAAGCACATCTTCAAGATTCAGGTGACCTATCAGAAGGGTGAATTCGACCTTTACAAACTGATGGCTGACCGTACGAACCGAGCTGAGGCAGATACTCTTCGCAAACGCATTATTGCTGCTGGCCAGGAGATTAAGAGAACTGTACAGAATCTCCAGAATATGCACGATAAAAAGCAGGACATCAAGTATTTGGTTGTTATTGAGGGGCAGGCATCCGCGGATGGGTATTATGTAAATCCATACTTTAACAACGATGTTCTGAGCTATCAGCGTGCTCTTGAACTTCATCGATTCTGGAAAAAGAACGAGATTGATTTCTCGGCAATGCCTAAGTGTGAACTGGTCATAAGCGGCAGCGGCGAAGGTGGGGTTCCGAGGGACACAACACGGGAGGAATTCAACCAGCGCTTCCTGATTCATATTGTGCCGGTCATCGGCAATATACGAATGGATGACACACAGAAGTCCGTTGTCAGCAGGTGATGCACAGGATGTTAAGCATAGGTTTCATTTTCATTTGCATCCTCCAGACTCTTGTGGGTTGCATCAGCTATCCGGACGCCGGAAATGAGGTTCGGTTGGAGTTGCCGTCTTATTCTGACAAGGATTGCATCATCGAATACAATGGCTATACTGTCTCATACAATGAATCAGCGCGTATCCCGTCTTGGGTTGCTTATGAACTGACTGCTGATGAGGCAAACGGCACAATTGGTCGCAGTGGTAAGAACTTCCGGCCGGATGATAAAGTAAAGGTCGTTCAGGCTGACAATTACGACTATCGTGGTTCAGGATGGTCTCGTGGTCATATGGCTCCTGCTGGAGATTTCAAATGGGATGACGGGGCAATGTGGGACACATTCTTTTACACTAATTGCTGCCCGCAGGATGAGAAACTGAACAACGGCAGTTGGAACGTCCTGGAGAATAAAGTTAGGACTTGGACTCGGCAGTTTGGAAGTGTTTTTGTCGTTACCGGTCCGATTGTGGGTCAAAACCAGGCTGGCAAGATAGGCTCTCACCAGATTACCGTTCCTGATGCTTTCTTCAAGGCGCTCCTGGTTTACAAAGATGAGTCATATCACGGTATCGCATTCGTGATGTTCAACAATCCTACTACGCAAAGACTTCCAGAAAGTTATTTGAGCATCAATGAATTGGAAACAATATCTGGGCTTGATTTCTTCCCGTCGCTGGATGATTCTATCGAAGAAATAGTCGAGAATGAAGTGGACTTGAAATTCTGGAATATACGATGAATAAGAGCGACCGTAAGAAGCTGCAGACAGGCTTGTACATAGGATTGGCGATAGCGCTTATTCTGTGCCTCTTTCCGATGCCGTATGGCTTCTACCAGTTTGTCCGGTTCGCAGCAATGGCCATCTTTACATATCTGGCATACTGCGAATACAAGAACGGTTACGTGGACAGGATGATCTTGTTCATCGTCCTCGCCATTCTCTTTCAGCCATTTGCCAAGATTGCCCTTGGAAGGGTTCTCTGGAACATTGTCGATGTGATTGTGGCTGGGTATCTGATTTACCTTGTTGTACGGAATAAAAAGAATTGATTATGAGATTTATTCGATGCATTATCATCGTCCTGACATCGGCTTTTATAGTCGCGTGTTCCAGTTCCAATATTCCTCAAAAGCTTGATTCTTTTGTTGACAATGCTGAGCTTAATAGCAGCGATTACGATGCTGAGGATTGGCAGAAATCAATGCTCCAGTATGAGAGATTAGTTGAGGAATACAGTAACTCCGGAAAGGAGTACACTGATGCTGAGAAGCAAATGACAGCGAGGGCGATGGGGCGTTATCACTCACTTCTTATCAAGAATGGAGTTGAGCAGTCTGCCGCCTATCTCAAAGAATTAGAAGCCATTCTTCCTTCATATCTGGAGGGGCTGGTTGATGGACTTGGTGAAAACTCAGAGGAATTGGGAAAGACCCTGGAAGGGATTTTCAATAGCGAAGAACTGGAAAAGGCCTTTGAGGGCCTGGGTAATAAGCTAGAAGAAATCTTCGAAGGAATCGAAGAAACGAAGTAACGCACTGATAGCGAACTCTATTTGTTGAGAATATAGTTGCACCTGGGATAATTGGAGCAGCCGTAGAACTGCCCGTATTTCCCATTCCGAAGGACCAGATTTCCGCCGCATCGAGGACACTTTCCGCTGGCCACTGCTGAGTCCCTGCGTTCTTTGTTGCGATAAACATTACCAAGGTGCTCTTTGCGGTCAGACTCCGAGGTGGAGATCACCTCAAGAAGACGCCTGCGATAAAAGTCCATTTGATCTGATGACAGAACGGCATCCCGGTATTGCTTGATGTATGGCACCACATTGTACATATTCAAGACCGGGTGCTGCGCAGTGACATTTATCTCCGTATCGCTTGGGAAAACGACAATCCCATAGACGGGGACATCGTCACTAAACACGAGCTTCCTTAGCGTCTTGATGTGCCCGTCATTCTGCCATATCGGATTTCTCAGTTGATGCTCCTGGGTAAAGCCGTAGCGCTTGTAGCCGGTGTCTGGCAGATACTGCTTCCAGAATTCAGCATTACCGCCGCCATAAACCTTCCCGTGGACATGGTCTCCAACACAAAAACGCCGTAGCGAGAGATAACAATATGGTCAACTTGTGTGGTGTAATTACCGTTGCGAATCAAAAGGTCATTGTAAACCCGGTAATCATCGCAGTCCAAATCCGCCAAGAATGAGGAAACCCTCTTCTCACCATAATCGCCAATGGCTTCTGCACGACTACTATATTTGGGCGTAAACAGTGATGCCCAGAATCCTTTCTCCTCTTTTACAGCGCTACCCGAGAACTGAGTCTCACGGTTTTTCTTTCGGAATTGTTCACGTTTGATGCTCTCTATGATAGACTTGACTATCAGATAGAGAACGAGAGCAGCTAAAGCGGCAAGTCCGATGTATATGAGGATTTCTTTCAAAGCAAGTCCGCGTGTTTAATAATTCAAAGCTATGCTGGCGTGAGCCCTTTGTGAGCCCTTTGGAATTATCGGCAAAAGAAATTTATTGTTCGGAATTTGAGTTACTTACGATGTGATAGCCGGATTGCGCACTCGTGACTACCTTCGTAATTTGAGCCCTATGTGAGCCAATTGCTACCTCGGCAAACTCTTAAGGTCAAAGAACATCAGGACTGTCTCGTCGTCCTGCTCGGGCTGGACGAGAAACTTGAAGTCGCACTTCTGATGGAATCCTACTGCGGAAAGATAGGCATCGACGGTAATGAAGCGGCAGCCGGTAGAAGGATTCGATATACAGCGGGTCTGGATGTAGTTGATGATTTTTGTCCCGATGTCCTGGCCCTTCATATCATCACTGACAGCGAGACGGCCAATCTTCAGTGCCGGATAGGAAGATCTGCGCTTGGCATTGGGAATCTTGCGGGATAGGTTGTTCCAGATTTTAGGATCGGCAAATTCCCTGTCCACCTTGTCGTTGAGCAGGCTGAAATAAGCGGCTATCTTTCCGGTATCCGTGTCTTCCAAGACATAGGTGACAGCCAGGAGTTCTTTGGCAAAAAAGGTTGCGTTGGGCGTTCCAGTGGAGGTCTCAACCAAAAAACCGTTCAAATCTGCATCGGAGCAGTCGAACGGCTTTGTGGTATCAACTCCTGGACGGAATTTTCTCAGTCTAAGGTTCATAGTACATCAGCAGCACACCAGCTACGAACTTCTTCGTAGTTGCGGAAGATCTCTTCCCGTTTCTCTTCAGAAAGGGGAACGACATTCTGAGCCGCCATTTCGAAGCGGTAGGCATCCTCGTCATAAAGGACGGGGGTTTCTTTGATAGGCTTTGCCATAATTCGGTTCTCCTTTTTAACTATTTCTGCATAAGGGATGCAGGCCCGTTTGCCAATGTAGCAATTTATTTCCAACGAATTGCAAAAAATGTGCAAGACTATGAATGAATCCCATTTTGTCAGTCTTCCTCAAAGACTTCCTTATAGTGCCTGATGAAGTAGTCGATGGCCTTTATGCAGGAGCGGAAGTCGCAATTTGTTTTTGCTGGCTCCTATTGAGCCTGAAATAAGCTTAGATCTCGCTGCCGGTGAACTGTCCGATGAAGTAGATGTCACCGATGCTGGACTCGCTGATGAAATAGACGAACAGGCAGTCGGCGTGGAACTCTACCTGACGAGGCTCCGGGGCGAGGGCGGACATCGTCAGGAAGGCTGCCTTCTCTTGTCGTGACGCAGTCAATATAGGCAGCCGAAAGCCCAGAGTGGAATTTTCTTGCCGTTTGCCATATCGATGTTGTCAACGGCAAGAGCTGCGTTATTGATGTCGGCGTCATTTATCTGGGAGTAATCCTTTCCTGCACCTCCAACCTCTATCACAGTTTTGTGGTCTATCCTGAAATCTCCTGTTTTAAGTCCTCCATACTCAATCTTGTGTCCGGCGGAGGCCAATTGATTACAGAAGAATGTCTCTCGTGCGGTTCCTGTCTCAGGTTCGCCATCTGAGAATGTATAGAGGAGATTTGTGTTGTCCATCAGCAACTTGTCGGGCTTCTGAAGATCGGAAATCTTGTCCATTTCTGTGTATAGACATCTGATCACTTTCGCTTCATCAAGGTATTTGAAATATTTTAATAGCGTGACTCTGTCTATGCTCAAGCTCCTCGATAATTTTGACACATCCACAAGATAAGGCAGCATTCCGGAGATCACTTGAAGAAGAGCGCCTATCTTTCTCGTGTTGGAGACACTTATTCCTCTGTATCTGGTCAATTCGCTGTCAATGATGTAATTGACTACATTTTCCACAAGATTCTTGTAGGTCTTGCTTTTTTCAAACGAGAAAGGGTAATAACCGCTTTTAAGATAATCCGGGAAAAATTCCAACGGGCGGCATACCTTTCTTACCGCCAGGCAGAACCCATTGGGGTCGGATAGAAGTTGATGTAGGTGTACAGGCTTTATCTCACGCTTGGTGCGGAACCAAAGATATTCCCTGAAGGATAATCCCGGCATATCATACACATCGGCCCTTCTTGACAGATCCGCCTGTCCGTCATTTAATTGAATCAGTGATGATCCGCTGAGGATAACCTTCAATCCTTTATAGAGATCATAGATCTCCTTGATTTCCCTGCTCCAGTTCTCGTACTTGTGAATCTCGTCAATAAGAAGAACCTTGCCGCCCATCTTCACAAATTCGGATGCTGTGTCAAGCAGCGTGTGGTTGGAAAAATATGCCGTGTCGGCGGAGCAATAAAGAATATGGCGATCTGTAGGTATGTAATTCTTCAGCACATACTGCTGCATCAGAGTGGATTTCCCGACTCCTTTCGGCCCACGAATCATCACAAGCCTTGAATCCCAATCTATCACATTCATCAGTCCACGAGTGAATTCCGTAGGTACATCAGATAGGTATTCAAGGTGACGGTCGAATAAAATATCCATAATGCAATGCTTTTTGCAAATATAGAAATGTTTATTGCGATAAACAAATTTGTATCAGATTTGTTTATCGCAATAAATAAATTCTATAAGTTGTTTCTGTTTGGTGTTTGTCCGGCGAAACGCCGGACAAAATGGTTGCAATACAATCTTTGTCCGGAGAAAGTGGGCTTTCACCGGACAAAGCGATGTCTGAAAGTGGGAGGCTTACAGGCCGTGCCTAAGGGTTGTGCCATTGGTAAGCATAAACGTCGGCCACCGGTTTGCCATCAGGAGCAACGTCAGCCCTATGCCAGACGGGCGGTGGCGTAGGCGATGCGGGAGAGGGTCTCGGGCTTGCCGATGCGGACGATTATGTCGGCGATGCCCAGACCGCTGGCGGCACCGGCAAGGGCTAAACGGGTGGCGTTCATCACCTTGCCCATCGGCCATTCATTGCCACGGATGTAATCCTCAAGAGCCTTCTCGAAGGCGGGAACTGTCCATTCTCCGGCATATCCATCAATGAAGGAAGCGACCTTGGCGACATATTCTGCGTTCTCAGGCTTCCAGAATTTGTCAACGTCCTTGGCAAGGAACGGCGCGGTGGCGGCATCGTCATAGACTTTCGCGCGAGGGTCGGCCTGACGGCGAGGGTCATTGCTCTGCGGCTCGACGGCTGCCCCGGCCTTGACACCGTACTTCTCAAAGTCCTCCGGCGCGATGAAGAGGTAAGAGGCGATTGTCCAGAAATCCTTTACGAAAGTGGCCCTATTCTTAATAAGGGATACAACTAGCCGAACATAACTTATAGAGAAAATATGGTTTTCAAAAGCAAGATAATCACGTTCTTTAGAATCTCCATATTTCATATTATGCACTCCAATTCCGTGCTCCTCAAGAATCGGCACGAAAAGCTCGGTGAGTTCATCGTCAGATTTCAGGCGAAGATATTCCTTGTTATACCAGCGGGCTTTCTCCGGGTTGAAGCGGGCGCCGGACTTGACGATGCGGTCAAGGGAGAATGCCTTGATGAGCTCGTCCATCGTGAACATCTCACGGTCGTCGCCAGGGTTCCAGCCGAGGAACGCAAGCAGGTTCACGAAAGCCTCCGGGAAGTAACCGTCCTCACGGTAGCCTCTGGAGACCTCCCCTTGGGCGTTCACCCATTTGAGAGGGAAGACAGGGAAACCGAGCTTGTCGCCGTCACGCTTGCTGAGCTTGCCCTTCCCGTCCGGCTTCAAAAGCAGTGACAGATGAGCGAAGCGAGGCATCGTGTCCTCCCAGCCGAAAGCCTTGTAGAGCATATAGTGGAGCGGCAGGGACGGAAGCCATTCCTCTCCACGGATGACCTCGGTGATCTCCATCAGGTGATCGTCCACGATGTTGGCAAGATGGTAGGTAGGCAGTTCATCGGCCCTCTTCCAGAGCACCTTGTCGTCGAGGGTGTCGGTGTTCACTTCGATGTGACCTCGGATCAGATCATCCATCTTGACAACCGTGTCGGTCGGCATCTTGAAGCGTACGGTCCAGTCGGAAGTCTCCTCAAGCAGCCGCTCGACCTCATCCTCAGGGAGTGTCAGCGAGTTGCGCATCGTCATCCTTGTCACCTGATTGTAGATAAATGTCTTACCTGCGGCTTCAGCCTCAGCGCGGGCCTTTTCCAAAGCCTCAGAGGAGTCGAAAGCATAGTAGGCGTAGCCGTTCTCGATCAGCTGCTCGGCATACTTACGGTATATTCCGCGCCTCTGGCTCTGGCGGTAAGGAGCGTGAGGATGACGCTCGGAAGGTGTCTCGACCACCTTGCCGTCAGTGTCCACGCCTTCGTCCGGAATGATGCCGCACCAGTTAAGAGCCTCGATGATATATTCCTCGGCCCCGGGAACGAACCTGTGGGAGTCGGTGTCCTCGATCCTGATGATGAAATCACCTCCGCGCTGCTTGGCATAGAGGTAGTTATAGAGAGCCGTGCGTACTCCGCCCATATGCAGCGGACCGGTCGGCGACGGCGCGAATCTTACTCTCGTCTTACGTTCCATAATTAAAGTTTTGATGCGACAGCCTTGCGCAAATCATTGGCATTCTTGATGACATCCGGTGCCAGGTTTCCGTCAACAATCAGATAGGCGACAGGAAGTCCACGACTTATGTTGTACAGTACCGCAGCCTGAGAAGCGGCACCCAAACCATCGCAGACATTGATCCAAGGCAGGTTCTGGCTCTTAACGGCACTCGCCCAGACACCCTTGTCGGTGTCAAGGGACACTGAGTATATCTCCAGCCCCTTAGGGTGATATTCCTTGTAAAGCGGCATCAGCACGTCCTGGTTGAACATCTTCTGCGCGGCGTCGGCGGCCTGCCAGAAATAGACTAGCACAGCCTTCGAAGCGACCTCGCTGAGTTTCACCTTGGTACCGTCAACCGAAGGAAGGTTCAAATCAGGGTATGAAGACTCCCGCGCATTCTGAACCCTCTGGCTGAGATTGAATATGTTGAATCTCTTCTCGGCCTCTTTCTTGAGAGCCTCCAAATACTTGGACTCCGGATAGACAGTCATCAGAGAATCGTGAACATTCTGAAACAGAATGGCATCGGTCGCCTGGCTGAAGATCGGGAAGTTCTCGTTGACCTTCTGGTACAGCACCGGAATGGAAGTCAATGACTTGGAGTTCGTCATAATGTACTTGACGCAGCCACGGTAATATTCAATGTAATCCTTTGAAGCTGCGGCGTTGTCACCAGCGGCGGCATCAGCGGAAAACTTGTCCATAAACGCGGCGAAATCCTCCTCGACCTGACGCAGTTTCTCGCTCTCCTCCGAACCTTCGACGGAATATTTCCCAAGGGTGTCGGAAGCGACCTTCACCTTGTCCCCCTTCTGGAGAAGTAGCGACGCGATCTTGGTGTCCCCTTTGAAAAGGTAAACGAACTGCGGCTGCCCCTTAAGCACATCAATCTTGCAGGAATATGCTCCCGAAGCGTCCGTCTTGAGGGTATCCAAGGTCACCAGCGTGCTTCCGGACAGCTGTTTCACAACGACTTGGGTGTCAGGCGCACCGGCAAGCGTACCCTTGACCTGAACCTTGTCCGAGCACGAAGAGGCGGCGACCAGAACGGCTGCCGCGAGAAGTAGGTTTCTACAATTTTTCATATTCATTGAATATAGCTTCGGCGATCGCTTTGTTTTCCTCAGGCGAGATCTCCAAGCGTTTTTTCTTGATGTCCATATCGGCCTCGGTCTGGAGCGGAACCAGATGAATGTGAGTGTGAGGCACTTCCATTCCGAGCACGCAGACTCCCACACGCTGGCAAGGCACGGCGGCCTTGATGGCGATCGCCACCTTGCGGGCAAACGCCCACAGCCCTTCGTAGGTCTTCTCGTCCAGATGGAAGATGTAGTCATCCTCAACGTTCTTAGGAATGACAAGAGTATGCCCTTTCGCAAGAGGGCTTATGTCCAGAAAGGCGTAGAACTCATCATTCTCGGCCACCTTGAATGAAGGAATCTCCCCTTTTGCGATTTTCGTGAATATCGTAGCCATCGTCTTAGAGTGTGATGTCGAGGATTTTGAACTTGATGATTCCGGAAGGCACCTTGGCGTCCACAATCTCACCCTTCGAGTGCCCGATCAGAGCCTTTGCGATAGGCGTTGTGGAAGCGAGCTTCCCGTGGGCGAAATCGGCCTCGGTCTCGCCGACGATGGTGAACTCCATCACCTGCTTGGCGGCGATGTTCTCCACTTTTACCTTGTTCATTATCTGCACCTTGTCCGTGCCGATCTTGGACTCGTCGATAACCTTCGCGTTTGCCACGAGGTCCTTGAGCTTCGCAATCTTCACCTCCAGCAGCCCCTGAGCGTCACGGGCAGCGTCATATTCAGCATTCTCGGAAAGGTCACCCTTTTCCCTTGCCTCCCCGATCGCGGCGGAGATCACCGGACGCTGCGCCAACGCGTCGGCGAGGTCCTTCTTCAGCTTATCCAACCCTTCTTGGGTCATATAATGAATTTCAGCCATAATGAAACCAGTTATTATTTTTACTTTGTCTTCATCAAAGAAAACGGACCGCCCGGCCCGGCTCTTCGTCACAGGCCACGCAACAATCTGTTTTCCAATGCTCTTTCCTGTCCACAAGCGGGCAATCACGTGCAGACAAACAATTTACTAAAATAAACAAGCGGCCATTGCCCTCCGCCCTCCCTTTTCGGGACCATAATATTAAAACGGAGTCCCGCCCTTTTCCGGCGGAACCCTTCCTGTTTCTGCAAATATAGTAAATTTTCTTTCAAATAGCGAATATCCTGTCAATCCTCAAAAACGGATCGGGATCATCCCGCATGGCTCACCAAGACACAATCTATGACGCGAGTTGAGCCACTTCTCGTTCTGTCTGTGCGCAGAAGCGTACTTCCAGCTCACGGAGCACACAATGTCAAACACATTATAAGACTTTTCATCTCTTGTCTTTTTACCAGAAAAAAGATAACTTTACATTAAAATCATACTGGTTATGAGACATTTCAGGATTTTGTTGTGCACATTTTCTGTATTGATCTATCTGAACATTGATGCGAAGATTGTGGACAGGCAACCGGAAGGAGAGATTCCTTTTCACCTTGCAGAGGATAACCGGATTTATGTCACGGCGTTTGTAAACGGGTCAGATTCATTGAATTTCCTTGTGGACACAGGTGCGTCGTCTCTTGTTCTGAACACCAATTCGCCAAAACTCCAAGGGCATATTCATAAAGGAGAGGCGATCGATAATCTTGGTGCGTCCGGTGAGAACACTGTGGAATATAGCCACGACAATTCCGTGAAGATCGGCACCGTCCAATACGAAAAGGCTGGATGCGCACATATTCCTTACCCTCCGGAGTACTGGGACGGTGTGGTGGGACTCAACGCGTTAAGAGCCTTCAACATCGAAATCAACTATGACGATATGACGATTTACTGCTACTCGAAGAAAGAGCCGCTTGAAGTCAATTCAGAACTGATTCCGTTTCCATTCGAGTACAAATACGATGTGCCTTTCATCACGATGCCCGTGAAAATCAGCGGCACTGAATATTATCTGCTGTTGGAAGTTGACACCGGATCAGACAGGGTAATCGACCTTAACACCCCATTCGTGAACAGCCACAATCTGCTCAACACCCAAAAGCCATTCGCCATCTCACATATTTCCAGCTCAGATGGAGGAAGCGGAGAACTCAGAAATGTCTTTTTCGACGAGGTCACTGTCGGACCTTATATATTACCGAAAGTCGCCGGTGCGTTCTCCACATTGACAGAAGGTATGCAGAGCAAGAGTGACATTGACGGCACAGTGGGTAACAATTTTCTGAAGCGCTTCAACATGATCATCGACTTCAAAACAAAAGAGCTATACCTCCAGCCAAACAATTACTTTTGGACGCCGTTTTACGACTTTCTCGTGGAATAGCATCCCTGAAACCACACCACCCAAGCCAGTGTCTGTGACCTTGTCAACCGTTCTCCGTGCGCCGAACCACATCTTTTACTCACGCGCTAGACAAAGCTGAACACCACGTGCGCAAATGGACTGCGTCCACGCACGGAAGCCCCCAAAAGGCAAGTTATAATACACTGCATAACCGACTTTAGCGTTGATTCAAGTCGAATACGATATCAATAGAGAAAGCCGAACATCCAAAGCGGGATTCGCGCGCCAGAGCCGATTTCGGTGTCATCAACCGCAAGGTAGCTGTCCGGTCCGTCAAGGTGCGTTAATCCTCGATGAGCGCATATTCCCCCTTTTCCGCGCCTATCGAGGCACATTTGAACTCCGACAAGCGCAAAAAGAGGCGTTATCGCGCCTGTCGGGGTTCATAAAACTATCCGGCAATCACATCGTGGAGTTTGCAGCACGTTTTTCCATGCAGAATTTTGCGAAAATTGCACTAATCGTCGTGCAATTTTCTTAACTTATGTGCACATAACTATCAGCAAAAATGGAATCTTTCTTGACAGCCTTTTTCACCGATTTTCAACTGCTGGAAATATTTCTTTGAAAGCATCGGTCACTTCGGCGGGATCAGTGACCGGAGGTTATTCCTTGCTGTCCTCGATGGAGTCGCGGACGGTGCGGAGGTACTTGCGGCAGGACTCGATTAGTTCCTTGGAGCGCTTGACAAGGGCTCCGATGTCATCCAGGCTGGTAGCTGGGTCCTCTACTTTGGCGGCGATCTCGTCCAGTTCGGTGACCGCCTTGGTGTAATCAAATTTCTTCTCTGACATATTAATTGATTTTTAACTGATTTCACTCATAGACGGGATGTTTTCGTCCTCGCTTCCGGGCACATTACTTTTAAGGTCAACCTCCACGACTCCGCACTTGACGGTACCGTCAGCGAACATCATACGCACACGGTCACCGACACGGGTCTTGGTGGCAGAATCCATCTTGACACCGTCCCGGTCCAAGGCGAGGACAAAGCCCTTGCGGAGAATGTTACGAGGATCGTTGGCGGCGATTTTCGTCTCGACCATCATAAGATGCGACAAGGCTCCGGAAAGCACGACACCTACACGGCCTCTCAGCCTCTGCTCAATCCGATCCAAAGCGGAACCGGCCTTGTAGAGGCTTCTGTCGGCACCGTGCAGGACCCTGTCAGACAATCTGTCCAGATGATGTTCCTGACCGACGATCCTGTTCTCGACAGCCTTCGTCAGAGCCGCGCCCAGGATTTCCACCTTGTGCATCGCGTCCGACACACGGGCGTCAGCCTGACGGCGGACACGGGCCTCTAGCAAGTCGACACGGGAAGACATCGCCGCCAAACGGTTGTTAAATGACATCATCAGACGGGACTCCTGCGTCCCTAACCGTTGGTCCTCAGCGATGTAGCAGTCCAGAAACAGGTCGGCCAGAGCCGTAGGAGTCTTTACGAAAGTGTTGGCGACCATGTCCGCCACGTGATGATCCTTGTCGTGCCCGATCGCCGTGAATACCGGAACCGGACAGCGGGCGATGGTAACGGCCAGATCGTAGTCATCAAAACATCCCAGATCCAAATCAGAGCCGCCACCACGCATAATCAGCACAGCGTCGTAATGAACCGGCGAGGACAGAATCTCAGCGAACGCCGCCATTATCGAAGCCGGCGCGCCGTCACCCTGCATCAAAGCCTCGAACAACCTCACGTTGAACACGAAGCCATATTCATTGTCAATCAGATGGTGGCGGAAGTCGCCGAAGCCGGCAGCTCCCGGAGCGGAGATAACCGCCAATGAATATGGCAGAGCGGGAAGCCGCAGACGCTTCTGGAGGTCAAGCAGGCCTTCTCTTGTGAGCCGCTCGATCGTCTCCTGCCTGCGACGCTCGTTCGCGCCGAGGGTGAACTCCGGATCGATGTCATCTATATTCAATGAAAATCCGTACAGCGGATGGTAGCTGACCTGCACGCTGGCAAGGATCTCCATCCCGGCTTCCAAGGATGAACCGGTCACGCTTCTGAAACGCTGGTCGATCATATTCCAGCGGAACGCCCAGATCGTGGCGCGGGTCTTGGCGACCACTCCACCACCCTCGCTTTGGGAAAGTTCCAGGTAGCAATGGCCGTTCTGCTTGCGGCTCAGGCTGCTGATTTCGGCCTTGACCCACAGCCGTTGCGGGAACAAGCCTTCCACAACGGATTTCAGACGAGCCTGAAGGGTAAACAGGTCTATGTACTTCTTTTCCATAATAACGTTTCCTATCTCTTACAAAATTAACAAAAATCAACTATCTTTGTAAAAGAATCGCAGAGGTAGAAAGAAAGATGACCATAACTGAAGCAAAATTCGCAGGCAGCTGCACCAGAGTCAGCCAAAAGCCCTCCCGCAGACTGCCGGAGTTCGCGTTCATAGGACGCTCTAATGTCGGCAAGTCATCGCTGATCAACATGTTGTGTGGCAACCGCAAGCTTGCCAAGACTTCGTCAACCCCTGGAAAGACCAAACTGATCAACCACTTCATCATCAACGACAGCTGGTATCTCGTCGATCTTCCGGGCTACGGATTCGCCAAGATCTCACAAAAAGGACGCGAGGAGCTCCGCAAGATGATCAATGACTACATTGAAAAGTCGGAGGAGATGGTTGTGCTCTTTGTGCTGATCGACTCCAGGCACGACATCACCAAGATCGACAGGGAGTTCCTGGCGGGGCTCGGAGAGAACGGGGTTCCGTTCGCGATCATATTCACAAAAGGTGACAAACTTGGGCCGAATGCGTTGAAGGCGCAGATCGAGCGGGACAAGGAGATCCTGTCGGAGGATTGGGAGGAGATGCCGCCTATGTTCGCGTCCAGCGCCGAGACTGGAGCCGGAAAGGAAGATATACTGGACTATATTCAACAATATATTAATTTATAGCATAGTTTAATGCACATGGAACACAGAATGGAATTGTTTGCCTGCATAGCCTCAAAAGACTTTGCTTGCAAGGTTGTTGACGAACTGAACATCATCGGAGCCGCGACTGGAGAGAAGTATCACCTTGGCGCGTCCGAAGTAACCAAATTCAGCGATGGAGAGTTCGTTCCCTCTTTCACGGACAGCGTCAGAGGCGCTACCGTGTTCATCCTGCAGTCAACTTTTCCACCTACGGAGAACCTGATGGAACTTCTGTTGACAATTGACGCCGCCAAAAGAGCCTCCGCAGACAAGGTGATCGCTGTGATGCCGTACTTCGGATGGGCTAGACAGGACCGCAAGGACAAGCCTCGCGTCTCGATCGGAGCGAAGCTGGTGGCCAATCTTCTGACCGCGGCCGGAGTGGACAGGATTATGACCTGCGACCTCCACGCCGACCAGATCCAGGGTTTCTTCGACCTTCCGGTGGATCACATCTACGCCAGCAAGGTGTTCATCCCTTACCTCAGGTCACTGAACATCGAGAACCTTGCGATCGCCGCCCCGGATATGGGTGGAGCGAAGAGGGCCAACGCCTACGCCAAGGAACTCGCCTGCCCGGTGATCATCTGCCACAAGTCCCGCGAAAGAGCCAATGTTGTCGCCTCCATAACCGCCATCGGTGACGTGGAAGGCAAGAACATCGTGATTGTGGACGACCTCATCGACACCGCCGGAACCCTTGTGAAGGCCGCCGAGGTGCTGATGGAGAAAGGAGCCGCAAGCGTAAGAGCCTGTGCGACACACGCTGTGCTTTCAGGTCCGGCTTACGACAGGATCAACAACTCCTGCCTGAAGGAAGTGTTCGTCACCGACACCATTCCTCTCAAGGAAGGAGCCGACACAAGCAAGATAAAGGTAGTCTCGATGGCTGAGACCTTCGCGGCGATCATCCGCAAGGTTTACAACTACGAGCCTATCAGCACGGAATTCATATTCTAAGAGATGAAGACAGTTCTCGCCGCGATAATCATCCTCGGGATCGGAGTGATCGGAATGTGCTTCAACATCATATTCCGGAAGAACGGGAAATTCCCGGAGACGGAGATAAGCCGCAACGAGAATATGCGGAAGATGGGAATCAAGTGCATGAGGGAGCAGGACGAGGAGATATTCTCCAAAAAGAAGCCCAAAAGGAATGCTTCCTGCACCGGTTCCTACAGCGACGCCTGCACCGGATGCGGTTTCTATGAATATGAGTTCGGGAACAAGAAGCCGAAACAAGGTGAATGACACGACCGGCAATGGTCATCGAATGTGTGATAATGTTTTAACACAGGCAATTGCCTGCCTGCGAGAGATTGAGTTATGAGTTTAGTAGCCATTGTGGGACGCCCGAATGTCGGCAAGTCCACACTTTTCAATAGACTTGTCGGAATGCGTCAGGCCATCGTTGACGAGACCGCCGGCGTGACAAGAGACCGCCACTACGGCAAATGCGAATGGTGCGGCAAGGAGTTCTCCGTGGTGGACACGGGAGGCTGGACGACCAATTCGGATGATGTGTTCGAGGAGGCCATCCGCAAGCAGGTCGTGATCGCCATCGAGGAGGCCGACGCGATCATATTTATGGTAGAGGCCGCCGCCGGCATCACCGACTACGACGCCGAGATCGCCGACATTCTCCGCCGGAGCAAAAAGCCTGTCGTCCTGTGTGTCAACAAGGTGGATTCCGGAGAGAAGATGTTCGACGCCTATCAGTTCTATTCATTGGGACTGGGAGAGATCTGGGCGACATCCGCTGCCAACGGAAGCGGAACCGGCGACCTTCTGGACGAGGTGCTTAAGGTTCTCCCGGAAGAGACACCGCAGCAGGACAATGACCGTCCGGACCTTCCTCACATCGCGATTGTCGGGAAGCCTAATGTCGGCAAGTCTTCTTTGACGAACGCGCTTCTCGGAGAGGAAAGGAACATCGTGACCCCGGTGGCCGGAACCACAAGAGACTCGATCTCAACCCTCTACAACAAGTTCGGGCACGAGTTTATGCTCGTGGACACCGCCGGAATGCGCAAGAAAGCCAAGGTCAACGAGGATCTGGAGTTCTACTCCGTGATGCGTTCCATCAGGGCAATCGAACATTCCGATGTCTGCATCCTGATGATCGACGCGAACACCGGAATGGAGGCTCAGGACATGAGCATATTCAACCTCATCGTCCGCAACCGCAAGGCCTGCGTGCTGGTGGTCAACAAATGGGACCTCTTCCTGAAGGACAGCAACACGATGAAGGAATATGAAGCCTCGCTGCGCCGCCGCATCGCTCCGTTCGATGACGTGCCGATCATATTCACGTCTGTCACCAGGAAACAGAGAATCATGGATGTGCTGGATGAGGCGGAGCACGTTTACGAGAACTATTCCCGCAAGCTTTCGACGGCAAGGCTGAACGAGGCTATGCTGCCGGAGATCGAGAATTACCCGCCGCCGGCCTGGAAGGGCAAGTATGTGAAGATCAAGTACGTGACCCAGCTGCCAACCAGATTCCCGGCGTTCGCGTTCTTCTGCAACCTGCCTCAGTACGTCAAGGAGCCGTACAAGAGATTCCTTGAGAACAAGCTGAGGGAGCACTTCGACCTGCACGGATGTCCTGTGCAGATTTTCATGAGGGCAAAATAATGACCGCCTATGCTGTTGGAGATTCTGAAAGCGTTCATAATCGGCATCTGCGCGTCGGCTCCGCTCGGGCCGGTGGCGATTCTTGTGCTTCAGAAATCCATCTGCTACGGTCATAAGGCTGGTTTCACGACCGGTCTCGGTGCGTCGCTTGTCGACACCGCCTACGCGATCATCTCGATTTTCGCATGGGCCTTCGCGCAGAATTTCATCAACACCTACGAATCAATCATATTCCTGATCGGTGGTCCTGTGATCGCCTATCTGGGATATTCAATGGCTTTCAAGGACCCGTTCAGGAAGATGGAGCCGGGAGATGTCAAGACACGTGGGGCTTCCCCGAAGGATTTTCTGCAGGCGGTCGCAACAACCGTCTCCAACCCTGGTGCAATCCTGGTGATGTTCGCACTGTTCGCATTCTTTCAGGTCGATGTGTCGGACAGAAGTTTCAGGATATATCCGATAATTCTGGCGGTGGCCGCCGGCTCGATAGCCTACTGGTTTTTCTTCTCCTGGTTCTTCAGCAACTGGAGAAAAGCCTTTGACATGAAGAAAATAATGTGGCTGAACAGGATAGCGGGAATAATAATCATAATAATAGGGTTGGCTCTGATAGGAGAAGGAGCGTTTGACCTGCTCTTCACGGGTGGAAAGTAATTTATGAATATGGAAGAGAAAGAAGATAAGAAAGGTGGTTTCTTCAGCAACTGGATAGTCAGGAACGTTTTGCTTGCGGTCCTGTTCTTTGCGGTTCTGATATTCGTGAGCTCAATGCTGTTGAGTGTTTTGACAAACCACGGCAAGACAATAGAAGTACCTGATTTCACAAGCATGACCGTGAACGAGGCGAAACACGAGGCCTCACGGTCCAAACTCAGAGTGGAAGTCATCGACTCCATTTTTGTCAGAAAAATGGAGCGGGGAGCCATCTACAGCCAGAATCCGAAACCAGGTTCTCAAGTGAAGCAAGGCAGAAGGATCCTCCTCACCATCAACGCCAAGAATGCCAAGAAGGTCAGCATGCCGAATCTTGTCGGCTATTCAATGCGTCAAGCCAAGGCAGAACTGAACTCACGCGGTCTGGCATTGGGAAAGTTGATCTATGTCAACGACATAGCGACAAACAATGTACTCAGGCAAATCTACCGCAACCGCGAAATCAGGCCGGGAAGGCAGATCGAGACCGGCTCCGAAATCAATCTTGAGGTCGGGCTCAATCCGGAGGACAATCTGACTTATATTCCTAACGTCAAGGGATTGAAATATCTCAGGGCGGTCGATGCCGTGCACGACAACTCATTGAATATCGGTCGCATCGTGTTCGACAAGAGCGTGAGGAACTACACAGACTCTCTGAACGCCTCGGTGACCAGACAGACTCCGGAAGCCTCCGGAAATCCTATTCTTATGGGCTCTGACGTGACCCTCTATCTATCATTGGACAAGAAAGACGAGTAACGTGGACGAGGAGAGACTTTACAACGACCAAGAGGATAGCGTCGAGGACGAGGAGCAGGGGATGTTCGAGCATTTCAGGCTCAACGTGGATGTCGGACAGACCCCGATGCGTGTGGATAAGTATATGGCCACACATCTTGAGGATACCTCACGGCACAGGGTCCAGTGTGCCATCAAGGAAGGCTATGTACGTGTGAATGACAAGATTGCGAAAGCGAACCTCATTATACGTCCCGGCGATGTGATCCGCTTCGTGATGCCTTACCGCCGCCGCGGCCTCGAGATCCTGCCGCAGGACATCCCTCTGAACATAGTCTATGAGGACAACGACTTTCTTGTTGTCAACAAACCGGCCGGAATGGTTGTTCATCCGGGGCACGGCCACTTCGAGGGAACTCTCATCAATGCTCTTTCCTTTCATTTGGGCATATCCCAGGGGCCGGAAGCGGCCGATGAGAGGATGGGGATTCTGGTGCACAGAATAGACAAGGACACTTCCGGCCTTCTTGTCGTGGCGAAAAACGATGAGACACAGCTTGACTTGGCCCGCCAGTTCTTCGAGCATTCGATCGAGAGGCGGTACGTGGCTGTTGTCTGGGGCAACATCAAGGAGGACGAAGGCACGATCACCGGCAACATCGGGCGTGATCCCAACGACAGGCTTCGGTTCAAGGTCTATGCTGACGAGGACGGCAGGGGCAAGCACGCTGTGACGCATTACAAGGTGCTGGAACGTTTCGGCTATGTCACCGTTGTCGAGTGCAAGCTGGAGACCGGGCGCACCCACCAGATAAGGGTGCATATGAGCCATATCGGTCATCCTCTATTCAATGACGAAAGGTACGGGGGCTCAGAGATCCGCAAGGGGACGATCTACGCAAAGTACCGTCAGTTCATCCAGAACTGTTTTGAGCTTTGTCCCCGTCAGGCCCTTCACGCCAAGACTCTCGGTTTCGTACATCCGGGCACGGGAAAATGGATCCAGTTTGATTCCCAGATTCCGGAGGATATGACCGCGATGATCGACAAGTGGCGCAACTACGTCAATTTTGTCGGAACGGAAGAGGACAACGAATAATTCTGAATAAGGTTTCTGACCGGACGGCCAGAATAAAAAAAGAAAATTCAGAATTTTGCACGTTACCAAAATTCTGAATTTTATTTTTATTCCGGCCATAGGGAATCTACAGCATCTTACTCTGTCAGAACCCTTGATTCAACGTATTCTTCACTTATAGTTGAAAAAAGACTATAACTATGAAAAAATTTCAGTTATGATTGAAAATTTTGAACATTCAATTATATTCATAGGGCTACATTCTTGGAGGTGGGCCCATCGGGCCGCGGCCCATTCCTGGGCCCATACGACGGCCGCCTTTGCCACCGAAGTTGCCGAAGCGGTAGGTCAGGGAGACCACGATGTAGCGGCCGAGGGTGTTGTTCAGGGTCTCGGTGTGGTAGTTAGAGGAGTCGGAGATCGAGAGGTTTTTGGCCTGGTCGAGGATGTCGTAGGCGTTCAGGGCCAACATGAATTTATCCTTGAAGAGCATCTTCGTGATCTTGGCGTTCAGGATCAGCTGGGTGCCCTGATCGGTGGTGTAGCCGTTGTACCAGTTGTAGTTACCATCAGCCACGATTCCGAGGCCGCCAGGGACTGTCCAGTTCATCGAGGCGGAAACCTGATTGCTCCACGTCATATTCGTGGACTGGTTGGCGATCGTGTACCAGGACTTTGACATCCTGGTGCGGCCACCGGCGGTAAGTTCCACGATGTCATTGCGGTAAGTAAGACGAAGTCTCTCCATGAGACCGACTGTCTGAAGGTTGTTCAGAGTGAAGTCAAGCGAGTGGAAGTCCTCAAGGAACTTGTCGGCGAGGAAGTTCTCCGCATCATAATTGTCACCTTCGTAGTATTTGCCCATGTCGAATGAGGAAGAACCCACATAAGACGATGACTTGGAATAACTTGCCCTGGACATCAGGAACACACTGAAGTTGGACTTCACTATAGGCGAGTTCAACATGATTCGGAAGCTGCCGTTGTAGGAGTCCTTTCCATTGACAGGAATTGAATACTGTACTCCGTTCGTGCCGTACCACTGGGCGTTGACGATAGGATTCTTGACGATGCCGCCATCTATTCCTGCATTGATGGAGAGGAATGTCTTCTTGTTGGTGTGACGGAAATCACTCCTGAAATCGTGGTTGAAATATGGCTCAAGGTACATATTACCGAATGACACATTGAGAGGGTTCGTGTTGTCCGGCACCCTCATCAACTGGTTGACAGACGGTTGCTGCGAGCGGCCGAAATAGAAACCACGGACATTCGTGTTGTCATCGATGTCATACCACAACATCGCCTGAGGAGCCCAGTTCAGGACGTGGCTGTCGTAAGTGTCATAGCCGCTGGTCTCGTTGTGGGTGTCGGTAGGATTGGCGCTCACACCCGCCTGCGCGCGAAGTTTGTCCTTCTGATAGACGAAGTTGGCACCGATTCTCTGATTGACATAGCGGTTGATGATTTCACTCGAATATACTTCATTAATCTTCTCACCTACAGAATTGTAAATCAGATTGTTATAATCAAAACCTGAAACAACGCCACTGTCAAACGTATTCTTTGTGGAAGAAGTCCTGTTCCAGGAAGCCTCGTAGTTGGCCTCGACAAAGAAACCCTTGCCCAACGGCTCTGTATAAGTGAGACGACCACTCAAAGACTTTGTGTCCTGATTCTGATTGAAACGCTGGTTGATGATGGAATCGGAAACCGCCGCCTCAAATTCATCGTAAGTAGTTGTCCTTGACTGGTTAAAACCATTGGTCTCGTTACCGCTGAAATTGTAACGGGCATTGAAAGAAAGAGTTCTGCCAGCCTTGCCGAGTTTCTGGCGGAAAAGGAAGAAACCATTTGTCCTCCAGTTGTTATTCGAGCCAGTGTTACTTGTGAAACCATCATTGGTTTTGGTTGTCGTCCCGTCCTTTTCCGTCAATGTAGAGAACTTCGAGATTTCGTTGAAGTCTCCATTGCCGAAGCTGACCTGAGGCTGGAAAAGAATCGAGGTGTTCTCCGAGAACTTATGCTCAAGACGGACTCCGAAACGATGGCCGTCGGAGTTGGTCGTGTTGGATCCCTTGTTGTTGTAGATAAGATTGTGGTCATCAAGATAGGTGATCTTCCGGCTTTCTTCCTCCACATAAGTCTCGTTGTTATTGTAGAGGTAATTGCCGCCCAGATCCATCTTGCCGTCGAACAGGGAAGTGTTGCCGTTCAGACCACCCATCCAGGAAGTCGTGATTCCGTTGCCTGGTCCCCAGCCACGGCTGCCGCGGCCCATTCCACCGCCGCCTCCGCGCATTCCCTGCATCATACTTCCGGCCAGATCATTGAATCCACGGTTGTTGGTGTTGTTGCCGTTGATCACCACGCTGAGTTGGTTCTTATCCGTGAAACGTCCCAGGAAACCAGCTCCTTGGTAACGCCAGTCACCGTTTCCAGAAGAAAGTTCCGAGCCAGAGACCTGCTTGCGGACATCGTGCCCCGCTCCGGCCATAACATTACCGAAGAGGCCGTTCATCATTCCCTTCTGAATGGAGAGGTCGATTATCGTCTCATCGTTGCCGTCATCGATGCCGGTGAACTCAGCCTGCTCGGACTTCTTCTCCACGACCTTCACCTTGTCGATGATCTTCGCGGGAATATTCTTGGACGCAAGCTGTGGGTCGTCAAGGAAGAATGTCTTGCCGTCAATTGTTATCTTGCTGATTGTCTGACCGTTCGCAGTGACGGTTCCATCCTCGGAGACCTCAACGCCCGGAAGTTTTTTCAACAGATCCTCCAGGACATCGTTCTCGGTCGTCTTGAATGACGAGGCATTATATTCAATGGTGTCTTTCTTAATCACGATCGGGTTGCCGGCGGCGGAGACGCTTGCGGCGTCCAGCACCTGCTTGTCCGGATCCATCTTCAAAGCTCCCAGATCCAGCTTTCCCTTGACCTCAATATCCTTGGTCAGAGGCTTGTAACCAAGAAGTTCCGCCTTCAGGACATATTTCCCGGCGGCGACCTTGTCAAAAACCGTCTTTCCCTTGTCGTCACTCAAGGCATACTTGTAGGGTTTTGTATTGCCTGGTTTTGTGATGGAAACGGTCGCGAACCCGACCGCCTCCCCGGTGGAGGAATCCGTAAGCGACAATGTGACCGTGCCGCCTCCCTGGGCGAAAGCCAAAGAAAAAGCCGACATAACGCCGGCGACAAAAGTGATGAATTTCTTTAAGTTCATAAGGAATACTCAACTAATCAACCTAACGCTTCCTTTGACAGAGAAACACGGTGACAGTTTAATCCACACGGTAAAAAATGCAGAATAATAAAGAAAAATCCTAATAATATACCAGAGCGAAGCGATGCAAGCAGTCCTGGGCGCAACGATTCAACCATCACTTCACCCGGTCCGGATGGTCCTTGATGAACTTCTCCCAGTCTCCGGAGCCTTTCACCTTCGCCAGCGGACTGGAAATCGAGTAGTAATGGCAAAGGGCGATGGCGAGCGCGTCCGTGGCATCCAGATGCTCCGGTTGGAAATCCACGTTCAACGTCTTGCGAAGCATCACGCTCACCTGCTCCTTGGACGCGGCTCCGTTGCCGGTGATCGCCTGCTTGGCCTCCCGGGGAGCATATTCATGAATATCGGTGATGCCATATTCAAGAGCGGCGAGCATCGCGGCCCCCTGCGCGCGCCCAAGCTTCAGGATGACCTGCGCGTTCTTGCCGTAGAACGGCGACTCCAGCGCCATTTCGGTGCCGTGGTAGGTCTTGCAGACTTCGGTGACGGTGTCATAGATCTGACGGAGTTTTGAATATGCGTCCGCCTCATTCCGCAGGTCCAGCACGCCCATGTCCACGAACACAGGCTTGCCGCTGATGACATCAATAACCCCGAAACCAAGGAGATTGGTTCCGGGGTCTATTCCGATTATCGTTTTCTTGTCCATAAAGAATTTACGAGCAAGGACTTACCGTCCAATGCGGTTAGTCGATGCAGTCGAATCCGGTGTAAGGACGGAGAACCTCAGGGATGACGATCTTGTCTTCCTTCTGGTTGTCTTCGAGCAGGGCGGCGACCACGCGAGGGAGAGCGAGCGAGCTTCCGTTCAGGGTGTGGCAAAGCTGCATCTTGCCTTCCGCGTCACGGTAACGCAGGTGCAGACGGTTCGCCTGATAGGTCTCGAAGTTGGAGACTGACGAGATCTCAAGCCAGCGTCCCTGGGCGGCTGACCAAAGTTCGAAATCGTAGGTGATAGCTGATGTGAAACTCAGATCACCACCGCACAGACGGAGGATCCTGTACTTCAGACCGAGCTTGTTGACGATGCCCTCAACATGGGCAACCATCTCATCCAGAGCGGCGTAAGAGTTCTCCGGCTTCTCGATGCGCACGATCTCGACCTTGTCGAACTGATGCAGACGGTTCAGACCTCTCACGTCCTTGCCGTAAGAACCGGCCTCACGACGGAAGCACGGAGTGTAGGCGGTCATCTTCTGCGGGAAGTCGTTGTTACCAAGGATGACATCTCTGAATATGTTGGTGACAGGAACCTCGGCTGTAGGGATGAGATAGAAGTCATCAAGACCTACATAGTACATCTGGGCCTCCTTGTCAGGCAGCTGACCGGTACCGAAACCAGAAGCGGCGTTGACCATGATAGGCGGCTCGACCTCCTTGTAGCCGGCGGCGGTGTTGATGTCAAGGAAGAAGTTGATGAGAGCCCTCTGGAGTTTCGCGCCCTTGCCCTTATAGACAGGAAAACCGGCTCCGGTGAGCTTCACTCCAAGGTCGAAATCTATGATGTCATATTTCTTGGCAAGCTCCCAGTGAGGGAGAGCGTGCTCAGGAAGGTTGACCTCAGGGCCGCCCATCTTCACAACCTGATTGTCCTCGGCTCCCTTTCCAGGGATAACGAGGTCGCAAGGCATATTCGGAAGAAGAACCAACTGAGCCTCAAGTTCCTTGTTGTTCTCATCGGCCTTGGCGAGAAGTTCGGAAGACTTGGCCTTGAGTTCGGCCACTTCCTTCTTGACCTCTTCGGCCTCGGCCTTCTTGCCATCTTTCATAAGTCCACCGATCTGCTTGGTGAGCTGATTCTGCTTGGCCACAATAGCGTCACTCTCTGTCTGAAGAGCCCTTCTGTTGGTGTCCAGTTCGAGGACTTTTTCCACGATGGCCCTCGCATCGAAATTCTTTACTGCCAGCTTCTCGATCACGTGCTGCGGATCGTCACGAAGCGTTTTGAGTGTAAGCATAATATTGCTAATAGTTTAATTACAATTAAAATGGAATTCCCCGCTTGCCGCCGGGAAGGTTCCCCGACACACTTTTCCAGGCAAGCAACCCTGAAACGGGTTCTTTCAAAACAAAAAGAGGACAGGCACGATAACTCGAAGCCAGCCCTCTTTCATTATCAATCCTCCGAGTCTTAGTTCTCAAAAGGGATAACCGAGACGTAGGATTTGTCCTCTCTCTTCCTTGTGAACTTAACAGTTCCGTCAACGAGTGCGTAGAGAGTGTGATCCTTGCCCATTCCGACGTTCTTGTCAGGATTGTGGACAGTACCTCTCTGCCTTACGATGATGTTGCCGGCCTTTACGACCTCACCGCCGAATTTCTTGAGTCCAAGCCTTTTGGAATGAGACTCACGACCGTTCTTTGAACTTGATTGTCCTTTCTTGTGTGCCATAATCTGTTACTCTTTAGAAATTAAGCGATTTCATCGATACGGATCTTGGAAAGCTTCTGGCGGTGGCCATTGAGCTTTTGGAATCCCTTACGACGGATCTTCTTGAACACGAGCACCTTGTCAGCCTTTGCCTCGTCATCGAGAACGGTGGCCTTTACGACTGCGCCCTTTACATAAGGATTACCGAGCTTGATCTGCCCTTCGGAGTCAACGAGCAGCACCTTGTCGAACTCGACTGAAGAATCCTTGGCCGCCGCGAGACGGTTAACAAAGATCTCTTTTCCAGCCTCAACCTTGAACTGCTGTCCTGCAATGTCAACAATTGCGTACATAAAAAACAAAACTTTATTAAGTTTCAGCCGCAAGCGCCCGTAACCTCACGGGACTTCTGGAGCTCCACGGCCATCAAACAGACTGCAAATTTACGCAAAATCCATTAATCCGCAAAAATATTTATCAGTGAGTGCAATCGGGCCGAAATCGGACCGAAATGTCGCCCAAGGGCGTAAGGCGGCACTCTGAGGCAACGAATAGGGGCGAGAACGTCGCCCAAGGGTGCCGCCCGGCACTCACAGGCGACAGAAAGGGGCATAAACGTCGCCCAAGGGTGTCGCCCGGCACTCACAGGCAACGAAAAGGGGCGAAAACGTCGCTCATTGGCGCAGCCCTCTCCGCAGGTGACGATTGTGGCCGGAGGCACCGCCTATGAGGCGTGCCGGATGCGCCACTGACTCTGGTGAAAATATGCCTTCTTGAAAAACCTACTGTCCGAGCATTCGGCGGAAGGTCTCCATGCCTTTGGTGGCGACTTGGCGGATCTGGGTGATGCGAGGGTCGGCGATGGCCACATCCTCGGGGTCGATCAGGTAGATCGGGATGCCGTTCGGGGCATAGCGGTAAAGGCCGGCGGCGGGGTAGACATTCAAAGATGTGCCGACGATCAACATTATGTCGGCGGCGGAGACGATGTCGATAGCCTTCTCGATGTTCGGGACAGCCTCCCCGAAGAAAACGATGTGCGGACGCAGCTGGCTGCCGTTCGGAGCCTTGTCCCCCAGATGAACCTCATCGTAACCGATGTCAATCACCTCTTTTTCTGAATATGACCGGTCATATTCACCGTCCTCGGGCCGAACCTTCGTCGCCTCGCCGTGGAGGTGCAGGACCTTCGTGCTGCCGGCCCTTTCGTGCAGATTGTCAACGTTCTGGGTGATGACCGTCACTGAATATTCCTTCTCCAGATCAGCGATGGCGTAATGCGCGGCGTTCGGTTTCACCTCGCTGAGCCTCTTGCGCAGACCGTTGTAGAAATTCAGGACCAGTTCCCGGTTGCGGTACCAGCCCTGGATTGAAGCGACCTCTTCGGGATCATATTCACCCCACAGGCCGTTGTTGCCCCTGAATGTGCTGAGTCCGCTCTCGGCGCTCACTCCGGCGCCCGTCAGAACGGCGATTTTCTTTTTCGCTGAGTTCATATATTCATCCTCCTTTGAAAGGTTGCGCGCGGCCGCGACCGCATATTCGTAAATTATTGATTCTTTTTGAAATAGTAGTTCCTGAGCCAGTACTCGAACAAGGGGTCGAGAATCACCGGTTTCGCATCCTCGCCGACAAAAGTCAGAATCTCCTTCTTCATCAGAGCGTCCTTCAGGCGGCGCACATTGGCGGACGAGTTGAGGGAATATTTCCGGATCACCTCAGCCGTGCTGAACTTCGAATAGCCGTCGATGATCGCCTTCAGCAGGCTCACCTGGAAGGTGGTGAGGTCGTTCATCATCGAGATGAAGCGGCCTCTGTTTATCGCCATCACGGTCGCAAGGGCCTCCAGCAGGACAGGCTCCATTATGTAGCCTTTGGACAGCGAGTCGCAGACAGAGGTGAAGTGATTGATGTAGAAAAGATTGCACTTGAAAAGGCGGCACGCTCCGCTGATGAGGTCCCTGTCGATCACCTTCCCGCTCGCGAGGAATCCCTTGATGATGTGCTCGACAATCTCCCTCTCATCCACCCTGCTCAGTTTCAAGCGGGTAGCCCTGCGGTAGAAGAAATGCCTCTTTATGAATATGTCCTCCATCGCATTGACCTGCGAGCCTATGAATATATAGGAGAAGATTCTCAGGCCTTCAGCCTTGGCCTCGTCCATCACTTCCTCCATCAGTTTGAAGATCCGCTCGCCGTCATCGGCCAGATCCAGATTCTGGAACTCGTCGATGATCATAAACGTTTTCTCTCCCCTCTCGGCCGCAAGGACGTAAGGCAGTCTGAGGACGGACTTGAGATCCTTGTCGTCCAGATCCCAGTTCGTGGAGAGGATTATGTCCCTATCCGAGAACGCTTTGCGGTCAAAGACCCAGTGCGTGCCTTCCATATAGGCAGTGACTATCTTTTCATACTCGTCGGGGGTGGATGCCACCAGCCTTATGACAGCGGCTCCCAGCCTCTTTACAAAAGACTCGCCTTCCCTGATGTCCAACGCTGTCATCTCCCCCACCGTGAACCTATCCCCGTTCACTTTCATCTTGGTGAAAACCTGATGGACAAGAGATTTCTTTCCTGCGCCGAACGGCTCCCAGACGACCACATTCTCACTCTGTGTCAAAAGGTTACCAAGGATGGCGCAATCTTCCTTACGGCCAATGAAATGCTGGCCGGTAACGTATCTATTGTACAAAAACGGGCTATCCATCGAAATAACATTTTTGTTTTGACAAAATTAACATTTTTTTCCTATCTTTGCACCCGCTTTAGAGAGCGCTTGGAAATTTTATGACGGAAAATGTCTTGATATTCCCAAGTTTAGAAAAAAAAGGAGGTGGTAACAGCATTATGATCATAGTTCCTATCAAGGAAGGCGAGAACATCGAAAGGGCTCTGAAGAAATTCAAGAGGAAATTCGAGAAGACCGGTGCCATCCGCGAGCTTCGCGCCCGCAAGAACTTCGAGAAGCCTTCTGTAAAGAGAAGAGCCGCGAAGATGAAGGCCATCTACGTTCAGCACCTCCAGCTGCTCGACGAGCAGTAATCAAGACTGACACAGACAATCATGACCGGATCGCGCCCAGCGGTCCGGTTTTCGTATTCAGTAAACGTTAAAAAATAAGTTGGTAAAGATTTGGCGGTATTTTCGAGGATAGATGTCTTTTGGAAGAAGGAGTGTGCCGATGGCACATGGCCGATGAGAAAAAACCGCCAGACCGAAAAGACAATCAAAGATTACCAACTAATTTATTAACGCTTACTTATCAGCAGTACTGAATCCGGCTAATTATAGCTATATTTGTAGATTATGGGAAAGGATGTCGTCAAAAAAGGGGCGCGGCGCTGGCTCCGCCCGGCACTCTGGACAGTCTTCGGCGTCTGGGCGGTGATCATCATCGTCCTGCAGATCGCGTTGAACTCCAAGGTACTGACGAGAGTCGTCAACGATGTGGCCAAGGAATATGTCGACGGCGACGTCACGTTCACCGGCATCAAGGCTTCCATGTTCAAGAGCTTCCCTAACCTCAACGTCACGATCGACAACTTCTCCATCACCTACCCCCACGACAGGTTCGCCGCGTTCGACTCTCTGGACGTTCCAGGAGGCTACCTCCTCAAATCAGGGCGCGGAGAGGGAGCCGACACCCTGGCACATTTCAGAAAGTTCTCCGTCTCGGTCAACTACCTTGCCGCTGCGACAGGCAGGTTCAGGATCCGCCACGCCATTCTTGATCATCCAAGAATATTCGCCCACCAGTACGACTCCACCACGGCGAACTGGAACATGTTCGGCGACGGTTCCGTGAAAGAGGATGGCGACACCATCGCCTCCACGCTGCCGCCGGTCTCGGTGGGCAAGGTCAGCCTCGGAGGACGGCCATTCATAGTCTACACGAATCCCTCCGACACCATATTCGGATGCATATTCCTAAAGCAGCTCACCGCGAAGGGGCGTTATGACGCGAAGAGGAACAAGATCGAGGGGGTGAGCCTTGAGATGGACTCGCTGTTCGTGGCGGGGCGGCTTCCTGCGGACACGGTAGCCCTTGGGGTAGAGCGGCTCGGGATCAAGGAACGCGCCGGCCACTTCGATGTCAACCTCTCTTCGAGGCTGTTCCTCGGCATGGAATCATCCGGCAGGATGTCGATTCCGGTCGAGATCGAAGGCGACATATTCCCGGAACTTGGGAAAAAGTGCGTGACGGTCGGGAATATGACCGCGCGGGTAGCCACCGTCGGGCTTTCGGCCAACGGGAAGGCGGACTTCTCAGGTAAGGATATTCACATCAAGGGATCTGTGGCGACGGAAAACGCCTCCATCAATGAGATAGCCGGGTATTTCGGAGACAACTTCCCTATTCTTAAGAAGTTGCGCACCGATGCAACGCTCACCGTCAATGCATTCTGCGACGGCAGTTATGACAAGAGTACCGGCAGCCTCCCTCCTCTTTCGGTGAGGATCCAGGTTCCGGATTCCAGGATCGGCTGGGAGGGCATTTCCGGCGACGGACGTTTCGACCTTGACATCACGGCCACGAGCCAAGACGGAAAACTCACCGCCGAGGTGCCGGATTTCTGCTTCAGCGTCAACGGGATGAAGGTGATGATGAGCGGGACAGCCGACGACCTTCTTGGCGCGGATCCGAAGTTCGACATCAGCAGCGACATCCACATCGTCCTGGACTCGCTGGCCTGCTACCTTCCTGACAGCCTCGGGGTTTCTGTCCACGGCGACCTTGAGGGGATAATCGAAGGTGACTTCCGCCTGTCCCAACTGGATGCGTTCAATTTCTCCGAGATCGGGCTTGAGGGGCTTCTGGAGAGCAACGGCATCCGGATCAGCATTCCGAAAGACACCCTGTTCGCCTACTTAGGCCACACGGACATCAGCCTCGGAGCCTTCAACCACGAGGATGACCACGACGGACACGGCGGTAGCGGCCACAGGCACTCGGGACTTTCCGTGGCGATCGACAGCATGCTGACTGAATATGGCGCCTCGACGTTCATACGGGGTACCGGTCTGACTCTTTCGGCACACAACACCAAGGAGAGGATGTCCGCTGATCCGAAGCGCCACCCGATCCACGGCCATCTTGACATCGCTTCCATCGGAATGATGGACATAGACTCCTGTTTCGTAGGAGCCATCGGCTCTGTCAACACATTCAAACTGAGCCTTAAGCAGACAGGAACGCATAGCGTGCCGTTCATCAGCCTGTCCAGCAGGAACAAGAATATAACTCTCCGCGAAGGAGTCACCAGGTTCTCCGGACAGGATGCGAGGCTGTCGGTCGAGGCGCATCCGAACTCCGCGGAGAGACAGCTTCGCAGGAAACACCTGCTGGACTCCCTGCAAAGGATCTACCCTGGAGTGAAACGCGACTCCCTGCTCAGGAAAGTGTTCGGGAAATATGCGTCCGGAACCACCTTGCCGGACTATCTTTCCGAAAAGGATTTCGAGAAGAGCGACATCAAGATCCAACTTGGTGAATCCTTTGCGAACTACATCAGAGACTGGGACATCACAGGGAACATCGACCTCGCCGAAGGTCTTGTCATCACCCCGTACTATCCACTCGACAACAGGATAACAGGATTCAGCGGGAAGTTCTCCAACAACACGATCGACCTCAACAGACTATCGTTCAAATCCGGGGTGTCGGACATCTCCGCCACCGGCCATCTTACCGGCCTCAAGAGGTTTCTTGTCTCCGGCAAGGGCAGGCTCAACCTGGATTTGGGCATAACCTCCGACGAGATCGACATGAACGAGATCCTCATCGCGCTCAACGCCGGAAAGAAATTCACGCCTATAGGCCACAACGCGGCTCTCTCCGGAGTTGATGACAACGCCTACCTCGACACCGTCAAAGAGATGACAGCCGCGGACACGACCGCCTCCACCTCGCTGGTCGTGCTGCCGTCCAATCTCAACGCCAAGATCTCGTTGAGCGCCAACAAGATAAGATACTCAAACCTGGAGACATCCTGGGTGGCCTCGGACATCGTGATGAAAGAGCGCTGCCTTCAGGCGACGAACACCCTCGCGACGACGAACATGGGTGACGTGTACCTCGAAGGTTTCTATTCGACCCGCACCAAGAAAGACCTCAAGGCCGGCTTCGACCTCACCTTGTCCGGCATCACAGCCGAGAAGGTTATCGAGCTGTTCCCGGCAGTGGACAGCATCGTGCCTATGCTCAAGGCTTTCAGGGGACTGCTCGACTGCGAGATCGCCGCGACAAGCTCGATCGACACATCCATGAACATCGTGCTGCCGACCCTGAACGGCATAGTGAAAATTGACGGCAAGAACCTGTCTCTGACCGACAGTGACGAACTCAACAAGCTCCGCAGATCCCTGATGTTCAAGGACAAGGACTCCAGCTTCATAAAATCCCTGTCAATCCGCGGCATCATCAAGGAGAACCACATGGAGATCTTCCCGTTCCTGCTGAACATCGACCGCTACTCGATCGCGGCCAGCGGCCTTCAGGGTTTCGACCAGCGGTTCAAGTACCACCTTTCCGCCCTGAAGTCGCCGATTCCGTTCAAGTTCGGCATCAACGTGAACGGCACCTTCGACAATTGGAAGTGGAAACTCGGCAAGACAAAGTACAAGAGCCGCAACATCCCTCTTTTCGATGCTCAGGTCAACAGCCTGACGCTAAACCTGACCTCCGCCATCCACAACATATTCGAGAAGGGCGTGGAGCAGGCTCTGAAGCAGAACGAGCTGTCGCAGAAGGCGATAGAGAACAAAAAGAAGGAACTTGACTATTCCGCCTCCCTGACGGAAGACCTCTCCGCCGACGAAAAGAAGACCCTCAAAGCACTTGAGACCGTCACCGGCGCCGGCAACATCGGTGACAACGGTGCCGGCTCACATCTTCCACCCGCCGAACCAGCCGGAACGAACGATGCGGCAGAGCGCGACGGGCAGAAAAATAATATTTGAATATTAACAGATTTCAACTATCTTTGCAAACCTTTCGGACTCGGAGCAAAGGCAGCTTCCAATCGCCCAAACTCCCTGCGGAATCCCTATCATCATCTAGATTCCCCTGCCGGAAGGCTTTGCGGGTGTGTTGAAACTGGTAGACAAGCCAGACTTAGGATCTGGTGCGCAAGCGTATGGGTTCGAGTCCCTTCACCCGCACAAAAAATGCCTCCTAATCAACTGATTAAGGGGCATATTTCATTTTTCAATAGGTGTACTAAGTATCCCAAAATGGTCCAAGAATCCCGTACCGGTTGAATATTGCGTTACGGCTTGTACTTTCCTGATTTAGGTTGACTCGGGTACACAAAAGGACTATTTCATGTACCAACCATGTTTCTGGAGACATTCGGTACACCATTGAGGCTTCTCCTGTACCAAACTTATCTTTCAGATTAAAAACCGATGGGTGAAGCAGAGAGCCTTACGGTTCAGAGTGGCAGCCGGGTACAGACATTACCCTAATAACGCCTATAGTGGCCGCGGACTCTCTCAACCTTGCCGAAACGTACTCGCCTGTAGGCTCGCACCCGGACAAGTCTGACAATCTCCACCTCAATGGCGACTATCACAAGATGTTGGCTTGTTCTCATTCTACATACTTATTGTTAGGAAATTGAGAGAACAACCGTCCTTGTTGTAGTACCCCCTCGATATGGGACAATAAAAAAAGCAAGCATCCCTTTTAGGGAAAAGATGCTTGCTTTTACTTGTCTTCCTAACTCGTATGAGAACAATGCAAAGATAGCCATTCTTTTCAGACTATCAAGTAATATCATAGACTTTTTTCATCAAGACTCTTCCTTCCAACCATTCCACGAACTCTAGTTCTCTCTTGAAGTCCTCGATAAAAGTTCGATAATCTCCCACGATTCCGCATAAGGGGACAACATCATCCGAGGCCGTCCTTTTTTCCATTCTTATAACCCACTGAAAATCCATCCAATAAATCAAAACCTAAATGAAAAAAAATCAAGAATCCATAAGAAACTAAAAATGAATATATTCGTAATTCCCGCTAGTCAAAAATGACGGGCAGAATCCTGTATATCCCTATGAATCAAGGAGTGGCGTTTCACTTGCTGACATTCAAGCTATTACGGATCAGTGCTAAAGCCGCTCTTGAAAAAAGGGCTAGACATTGTTGTTTTAATGGATCTGCTTACATATATTAGGGAGACGTTTCAGGCGAGTGGGAGATAATATATTGTTAATGAGAGATATAGATGTTTATCTTCAGCGGGAATCCGCTAAAGGCGGATACCGAATCAACTGACTTACAAGTAATTATAAAGCACGTCATTTTCTCGTTGCAATTCTACCGAGGGGAATTTCACGACAACTCTTGCCAAAACTTGTATGGCAATAAAATCAAAGCCCTTGCCACCTAACCGGGCAAACTAACGCAAAAGCTCCCACCCGAGCAGACTGGCGGGAAGTTTAGCATTGTCACACCTATATACAACAAGGGAGCACACGCATTCAACAAGGAAAGCAGACGCAACAGTGTAGTGCGGCTACGCGAAGAGGCGGAGGTTGTCGAAGGTGGGGGCAAGGGAGCCGGACTCGATGCGGTGGATGATCTCCACGACCTTGTCGTTCATCGGGGTGGGGCAACCGACTTTGCGGCCGTAGGCGCTGACGGCACCGTTGATGGAATCGACCTCGGTTTTCTTGCCGCGCTCAAGATCCTGAAGCATACTGGCTTTCAGACGGGCGTGCTTGCGGATGGCTATCGGGATGATCATAAAGGAGATGAACTTCTTCACGGGATTGCTGTAATCCAGAAGCTTGACTACATCCTTGCCTTGGATCGGCTCGATGGTTATGCCGCCCTTACGGCAGACATCAATGCATTCCTTGATCAAGGCCTGCACGACCTTCCTTGAGGAACGGTCCGAGGCGGCCTCTCCGAAAGTGCAGCCCAGGACAGCGCTCATTCCGGAGAACGCGGCGTTGATCAGGAGCTTGCTCCAGCGGGTTCCGAGGAAATTCTCCTCTACCTCGACCGGGCCCATCTTCTCAAGGAGGGCCTTGACCTCAGCGAAATGCTTGTTGACATTCTCGGAAACCGCGCCCAACGAAAAAGTGAGGCTGTCCGGCGAACTGGTCAACTCACAGACTCCCGGGCCAAGCATCGTGGCTCCCCAGGCGACAGTGCAGCCAAGCACACGGGACGGACCGACGATCTCGGAAATCAGCAGCTCCGGCAACCCGTTCTGGAGAGTGACGATCACACCATCCTCAGCGAGGGAACCTTTGAGCATATTCACAACCTCGGCATTATGCAACTGCTTGGTCATAAGGAATATGACATCATATTCACCAGTCATTTCCTCATCTGTCAGGACGGTCACCGGCTGAGTGAAACTCACGGTGCCTACCACTCTCGCACCTTCGGCACGCAAGGCGGCGACGTGAGCCTTGTTATGGTTGATGAGGTCAATCTGACCTCCGTTTTTCGTAATATACGCGCCCAGAATGGTTCCCAACGAACCGGCGCCATAGATGGCACTTCTCATATTCCTTGAATATTCAAATTCCGCAAGCAGGCAATCACTTGCCGAATACAATCCGTTCGAGGGTGATTGCCCACCCTTGTCAATGAATATCTCCGCGGCAAAAATAGTGATTCCCTTCCGGATGGCAAAGCCGTTCAGCAGAAATCAGCGCGGCCAAATTGGATTTCTGATCAGTAAGGGTTAACTTTGCATTGGGGAAATATTCCCGGAAAACAAATAAGTTTGAAATGTTCTTTGAGGTGAACAAATTTTCAAACCAACGAGTCAAAACAGCTTCTAAAAAACATTAGAATAATGAACAGAATTGTAAGAATCATCGCGGCTTCGACGCTGACATTCGGACTCTTGCTCTGCGGAACTTTCGCTTTCGCGCAGAAGAGCCCAGCGTTCGAGGCTAAGTTCAAGATCGCGGAAGGCGCTGACCTTCGCATCCTTGACGACAACATCTGGGACTACAGCAAGGACACCATTCCTCCGAAATGGAAGGAAATCGGAGAGGATCCGCGTGACTGCAACAGGGCCCCGCAATTTGCCAGGCTCGTAAACGACTACCTTCCTGATGTCTTCGCACTTCAGGAATATTCCAGCCATATGCACAAGGAATTCTACCCTCTGGTGCAGAAAGACGGCTATGTCATCGCCTGGGAATCGAAGAAGGACTGGAACAACACTCCGATCTTCTACAACAGCAAGACGCTTGAGCCTCTGTACGTCAACTACAACAAGTACACTCCCGAGCAGTGGTGCAACCACGGATCCAAGTCCTTCACCTCGGCTGTGCTGAAAAGGAAGGCCGACGGGAAGATATTCGCGATAATCGGCACCCACCTTTGGTGGAAGAGCGAAAAGTCCAAGCCGGGCAGCACGATGGCGAGAGCCTCACAGCTCCGTCTGGTGATGGCGGAGACCGACATCATCAGAGCCAAATACGGGGATATTCCTGTTTTTGTGATGGGGGATATGAACTGCGAGGAGGACACCGTTCCGATCCAGCAGCTTATCCAGGGCGGTTATGTGCCTTGCTACAAGGCCGCTACCGTCTATGGCGACAACCACAACGGACATCACATATGCAGCCCTGGGGACGGATATTCGGTCGAGAGCCGCAGACGTGGACCTGACCGCGCCACTGGAGCGATCGATCACTGCCTGATCTTCGACCCGAGCGGAAAGGCCGAGGTCAAGGTCTTCGACTGCATTATGGAGAAATACACCATCAAACTCACGGATCATTACCCGAATCTTATTGATGTGAGATTATAACCGTTTCGGTGGGATATTATTCAACAGCTTACATTGCCCGGAATCTGAATACAGGACGCTGATGTAGGCTGTGATTGTGTATTTTCATTTGCCGCTGCGGAATAGATTTCGTACCTTTGTTATCCGTTATGAAGTACGGATTCGACAACGAAAAGTATCTGCGGATACAATCAGAACACATCAAGGAACGCATAGCCCAGTTCGGGGACAAGCTCTATCTTGAGCTTGGAGGCAAATTGTTTGACGACTACCACGCCAGCAGGGTCCTGCCGGGATTCCAGCCGGACAGCAAGCTGAGGATGCTCCAGCAGCTCAGCGACTGCGCGGAGATCGTCATTGTCATCAGCGCCAATGACATAGAGAAGAACAAGGTGAGGGCCGACTACGGCATCACCTATGACATGGATGTCCTGAGGCTCCGCACGGAGTTCCAGAACAGGGGCTTCCTTGTCAGCAGCGTGGTGATCACCCATTTCAACGGTCAGGCCAGCGCCAAAGCTTACAAGGCCAAGCTCAAGAAGATGGGCATCAAGGCCTACTACCACTACACGATCGAGGGTTACCCGAACAATGTAGCCCTGATTGACTCCGAAGAGGGCTACGGTAAGAATGATTACGTGCAGACATCCCGTCCGCTCGTGATCGTGACGGCTCCGGGGCCGGGCAGCGGAAAGATGGCCGTGTGCCTCAGCCAGCTCTACCACGAGCACAAGAAGGGAATAGCGGCGGGCTACGCCAAATTCGAGACGTTCCCGGTCTGGAACCTTCCTCTGAAGCACCCGGTCAACATCGCCTACGAGGCCGCCACAGCGGATCTGAACGATGTGAATATGATCGATCCGTTCCATCTGGAGGCCTACGGCAAGACGGCGATCAACTACAACAGGGACATCGAGATATTCCCGGTGCTGAACGCCCTCTTCGAGGGAATCTACGGCGAGAACCCGTACAAATCGCCGACCGATATGGGTGTGAATATGGTGGGCAACTGCATCAGCGATGACGACATCTGCTGCAAGGCCGCCAACGACGAGATCATCCGTCGCTACTACTCCGCACTCGACCAAATGGCTGACGGAGAGGACAATGAGAGCGAAGTCGGAAAAATCGCGCTGCTTCTGAAGCAGGCAAGGATCACTACTGAATATCGCCGTGTGACTGTCGCGGCGAAACAGCGTGAGGCCACGGCAGGCAATCCGTCAGCGGCCATCGAGCTGTCCGACGGGACGATCCTGAGCGCGGAGACCTCCGACCTTCTCGGACCTTGCGCCGCGCTTCTTCTGAAGGCCACCAAGCATCTTGCCGGAATTGACCACAGTGTCAAGCTCATTCCGGGAAGGCTCATAGAGCCGATCCAGAAGACGAAGGTCACCTACCTGCACGGCAAGAACCCGCGTCTGCACACGGATGAGGTGCTGATCGCCCTTTCGGTCCTGAGTCCGGATGACGAGAACTGCCGCAAGGCCCTTGACACACTACCGCTTCTGAAAGGCTGCCAGGTCCATTCGACGGTCCTTTTGAGCGACATCGACAAGAAAGTCTTCAAGAAGCTCGGTGTGGACCTCACCTGCGAGCCTGTCCACGAAAGGCACTGACACCTTGGATTTTTCAACGATAATGACTAACTTTAGGCTTTGAAAGCCAGTCAGACTATTCTGGCTATAGAACCAACGTTTTATTATCATATTCAAAGAAATGAGTTACTGTCCTCATTGCGGAGCGCCGGTGCAGCCGGACTCATCTTTTTGCCCAAGCTGCGGGAAACCGCTTCAATCACAGACCGGAACCGGCCAGACTTACAACGACTATCAGGTCGCCAAGGAGAAGGAGGATCGTTGGCTGATCGCCCTTGTCCTCTGCATCGTGCTTGGCGGACTGGGTGTACACAGATTCTACACCGGGAACACGACCACCGGCATCATTATGCTCCTCACTTTGGGTGGATGCGGAATCTGGGCACTCATAGACCTGATTATGATCGCCTGCAACACTTACGTTGACGGGAACGGACAGACCTTGAAATAACAAACAGCAAACATTATGAAATATTGTCCTAAATGCGGAACAGCCGTTCCTGAAGAAGCGTCTTTCTGCCCTAAGTGCGGAACCAACTTTCCAGACGCGGCAGCGCCTACTCCCCTGTCTCAGAATTACCAACAGCCATCCGTGCCGCCGTGCCCGCCGACCTACCTGGCGTTGTCCATCATCGTGACCGTGCTCTGCTGCCTTCCTTTCGGAATCGTCGGCATTGTCAAATCCAGCAACGTTTCCAAGGAATATGCAGCCGGGAACTACGCCGGGGCAAAGGATGCGAGCAAGCAGGCCAAGACCTGGAGCATAATCGGACTGTGCTGCGGCCTGTTCTGGATAATCCTCTACATCATCCTGCTGGCCTGCGGATTCATGGCCGGCCTCGCTGATCTTTAGAGTCTTCTCTGTCTTTGGCTCTTAGGCCTGTTTTTAACTCTCAGGTATGTCATTGGCTCTCAGGCCTGTCCCATTTTTAAGATCCCTCCATCCGGAATCATCTCATCAGGCAGATGAACAAAGATTCCTACAAGAAACCAATCCTGTACATTCTGCTCACGGCAGCGTGTGTGGGATTGGTGCTTACATATTCACGTTTCAGCCCCGAAGACAGCACCTGGTTCCCCAAGTGCATATTCCTGCAGCTGACAGGATTGAAATGTCCCGGCTGCGGCAGCCAGCGGGTAGTACACAACCTGCTGAACCTCAATATTCACAAAGCCTTTGAGGCCAACGCCTTTCTCGTGCTGTGCCTCCCGTACATCATCTCCCTGCTGGTGTCCGTTCCACTCAGATCCCGTTTCCCACGATTCTACAACACCCTAAACAGCGTCCCCGTCATCATCACCATCGGCATCCTTGTCATAGCCTGGTGGATCACCCGCAACATCTTCGACTGGTGATAGTCAGTTCAGAGGAAGGTAAAAGGATAATATATCGATTATATTCGTACCTTTGTGACACCAAGAGAGAAAAATTATACTATGATAATGAGACTTATTCATCCCATCTGCGTGGCGGTTATGCTCATCATCGCATCAGCATGCGAGAAATACGAACCGGATTGGGATATCTTTGAGGCTTACGGCGTGGCGGAGGAGATAAAGACGGATTTCTACGAAAGATATTCAGAGGATGTCAAGGTCACGAGCGCGGTGACATCCTACAATAAGTCTCAGGTCGAATTTGTGGACACCGACGGGTTGAAGTGCACGGCCGTCTATAAAGGCCACACTTGGATGATGACGCAGAAAGAGTTCAACAAGAACGGATTCGCGTTCCTCAAGCAGCTGCCGGAGAGAATCGCAAAAGCCTACATCAGAGCCGGAGTCAGCAAAGAATTTTACGAGTGGGATCAATCGTATGTGATCGAAGTCACACGCAGAGGGTTTGACAAAAAGGCATACGAGTTCCAGTTCGTTGTTTTTGATGAGAATGAGTTCCCCAAGCTTGCATACCGGGAGTATTTCGTGCTGATAGACGAGGACGGAGAACTCCTCGATATCCGGTCCCGCCACAACAGATCCATCTGGTGGTATGATATGAGCGGCTGTGTCGATTTTGTAAGGCAAAAATATCCCGAGGCCACAATCCTTGCCGGAATCAACGATTCCAGCGACAATGTCTTGTATATCAAAGACAAAGGCGTTCTGAAAACGGTCCGGTTTGATTATCGTGGATCTGATGAGCAAACTTGGAGTGCGACCATCTACAGATTGGAGGATTACGACAAACTACCTGACACTGTGTTGGATGAATATGCCAAATATAGGGTCTATCACCCTGATTTCAATTATTCCGAGGTCTATCGCGTCGAAACGAAGGACGGAATCTATTACGGATTGAAAAGCGCCACCACAAGCCTGACCGTTTACTTCAAGGCTTGACTCAAATTCTTAGCGAATATGCCCGATAATGCTACCGTCATCGTACTTTTAGAAGCTGTTTTGAATTGTTTGTTTGAAGGTTTGAGAGTGAAAAACTTCAGTTTCGACCGCTTCTTCCAAGGAAGATAGCGGTGCTATCTGACTGAAGAAGCGGGAAGAAAATGAAGATTTTTCACCTCAAAGAACATTTCAAACAATTCAAAACAGCTTCTTAATCCACGACGGCAGCACTTTGGGCAGTATTTGCAACAGTCGAGGTTGATTTGCGCCCTGACGGCAGCGATTTCGGGCATATTCGCGACTGTCGCCGGCCGAAGAGAATCCCTGCCTTTTTTGAGATCAGCGATTACGGGCATATTCGCGACTGTCGGAATAGGGGGAAATGGCAATGAATATATTTCTGAATATTCAGAAAAATTTCTAAATTCGTCAAGAGATGTGCTGGTCTGGTAGGAAGCGGCAAAATAAGTTTCCGAAGATCTGGCTAAGATTTTCAAGGGTGGATTTCTTTTTGAAGAAGGAATATGTCGGTGACACATAACTGATGAGAAAAGGAATATAGACCCAAAAGATCACATAAGAAAGGGCACTAATTTTTAACGACTAATTAATAATGACACGGATGAGAAGAATATTTCTGATTGCATTGGCGGCAGTGCTGCCAGGATTGACCAACGGAATCAGCGCCGACTCGTTCTCTGACGGGAGGCTTTTGGATAAGACCCTGAGGATCGACTACATATTCACAGGGTCGGACAAGGATTGCGACATCGCTGTGGCTGAACTGCTTAGCGCCCACGGATGGTACGGGCGGCGCACCAATCTGAAAGAGGTTCCGCTGCGGGGTAACGGGCAGCTCACAATGACGGACAAGGCCACGGGCGACACTCTTTACAGGATGTCATTCTGCACTCTGTTCCAGGAATGGCAGGCTACCGAGGAGGCCACGAGGGTCCGCAAGAGTTTCGAGAACGTGTTCCTTGTGCCGATGCCGGCGGCCCCGGCGGAGATCACCGTACAACTCTATGACTTTCACGAGAATGTGGCGGCAAAGCTTACGCATCCGGTTGACCCTAAGGACATTCTGATCAGGCCTGTCGGAGGAAAGCCGCAGACAAGAATGCTGCTGGACAGCGGGGACTCCAAGGATAAGATCGACATCGCCATCCTTGCGGAAGGATACACCGAGGGCGAGATGGACATATTCTTCAAGGATGCCGAGAGCACGGTGGAGAACCTTCTGCGTCACGAGCCGTTCAAGTCGATGAAGGATTGGTTCAACATCGTCGCGGTCGCGTCTCCTTCCGAGGACAGCGGAGTCAGCGTGCCGCGTGAGGGGCTGTGGAAAAAGACGGCGGTGGACTCGCACTTCGACACGTTCTATTCCGACCGCTACCTCACGACCCTGCACCTGTTCAAGATGCACGACGCGCTTGCCGGAATCCCTTACGAGCACATCATAATCCTCGCCAACACTGACACTTACGGCGGCGGAGGCATCTACAATTCGTACACTCTCACGACCGCCCACCACAATCTTTTCGGTCCTGTTGTCGTCCACGAGTTCGGCCACAGCTTCGGCGGATTGACCGATGAATATGCCTACGATGACCAGTATGTTGAGTATTACTACCCGGACATCGAGCCTTGGGAGCAGAACATCACCACCAAAGCGAACTTCGAGAGCAAGTGGAAGGATCTTTACGACCAGGGAGTCGTGGGCCTTGTCGAAGGCGGCGGCTACCAGACGAAAGGCGTCTGGCGCCCGTGCGAGGACTGCCGGATGAGGACCAACACCGCCGAAGCTTTTTGTCCGGTCTGCCAAAGAGCCATCGAACGCATCATCCGCTTCTACACCGAGGAATAGCAACCGCCCCGCCGCTTTCCTCAACCTCACTGAACAAGTGAGAGTTATCGCAGGAGAGCGGGGGGCTTTTGAGGCTTCATCAGAACTTGAACGTCACTCCAATGCCGCCGACGATGCTGGTGCGGTAGAAGTCGTCCTGGCCGGGAATCTGGAGATTCTTGATGTCAAGCTTTTCGGCAAGGCCGGGAACAGCGGGGGCCAGCTGGCCGAGGACCGGGGAGAGTTTCGCGGCGATAAGGGCTCCGTTTCCGCCATAATCGGCCTGCTCCTTGGTGAAGTGCATAAAGAAAGTCTTGTATATTCCTAAATCAATGGCGACTTTCGGGTTGACGTTGAACCTTGCGCCAAGGCCGCCCGAGATGGAGCTGGTGGTGTAGCTGAGGTCGGAGATGTATTTCGCGTCGTTGCCGAAACCGAACGTGCTGCTGTTGGCGCCGATACTGAGGGTCACTACATCGCTGAGATCATACTCAAGGCCACCGAGAATCTCGAAGGAATTGTGCTTCAGATAGTTCTGTTTATCGTTCAAGTCCGTCTCGTTGTTGTACTGCTTTGACTGCTTGTCGAAATAGTAGTTTGCGCCGAGGGCGACGCGGAAGTTCGGCTTCACTGAATATTCAGCACCGATGTTGATGTTGCCGGGGATGTCGGCGGCGATCTCCTTGCCGTCATCGAACTGGGATATTCCTGTGGTGTTAGCCTTCGTGTCATTGTTCAGGCGCACTTTCGTGTTGAACTCGTAGCGCGCGGAGAAGTTGAACCGGCCGGTCTTGTAGTCCACGGACAGGATCGGTGTCCAGGCGATATCCTTCTGATGCGCGTCAAGTTCCTTGTCGCTTACAAGTCCGCCGACCATTCCGACAGCGGTTTCAGTCGGGATCAGTCCTCCGGAGATCGCTGACACCGCCGCGCCCAGCACATTGGCGGCAGGAAGCATCTGGCCTCCGTACTGCAACTGGATATTCCTCAGGCTTCCGACATAATAGTTGGAGATGTAGTTCAGGCGCACGCCGGCGGAGACACTCCACTTCGAGCCTATCTTATAACCGATGTTCAGCTGGCCGGCGAAGTTGTACTGCTCTCCGGTAAGATTGATGTCTGCATCATAGCCGGTAACCATCTGAGTCCCAGCCAAATTATTGATCAGAGCTGGAATCATCGCGACCGGAGCCTCAAAAGAGCCGAGTCCCTGGTCGTATTTCGCCTTTCCGCCTCCCGACACGACTCCGAAATGGAAGGAGGCGAACAGATTGTCGTGCTTGAACGCGAGGCTCAGGTGCGGAAGGGCCGGCACGAAAGACTTGCCAGTGTACTTCTTATAGCCTCTTCCCTCATTGTCCACGCCGTACTTGAGCGGCTCGTAGGTGGAAGTCGTGTACCTTCTCTGCAAGGCCGACTGGACATCGAACGCCAGATGCCAACCGTTGTCCATAAAACCGATTCCGGCAGGGTTGAAATACGCTCCCTGAACTCCTATGACGGCATTCTGGGCAGGATTCCTCAAGAAAGCCACATTCTGATTAGTGTTCGTGACATAGCCGCCGGCCTTGGCGGTGAAAGCGGCGGTGCAAATAGCGGCCGCAAGTACAATCATTCTTTTCATTTAGTCGAATTTTATTGTAATTTTCGGAACAAATGTAGAGTTTATCCCCATATTTACAAATAAATTCGACCAATTGATAATTATTAAATTGATTTATCGACTTATTCGCTACCCCGTCACCTCAGGCAACAACACCATCATACGCATCCACCAAAGGAGCATATTCAACGCTTTTCGCGGCATTCAGGTGCCAACAGCATCACGACTGCGGCATTTTATGAATATTTCGCTACTGTCAGAATACTCTATCTCAATGTTATGTCTTGCGTATATTAGATTTCGCCACCATTACGAGACTTTACTGGTCATCCGGCTCCAAAGAAGCACCGTCATCGATGTCGAACCACTCGCACAACTTCTTCCGCGCACGAAGTTTGACCTCGGGAGTCAAATGCCCTTTTACATAACCGTAGGCGGCCACGAGAGCGGCAAGGTCATCAGAAAAGCCCAAGACCGGGATTGCATCCGGAATAAGGTCGAGCGGGAGAATGAAATAGCCCAGAGCTCCGATGATGATCGCCTTCTCCTTAGGGCTGACATTCGGATCAGCCAATTCATAGTAAAGGATCAAAGCCACATAGATGACCTTGGCACCCGCCTTCAAGGCTACTTTCTTCACCTTGTTCCAAAAACCGCTTTCGGAATAGTTTCCCTGATACTTCTCAATGTTGTCCGGCTTGTTCATTTTCATTATCTTTGGCAATGTAAAGTTATAAAAAATCAATGAATATGCTAAAGCGGAGAATCGAGGCGTCCTCGGACGGGTTGCGGTTGGCGATGCTCATCAGCGAGCCTGTCGGCGAGCCCAAAGGCATTGTGCAGATAGTTCACGGAATGTGCGAACACAAGGAGAGGTATATTCCTTTCATGGAATATCTTTCCGCGCACGGGTACGTCTGCGCCATCCACGACCATCGGGGGCACGGAGAGACCGTGCTCAACGAAGAGGATCTCGGGTATATGTACAAAGGAGGATGGAGGGCTCTTGTGGAGGACATCAAACTGGTTCAGAATGAGATCAAGGCATCTTATCCAGCATTGCCATATACGCTATTCGGACACAGCATGGGGTCAATGGCTGTGCGCTCGTTCACAAAGCGTTACGATGACAGCATCGACACTCTGTTTGTCTGCGGATGCCCGAGCTACAATCCGGCCGGCGGCGCGGGACGCTTGCTGGCCAGCCTGATCGGGCTGTTCAAAGGAGAGCATTACCGTTCCCCCCTTCTCCAGAATCTGTCGTTCGGCTCCTTCAACAAGCCTTTTGAGGATGAGGGCTATCCATCCGCATGGGTATGCTCCGACAAGGACACTCTGGAAGCCTACCACAAAGACCCTTACTGCATGTTCACATTCACAGTCAACGGTTTCAAGAATCTGTTGGATCTGATGAAGGATTGCTACAATCCAAAGGGTTGGAATATGTCTAAACCAAATCTTCCGGTACATTTCATCTCCGGAGCCGAGGACCCATGCCGGATCTCCGACAAAGCCATCGACAAGGCAGCCGACCTGATGAGACGAGTAGGCTACCGGAACACGGACCTGCATCTCTACCCAGGCATGCGTCACGAGATCCTCAACGAGACGGACAGGCTTCAAGTGTGGGACGACATCCTAAGCAGGCTCGCCTGAGCGGTTCCTTGATGATGCTTCTAATAGACCTTCACCTTGAGTTTTGAATATGCCCTTTCTGCTTTCTGAAGAGCCTTCTCGACAGTCTCGTCCGTGGCAAGGATGACACCGACACGGCGATGTCCCTTGATCTCAGGCTTTCCGAAGAATCTGACCTGGACTCCTGGTTCCTCAAGGACCTTGTCCACATCCTGAAACTCATATTCAGTTGTGTCGCCCTCGACGACAATTGCCTTCGAAGCGGACGGTCCGTAGAAACGTACTTCCGGAACAGGAAGACCCAGAACCGCGCGGGCGTGAAGGGCGAACTCCGACATATCCTGTGAAATCATCGTAACCATTCCGGTGTCGTGCGGCCTTGGAGATACTTCGCTGAAGATCACGTCCTCACCTTTGACGAAAAGCTCGACTCCAAATATTCCGTAGCCTCCCAAAGCGTCAGTTATCTTTCCCGCGATCTCTTGGGCCTTCTTCTCCGCCGCCGCACTCATCCCTTGAGGCTGCCAGGACTCACGGTAGTCGCCATCGACCTGATGGTGCCCCACAGGCTTGAGGAACGTCGTTCCGGCGCAATGACGGACTGTCAGCAGAGTGATCTCATAGTCAAAATCCACAAAGCCCTCGACGATGACCTTCCCGCCACCGGCACGTCCACCCTCCTGGGAAATTTTCCAAGCTTCGGCGACCTGAGACTCATCACGTACAACACTTTGGCCGTGACCAGAAGAACTCATCACCGGTTTCACCACGCAAGGGAAACCGATCCGTCCCACGGCGGCCCTGAACTCATCTTCCGTCTGGGCAAACTCATACCTTGAGGTAGGAATCCCGAGTTCCTCTGCCGCAAGACGTCTGATTCCTTCCCTGTTCATTGTCAGGTAAGTGGCTTTTGCAGTAGGAATTACAGTGTAGCCTTTCTTTTCGAGTTCGATCAGCTTCTGGGTAGCGATGGCCTCGACCTCAGGGATGACCAGATCAGGATTCTCCTTCTCGATCATCTCCGCAAGGGCATCCCCGTCAAGCATTGACAGAACGTGTGATGATTGAGCCACCTGCATAGCAGGAGCATTAGCATATTTATCCACCGCCACGACGTGCACGCCATAGCGCTCAAGCTCGATCGCGATTTCTTTTCCGAGTTCCCCGGAGCCGCAGAGAACAGCCTTTTTCTCCACTGGAGTGAATGGGTTTCCAATGTTAGCCATACTGAAAAATTATGTTTAAGGCATCAAATTTACGAATATTCAACCTCTGTGACAAGATTTCCTCGCCTTGCGACAAAAAAACGCCTGTTGTCCTTCGAGATGTATGAGCATTCTCCAGCGACTTTACTTGAACAAATCATCTGAGGTTATCACATTCTGGAAACGCCCTGAATATTCATTGTATTTCAACCCGAATGTTGTGACAAGGGTCAGCATTGTTGACTTTCTGGTTTTTGTCTCATCAATGAACGAAGCCTGACGCTCTCTAAGTTTGGCATCATATTCCTTGTCAATAATGAAATCTCTTGATGAATATTTGCACTCGCAAAGGTTGATGAGACGGTCATCCCTGTCTATGAGCAAATCCACCTGAGAGGTGGCTCCAATCCAAGAATATGTCTCTGTGTGCACCCCTGAGATTCCCAATGCTGACTTTATCTGAGCGATGTGTCCAAAACAAACATTTTCAAAAGAATATCCTCTCCACGCATTCACGGAAGGGCTATTCTGATTATGCTGCCAGTAACTAACATCGTCCGTATTCTTACGGTTGCAAAAATAATTGTAGAAAAGGCAGAAGCCGTCAATCAGCCGATATCTGGATTTTCTCGGCGGTTCTCCAAAATACCTGAATTTTGAGATAAAGTCACTTTCCTCAAGGGAGCGTAGTAATTTGGAGAATTCTCCGCCGTCAGCTATTCCCGTACCTTTAAGGATTTCTTCACGCGAGTAGCCGATACGCTTGCCGGCCAAGAACCGTATCAGTTTCTCGGCGGAATCAGGATTTGTGAATATGGAACCGAACAGCCTGTCATATTCATTAGTCAACTTTCCCTTTCGATTAAAGATCAAGAAGTCAACATTTTGAGCAAGGCTCATATCCTTGGCGAAAAGACTAAGATAATACGGCACCCCTCCGAAAATCATATTGCTTTGTATGATGTCGTACCTGTCATACCGGATGCCATTTGATTGAAAGAATTCCTCTGTCTCCCGTAAATTGAAAGGCTCCAACTTGATTTCAAATGTGATACGGTCAAACAATCCTCCTTTACCATTTATCAACTTATCGGAAATCCACGATACTGCAGAGCCGCAAGCGACCAACATCAAATCATCACGTTTCGCGCCCCAGCCATTCCAAAAGGCCTCAAACGCCGTCACGAACCCGGATCTCGGAGTGTCAAGCCAGGGCAATTCGTCCATAAAGACGAGCATCCGATGGCCATCAGCCTTGGATTCAAGAAATTTCTCCAACATAAAGAACGCTTCTAACCAGTTTGTCGGAAGCGAAGAGATCTCCGCACCACACCTCAGAAGAGAATGTGTGAAATTCTGCAGCTGCATTTTCATCAATTCTTTCCCTTTGATTTCAATCGGAGATAAAGCGGTGTGTGAAAATGTGATACGGTCACGGAACAGTTCATTGACAAGGAATGTTTTCCCTACCCGCCTTCGACCATACAGCACAACAAACTCCGAATGACCATTGCCGTAAAGCTTCTCCAGTTCCTTAATTTCCGCTTGCCTTCCTATGATCTTCATGACGCCTTATTTTTCGGCAAAGATACAAAAAACGTTGATTCCCGAAAAATAGTTGCCTACTATTTTTCGGGAACCGAGCGAAAATCATGGTTGGCGGGGAATTAACCTCGTCCGGAATCAGAGATGAGGTCATGGAGGGTGCGGTTGAAGTCTGCTCTGGTGAGGAGATCCTCAAGGGTGATGTGCATTCTCCAGCGCCAGTAGTGGCGGGGAATGGCCGGGATGTTGATCCGCTCATCCTCCGGCTTGCCCTGGTAACGGACCTCACCGTCGATGGACATCCAGTCCTGAAGCGGGAGGACACACAGCATCGAAGGCGAGTTCAGATGCTGGTTTACTATCCGTTCACAGATCCACGGTTCGCAGAAGTACGGAGCCGTCCCATCGCAGTGAAGAATCTCATGGAAGAAACGCTCGGACATCGTTCGGTCCTCCTCCCACCAGCCACGCAGAGTGGATGTGTCGTGCGTGCCGGTCGCGCAGACTGACAAATAAGGATATGTCCACGGCTCGTCAAATGTCTTCTGAGGAGACTTCGGCATCCTCTGAATCTCAAGCGAAAGGATGTGCAGTTCCTTCATCACTTCCGGAACACAGGCCGGAATCATGCCCAGATCCTCTCCGCAGGCCAGCATTCCGGTGGAGTCCAGAAGCGCCGGCAGTTTCCTCATCGCGCATTCTTTCCAGAAACCGTTGTGCCGATGATAGAAGAAATCGTTGTAGAGATCGTTGTAGGCATTCTTCAAAGAATCATTCAACCTCTGATAGTCCTCGGTGTTCTGCGAGGCGATGCGCGGATGATACCATCCATCACGGTGCGGATCCGGCACAAACAGTTGAGAGTCAGGATTGAACCCACGACCACGGAGTTCATCGGCGGAGTACGGGAGCGCAGGGTTGAAATGTCCCAGCAATCCCGATTTGACTCCCATCGGAATCTCCCAGATGCGGAAAAATCCAAGAATATGATCAATCCGGAACGCGTCGAAATACTCACTCATCTTTCTGAGCCTTGCTTTCCACCAGGCGTAGCCATCCTTGGCCATCTCTTCCCAGTTGTAGGTCGGAAGACCCCAGTTCTGGCCATCGGCAGCGAAAGCGTCAGGCGGTGCCCCGGCCTGAGAGTCAAGGTTGAACAGATGCGGGAATTGCCAGGCGTCCACACTCGTGCGGCTGATTCCGATCGGAAGGTCGCCCTTGATGGCCACGCCCTTCGAGTGGGCATATTCAACAACCTCCTTCAATTGAGCGTCAAGGCAGAACTGGACGTAGCAGTAGAAATCCGTATCGTTCTTGTGCCTGCGACAGAATGACTTGACCTTGGTTTCTGAATATTCAGAAAGGGATTTCCATTTCCCGAACTCCGGCGTACCGTTGATGTCCCTGAGCGTACAGAAAGCGGCGTAAGGAACGAGCCAGTCCTTGTTGGCGGAATAGAATTTCTTGTAGGCCGCTCCAGACATGACCTCTTGTCCGCCAGCCTCGAAGGCTTCTTTCAAAAGACGATTCTTTTCTTTGTTAACCCTTTCATAATCAACGACAGGAAGTGCATTGAGCTCTTTTTGGAGGACTTTATATCCCTTGTCGGCCTTGACCCCGGCGTCAGGCAGATGTATGAACTGCGGATGCAAGGCGAATGTCGAGTTGGCGTTGTAAGGGTAGGAATCCGTCCATGTTCCTGTCATCGTGGTGTCGTTGATCGGCAGGAGCTGGATGATGCCCTGGCCTGTGAGCGCGGCCCAGTCAACCAGTTTCTTGAGATCCTTGAACTCGCCCACGCCGAAGCTTGTCTCGCTGCGGAGGGAGAACACAGGGATCGCCGTGCCGGCCCCGCGCCAAGGAACGGTCTCGAACTCAGGGACGATATCCCTTATTTCCAGTAAATCACAGTTGGCCGGGACCTCGGTGAAAAGATGATTCGTGCCGGATTCCCAGATCTTTGGAGTTCCGGTCTTCGCGTCGAGAATGACAAACTTGTACTCAAAAGGCTCCTTGACATTCAACGTCACGCTCCAAAGCGGAGCGTCGGTCGGTTTCAACTGGACGAACTTCTTCCAGTCTCCGAACATCTTGCCGCTGCCGGTGATCGCCAAGGTCTCGTTCTTGCGGATTCTGGCACACGGAACGGTGAAGGCCACATTGCCGGAACGCTTTGGCGAGGTTTGCTTTCTTTTGAATATCACATCGGTGAAGGCTTTGGTCCAGAACGGGGAATCCTCGGGACGGTCCTGCCAGCGGTCACGGATTTCAAGGGCGCCGGTGGCTGAGCATGTCGAAGCGCCGGCCCCTTCGATGGTTGGTGAGCCCTGTCGAACCACAGGCTCAGGGACCGAATGGTGTCCCCACTCGCGGCGCACACACTGCCCGCCACGATGAAGTTCAAAGGAATATTCAAGAGCCGGCGTGTCTGAAGGCACATCAAATGAAGCCTCCCAGCGCCCTCCGGCGGCATATTCCATCGCTATAGATTGTCCGTCGGAGAGGTTCAGGAACAGCTCCTCCCCGGGCGAGGTGAAATATTCAAGGGTTACTTTAAGTCGCATAGTGTCATCCGCGGTGGAATTAGTCCGCCACAATCTGCAATATTAGCGAAAATATCTGAATTTGAACGCTGTTTTGAACAAAAGCCAATCGGAAATTTGGGATTGGCGATTTTATGGACTAATTTTGAGGAATAATATTCAGAGACAATGGACAAGAAGGAACTTGAGATAATGTCGCCGGCCGGCAATTTCGAATGCCTGCACGCCGCGATACAAGGCGGGGCGGACTCCGTCTATTTCGGGGTTGGCAACCTGAATATGCGCTCGCATTCGGCGAACAACTTCACGCCGGACGATCTGCCGAGGATTGTGGAAATATGCCGGGAATATGGAGTCAAGACCTATATGACTCTGAATATCGTTCTTTACGGGGAAGATCTGGCTCCTATGCGGGAGGCACTGGACGCTGCCAAGGCGGCGGGAGTGAACGCCATCATCGCCTCGGACATGGCGGCGATCACATATTGCCGGAAGATCGGGCTGGAGGTGCACATCTCGACCCAGCTCAACGTGTCGAATGTCGAGGCGCTGCGGTTCTATTCACAGTTCGCCGACGTGATCGTGCTGGCGAGGGAACTCAACCTGCATCAGGTAAAGGAAATCCATCAAGCGATCGTGAACGAGGGCATCAAAGGTCCTTCCGGTAATCTTGTGCGGATCGAGATGTTCGCCCACGGAGCGCTCTGCATGGCGGTTTCGGGGAAGTGTTACCTGAGCCTCCAGACCTACGGGGCTTCGGCCAACAGAGGGGCTTGCTACCAGCTTTGCCGCAGGGGCTACGAGGTCACGGACCTGGAGACCGGCACGAAACTGAACATCGACAACAAGTACATAATGTCGCCCAAGGACCTGTGCACCATCGAGTTCATGGACAAGATCATCGACGCGGGCGTGAAGGTGTTCAAGATCGAGGGACGGGCAAGGAGCGCTGAATATGTCAAAAAGACGGCGGAGTGCTACCGCCGCGCGGCTGACGCTGTCTGCGAGGGACGTTACACTCCGGAACTGGCGGCCTCTTTGAAGGAGGAACTGTCAGAAGTCTTCAACAGAGGGTTCTGGGACGGGTACTATCAAGGTGCCAGACTCGGAGAATGGAGCGATGTGTACGGTAGCCACGCCACCCGTAAGAAAATCTACTGCGGAAAGATCACCAACTGGTTCGACAGGATCTCGGTGGCTGAGGTATTGGTGGAGTCGGAGGCCTTGAGAAAAGGTGATGACATTCTCATCATCGGAGAGAATACTGGTGTGATCGAGCAGAATGTCAGCGAGATACGGGTCGATCTCAAGCCAACGGACGAGGCGGGGAAAGGGACACTTTGTTCCATTCCTATAATATTCCCGGATGACATCCGCACACCGGGTGGAAAAAAGATCCGGCGCGGAGACAAGGTTTACATCTGGAGGGAGGTTTAAATTTCTCTCCGCGACGGTCACCGAACCTGCCGAAGCATCATCCATCTGGTCACTTCGACAAGCTCAGTGACCAGATGGCTTAGTGACCGCGGTTACCGTTTCTTTTCCGGCTGATGTGAGAAGTGGCGGGGACCTTCAACGGATCGCCAGTAGTCGGAATCGAACTCGGGGTGGATGTACGGGCCGTCGTGGTCTATCACGAAACTCAGATAGGTGATCTTGTAGCCCTGGGCTGTGAACATCCTCTCGTAGAAAGTCTGCACCTCGAACAAGGCATCGATGGCGGATTCACCAGCGACAGAACGTAACGCACAATCAGACAAATCCTGTCTGCCTGTCCCGTAAAGGTCATTGGTGCTTGCCAGAATCCTCAGGCCGTTCTGCTCGGCCACCGCTTTGGAATATTCATAAAGAAAGCGGCTGTCAGTCTTGAGGTGGACTATTCCGCCCTTTTTCAGGAACTTGCGGTAGCGCTCAAGGAAAAGCGGACTCGTCAGGCGGCAGTTCTCGCTCTTCATCTGAGGGTCGGAGAACGTCAGCCATATTTCCGAAACCTCCTCCGGAGCGAAGAAAGCCTCGATGAACTCGATTCTGGTGCGCAGGAAAGCCACATTAGGTAGTTTGTTCTCCGTGGCGAACTTCGCACCTTTCCAAAGACGCGCGCCCTTGATATCGACTCCTATGTAATTGAGCGACGGTTCCCGGCGGGACAAATCAATCGTGTACTCCCCTTTCCCACAGCCAAGCTCCAGAACTATAGGCTGCGCGGTGGCGAACATCCTCTCGTTCCAATGTCCCTTGATCGGATGCTCTCTGAGTATCAAGTTGTTGCTGCCTTCGACCTTATCCAGCACCGAGGATGCCTCTGGTTGAAGAAGGCAGGAGAAAGTTTCGTTCTCCGCGAATTTTCTAAGTTTATCGTGTCCCATTCTCCTTTCTTGTGAATATCACACCCAATCCACGTATCGCCTCCGAATCATTCAACACCCGTGCCTTGAGACGCCACATTCCATGCTCCGGCAGATTCAGAACAGGCTTATAGTCAGTTATAAAATCCCTCGAATAGTACGATGAGTCCACCGGCTGGGCAACCCGGATGAATGTAGTGTCCGACAGGATGAGCGAATCCGATGGAGAAATCCACCTCAGATCAAGCGAGATGCTGTCAGCCGGAAAAGTCCCGAACGCCGGACGCTCCAACCTTGTGTAGAAATCCAATCCGTAGGACACGGTCGAGTCAGAAAGATCCAAATTGAATATGTAGGTGTCGCCATACTCGGCCTTCTCCCTGACCACAAACGGCTCGTAGGAGGAAGGACGCGCGCATGACACCATGGCCATCATCAAGACAAGTGTAAGAAAACCTTTACTCATCAGTCTTTACAGGCTTCTGTTCAGGCTTTCTGTCGCCACGGGGACGTTGCTGCTGAGGGCGTCCGCTCCCTCCGTTCCGACGAGGGCCATTGTTCCGGCCTCTGAAATTACCGCCTTCAGATCTTGGCTTGGACGGTGCCTCGGCGTTATCCGCCGGAGCGGCAGTCCGGGCGGCCTGGTCAGCGACCGGCTTAACCTTGTTCTTGTTACGGTTCTTGTTCTTGTTTTTCTTAGGCTTGTCGAACCTTGTGATGCTGTCATCACCGACGGCCGAGACGAACTGAGGGCCGACAGGTTCCGGTTCGCTCTTCAAAGACTCCGGCTTCTGGCCATTACGGTTCATCATTATGATCTGCGCAACCTCCGAAGCGGCTACCGGATAGAGATTCGAGAGAGAGCCCTTCTCGTAAGTGAAATACATTATCTCCTGAAGGATGTCAGTCTTGGCCAGATAGGCCAGGCCATCCTGGAATTCAAGCGGTTCCGTAACCTTAGGAATACGGGACTGGGCGTCCAGATAGTTGGCGACCTCATAATTCAGGCAGCATTTCAGTTTGCCGCACTGACCAGCCAGCTTCTGCGGATTCAGGGACAGGTCCTGCGTACGGGCCGCCGAAGTGGAGATCGACTGGAAATTCGTAATGAAATTGGCGCAGCACAATTCCCGTCCGCATACTCCGAGGCCACCGATCAGGCCGGCCTCCTGACGTGCCCCGATCTGCTTCATCTCGATCCTGATGCGGAATTCCTCCGCATAGACCTTGATCAGTTGGCGGAAATCCACACGCCCATCGGCGATGTAATAGAAAATGGCCTTGGTGCCGTCACCCTGAAACTCCACGTCTCCGATCTTCATGTCCAGACCAAGCTCGGCGGCGATCCTGCGCGCCTGAATCATGGTGTCCTGCTCACGGGCTATGGCTTCCTGCCATTTGGCGATGTCGAAAGGCTTGGCCTTGCGGTAGATCTTTTTCAACTGTGTTGTCTCATGATCAACACCCTTACACTTCATCTGACGTCCCACAATCGGGCCTTCCAAAGTGACGATTCCAAGGTCATGACCATTCATGGCCTCGACTATGACCAGATCCCCGGCCTTGATCCCCTGTCCGGAAGCGTTGACGTAAATCCCCTTTCTGGTGTTCTTGAAGCGCACCTCGAAAAGATCTTTGTACTGCTCCTGCCGGATGCCGTGAAGCCAGTCGTAATCCTTGAGTTTACAGCAACCCTGACGGTAATTGCAGTCATATTCCCCGCTCTCCTGATCCTGGGAGATTGTGCAGCCACGGTTACAGTCAAATTTTATTGTCTCGTTATCAATATTTTCCATACGTATTCAATATTATTGTCAGAAACTCAAATACAACCGCCCGACAAGGTCGGTGAAAAGAATCTTCTGGTTCACGTTCCTGTCAATCAGCATCTGCGCCCTGTCCAGACACGATACCGCCATCCTCGGAAAACTTTTCCTGCAACGCGATGCCAGCCGGACAAAGAACTCTTTCTCCTCCTGCGACACCCCGGCGATCTGAGGCAGGTTCTGCTGAATCAAAAACACTTTGCGAAGGCTTTCACCTGCAAATTTACAAAAAGCTTTCTGGTTTTCACGCGACGGCAGCGCGGCCATCGCATCCCCCCAACCCAAAGCGGCGGAAAGATCCTTCGCGGCAAGCGCGTCAACAAGCCCCTTGAATATCTCCATCTGGCGCAGATAGTCCTCCTTCCCGGAGAGATAACGCAACGCGACCCCTACACTGCCACCAGCGACCAAAGCAGCCTGCGAAGCCTCGTCAAGAGTCTTCCCGAAACGGGATGTAAGAATCTCCACTATCTCATTCTTTGAATATGGCAGGACACGGATCGCCTGGCATCTTGACGAGATGGTCTGCATCACTTTCTCAGGAGCGTGGGTGATCATGATGAACAGAGTCTTCTCCGGCGGCTCCTCGATTGCCTTCAAAAGCCGGTTGGCGGAAGCGGCGTTCATCTTCTCGGGAAGATAGACAACGACAGCCTTCCAGCCACCCTCTACCGAGGTAAGCCACACGGTCTCAAGGATTTCCTTAGCCTCAGCGTTATTGATTCCAGACTGTTTGCCTTCGATTCCGAAAGCGGAGCTGACCTCATTCTCAAGGGCATAAGGATTGGAGACCATCAAGGAACGCCAATATTCAAGAAACAGTTCAGCCCTCAGGTTCTCGACTTTCTCAGTGACCTTCGAGCCGTTCGCGACCGGATAGACATAGTGCACATCAGGATGAATCAACCCGCAGACCTTATGCTCGTCTCCCATGATCTGACTCAGAAACGCCAGGACAAGAGCCATAGCCCCGCACCCGTCGTTCTCGTAAAGCATCATGGCATGAGGAATGCGCCCGCTTTCGGCCATCCCTTTCAACGCCTTGACGGCATCGTGATTCCCTATGATTCCGTCCAGATTCATTTGTCCCTGTAAGCGGTAAACTCAGCGATCTTCACAAGATAGTCCTTTTCCCTCGAATCCGGAAGCGTGGCAAGTGCGCCGACAGCCTTGGCGACATATTCATCAAGCCTTGAGACGGCATATTCAATGCCTTTTTCCTCCTTGACAAAAGCGACTATATCCTCCTTGTACTCTGGATGTTCCTGAATATTCAAAAGCATATTCCTGATATGGGAAGCGCGTTCGTCGGACGCTGATTCCAAGGCACCCAGAAGCGGCAGTGTGATCTTCTGCTCCTCAAGGTCGATGCCCACAGGCTTGCCTATTTTCTTTCCTCCCGTGTAATCGAATATGTCGTCCTTGATCTGGAAAGCGATTCCGAGTGAGACCGCATAGTTCCGCACGGCCTCCACCCACGCTTCCGGAGCGTTCACCGAGATCGCCGCCGAAACGCAGGTCGATTCAAACAAAGAGGCTGTCTTGCTGTAGATTATACGGAAATAGTCCTCTTCCTCCGTGTCCCCGCTCGAAGCCTTCTGAAGCTGGAGCATCTCCCCCTCGGCAAGGCTGCTGAGAGTTTTTGAGAATATCCTGATGACCTCATTGCCGTGAGCCGAGGATGCGAGTATGTTATCCATCGCCTTTACCAGCCAATAATCCCCGAGAAGGACAGACGCCGGGCCTCCGAGGATCGCCATGACGGTCGGGGCTCCACGCCTTTCGGAGCTGCTGTCGGCGACATCATCGTGAAGGAGTGTGGCGTTGTGCAGAAGCTCCGAGGCAGCGGCGCAACTGACACTGTCCTCGTTGGCCTTGCCGTTCCCGCAGGCGCGGGCCACAAGCAGTGACACAATCGGCCTCAACTGCTTTCCGCTGTGCTCCAGGATCGCCTCGTTCGTGGTATTAAGCAGGTCGATATCACTTCTGAGGGACGAACGTATCAGTCCGTCCGTCTCCTTCCAGTCATTTCCAAGGAATTCCTTTATCTCGTCAAGAGTCATCAGTCTTTCAGTTTATCAGTCAAGGTGTCCGACCAGCTCGGCGACAGTGTCCGGGAACTCGATCAGTCCCCTGGAACGCGCGTCAAGCATTCCGGTCTTCACATAGTGGTCCAGCAGATCCTTCAACGGATTGTAGAATCCGTCCAGGTTCAACGCATAGATCTTTCCGTCGTATTTGTCCAGTTTCGCCAGGGTCAACGTCCCGATCACCTCATCGAGAGTGCCGATGCCACCCGGCAGGGCTATCGCTGCACAAGTACCCTCACGCATCTTTTCCTTGCGCTCGGCCATCGTGTCCGTCCAGATCACCTGATCGAGACCCGGGAATTTATACTGCTCCATAAAGCGGGGCAGGACGCCGATGTGACGGCCTCCGCAACGGGCGACCTCATCGGCCACAGCTCCCATGGTGCCCTTGATGGCACCTCCGGAGACAATCGTGTAACCAAGCGAACAAGCCGCGCGGGTCACTTCCCGCGCAGCTTGATTGTACTTTTGGTCAATGTCGTAACTTGCCGAGCAGTAAATCACGACCTTCCGTTCCTCATTCATTCACTTCCGGCGATTAAAAGAAGAACGCGGCGGACACCATGACACCGTTGAAATTGTTACCGTTGTTGACAGCGTCCTTCACGGCGTCCTTCACTGTGTCGCCGATCGGGCCGACATTGCCATCCTTGTCATAGATCTTTCCAAAGTTCCAGAAATACTTGACAGAAAGCTGAAGCCTCCAGACATCGACTCCTGCTCCAACACCAAGACCGTACTCGACTTTCTTAAGATTGTCCTTGAGCTTGTCGGCGACCTCGCCTTTGGTACTCTGTCCGAGGCGGAAGCCCACGAAAGGCTCCGCTAAGACATAAGGGCGGAAAGCCAGAAGATCCAGCCCCCACTGCACCTGGACAGGCACCTCAAGGTAGCCTACCTTGGTCTCGAAAGACCCAAGGGATTCCGAGATGGTAGAGCTGTTGAATTTGTCAGCCGACATTCCCTTCACCTGATAGAGAAGGCCCGGCTGGATGGCGAATCCGCCAAAAAGCGGAATCTCGGCGGTAAGGCCTACATGGTACAAGGAGACGGATTTGGAATCCATGTTCTTGATCGAGGTCGAGGATGAGGTGAATCCTCCCATCAATCCGACACGGGCGGAATTGTAGCGCTGGGCGGAAGCGTCAGTGCAAAACACCATGGCTGCCACAACGGCGACAGCGAATACAAACTTTTTCATTTTTTCAGATTTTTAGATAAGATTAGACAAGAGTGTCCAGCTTGGCGGTAATCTCGTTCTTCGGCACATTGCCGACAAGCTTGTCCACCACCTGGCCGCCCTTGAAGAACAGCAGGGTAGGAATATTCCTGATACCATACTCGGCAGCCACATCCTCGCAGTCGTCCACGTTGCATTTCACGACCGTGACCTTGCCGTCATATTCAGAGGCGATGGTCTCCACTGTCGGGGCCAGCATACGGCAAGGGCCGCACCAGGTCGCCCAGAAGTCCACCAGAACAAGCTTGCTGTCAGAGAGTATCTCAGCAAAATTTTCGTTAGAAGCTATCTTTTCCATAATCAATAAAATTAAAATGTCCGGGACGGTAACAACAATTACCGTTCCAGACACAAAGATAACAAAAAGTCTATAAATAATAAACGGGATTCCTTCACGCTGGCCGCTGGCCATGGACGCCATAGCGAACAGGTAGGGAATCGCCGTCAAGCATGGGATGCGCAGATGCTTCGACAGGATCTGTGACCGGGCTGTGAGCGGTGTCTGGCGTGCGGGAACAGGAGCGGTGTGGAATGCTGGGATGGATAAGGGGAATGGTGCGCGGGAATAGGAGCGGTGTGGAATGCTGGGGATAAGGGGAATGGCGTGCGGGAATAGGAGCGGTGTGGAATGCTGGGATAAGGGGAATGGCGTGCGGGAACAGGAGCAGTGTGGAATGCTGGGAGATAAGGGGAATGGCGTGGCAGGTAATATGATGAGTATTAACGATATAAGCATTCTCGTGGTGGGGATATTGGGTACCACGAGAATGCTTATGTTGGTTATTTTGAAGAGGTTAGGTGCCACGGGTTGGAGCCTTTGCCCGAGGACTAAGCCGGGTCTTTGGTCCACTCCGTAGCTGACCGTGGGTATCAGTCTTTGTTCTTGACGGGGACTTCTATGCCGGTCGGCCAGGTGGCCGGAGAGTGGGAGACGGCGTCGTTGCCGTGGCCGGTCCAGTCCTTCACGGTGTCGCCTTGGCCTTCGTTGAACTTCCAGTAGGCGCACAGGCCCGGGGTCTGCGGATCCACATCGTACATGTTCCTGTAGATCTCCTCCCGGGTGCGGACCACGCTCCAGACGCGGACCTCGCAGATCTCGCCGTCCAGCATGCGGGACATGTCGTCGGGTTCGCCGTAGGAGTGACCGATCTTGAACATGAAGTGCTTGCCGCGCTCCTGCTTGCCAAGGTTGATGTCCTCGGTCTTGCCGTAGTTGTCGATGGAGCTGTAGAGCTGGCCGTCAACGTAGATGGAGGCGGTCCGGGACTCGGTGTCGTGGGTCACGGCCACGTGGTACCATTCGCCCGGCTGGAGGATCTTGGTCTTGTCCGGAGCCGGGAACTTGATCTCGTGGACCGCGAACTGAAGCTGCTGTTTCGGCCAGCCTGAGTCACCGAAGCGGAGGAGACAGTACTGCTCGATGCCCATGATCGTGGAGATCTCCCGCTTGTCGTCACCGAAGTCGTTGACCCGGACGATGGCCTCGTAGGTCAGCTGCTTCAGGCCGTTGACCACATCGGCGGTAGGGCTGCCGGCGTCAAAGCCCGGCACCTCGAAGTAGTTGTTACGAAGGCTGACCGCCGAGGTGATGGCGCTGGAGCGGCGCACGACATAGCAGACGGTGCGTGAGCCCTCAAGCACGCCCATGCCTCCGGACACGCCTCCGATGGTGACAGGGAGGAGGTAGCCTTTGTCGATCTCAAGATCGGTCAGAGCGTGGAAGTCCACGGTGACGGGCTTCGAGGCGGCGTGGCCGGCGGGGATGACCACCGAGGAGGCCGAAAGGGTGTAGTGCTTGGGGTCGAGGGTGGAATAGCCTCCGCCGAGGCGGGAACTGTAGAGGGAGACCAGGGACGGGTCGGCTCCGATGCTGACGCTAACGTCCTGCTCGGCCGGGAAGGCGAGAGTGGCGGCGAGGGTGCGGGAGCCGGTCTCGGTCACGTTGTTGAAGGTGAACTGGTTGAGTTCCTTGACGCGGGCGGCATCGATGTAGACCACATTGTCGAAAGGGGAATCCTTGGTGTAGTCCCGCTCACCGCATGCGGCCAGCAGTGCGAGCGTGGCCGCGGCGGCCGAGATAATAGTATTAGATTTCGTCTTCATTATATGTCAAGAAGTTAAATATCGCAAAAAGACAACCGAAAATAATGAGTATTAATATCTTAGTTTCCAGTTAAAAAAGGAATATGGAATTACGCTTGGTCATTTACCAGCATCGATAAACAATCAAGGATAGTTCTTGTAATGAGAGGTGCCTGTCCAGCAAACAGTCCTACCCCAAAGGCGCGAGGCAAAACAGTTCATTTTGCTCGAGGCATCCCATTCCCTAAGGTTGAACATCATCACTTCCCCGTATCCGGTATAGTTGTTTGCACAGACACCCATTGTGGAACACGGAGGATTGGTGGATGATTGGCTCTGAATATGTACCGACAGTTTTGCCCACTTGCTGTTCGGAAGTCCGGAAGGAAGGGTTGGATTACATCCGAAATCAGTGTGCATATAGTCAAGCGAATTAAAGACGGTCGCACCCATATATGGAATATAATTACCAAAAGAGAATGCCGTGATCAGTTTGTTAGGCATCAGTTGGCGAAGCCTGGTGACGAGATTGCCTAAAATGACCGCACTCGGAGATGGCAGTCCGGCAGGTGCCAGATCGTATCTCGCGTATTCATCATCAAGATCCACTCCGTCCAGCCCGTAGGTGTTGACACAGGTAGCCACCTGCTGGGCAAAACTTTCGAGCATGGCCGGGCTGAGGTTAGCGAATCCTACTCCGGTGTGATCGCCAAGCAGACCAAGCAGAACCTTGATCCCCTTGTTCTGCAATGGCTGAACCAAGGTGCTGACATTGTTCAGAATGTAAGTTTGATTCTGGTTGTGATGCAGCCAAGCGGAAGTAGCGTTTCCGCGGATGTTGGAAGCGAACAGAATGACGTGGTCAACAACCTCCTCACGTGGGGAAGAGTTGCAGAAGTAGTACTCTCCGGCATTGAGAGGGTTGATGTCGTTGGTCTCAATATAGACCGTGAACTTAGGAGTCTTGACTCCGACGGCCCGAGTAGAAACCTCGGTCTCATTAGATGCCGGATCGTTTGTTACCGTATCATTACGGTAGCCGGAACATCCTTGGAGGGTTGTTCCCGTTATTGCTGTCACTAACAGCAATGAGAAAAGATTATTAGTATTCATATTAAAAAATGTTGGGATTAATGATGTAACGCATAACGTTCGGTTGTCTTATTGCGATATATCGTATTAAAATATATTACTGAAATAAAATGATTCTACAGTGTTCATTTACCAATCTTTCCAAAAGAACTTGAAGCCACGACGATAGGACTCGTCATTTGGCGAGACCATATAGAAGGCATTTCCTTCTCCCTCTTCAATTTCCCCAGTGAATGGATTTTCCTGAGGAACCCAGCCGTCATCAGAGAAATAATTCAAGTATTCAAAAGCCGAAAAGAGGGGGTGGCCTTCATATGCTCCATCTTGTTCGTTAGCCGACAGATCGAAGCCAAAAACAATCATGTTATTCTTTTTCCTGCCTTCAGATTTCCATTTCATGACTCTCCTTTGTCCACTGAGAATAAGATCTCCTCCGGGCTGTCTTGCAATATTCACGCTTCCATATTTTTCAGGGGCAAGACCTGCGATTGGCTTTCTTTTGTAATCGCTGTAGGGGGATTCGGTTTCCCAAGGCTCGACAATTTGGGTAATCTCATCGTAAGAAAAATAGCCGTGCCAGGCGTAGTCGATGTACTTGCCGACTTCGATGCCGCCGCAGAGGGTCACATCGTGGAAGTACTCGGTCGGCTCTTCCTTGTCCACAAGGGTCAGGAGTTTGTCAGGCATGGCCTCGCGCAGGGACTTTATGAGTTTCGGGTAGGAGGTGGTGTTCATCGGAGGCATTCCCTCCTTGCCGTAGCCGCTGCCTTCATCCCACAAGTTGATGCCGTCAAGTTTGTATAATTCAACAACCTCCTTCACCTGTGAGGTGAAGTCGGCGATCTGGGTGTCAGTCATGTTGCAGAATCCTATCCCTTTGCCTCCTCCCTGGATGCATAGGCAAACTTTCCTACCCCTGTTCTGCAACGGACGAATGTATTTGTCGGCATGTTCAAGAACATAGCGAAGATCAGAATCCAATGACAGTAGACTTCTTCCTGAGGACAGGGCGTAGCTGACAGTGGATTGCCTGAGATTGACCAGATTGCCAAAAGAACAGACTTTTTCAGTCTCCCAAGTCAGTAAGCTTGTTTTACCATATAAGAAGACATCCGCAATTAATGGCTGGTACCTTTCGGTATTCACGTAGAACACGGTGTAAAACTCCGTATCTAAAGAAATCTCCACGCTCGGATCAATCGTGTTTTCCCAAGACCTTATATTGGGTCTGAGGTTAATAAAGTATTGCAATATATTTTTATTTGGAACGTTCGGACTGTTTTGGGTGGACAGTTCCATATTTATGGTCAAAAGGTAAAGAGTGTTCAAGTCAAGATTATCAGTGGAGACAGCACATTCGATTGTTTCGGAAATGCTTTTCCCCTTGGGTATTGTTAAGGTTTTTTCTGATAGAGTGATGTTATCATCAGGCAGCAATGCTGCCTCGTAAAGAGGAGTTAACGGAAAAAGCTTACGGTAGGCTTCTATTTGGGTGTTTAATCTGTCCACCTCTGCCATGAAGGCATCTGTGAGATCTTGACCTAAACAGAGAGTGACTTCAAGATCTTTGTCAATAGGACGATTAAGTTCATAGAATAGTTCATCCATCAATTTAGTTTCGGTGCCATCTCCGGTTAACAACACAATTCCGGCTTCTCCGGAAAAGGAGAGTTTGCTTCGCAGTGAACCGGCAATGTTATTATAGTTGCTTTCATCCAACAAGTCGCCGACTGCCAGCGGGATGCTATCCTCCTCGCACGCGGTGAGTCCAGTGGCGGCGCAGAGGGCGAGCATCGGGAGGATAATTGTGGTTATGTATTTCGTTTTCATGTCTCTTGTTTTTTATGGGTTATCTTGACGGGTTCATCGAGCGGATGACCGAGCGGGTGACCGCATAGTTCATCGCGGAGTTGTAGTAGTCGTCTCCGATGCCACGGATGGCCAGACCTCCGAGCGGGCCGAGGGAGGCGACATAGTCCATGATCAGCGGGACCTGGCTTTTCTTGACGTTGTTGCCGTCGGCCATCTCGCCTCCGATCGATGCGGAGAGCAGCACCTTGTCTTTGCTGATGCCCGGGGCGGAGAGAATCCCTGCCATCATCAGCTTGAGATCCACGACGTTGTCAAGGTCGGCTGTCGGGGCGACCAAAAGGCTGAGCTTCGCGATGTCCGAAGGCTCAAGGGCTTCCGGCAGTCCTTCGAAGACCAGCGTTCCGGACGCTCCGGCGGCGGATGAGAGTCTGGAGACGATGAGTGCGGCTGCCTCCTTGCGGGCCGCTATCTCGGCGTCGGTGCCTGAGTAGAGCGGGTTGCATGTGAACGCGAATCCGTCCAGACCGAGTTCGGCGGCAAGGCCTGTGATCTTGTCCAGATAGGCTCCGAGTCTGGCGGCGTCGCCCAACTCGGTTCCGGCCATCCCCGCATAGTCCACCAGAAGCAGAACCTTGGTGCTCTTCTCCTGAAGTGACGGAATGTCCTCCCTGTCGAATCCGGTGAGCCTGTCAGGATGGGCGAGGGTCACGATGTCCAGAGAGTCAGGCATGGAACGGAGGTAGCCGCCTTCGTTGACGGGTTTCTCGGCTCCGTTGTCGAAGCGGGCGTAGGTGAGGAAGTGGCTGCTGTTCTTGTAGTCACGCAGGACTTCCATGTAGCGTGTCCATAGTTCAGGGGCGCGTTCCTTGGCCCCTTTCACCTTCAGTTCCAGAGGCTCTGTCTCGTTCCACTCGGAGCAGCCGGCCAGAAGACAGGCGGCGGCGAGGAGCGAAAGGCAGAAGCGGAGAAGAAGGGTGGCAGGTGATGCTGTCGCTTTCATATTCATATTCATTAATTATCTGTTTGATTGTCGTTTGTGTCACTCTTTCGGATGGAGGGAAGCGGCCTCATGGCTTTTTGTCCCACCAAAGTCTTGTGCCTCCGTTGTCAGGGCCTCCGAGGGCGGCGACGGCGGCGGCGATGTTCTTAGGGTTCTCTGAATACTCCAGAGGCGGGTACCACAGGCGTCGGATCATCACGCCGGAGTCGATGGTTCCTCCGCTCTTGTTCTCCACAACCGGGATGAGTTTCGGGTAGCCGGTGCGGCGGAACTCGCTCCACGCCTCGACGCATAGAGGGAAAATGGCTATCCATTTCTGGGTGATGACGCGCTCAAGGTTGCGTTCGAAGTTCGCGTCGCCGTCCTCCCAGGCAATGGTGATCCTGCTGCGCGGGCCTGTCTTGTCGGAATAGGTGCCAAGAGGGTCGTTGTAGGCGGCGGGGATTTTCTCGGTGTCCGATGAATATTCATCCGCCCCTGCGACGCCGTACTGCTCGAACGAGAGGGCTATGGCGGTGTTGTAGAGAGACTTCGCATCCTCGCCCATATTCCATCCCCTCAGCGCTCCCTCCGCGCGGAGGAACGTGACTTCGGCGGCGTTCATCCAGAGGAACGGGCTGGTCTCGGTGATGACAGGACGGGAGTACACTCCGGTCACGATGTCTTTGTTGGCCACGTCGATGCCGATGCGGATGCCGTAGAAGTCCTCCTGCTTGTTGTAGAGACCCTTGGTGAACATCTTCTCGCGGCGAGGGTCGGAGTAGCCGTTCATGTAGCTGAGCAGGTCGGCTCCCACGCGGTGGTCGCTCCAGTCGTTGAACACCATCGCGGAGCGGTTCTCGGCCACGGTGAGGAAGGCGTTGTCGGCGTTTGTCGTGATGACCCCGGCGGCGACGGCCTCCTCGGCTGCCTTGCGGGCGGCGGCCTCGTCGGCATAGACCATGCGCATCGCCATCCTGAGTTTCAGGGAGTTGGTGAAGCGGAACCATTTGGTGAGGTCTCCGAAGTAGACATCGTCGTACTTGCGGAAGGCTTCGGCGCCGAGGCCGAGGTTCTCCGAAAGGACGGCGCTGACCTCGTCGAGCTCAACGAGCATCCGGCGGTAGACCTCCTCCTGGGTGTCATAGGCAACGGCGAGGGACTCTCCCTCGGTGTCGGCGAGTACTTTTGAATATGGGATCGGGCCGTACATGTCGGTCATCCTGTGCATTATCGCCACCCTCATGAGCTTGGCAAGGGCCACGGCCACAGGATCGTCCGTGAAGTTGAGGATGTCGCGGTAGAACGGGTACGTCTTTGTGAACACATCCGAGAATGTCTTGTTCTGCCAGTCTACCGGAGGGTTGTAGGTCTCGAACTTGTCCGTCCAGGCCACGGTGGCTCCGAAGTAGCCGGCGAATGGTCCGGCGGCCAGGGCCTCGATGAACTGGTAGAGGTGCTCCTGGGTCGGAACGACGAGGCCTTGCATTCCCTTGAGGGTGGAGCCTATGATGTAGCCTTCGCGCTGAAGTTCCTCGTTGTCAACCTGATAGGGTTTCCTGTTGAGTTTGTCGAAGTTGTCCGTGCAGGAGACGAGGACGAGAGCCAAGGTGATGAGGACCGTTGTTATTTTGTGTGGTTTCATGTTCTTTGGGCTTTAAAAGTTAATCCTTGCGTTCAGACCGACGCTGCGGGTACTCGGCATCATGAAGTAGTCGATGCCCTGGTAGTAGTTGCCCGTGGAGGCCACAGACTCCGGATCGAACGGCGCTTTGTTGCAGATCATCAGCAGGTTGCGTCCGACTACGGAAAGCTGTACGGAGCAGATGTTCCCGAACCAGGAGCGCGGCAGGGTGTAGCCTATGCTGGCTTCCTGGAGACGGACGTTAGTGGCGCTGTAGGTGTAGTACTGCGGGAGTCCGCTCTGTGTGCCGATGGCGGTGTACCAGGTCTGGGCGTCGACAAGGGTGCGTCCGTTGACGAGGACTCCTCCGTTGTCCCTCGCGAGGGCTGATGACTCGGAGACTCCGTACTGGTCCATGGCCGCCTGTGTGGCTGAGTAGACCACGCCGCCAAGACGGGCGGTGACGAGGGCGCTCAGGTGGACACCCTTCCAGTCGAAGGCGTTGCGCCAAGCCAGGTTGGCCTTAGGGAAGACGCTTCCGAGCTTGATGTCCTGAAGGTTGTCAACGGTCACAAGGCCGCCGGACGGGTCGATCTCGACCATGCCGTTCACGTCGCGCTTGAGGCCGGACTGGGTGTAGAGGTCGCCGAGGGTGCCGCCGGTCTTGAGGATGAACCGCGCCTTGCCGAGGCCTCCCACGTCAAGCCTGTCCTTGTTGATGATCTCTCCGGTCTCCGGGTGGCGGTAGTCCTTGACAAGTTCGACGATGCGGTTCCTGTTGGCGGACATCGTGAAGCCGGACTCCCAGCGGAAGCCGTTTCTCCATGTGTGCCGGTAGCCGAGGGATAGCTCGACTCCCTGGTTGCGCACGTGACCTGTCTGGAGGTAGATCGTGGAGTAGCCGGACGAAACGGAGATCTTCGGGTCGAAGGTCTGGTTCATGGTGTTGGCCCGGTACCAGGACAGGGCGACGCTCAGATCCTTGAACAGACGCAGATCCAGACCAAGTTCCCAGGAGTCGGTGCGCTCGGGCTTGAGGCTGCCGATCGGGTAGTGGGTCTTAGGTTTCCAGGTCTGGGTGGTCTCGTCATATTCATAGGTAGGCGATGTCAGGTTGCGCGGGTACGGCATTCCGACGGAACTGAAGGAGGCGCGTACCTTGGCGTAGTCGATCGCCTTCGGCATCGGAACCATCTCGGACAGGATCGCCGAAAGTCCCACGGACGGATAGAAGAACGACGAGGTCGATGAGTTCGCGAGCTGGGAAGCCCAGTCGTTCCTGCCGGTGAGGGTGAGGAACAGCATGCTCTTCCATCCGGCCTCGACACTGGCGAAGACGGACTGGGTCTGCTCGTTCCATCCTTCCTGACGGGCCTTCTTCTTGGTGTTGTCCAGATCGAAGACGTTGAACACGTTAGGGATACCGTTCTCCCTGATCGGGCCGCGGTAGCTCAACTCGTCGTAGCGGTTGTCGGAGATGCTGGCTCCGAGGTTGGCCACGATGGAGAAGTCGCCGAATCGCTTGTCAACGTTGGCGAGGATGTCGGCGTAGGTCTGACGTTCCTGTGGATCCGCCACGGCGTAGTAGCCTTGGGTGCTGCCTTCGGTGATGGTGGAGTTGGAGCTTGCGTAGAGTTTCTGCTCGTACTTCGTCGTGGAGTTGTCGATGCGTACACGCCCCGACAGGTTCAGCCAAGGGGTGATGTCGTAGCTGAGGGCGGCGGAGAGCATGTAGCGTCTGCGGTTGTTGAGGCGCAGATTGCGGTAGGCTATCCAGTAAGGGTTCTGCATCCTGAGGTCACCCTCGCCCTGCGGCCAGAACATGGTCTTGATCTTGCGGGCCGGATCCCAGCGCTCGAAGGTCTTGACGAGACTGAAGTCGTCGCCGCGAGGGAACAGGTAGACCGGAGTGACCGGATTGGAGTAGACTCCCTGGTTGGTCATGTTCCTGTCATTCTGGATGATGTAGCTTCCGCCGACATCGAGGCGCATCCTGCCGTCCAGGAAGCTCGTGCTGTTGCGGAACGTGAAGTTGAGACGGTTGTAGGTGTTGTTCGGAACCATGCCGTCGGACTTGACGGAGGCCGCGGAGACGAAGGTCTGGTTCTTTTCCGTTCCCGCGGAGAGGGTCAGGGAGTTGGTGTAGACCTTGCCGGTCTCGAAGAAGTCCCTCGGCTCGTAGCCGGTGCGGGAGGACTCGTTGAGGAGCGGCCCCCAGCTGAGGATCGTGGAGCCGTCGGACTTTCCCCGGCTTCCCGTGCCGTAGCGGTTCTGGAACTCAGGAAGGACGAACGGGGTGACGAACTCGGTGTTGGTGGAGAAGGTGACCTTAGGCTTTCCGGCCTCTCCCTTGCGGGTGGTGATCACGATGGCTCCGTTGGCCGCATTGCTTCCGTACAGCGCCGCCGCTGCCGCTCCGGTCAGGACGGACACACTCTCGATGTCGTCAGGGTTGAGGTCGGCGATGCTCTCGGTCATTCCCCTTGATCCGAACTCCTTGTCGCCTCCTCCTCCGAAGTTGTACATCGGAACTCCATCGATGACGTAGAGGGCGTTGCTGCTCTGCTCGATGGACTTGACACCACGCATCACCACCTTGCTGGCTCCTCCGACTCCGGCGGAGCTGCTGTTGATCGTGACACCGGCCACCTTACCGCCGAGGCTGTTGATGAAGTTGGCGTCCTTGACGGCGAGAAGCTGCTCGGACTTGACCTGCTGGACGTTGTAGCTCAGGGCTTTCTGCTCGCGTCTGATGCCCAGGGCCGTGACCACGACCTCGCTCAGCACGTCCACGTCGCCTGTCAGCTGGATGTTGTAGACAGCCTTCTCTGTCACCTTGACGCTTGCCGGCTGGTAGCCCAGATAGGTGAAGCGGAGGACGTTGCCGGTCGAGGCCTCGATGGAGAAGCGTCCGTCGATGTCGGTGATCGCTCCCACGTCTGTGCCTTCCACGGTGACGCTGGCGCCGATGAGGGGCTCCTGTCTCTCGTCAAGCACCCGTCCCGTGATCGTTCGTGACCGCGGGCGGTTGTCCTGAGGTTTAGGGACGATCTTGATGTAGCGATCCTTGATCTCGTAGGTGAATCCTGTCCCGCCAAGGATGGCGTTCAAGGCTTCGGGCAGCCTCGCGTCCGTAAGGTTGAGGCTGATGGCAGGGCTGGACTCAAGGGCGGAGTCGTTGTAGCCGACCGAGAGGCCTGACTGCCTTTCGACTTCCTTGAGGGCGCTGACCACGGTGATGTCCTTTTTCTGGAGGGTTATCCTGATGTCTCCCTGCGCGCTGGCCGGAGGAGAACTCAGGAACATGCACAGAAGCCAGGCGAGGGCCATGAACGCCGTCGCCCGCTTCCGCTGTTTCGCATTATTTTTGTAATTTCGCAGCATAGACTACTTAATAATTGGTTCATTAATTTTGTTGTTTTTGAAGCGCCGGAGCTGTTGCCAAATTGTTCGCGGCGTTTCGGGACTCTGGACAGATGCCTGATTGTTGGGTGGTTCTTGATTTCGGATCCGGGACGGAGGCCTGCTCGCCGGCAACCTCTCCGCTCTTGGCGGGAACCGGTTGCCTTGAATGGCTGCCTGTGACGACATCCGTACTGGTCATGGCGGCGGTGTCCGTCCGGGTCCTTTTTTACATGGTGAAAAGTTTTTTTTAAGGGTTAACGATCAATCTATTATCGTTCAGACGGCTCGGCGGCGGCACCTTGTACGGCCGGAGCGGTGTCTGAGGTGATGGTCATCGGACATATTCCTTATACAATCATTTCCGGGTGATGCGGCATTTGTCGTCTTCGATCCGGAATTTCAGGATTCCGGTCACGTCGGTGATGACTTCCATCACTTCTTCAAGGGAAGCATCCTCCCTGAAGCGGAAACTATAGCGGTCCGTGCTGAAGTCGTGGAGCCTGTAGACGAATGTGACGTCGAAGCGCCGCTCAAGCACGGTGATGATGTCGGAGATGGTCATCTGGCGGAAGACCAACTCACCTCTCTTCCATGCCGTCACGTCCTCAATGTCAGGCACTTTCAGCTGAAGGCCACGGTCATCCTTGTTAAAGACCAGCTGCTCTCCCGGGCGCAGGATTCTGCTCTTGGAAAGGTTGTCGAACTCGACAAGCACGCTGCCTTCGAGGAGCACGGCGCTGACCGCCTTGTCGTCGGGATAGGCCGACACGTCGAACTCCGTTCCCAAAGCCGTGACCTGGAACCCGTCCGTCTTGACCACGAACGGCCGCTTCGCGTCAGGCTGCACCTTGAAGCCCGCCTCTCCGATAAGGAAGACGCTACGCCCCTTCCGCCCGAATTTCTCCGGGTAGAGCAGGGTGCTGCCCGAATTGAGCCGCACCTCGGTGCCGTCCGGCAGGGTGAGCGACTTGATCTGTGAATATGGAATGTGCGCCTGGACGAGGTCTGGTTCGTCTTTCGCCATCCGGAGGAGAGCCGCCCCCAGCGAGAGGGACAGCAACAGTAGTACGGAGGCCGCCGATGGCCAGAGCCACCTTGGAAGTCGGCGACGGATGTGGGTGGATAGGATTCCGCTACGGAGCCGGCTACGGATGCCGGTGTATGGGATTCCGCTACGGAGCCGCCATTCGGCCAGAGCGCGGTCAAGGTCAGGTTCCTCAGCCTGCAGGAGCGTCTTGTCGAAGAGTTCCCTCAGCGCCTCCTCCTTCTCTTCGGCGTGGTTACCGTCCGTCAACCAGTCATAGAATCGTGCGGTGGTCTTCTTGGAAAACCTATGCCCGACGAACAGAGAGATGATTTTTTTCGCGTACCCGTTCATATTCAAGAAGTGTTATAATCAGTGTCACTGACTATAAGACGTATAAACAGGGGCGACTACTTAAATCTTTTTTGAATATTTATTGAGAGAGCCGCTTGGATTTGTCTGAGGACTATCTCCAAGCCACCTTCATGGCACCCCCATTCTGGCAATCCGCGCCGAAGTGTCGCCCTGTCACCGGAAGGTGTCGGGCATTCAGAAATTTCAGCATAATCGCAAGGCTTTCCAAGCGGAAGCTCAGATGAGATGCAGGAGGAGGAACAGGAAGATGATTCTGCGAAGTTCCCGGAGGGCCAGATAGATTTGATGCTCAACTGTTCTGGTGGAGAGTCCGAGAGCTTCGGCGATCTCCTTGTTGCTCATGCCGTCCATACGGCTCATCCGGAATATTCTTTTTCTGCGCTTCGGGAGCCTTTCGATAGCCAGTTCCATCAGCAACTGGATTTCCTCGGCGTAGAGAGGGTCGAGGGGAGTGCTTTCGGAGAATAATCCATCAAGGGCTTCCGGGCGGAAGTCCCCTCCGTGCGGGCTGGTTTTTCGCCTTTTCCTGATGAAGTCCAGGGCGGCGTTGCGCGCCATCGCGTAGATGTAGCCGCTGTGACCGCCGTCTCTTTCCGCCCAGATGTCGTGTCTTGTCCATAGTCTAGCGAAAATGTCTTGGGCGAGATCCTCGGCGTAGGCCTCCGACTTCAGCAGGGCGGCGATGAAACCCTTCACTGCCGGATAATGGGCGATGAATATTCCTTCGAACCGCTTTATGAGATCATTTTCTTCTGTCATGGCCGGGACTCATTTTCGGCACAATATAACAATAACTTACGGAAATCCTGCGATTCCGCAGGATCTCCGCAAGCATTTTCGTGAGCACAAAAGAGCGGCGCTGACGGCTAGACCGTCTGCTCGATGTTCCAGACAAAAGCTCTCAGACCAAGATCCTTATAGGCTTTATCCTTCTGACGAAGCGCATCCAGAATCGGAGTGACTTTCTCGTCAGGGACAATCGTCATGATGGCGTAGTTCTGCTCAGGCCACGCATGGTCACCGTAGTGAGGGATTCCATCAACCCCTCCCCTGCCCTGGATGTCAAGCCACTGGGTGAACCCTCTCTGGCCGAACCCCTCAAGCAGCTCGACAATCTCGTTGCCGTAGGCCTGGTTGTATGCTATAAATATCGATTTCATATATCTTTCGCAAATAAAATGTCAAATGAACAGGAATCAACCTTTGATCCGCGCCAGCTTCCTGGCCTTGCGTCTCTCCTGCGCGGTGGCGAGAGAGCAGTAGATCGTCGGAATGAGCACCAGGGTGACAAGCGTGGAGATCGTCAGACCCCAGCAGACCGTCATACCAAGCGAGCGCCACAGTTCGGAACCTTCTCCGCGTCCGACAGCCATAGGCACCATACCGAGCACTGTCGTGAGGGTGGTCATAAGGATAGGACGCAGACGGCTTCTCGCCGCGGTGACGGAGGCATCGACAACGCTCATGCCTCTCTCTCGCATCAGGATCGTGTAGTCTATCAGCACGATACCGTTCTTCACTACGATACCAAGCAGGATGATGATACCGATCATCGCCATCACGCCGAGCGCGGTGTTCGTGGCCCAGAGACCGAGGATCACACCGGTGAACGCGAACGGCACGGAGAACATGATCACGAACGGACTCATGAACGACTCGAACTGGGAGGCCATCACCATGTACACAAGGATGATGATCAGAGCCATCAGTACGACGAGGTTCAGGAACATGGACTGCTGGTCCTCGAAGTCTCCGGAGATGTCGGTGGAGATGTTGTTCGGGATGTCGGTGGTCTTAATGATGGCGTTCGTGGCGGCCACAGCCTCGCTGAGGGCGTGTCCGGTTGCCACAATGCCCGTCACGGTGATGTACCTCTCACGGTTCTTCCTCTCGATTGTAGGAGGAACCTTGGACTCGACCACGGTCCCCAGATCCTTGATGCGGACGGCCTTGCCGGCAGGAGTATAGACAATGATGTTCTCGATGTCCTGCGTGCTTGTACGGAACTTCCTGTCGTAGATGACGCGGATGTTGTACTCCTCGCCTTCCTCACGGTAGAAGGATCCCACGGAACCGTTCATCGCGGCGCTGAAAGCCGCTGCGGCTGTCGTGGAGTTAAGGCCGTTGAGAGCCAGATTTGTCCTGTCGAAATCCACCTGATACTCAGGAGTGTAGTCATCACGGCTGAGGACAACCTGCGTGAAGTTCTCGTTGTCCAGCATCTTGCCTTGGATCTCCTTGGCCACACGGTCGGTCTCGTCGAAGTCGTAGCCGTAGATCTCAAGAGTGACGGACGCCGCTCCACCTACTCCTCCCATGCCCTCGGAGACCGTACCTTTCTTGACCTCAGGATATTCCCTTAGATCCTTCCTGATGATGTCGGCGATCTCGGATGAAGAGCGCTTACGGTCTTCCATGGAACCGAGGTTGATGTTCATCGAGATGATGTACGAACCGTTGGACTGCATGCTTCCCCAGACGTTGTCGGTGCTCGCCTGGCCGAAGCGGTACTGAAGTACCTGGATCTCAGGGATTTCAGACCGGAGTCTGGCTGCGAAGTCCTTGGCGAACTCACCGGTCACAGTCTGCTCGGTACCCACCGGAAGTTCGATCGAGACGGTCAGACGCCCCTCGTCGGAGTGCGGGAAGTACTCGGTCTTGACACTGGGACCAAGCAGTACAAGAACCGCCACGAAGACAGCAAAACCACTGAATATCACAGTTTTCCTATGCACCATGCACCAGCCGATGATCTTGGCATAGCCATCTGAGATCTTGTTGAGGAACTTCTCCACATTGTCGAAGATTGCCCTATGGAGTCTGCCGTTCTTAGGCTTGTTGCTCAGCATTCTGGAGCAGAGCATCGGGACAAGGGTAAGCGCGGCGGTCGTGGAGATGATCATGATGATGCTGACAATCCAGCCGAGCTGCTTGAACATGATTCCGGCCATTCCGGAGACCATGGTGAGAGGCAGGAACACGCAAAGCATCGTCAACGTGGAAGCGATTACGGAGATACCGACTTCGGAGGTGCCGTGGACGGCAGCCTCCGTTGGCTTCTCACCTCGCTCCAGATGAGTAGAGATGTTCTCCAGCACCACAATGGCATCGTCCACCACCATACCGATCGCAATGGACAAGGCCGACATCGATATGATGTTCAATGTGTTGCCTGTCGCGTAAAGGTAGATCAACGACCCGAGCAATGCAATAGGGATGGACAGCACGATGATGAACGTCGCCCTCCAGCGGCCAAGGAATATGTAGACCACGAGCATGACCACCAGAAGGGTGATGATGATCGTCTCCTTCAAGGAGTTAAGGGTGTTCAGGATGTTCGTGGAGCTATCGACCACGGTGGTGATTTTCACATCAGACGGAAGTGTGGGCTCAATCGTCTTGAGTTTCTCCTTGACACTCTTGATGACGTTGACGGTGTTGGCTCCTGACTGTTTCTGGATAGCTATCATAGCGGCTCTCTCACCGTTGGTGAAAGACTCCTGAGATTTTTCCTCAAGACCGTCGATGACTGTGGCCACATCCCTGAGATAAACAGTCTGGCCGTTCCTCGTGCTGACCACAATGTCCAGCAGCTCGGACGGATCCTTGAATTCCTTCTCGACACGAAGCGTGAATGACTCGGTGCCTATGTCGATGCTGCCGGAAGGCACGTTGCGGTTCTCCGCGGCGATGATCTGGGATATTCCCGAGACACTCAAGCCGTAGGCTTCCAGCTTGTTAGGGTCGCAATAGACATGGATTTCCCTTTCAGGGGCGCCGGAAACGCTGACGGTACCAACGCCTTTCACACGTCCAAGCGGAGTGACAAGCTTGTCGTCGAGGATCTTGTCAAGGCCCATAAGGCTCTTGTCCGCCTTCGCCGAAAGAATCAGCACAGGCATGTCGTCCATACCGAACTTGAAAAGCACCGGTACGGAAGCTCCGTCAGGAAGCGACGAGTTGACAAGATCCAGCTTGTCCCTGATGTTGTTGCAGGCCTCGTCGATGTCGGTACCATATTCAAACTCCAGGACAACGATGGAGACATTCTCCTTCGATCTGGAAGTGATGTCCTTAAGGTCTTCCACACCGTTCAAGGTGTTCTCAAGCACCTTGGTGAGGTTGTTCTCGATGTCGGAAGCGCTCGCTCCCGGGTAAGACGACATCACCAGAACGACGTTGGCGTCGAAGTCCGGGAAGTTCGCCAGGGAGGTGTTCATCAGTGAGAAGATTCCGAAGACAGCGAATGCCACGAATATCAACGCTGTCGTCACGGGCTTCCTCACCGCGGATCTGTATATACTCATAGTTTAAACTCTTTAGTTGTTCTTGGAAATCTCGACCTTGGCCCCGTCCTTGAGGCTGGAGCTACCCTTGGTGGCTACCACATCGCCTTCATTAAGGCCTTCGAGAATCTCGTAATACCTGTCGAAATGACGGCCGACCTTGACGATCACGCTGTTCACAGTGTTGTCGGAACCAACTACATAGACACTTCTCTGGCCCGATCCCTGCATCTTGACGACGGCCTCGTCAGGAACAACGATGCTGTTGTTGACGCCGAACTCGACCTTCGCCCTCGCGAACATCCCCGGACGCAGCGTCCTGTCGGTGTTGCCCACCAGAACCTCGGTCGTGAATGTGTGATTTGTCGGATCGATGGTAGGATAGACCTTGTTGACCTTTCCCGTGAATGTCCTGCCAGGGATGGCGTCGGCGGTGATCTCCACCTGGTCGCCCTTCTTGACCTTGGTGTAGTCGGACTCGGAGATGCCGACCAGAAGCTTCACAGGAGTGATCTGCTGGACGACGAAGATAGCCTGGCCGGAGTAGAGGTCACCCTGGTCGTAGTTCCTCGCGGTGACTACACCGCTGATAGGGGAACGGAGCAAGGTGTTCTCAAGCAGGTTGTTGTAGGATCTGCGGCTGACCTTCCACGCCATCTCGGCGGCGTCGAAATCAGACTTTGACACGCCACCCTCCTCATAGAGGCTTCTCAGGCGGCTGAGCTCGGTCGAATCGTTGACAAGCTTGAGCCTCGCCTGGTCAAGCTGCGCGGCGTCCATCTCCGCGAGGAGCTGGTTCCTCTCCACAAAACTGCCCACATCCACCTTGATGTTCTTGATCCTGCCGCCTGTCTGAGGGGCGATGTTGTTGATGGCGAACGCCTGGACGGTCGTTGAATATACCTCCGTCTGGGGCACTTCCTGCCTTGTGGCGACCGTCGTCGAGATCAAGGTAGTCCTTTCCTCAACCTGGGCGGAAGCCCCGGCGTTGTCTGCCTTCCTGCCGTTTCCGCAAGCGGCCATAAGAACGGTGGCCGAGGCGAAAATCATAGTCCTGATTGTCTTGTTCATATTCTTGATGTTTTTATTTTTTACATATTCTCAAGGTCGATGTCTCCCTTCTCGTCGATGAAATCGTAGCCGAGGGTCTTCTCGAGGTTGGACTTCGCCACCACGAAATTATAGACAGCCTGCGACTGGGCCAGACTGGCCTGCGTCAAGGTCAGCTGAGCGTCATTTAGTTCCGTGATAGTGCTCTTGCCGACCTTGTAGGACTTGGCCGCGATGTCGTAGGCCTTCCGGGCGAGGGCCACGGCCTCGTTGGCGGAGTTGAAACTCTTCATGTTCGTCTCCATCGTGTTGAGGTACTGACGGATGGCGATCTTGAGCTGGCGCTCGGTCTCGATCCTCTGGAGGTCGAGCTGGGCGGCCTGCACCTTGGTCTGGCGCACGTCATTGTGGCGCTTTCCGCCGGAGAAGATCGGAATGGAGATGCTGACACCCACATAGGAGTAAGGAGACCACTGGTACTCGCTGAACTTGAAGTCGTTGGTCATCGCGATCATGCTGTACGAGAAGTTCGCGGCTATGCTCGGAAGATAGGCGGCCTTCTGCATGCGGACTGTCGAGGCAAGCTGCTCGGCCTGGATCTCAAGCTGGCGAAGGGTGGTGTTGTACTCCAAGGATGGGTCGCTGTTCTCGTTGATGTCCCTGAACATCTCCTTGGAGAAGTCCTCCAGAGAGCCGGACACGTCGATGTTCCTGTCAAGATCCACTCCCATCACGGCCTTGAGCTGCCAGAGGGCGAGAATCACCGAACTTTCGGCATTGTAGACATCAGGGATGGCGGCGGCCACCGTTGATTTTGCCCTTGTATATTCAAGCTCGGAGGCTTTCTGCGCATTGTAGCGCCTCTCGGTCTGTGCAAAGTTGTCAACCGCGTTCTCGTAGACATCCTTGTAAACGTTGAACGCCTCCTTGGCGAGCAGGACGGAGTAGTAGGCCTGCTTCACCTGGGTAACCATGTCCAGCCTTGAGGAACGGGCCTTCTCCACGGCGAGATCCACGCTCTGGCCGGAGATCTTCAGGCTCTCCCAAAGCTGGGCGTTGACGATCGGCATCGAGGCCGACACACCGTAGTTGTAGGTGTTCCAGCGGCCTACGGCGAATCCGCCGCTGCCGGAACCGCCTTCCGTCTGCTCAATCTTCACCGGATCCATCCCGGCCTTGGCGGAAAGCTCATTGATGCGCATGAAGTATGGACCCAGAGAGCTCAGGAAGCCCATTCCGCCTCCGCCCTCCTCGTCCGAACCGCTGTCCGAGTCCATATACATAACCTGTTTCTTGATAGTCCTCTGATAGGCTCCCGAAGCGTTGATCTGCGGGAACAGGGAGGCGTAGGTGCCTTTCTTGGCATATTCCGTACGCTGGATCTCCTTGTCTGCAACCTTCACGGCGACATTCTCGCTCAAGGCGATCTGAAGGGCGTCGTTCAAGGTCAGGGTCACCAGCGAGGTGTCCTTGGGCGACTCCTTCGGGATGGTGTCATTCCGGTACTGGGCCTGCGCTGTCAGAGCAAGCGGCAGGGCCGCGGCGGTCAGAACTAGATACTTCAATCTGTTTTTCATACTATACTAACTATTTTTACAATTATCCATTGATGAATATTCCTCAAAACCCTTCGGCGTGAGCAGCACCCTTGTCACGATGTCCTCGAAGGCCGCGGAGAGCGACTTGAACGAGACCTTCTTTCCCTCGATGCGGTGGCCGCCGTCAAGGTACTCGGCCATGCCCTCGTGCATGATGTAGATCAGCAGCTGCACCCCCTCAACGTCCATGTCGGAACGGATGAGTCCCTCCTTCCTTCCGGTGTCGAAACAATCCACAAAGAAGTTGTGAAGTGCCTTGGAGCGATCCTCGGCGCGCTTGATGAAGGTCTCAGGATAGTATTTCATGATGTCCTTGACCATCCTCTTGTCCTTGTCCATGGTCTTTTTCCTGCCTACGAGGGCGAACATGGCCTTAAGCACCTGAACGGCGTTCTTGCCTTCGACCATCCTCTCGAACTCATCCTTCTTCCTCTCGACATTGTAGGTCACCACGTCGGCGACAAGATCCTCCTTCTGGGCGTAGTACTGGTAGAATGTCTTCTTGGAGATGCAGAGCTTGCGGCAGATGTCATCGATGGACACCTCGCGGACTCCATCCTTTGAGAAGAGTCCGTTCGCCGTCATCATTATCGTTTCCTTTGTCAATTCAGCCATAATCTCTATAATTGCGCCAAGCTATTCTGCAAATGCTATGCAAAAACCGTCATTTTTTCAAGCAATATAATAAAATAATCCGCCACCTAAAAAGCGGCGGATTAATCAAGTGATTTATTTTCAATAAAATAAAACGATGTACCGAAAAACTTAAAAAATTTCCAAGTTTCCTAGAGTACGCCAAAACGCTGAAGCGCGGTGACAACTCCATCCTCATCGACAGTGTCAGTGACATAGTCCGCGGCGGCCTTCACATCGTCGGTGGCATTGCCCATCGCGACACCGATCCCGGCATATTCAATGATCGGGATGTCGTTGCCGCCGTCGCCGAACGCCATACACTCCTCGCGTGTCACGCCGATGCGCTCAAGGATGCGCGCCGCGCCGTAGGATTTTGACAGGCCTTCCGGCACAATGTCCAGAAAATAAGGGTGCCAGCGGGTGTAAGATACATTCTTCAGCACCGGATAAAGCAGCCTTCGCGCCTGTTCGTCATCAAAGAATATGGTATATTCATAGACCGTGTGATTCTCCGCGACCTGCCGGAGGTCAAGGAAGCAAGGCGGGCGCAGGTTGATCATCTCTGCGATCTCCATCGCCTGCGGGCTTGCATGGTTGATCCCCGCCACGTTGTCGGCGAACACCCAGCAGGACACCTTCTCCCGCTCAGCGATTTCGGCCACCTGAAGGGAAGTCGCCTCAGGAAGCGGGTGACTGTCAATCACTTCACTGCCAAGAGTCGTCTCCGCCCCGTTCATCGCCACATAGCCGTCGAACGGAAAGCCGTCCAGATTGTTCATCACCAGCCTTGCCCGTCCACTTGAAATGAAAAGCTTCACGCCCTTGGCCTGAAGCTTATGAAGGTTCTCCTTCAGATTCTCGGACATCCGGTGAGTCTTGAAACTCACGAGGGTGCCGTCAATGTCGAAAAATATCGCTTTTACCATCCTATTGCATCAAAATAATGCCATCTCATTATTCAACCATACAAAACTAACCATACCATCCACCCCCCAGTCACTGCGTGACAGCCCCCGGTGGGGGCACTGGGGACCGGATTCCCCAGACCCCTTGCGTCGCTTCGCTCCGAGTGTCTATCCATTAAGACTCTTGGCGTAGTGGGTGGGCTCGGACTTTTTGGGCTTGGTGTCGGGGATGACAGCGGCGGCGGGAATCTTCTTCTTATAGGAATAGACCAGGAGTCCGATACCCAGAAGCACAAACGGAATGCTCAACAGCTGGCCCATGTCAAGCGCCATGGTGTTCTCGAAATCCACCTGAGGTTCCTTGATGAACTCAATGAGGAAACGCATCCCGAAGCAGACGATGAAGAATATTCCTATAAAGGAACCCCTGTACATCTTGTCCAGCTTCTTGACATAGAGCCACAACAGCCCGACACCGAGGACCAGATAGCTCAGCGCCTCGTAGATCTGGGTCGGATGCTTAGGCTCGGTTTCTCCCCTGCGCTCGAAGATGAATCCCCACGGAAGGTTCGTAACATCGCCGTAAATCTCGGAGTTGCAAAGGTTTCCGAGCCTGATGAATGTCGCGGCGAACGCCACGGCAATCGCCAGATGGTCAAGAATCCACAGGAAATCGATGTGGTTCTTCTTCCCGTACTTGTTTGCGAACCACCACATGCACAGGAGCAGCATCAGCGCCCCCCCGTGGCTGGCGAGTCCTCCGTGCCAGACGGCGAAGATCTCAAGGAAACCTTTCCAGGAGCCGAAATAATAGTCTGGCTGGTAGAATATGCAGTGCCCGAGACGCGCCCCGACAAGAGTGCCTATCAGCAAGGTGTAGAGAAGCGGATCAAGAAGGGCCTCGTTGACCTTTTCCCTCTTGAAGAACCTCGCGAACATCCAGTAGCCAAGAACGAAACCGGAAACAAACAGGAGACCATACCACCTTACGGCGAACGATCCGATCCTGAATATCTCCGGATTCATATTCCAATGTACGAACAGAAGATCCATAACCTAAAAATCACTTTTCGTACAAACTTACATAAAATCTGCGATTCTTACGCCCCTTCGCCCGAGAAATTTAGAGGAAGGGGCGTGACGGTCGCGCCGCCGGCTACTCGCGGATAGCCGCGATGCCAGGAAGATCCTTGCCCTCGATGGCCTCAAGCATTGCGCCGCCACCCGTGGAGACATAACTTACCTTGTCGGCGAAACCGAGCTTTGTGACAGCCGCCACTGAGTCGCCGCCTCCCACGAGAGAGTAGGCTCCGTTCTGTGTGGCCTCGGCCACGAACTCGGCGATCTTCTCTGTTCCGTGAGCGAAGTTAGGAAGCTCGAACACTCCGACAGGGCCATTCCAAAGGATGGTCTTGGAAGCGAGGATGATCTTCTTCCAGTTCTCAAGGGAAGCCTCTGAAGCGTCCATTCCCTCCCAGTCATCAGGAATGTTGAATATGTCGAATGTCTGACGTGGGGTGTCGTTGCTGAACTCCTGGCCTGAAACCGTAGCGACTGAAAGTGAAAGATTTACACCCTTCTCCTTAGCCTCTTTCATAATCTCAAGAGCGTCTGGCATAAGCTCGTCCTCGTGGAGAGACTTTCCGATGTGACCGCCCTGGGCCTTGATGAAGGTGTAGCCCATTCCGCCGCCGATGATCAGGTTGTCAACCTTGTCAAGCAGGTTCTTGATGACACCGAGCTTGCTGGAAACCTTTGATCCACCGATGATGGCGGTGAAAGGATGCTGGGCGTTCTGGAGAACGTTCTCGATGGCCTTGACCTCTTTCTCCATCAGGTAGCCGAACATCTTGTCATTCGGGAAGTAGGCGGCGATGAGCGCTGTGGAGGCATGTGCCCTGTGAGCGGTACCGAAAGCGTCGTTGATGTAGCAGTCGGCGTAGGAAGCGAGCTTCTTCACGAACTCCTTCTGGCTTGCCTTCACGGCCTTCTTGGCCTCTGCCTTCTCCTCGTCTGTCGCGTCGGCGGCGAGTCCTCTCGGCTTGCCTTCCTCCTCAGCGTAGAAACGCAGGTTCTCAAGCATCAGGACCTCACCCGGCTTGAGGGCCGCAGCCTGCTCGTCAGCCTTCTGGCAATCGTCGGCGAACTGGACCGGAACACCGAGGCATTCAGAAACGTGACCGAGAATATGCTTGAGGGAGAACTTAGGATCAACTCCCTTTGGACGTCCGAGGTGGGACATAAGAATGAGGGAACCACCCTCGGCGAGCACTTTCTTGAGTGTAGGGAGAGCCGCGCGGATACGGGTGTCGTCTGTGATGTTGAAATTCTCATCGAGCGGAACGTTGAAATCCACTCTGACAATTGCCTTCTTACCTTTGAAGTCGTAGGTGTCAATGTGCTGTTGCATAACCTTATTATATTAAAATAATTTCGATTTATTCCAGTCGCAAATATAGTAAAATTCAGCGGATTGGACATCAGTCCGTCACACTATAACGATTAAATCCTGATGCAAAAGGATAAAATAGACTTTCTTTTTCCTATCTTTGCACGCTATGACGATCGAGTTTAATCCACAGAATTGGAAGGACTACGAACTTCTCGACTCCGGAAGGGGTGCGAAGCTCGAAAGGTTCGGTGAATACGTTCTTGCCCGCCCGGAGCCTAAGGCTTTGTGGGACAAGAGCATGACCGACGAGGAGTGGAACAGGCTCGCCCACACCCGCTTCACACCGGGGGCCGGATTCGGCAAGGCCGGGAAGGAGGACAGCGGAACGTGGGAAAGATTGAGGAATATGCCCGACCAGTGGTGGATCCGCTACAACAGAGGTCCGAAGTTCAGCCTCAGGCTGGGGCTCACGTCCTTCAAGCACGTGGGAGTCTTCCCGGAGCAGGCCGCAAACTGGGACTACATATTCAAGCAGACATCGGACATCGCCGCGAAGACAGGCTCCAAGCCTAAGGTTCTGAATCTGTTCGCCTACACGGGAGCGGCATCGCTGGCGGCAAAGTGCGCCGGAGCAGATGTCACTCATCTGGATTCAGTGCGTCAGGTCGTCACCTGGGCTCACGGCAACCAGGACCGCAGTGGTCTTGACGGCATCCGTTGGGTGGTCGAGGACGCGATGAAGTTCGCGAACCGTGAGGCCAAACGCGGCAATCTATACCAAGGCATCATCCTGGATCCTCCGGCCTACGGCCACGGCCCGGACGGGGAAAAATGGAAACTGGACGAATGTCTTTTCGATATGATGAAGACCGTCGGAAAGATTCTCGCGCCACAGAACAGTTTCCTGGTTATGAACCTTTACTCGAACGGATTCTCGGCCATTCTCGGCGAGACGGTCGTGCGTCAGGCCTTCGGGCTTGCGCCGGACGCCGCTCTCGAATCCGGAGAGCTTGTACTCAGGGACAAGTTCGGGAAGAACCTGCCGCTCAGTATATTCGTAAGACTCAGGAGGTAGAGAGGTTATGAAGTCATTCGTCAGATTCTGCCTGGTTTCCGTTGTCCTTGTGGCTCTCGCTTTCTTCTGCGAGGGGCTGAGGGTCAATTTCCTTGCCGGAACTGACACCGGGACGACCGTCCGGACTTCCACCGACAGCCTTACAGACCCGACCCAATCTGAACATTCATTCATAAAGTTCAACACAGCCTGCCTGACAAGCCCGACGGCCGAAGGGCAGACAGTAATCCGCACAGTCACCGGAGCTTCCGGCAGTCCGTGCAGGGGTGCGCGCAGGACAGAGCTTGATTTCAGGATTCTTGAATCAAAGGCGTTCTGTCATCTTAACGTGCAAAGACATTCCCTGCCGACACTGCGGAAGCTGCGTCTTTAGCGGTCGGTTTCCATTCCGGGTGATATGACTCACCCACCAATCAAAAAACAAGGGTGCCGCCCCCTCTATGGACGGCGAATAATGTATCATAATAACAAGGTGATGCAACCATATTTTTTACACGACAACTTTTTTCCGGGGAGTATTGTGTTCTCTCCGGAACAGCATCTAAATCTGAAAACAAATGGAAACCGTAAATATCAAGAAAACAAGATCCGCAAAGGACTTCATCATCACACTTTTGTTCCTTGCCGCAGGAGTCGGGCTGCTCTTCTGCTCCGACTCTATGTTCATCCTCGGATGCACTCTCATAGCGTTCGCCGTGATCCTCTTCCTCGCCATGAAATCCTCATACGTGATCGAGGGCAAGGAAGGTTCGTTCAAGCGCAAGACCGCCAACTACCCGAAGACAAAAAAGGAAGAACTCGTGTCTTTCCTCGAAGGCAAGTCTGACAAGGTTGTCTCCGAGGCTCCCGGAGGACTTCTGATGTACATCTACTACCGCAGAGACAAGTCCGCCGGCTTCGCCCAGATCAACGACTTTGACCAGTACGAGTACAAGCCGATCACCGAGATGATCCCGCTGAACGCCGGACAGGTGAAGGCTCTGGTCTAAAGACACCAGTCCCACCCGTGGCACCTAACCACTTGACAATAACTAACATAAGCATTCTCGTGGTGCCCAATATCTCACCACGAGAATGCTTATTTCGCTGATACTCATTATATTACCTGCCACGCCATCCATTCCCCTTATCCCTGCATTCCACACCACTCCTATGCCCACACGCCAGACACCGCTCACAGCCCGGTCGCAGCACCTGTCGAAGCACCTGTCGCAGCACCTGCCAAAGCATCTGCGCAGCCCATGCTTGACGGCGATTCCCTACCGGTTCGCTATGGCATCCATGGCCAGCGTGAAGGAATTGTTCTCTACCAGCATCTTGAGGAACTCCTTCGTGGCGTTTTTGCAATAGGTGCCTTTGAGAAGATGGAATGATCCCTGCATTTCAGAGTGCGGGTGATCAAGACTCAGGGCGACGAAATCCTTGTTGCCGCGGACAGTGGCCTCGGAAAGGAGCGTCACGAGGCCGGTGCTGGAGACCATTTCCAGAAGCATGCTGAGATCGTTGATTTCCAGACGGACATCAAACTTGAAGTTCTGGCCGTAGAGCAGACTGTCAAAAGCGTTCCTTGCCTGCAATCCTCTGGCCGGCAGCGCTAGCGGAAGCTTTTCCAATTCCGTCAGACGGATGCTCTCCATCTTGGCCACAGGATTGTCTTTCCCCGCGATGACGCAAAGCTTGCTGTTGAACAGGATGTGCGAGTCGATGTCCTCGTAGCTTTCCAACGGCTTGTAGGACAGAGCCACATCAAGTTGCCCGTGCTCAAGCATTTCCATAAGGTTCTCCATCGAACGGCAGTAAACCTTCAGCTTGATCCCCGGGTACTTCTTCATAAATTCCCTGACCGTGTCCGCCAGCAGCGGGCAGAACGTGTAGGTCGCTCCCACATTCAACGTGCCGATATTCAGCTCCCTCACGTCTTTCATCCTCTCGGCGCTTGCGTCCACATCTTTGAGAACCTGCTTGGCGTACGGAAGGTATTGCTCCCCGTAGTCACTCAAGGCGACGTGCCTTGAGTCCCGGACAAGAAGTTCCACCCCAAGTTCATCCTCAAGCTGCTTTATCTGCTGGGACAAAGTGCTTTGGGAGATGAACAAAGCCTTTGAGGCCTCGGAGAAGCTGCACAATTGCGCGACTTTGACGAAATAACGTAGTTGTCTGAATTCCATTACTTTGTGACCTTAAACGAAAAATTTTGAAAAAGCAGGATCGGGAGCAAGGCTCCGACCACCATCGCGATGATGGTCACCATACAAGTCATCCAGTTGAACCTCAACAGGTACAGGTAGTGCATGAATGTCGGCTCCGAATAAGATCCCAGGCAATGCAGCAAGGACTGGATCGTCCGGTAGGCGTACATTCCCGGAACCATCGGCAGCAGAGCCGGGAAAGATATGCATTCGGCCGGTGTCTTTATCATCTTGGCCGCCGGCAAAGCCAGAAAGCCGATGACAAGGGCGCCAAGCATACTGCCTGAAGCCAACTGGAAGCCGCATATATTCATCAACACATATCTGGTCATATGTCCTGCGGCGGCGATCAGGGCGCACAGAGGGAACACCCTCGGTGACGGATTGCTGATGCTTGAGAACCCTATCGCCGCTATCGCGGCAAAGATACCGTCTTTTATGATAAGAAAAAAAAGTTCCATTACAGAAATTGAATATTCAAAAGCCCGAAAGCGATGCAAAGTCCCAGAGACAGGCAGACCGTGATGATCACGGCGTGCAGGAATCGGCTGATGCAGCAGATGTAATGGCCATAGATAAGGTCACAGACAGCGTTGCAGAAAGGAATTCCAGGGACGAAATAAAGGACACTTGTGGCAAGGGCTATCTCCGGGGTCTTTCCCCAGCCGAAGACAAAGCCGGAGCAGGCTATCACAGCCGAGAGACAGGCGGCAAGGACGATGACTATCCTGAAATCAACGCCTTTGGCAGGAAGTTTCTGTTTGAGGAAGAATCCGTCGATAGTGGCGATGAACACAATCAGCATCGAGACCAAGTCTCCTCCGAACAATTCGCAGAATGATGCATTGGCAAGTCCCACAAGCACAAGCACAAGCCAAGGGTTGAGGCGTTTCTTTTCAAGAACATCACGGAACCTGGCCGTGGCCTTACAGACATCCAAATCCTCTTCGACCACCTTCCAGCTGAGACTGCTCAGGTCAGAGACTGTGTTGAAGTTGATCCTGTCGGCCGGAATCTTTCCGGTCACGGTGTAGGATTTCTCCTCGTTCTCGTCCCAAAGGTTCAGGACAATGCAGGTCGGAAGAACAGAGAAGTCAGCCTTCGTATGCCACTTCTCGGCGATTCTGCCAAGGTTCTTCTCGATGCGGATTGTCGTCGCCCCGCTGGCGTAAAGTTCGGTGGTGTAGTCTCTCAGGAATATGCTCTTGCGCTTCAGCTCGTTATGCAGCGTGAGTTCCTGAGTTTCCATATTCATTCTCCTTCTTTACAACATCGTGGATGGACACAACGTTATCAGCCTTCGCGTCTGAATCCTCTTCTTCAAAGGATCCGTAGAAAGGTACTCCGTCGGCATCCACACCGTCTCGGCCTCCGTTCCAGGACACAGGTCTTACGAGATTGTCGGAATAGGTAATGATGCTGTGCTTCGCATTGAAGGCCTTAAGCCTTTCGTGCAGGAAGGAAACGATCAGGATAACCGCGCTTGCGACCGCGCAAACGATGATCAGTGATCCGGAATTGGCGCTCATAGCAGCCGTGGAAATTTCAAGTGGTGTCATAATCTTACGCTCTTTTTTTTTGACGGCGCAAAATTATAACACCACTTGCGGATTGGGATGGATTATCATCCCTTTGTTTCGATAACTGCTATCGGGATTCCCGAAACATCTTATGACTGGGCGGAAAGGAAGGCGGCGAGGGTCTTTTCGATCTCGTCGGCGAAGTCCTTGTCGCCGGCCTTGCGGATGACATCGTTTGTCATGTAGTAGATAAGGTTGCAGTTATATTCAAAGTCACTCTTGCACATCGGGTAGAAGTCGAGATAGAACCTGATGGACTCGGTGAGCTCATTGGTCAGTTCCGTGGCGAGAGCCTTGGCTTTCTCAGGCTTGCCAAGAGCGTAGTAGTCCTTGACCATCTCGATCGGGAAGAGGGCATTGGAACCCCAACCGAGGATAGAGTTGTCATAAGGATATTCCTTCGGCTTGAGAACCTGCTGGCACTTGTCAAGCATCTGCTCGGCGCGGTCGTTCTCCCCGGCGGCGATGAAGGCGTTGGCGGCGGACACGAACATATTCCTCAAAGACATGACACCAAGGAAGGTGTAGGTGTTCTGGTAATCAACACAATAGTCCTCACGGGAAACGGCGTCGAAGCAGAACTTGTCCGTGATCTTGTCGTACAGGTCATCGGTGTCCACAAGGCCGACCTCAAGGGATTGAGGCTTGTTCTTGATCGGGATGAACTTGTAGGAGAAGCCCTCGTACATCAGGTAGTCGCGCAGACCGATGTTCAGGTCTCCGCCCTGATTGAGCATATTCAAAGGCCTGTCCCACTGGTAGGTGGAGAGGAAGTCAAGCAGGAAGAGCTCAGGCTTGCTGAGGAAATTCTTGCTCTTAGGAATCTCAATCACGATGGAGTCCGGAATCTGCTCGGCGAACTTCTCGCTCACGATTCCGCTCTTGAGGCAGTTCTCCTTGTTGACCGGAATTATCATCTTGCGGGAAATCCAGTAATCCGTCTTGCGCCCGTCCTGATAGACCAGTTTGGCGTCAGGATGCTTGAACACTGTGACGCAGTCCGAAAGCAGCAGAGCCTGGCCACGCTTGTCCTCGATAGGAATCCATTCATTGGTTCCGTAGAGGTACTGCTCCTGTCCGATCGAGAGGTTCAGAGGAGCGGAGTTGTTGATCGCGTACCTCATCTGGTCGATGTACCAGTCGGTTCCAAGGAGGGATGTATTGCATATTCTCACGTCATTCCTGAAGCCCTCGACCTCCTGGGCGTACCACAGAGGGAAGGTGTCGTTGTCACCGTGGGTTATCAGTAAACCATTCTTTTCCACTGAATTAAGATAATTCTTGGCGACCTCGACGGCGGTGTAGCGGTTGCTTCTGTCGTGGTCGTCCCAGTTCTCCTCCGCCATAAGCGCCGGCACGAAAAGGCAAGCCACGGAAGCCACGGCCGCCACAGCGACAGTATGCTTTTCCTTCAACGCGGAAGTGATCCATGAATATAAGGCAGCGACGGAGAATCCGATCCAGATGGCAAAGGCGTAGAACGAGCCAGCGTAGGCATAGTCCCTCTCACGCACCTGGTACGGAACCTGGTTCAGATAGAGCACGACGGCGATTCCTGTCATAAAGAAGAGCAGGAATGTCAGCCAGCAGCCTCGGCGGTCCTTGTCGAACTGGAAGCACAGACCGATGAGTCCAAGGAGAAGAGGCAGAAAGAAGTAGTGGTTCTTGCCCGGGTTGTCCTGAAGCCATTGCGGAGCGTTGCTCTGGTCGCCAAGATGAATCTTGTCGATGAACGGGATTCCGCTCTCCCAGTTGCCCGTGAACAGGTCGGCGGAAGGCGTGTGGATCTCGTTCTGCCGTCCCACGAAGTTCCACATGAAGTACCTCCAGTACATCCATCCAAGCTGGAAATCAAAGAAATATGACAGGTTCGCACCCTGTGTCGGCTTCTTGTACTGAGCGCCCGGCACCGGCGTGCCCTTTCCGTTGGTGTAGGATTCGTAGAACTTTATGTGCCTCTCATCGTTGCTGTACATTCTCGGAAACAGCATCTTTCCGGCACGGTCATATTTCACGTCCACCGGACTCGGAGCCTTCTTGTACTTTCCATTCAGAGGAGCCCAATAGGATTTCTGATCAAGCTCGTACGGAGCGCCGTAATACTGGCCGTAAAGCAACGGGGTCGAGCCGTACTGCTCACGGGAGAGATAGCGCACGAGGGTGAACGCGTTGTCAGGCTGGTACTCGTTGGTCGGAGTCTTGGCGCATGAGCGGATGATCACGATGCTGAACACCGAGAATCCGATCACGATCGTGGTGAAGCACAGCAGAGCCGTGTTCCAGAACACCCTCTCTGTCTTGAGGGTCTTGAAAAGGCCCCAGAAGCAAGCAGTGAGAAGAGCCACGATGAAGAAGGCCGCTCCAGTGTTGTACGGAAGCCCGAGAGTGTTAACGAAGAACAGGTCAAAATACGCGGCTATCTTAGGGATGTAAGGCACCATAAAGAAGAGGATGAACGCCAGGATCACCACCGAGACGGCAAGAATCTTGACATATTCCCAGAATGAATATGGCTTGTCCTCCCTCATCTTGAAGTAGTACATATAGACCAGCATCGGAATCGCCAGCAGGTTCAGCAGGTGGACTCCGATGGAGAGTCCCATCAGGAACGAGATCAGCACGATCCAGCGGTTCGCGTACCTGCGGTCGGTCTCCTCGTACCACTTTGTCATCGCCCACACGACCATCGCCGTGAACAGGGACGACATCGCATAGACCTCGCCCTCGACGGCCGAGAACCAGAACGTGTCCGAGAAGCAATAAGCCAGAGCGCCGACGGCTCCGCTGCCGTAGATGGCTATGGCCTGGCCAAGTGAATACTCCCCGGTTCCGCCCTCGCCGTCACGTTTCGGCACAATCACTCTCTTGACGAGGAAAACGATTGTCAGATAGAGGAAGAATATGGTGAGAGCCGAGCAGACCGCGCTCATCGAGTTCACCATCACAGCGGCCTTGTCCGGACCCGTGAACATGGTGAAGAACCTTGCTATGAGCTGGAAGACAGGGTTTCCCGGCGGGTGTCCGACCTCAAGCTTGTACGATGACGCGATGAACTCTCCGCAGTCCCAGAAAGAGGCTGTCGGCTCGATTGTGGAGAGATAGGTGAACGCGGAGATGGCCAGAACAGCCAGCGCCGTCACCTTGTTCCACAGTTTGAATTTCTTAATGTCCATAAACTAACGATGTTCCTAAATCGGCCGAATCAAGCCGTTAAACAGACAAAGATACAAAAGGATTCGCTATCTTTGCAAAAATATAACAATGAATATTATGAAACCCGATAACGACTGGAAGCAGCGACTCGGCGTCGTCTATTCGACCGACCCGAATTTCAACTACGCCACGGAGGAGACCGCCGAGGCTGAGACCCTTGAGCCGTCCAGGCAGAGACTGACCGTCACCATCGACAGAAGGAACAGAGGCGGAAAGCAGGTCACGCTAGTGAGCGGATTTGTGGGCACGCAGGAGGATCTGTCGGCTCTTGGAAAGACCCTGAAAGTGAAATGCGGGGTCGGAGGCTCGGCCAAGGACGGGGAGATCACCATCCAGGGAGACCTGCGGGACAAAGTCACGGAGCTTCTCAGGAATATGGGCTACAACGCTAAAAGAGGCAACTGACACTCATGATCGACGATCCGGTTTTCTGTGGCCTCGCGGTCATATTCACATTCATTTTTCTGCTGAGCGTCGGGAGTTTCTTCAAGATCATCCCATCGCTGGGAGACTGCGTCATGCGCTGGAAAGGCAACCTTGACCTTGAAGACAGCCTTCAGCTGAGCGGCAGCCGCAACTGGATGGTCATGGTCCTGTTCGTGCCGCTATGCATGGTCGTCTATTCTCATGGCCTCTATCAACCGGACTACATGGAATCCCTTCCTCCCGCTTTGGGACTGGCGGCCACCTGCGGGACGATGCTGGCATACCTCGTGCTGAGATCTTTCCTGAACTGGCAGTTGGAAATGGGAGCCTACCGGACGAAGACTTTCACGGCGGCCAACCATGCCTTTTTCAACTACATCATAATTCTTTTCCTGATCGTGTTCCCTGTCGGGGCCATACTGAATATTTCAGTTGGTAATAAGGAACTTACGCGTGTGGTGCTTCTGCATGTAATAGCCGTCACCTACTTGTTCCACATCTTCAGGCGAGGACAGATTTTCGCCTCGGCTTGCAATCCTTTCACAACATTTTTGTATCTTTGCGGCCTTGAATTACTTCCGACCACCGTTCTGGTGCTTTCAGCCAAGCTGCTATAGTGTCACCGGAGGCCGAACTAGAAAACAAGAATATGGCAATAAAGAAGATTTTGATCTCACAGCGCGCTCCGATGAACGACGCACCCTACGTCGCACTGAAAGAGAAATTCGGCGTTGACATCACATTCAAGCAGTTCTTTCTCATCGAGCCCCTCTCTTCCAGAGAGTTCAGGGCGCAGAGGATAAACATTCTGGATTACACCGCAATCATTTTCTCGTCCCGCCATACTATTGACGCGTTCTATGGCCTGTGCGATGAACTGAGGGTCAAGGTTCCGGAGACAATGAAGTATTTCTGCACGACCGAGGCCGTGGCGATGTACCTTCAGAAGCACATCGTTTACCGCAAGCGCAAGATATTTTTCGGCAACGGGACTCCCGAGTCCATCATAGAACAGATCGGAACCAAGCACAAGGGTGAGAAGTTCCTTGTGACCCAGTCCGACTCAAGCAACAGTTCTCCGCTGACGAATCTGATGGAAGCGCAGAAACTTGATTACAAGACAGCCGTGTTCGTCAAGTCTGTGCCTCAGGACCTTAAGGAGATGAACCTGCAGGACTACGACATGATCGTATTCTACAATCCGTACGACATCAAGTCCCTCTACGAGAACTTCCCTGAGTTCCAGCAGGGAGACATCAAGTTCGTGGCCTACGGGAAATCCATCGTGAAGGCGATGGAGGAAGCCGGCCTCAAGATCGAGATCCAGGCTCCGACTCCGGAGGCTCCGTCCGTGGCCCGCGCGATCGAGCTTTACCTCAACGCCCAGAAATAGTTACAGAAATGTTCACTCTACCGAAATCCGAGCGGCTTCACGGGAAGTCGAAGATTTCGGCTCTGATGTCAAGGGGCCGCTGGGGCTTCACGTCCGGCGGTCTCAAATATTGTTTTCTGAAAGACACATCCTCTTCAAGCGACGAAGAGGCGAATAATATCATAGTGTCCGTTCCCAAACGCCTCTTCAAAAGGGCGGTGAAGCGCAATCTGCTAAAACGCAGACTACGTGAGGCCTACAGGACCCAGAAGGACATCCTGCCTCCTAAAGGATATTCAATACTGTTCCTTTATAATACAAAGGATGTATTGGAATATTCAGCTTTGCGGGAGCAGGTCGGCGCGGTCCTTCAAAAACTCGCGGGATATGAAGCCTAGCGGGAATATTCCTGTCTGGAGGCAGTGGGTAAGGAAGGTGTGCATCGCACCATTCCTCGCCCTGATCTGGTTCTACCGCACCTGCATAGGGCCGTATATTCCCAAGACGTGCCGTTTCGAGCCATCGTGTTCGACCTACGCCATCGAGGCGTTCAAGAAATGGGGACCGGTCAAGGGATTGTTCCTGACCGTCTGGAGAATCCTCCGCTGCAACCCTTGGGGCGGCAGCGGGTACGATCCAGTGCCTTAAATCTTGTGATTCTTCTTCCGGGAGCGGAGGTGCGAGACGCTCTCCACAAGGAGCTGGTCCCTGAGAATGAGCCTCGCGGCGATGAAATTCAGGATGGCCGCCACAAGCGGGAACACCGCGGTGAACTTGAATATCCACTCCTTGTCAGCTGTGAAGTAATCCACTCCGATCCAAGCCTGAAGCGCTATCATCAGGATGGCGGAAAGCACGGCTGTGCGCATCTGGAAGACACGCGCGTTGAAAGTGAACACCGCCAACAGCTGAAGGATGGTGATCAGAATCAAAAGGATAAGGTAAGGGGTGTACTTAATGTAGGTCAACTCGACGGAATGAACTCCGCCGGGACCTAAGGTAAACGCCTTGACACTGAAGAAAAGCGCCACTATCAAACCTGTGGCGATGCACAGGTATAAAGTTTGAAGTCTCTGCCACATATTTCACAAAAATAGTTAATTCCGTTGAATATTCTTATATTTGGCGGGTTAAACATTAAAATTCATATTATGAGAATAGCAGAATCTGAATTAATCATCAACGATGACGGCTCGGCGTTCCACATCCATCTGAAACCGGAAGAGCTGGCTGACATCGTCATCCTCGTCGGCGACCCTGGAAGAGTGGATATGGTCGCCGGATTCCTCACCGACATCGAGTTCCGCCACCAGTCAAGGGAGTTCGTCTCCACGACCGGCAAGTATAACGGCAAGAGAGTCACCGTGTTGTCAACCGGAATCGGAACCGACAACATCGACATCGTGATGACTGAGCTGGACGCCCTCGCGAATGTGGACTTCACCACCCGCGAGCCGAAGAAGGAGCACAGGACCCTCACGATCCTCAGGATCGGAACCTGCGGGGCTGTCCAGGCCGACATTCCGCTCGGATCAGCGATTTTCTCCCACTATTCCGTGGGCTGCGACGGTCTGATGAACTGGTACGAAGGCCGTGACGAACTCTCCAACCTTGAGATGGAGAAGGCTTTCAAGGAGCACACGCATTGGGACAAGAACCTTCCTTCGCCATATTTCGTGAAGGCCAGCGAGAAGCTGATCAAGAAGTTCGAGGACTGCTCGGTAAAAGGCATGACAATCTCTGCCTCAGGATTTTACGGACCTCAGGGCAGAGTCGTGAGACAGGGCCTGGCGATGCCGAATATGCTTGAGGACTTCGAGTCCTTCCGCTTCGGGGAATATCGGATCACCAATTTCGAGATGGAAAGCTCGGCGGTCGCAGGAATGGCCAAACGTCTCGGACACGAGGCCGGCACGATCTGCTGCGCCATCGCCAACCGCTACCTCAAGAGCAGCAACCCGGACTACAAACCACAGGTGCGCGCCCTCGTGGAACTCGCCCTGAACAAACTCTGCGAATAGAAGAAACGGGAATATCACTCCATACGGCGTCCTGAACTGTTGTTGAAACGGCTCAGGACGTTTTCTGAATATGTCTTGGTGATCGGGATAGGTGCGATTGAGTCGTTGTCAAGATCCAGTTCGTAGCCGTCCTTCTCCTTGCGCAGGACCTTGACCTTGTCCATATTCACAATATATTTTCTGTGGCAACGCACAAGGCTGCTTCCACGGAAACTCTCCTCCACGGTCTTGAGACGGCAGCGGAGCATATAGCGCTTCAGGTCGCCCTTGCTGTCGGTGTACCAGACCACGATGTAGTTGTCGTCAGACTCGATGTAGTAGAGATTCGAGGCGCTGACGCACAGTTTCAGGTCACCGCTATTGTCGAAAAGCGTGATCTTCTCCAACTGTGAGACCGGCACAGCCTCGTCAGAGACCACATTGCCGTAGTTCATCAGACGGATGATCTGGTTCTTGTCCTGAATGGCGTAGTACATCCCGGCAAGGATGTAAGGAATTATCAGAGAAGTGTTTCCGTACAACAACGCCTTTCCCAGCGTCGCCGGGAACTGATCCCACCCGATGCCTGTGATCGGCACGGTGATGAATGAATATGCCAGACAGATCACGATGACCTCGCAGACGCACCACGTTATGTAGCCCAGAAAATTCATCTTCAGCTTGTTTCTAGTCTTGTACATTATGTATTTGCTGAGGATCACGATCATAAGCGAGCCGAGCGCGAAAAGCACCGTGAAAACGAAGAATCTGGAGTTCCCGAGCGCCATCCAACTGTTGTGCGAGAACGGCAGGCTGACCAGAAGGAACACGATGGAGAACAACGCCGTGAATGTCACGGTGTAGATAAGTTGGTTCTTGCCACGAAGATAGCCGGGCAGAGGCTTGTTGAAAAAACTCATCCTTTCCTCTTTTATATGGCAAATATAACACTTTTTAGGTTTATCAAAAACCGGAGATTCACCACAAATCCGGACAAATCGCCACTAAAAACATCGAGATGGCTACACCACGGGCACATTCACCACTTAATTTTTGAGCGATTTTGGCATATTCATATTTTTGTCGGCGAGAATACATTAATATTAGTGAATATATGAAAATCATCGGTACAGGAAGCGCGCTTCCAAAAAAGGTCGTGACCAATGATATGCTTGCGGGATTTCTGGACACCAGCGACGAGTGGATCTACCCTCGCACCGGAATCAAGACAAGACACGTGATCACAGACGAGAATCTGGAGGATCTCGGAACCGAAGCCGTACGAAAGGCTCTTGAGATGTCCGGACTGAAAGCCGAAGACATCGACCTCTTCATAGTCTCCAATGTCGTCTCCGAATATATCACCCCGGGAATGAGCTGCATCATCGGTGAAAAACTCGGACTCAAATGCCCGATGTTCGACATCAACTGCGCTTGTCCGGGATTCGTCTATGCCTTGGATATGGCGGAGACATACTACAAGGCCGGAAAGATCAGGAACGCCATCGTGGCGTGCGTCGAGGAGCCGACCAGAATGGCCAGTTGGAAAGACAGAGGAACATGTGTCCTGTTCGGAGACGGGGCCGGAGCCGTAGTGCTGACCGAAGGGGACAACATCAAAGGCACAAAACTGCATGCAGAGCCATCCAAGGATGAGATCTGGCAGATCAGGACACTTGTTGACACGCCTTACATCACAAAAAAGGAAGAGGACGTCCCGATGCAGATGAAAGGCCGGGAGGTGTTCAAGTTCGCGGTCAAGGCGTGCACGGAAGGTGTGCAAAGTCTTCTGGACGAAGTGGGAATCGACAAGAGCGAGGTGGCATACTTCATGATTCATCAGGCCAACCAGAGAATAATCGACTCGATCATCAACTATATGGGTCAGCCTGCGGAGAAGTTCCCCGTCAACATCACCGACCATGGGAACTCCTCCTCTGCCTCATGCCCTATCCTTCTGGACGAATGCAACAGGAAGGGAATGTTCAAAAAGGGAGATATTCTGGTCTTTAGTGCCTTTGGTGCCGGTTTGCTCTCGGGAGCGGCCGTAGTTGAATGGTAATCTGAACATTAATTACTATATTTGCAAGTATATGATAAAAAGTGTTATATGTGAACTGCTCGGAATCGAGCGTCCTCTGTTCCAGGGAGGTATGGCCTGGATCGCCGACGCGAAACTGGCCGCGGCCGTCTCAAACGCCGGCGGACTTGGACTGATCTCCTCCATCAATTTCGGCACGGAAGCCGTCAGGGAAGAGATCCGCAAATGCAAGACTTTGACAGACAAGCCATTCGGTGTCAACATCATGCTCCAGGCTCCCAATGCGGGGGAAGTGGCGGACATGCTCATCGAGGAAGGCGTGAAGATCGTGACGACCGGAGCCGGCTCCCCTGCCGCCTATATGGAGAAATGGAAGGCCGCCGGAATCAAGGTCATCCCTGTTGTGGCGTCCGTTGCCTACGCCCTTAAGATGCAGGAACTCGGAGCGACAGCCGTCGTGGCCGAAGGCGCCGAATCCGGAGGACATATAGGGGATATCCATACAATGGCGCTTGTGCCGCAGGTGGTTGACGCCCTTGACATTCCGGTCCTTGCCGCAGGTGGAATATTCGACGGCAGAGGTGTCGCCGCGGCGTTCATGCTCGGAGCCAAAGGGGTTCAGGTCGGCACGAGGTTCCTCATCGCCGACGAGTGCCATATTCACGAGAATTACAAGGCCAGACTGATCGCCGCGTCCGATGTCAGCACAATGGTGACCGGCAAGTCACTCGGAGACGCTGTCCGTGGCCTCAAGACCCCGTTCGCGAAGAAATTCTTCAAGATGGAATATGACCCTGCGGTGCCTAAGGAAGAGGTTCTGAAGTTCGGCACCGGATCTATGCGCAAGGCAGTCTTTGACGGAGACCTTGCTGGAGGAAGCTTCCTCGCCGGTGAGGTTGCCGGAATGATCAAGAAGAAAGAGACCGCCAAGGAGATCGTCGAAGACCTGATGGACGGAGCGGAGAAACTGCTCGCCGGGGCCCCTGGATTTCTGGCTTAAATCAATGATTATAAAGGATAAAACATGAATAAAAGAGTAGTTATAACTGGAATGGGAGTCATCTCCCCTGTAGGAAATGATGTGAACACATTCTGGAGCAATCTGTGCGACGGAGTGTGCGGAATCGAGGCCATCAAGGCTTTCCCGACCGACAATCTGCCGGTTGGAATCGCCGGAATCATCAAGGGCTTCAAGGCTGAGGAATACGGCATGGACAAACCTTTCATCAGAAAGCAGGATCTGTTCACCCAGTACGGAGTAGCCGCGGCTTACCAGGCCATTAAGCAGTCCGGCCTCGCCTCACAGGGTGAAGGCCAGAACATCGACCCGTTCAGACTCGGCGTTTATTTCGGTTCCGGAATCGGCGGATTCGCCACCCAGTACAGGGAGATCGCCAAGATGATCGAGGATCCTTCCGGCCAGTGGATCTCACCGTTGTTCATCCCTACGATGATCTCCAACATCGCCGCCGGCCACATCGCGATCATGCACCACGCCGAAGGCCCTTGCCTTGACATCGTGACGGCCTGCGCCACATCCACAAACGCCATGGGAGAGGCTTTCCGCGCCATCAGGAACGGTTATGCCGATGCCATCATCACAGGAGGATGCGAGAACGCCACAATCCCGATCGGAATCGTAGGATTCGCCAACGCAAAGGCCCTCTCAAGAGCCACTGATCCAAAATACGCATCCCTTCCGTTCAACGCCAACCGCGCCGGCTTTGTCATGGCTGACGGTTCCGCAGCGCTTGTGCTTGAGGAATACGAGCATGCGAAAGCCCGTGGAGCACAGATTCTCGGTGAGATGGTCGGTTACGGCAACACCTGCGATGCCTACCACTCGACCGCACCGAGACCGGACGGAACAACCCAGGCGAAGTGCATCGAACTCGCCCTTGAGGAAGCAGGATTCGACAAGGAGAAGGACAACCTCTACATCAACGCTCACGGAACTGGCACAAAGTTAAACGATGTCGCCGAGACACTCGCTTACAAGAATGCACTCGGAGACTTTGCCTACAAGGCTCACATCAGTTCCATCAAGTCCATGACCGGACACATGTTCGGAGCGGCGGGAGCGGCTGAGGCAATCGCCACGGTGCTCGCCCTTCGTGACGGAATCTGCCCTCCAACAATCAATCTGGACACTCCGGATCCGGAATGCGATCTTGACTATACTCCTAACAAGGCTGTCAAGACAGACCTGACGCTCGGAATCTCCGACTCGTTCGGATTCGGTGGACACGACGCCTGCGTCGCCTTCAGAAAATACGAAGGATAAGTCCATTAAAAGTCCAAGAGTTATGAATATCGAAGAAATCAAACAATTCATGCCGCACCGTGAGCCTATGCTTCTTATAGAAGAGGCTCACATTGACGAGAACGGTGTCGCGCACTCCCAATACAGAATCAAGGAAGACGAGTTCTTCACAAGAGGGCATTTCCCTGGCAATCCGATAGTTCCGGGTGTGATCCAATGCGAGATCATGGCCCAGAGCTGCGCCATTCTCGTCAAGGATGAGATTCCGGGACACATCACTCTCTATGCAGGACTGGACAAGGTCCGCTTCAAGAATCCCGTAAAGCCTGGAGACCTTTGTGAGGTGACGGCCAAGCTGGACGAGAGAAGAGGCAACCTGTTCTTCTGCTCCGCCAAACTGGAAGTCGGCGGCAAACTTTGCTGCAGAGGCACATTGAGTTTCGCCCTTGTACCTATAGAATAGATGGAGTACAGACGTTTGGGAGAGGACGAGTTCCGGGATCTGGAGTCACGGATTCTTTACGAGGACAATCATATTCTTGTCTTCAACAAAAGACCTGGAGAGATCGTCCAGGCAGACAAGACCGGGGACGAGTGTCTGGCCGAGACGCTGAAAGCGTTCATCGCCCAAAGAGATGACAAGCCGGGCAAGGTGTATGTGGGAATTCCGCATCGCCTTGACCGGCCTGTCAGTGGTATAACAATCCTCGCCAAGACCTCGAAAGCCCTTTCCAGACTCTCCGAGATGTTCCGGTCCGGGAATATTCACAAGACGTACTGGGCATTGTGCTGCGCCGCGCCTGAGAAAGAATCGGCGGAACTGGACGACTGGCTGGTCCGCAACGAAAAGATGAACAAAAGTTTCATTGCAAGGGGTGGCGAGAAGACTCCCGGAGCCAAACTCGCCAAACTGATCTACACACATCTGAAAGACACGGAAAGATACTCCTTGATTGAGGTTCAATTGCTTACAGGAAGGCATCACCAGATCCGCTGTCAGTTGGCGGGCATCGGATGTGTCATCAAAGGAGACCTGAAATACGGTGCTCCGCGATCCAATCCTGACGGAGGGATATGCCTGCACTCCCACGAGATCAAATTCGTTCACCCTGTCAAGAAAGAGGAGATGGATATCATAGCGCCCCCACCGGTTTCCTGGAAACTCGGATAAAGAATATAGAGAAGGCGGAGAAACGAGTTTTCCCGCCTTCTCTTTTACTTTTCCAGTTCGGACGTGTAGGCGTTAAGCCATTCAGTAGGAGTCTTTCCGGTGTTCACCTTGAACGACATGTTGAAGGACACCGCTGTATGGAATCCTGACATCTCCGAGACCTCGCAGATTTTCAGTCTGGGATCCTGTTTGAACAGTTCAATCGCCCTCTGCACCCTGTAATAGTTCACAAACTGCCTGAAATTGCGACCGGAAAGGACATTTATCGTCTTCGACAGGTATAGCTTGTTCGTGAACATCAGATCAGCAAGGCTTGCCATGTCAAAGGTCTGGTCAAGATAAGGCCTTTTCTCCTCCATGTACATCACAACCCGTCTGTAAAGGTTGTTCATCTTCTTGTCCTCATCAGCCTTCTCAATGTATGACGTTCTCAGATTACCCTTTATGATGTCCTTGATCCTTTTCTCCGTGGCACGGTTAATGACGTAGGTTCTGCCTGTCATGGCTCGCAGATAGAGTATGGCGTAAAGCGCAAGATACATGACCGCAGACACGGCTGTGAGAAAACCTTTCAGATGTCCGGCGGATGTGCCGGCGCATAGGAAAATCATTCCGGCAACCATAAACGCTATGGAGTAGAGGAACCGTGAATGTTCCTCCACATTGTGCCATACCGCCGTGTTTCTGAACATGGCTCTTATCCCTGAGAAACGGCGATAGGCTATGTAAAGAAAATACGACAGCACGAACAGAAGCATCGGAGCGAACGAACACACAATGCGCTGGCACTTGAAATCAAATGTGCCGGAAGACTTGCACCTGAAATACAACAGCGTGACGAAACCGAAAATCAGCAGGCATAGCGCCGCCTTGAACGATGTGTCCGGCTTCTCGAACGAACACGGATACATCACAAGCATTGCCGTGATGAATGAAAGATCAACCTCCAGTTCAGGAGTGTCAAGCCGGCCGGGAAGGAGAATCTCAGCCAGAATCAGGACAAGCCCTCCGATGGAGGACATAAGGCGGATGGCATACCTTGCGGAACGGTCGCCCCTGTTGATTCTTAGGTCATAGACCAAGAATATGGACAACTCCAGAAGAGTCAGAAATGTGATGAAAATCGTCATTGGGTCAATAGTTAGTTCCGGCAAGATAACAAGAAAAAGCCCCCGGGCGGTGGTTTGCCAGGGGGTATGAAGTAAAAATCGTGTTTTCTTTATGAAAAACTAACTTTTCTTTGCACCTTTTATGGAGTCGAAGCCTTGTCCATAGACTCCGCTGACAGAGGAGATGGAGAGGAAGGCGTCAGGATCCACACGCTTGATCGATCTCAAAAGAAGATTCAGATCCGTCTTTCTGGTGATGACCATAAGGACTGAAGCGGGCTGTTTGGTGTACCAGCCTTCCCCGTTCAAAACGGTCACACCTCTGTGGAAATCCTTGGAGACCATGTCGGCGATCTCCTCATAGTGTCTTGAAAGAATAAACAGCTGGACACTCTGCTTGGAGCCGGCCAGATAGAGATCCACCACGTGGCCGCAGACAGTCACGATGATCATGCCATAAACAGCGATAGAGAACTTACTGTCAAACGGAATCCTTTGTCCGTCAACACCGAAGGACGGGAACAACAGCGACGAAGCGATGATGAACACATCCATGGTGAGGATAATGCGTCCTGGAGATATATTCCTGAATTTCGTGATGATCAAGGCGACTATGTCCGTCCCTCCCGTGCTTCCGCCTTGGGAAATCGACATTCCGATGCCGAGACCGGCCATCGAACCTCCGATTATCGAGCACATCAGTTTACCGTTCGACAACGCGAAATCCTGGATGATCGTCTCAGGGATAATGGACTGGAACACATTCAGACAGACGGAGGCAAGTATTATGGCATACACCGTCTTCGCGCCGAACGCGGGCCCGATGATGATCACCGAGATAATCAAAAGCACAGTATTTATCACAAAATAGGAATATCCCATCTTGAGACCGGTGGCATACTGGATGATGGCGCTTATACCGGAGACTCCGCCGCCGATAAGGTTGTTCGGAGTCAGGAATATCGCCCAGCCTACGGTATAGATGACTATACCAAGAGTGATGAGGAGATATTCCTTGACTCCTCTTAGGATTGTGGAAGAAGAAACCGCCATAGACTATTTCAAAACAAAGTTCACAATCTTGCCCGGAACGACGATAACCTTGACGACGTTCTGTCCGCCAACATACTTGGACGTCTGCTCCATCTCACGGATCTGTGCCTCTACCTCCTTAGGTGAAAGGGATTTAGGGAGATCCACGGTGAAGCGCATCTTGCCGTTGAAGGAAACCGGATATGTCACGTTGTCCTCAGCGGCGAGAGCGGCGTTGAACTCAGGGAAATGAGCGAATGTGATGCTCTCGTTGTGTCCAAGGGCCTCCCAAAGTTCCTCAGCGATGTGAGGGGTGAACGGAGAGAGCATAACTGTCAGCGGCTCAAGGATCTCACGCTTGTGGCACTTGAGACCGGACAGTTCATTCAGGGCGATCATAAACGCGCTGACCGTCGTGTTGTAGGAGAAGTGCTCGATGTCGTCCTGCTCCTTGGTGATCAGCTTATGGAGGACCTTCAGCTCGGCCGGAGTGGCCTTCTCGTCGGTCACGATGAAGTTGTCACCATCGTAGAAGAGCCTCCAGAACTTGCGCAGGAATCTGTTCACGCCATCGATACCCTTTGTGTCCCAAGGCTTTGACTGCTCAAGAGGTCCGAGGAACATCTCGTAGAGACGGAGGGTGTCGGCACCGTAGTCGTCACAGATCTTGTCCGGATTGACAACGTTGTACATCGACTTGCTCATCTTCTCCACGGCCCATCCGCAGACATATTCACCGTTCTCAAGGATGAACTCCGCGTCGGCGAACTCAGGTCTCCATTTCTTGAAGGCTTCAAGGTCGAGCTTGTCGTTGCGGACGATGTTGATGTCCACGTGGATCTCGGTGGTCTCGTACTGGTCCTTCAGACCAAGTGAGACGAACGTGTTGGTGCCCACGATCCTGTAAACGAAGTTGGAGCGTCCCTGGATCATACCCTGGTTGACCAGCTTGCGGAACGGCTCGTCCTCGCAGACATAACCAAGGTCAAAGAGGAACTTGTCCCAGAAGCGGGAATATATAAGGTGTCCCGTAGCGTGCTCTGTACCACCGATGTACAGATCCACATCACGCCAATATTCATCAACCTTCCTATCGACGAGAGCCTCGTTGTTGTGAGGATCCATATAGCGGAGGTAGTAGGCGCTTGATCCGGCGAAGCCCGGCATCGTGCTGGTTTCCAGAGGATAACCCTCGTAGGTCCAGTCCTTCGCCCTCGCGAGAGGCGGCTCACCGTTCTCGGTAGGTTTGAACTCCGTGATCTCAGGCAGCTGGAGAGGCAGTTTCTCGAACGGAACCGGAGTCGGGATGCCGTCCTTGTAGTAGATCGGGAACGGCTCGCCCCAGTACCTCTGGCGGCTGAAAATCGCGTCACGGAGACGGTAGTTGACCTTCCTGTGACCGATTCCGTGCTTCTCAACGTAGTCGATGGCGGCTGGAATGGCCTCCTTGACATCCAATCCGTTAAGGAATCCGGAGTTGATCATCTTGCCTTCCTTCGCGTCGAAGCTTTCATCGCTGACATCGCAGCCCTCGATCAGAGGGATGATCGGCAGACCGAACTTCTTGGCGAACGCATAGTCGCGGCTGTCGTGGGCAGGAACGGCCATAATGGCGCCTGTGCCATAACCCGCAAGGACATATTCAGAGATCCAGATCGGAACTTTGTCGCCGGTCATCGGGTTCACTCCATAAGAGCCGCTGAACACGCCGGTGACGGTCTTGGTCTGGGCTATCCTTTCGCGCTCGGTCTTCTTTTTCACAGCGGCAAGATATTCATCCACAGCCTCTTTCTGATCCGGAGCGGTCAGAAGCGGCACGAGGTCGCTCTCTGGCGCAAGCACCATAAAGGTCACTCCGAACATCGTGTCCGCGCGAGTCGTGAATATGGTCACATCGTGCTCTGTCTCACCGTTGTAGCACTTGAACACAGCCTCGCAGCCGTTGGACTTTCCGATCCAGTTGCGCTGCATCTCCTTGAGGGAGTCGGTCCAGTCTATCTTGTCCAGACCTTCGAGAAGCCTTCCGGCATAAGCCGAAACCCTGAGCTGCCACTGCTTCATCTTCTTCTGCTCCACAGGGAAGCCTCCGCGGACTGAAAGGCCATCCTTCACCTCGTCGTTGGCGAGCACAGTTCCAAGTCCGGCACACCAGTTCACCGCCGTCTCTCCCTGATAGGCGATGCGGTAGTTCATCAGCGCGTCCGACTTCTCTTTTTCGGAATATGCCTGCCACTGCTCCGCCGTGAACGGTTCGTGCTCCGTGCAGGCGGCGTTTACGGCAGTGCTTCCGCCTTTCTCGAACGCGGCTATCAAATCCTCGATCGGACGAGCCTTCTGAGCGTCATTGTCGTACCAAGAGCCGAACATCTTCAGGAAAGCCCACTGGGTCCACTTGTAGTAGGCCGGATCGCAGGTGCGAAGCTCACGGCTCCAATCGTAGGAGAAACCGATCCTGTCCATCTGCTGACGGTAACGGTTGATGTTGTTGACCGTCGTCACCTCCGGATGCTGCCCGGTCTGAATGGCGTACTGCTCGGCAGGAAGGCCGAAAGCGTCGTACCCCATCGGGTGAAGCACATTGAAGCCCTTGAGTCTCTTGTAGCGGGAATATATGTCGCTGGCGATGTAGCCCAGCGGATGGCCGACGTGCAGACCTGCTCCGGACGGATAAGGGAACATATCCAGAACATAGAACTTCGGCTTGGAAGGATCCTCCTTCGCCTTGAAAGTGCCGTTCTGGGCCCAGTAGGCCTGCCACTTTTTCTCAATTTTCCTGAAATCGTAGTCCATTTTATTACTGTTGTTTATTAATTATCGTGTCTTTTCAGTCCGAAACTGCCTTTCTTCTCAAGCCGGAACTCGACGTAGAGCGACATTCTGGACTTCACTTTCTTGCCACGCAGCCAACCAGGCTTCCAGTCCGGAGACGCGCTGATGATCCGCACGGCTTCCTCGTCAAGAAGCGGATCAACACCCTTGAGCACCTTGACATCACGGACCTTGCCCTTCTCATCGATCACAAAATCCACAAGCACACGGCCCTGTATTCCGTTCTTGACGGCCTCCTTAGGGTATTTCATATAGGTATATACCCATTTCTCAAGGAAGACCCTCGGGTCACGGCTGCCAAGGAATGACGGTCTGTAGTCGCAATCATAATACGGCACAACGGCATCATCACCCTTGTTCGCGCTCGTCAATCCCGACAGATCCGAAGGGTTGAATATCGGCTTGGGACCGTTGATGAGAGCCACTGAATAGTTATAGACATATTCAAGTTCCCTCTCCATCGTGTCGTAGTCGATTATTGATTGCGTGTCACGTTCGGTGCCATATTCAGGATAATGTCCTGTGGTGAAGAGGATTGAAGGGATCTCCTTGTCGTAGAAAGCCCTGTGGTCGGAAGGGTAAGGCTCCTGCGCCGTGAGGGTCGGAAGGATCGGCTGAAGCTGCCCGGCCATCGACTTGACAACCTCGTTCATATCAGCGTTGGAGGAGGTGTAGGCGTAGAATCCGTCACCGCCGGTACCCACCATATCCAGGTTGATCATCGCGTCGATGTCAGCCACATCCGAGAACGCCCTGTTCAGGAAATACCACGAACCAGCGTAAGTCTGCCTGGAGGCACCGAACGCCACGAACAGCACCGACCGCCCCAGCAGCGGGCTGTTGGTCTGGAGCATCCGCGCCAGTTCCAGCATCATCGCAAGCCCCGAAGCGTTGCCGTTGGCTCCGTAATATGTCCGCTCGACAGTACGTCCGTCTATCGTCATCGTGTCCATGCCGAGATTGTCCATCCTCGCGCCGATCACTATGTATTTATTCCTCAGAGTCTTGTCCCCGCCTTGGATGAACGCGCAGACGTTGCGCGAAGTAAGCGTGTCGCCGTTTTCCTGACGGATGCCGAACACATCGCCGTCCTTTCCGGACAGCACGTCAACTCCATATTTCTTGAATATCCCGGTGACATATTCAGCGGTCATTCTCTCGCCTTCGGAGCCGGCCTTGCGCCCCTCCATAACGGCCGCCGAGATGGTCGATATGTGTTCCTTGAATGCCCGGATTGTCTCGCTGTCATTCAGATCGGCGTAGGACGCTCCGTTTTTGAATTGCGCGTTGACCGGGATCATCCCGATGAAGATGGCGCAGATGGCCGAAATGATCGTGATTTTTCCTTTCATCATTGTTTCCTTTCTAAAATCCACGCGCCGTTAGGGCAAAAATCCTGCCTTTGCAGTTCGCTCAGCGACTTCTTGGCTTGCTCCTCGTCATCTGTCGGGCACACCCCCACAGCCGTGCTGTTCCTGAAAGTGAGCAGCTCGCCCTTATACCCCTTCGCCGCTATCTCCTCGACATACCGCTCGGCATTCTCTTTGCTGGAGAACGAGCCCAGAATCACACAAAAACGATAGCGATGGTTGGCAAGACGCACAGAATCGGCGGCGGCAAGCGAGTCCGCCTCGGCCTTTCGGGCCCTCTCCAGCGAGTCCTGACGGATCCGCAGCGCCTCCTCTTCCTGACGAATGGCCTCAGCCTTAGCCTCAATCCATTCAGAGTCAGGTCTTCCGGCGAGCCTTCGGAAGAAGTCGCAGCCCGTCACCGCAGTGGCGACGAGTGTCATAACCGCTATTGTCAGAAACGCATTTTTCATAACTTACAAAGTTAGTCAAAATTCCACCCTAAGCAAAAATATAAAATTATAAGTATATTTGTAAATCAGATAAGCAAGAACATTATGGCAAGAGAGATCAAATTTTCCCTCGTTTACAGGGATATGTGGCAGTCGTCCGGCAAGTACGTTCCCCGCGTGGACCAACTTGTCGAGGTGGCACCGGCCATCATTGATATGGGCTGCTTCGACCGCGTCGAGACCAACGGCGGCGCGTTCGAGCAGGTGAACCTCCTTTTCGGCGAAAACCCTAACGTGGCCGTCCGCCGCTGGACCGCCCCTTTCCACAAGGCCGGCATCCAGACGCATATGCTTGAAAGAGGCCTCAACGCCCTCAGAATGAACCCGGTTCCGGCCGATGTCAGGGAACTGATGTTCAAAGTCAAGAAAAAGCAGGGCACCGACATCTCCCGCTCCTTCTGCGGCCTGAACGACCACAGAAACCTGCGCCGCTCCGTCGAGTTCGCCAAGAAAGGCGGAATGATCTCGCAGGTTGCCCTCTCCATCACCAACTCCCCTGTCCACACTGTTGAATATTACATGGGCATCGTCGACAAGGTTGTTGAATATGGCGCCGACGAGATCTGCCTCAAGGACATGGCGGGAATCGGCCGCCCTACCTTCCTCGGCCAGCTCACCAGGGACATCAAGAAGAAATACCCACACATTCTGGTACAGTACCACGGCCATTCGGGACCGGGATTCTCCCCTGCCTCGATGCTTGAGGTGGCCCGCGCCGGCGCTGATGTCCTGGACGTGGCCGTTGAGCCGCTCTCCTGGGGCAAGGTCCATCCGGACGTGATCACCATCAGGGAGATGCTGAAGGCCGACGGATTCCTTGTGAAGGATCTGAATATGGACGCCTACATGGAGGTGCGCCGCCTCACGCAGAAGTTTATCGACGACTTCCTCGGCTACTGGATCAACCCTTCCAACGCCAAGATGAGCTCGCTGCTCGTGGGCTGCGGACTTCCTGGCGGAATGATGGGCTCGATGATGGCCGACCTCAAGGGCTTCCAAGGCGCCATCAACGCCGCCGAAAGGGCTCACGGCCGTCCTGAGATCAGCCTCGACACCCTGATGGTCAAGCTGTTCCAGGAGGTTGAATATGTCTGGCCGCGTCTCGGATTCCCGCCACTTGTGACTCCGTTCAGCCAGTACACGAAGAACACCGCGCTGATGAACCTCCTGAACCTTCTGAACGGCAAGCCTCGCTGGACCACGATCGACAAGGACACCTGGAACATGATCCTCGGCAAGATGGGCCGCCTCCCTGGAGAGCTCGCTCCGGAGATCGTACAGCTCGCCAAGGAGAAAGGCATGGAGTTCTACACCGGCGACCCTCAGGAGATGTACCCGGACGAGCTTCCGAAATTCCGTCAGATGATGAAGGAAGAGGGCTGGGACGAAGGTCAGGACGAGGAGGAACTCTTCGAGTTCGCGATGCACGAGCGCCAGTACAGGGACTATCGGAGCGGCGTGGCCAAAGAGCGCTTCAACGCCGAGCTGGCCGACCTCAAGGCCAAGGCGAACGCCCCGATCGAGGTGGTGCGTCCTGTGGTCGAGATGCCGAAGTTCGATGTGGATGAATATGCCAGGCGCTACCCTCACGCCGTTCCTGTCCAGGCTCCGGCCAAGGGTCAGCTTCTCTGGCAGGTCGATGTGGAGGACGATTCAGTCGCTCCGATCGCCGGCACAGAGGTCAAGGCCGGAAAGGGCATAGGCTTCGTGCAGACATATTACGGAATGGAGGAACTGGTTCCCGCCGTTGACGGCCGCATAGTGGCCACCCTCGGCAAGCAGGGTGACAAGGTCGCCAAAGGTGAGATCGTCGCCTTTGTCGAAGGTGCCGCCGACGCCGCCGGTGCAGCGGATGATGCCGGTGCAGCCGGTTCCGCTGGCGCAGCCGGGGATGCAGGTGTAGCCGGTTCCGCTGACGCAGCCGGGGATACAGGTGTAGCCGGTTCCGCTGGCGCGGCCGGTGATACAGGTACAGCCGGTTCCGCTGGCTCAGCCGCCAAGTAATGAATATTCAAAAAGGATTGAAAGCTGTTTCTCCAGTCACTTCAGCAGACTCAGTGACCGGAGAAACTTTAATCGCTTCGACAAGTTCAGAGGCCGAAAAAGCGACTTGCCGTAACAACACCATTGTTTCGAGCGCTTCGGTGGTTGGCGGACTTTGTCAAACCGTAAGCCCTGAGGCCGAAAAAGCGACTTGCCGTAACAACACCATTGTTTCGGGCGCTTCGGTGGTTGGCGGACTTTGCCAAACCGTAAGCCCTGAGGCCGAAAATGTAGGCTCAACCATCGAAAGATTAAACACATACGAGTCGTTTCCAGACCGCAATCCAATTCCCGTTGAGCGGCATCCTTTCGAGCCATTCCTGCCGGCTAATGCCAAGGTGCTGATGCTGGGCAGTTTCCCGCCCCAATCCAAGCGCTGGAGCATAGATTTTTACTACCCGAATTTCATCAACGACATGTGGCGGATTATGGGTCTGATATTTTTCAACGACAAGAACCGTTTCGTGGACGTTGCCGCCAAGAAATTCAGACTGGATGACATAGTGGATTTCTGCACCGGAACCGGCATAGCGATGTACGACACCGCCACCGCCGTCCGCCGCCTGAAAGACAACGCCTCAGACAAGTTCCTGGAGGTAGTGACCCCGACCGACATCCCCGCCCTGTTAAGGCAGATCCCTCAGTGCCAAGCCATTGTAACCACCGGCGAGAAAGCCACCGACACCCTCTGCCAAACCTTCGGCACCTCCGCCCCCGCCACCGGTGAATATTCAGAATTTCATTTCGAAGGCCGCCCGATGCGCCTCTACCGTATGCCATCCTCCTCCCGAGCCTATCCCCTCCCCCTGGAACAGAAAGCCGCCGCCTACCGCCGCCTCTTCACCGCCCTCAACATGGTATAGCCAGTATAGCCAGCCCCTGTGCAGTTCCACGGCGTGTCCCAACGGTGCAGTTCCACGGTGCGTCACAACGGTGCAGTTCCACGGTGCGTCACAACGGTGATGTACTACGATGTGATCCCACACACCCACCTCAGGCAAGATTTTAATCCAATATCGTCACCCGAGAGTGCAGCACGGCACGCTTGAGCGACACTTCAGCGCTTCTTCGTCGCCCGAGAGTGCGGCACGACACGTTCAGGCAACACTTTCGTACATTTTCGTCGCCCGAGGGTGCAGTACGACACTTTCAGGCGACACTTCAGCCCATTTTCGTTGCCGAAAGGTGCAAGGCAGAATGACGTAAGGATGAAGGGGACTCTTCGGCAACGAAACCCACACTATTCGTCGCCCGAGAGTGCAGCACGACACGCTTGGGCAACACTGTCGCGCATTTTCGTCGCCCGAGAGTGCAGCACGACACTTTCAGGCGACACTTCAGCCCATTTTCGTTGCCGAAAGGTGTAGGGCAGAATGACGTAAGGATGAATGGGACTCTTCGGCAACGAAACCCATACTTTTCGTCGCCCAAGAGTAAAATACGGTACGCTTGGGTGACACTTCCGAGCATTTTCGTCGCCCGAGAGTGCAGCACGACACTTTCAGGCAACACTTCCGCGCCTTTTCGTCGCTCAAAGGTGCCGCACGGTACTCTTCGGCAACAAAATCCACACTTTCCGTCGCCTGGGGGGCTGGGCTACTTCTATCTTATGTCGTAGAGGTTGGAGTTGCCGGAGGGGTAGTACGGGAGAGAGGGGTCTTCGATCAGGGCATCCACGTTCAGCTTGTGACGGGCCATTACGTTGCGCTCAAGGAAGGACTTTTGGAGGTCGAGGGTGAAGTGCATGAATCCGGCGACGGAGTGGTTGTTGGACAGATAGCGGTAGGCACGGTAGTCAAAGCCGTTGCCGGAGAACACTTTGGCGATGGCATCCACGCCACAGAAGGAATAGCCGTCACTGTCGATCCGGGAATATGGCACGAGGTCGTCATCGGTGCCATGCAGCATCATTGTCGGGCAGGGATGTCTGCGGGCATATTCAATAGACCCTCCCTTGACCAGGATGGCTCCGGCGAAGGACATCACACCGGCATAGTTGAAGCCCTCCGGCAACACCGACGCGACGGGCGTTCCGTTACAGATCTCATATTCAGCCTGCAACGCGGTTATCGCGCCGGCGGAGGATCCAGCGACCACAAGGGCGGACGGATCTATGCCCAGATCATCCCGATGCTCGATCAGATAGGATGTCGCGCTGAACAGATCCTCAACCGCAAGGTTTATAGCCCTTTCCAACAGCACGACGAACTCCGAGGCAGTAACGCCCCTGACCCCCTTCAAGCCAAGGCGGTAGTCAATCGCCACCACCCCATAGCCATCATCAGTCAGATCCCTGAACCACTCCATGGCCGTCCCGTCACGCCTGTTGCCCTCCATGAACCCGCCTCCGAACACATAGAGGATCGTCGGCTTCCTGCGGCCGTCAATCTCCGTCACGCTCCCCTCCGCCGGAGAGTAGATGTCCATGAAAAGCGCCGAAGTGTCTTTCCGTGAATATTCCAAAGTCCAGCGCGGAGTCAATTCCCGCGCAGAGACCCACATCCCGGCGCCGAGCGGACACACGGACAGCATCAGCGCCATCAAAAAGGTTATTTTCCTCATATTCAATATTTTTATCATCAACGACAAGCACTTCCCTTTTTCCAACACCCACAATTGTCAGCACGGTGCCTTTAATCCTTTTTGCCACCGGTGGGGCGCAAACGGACGCCGGCCATAGCGCTACCTATATAATTCTCCATCAATAAGATGTATGTGCAGTATACCGGTGTACGCAACTTCCTTCTTCGCCTCCCTGGCCGTGAGAGACATCGTCTCCATCCAGACCAGTTCGAAAAAAAATCCAACATACCATCGGGAAGAATGAAACCGGGGTAGTGCACGTAGAGCTTTGCTTGTGCAGAGTTCTTATCCATGACTACAAAGGTACTTCCTTTCACGGAATCTACCTTAGTAACCTTCAAAAATAAGCTGCATCATCTTAAGGAATCTTTTCGGTCTATATCTCATCAGTCATGTGTCACCGGCACACTCCTTCTTCGAAAAAAGATCTATCCTCGAAAGTATTCTCTTAATCTGAGGCAACTTATTATTTTCATGTTCCTCCATGGATGGTTTTTTATATCATATCAGACACAGATATTTGCATGTGACCCGTCAAGGATCAATTGGACGGCGACGGGAGCGTTTCCGGGAGGTTTCGCAGACGATGATGATGAATACTCGGCGGAAGGCTTGACGGGAAGGGTGGCGAGGTCGTCAGCAGTGACGCCACGGAAGCAGGACGGCGACGGGCAGAGGGGCGCTAATCGCTGAGGCCGAAGAGATCGACTTCGACTATGTATTGCGCGCAACCTTCGGCTTTCGGGTCGGTGAACTGAGACTCGAACTTCTCAAGGTTGAGGTCCAGAGACAACCTTCGGGAACTTTCCGGCGGAGTAATCGTCCAGTAATGCACATTCAGCGGATTTCCGGGAGCCCAGTTGGCCCTGTCATAAAGATAGGTCCCGGCCTGAGGGTAGTTGTCCTTGTTGCTGTAGAAGATTCTTCCGGTCTTTTTCTGGGTGACTCCGTTGATCACGATGGTGTACGTGTTCTCATCGAACTCGGCAGCGTTTCTTGTCACGTAACCCGTTCTTTCTATGAATCTTCCCTGATCGTGACCATGGCCGCTCACGGCCACTTTCATCAACAGGGATTTGACTTCCTGCGGCAGGGTGAACTCCCTTTTGCCCAATCTGGAAGCGTCCTCGATGTCATGACCCTTCACGCCGTAGGACCAGCCCCTGTAGCCGGAATTGCCGTCACGGCTGGAATCGTAGACCTTGGATGTCCACACGACTTTTTTCGACGGCTTGCCTTCGTAGAGATTGAAGTCCAGCCTGACGGCGTGGCTTCTTGTCGGGGTCGCGTCGAACCCGCCGTAGTACAGCCTGAACTCCGTGTCCCCGGAGAGCATGAAGGAATATTCAGAGACATCTATCCAGAAGGTCTTGCTCCAACTGCTGTTGAACGCGTTTCCGTATTGGGTGAACGCCCTTGTAAGTTCGTACCACTGACCGTCTGTCTTGTTGCGCACAAAAAGCATGGTTGTGTTGTCGTAGGAAGCAGGTCCCTCGAAGAAACTTGTCATAGTATAGGCGATGATGACCCTTTCATATTCCTTGTCCTTCGGGAATATAAGGTTGAAGGAGAAGTCCTGTTCCTCGCCCCAGCCGAAGAAATGCAGCTTCAATTTGTCACTGCTGACCTTGGCGGAAGGCGTTTTCCCCGTCATGGGGTCGGACTTGTGGAACGGCTTCCTGTCTTCCCTGACAGCAATGTTGTCGGGGTCAAGAGGAACCGGAGGCTCAATCTTGTCTTTTCGGCAGCCTGAAAACATTGTGACGCACCCGGCTAAAACAACGCAGGCAACGGTGATTCGATTCATCATAATCATGTCTGTATAAGTTTTATCCATCGACTCCTAAATTAAAACAATTTAAAATAAAATCAAAATAAATGTCGCACTGACGGATCGCTGTTCCCTCCGCGCCCTGCGGCGACGTTTTGAGGGGTTTGTGTCGCCGGAGAGGGATCAGAGGAGGCCTCCGGCGACGTTTTGAGGGGTATTCGTTGCCGGAGATGGATAAAAGGAGATCTGCGGCAACGTTTTGAGGGTTATTGTTGCTGGAGAGGGATAAAAGGAGCCCTCCGGCAACGTTTTGAGGGTTATTTGTCGCCGGAGAGGGATCAGAGGAGGCCTCCGGCGACGTTTTGAGGGATATTCGTTTCCGGAGAGGAAGGTGCGGAGGGGAACGGCGGCATTATTGAGCGGTTTTGCCGCCGTCGAGGTTAAAAAGAAGGGTGGCAGGAGCGTTTTTGAGAGCCTTTTGTCGCCGTGGAGGGCATTCGATTGAAAATCAGACAGTAAAAATAACCTTGTCCTATCGCTTCGAGGTAGGAGAAGGTTCGTTGATTTCGCTCATTATTAAGACCTTAGACTCCGCGGACACTCGGCGGAAGGCTTGTCTGAGGCTTGAAGAGGAAAGCGGCGGTGGCAGTGACTCCACGGCCACTCGGCGGAAGGCTTGAAGAGGAGGGCGGCGGAGGCGGTGACTCCGCGGACACTCGGCTACTCGGCTACTCGGCTACTCGGCCACTCGGCTACTCGGAGGAAGGCTTGAAGAGGAGGGCGGCGAGGTCGTCAGCGGTGGCGCCACGGAAATAGGAGGCGACGGGCTGGGACGCAAGGAAGGCCTTTATGTCAGCGGGATCGTAGCGGAGGCCGATCATCTTGACGGACAACTCTTCGGCGGGGGTGTCGAAAAGGAAATCGCCGGTGAAATCGAGGCGGTCGATGAGGCCGTGGTCTATGCGAAGATTGGCTTCGACGTTGCCGCAGGCCAGCTTGGCCTTGCAGCGGAAATCGGCTTCGTGGGAGTGACCATAGATGAAATCCCAGGTGGAGAACTTCTCGTCGGCTTGCTTCCGGACCTCGGCGATCTGCTCGGCGGAAAGGGGCATCTGGCCGTCACCTGCTGAAAGAATCTCCTGAAGCTTGGCCTGGAGCTCATCCAAGGAACTGAATTGAGGAAGATATTCCTTCAGGTTGGCCACACGGCTCTTGACCGAGGATATTCCCTTGGCCTGCATCTTCGAGGTCGGAGTGTCGAGCACCTTGATAAGAGTGTCAAGGTCAACGTCATACATCAGCGTGCCGTGGATGATCTCCTGATTGTGGGAGACGCGGCGGGCGTAGCCTGAAACCTTTCTTCCTTCCACGAATATGTCGTTGCGGCCTGTCAGCTCGGCTGGTACGCCAAGACTGCGCAGAGCGTCCACCATCGGCTGAGGGGACGGGTTCCTGCCGATGATCGTGTAGTTCATGTTCTGGAGATCGTGATAGACGGCCCCGCCACCGGTCACCCGGCGGGCCAGCGTGATGCCGTGCGAATTGAGATAGTCCAGATTCACCTCGCTGTAGGCGTTCTGGTTCAGGCCGATGATCACGGACGGACGGTTCCTCCAGAGGAAGAAATAAGGTTCTTCGGACTGGATGTTCTCAAGGCAATATTCATCAAACGCAAGGTTGAAATACGGGTCGGTGGAGTTATTTATCAGATACTTCATATTCGATTACAGGTAGGATATATTTCTTGATTTCGGGGTAATTGGGCAGGTGGGTTCCAGGGTAGGAACGCGACCGACCTGGATAATAAGCCTCAAACTCGTCCTTGCAGTTGACCATCTCGTCACGGTCGGCGAACATGCCAGTTGTCAGGGCAATCTCCTTAGGTGAAAGCCCGTCAAACTCAGTGGCTTCCAAACGAGCATATTCATCGCATAGAGCATCGGTGACGGTGAACGTCAAGGCTCCGTCGCGGCGCGGGGAAAGATATTCACGCTCCCCTATCATCGTGCGCAGGAGACGGGAGATGTGGAAGTCAGGGTTGACGAGGATCTTGCGGTGGCCACGGAGTTTCTGTGCCCAGAATCCGCCAAGGGACAGGCCGACGATGAGGTCGGGACGCTCGTCCCGGCATATTCCTTCAAGAAGGTTCAAAGCCTCGCCGGGTTCGATGGGCACGTCCGGAGCGATGACTTCGCTGCCCTTCAGAAGAATCCGCAGGGAGGAGGCCATCTTGTAGGCACCGGAAGACGCAAGCCCGTGAATGAAAAGGACTTTCATCGGAATTGTCAGTCCTTGTGGCTCTCAAGGATCAGGTCGCCAAGCTCCTTGAGGTCGCGGACGATGAAATCCGCCGGGTAGTGCTCGGGATGAGGGTTCGTGCGGGCGTCCTCGGCCACTTTCAAGGCAGTCTCAAGCGTGGTCTCGCCGGAAAGCACGAGCACGCTGACGGCTCCGGCGTTGTGGCCCATAGCGATGTCCGTGTAGATTCTGTCTCCGACCATCGCTATCTCGTCGGCCTGCAGACCGTTACGGTCACGGATTCCGTCAAGCATCGTAGGATCCGGTTTGCCCATCACCTTGTCCGGTCTTCTGCCTGAAGCCGCCTCGATGCACTTCTGAAGCGAGCCACAGTCCACAAGGATGGTTCTGGCATCTGTCGGGCAGACCCAATCCGGGTTCGTCGCCATATACGGAATGCCTTGCTTGGCCCACCAGGTGGCGCGGCAGAGGCGTGAATATACAAGCGTGGTGTCGAAGGCCACAATCAGCATGTCCGGAACGTCATCAGGATCGTCGGTGCAGGAGATGAACCCGGCCTTCTCGAACTGGCCGATCATACTCGGAGTTCCCAACATAAAGAGTTTCTTAACATTAGGGAAATTTTTCTTGATATAATCAATCGTGGCGATAGGGGTCGTGTACATATTCCCTTCATCGGCGGGAATCCCCATTCCGGCGAGTTTCTTGAGGTAATCCTCCACCGACTTCGTCGGATTGTTCGTCAAGAATGAATATCCCACCCCGTTCCTTTTCATTGTGTCGAGCACCTCGACGGTGAAAGGGAAAATGTTGTTCTCCATGTAGATGGTGCCGTCCATATCCAGGGCCAGATGCTTGATCCGGCGAAGCTTGGCTTTCTGCTCTGCTGTGAGAGACTTGTTATAGTTTTCTGTCATATTCATATTTCTTTAATTAATTACTTCTATGTTTTGTCGCTTCGGCAGGCTCAGCGACCGTCCGATATATTCACATCTTACAAAAATAACAATTTCTTCATTAAGAATGCCGTTTTTTGTATCTTTGTGTCCCCCGTTTTAAAACGCTAAAAGAATGGATCAATCAGTAAAGAAAAAGTACAACTACTGGCAGTGGAGAACCCTCATCATCCTGATGATCGGGTACGCCCTTTTCTATTTTGTAAGGAAGAACTTCAGCATCACGATGCCGGCCCTTGAGGCCGAGCTGGGTATCAGCAAGGTCAAGCTCGGTCTTTTCCTGACCCTGCACGGCATCATCTACGGCCTCTCAAGGTTCATCAACGGCTTCATCGCCGACCGTGTCAGCCGCAAGAAGATGATGGCCACGGGACTTTTCCTCTCCGCGCTCGTGAATATATTCATAGGACTCAGCCCTGAGATGAACGGCCTGTTCAACTTTATGGACGGCGAGGGCAAGGCCACTATGGGAATGGTCGCGTTCATCGGAAGCCTTTGGCTCATAAACGGTTACACCCAGGGAATGGGGTTCCCTCCATGCGGTAGCCTTATGGCCCATTGGATCAAGCCTTCGGAGCTTGCCACCAAGCAGGCCATCTGGAACAGCTCGCACTCCATCGGAGCCAGCCTCGTGGCATTCCTTTGCGGAACCTTCATTCTGAACCACTTCTCATATTCAGCGTGGCAATGGTGCTTCTTCGTCCCGGCACTCCTCGCAATAGCCGGTGCCGTTCTGGTTCTCTTCGGCCTCAAGGACACCCCTGCTTCAGTAGGGCTGCCTGATCCTGAGGAGATTGACGACAACGCTCCAGTCAAGGAAGTCGTCACAGAGCCTAAGGAGTTCACCGATTTCGCTTACAAGAGATTCGTCAAGGAGATGGTGTTCAAGAACCCTATCGTCTGGATCCTCGCAACATCCAACTTCTTCATCTACATCATCCGCTTCACCATCCTGGACTGGGGCGCGACATTCCTCACCCAGGACAGAGGCCTGAGCATCCAGACCGCCTCGACGGTGGTGGGCATCACTGAAGTGCTCGGCATCGTGGGAACACTTCTCGCCGGCTGGGCGACCGACAAGTTCTTCGGCAGCAAGGCCCACAGAACCTGTCTCATCGGCCTGGCCAGCGCCACAGCCTGCTTCATCCTCTTCTGGCTCACCCCTAAGGAGATGGGCGGTCTTTCAGTGGCCCTGATCATCATGGCCAGCTTCTTCATCTACATGCCTCAGGCTCTTATAGGAATATGCCTGTCCAACCAGGCCACGAAGCGTGTCGCCTCCTCCGCCAACGGCATGGCCGGCATCCTCGGCTACGCCAGCACAGCGATCTCCGGTCTGGTCTTCGGAGCCCTTGCCGACAAATTCGGCTGGAACTCCGTCTTCGAGGTAGCCATAGCCCTGGGCATCGTCGGCGTGATCCTCTTCGCCATCATCTGGAAAGCCCCAGCCGACGGCTACGCCAAAGCCGACAAGCTCCTTGAGCAGGTCAAGGCCGACTACGAGGCGCTGGGCAAATAGCGAATTCCTTTTCTATGAATATTACAACGGCTGACCGTTTCCGGTCAGTCGTTTTTCATTCAGAGTGTCAGCAGAGACTCTACACCGTGGCCTGCTCCCAATATAGCCGTTGCCAATCCTAAGTTATCCCTCACATTTTGCAAAACACCTTCAGGGCGATCGGCCACAGAACCGTCCACAGGCCACTTTGTCATGAATATCTCGCCCCCGATCGCACGACTTTTTCAGGCATAACGTCATTCTACACTGTTCTGTGGCACATTACTCTGAAAGCGATTTGTAAAAAACAATATTCCTCACGTGCCTCAAACACGCCACCTCCCGGCCAACCCCAAGTTATCCCTCACATTTTGCAAAACACCTTCAGGGCGATCGGCCACAGAACCGCCCACAGGCCACTTTGTCATGAATATCTCGCCCCCGATCGCACGACTTTTTCAAGCTTATCGTCATTCTACACTGTTCTGTGGCACATTACTCTGAAAGCGATTTGTAAAATAACAGAATTCCTCACGTGCCTCAAACACGCCACCTCCTGGCCAACCCAAGTTTTCCTTTCAAAATCGCCTTGTCCGGTTAATCCCCACCCTCACCGGACAAAACTCATATCGTTGCCGGTTTTGTCCGGTGATTCAAGTGTTTCCACGGGCAAACTCATATTGTTGCCGGTTTTGTCCGGCGATACAAGTGCTTCCCCAGACAAACCTCGGCCAATCGCCAAACCAAATCGCAGCTCGCAGAACTGCCAGAAGCGACTTGAATATACAAACGCGATGGGAGCCTCCTATCTCTTCCTCTTGAAATAAGCGGTGGTCTTGACAACTAAACAGATAAGAAACAGAAATTTCTGTTTCTTATCCAAAAGAAAAGTGCCATAAGAAAATATTGCTCCAAGTTTTTCTGTTTTTGAATTTGACACTGATGGATTTTATCTATTATTGCAAACCGAACCACAAAAGAGTCAAACTATGGAACAATCAAAAAACGAGCTGAGGACACCTGCAGAACATAAAGACGAAATAATACTCTACCAGCCGGATGATCTGGTCAGGCTTGAAGTACGGCTGGAAGGTGAGACTGTGTGGCTAACACAGGAGCAGATAGCTTATCTGTTTGGTACTAAACGCCCTGCCATCACCAAGCATCTGAACAACATCTACAAAAGCGGAGAATTGGACAGAAGTAACACGTGTTCCATTTTGGAACATATGGCCAACGATGGCCGTCAACGCTACACAACCCAGTATTATAACCTTGATGCCATTCTTTCCGTCGGGTATCGGGTTAACAGCAAAAATGCCACATTGTTCAGAAAGTGGGCGAACCAAGTATTGAAGGAATACCTATTGAAAGGTCATGCCATCAACCAACGCTTGAATGACATAGAGACACGCCTTGGCAGCAAATTGATGCGGCACGAGCAGAGACTGGACAAGATGGATCAGAAAATAGATTTCTTTGTGCGGACTTCCCTGCCACCTGTCGAAGGAATCTTCTTTGACGGACAGATTTCCGATGCCTACGTCTTCGCGTCGGATTTAATCAAGTCCGCTTGAGCTAACCCTTTTTGAACAGTGACTTCAGATCCATTATGAAGAAATCGTCCAGAGGCAGGGCATGGGGGCCAACAATGAATGCGGCAGTGACTTTATCCGCAAATTGTTCTTTGAATTTTTCAAAACCTATGGTCTTGTCAACGCTGCCACTTTTGACCTCTATGGCAACCAGTGCCTGCCCTTTTCTCAGAACATAATCGCACTCCTGCCTTCTTTCATTTCTCCAATAAAACAACTCATAGTCATCGGTCATCGCCCTGTTGGCCAAATGCGCACCGACCGCCGACTCAACCAGACGTCCCCACTCTGCCGGATCCACACGTGCTTCGTCAAAAGAGAATGTTCCGAACCTGTTGCGGAACGCATTGTTGAACACCTGCATTTTGGGGACAGACTGTTTCTCTTTTACTCTCGATGGAGAGTAGTTCTGAAGAGGTTGTACTATCATCGACTTGTTGAGTATGTCAAGATAATTTTTGATTGTCGGAACGGTACCGCTGTTCATCGTTCCTTGCATCTTTGTAAGAGACAATTCCTTGGCAGATTCAATGCAGGCGAGTTCAAACACTTGCCTTAGAAGAGCCGGATTACGGATCTCTTCTATCTCAAGAATATCCCGTGTCAGAATCGGCGATATTATGGAATCCTCCATAAGGTTACGCCACCTATCTTCATCTTGAATATCAGGTGCAAGTCCCGGAAATCCACCGAAGTAAACATATTCATCCATCGAAAAACCAAAGGCCTCGTGCATTTCCTGCCAATCCCAATAGCCCATTTTTATGGTCTCAAAGCGCCCCTCAAGGGATTCTTCAAGTCCTTTCTGCAACAGAAGGCGGGAAGAACCGAGTAAAATCACCTTCAGATTACGGTGACTTCTGGAATCCTCGTCCCATTCCTTCTTAACCTGCTCGCTCCAACCTCTGATTTTCTGGACTTCATCAATGATCAGGATATGTTCTTGCTCAGAATGAATATCCATCCGCATACGCACCTGCTGCCATTTGTTTGGTATCCACGAAGAGTCAAAACGATTGACACCATCCGCAGCGAAAAAATCAAACGGAACCGAAATCCCTTCCGTAAACTGTCCGACCAATGTGGATTTTCCGACCTGACGCGGCCCCATTACTATCTGCATTCTACGCCGTGGCTCAGCCATTCGTGATTTAAGAATATTCAGATGTCGCCTTTGGTACATAGTAATTTTGTTAATTGTGTTTTACAAATTTATAAAATATATTTTACAAAATCGCAAAGTTTAAGATAATTAATTGACATCAAACTATCTACCGCACAGAAACAACCATATAAAAACATCCCGAGCAGTTCGGGCGCTTCGGCAAGATCGAAAAACTCATTTCGCAGCTGGTTTGTCCGGTAAATTCCCACTTACACCGGACAAATAACTATCCTATAGCTTGTCCAGAACCTTGGCCACAGAACTTTCAGATCGCCAAACCCGTCTAAGTGATCGCCACCAATAGCGGTCACGAACAAAAACGTGATATTTGGATATCTTTGGCAGCCCCACAAGTGTAATGAATTGATTTCCCGCAAACAAGGCTCTTCCCTATGGTTGATTTCTGCTGAAGGTGAATGCGTATGTCACGTTCTACGAACAACTTGTCCGCCACTCGCTGATACTGAGCCAGTGGGTGGCAATATGTTGCCTATTAGTTGTTTAACGCATTCCCTTTAGCTGAATCAAGCCAAAGGGAATACGTTAGGATATTCATTGACAATTGATTATGAAACACGTGGTTCGACACTTTGCGTACGAAGAGTTATGACGGACAAGAGACTCGGGCACTACCGTGTTGGCATTTTCAGGCTGGCTCTTGTGGTTGATCTTGATCCGGGACTCGGAGTTCCCGGAACACTCGTAAGTAATCCGGAGCCATACTAATGAAAATTTCCGTTCTGACATCCGATGATGGCTCTGTATGGTAGAACAGCAAGAGTTCAGATGGCAGACAATCCTTCTGGTTACCTAATTCATCTTTAGTCTTGAGTTTTCCTCCATTGAGTACCGGGGCAAATGACTTTCTCATATCACTGTTAAGGTTTGGATCCTTCAACAAATCAAATTTAAAATACAACACAACAGCATCATTACACCATTTGATCTGGACAAGCCTTACTGGAATCGAGGAAGTTCTAGTATATTGTCTAAAGGTATTGAACAGTGACTCCGCTGCAGCCGTTGCCTCATTCCAGAGAGGAAAGAAAGTCACCTGCCCGTCATCTTCCACCTGATATAATTCATCAGAATGAAGAAACGCTGCCACCACCCTTTCATTCAAATCTCTCAATTCCTTTGCATAACTTTCAACATTTTCCTGCTCTTCCAAGGCATGGAGGACCTCGACTCTTCTTTCCTCAATCTTCATTTGAGCAGAGAATTGGGTCTTGAGAGTTTTAGTGAACTTTGAAATGTCAATACTATCACGACCCGCTCCCATATATGCACTGATAAAAATCTCAGATTCCCATGGATTAAAATCATGATTAGTGAATGCAGCCATACGATTATAGTATCTAAAGTACTGACTTTTCAATATTTGCGCTACATTGATACCCGAAAATTTAAGCATAAGCTTATTACTGCCAAGATCCTTTTCAAATGAAAATCCATATTTAGTAGCAACAGCCAACATTGTTTCCCTGCTGATTTCACCATCCTCCACTCTCTTCATTGTCTCTTCAGAGAACATCTCAAAATTTGGCTTCATCTCCAATAAATCACACGCTTTCTTGCAAGGAATGTACTCCGGATCGTTCTCATTAAAATTAATCGAACCGGCCTTGTTATCTTTCACTTCTATGATCACGTCATCTTTCTTAAGGATCATCGAACCGTTATTGAAAGTGATGGCATATTCAATGGTCTCGACACTTCCATCTTTCCAAAATTCGGTACTGAAGTAGAATTTTGCGTCGATGGTAGGACAGATTCTTACATAGCCAACCTCATAAGTGTATTCTTCCTTCTCACTTTTTCGGAACGCCAACAGACGGTTCATCCCATAAGGCCAAATATCTTTGATCGTCTCCATAGCCTGCGCCTTAAGTATTCCGGGATATACACGAACGACATTCGGTCTGATTTTTTTCACGAGCATCTTCGCCTTGGCAGGAGAGGCCCCGGTTTTAGCGACATACAAGTCATACGCAGCCGCCAGCCTTCCATCCAAAACAGCACGAAGGAAATCCGGATCAAATGTCTTCCATTGGCCAGCCTCAGTTTCAACCTCCGCAACCATTTGCTTATAATCCGCCACCGCCTGCGTGGCTTTCTCTTTAATGGACACCACAGCATCCACTCCTTTCTTGAATAAATCTTTCAGTCCCATATTGATTACTGATAAAATCGTTAATTGGTAAATACCTCTTTTCTAATAAGTCACAGCATATTTTCCCAAATCAAACCCATATTGTCCAAAGGTGGAATCGACAAGGCGAAAATCGACCTTCTCTTGAAGACAGGCAGCTATTTCCACAATTACTTGATAAGTGTGTACAATTTCCCTTGGCATCAACATTGGAATATGCCTTAAGTAGTCTTGCTTTGTATATGGATAACCAGGCGATGAAGCCAACTCGAAATCCAACAATTCAAGCGCCCAAGTATAATTCTGAATACTGATGGCGTTATGCAGCACCTTGTTGTCGTGCATAAGTCTTAAATTACGGACGAGGATTTCAGCCGCGGCCATATAATATTGGCCTGATTCAGGAATATTCCCATTTGGGAAACGCCAACGCTTCACCTCACACATAATTTGCTCTTTTGTCATAACAGCGGCATCCGCTATACGGTACGGACACTCAACTGAATACTGAAGCAACACTGGATTAATCCTCTCGTCTGTGCCTAATTGGATGAGTTGTTCATCCAATTTGATAACATACTCCATCTTATTCGTTTTTATGCCAAGCCTCTCAACATCCTTACAAACAAGAAAATCACGACGTGCGTCTTCCTCCAAAAGGAGTCCCCAAATATCCGGGCCCAACTCCCCTGTATTCAACAATGGATATTTGCTGAAACTCAATCCGTTCCCTTTACTGACAACGAACCTTGCGGAATCCTTACCGACCACATAACTGCGTCCGTGCTGCGGACCGACCAGAAACATACGTGAATTGCCGTTTTCTGACCTAAGGTAAGGGTATATTGTTTTATACTCACCAGAATCCAACATAATCTCGTATCTACAAGTTTTAGCCTTATACTTCAGCATTCTGTGTGATTGATGTCGCTGTTCCTCCTGTTATCGAATTATTTACAAAAAGTACTTTTTCATCCAAGTTCACGTTCAGATCATCTCGATTCTGAACATCATTCCAAGCCTTTTTTATATCTTCAAGAAAGTCTCTACACCCTATGACACCGTTTGACAAATCATTCTTGTCCGGGGCGAGACTCAAAGTCACGTTGTTTGTAAGTGACAAACTGTGAGCCATACCACAGCGCAACTCATATAGGTAGTTAGTTCTTTCATGATTGAACTGTCTATAAGGAGACAACGCATCAATATCATTTATTGCTTCGACAAAGGCTCGTTTGCTCTTTCCCTTTTCATTAGTTTCTCCCAACAACATCTTTCCCAACATCTCAACAGCAACAAGAAGCACTAAAAATGTATGGTAAGGTTTTGTATCCACAAGTTCTTCCGAGTCCTTGATCACATACTGTTCAAAGAATTCTCGTCTGGTCAGTTCCCGAGTATTATTTATTGTTGACATATGATTCCTCAATTAATTATATTTCAAAGGGTAAAATGCCTGGATAGGCTCCAGGCCGGCCTTAGCGGACTAGCTCTGCCGCCACATAATGCCACAGACTCCCTCAGAGATCTGAGAGCAATGTCCCATTCTGGTCACTGATGTAGAAAGAGTAATCTTTAACATAGCTTTAAGAATTAATAGTTATAGCCGTTTTACTGAGCATCGGCCTTTCGCTCGTTATTTGTCATCCGCCTTATAGATCCGATTTCCGGATCTGGCATATTCTTAATTGCCTCATCTATTGTCCTACCTTTCAAAGGATCATCACCTTTCATCAATTTACGGGCAAGGTTGCACCTAACTTTTGCCAAGAAACAATTATTCTCTCCAGCAAACAAAGGAGTTCTATGCTCTGAGAAATTCACCCCTGGGCAAAGATTACAGTAAGAGCAGTAATCGTGTCGGGCGCAATCCTTGTATTTTTCAAGAGTACAAGACAGCCACCATTTACGATTTTTAGACTTAAGGATATCGAAAACTGAACAATTCTTTACGTTCCCGAAAGAATAATGGAATGTGCAACAAGGTATGATGTCGCCATCTGGAGTCAAACATACACTATGCTTTCCAGCTCCGCACGCATTATCTGAAAGATGGCGTTCCGCTCCGTGAAAATACCTGGATTCCGGTCCTACATAAAGAGGCACATTCCTATCTCGTAAAATAACATCAAATTCACGTTCCGACAACCGAAGGTAATTGCTCACACACTTATCTCCTTCAATGGAATCAGTCAGGTTGACTTCAATCTGCGGAACCGCATTATATTTCTTTGCAATAGTGACAACGGTCCTATATGTCTTGACATTCAGACGCATCACACAACACTTAAGGTTCAAAGGAACACCTAATCTGCACAGCCGTTCCATAACCATCTCCGACTTGCGCAAAGAGCCATTGATTCTGGTTATTTTATCATGAACTTGAGATTCCGCACTATAGATTGAGACTCCGACAAGCCTAGGATAATACCCTGCCAGACGTGCCTCGCTTCCGACAAGCCGCTGTCCATTTGTGAATATATCAAAGGCGATTCCCTTAAATCGCAAATAATCAATAACATCCCAAACACAAGGTTTTGAGAAAGGATCGCCACCGGAAAGGCATACCTTTACCAAACCTTGTTCATATAATTCATCTATCACTCGTTTATAATCTTCCAAACCAAGTTCTGAAGGCAGATTACGTCCGCTTACTTCGGTGTCATTCCTTGTCGCACCAATATTATAACAATGAATACACCTCTCGCTACAATTGTATGTAAGTTCGAACATCACTGATGTTATAATACCCTCATCTTCCAAGGCATTAGCATACCTCATTTCAGCAGTGCTAAGTTCCAACGGTGTTTCTTCTTGGGAATTTGATTCTTGGTCAGTTGCAAAGTTATGTGAACAACGCCATTTATAGACATATTCACGATATTGGTCTATATCCTTTTTTTCAGGAATAAAAGTGGTAATGAGTCCAACATTAAGCAACTGTTCCATAAAACAAGTTACTTCTTCATCAGACAAGCCGGCTATTTCCAACAACTTTTCGTAATCTATGTCCTCATTGATAGGCGTATTCAATATAATAGAAACAACATCCGCCGACAAATCATCAAAGAAGTGAGCCACTCCTTCAAGCAAATTATACATCAGAGCGACACGATGTCGTGAATTATACCGTCCACAGGTCCATTCTGGGCGAAAATAGGAGGTCATCAATTTCAGTCAAGTTCGGTACTGCCCATCCCGAGTGTTTACAAAAAAAGACGTGGGAGTCTTACTTTTGCTTATCCCAAGCGCGGGCCTTGGCGAGCCTACCAGAAGGATAAGCAACGCAACCAGCCCACGTCGTGGATGATATACAGTAAGAAACCTACGCCGAAAGCGAGGCGACTGAATCGTCATCACAAGTGGACGTTCCCGTTGCCGTTTCCTCTTCTGGTAAAGTTCAAACCGCCAAGTTCGCGCTCAGAAGAAAAACGTCAAGTAACGTCTTCTATTTTATCCCACCCAACCCTGCCACAATCCTCCAAAGGTTATAAGCCATCGAAGATAGTGTCCGAGCTGGTTGAGTTTTGCAAATATAATCGTTTTTATTGCAAATACATCATTTTTCATAAGAAACATATTCTTAACTCCTAATGTTTTTATCATTTGATTGTCATTAAGGAAAATGGTTTTACATTGGTGCCGGTTTCCATGTAGCATCTTTGTATGTCACATAAAGATTCCACAAAAAACGGTGAAGATTGTGCGGGCGATGGGTATGCGGATTTAACGGCGAAAACTTTATCATTGTTCTTGGCACGGTGTCATACGTTTGGAGACCCTCTCGGGCGACAAAAAGGGCTTAAAATGTCGCTTGAGGATGTCATTTGACACTATTCGGCGACGAAAAAAGGCTTAAAGTGTTGCCGAACAGCGCAAACAGGAACAAGTAATGAAGCGGAGGTATTGCCTTACTACATAGAATGACATAAAAACTGTCCCGGACAGGTTGGGCGCATCAACAGGCTCAGCGACCGTCCGACATATTCACATCTTACAAAAATGAAGACTCAAGATAGAAGTGCAACACCGGCGGGCTAGCCCGCCGGTGTTGGCA
>OGLM01000020.1_pt1 | contig 186913 bp, 173 predicted proteins | sample 1572531 | NCBI WGS metagenome assembly OGLM01 (sample SAMEA2581909, study PRJEB24529) | metagenome | biome: Human gut stool | place: China | collected 2011
AAATTCACGTGTGAATTTGGGAGAAACAGTACAGTGTACTGTTTCGTAGCAAGTGGATAAAACAGCACCCGCTCGCAAAATACGAAATTTATCTTGCTTTCTCGAAGTCTGTTATTATCAATATTATCCTAACAATTTAACGAGAACTGCCTTTTGAGCGTGAAGTCTGTTTTCCGCTTCGTCAAAGATTTCGTTTGCGTGTTCTTCAAACACTTTGGCTGTGATTTCCTCTTCTCTGTGAGCAGGAAGGCAGTGAAGCACCATGGCGTCGTCATTGGCAACTTCCATAACCTTATCATTAATTTGGTAATCCTTAAATATCTTTTCTCTTTCTGCCTTTTCTTCTTCTTGACCCATTGAAGCCCAAACGTCGGTGTAAAGAATATCTGCGTCTTTTGCACATTCAAGAATGTTGCTTGAACACATAAAGTTGCCGTTTTCCTCAGCCCATTTCATAATTTCAGCGTCAGGCTTGTATTCGTCAGGGCAGGCGATAGCACAGCTCATACCCATTGTGATTGCACCCACAATAAGGCTGTTTGCCATATTGTTGCCGTCGCCTATAAAGCAAAATTTAAGTCCGTCAAAGCTCTTTTTATATTCACGAATTGTCATAAGGTCTGCAAGCACCTGGCAAGGATGGCAATAGTCAGTCAAGCCGTTGATGATTGGAATTGAGCCGTATTTTGCAAGGTCCTCAACCTCTTTTTGCTCAAAAGTTCTTATCATAATGCCGTCAAGGTAACGTGAAAGAACTCTTGCGGTATCTTCAACAGGTTCGCCTCTGCCGATTTGCAAGTCCCTGTTTGAAAGGAAAAGCGCTTGTCCGCCAAGCTGATACATACCTGTTTCAAAGCTTACCCTTGTTCTTGTAGAACTTTTTTGAAAAATCATACCGAGTGTCTTGCCCTTAAGGTGATGATGCTCAATGCCGTGCTTTGTTTCATATTTGAGTTGGTCTGCAAGATTTAAAATATCTAATATCTCATGCTGGTCTAAATCTTTAAGCTTTAATAAATGTTTCATTTTTCAATTACCTCTTTCAATATTTTTAAACCTCTGTCAAGCTCAAGATAGCTTATGTTAAGAGCAGGAAGAAGTCTTATTTTTGTTTTGGCTGTTAATACGAGAAGTCCGTTTTCAAGGCATTCGCTTGCAATTTGCTTAGCATCCTTTTCAATTTCAACGCCGAGCATAAGACCCATACCCGATACAGATTTAACGCCTTTAATATTCATTAAAAAGTTTTTGATATATTCGCTTTTTTCTCTTACTGATTTTAAAAATTCGTCATCAATTCTTGAAACGATTGAAATTGCACCTGCCGCACAAACAGGATTGCCGCCGAAAGTTGAGCCGTGAGAGCCGGGAGTGACGGTATCTTTAACCTTTTCGCCGAAAAGAACAGCACCCATTGGAAGTCCGCCTGCAAGCCCTTTTGCAGTTGAAACAATATCAGGTTTAATGTCGAAGTTTTCATAAGCAAAATATCTGCCTGTTCTGCCGTTGCCGGTCTGCACTTCGTCAACAACCATAAGTATATCCTTTTCTTTTGCAAGCTTTTCAATGGCTTTTACAAAGTTATAGTCAAGATTATTTACGCCGCCTTCGCCTTGAACGCACTCAAACATAATTGCGCAAACATCATCAGTTGCCATTTCGTTAAGCTTTTCAATGTCATTTGCAGGGCAGTATTTAAAGCCGGGTGTAAACGGACCGAATACAGTATGGAAACTATCCTGTCCCGTAGCCGCAAGCGTTGTTATCGTTCTGCCGTGGAAAGAGTTTACAAGCGTAATAATCGTGCTTCTGCCCTCGCCGTACTTGTCGTATGAATATTTTCTTGCAAATTTGATTGCGCCTTCGTTTGCTTCTGCTCCCGAATTGCCGAAAAATACTTTTTTCATACCTGTTTTGTCGCAAAGCATTTTTGCAAGCCTTGCACAAGGCTCTGTATAGTAAAGATTGCTGACGTGCTGCATCTTGTCAAGTTGCGTTTCAACCGCCGCTTTCCATTCGTCATCGCAAATTCCGAACGCCGTTACTCCTATTCCGGAACCGAAATCTATGTATTGCTTTCCGTTGTCATCGTTTATTGTTGAGCCTTTGCCATTGTTTAATGTTACGTTAAATCTGCCGTAAGCGTGAGCAACGTAATCATTGTCTAATTCTTTAGTTTCCATATTGTACCTCTTTATCTGCTTCTAAACATTGTTCCCATACCTTCATCGGTAAGAAGCTCCATAAGAATAGAGTGGGGAACACGTCCGTCGATAATAAATGCTTTTTTTACACCCTCCCTGAGTGCCTGAGTCATTGAATCAATTTTCGGTATCATTCCGCCGCTGATTATTCCCTCTGCAATAAGCGCAGGCGTGTCTGAAATGTATACTTTGTGAATAAGAGTTGAATCGTCATCCTTATCTCTTAAAAGGCCGACTATATCAGTCATTGAAACGAGAGCCTCCGCTTTGAGTGCACCTGCAACAGCCGCCGCAGCAGTATCCGCATTAATGTTGTAGCAGTTGCCTTTTTCGTCATATCCGATTGTTGAAATAACAGGAATAAAATTGTGGTTGAGTACTTCTTCAATAACTTCGGTGTTTACTTCTTGAATTTCACCTACAAAGCCGTGACTGTCATCAAGCGCTTTGCACCTAATCATATTTCCGTCCATACCTGAAAGACCGATTGCGTGACCGCCCATATTGCCGATTTGGCAAACGAGGTCTTTATTAACCTTTCCCGCAAGCACCATTTGAACAACGTCAACCGTATCCTTGTCGGTCACTCTCAGTCCGTTTTCAAACTTGCTTTCAATGTGCATTTTTTCAAGCGTTTTGTTAATTGCAGGTCCGCCGCCGTGAACAAGCACAACTTTAATTCCGACAGTGGTTAAAAGCACGAGGTCACGCATAACAGCCTCTTTCAATTCGTCGTTTATCATAGCGTTTCCGCCGTATTTAACAACTACTGTTTTCTTTCTGTATTTTTGAATGTGCGGCAGAGCGTGTGCAATTATTTCCGCTTTCTGCGCATTGTTAATGTTGTTATCCATAGTATGTAATCCTTATTTTTGTTTTGTAGGGAAGGGGTTTGCTCCTTCCGATTTTAATTTTAAAATATTGTTGTTTTTACCGTATCACGTAGGGGCGACCATTGGTCGCCCACTTTGGGTTGCATTTTGAGTTTATAACAGTATTCACCAAATTTGGAGCCACAGCGTCGTCGCAAATTTTATATCGCTCAAAATAACTTTTTTAAGTATTTGACTTGAAGTTATTTATCGCTCACTTCATTGCTCCTCCTTTCAAAAATTGCCGTACGGTTGTGCGTCAATTTTTGACTTTTTTGTGATTTGACTTAGTGACACTACTGTTTAAATTGCGAATATCAAGTACGATAATCTCCGTTAATCTTTACGTAATCATAAGTCAAATCACAACCCCAAGCGGTTGCGTTTTCATTGCCTTGATTAAGATTAATATCAATATAAATTTCGTCGCTTGAAAGGACTTTTGTTGCCTTTTCCTCGCTGAACTCGATACCTGAGCCGTTTTTGCAAACCTCAACCGTGCCGTATTTGCTTCTTAAATCAACGTCAACCTTGTTAATGTCAAATTCTGCGTCGGCATATCCGATTGCGCAAAGCACACGTCCCCAGTTAGCGTCCTCGCCGAACATTGCGGCTTTGAAAAGAGAAGAGCAAACAACACTTTTTGCAACAGTAATTGCCGTATCCTTGTCAGGAGCACCGTCGCAAATACATTCAAGAAGCTTGCTTGCGCCTTCGCCGTCCTTTGCAAGCATTCTTGTGAGATTTGCCATAACTTCGTAAAGTGCATTTTTAAACGTGTCAAATTCTTTGCCCTCACAGGCGATTTCCTCGTTTCCTGCAAGACCATTTGCCATAAGGCTTACCATATCGTTGGTTGAGGTGTCGCCGTCAACCGAAAGGCAATTGTAAGTAACCTTTACTATTTCGCTAAGCGCCTTTTGAAGCATATGGGATGAAACAGCGCAGTCACTTGTAATAAAGTTGAGCGTCGTTGCCATATTGGGATGAATCATACCTGAGCCTTTAGCCATACCGCCGAGCGTGCACTTAACACCGCCGATTTCAAATTCAACAGCATATTCCTTTTTAATTGTATCAGTTGTCATAATAGCAGTCGAAGCTTCCTCGTTCTTGCCGTAATCAAGCTCCTTTACAAGAATAGGAACTGCCTTTTCAATCGGCTCAATCGGAAGCACCTGACCTATAACACCTGTTGAAGCAACAATAACCTGCTCCTTAGGAATGTTAAGCTCGTTTGCCACAAGCTCACACATTTTGTCCGCCTTTTCAATACCGTCGGCATTGCAAGTGTTGGCATTTTTTGAGTTAGCGATAACTGCAATCGCTTTGTTTCCGCTTTTTTCCAAGTTCGCTTTTGTTACAAGGATAGGTGCGCCTTTAACCTTGTTTTGAGTATAAACTGCCGCCGCATTGCAAAGCACATCACTTGTAAAAAGACAAATGTCGTTTTTATGCTTGATTTTTGGGTCGAAGTTTTCAACATTAGGCTTTTTTATTCCGCAATATGTGCCGCTTGCTTTAAAGCCCTTTGCCGCACATATTCCGCCGTCAATATATTTCATAATTATCATTCTCCTATATTAAGACCTGTTTTTTCGTCAATCCCCATTGCAATGTTAAGGCATTGAATGGCTGCGCCTGAAGCGCCTTTGCCTAAATTGTCAAATCGGGATGTGATGATAATTCTGTCATCGTTTCCGTTAATTTCAATTTCCATATCGTCACGGTTTGCAAAATTATTTGAACCAATCATATTCTCGCTGTAGCCGAGAGGTCTGACCTTGACAATGTCACTGCCGTCGAAATGTTCGGCAAACATTTCATAAATATCCTCTTTAGTATATTTCTTACTCATCTTGTCCGTATAAAGAGGAATGTTTACAAGCATACCTTGCGGATAGTCACAAATAATCGGTGTAAAAATAGGCTCTTTTGAAAGATTTGAAATTGCCTTCATTTCCTTAAGATGCTTGTGCTGTTGCGTAAGTGCATAAATTCTCGGCGAGTCAAGCTCCTTGTCTCTGTTTTTATCCTCATATTGCGCAATGCCCTTTTTGCCTGCTCCTGTGTAGCCACTCATTGCAAAGCAAACAATGTCATAGTCGTTTGAAATAAATCCGCTTTTTACAAGTGGATAAACTATAGAATTAAATCCGCTTGCATAGCAGCCGGGAACAGCAATTCGATTGCTTGTTTCAATCTTATTTCTAAATTCCTCAGAAAGTTCCGCAAAGCCGTAAGCCCAATCAAAAAGTGTTCTGTGTGCCGTTGAGGTGTCAATTATTTTTACCTTGTCGTTTTCAACAAGCTCAACCGCCTCAATTGAAGCCGCATCGGGAAGGCAAAGGAAAGTAATATCACTTTCGTTTATCATTTTTGCTCGCTCTTTTGCATCTTTTCTCTTTTCGGGGTCAATAAGTAAAAGTTCGATATCATTTCTGTTTTCAAATCTTTGATAAATTTTAAGACCTGTTGTTCCGTCTTTACCGTCAATGAATATTCGTTTCATTTTTATACATTATCTCCGTTAATTATTTTCTATTGTTTTCTATTATACACAGTGATTTTGTAATGTCAATAGTTATAGAAAAATTGTTATAAATATACATAAAAATGAATAAATATGCGTATAAAACGTATATCGCAAAATTATTTTTAAAAAGAGAATTTTTTTGTACTGTCACTTGAAAAAGATGAAAAATCGTATAATATTGATAAATTAACAGGTATATCCTGTGCCACCCGAAGTCCACCCAAATATAATATAAAGAAAGGATAATTTTTATCAGCAAGGATATTTTGATTTCCTTGGTTTCAATGCTTGGTACGGTCATAGGCACATTTGGAGGTATTTTAACCTCATCTAAGCTTACATCTTTTAGAATTGAACAGCTTGAAAAAAAGGTTGATAAGCATAATAATTTCGCAAGCCGAATGCCCGTTATCGAAGAACAAATTAAGGTTATAAATCATAGAATAGACGACTTGGAAAGGGAGGCAAAAAATTATGAAAATCACTAAACAAACATTAAACAGAGCTTTAAGAACGTTTATCCAAACTGTTATAGGCTATGCGGCAATTAACATTGTGACAATTGATTTTTCTGCATCAAAGCAGGTGCTTAAATCGGCGCTTATCGGTCTTGGTGTTGCGTCTGTTTCGGCAGGCATTTCTGCGGTAATGAACTTGGAAAAGAGGTGCGGCAATGACGTTTGATTCTTTTGTTGAAAGATATATCGGTAAGACTGTTGATTACGACGGCGTTGCGGGAGTGCAATGTGTCGACCTTGTTAAGCTTTATCTTTATAATGTTTTCGGCATACGTGCAGGTGCGTGGGGAAATGCAAGAGATTATTGGCTTGATTTTTCATCACACCCAACTATGACCGCAAATTTCACCAAAATAAAAAATACACCCTCTTTCATTCCGAAAAAGGGCGATATAGTTGTGTGGAACGGAGATATTTCAACGAAAAATAATTACGGCCATATTGCAATTGCAACAGGGGAGGGAGATACTAACACATTTTATTCTTACGATTCAAATTGGAATAAAAAAGAAATGCAAAAGGTAAAGCATACCTATTATGCACTTTACGGTGTTCTTCGTCCTAAAAGCAGAAGAGTGCTTTCCAATCCTCCTGATATTGCGCTTGGTGACTATTCGCTTACAAATGTTCGTGGAATTTATAAAGGCGCAGGAGCTAAAACAGGAAGGAAAAAAGTTAAAGAAATAACTAAAAATGCAAAAAAATCAGCAACATCAAAGAAAAAAGATGATGCTGCATATCTTAAAGCAGGAACTGCCGTTTCCGTTCTCGAAACAAAACTTATTTCAACGGGTAATCTCTGGGCACGTATCCCCAGCGGCTGGCTTTGTGTTTGGGAATATGAAAAAGATAAGCTGTTTATAAAATAGTATGTTATGGGTAAGGAATTTTCCTTGCCCATAATTTTTGTTTAAATAAAAAAAGTAAAAATATCAAAAATTTTAAATAAAAAAGAAAAATATCAAAAATTAATCTTGACATTAAAGCCAACATACTATATAATACATTTCGCAATGGCCCGGTAGTTCAGTTGGTTAGAACGCTAGCCTGTCACGCTAGAGGTCGACGGTTCGAACCCGTTCCGGGTCGCCATTTTTGCTGATATGGCTCAGGTGGTAGAGCACATCCTTGGTAAGGATGAGGTCACCGGTTCAAGTCCGGTTATCAGCTCCAAGGACAGAGATGCTCGAACACCTCTGTCTTTTTTTATGTGTTTTTAGGGCTCTTTGAGCCCTTTTTATTATTTATAATATATACATTTGCACAATTATATCCCATAACTTGATGTAATCGGGTCTTTGAAAAGCGGGATAAGCGGCGGGGCAAAGGTGAAAAGTATAAATATTGCACCCATAATTATAAACAAAATTACGGCGGTAATATTTTTACCCGTTTCCTGCATTTTTTCGCTCTTTATAATAATGTAATCAAGCAAAAATGCGATAAATACGCCAATAAAAAATGAAAGAATATTGAGCCAATCGATATTTTTGCCCATTATTCCCGTGTAGGTGTAGAAAAATGAAAGCGTAGCCGTCATTCCGACAAATACGCCGATAAATTTGGCAGACAAAATATTTTTTGTGCCTTTCATAATAAATGCTTGTATAACCGTCCACATTAAATAAGGAAAGAAGATTAGTTTTAAATGTTCCCAAGGACTTTCGTTAATCGGGCAGAAAAATGCCGCAATAACGCATTCGTTTGTCCATTCATACACAAAATGCGCAAGTGTGCCTATGATGCTTACAAAAACGAAGCCTATAATATCATATTTTAATAATTTTTTGCTCATTTTATCACCCGATTTATTATATGTTATAAATATATAGATTATAAATTGAAATATTTGCTTGACATTTTGAATGAGTTATGATAAAGTATAACACGCACGAGATGTGCAAAACTTAATCTTGACAGGTTTAACCCGTCAGCTTGCAGAAGTACTCAAGTTGGTGACGAGGCGCCCCTGCTAAGGGCGTAGGTCGGGTAACCGGCGCGAGAGTTCGAGTCTCTCCTTCTGCGCCAAAAAAGGAAGTGTCATTTTCGACACTTCCTTTTTTGATGTAAAGAACAGAGAATCGAACAAGGCAATTCGAAGAATAGCAACAGTCCGGTGGACTGTTGCGGTGCCTGCGTGCGTGCCGAAGAAAGCTTGCTCACTTGTTCATCGTCTCTGCCCCTGCCCGTTATTGTTTTTCTGTTTGTGAATCTGGAAATAGTAGTCAAATCTTACGATATACTTTTTTTCGTGATTTTTAACCTAAGTCAAAAATGACAACAAAAGTTGTCTTAAATGACTACTATTTTCTCTGCATTTGTGGTACACTATAAATAGATAAAGTTAAGGAGGCAAACTTATGGGAAATTTGAAGAACAATATTGACCATTATATGAAATTAAAAGGGATAAAGATGTATAGTCACTTGCTTGTTAATATTGCACACGAATTAGGAATCAAAGGACAAGACGCATATAAATTTGCAAATAAGGAAAAATCAAATTTTTCAAAAATGTTAAAAGATGAACGACCTCTGAAATACGAGTTTATTATTCCTCTTGAAAAAATATTCGGTGTTTCACTGGCAAGGTTATTAGATGAAGATTCATATAAATTGCCGACAGAAAAAGATAATGTGCCGTTTAATAAAGGTTTCAGATATTATGCATACCTTGATAATCCAAAACTATATAAAGAAGAATTCGATCTTTTACTTGCAAAGGATGGAAAATCAATCCTTACTCAAACAGACGAATTTGGAAAAACATTCCTTGATTATGTAGTTGAATATCGTTCGGTTAATGGTGTCAGATACCTTTACGAAGAATATGGAATAAAACTCAAATGGCATTTTAACAACTTTGAATTCAAAAAAAATTCCGGCATAACTTGGATAAACTTTGATAATTGTATTGCGTTTGCTCGGCTTGTTGCAAGTATGAACGACGCAGAACGGTTCAATGATATTTGTGATTCTTACAATATGTTTTTGTCGAAAGGTCACTATGTTTCAAATGATACTGTTTTTTGCCAAAGTGAATATTTAGAAATAATGTTAGATAACGATACTTTGTTCAGTTCAATATTTGAAATAAGACCATATGAGTATGTGTTGGCGTCAAGTCGTGTCAAGCGAGAAAAGCAAGTTGATTCTATTACATATTATTCAATTAACCCGATAATAAATAATTGCCTAAGATATTCATTGGAACACTTGGGAAAATATAAACACAGGGCAATAGATATATTAAAATTCGGAATAAAGCATAATACAGAAATTATAAATAAGGTTGGTGCAGATACATATTGCATTTGTAATGAGCTTGGCGGAGTAATAGATTCTGAAAGAACGGATTGGTTTAGTTGTGATGTTGATAATATTGCCGTTTATGTTGACATGGAAGTAAATGACGAAGTAAACGATGATGAAATAAAAACTTTAATAAAACAACTGCCAAAGTTCAAAAAAAGATACTAAGAAACGGAGGGACAAGTATGTATCATTTTCGATATGTCTCGAAAAATGAAATCGCACCGCTAAAAAATCAAGTGATAGAATTAATTGGGTTAGTACAAGACGAAATTAGAAAATATTTTACATTTCAATATGAATTTATCGGTAGTGTAAAGCGAAATATGGTAACCTGCGATGCTAAAAGTAATATCGGTTTTGATTTTGATGTGAATATTATGGTCAATGACGATGATGAAGATTATTCTGCTAAGGAAATCAAACAGATACTTATGAAGGCATTTAACAAATACGCATACAAATATCATTATGATTTTTGCGAGGACAGTACACGGGTGTTTACCATTAAAGTCAAAGACAGAAAAAATTCTCGAATATTGCATAGTTGTGATTTTGCAATCGTAAACAATTACGAAGACAATCGGCAAGAGTATATCCGATTTAACAAAAAAATCAAATTCATACAATTGGGTGGAGCAATCGAATGGGTTTTACCTTCTGCCGGAAAAAGTGAAATTTTGCAAAGATAATTCTTTATGGACAGAAGTCCGAGAGATATACATAGAAAAGAAAAATTGTAATACCGACAAAAATAAAAAATCAAGGTCAATTTTTGCTGACGCAATACATCAGGTTTGCCAGCAAAACGGGTACTTTGAAGAATAAGAAGAAAAGAGGAAATTGGAATTGGATTAACAATTTGTCCCAATTGCGGATGTCCTAATTCGACTGTTAAACGAAAGAAGAATAAGCACAAAGGCGTAATTATATCCATAATTGTGTTTGCTCTGATTGTTGTCAGTGCATTAGGAATTGGTATTTCGAAAAAAGCAAAGGAACAGGAATATTATTCAAATATGGAAACAGTATCTTTTACAATGCTTGATGGAGCCGCCAAAGCGGAAAATGCCGGAAACCTTATTAAGAACGTGTGGTACAATGCTATTTATGAAGAACGCAATAGTGAAACAGACCAATATACTATGAAAAACGGAAAGTTTGTCGATGATTTTAATGATGCACTTTCTGAGCTATTTGCAGATGAATATTTCAGCAACAGTATTTCTGAAATAGAAACCAACCAATACGAAGTTGCCAATTTAATGAAACAGTTGAAAGAACCACCGAAAAAGTATGAAGAAGCATACTCCGTGTTAAAGGTATACTATGACAATTATTTGAAAATGACAAAAATTGTTATAAATCCAACTGGAAGTCTTAATACATTTTCAGAGGATTTTAATACCTACGATAATAATACGGTTGATTCATATGAAAAAATGAAACTATATTTAGATTAACAATCAGAAAGAAGATACTGTTTATGGGTAAACATTTTTTTGATTATGAAGATGGCGATTAAAATAATGGCGGCAGAGAGAAGGTGGGTTCCCTTGCCGCCACGTCCCCATATACCGATAAACTTATTTTCTTTAACGGGTAAGATGAGATTGGGCAAATAATGTAGCCTCTCCCTTTTTATCATACTGTGAACTCAAAAATGAAAAAACGCTCTACAGCTCGGTAACATCTTGAAATATGTTTTGCATTTGTTGTAAAATGTATTTGCGTTTGAGAAATGAAAGAGTTTTTTGTGAATTATGTTGCTAAATAAAAGACGGATTGATAAATTTCAATCTGTCTTTTATTTTTCTTGAAATTTATACATATTATATTGTATAATAATCGTTGGTGATTAAATGAAACAATATTTAGAAGTGGGTAAACTTAATAATACTCATGGCATTAAGGGCGAACTTAAAATGCAACTTTGGTGCGACGATATAAATTATTTAAAGCAATTTAAAACCTTGTATTTTGATGATAATGGGCAAAAGAGCGTTAATGTTTTGTCAGTCAGACCTCAAAAAAATCTTGCTATTATCAAATTAAAGGGGATAGATACGATAGAGCAGGCAGAGGAAATTAAGGGTAAAATACTTTATTGCAATCGTGATGATGCTACGATTGACGAAGAAGTAAATTATATTGCAGACCTTATCGGCTGCCGTGTTGTTGATATTGACAGCGGCAAGGAATACGGCAAGGTTGTTGACGTACTGAATTACGGCTCGTGCGACATTTATGATACCGTTTCAAGCGGTAAGCACATTTTAATTCCTGCTACACCCGATATTGTTAAAGAAATTAATACACAATATCAAATTATTAAAATTAAGGCAATGAAAGGGCTTTTTGATGAGAATTGATATAATGACGCTTTTCCCCGATATGTGCAATGCCGTGTTGAGTGAATCAATAATCGGCAGAGCACGTCAAGCAGGCAAGGTTGAAATAAATTGTGTTGATATTAGAAATTATACTCTTGATAAGCACAGACGTGTTGATGATAAGCCATACGGCGGAGGAATGGGTATGATTATGGCTCCTCAGCCGATATATGATTGCTATAAGGCAATTTGCGAGAATATGGGCGCCAAGCCTCATTTGATTTATCTTACTCCGCAGGGTAAAACACTTACTCAGCAAAGAGTTAAGGAACTTTCAAAACTTGATAACCTTGTGCTTCTCTGCGGCCATTATGAGGGAATTGATGAGAGGGTTATCGAAGAACTTGAACCTGAAGAAATTTCGGTCGGCGATTACGTTTTGACCGGCGGTGAGCTTCCTGCTCTTATTCTTGCCGATTCTGTTTCAAGAATGCTTCCGGGTGTTTTGAGCGATGATGAATGTTTTGAAGAGGAAAGTCATTTTAATTCTCTTCTTGAATATCCTCAATATACTCATCCGTCAAGCTGGAACGGTAGGGATGTGCCTGAAATACTTCTTTCAGGTCATCACGCAAAGGTTGATGAGTGGCGCCGCCAAAAATCGCTTGAACGTACATATAGACGTCGCCCCGATATGCTCGAACGTGCAAAACTTGATAAAAAAGATGAAACGTTTTTGTCGAAACTTGAAAAAGAATAAAAAATTATGTGAAATATGCACAAATACGGCGAATAATTTTTATTTGAAATTAACAAGTCAAACGAAGTTGAAGTTTAATTGTTGACCGATTTCAATTTGGTGGTATAATATGTAATAAAGAAATAAAAACACTTATATTAACCACAATATATTGTACTTTTTAAATTAATGAGAGGTTTTAGTTATGTTCGTTAAAGATGTTAAGGTAGAAAATCAGGTTGGTCTTCACGCTCGTCCTGCAACTTTCTTTATTCAGAAAGCAAACGAGTTTAAATCATCAATTTGGGTTGAAAAAGAAGAAAGAAGAGTAAACGCAAAGAGCCTTTTGGGTGTTCTTTCACTTGGCATTATGGGCGGAACAGATATTCGCATCATTGCTGACGGCTCAGATGAAGAAGCAGCAGTTGAAGGTCTTGTTTCTCTTGTAAAGTCAGGCTTTACTGAATAATAGACTGTCGATAAAGCGGATAAAACGCATAGATATCTTAAACATTGTAGGGGCGACCATTGGTCGCCCCATTTTTTTGCTTCTTTGTATGAACTTTTTTAAATCAAATACTTGATAATAAATTGCTTGTAAGATATAATTAAATTGAAATATGATATGTCATATTAAAAACATTTTTAAAGGGGATTTAATTATGAAAAAGATTTTATGTGTGCTTTTAAGTTTAATTATGAGCGTAAGCCTAATTGCAATTCCGCTCAGTGCTCAGGCAGAAACTAAATATTGGGTGGATATGAATTTCGCTAAAAACAATATTGAAGGTCTTAGAAATTATATAAAAACAAATGGCAAAACTAATAGTGACGGCGATAAGTATATTCAATATGTATATGAAAATAAGTATAATTATTTGATAATTTATGAAACCAAGACGGGCGCTCTTGATTTTTGGGCGGAATTTGATGATGGCGAATATGTAGATATGTATTACGCATATTCTAATGTAAATCCTGAATTGTTAGTTGATTTAGGCTCATCATACGTTTTGGCAAATGCTAATTTTGACGTTAATTATTATAATTATCAAGATATTAATTTGACAGTCACTAAGGCTCACGGCGATTATTCAAACGAACAGGTGCAATATTACGGCAATCTTTCTCTTAAAGCCGCAATTGAGGGTTGGAATAATTGCCTTGTTAATAACACCCCGTACACATTGGCTTCAATCGGATTTAATTCTTTGTGTAATCATAATTTGACGAGGTCGTATTATGCCGCAACGCTCAACACCGACGGCACAATTGAGGATTATTGTTATAAATGCGGCTATCACGAGGATACAGATATTCCTTGCGTTTCTCAGGTGAAGCTTTCTAAAAAATCGTTTACTTATAACGGCAAGGTGCAAAAGCCGAGAGTAACGGTTATTGATTCTAAAGGAAATGTTGTCAGCGCTGATAATTACAGTGTAAGCTATTCTAATTCGGGAAGTAAGAAAGTCGGTTCTTACGGTATTTATATTTCTTTTATCGGTTCTAAATATTCAGGCTCGATTTCATACGTTTATAAAATAATTCCTAAGTCAAGTGCAATTTCTTCTCTTAAGGGTGCTAAAAAGAAGATAACCGTTAAGTATAAAAAGCAGACCTCGCAGACAACAGGCTATCAAATTCAAGTGGCAACCAATAAGGCATTTAAGAAGAATAAAAAGACAGTTACTGTTAAGAAAAACAAAACAACATCTGTGAATGTATCGTCTCTTAAAGCAAAGAAAAAATATTTCGTTCGTGTTCGTACTTACAAAACAGTAAACGGTAAGAAAATTTATTCCTCGTGGTCAAAGGTTAAAACCGTAAAAACAAAATAATTTATCAGACTTTGATAAAGCGGCTAAACCACGCCAAATAAAATTAAATAAACCTATTTGCCTCCCTTGCAAATGGAGGTGGGTGCAACTTGTTGCACTCATAGGGATTGGAAAAACGGCAAGGACATCGAGTTCTTGCCGTTTTTGGCGCTTTCCGTCTTTTGCTCGGGGGCAGTACCCACGTACAGCTCCCACTCGCAAAATACGAAATTTATCTCACTTTCTCGAAGTCTCTCTTTCACCTTCAGTCTGTAACCTGATTTTACGGTTACAGACTTTTTTCTTGTCTGCATTTTGCACTTCTATATATAATAGTTTTAAATAATATAATATATAATAAATATCATATATAAGTAACGGTGCGATTTCAAAGCGTTTTATCGAACAAAAGTGCTTACAATACAGCAAAAATAATTGTACGAAACACTAACAGTTAGCTTATCGTACAATATCTATATAATGTTGTGCATTTTCTTTTTTTCTCCGTTTTATACAATATGTTGGGTTTATTAAAAGTCACAAATAAAAATGTTACAAATTGTAAGATTTAAAAGTGGCATTTCTAAGGATTTTACAAAAAAATACTTTTGTACGCTAAATCGTTAAAGAATATAACCACAAGATATGGTGTAACCCTTTTGTAACCATACTACAATGTTAAAAACGTTTGTGCATATTATACAAAATCTTAACTTCTGAATTATTGACACATTATGCATTTGTCACTATAATGGCAATCGCTCGAGGAAATAATAACGGTGAAGCAGAAAAAACAACTCTGCTCGATACGAAATTTTATGTAGCTACATTCGTGTCGGTATTAGGAACTATGTTTCAAAGCGAAACCCTAATATTTCTATCACAAAAGGAGATTAAGATGACTAACCAATCAACAGCCGGCGACATACGTGGCTTAAGTCGCAAAGTCGTAACGGCAGTAATTGTATTCGTGTTGGCAATCGTAATTTTTGCATCAACAGCATTTGCTCAAATGGCTTCTAACTATAATGTTCAAATTGACGTTGATAATAACACATATTCAATTACGACAAACGAAACGGAACCTATCGAAATCCTGTCGCAAGCAAACATTGCATTGAACGATACAGACAAACTCGATATCAGCTCTTTTAACGCAGGTAAGGGCGGAGTAATCAAAATTGACAGACTTAATGATGTTAATGTAGAATTCAATGGAACTATCAACACTTATAACGTATATGGCGACACAGTTAAAGAGGCGCTCGACGAAATCGGCTTTAACACAAACAATGTTACTCTTAACTGCCAGCTCAGCGATACAGTTACAAGCGGTATGGTAATCAAGTATATTTCATCTAAGACAACCACACTTAAGGTTGACGGCGAAACATACAAGGTGCCTGTTGTAAGCGGAACGGTATCAGACCTTCTTGACGCAGCAAACGTAGATTTGGGAAGCAACGACTACACCACTCCGGCTGAAAACAAGCAGATTACCAAAAAAACCAAGGTAACGGTAAACCGTGTAACATATAAGCAAGTTACCAAAAAAGAAAAAATCAAATATAAAACCGTTGAAAAAGAAAACGACGATGTTTACGAAGGTATTGAAACCGTAGTTAAAAAGGGCAAAAAGGGTACTGCCAACGTAACATATAAAGTTAAATATGTAAACGGTAAAAAGAAAACTCAAAAGGTTGTCAGCAAAAAGGTTATTACCAAGGCAAAAAACAAGGTAGTAAAGGTTGGCACTAAAGAAACAGACGGCGCAAAGGTTAAAACCAACGGCGTATCGAAAAAAAGAGGCTACAAGGTAGGTCAAGTTATTACAGGCAGATACACCCACTATTGTGCATGCGGTACTTGCGGCACAGGCTCAGGTCAAACTGCAAGCGGCAGACATGTATCAAACGGAATGAAAAATCCTTATTACATTGCCTGCAATTGGCTTCCTATGGGCTCAATCGTCAATATTGACGGCACAAACTACACAGTAGTTGACAGAGGCGGCTCAGGACTTTCACAGGTAGGTCGAGTAGATATCTTCACACCTGAAGGACACAGAGCTTGCTACAGATACGGCACCGGCAAGTGCACACTTACAATTATGCGCTTAGGCTGGTAAGTATAAATTAATTAATTATTAAGGTTCGTTTAAGGGAAAGCAATGCTTTCCCTTTTTCTTTTTAAACTCCGTGTTTGAAAAGAAAAAGTTGCGAAGAAGTAGTCAGAATTGGATTTTTAGTGAAGGGAGCTGTACGTTGGTACTGCCCCTTTGCTAAAAATTCAAACGCCCAACGTTTTGTCGCCGTATCCTTTAGGATATTAAGACAAAACGTTCAAATGCCGATGATATGATTATCATAACTTAATGATTACACTATTGAAAATAATAATCTGATAATTACAAATATCGGGCGGGTTATGACTGCTTATTCACAACTTACTGCTTATTCACAACTTATAATTGACTTATTAATAAAAACATAGTAGAATATAATGTATATAACTATGGTTTATATACTAACGGAGGAAAATGCAATGGATAATTCAGAAAAAACTTTAGACCAGCTTGTTGCTCTTTGCAAGGGAAGAGGATTTGTTTACCCCGGCTCTGAGATTTACGGCGGTCTTGCAAATACATGGGACTACGGTCCGCTCGGCGTTGAACTTAAGGAAAACATCAAAAAAGCTTGGAGAAAGAAATTCATCCAGGAAAACCAATACAATGTAGGCCTTGACAGCGCAATTCTTATGAACCCGCAGACTTGGGTTGCTTCAGGTCACCTCGGCGGCTTCTCTGACCCGCTTATGGACTGCTGCGAATGTAAAACAAGGCACAGAGCAGACGACTTGATTGAAAGCTTTGACGGCACAAATGTTGCAGGTTGGAGTAACGAGGAAATGGCTGCTTATATTAAGGAGCACAATATTCCTTGCCCTAATTGCGGCGCTCACAACTTTACCGACATCCGCCAATTCAACCTTATGTTTAAAACTTTTCAGGGTGTTACTGAGGATGCTAAGGACGAAATTTATCTCCGTCCTGAAACTGCGCAGGGTATTTTTGTAAACTTTGCAAACGTGCAAAGAACAACAAGAAAGAAAATTCCTTTCGGTGTTGCACAGGTAGGTAAATCCTTCCGTAACGAGATTACACCGGGTAAGTTTATCTTCCGTGTAAGAGAATTTGAGCAAATGGAGCTTGAATTTTTCTGCAAACCGGGCACTGACCTTGAATGGTTTGATTATTGGAGAAGCTTCTGCCGTGATTGGCTTTATTCTCTTAACATCAGCAAGGATAACCTCAGACTTCGTGACCACGACCAAGAGGAGCTTTGCTTCTATTCCAAAGCAACTACAGACTTTGAATATAAATTCCCGTTTGGTTGGGGTGAGCTTTGGGGCGTTGCAGACAGAACAGACTACGACCTCACTCAGCATATCAAAACAAGCGGCAAAAACCTTGAATATTTTGACCAGGCAACAGGCGAAAAATATGTTCCTTACGTTATTGAGCCGTCACTCGGTGTTGAGCGTTTGTTCTTGGCACTTCTTACAGAGGCTTATGATGAGGAGGTTCTTGACGAAGAAAAGAACGACAAGAGAATTGTTATGCATTTCCACCCTGCTATTGCGCCGTTTAAGGCTGCTGTTCTTCCGCTTTCAAAAAAGCTTAACGAGCAGGCAGGCGAGGTTTATGCAATGCTTTCTAAAAAATTCAACATTGACTATGATGACGCCGGCTCTATCGGCAAGAGATATCGCCGTCAGGACGAAATCGGTACTCCTTACTGCATAACCTATGACTTTGACTCGGTTGAGGATAACTGCGTAACAGTACGTGACCGTGACACTATGGAGCAGGTTAGAATTTCTATTGATGAACTTGCAAAGTTTATTGAGGAAAAGGTTGAGTTTTAGTTTATCCAAAGGAGGATAAAATTATGAACAAAATCAACAGAAGCTTAGTTAAATCGCAGGCTAAGCAGATTATTAAAGAAAAGATATTTGCACTGTTTGTGTTAAGCGCAATTGTTTTGTTTTTGGTAAACGGCTTAACGGTAGGCATTTCCGCATACAACAGCAGAGATAATTTGGAAGACATTTTCGGCCCAAGCAACGGCTCAAGCGATAACAGTTCAGGTCAAAACACGCCTGAGGATTTCTTTAATTATTTTGGAAACGGCGATCACGATTATGACTACGATGACGGTAACGATTCAGGCGACAGCTCAAGCGACAACCCGATTGAAAGCTTCGGTCAAAAATATACTCCGTCAGATAAAATAATCGGCAGTTCAAACAAACCGTCAACGATGCTTGTAAACGGTAACATCGGTCTTGAAGATATAGGATTAAAAAGCCTTACTGTTGTTTCAGTGATACTTTCGCCTCTTTTTGTTTCGCTTTGCGGCTTTTACGTTTTGCTTATTAAGCGTGACCCTAACGAGCAATTGGGGCTCGGCAAAGAAATTCAAAATATTTTCAAGATTTCGTTTGGTCCTACATACGGCAACAAAATCGTTGTTTATATTTTAAGAGGTGTTTTTGAATTCCTTTGGTCGCTTCTTTTCGTAATCCCCGGAATAGTTTATCACTACAGCTCATACTTTGCATTCCAGCTTATGTGCGAAAACCCGAATTTGAAGCCGACAGAGGCTCTCAAGTTATCTAAAAAAATGGTTGCCGGCAACAGAGGCGAGCTTTTCGCTCTTGATTTAAGCTTTATAGGCTGGTGGCTTCTTACCGGCATCACATTCGGCATTGCAAGCATTTATGTAATTCCTTATTATTTCACCACTCAGGCACTCTATTATGAAAACTTCAAAATCAGAGCGCTTCAAGAGGGAAAAATTACTGAGGATGATTTTCTTTCGCAAGAGCAAAGAGCGGCTAAATATGCTTTTGCAGGTGCTCAAAACGGCAATCAAAACTATAACGATAACAACAATCAAAGCAATTATTACTACAATCCTAATAATTGTGATAATACACAAAGCAGTGCTCAAAACGAAACTGCACAAAATCAAAATGCAGCTCCGTTTTATTCCTACAATCCAAACAGTGTACCGACAGAGCAAGAACCTGTTCAAAGCGGTTCATATCCGTCTTATGCGAATAATGACGATACAGCAGCCGAAAACAACAGCGCACCAAGCGAGGCGGCAAACAGTGAGGTTGATGAATATTATCATCCTACCGTTCAATCGCCTGAGGCAAATGACGAAAGCACTTCGGTTGAAGTTCAGGATAACGAAAACGGGCAACAGCCATCAGACGAAAATACGGATATAAATGAATAAAAACAGGCGAACAATGTTCGCCCCTACAAATTATATATTATAACATTTATACAAAAACAGCGGCTTGAATTGATAAGTTCAAGTCGCTGTTTTCACTTTATCAAAAGTTTACTCTGTTTTTCCCATTACATTAAGCGGATTTACATATTTATTATCAAGCAAAGTTTCAAAATGAAGATGACTTTCGCTTTTTTCCTCAAACGGAGTTGTACCGAGAGTGCCGAGGACTTCTCCGATAGTTACATAGTCCCCCTCGGACACATTAACCGTATCCATACCGCAATAGCGAGCGACGAGCTTTGAGCCGTGGTCAATTTCAATAACCGTGCCGAGCATAGCGTCCTTCGTTACTGAAAGCACAAGTCCGTCGTTAATAGAAATGACCTTTGTGCCCTTTGCCGCTTTAAAATCAATTGCCGTATGCGCTCTGTAATCGTTCATAGTTTTGTTTTTAACAAGTTCCTCACTGTATGGCGTCAATACCGTTTCATCGCAAGGGTATTTGTAAAAAGATTTATAAGGAATATTTGTATCACTCGACGTCATTGTTGAAACCTCGGTTGAGGTAACTGTTGTCGGCTTTTTATTTTCGCTCTTTTTTGTTGTTTGAACTTGCGTATTTTCCTGCGTTGTCAGGACGGTTGACGGTTGAGTCGTAATCTTTTTTTCTTTGTCCTTAGCCTTATCAACAACCGTTGTCGCCTCGTTTACATCCGTTGTGTGGGCGGAATTGGTTGAAAAATAAACTATCAGCCCAAGTGCAACAATGCAAAGGCAAATGACAGAGAAAAGCGCTCTTAAATTTTTATTATTTGGTTTATCTTTTGTAGCCATAAAAAACACCTCAAGAGTATTATTACCCCTGAGGTGTTTAATTATACATTTTTATTTTGCTTCATAAACTACGGTTACAACGCTTGAAGCAGGAAGTGAAACCTTGACCTTTCCGGCTTTGCCGAAGTCGGTTTTTGCAATGTCGTTGTCCCTGTCGGTTGTATAAACAGCATAATCGCCTTCGCAGTCAATTGTTGTACATGCTTTTTTATCATTATTATTAACATATACAGTTACAACAGTATTATCCTCATTCACAAAGGCAACGCTTCTTACATTTTTGACGCCCGAAGAACACGCAACTCTTACCGCACCCTCTTTAATGAATTTTGAAAAATTGCCGAGGCAGTAATATCTCTTTGAAAAATCGAGATTTTCGTGATTATCCTCATCAAGATAAATAAGTCCGTCGGTATAAGTTCCATAAGAACACGCAGTCCACCAATCCCATTCGTTTGCATTCATTATAGTCAAATCGTCAACAATGGTATTTGCCATTGCGATGCCGTATTTTATAGATGTGCCGTTAGTGCCGTTTTTCTCCTTAGCAATAAGGTCATAAACGCCCGAATTTTTATCGTCGGTCATTTGGCAATATTCCGTTGCGGCGATTGAATACTTGGAATATTTATCGCTGATATAATTTTCCGCATTTTTCTTAGTATCTGCACCCGACCAATAAGAATGCATACTTACTTCTTTAAAATATTTGCGAAGCTTTGCATTTTTAAAAACATATTTTGGCCCTCTGCCTAAAATACAATCCATATATGCCGCACAACTTGAATCGTCGCCCTCCATTGAGCCTGATTCAAACATAGAAACCTTAACGCCCTTTTTATCTAAATCTGAGCCTTTAAATTTCTTTACAAATGTTTTGAGCAAATCCCTTGCCTCGTACTTAGAATAATAACAGCCCTCCTGATTGACACTATAGGTGTTATCGTCATTATACCAAGCCGCCCAATTGTATTGCGGCTCATTAATCGGCGAAACGCTTGTTACACGGTAGCCCTTGTTTGCAAAATATTCTGCACTGTTATAGCAAAAATCCGCAAAATCGGGATATTTTGATTTATCAAGATTGGATATCCACGGCTCATCCTCATTTTTATAAGGTGTGCAATAAGATGCGCCGTTTTTGGTGAGATAAACGGGAGCGCTGTTGCAAAAAAGAGTTAAGCGCATATCCTTGCCTGCATATTTTTTTGCAAGTTCAAGGCAAGCCTGTGCATTTTTGTCGTTATTAAAATTATAAGTTCCGTCAGCATTCAAAAAGCACTCTGTTCTGCGGTTTTCAGTCAAAATATGAGTGTCATTTTTTGAGCCTGCACCAAGATTGTAGCGATAAATATTAAGCCCTATTCCTTTGTCGGAATCATAAAGCGCTTGCATAATCTCGTCTGCATTGTCCCAAGCGCCGACGTCTTGGCTCCACCAACAAGCCGAAGCGCCAAAGCCGTTCATAATCTGATAATTTGTGTTAACGTCGATAACAGTAGTGTTACTGCCGTCTTTGTTTGCATTAACCAAATTACTTTGACCGTAAACAACCTTGCTGTCAGTTCCGATAACGCCGAAGGCGATATACAAAATTACTGCCGCCAAAATCACAACAATGCAGGAAATAGCTATTGCAAGCGTTTTTTTCTTTTTGGTTTTATCCATTTCATCACCTATTTAAAAAGGGCGAAATGTAAATCAAATCGCCCTAAATAATATTTATTATTTAATTAAACACCCGAATAAGCGTTAAATCCGCCGTCAACAGGAATGTTTACACCTGTAATGAAACCTGAATAGGTATCGTCGCAAAGGAAAAGAAGTGTGCCCGCAAGCTCCTCAGGCTCGCCAAATCTGTCCATAGGTGTTGCAGCAAGAATTTTGCCCGTTCTCTCGGTAGGAGTGCCGTCCTCGTTCCAAAGAAGAGCAGCATTCTGCTTTGTTGAAAAGAATCCCGGAGCAATAGCATTTACTCTGATTCCAAGCGGTGCAAAATGAACTGCCATCCACTCGGTGAAATTCTTAACAGCAGCTTTTGCGGCACTGTAAGCAGGAATACGTGTAAGAGGTCTAAAGGCATTCATTGAAGTAACCATAATGATTGTGCCCTTTTCCTTTTCAGCCATATCCTTAGCGAAAACCTGAGTAGGAATAAGAGTGCCGAGAAAGTTAAGATTAAATACAAAACTGATACCGTTAGGGTCAAGGTCAAAGAATGTCTTTACGTTTTCATCCTTTTGAACAAGGTCGATTTTTTCAAGAGTATCCTTAGTAGTTGTGCCCTTAGGGTTATTACCGCCTGCACCGTTTAAAAGAATATCGCATGTACCGAGCTTTTCATTAACAGTCTTGCGAGCATTCTCCATAGATTCAAGTTCAAGAACATTACAGCCGACTGCAATAGCCTCTCCGCCGTTTGCGTTGATTTCATCTGCACATTTTTGCGCAGCACCTTCATTAAGGTCAAGAACTGCTACCCTACAGCCCTGAGCTGCAAGAGTTTTTGCAAAAGCGGCACAAAGAACACCGCCGCCGCCTGTTACAACAGCAACCTTGCCTTTTAAATTTTCGTGATTAAACATAAAATTACTTATCCTTTCTGCTTTTTTCAACAGCTTCCCAAAGGCCGTTGAGATAACTTACACCCAAGGCTCTGTCATAAAGACCGTAGCCCGGACGTGCAACTTCGCCCCAAATCATTCTGCCGTGGTCAGGGCGGACGTATCCGTCAAATCCAACCTCCTGCAACGCCTTAACAATCTCATACATATCAAGCGAGCCGCAGTCACTTTCGTGGGCGGTTTCGTTAAACCATCTGTCGTTTATTGAAACATTGCGAAGGTGAGCAAAATAAATTCGATTGCCTGCTGCTTTAATAATTTCTACCATATCGTTATCAGGGCTTGCACCGAGTGAACCTGTGCAAAGAGTAAGCCCGTTATATTTGCTCGGCACCATATTAAGAAGCTTTTCAACAGCCTCTTTACCCGTAATAATACGAGGAAGCCCAAAAATACCCCAAGGCGGGTCGTCCGGATGGATTGCCATTTTAACATCGCATTCCTCACACGTCGGCATAATAGCTTCAAGAAAATATTTAAGGTTTGCCCATAAATCATCGGCGGTTACACCCTTATATTTTGCAAAAAGCTCTTTAATCTCGCCCATTCTCTCGGTTTCCCAACCCGGCATTGCGTAGCCGTTTGAGTTATCGTCAATCTCCTTAAACATATCTTCGGGAGATTTGCCCTCAACCTGCTTGCCGTCATAGCTAAGGCAGGTAGAACCGTCAGGCAAAGGCATATAAAGGTCTGTCCTTGTCCAGTCAAAAACAGGCATAAAGTTATAGCATATAACCTTAACTCCTACCTTTGCGAGATTTCTGATAGATTTTTTGTAGTTTTCAATAAGCTTGTCCCTTGTAGGTAAACCAAGCTTAATATCCTCGTGAACATTTACGCTTTCGATACATTCCATCGTCAAGCCTGCTGCCGTGATTTCGTCGTACATTTTCTGCACGTCCTCCATCTCCCACGCTTCGCCTGCAGGAAGATAATGAAGCGCAGGCACAACGCCGACTACACCCGGAATCTGCTTGATTTGTTCAAGAGAAACTGTATCGAGGTCCTTGCCGAACCAGCGAAAAGTCATTTGCATATTTTTGCCCCCTTTTTAGGAATTAATTATTCATCGTTTTTGATTTTATCATATTATAATAGACGTTTCAAGGCTATATTTATATTAAAATCATCATTTAACCTTAATAGTTTTGGTTTTTGTATATGCGCCGTAAATTTTCTTGCCCTGCGACTGCTTATAGGCACGAATTCTTACATAATATTTTTTCTTTGATTTAAGCTTTGATATCGTTTTAGAGGTTGTGCTTTTTTTCTTAATCGTGATAGTTTTAGTTGCTTTTTTAGTATATTTTTTGGAGGTGGAATACTGAATTTGATATCCCGTAACAGTTGAATCCTTTTTCCACTTAAGAGTCATTTTCTTTTTGCTCTTGCTTTTAATTGACGATATCGATTGCTTTTTAGGCTTAATTGTCAATCTATATGACATTGAGCCTGTATAAACTCCCTTGAACTTAATGTTAACCGTGGCAAATCCGGGTTTTGTATTATTCTTGTAGCTGACGGTGTAATTTGACGGAGAAATAACATTTCCCGCCCTGTCATAAACCGTAATCTTAGTTGTTTTTTTCTTTTTATTATATGTAAACGTTTTTGTTTTAAACTTTGCCGTGCCCGGTGCAACATAATACGCTGTTATCGTATTTGCAGGGCAATAAGCGCAAATGCTCTCGCTGTATCCGTCATAGCTCAAAGCGCTGTCGTTTTGGTCAAAATGAGCAGGATAGGTTTCAACTGCGCCAAAGTTGTGAGTATGCGTTCTGACGCTTACAACACTTGAAAAAGCAGGCTGAGCGGACTCAAGAACATAATAATAAGTTTTTCCTGCCATAAGCTCCGCCGCACAAAGCAAATTCGGATTATAATTATCGTTAATAACGCTGTTGTCCGTTTCGCCGTCGAAATCCACTATCGACGCCATTATATTTCCGCCATAGCTTTGAGTGAAACAGTAAAACTCATAATATCCCGTTGTGGCAGGAGTAAATTCAACATAACTTTTATTATTTACATCAACATAAGCCTCAACGGTTTCATTCAAGCCGATTTTAGGCGCCGTTTGTTTAGTGTTTGCAAACGCAGTCAGCGCCCCAAACGACAGACTTGACAATACCAAAATAACGCTTAATGCAAGCGATATTATTTTTTTCATATATATTCCCCCGATAAATATCGTTTTTATTTATTTTATCACATTATGCCCTATTGTCAATAAAAATAAGAGGCTGTGCTTCAATCAGCCTCTTATGTATAAAATTATTTATTATGCTTTTTGCTCTACGGCGTCGGTTTCGGATTTTGCCTGTTCTTTTTTAGCCTTTTCAGCCTCTCTGCGCTCCATAATTTCCTTAATCATTTTTCTGTGTCCGTCGCCTGTGATATTATAAAAATGCATAGGAACAAGCATAAGAAGATAGCCTATCATCGGGAACACGGTTGTCATAAGGAAAAGACCTAAAAGGGTTGAATGGTTTTGAACGGTTGAAACATCGCTTGTATGCTCAACATAGCCTGTTCTTGCAAGAACCTGAAGGCAGATAAACGACGAAAGCGTGCCCTCAAGCTTGCCTGTGAACGACATAATCGAAAGCATTGTGCCTTCAACACGTCTGCCTGATTTCCATTCAACATAGTCAACTGTTTCGGCTTCCATTTCCTTTTGCATAAGGTTTTTAAATTCAAGCGGAAATGTAACAAGCATAGAAAAAGCAAGAACAATAATACCTGTAAGGGTTGAAACAGGCTTATCGGCAGGCTTATTCATAATTCCGTTATATGTTAAAAGTGCAAAAAGACCGTTGAGAACTATACCCATAACACAGCAAACCTGATAGAATTTTTTGCTGTCGCTCTTTGCACCCAATCGCTCAACAATGATAGGAACAAGCACACCTGCCAAAGCAGAACCGGGAGCTTTAACAACATCGAGAAGTCCGTTATACTTTGCATTGAAAAGTGAGTCATACGCAAAATAAAATGAGCACTGCTCGGAAACCTTGATAATAACAAAAAAGATATTACAAAGGAAAAGCATTAAAAGCGGACGGTTTGTCAAAAGCAAATGGATACATTCATTAAGCGACGGAGTATCCTCGCTGTGCTCCATACGCTCCTGACAGTTTGCAAAGGTAAATCGTGTTAATACAATAATAAATACTGCGGATAACACTGCGGCAACCAAATATGCCTTATCAAGATTTGAATTAAAGTAAGGAAGCCAAGCGGCAAATGCAACAAGAGCCGCAGGAAGAGCGCCAATAATCATTCGACCGATAGACGCAATGCCGTAAAGCTTCGTTCGTTCCGTTCCGTTAGGCGTCATAGAAAAGGCAAGCGCTCCCATAGGCACGTCAAATGCGGTATAAGTAACATCAAGACCTACAAAAGCAAAAACAGTAAGCGCCATCTTAAATCCGTATGACAAATTGTTATTGCCTACAAAGAAAAGAATCATAAAAAGGGAAACAAAATAAGGTGCAAATTTGATATAGCCTCTCATTTTGCCCCAACGTGAACGTGTTTTATCAACAATTACACCCATTATAGGGTCATTAATTGCATCAAAAATACCGCAATAAAGACGAATGTTACTTGCATGACGTGCTTTAATATGAAGCACATCGGTGATAAAGAAGTTGACATATTTAGAAGCCGTCATACTTGTGCTCATACCTTGAGCACCTCTGCCCATTGCATAAGACAATGCTTCTTTCCAAGTAAGATATGTCGGCTCGCCTACATCTTTTTTAACAATTTTGCTGTTAAAAAAAGATTTAACCTTTCCCATAAGGACACCTCGGTTCATAAAAAATTAACAATTCAAGTATATCACAAATAAAATGATAGTAAATAGATTTTACAAAAAATTAATAAACACTTGATATTTATTTGATATTCATTTGATATAAAGTTAAGCAATTATATTCTCAACTGCATTTATTGTTGAAAAGGGTGTAACTTTGTGTTAAAATACCGTTAGTTTATTTTGAAAGGGCTGTTATTATGTCGCAATGGGATAAAGATTATTTGTGTTTATGCAGAAGAATACTTGAAGAAGGCACAGAGGTTGTAAACCGCACGGGTACAAACACAATCAAGGTGCCGTCGCACAATTTTCATTTTGACTTATCAAAAGAATTCCCTATTTTAACAACAAAACAGTTATTTCTCCGTCAGGCAGTTCTTGAAATGCTGTGGATATATCAGGCACAGTCAAACGATGTGCGCTGGCTTCAGGAAAGGGACGTTAAAATTTGGAACGAATGGGAAATTGACGACGAAGGCTATTGGAACGCTACTCAAATGCTTCCCGACGAAAACGGCAAGCTTGTCAAAACCCCTGTTCACAAGTTTTTCGGTAAAGAATGGGCGCATACAATCGGCACGGCTTACGGTTATATTGTAAACAAATTCCAAATGACGCAGCAGCTTATTGATAAAATCAAAAATCATCCCGAGGACAGGCGAATGGTAATGACTCTTTGGCAAAACGATTACCTTGACACCGCCGTTCTTCCAAGCTGTGTTTGGTCAAGCGAATGGGATGTAACAGACGGAAAGCTCAACTGCTGGGTTCATCAACGTTCTTGCGATGTGCCTCTCGGCTTGCCGTTTAACGTTACCCAATATGCAACACTTCTTTGCATGCTTGCTCAGGTTTGCGGCTTAAAGCCCGGCACAATGGACTGGAGTATTAAAGATGCTCATATTTATGTTAATCAAATTGACGGAATTAAGGAGCAGCTTAAAAGATTTGACGAGCAGGGCGATTTGCCTGCGCCGAAGCTTTGGCTCAATCCCGAAATTGACGATTTCTTTAAGTTTGACAATTCAAGAGATTGCAACGACGTTAAGCTTATTGATTATAAACACATGGGCAAAATCAAATTCCCTATTTCGCAGTAAAAGCAGGAGAAGCGTATGACAATTTGTATGATAGCCGCAGTAGGCAAAAATCTTGAGCTTGGCAAGGATAACAATTTAATTTGGCATTTTAAAGATGATATGGCTTTCTTTAAAGAAACCACAACGGGCAGTTCAATTATCATGGGCAGAAAAACATTTGAATCTCTGCCGAAAGTCCTTCCACGACGCAAGAACATAATCATCACCAAAAAAGAAGACTACAAGGCGGAGGGCGCAACCGTTGTTCATTCAATCAGCGAGGCACTTAATGAAGTCGAAAGCGACACGGCGTTTATCATCGGCGGCGGTGACATTTACAGGCAGTTTTTGCCAAAGGCTGAAAAGCTTTATTTGACCGAGATTGAAGCCGAATGTCCTGATGCGGATGCATATTTCCCTGCGTTTAATAAGGCTGAATATAAAAAAGAGCTTCTTGCAAGCTATCATGACAAAGGCATACATTTCTCACACGTATGCTACACAAAAAAATAATACAAAAGAAAAAGACCGTCACCCGACGGTCTTTTTTATACCTATTTACAATTCTTGTCTCTGCGTTTATAAATCAACCAGCCTAAATAATAAGGCATAATTATTGCTATTAACAAAAACAGCAAACGGACAATTTCAACAATAAGCGGTGTTGCGCTGTCATAATAAAACACGCCATACAAAAAACAGTTTCCCAAAGCGAAAAATTCAGGATATTCGCTCTTGCCCGTCAAAGCGATTTGAATAATTCCCGACAGCAAAAGCTGAATGAACAGCACCAAAATGCCCCATTTCATTTGCCTTGCATTTACAAAAGAAGCCACGAGCAAATTAACGATAATCATTACCGCAAGCAAAGCGTGATACCAATACCCCGACGGCAAATCGAAAACCAAAACGATAAAAAATCCAACCGCAAAAGTAATCCAATAAAGAGCCGGCGGAATTAAATTTTTCAAAATTTTTTTCATAATGAAAACCTCCTTTGTCCTTTTGTCAATTATACAGTCGCATATACTCGTTCTATAATCAATAGAATAAAGAAGGTTTTTATTAAAATGTATTCTATTTTCGGTTCAATTAATTATTTATTAACACACTTGCGCAAAATTATGTATATAACAGTCAAAAAGGCTATTGCCGCCACGCATAATATTGCGCCGTATGCAATCATCATCCATAATGGCAAAGCGGTAAGTATATCATAATAAATACTTGAAATCCACACCGCATAGCATACAAAGCAAATAACCGCTATAGCCACAAGATAGGGATAACTATTAATAAAAGCTTTAATAAAAATCATAATTTATACCCTCTGCTTATCAAGCCGAAACCACACTAAAATTCCAACTCGCTGTCGCTTATTCTTGTTATCTCATACGGTGAAAAGGTTGAATCCGTATAATAATACGTGCCGTCATTAATATAAATCATTGCGCACGGCTTATCGTTTTGATAAAGCGTGGCTGATTTTTTTTCGCTTGAAATAACATATTTTCCGCTTTGCGTCAGCTTGTTGTCACGGTAAATTTTATAATTTCCGCCGCTTTCGCTTTTCTCGTCAATAACGCTGAGTGCAAGCACATTTTTACTGCCCGTACCCTCGCCTGCCATTGAATAGCTGCCGCTGAGGCTCAAATCATTTCCCTTATTCATAACCGAATATGTTATCCCTGCGCTCAGTGCGGCAGTAATAATCAAAAACGCCAAAATAACAATTATACTTTTCTTTTTCATAATCACACCCCGATTTTCCTAAGAGCAGGAATAACTCTTTTTTCCTAATTTAAACTTAAAATTAATACGAATAAATAATCTTTGTGCCCTTTTTAAGGCTTGCGGACTTAACCGCTTCCTCGTTTTGGAGAGGATTTGAAATCGCAATAACGCAGTCATTTTCACCAAATGAATACGAAACCGTGCTTTTGCAATCTTTTCCGTCAAGGTTATATTCCGACGTGTATTCAAAATCCGTTGCTTTTTCATTATTGTTTGAATAGAAAATCATTCTACTTTCGTCGCTTTTTCTCGGCTTAAAAAGATATGAACCGACAAGCTGTGCGCCGCTTTCGTCCGACTGATATTCAAGGGTATATCTGTTTGTATTTTTTATAGCGCCAAAGGGCTTTTCATAAAATATAAAAAGCTCTTGCCCCTTGCTGTCGTCACCGTCTTTTGAAACGCACAATACATATCCGTCAAGCTCGCTTGATTTATCGATATCAAAACTCTCAGCGCCCTTGAACGAATTTTCCTTGCAATATTCTTCAATGCTCGCCGTTGTTGACGAATAAAATTGACCCACGCAAATTCCGAGCGCAATAATCAAAACCGCACATATCGCAGAGATTATTATAATAACTGATTTTTTTGATTTGCTCATAATATTTTCCTCTACACGCTATATCTAAAATTTCGATTTTATGACAATAAATCCCTGATTTTATTAAAAATCTTCTTCATTTTCCTTTTTATCCGCTTCGTCATTATTTTCGCTGTCTGACTTGCACGTTGTAAACAAACCGATACCAAACAAAATCATACCTATAAACGGAGTAAACATACCTACAAAACATACAATATCACTCCAAATAGGAATGTCGCCAACAAAGGCGCTGTAAAATGTAAAAAGCATACACATAATTCCTGCAAGCATCAACTTAACCTGAACACCGTCTAAATTACTGATTTTCAATTCTATTTCTCCTCTACACTTTATACCTAAAATTCCGAATTTATGACAAAAAGTCCCTGATTTTATAATAAATATATTTTTAATATTTGTCAAGGGTAAAATAAGGTTACAACAATGGCAGGTAATAAAATTGTCTGCCATTGTTGTTTTATCATTTTTACGCCGTTTTATTATGCTTTGTTAATTTTTTTAAACCGATACCAATACCAAATAAAACAGGAGAAAGCAAAATAGATATAATGCAACTTAAAATATCATTTACATTTTCAAAATAAGTCGAATAAAATATATTGCCTGATGAAGCGAAAGTATTTATGCCTGACGATACTGTATTTATGGAAAAAATAATTGCGCATATTATTAATTGCAATTCAAATAAAATTATTCCGGGCAGTATTTCTTTTATATCTTGAGTAAATCCTATTAGAACATCCGAAATTATATACACAACAAAGAAAACAATAATCAAAGCTTCAATGTTCAATATTTCAAACGAACTAATTATCGCATAAACGGCAAAAGAAATCCAATAGACGATAAAAGGTTTTAAATTATTTAAAACTGTTTTCATAATAATTACACCTCATTTGTCCTTTTGTCAATTATATAGTCGCATATACTCGCTCTATAATCAATAGAATAAAAAAGGTTTTTATTAAAATGTATTCTATTTTCGGTTCAATTAATTATTTATTAACACACTTGCGCAAAATTTTGTATATAACAGTCAAAACGGCCTGAAGCCTTATACGTTTTTGTTTTTAACCGATTTATATATAACAAACAAAATCATCATCAAAACCGCAACAGCAAAAACAATCACTGCCAAAATCTCCCAAAGCGGAGCAGACAAAACAATATTTTTTTGATATATCACCGCTACAACAATGCTGCAACAAGCACATGCGGCTATGCAAAAACCAAGAAAAGCAAGTTGCAATTTTTGCCTTTTTTCTAAAACAAAATCTTTCAAAAAACTCAAAATTATCGGCACGATAAGAACAACACCGGTCAATCGACTAATCTGCGCATTGTCCGTCAGTTGCTTTTCGCCGAACAGAATATAAATAACAGCCTCACTTGCAATCAATAATATTGCTAACAATACGGAGTAAGTAATATGAAATTGTTTTTTTGTCATTATAATCACCCATAATAAAAAGTTAGTATTATTGTTTTCCTTTTCTTTAAAATTTTTAATCAAAACAATACATAAATATTGTTTGATACATTTCACTCTCGTGGTCATTGCGACTGACCACGAGAGTTTTTGGCTTTTCAATCATTAAGGTTCATGACAAATCCAAGGTTGAAATGTCCAGTTACTCATTAATAATATGCACTAAATGGACCATAACTTTCGCCTTTTGCAGGCGCAAACGTCCAGTTACATTTAACCTTAACAGAAGCATCAGGCATAACATGTACGTAACTAGCGCATTTCACGTGTCCATTTACGCACATTGAAGCAACAACGGACAAAGCACTCAATCCAATTTTAGCAATAACTGTTACCGGTCCGACTTTTGGAATAACACTTGCTATAATTCCTGCCAAAACCGCCGCCGCTACTGCTTTTTTCCATGTAATAATTTTATCAGTTTTGTCATGCAGCGTCCAGTATTTATTTGCACATGTTGAAACATTATCATTCAGATTCGAATAGTTGTTTTCAACCTGCGCAATTTGTTCATTATTTAAATATACTTTACCGGAAAATTCATCATAACAAATAACATCAACCGTATTTTCCGTCAAATTATAAATTCTTGTAATGTTTTTACCATTAATACAAGTTTCAACATATTTGTATTCATTACCATTTACACTGACAATTTCGCTGTCCGTATTCATTTCATTTGCATAAGAAACCGATACACACTGTATGCACGATACGAACATACAAAAAGCCAAAAACAAGCTAAATATTCTTTTCATTTTTAGTTTCCTTTCATCGTAAAATTATTTTTGTTTATTGTTTGTGCTTAACTAACAAGTGCGCAATCTTTTGTTGGCATTGCTGTTTAACAATGCCGAATTAATAATTCATTTTGCCCACCTTCTTTTTGCTTTGTCAAGCTGTTTTTTGAGGCATTTGCACTTGTATCTATTTTCATATATCCATTTGGAGAAGTTCATGAACCATTACTTTTAACACCGACTAAACTTTTGGATTTGATAGAATCTATCAATATTTCCTCTTTCGCTTGAATAAATCTTCGAATAATTAACCCCTTTCCTCATCAATACTGATAAACCACTTCTTTTTCTGAGCCGGCAGTAAATGTAGCTTTTATTCTATATTTACTAAGCCGATTAATGTTTCTTGTTTCCGTCATAATAAGTGACGTACCGTTTTTACTGCCGTTCCAAGTTTCAACAGTTTCATATCCGTCGGACTTTTTCTTTTGCAGCTCCATTTTTATTTTCAGAGCCGTAGACTTTTTAGCAAACAAGCTTGCTTTGCAAGTTGCCTTTATCCCCGATATAGTCAAATGAACATCTCTGCTGTTTATTTCGGCATAACATGTACTCAAATTGTCATTTGTATCGGCATTTGCAGCTATACAACTTGAAAACACTAATAAAACAGAAAATAAAATTGCAAAAATCTGTTTTACCCTTATGCTTTGCGTAGGCATAATTACACCTCCTTTCCAATTTAAGCTTTCATTATACACAATCCTTAAAAAAGGTCATTTTGTGACAAGAAATTTAAAAAAAATTGGAAATTTGGCATTTTGCCTAATTCATCACTCTACGTTTTGTGCAATTTTAACAAATTCTTCCTTGCTTATATTGCCATGAATATTATAAATATAATTACCGTCATTATATATTATTGTTCCAACGTTATTATCAGTAATATAATAAATCGCCTTTGCTCCTTTTATTGTAATATTTTCGGTTTTGCTTGTTTCGTTATCAAAAGCTATTTCAGTATCTAAGCTCAGCTTATCTACATAAATATATTTATTTGCATTTGTATAACCGTACGAGTATTTTTTATAACTATAAGTTTTTTTAAAGCCTTTTGGAATATAATTTACTTTTAAATCAGTAAGCGCCGGAACATTTTTAATATCACCAACCCTATATTCACTATGGTTTGAGAAATCCTTTAAAGTAAATTGCCTAAAAGCAGGGGAAGCAATGGCAGTAGTTGCAAGCGCAAGCAAAACAGCCGCAATAATGATAAACCTAACTGTTTTCTTTGAAAGCTTTTTAACCTTAAGTACAGGCTTTGGATATATAATTTCATTTATGGCATCAATATGCTTTTGGCTGAATTTATGCGCCTCAACCTCGTCAGGAAAAGAAGCTACCCATTTTTCAGCCGACATTTTGCAGGCTTCTTCAAAATTAGTCATTTGTTTCCTCCTCAAAATATTTTTTCAGTTTCGCTTTGGCTCTTTCAAGCTTTTTGCGCACCGATATATCCGTAACATTATAAATTTCCGCAATTTCGGCGCTCTTGTAGCCGTAAGCATATTTGAGATAGATATAAATTTTTTCTTCCTCGCTAAGCACGCTTTCAATTGCAGAAGAAAGCTCAACAGTTTCGATATTATCAAAATACGATAAATTTTCCGCCACGTTGTTATTTTCAATATCAATGCGGCCGTATTTTTTTGATTTATTATAAACGTCAATCGAAAAACCCGTTACAATCGTTGCAAGATAACCCTTGGTTTGGCTTGAATTGACATCGCCGATTTTTTCAAAATGCTTTGCGACATAGAAAAACGTTTCCTGAACGCACTCCTCGGCATCCTGACAGCTTTGCGTTTTTCCGTACGAAATCCAATAAAGCATATTTTTGTATTTATCATACAGCTTTATGAATTTGTCTTTTTCACTTTGAGTATCAAGCAGATTTAAAAAAAGTCCTATCATTATACTATATCCCTAAAAAAATTGATTTTGTGACAAAGATTTCTAATTTTATTAAAAAATATTTTCCGCCGTTTGTCAAGAGGTATAAAAAAAACAGGGCAAATCGCCCTGTTTCATACTGTAGATAAAATAACTTTCATCAAAAAATCCGTGTTTAAGATAGTTCGCTTAAACCAAAAGTTGCCGCACAGTAGTGCGGCAACTTCGGCATCCCCCCTAAAAATTATACAGTTCATCTTCTGTCCATTTAATCGGATTTTCATCAATGTATTGATACTTAATTTGATAATCCTCATCATCACGAATAATATGGTCGTAAAATCCTTTTTGCCAAACAGACATTCCTACTTCTTTTGAAACAGCACCTTTAAATTGCTTTATAACCGTTGCAATCGTAGGGGCGACCATTGGTCGCCTAATGGTATCAATTGTTAAAAGCAAATGTATATGATTCGGCATAATTACGTAACTGTCAACAAAAATGCACGGGTAAATTTTTTCGATTTTCAAAATATCTTTTTCAATTATTTTTCCGATTGCTGACGGGCGAACAATGTTCGCCCCTACGGTTTTGTCATATACAATTCTCGAAAGAATTTGCTCTTTATTTTTCGTGCATATTGTTATAAAATATGCTCCGTCACTTGAATAATCAAAACCCTTTAACCTATTCGGTTTTCTTTTTGGCAAATCATTCTTCATTTTCAAATTCCAAGCCGAGAATTTGGTCTGCCTTATCGGCGGAGAGTGATTCGACGGATTTAAGATTTTTTTGAATAATGCGGTTTCGGCTTTCGGCATCCTCAAGCGTTTTGCCTGCCTCTTCAACCTTTTTGCGAGCCTTGGCAAGAACGATGCCGAACTTATCGTACTGCGCCTTTGCCGCACCAAGCACCTTATAAACCTCGTTTGCCTTTTTATTAATCGCAACGGTTTTAAATCCCATGGCAAGGGAATTGAGAAGCGCCGTTACGGTTGACGGACCTGCCACCATAATTCCCTGCGCCTGCAAAGCCTCGGCAATTCCCGTTTTAGACGAAATAATTTGGGCATAAAGCCCCTCGGTCGCAAGATACATTATTGCAAAAGGAGTTGTATTCGGCGGGCAAACATACTGCTTTATCAGCTTCGCCTCGTCCTTAACCCTGACTTCAAGCGCCTTTTTCGCCTGTGCAAGAGCGTCAACGTCCCCTGCCTCGCTTGCAGCGGCAAGGCGTGCATAATCCTCCATCGGGAATTTTGAATCAATCGGCAAATATGCAAATTCGTCATTATCGCCGTTTGGAATTTTAACCGCAAATTCAACTCTGCCGTTATAATTCGGGTTGGTTTGGACGTTCGTTTCATACATATTTGCAATCGTTTGGTCGAGAATATTTTGAAGCTGAACCTCTGCCCACGTGCCACGAGCCTTAACATTAGTCAAAACACGGTTTAATGAGCCGACACTGTCCGTAACATTTGAGCTGAGTTCTTTCATTTCACCAAGACTTTTATAAACGTCTTTAAGCTGTTTTGACACGGTTTCAAACGAGGAATTAAGCCTTTGCGTAAGCGTTTCGTCAAGCTTTTCATCAACTGTTTTTCGCATTTGCTCAAGCTTTTTTTCGTTGTTTTGCTGCATACGCTCAAGCGACTCGGCTGTCATTTGCATTTGCTTTTGCGTGCCGTCGTTAAGCGTTTTCATAAGTTCGATTTGCTGTTTATAATTCTTATCCGTCAGCGTATCCATTTGCTCGCTGAGCCTTAAAATTTTGTCGTCCGTCGCCTTTGACGAAAGCTCAATTTGCTGCTTTAAAAGCTCATTTGACGAGCCGTCTTTTTTTGCGCCGAGCCTTATCAAAAATACCAGGCACACAATAAGCAAAATTATTATAGCCGAAAGTAAAACAGTATTCATAAATTCACGTCCCTTCAAACAGATTATATCACATATACATATTATATATAGCATTTATTTTTGGCAGTTCGATTTTTTGGACTGTCAATATTTTTTAACTTCAAGCACAAGCCTGCCTTTTTTGGTAGTTTTGATTTCTTTATCAAAAGAAAATCTGCCGAAACCACGAACGGATACAATATCGTTATCGCAAAGCATATATGAATTTGACGTCACAAGCCTTGAATTAACAAAAACCTTTTCTGCCTTGATAAGCTTAGATGTTTCATTTCTCGAAAGGTTATAAACAGCGGCAATTACAACGTCAATTCTTTTTGAAGCGGCAAATATCTCCGTCGGCTCAGCTTCGTTTTTCAAGTCATTTGGCAAATTGCTTTTCTCACACTTAACACTCGTATGGCGCACACGTTCAAGATTTTCGCAAATATAAGGCGCAATATGCTCAAGGCAAAGAATATAGCCGCAGTTATCCTTAACGATTATGTCGCCCAAAAGCTCCCTTTTAATACCTAAATTCATCAGCGCACCCAGAAAATCACGGTGAGAAAGCTCATCTGCAAATTTTTGCATAAGCGGCTTTACGCAAATACAAACAATGGGGAATTTTTCATCGTTCAAATCATCGCCAAAGCCTGCCACAACCCGCTCCGCCATAGAATATCCGCCGAAAAGAACGCACGGCAAATATGTTGATTTCAGTACGCTTTGCTCCTCAATATTAAGAAAATCGGAAAAGGTATTATACCCTCTTTCGTATGCTCTTTCATTTAATTCTTCAAATCTCTTTTCAATCATATTAACCGCCCTCGCTTTCTTATATTATAACGTCATATATAAAATTTCGCCACTGTTTTTTAAATTTGGAACATATCCTGTTTTTTGCAACAAGTAAGAGCAAGCCCTCTATGCCGTAAAGCTTGCTCTTTTTTCGTTGTATGCCTTTTTAATTTTGCCTGCTCAAAACATAAAACTATTTATACAATAAAAAACAGGGGCACCGAAGTGCCCCTGCAATTGATTATATAAAGCTATATAAAAATTAGTCCATTTCTGCAATAGCAGCCTGAGCGGCAGCAAGTCTTGCGATAGGTACTCTGAATGGTGAGCAAGATACATAATCAAGACCAATCTTGTGGCAGAATTCTACTGAAGATGGGTCACCGCCGTGCTCACCGCAGATGCCGCAGTGGAGTGAAGGACGGGTAGCCTTACCATTCTTAACAGCCATTTCCATAAGCTGGCCAACACCTGTCTGGTCGAGCTTTGCAAATGGGTCGCTTTCAAAGATTTTAGCATCATAGTAAGCATTGAGGAACTTACCTGCATCGTCACGGCTGAAGCCGTAAGTCATCTGAGTAAGGTCGTTAGTACCGAAGCAGAAGAATTCAGCTTCCTTAGCGATATCGCCTGCTGTAAGAGCAGCACGAGGAATCTCAATCATAGTACCAACTTCATACTTCATATCACTGCCTGCAGCAGCAATTTCAGCATCAGCAGTTGCAACAACGATATCCTTAACATACTTAAGTTCCTTAGCGTCACATGAAAGAGGAATCATAATTTCAGGAGCAACAGTCCATTCAGGATGAGCCTTCTGAACATTGATAGCTGCACGGATAACAGCCTTTGTCTGCATCTTAGCAATTTCAGGATATGTAACTGCAAGACGAAGACCACGGTGACCCATCATTGGGTTAAACTCGTGAAGAGAAGCGATGATAGCCTTAATCTGCTCAACGCTCTTGCCCTGTGCATCAGCAAGCTTCTTAATATCTTCTTCCTCTGTAGGAACGAACTCATGAAGAGGTGGGTCAAGGAAACGGATAGTTACCGGACAACCTTCAAGAGCTTCATAAAGCTTCTCAAAGTCGCCCTGCTGATAAGGAAGAATCTTCTCAAGAGCAGCTTCTCTCTCTTCAACAGTGTCTGAACAAATCATTTCTCTGAATGCAGCAATTCTGTCCTCTTCAAAGAACATATGCTCTGTACGGCAAAGACCGATACCCTCGGCGCCGAGCTCACGAGCCTTCTTAGCATCAGCAGGAGTATCAGCGTTTGTACGAACCTTAAGCTTTCTGAACTTGTCAGCCCAGCCCATAATTCTGCCAAACTCGCCTGCGATAGTAGCATCCTTTGTAGGAATGATACCGTCATAAATGTTACCTGTTGAGCCGTCGATTGAAATATAGTCGCCCTCGTGGTATTCCTTACCTGCAAGAGTAAACTTCTTATTTTCTTCATCCATAACGATATCGCCGCAACCTGATACGCAGCAAGTACCCATACCACGAGCAACTACTGCTGCGTGAGATGTCATACCGCCACGAACTGTGAGGATACCCTGTGAAGCCTTCATACCTGTGATATCCTCAGGTGAAGTTTCAAGACGAACAAGAACAACCTTCTCGCCTCTCTCGTTCCAAGCCTCTGCGTCGTCAGCTGTGAATACAACCTTACCGCAAGCAGCACCGGGAGATGCGCCAAGACCCTTACCGATTGGAGTAGCAGCCTTAATAGCAGCAGCGTCAAACTGAGGGTGAAGAAGAGTATCGAGGTTACGAGGGTCGATCATAGCAACAGCCTCAGCCTCTGTCTTATGGCCTTCGTCTACGAGGTCACAAGCAATCTTAAGAGCAGCCTGAGCTGTTCTCTTACCGTTACGGCACTGAAGCATATAGAGCTTCTTGTTTTCAACAGTGAACTCCATATCCTGCATATCGTGGTAGTGATTTTCAAGAGTATCACAAACCTTGATAAATTCAGCATAAGCTTCAGGGAATTCTTTTTCCATCTGAGCGATTGGCATCGGTGTACGAACACCTGCAACTACGTCCTCGCCCTGTGCGTTGATAAGGAATTCACCCATCAACTTGTTTTCGCCTGTAGCAGGGTCACGAGTAAATGCAACACCTGTACCTGACTGGTTGTTAAGGTTACCGAATACCATAGGCATTACGTTAACTGCAGTACCCCATGAATAAGGGATATCGTTATCACGACGATATACGTTTGCACGAGGGTTGTCCCATGAACGGAATACAGCCTCGATAGCAAGCTTGAGCTGGTCAACAGGGTCTGACGGGAAGTCAGAGCCAAGCTGCTCCTTATATTCATCCTTGAACTGATGAGCAAGTTCCTTAAGGTCAGCGGCAGTAAGCTCAACGTCATACTGAACGCCCTTTTCTTCTTTCATCTTGTCGATAAGCTGTTCAAAATACTTCTTACCAACTTCCATAACTACATCAGAGAACATCTGGATGAATCTTCTGTATGAGTCATATACGAAACGCTCGAAAGCAGGGTCATCGTTACCTGCAATCATAGTTGCAACAACTTCGTCATTAAGACCGAGGTTGAGGATAGTATCCATCATACCCGGCATAGATGCTCTTGCACCTGAACGAACAGATACGAGAAGAGGATTCTTTAAATCGCCGAACTTCTTGCCGTTGATTTCTTCCATTTTCTTAACGCCTTCCATAACCTGAGCCATGATTTCGTCATTGATTTTGCGACCGTCTTCATAATACTGAGTACAAGCTTCGGTTGTAACAGTGAAACCCTGAGGTACAGGAAGACCGATTTTAGTCATCTCTGCAAGGTTTGCACCCTTACCGCCAAGCAAGTTACGCATTGTCATGTCGCCTTCTTCAAACATGTAAACCCACTTGTTTGCCATTTGAGTTACCTCCTAAAAAATATTATAGCTTTATTATTCTTATACTCTCAATCAAGGCCAAAAATCCACTTTAGGACTAAACAATTCTTGCCTCTACAGTATAATGCGATAGAATTATAACACAATATAATGCAAATTACAAATATTTTTATAAAAAAAATTAAGAATTTACGTATATTTTAAATAATACTTGCAAATATTTGCTTTTTGTTGCATAATTAGATACAATTAAAAGTATGGATTTTTATAATTGAGAGGATTTTAATATTATGAAATGTGCAATAATTATGGCAGGCGGAAAAGGAACAAGAATGAAAGCGACCTGCCCGAAGGTTATGTGTAATGTGCTTTTTGTGCCTATGATAAGCTATGTTGTTGACGCAGTAAAAGAGGCAGGCGCAGAGGATATTTGCGTTATTACCGGATATAAGCACGAATTGCTTGAAAAATATCTTGCAGAAAAAGACGAAAAAATCGAAACCGTACTTCAAGAGCCGCAGCTTGGCACGGGCCACGCTGTTATGCAGGCGCAAAGCTTTATTGACAGGCACTTGGACGATGATATCATTATATTAAACGGCGACGGTCCGCTTATCGACGCCGAAACTATTAACAAGGCTTTTGATTATCACAAGGAAAACGATAATTCAATCACTCTTATCAGCGCAATTGTTGACGATACAAACGGAATAGGTCATATTCAGCGTGACGAAAACGGCAAACTTTTAAGAATAATTGAGCATAAAGACGCTAATGACGAGGAAAAGAAAATCAACGAGTCAAACGCCGGTTTTTATTGGTTCAACGGCCGTGACCTATCATACGCACTCAGCAAAATCACCAACAACAACGCTCAAAACGAATACTATATTACAGACAGCCTTGAAATTCTTATCTCGGCAGGCAAAAATGTAGGTGCGTATGTTGTTGAAAATAACGAGGTTACCTTAGGCGCTAACGACAGAAAACAGCTTAACAATCTCAACAACATTATGAGAAGAAATATAAATGATAAGCATATGATTAACGGGGTTGACATTCCTTGCACCGACGGAGTTATGATTGGCAAAAACGTTAAAATCGGCTCATCAACAGTTATTTTGCCTAACACAATTATTTTAGGCAATACAGTTATCGGCGAAAACTGCACAATAGGCCCTAACACATATATTGACAATGCCACAGTCGGCGACGACGTTATACTTGACAATTGCAAAATCCTTGACAGCGAGATTGAAAGCGGAGTTGACGCAGGTCCGTTCGTTAAGGTAAGGGCTAATTCAATTCTTAAAAAAGGTGTTCATATCGGCAACTTTGTTGAGGTTAAAAATTCAATTGTAGGCGAAGGCACAAAGAGCGCTCATTTAACATATATCGGCGACAGCGATGTCGGTGCTGACGTAAACTTCGGCTGCGGAACAGTAACCTGTAACTACGACGGAAAGAACAAGATGAGATGCAAAGTCGGCGACGGCGCATTCATAGGTTGCAACACCAACCTTATTGCACCTGTTGAGGTTGGCGAAAAAGCATACATTGCGGCAGGCTCAACAATTACAAACAACATTCCCGAAGATGCACTTGCAATTGCGAGAGCAAGGCAGGTAATAAAAGAAAATTGGGTTAACATTAAAAAGCCATACAAGGAGAAAAAATAATTGAAAAAGATAATTGCCGTATTTTGCACGGCAGTATTAATTACGTCAATGCTTGCAGCCTGTTCAAATTCTCAGCAGGCTTCGGGTGACAATGTGCAAAGCTCGGCTGACTCTGCAAGCACAACCGAATCAACAACAATGAGAACAACGGAGGACCTTTCAACCACGTTTAAAGAGGCTGAAACCAACACGGTCTATCCGGCGCTGAAAAAGAATTTTGATTCAAGCTTTCCTTATGAAATTGCAAGCTATTCGTCATATTATCTTTCGTCTAACGAAACGAGAACGAAAAATATTCACGAGGCGGTTGACCATTTAAACGGCGTCGTTATTCCGGCAGGAAAAACATTTTCCTTTAACCAGACGGTCGGCAAAAGGACTGTTCTTGCGGGATATCAAGCGGCAAAGGTAGTTCAAGGGGACGAATTTGTTGACGGGCTCGGCGGCGGAATTTGCCAGGTAAGCTCAACCGTTTTTCAAAGCGTACTGCGTGCAAATCTTCAAATAAAGATAAGGGCGTGCCATTCGCTTGAAATAAGCTATGTTCCGCTCGGCGGTGACGCTACGGTGCAGTGGAACAGTCAGGATTTTCAGTTTGTGAACAATTCAAATTGCGATATAAGGCTGATTGTTACGGCAAACGACGGAAAGCTCACCTGCACGGTTGAAGCGAAAGAGGACATAAAGCCCAACAAGGTTGACATAAAAATCAAAAAAGACGGCAAAAGCTATGTGCTTACCCGTACGGTTGACGGCAACGTAAACTACACGACATACAGCAAATATGCAAAGCCGAAAAGTGCAACCACAACAAAGAAGGATAAAGACAAGAAAAAGAAAACCAAGAAAAAGAGCAATAAAAACAAAGACAAAAAATCGACTAAATCAAAAAAGAAAAAATCTTAATAAGCCTATAATTTGCAAAAAGAGGTGAAACGGTGAGCAAATATAATTATTTTGACGATGAAATTGAGGAAGAAAACGAAAAAAGAACAAAAGTTAAAATAGATTTATCCCCTGTTATCAACAAGCTCAAAAAAATAGAAGCCACCGCTGTTGAGGAGGCGGAGGAGGACGTTGAAGTTATTGACAAGTTTCCTCTTTTGCGCCACGAGGTAATAAAAGGCTTATGGATTTTCGGGATAATTATTCTTATTATAATTATTGCGGTTTCGTTTTCCGTTTCGCTCGGCAACAAGAACAAAAAGGCAGAGCAGTTTGACAAGGACGCAGGAAACGTTTGCATTAATTACATAAAAAAATACGGCGCCGTTAAATGGGAAGCGCTTGACGAGGCAAAATACGGCGAAAACAAGGCGAAGCTTACAGGCCTTTGCTATGCAAGGCAAATGGACTTTAACGGCGACAAATCAGACGAGTTGATGATTTGCTACAACGACAACAATGTTTACTACCTTGAGGTATGGGGTTATCACGGCGGCAAATTCGTTCAGCTTTACAAAGAGGAAGCCAATTCAAGCGAAAAAGTCAGCGAGGGATATTGGACTGCTTTTTACAGAAAAGGCGACAGATATTTGATTTGCAAGAGCGACAAGAGCAAGCCAAGCGAGGTCACACTTTATTCGCTTCACCACGGCAAATTCAAAAAAAGCGGCAATGCCACTTATGACATAGGAAGCGACACCTATTCAATCGGCGGCAAAGACGTTAAGGATAAATTTGAAACGATTGAGCTTTCATGCTTAAGAAAGTCAAAAGCGGAAGTGACGGTTGACCTTGTAAGCTCCAACATTGACGCTTTCGGAAACATAAGTTCACAGGCAATCACCAACACCTTGAACGAAAAAGAGCGCAAAGCCAACGCTTACTACGAAGTTGTTAAAAAGAGGATTGACAAATACGGCGACCCGAGTATTAAAAGCGATAGCGGCGAAAAATACATTGACGGCCTTGCTTATGTAAGGCAGATTGATTTTGACGGCGACGGCAACGAAGAGCTTTGTATGGTATATCGAACATACAAGAGCTTGAGCAAATATGACGAATTTTCGGGCGATTATATTTATTATGACAAACCGCAGTACAGCCTTGATATTTACAAATGGGACGGCAGTTCGGCAAAGCGAATTTTAAACAAGGAATGTGTTTCCGTTTACTTTGACGATGACACGGTATTTTATTTGCTTCTTAAAAAGGGTAAAAAAACAACCAATCTTTGCACAAACAACTATGATATGGAAAACAAATACAGTTTCACGGCTAATTCAAGAGAATATAAGCTGAAAAAAGGAGCGTTCACTCCGGTTTACAGTGCAAAAGAGGTTAACGATTACGGCTACAAGTCGTTTTATATTAATGACGAAAGAGTTTACAGCCGTGAATGGGAGCAAAAGGGATATAATATTCCGCTTTTCTTAAATGATGAGGACAGCGTTAATTCGTCAAAATATGATTTGTTTTATTTTTCAGGTAAAAATTCAAGCAAATTTGAGCAAACGCTCAATGATACGGTTGACGAAATTCAAAAGTTAAATAAAGAATATATTCCGGAAAATAATGATTAAAAATAGGGCAAAAACACAAAAAGCGTTGGGAAAAATTTCCAACGCTTTTTTTATTTATCAATCATTATTTTTTAACCGATTCGATTATACCCTCGGCTAAGCCTGCCATACTCTGAATTTCCGACGGAATAATAATCTTTGTTGCCTGGCCGTCTGCTGCCTTTGCAAATGCTTCAAGGGCTTTTAGTTTAAGAACAGACTCATTGGCGTCTGCCTCATTAAGCATTTTGATTGCGTCTGCCGTTGCTTTTTGCACCTTTGCAATAGCCTCTGCCTCACCCTCTGCCTCACGGATTTTTGCTTCCTTTTCAGCCTCTGCGGCAAGGATTGCAGACTGCTTTTCAGCCTCTGCTTCAAGAATTTTTGACTCCTTATGACCCTCGGCAACAAGAATACGTGATTGCTTTTCACCCTCTGCACGAAGGATTGCCTCACGTCTTTCACGTTCTGCTTTCATCTGCTTTTCCATTGCGTCCTGAATTTCACGTGGCGGAATAATGTTTTTAAGTTCAACACGGTTTACCTTAATGCCCCACGGGTCTGTAGCCTCATCAAGAATAACTCTGATTTTGGCATTGATTGTGTCACGTGAGGTAAGAGTCGAGTCAAGCTCAAGTTCACCGATAATGTTACGAAGGGTGGTTGCGGAAAGATTTTCAATTGCCGAGATAGGGCTTTCTACGCCGTAGCAATAAAGCTTAGGGTCTGTGATTTGGAAAAATACAACCGTATCAATCTGCATAGTTACGTTATCCTTAGTAATAACCGGCTGCGGTTTAAAATCAACAACCTGCTCTTTAAGCGATACGTTTTTAGCCACTCTGTCAATAAACGGAATTTTTACATGAAGTCCCGTGTCCCAAGTTGCATAGTATGCGCCGAGACGTTCAATAACAAATGCCTTTGACTGCGGCACAATCCTGATATTTGTAAGCACAAATAAAATAATTACCGCAATGATTACAAGAAGTACAATAACAACTTTCATAATTTTTCCTCCTTAATATATAAGTATATGTTAATCTTCTTTTACTATTAGCTTTACACCGTCAATTTTTTCAACGGTTACGTTTGTTCCTTTTTTGATTATTGATGAATTTATACTTCGAGCCGTCCATATTTGACCGTCAACCTTTACCTGACCTGTTGCATTAATATTATCTATATCCTCGGTGACGGTTGCCGTTTTGCCTATGCACCTGTCGGCATTGGTAGGCTCTGCCTTGACCACGAGCTTTTTCTTAACCAAGGGACGTGTAATCAAAAGCATTAAAATCGAAACCGCAATAAAGACAATGATTTGCACGTAAAGCTCTGCACCGGCAAGGCTTGAAACGAGCGCCGCAACCGCCCCGATAACAAACCAAACAGACACAAGCTGGACGGTCAGCGCCTCAAATATGCCAAAAAGCACGGCGGCACAAATCCATACAATATACATTTTTTCAAGCGACATACTGTCACCTCCTTAAAAATGAACATATAAAATGCATTTCCATATGTTGTGCTTATTATACCATATATCACTGATATTTTCAATATATAGTGAATTGCTCAAAATGAGATTTACAATCTATTCATAAACGGCACAACCGCAATAACACATTCAAAATCAAACCACAAGGAGTTGTGGGTATAAAATTTAAACACGCAATCAGACTTCGAGAAAGTGAGATAAATTTCGTTTTTTGTGAGTGGAGCTGTACGTGGGTACTGCCCACTCGCAAAAGACGGAAAGTGCCAAAAAAGACAAGGACTCAATGTCCTTGTCTTTTTTCTATAAATGTATTTTTGATTCGGGGTCCCCGAAAAGCGTAAGCTTTTTGGGGAGAGGAGAAAGGAATGGAGTGTTTATTATAAATTTTTGAAAAATTTATTCGAACACGGAATTTCTTTCGACGAGGCACGGTTTAGCCACTTTATCGACAGTCTGAGAGATGATTTATTTCATCTCTCTTTTTATTTTTGCACATAACGTCACTCTTTTTTGTCAATAATATTTTTGTACATAAATTGAAAAAGGGTGATTGTGTGCAATATAATAAAGTTGAAATATGCGGTATTAATACCGGCAGACTTAAGGTGCTCAAAGAAAAAGAAAAAATGGAACTCTTAAAAAAGGCTCAAGCCGGAGATAAAAATGCAAGAAATGAGCTTGTTGAGGGCAATCTGCGCCTTGTACTGTCCGTAGTGCAACGTTTTTCAAACAGAGGGGAAAATATGGACGACCTTTTTCAAGTCGGCGTAATCGGCCTTATAAAGGCTATAGATAATTTCAATACTGACCTTGATGTTCGTTTTTCCACCTACGCTGTGCCGATGTGTATAGGTGAAATAAGGCGATATCTGCGTGATGATAATCCCATTCGTGTCAGCCGTTCTATGAGAGATACTGCTTATAAAGCAATGCAGGTTAAGGAACAGCTTATAAATGAAAACGGCAAGGAACCGACTATTGAGGAAATTGCTCAAAGGCTTGAAATGAAAAAAAGCGATGTTGTTCTTGCTCTTGAAGCAATTGTTGACCCGGTATCACTTTATGAGCCGGTATATAATGACGGAGGTGATACTATTTTTGTTATGGATCAAGTGGGCGATAATTCGACCGATAAAGATTGGGTAGATGAAATTTCTATTAAAGACGAAATCAAAAAACTTGATGACAGAGAACGAAATATTATGTACCTTCGCTTTATGCAGGGCAAAACGCAAATGGAGGTTGCACGTGAGGTCGGTATATCACAGGCTCAGGTTTCCCGCTTAGAAAAAAACGCCCTTAAACGAATTAAGGGCGAGTGAAAAATTTAAAGAACCATAATCAGTGTGCCTGCCGCAATCAAAATACAGCCGACAAGTGACTTGATATTGAAATCCTCGTGAAGAAATATAAATGCCAAAACAAGAGTGATTACGACGCTTAATTTATCAATAGGCACAACTTTTGAAACCTCTCCGATTTGTATTGCTTTATAGTAACAAAGCCACGAAGCACCGGTTGCAAGACCTGACAAAATAAGGAATATCCAGCTTTTTTTGCTGATATTAGTGATTCCTGATTGCGCATTGGTGATAAACACCATAAGCCAAGACATTGCAACAACTACAACCGTTCTGATTGCCGTTGCAAGATTAGAGTCAACATCTTTAATGCCTACCTTTGCAAGAATTGATGTTAAAGCCGCAAATACTGCCGATAAAACTGCAAATACCGCCCACATATTTTTCATCTCTTTTCCTTTTGCATAATTATATTTTAGTTCTTTTCTTAGTTATTGTAAAGTGTAAATTTAAACTAAAGTAGAACAAAAAATATTTTGACAACTGTATAAATTAGTGATATTATAATGAGGAAAGGGTGATTGAATATGAAAAAATTTTCAAGTGTTTTATTGGCATTTTTGATGCTTGTTTCAAGCTTATTTTGCGCAAATGCTGCATTTGGTGAGGATTGGTCAAGTCGGAACGGTAAAAACACCTTTCAAAGCGCTGAAAATATTGTAATCGGCACAATTTATAACCGCCCTGCGACGGAAATTACAGGAACTGTTTTTAAACTTGACTTAAATCAAACGGCAAAATATACATTATCGCTTTCATCAAATTCTGCCGCAAAAGTTGAGATTTATCAAAATGATGATAAAAATATTATTGATACCGTATTTGTTTTAGGAGATAAAGCGCAGAAAAAAGTTACAGACAAGAATTTTGATTTTCTTAACGGTACTTATTATTTCAGGATAGTGAGTGTAGGTGATTACACTTTTTCCGTTTCAAATTATGTTTGCAATCATTATTTTGATGTTGTAACAACTTCACCTACTTATTTTTCAGCCGGATATCATACATATACCTGTTATCTTTGCGGTTATTCCTACAAAACAAAGGGCGATAAAAAGAAAATTCTTAAAGCCCCTAAAATTTATTCACTAAAAGCGGGGAAAAAGAAAATAACTGTAAATAATTCTAACAATAAAGCTGCTTCAGGCTATCAAATTAAGCTTTCAACAAGCAAAAAATTCACTAAAAAGACTACCAAAACAGTTAAAGTCAAATCTTCAAAATCGACTGTTAAAAAGCTTAAAAGCAAGAAAAAATATTATGTAAAAGTAAGAGCGTATAAAACTAAAAACGGTAAGACTGTTTATTCTGCTTGGTCCAAAATTAAAACTGTTAAAACTAAATAATTGCTGAGGCGGAATGACATAAATTGTTATTCCGCTTTTTTATAAAAAATTTATTTTGGGTATTGAATTTTTTCTGCTTATAATGTAATATATAAAAATAATATAATATATAATAATGCAGTCAGTGATTTCTTTAAACGAATGTAAATTATTGGCACACTTTCTTGGAGTTGTGTATGGAAAAAATCACAGGTAAAAATAACGAAATAATAAAGGGCGTTAAAAAACTCTTTACCTCTTCCAAGGAGCGCAGGGCACAGGGCTTGTTTGTTCTTGAGGGGGCAAGGCTTGTTTTTGACGTCCTTAACTCTTTTTATGAGGTTGAAATATTCTTGATAACGGAAAGCGCAAACGAAAGGTATTTTGAAAAGTCCGTTTTAATGCAAAGGAAAAGCAAATCCTCTTATTTCATAAGCGATACTCTTTCGCAAAAATTAAGCGAAACGAAGAATTCACAAGGTATTTTTGCAGTTTGCAAAATGAAAAATGATAATAACGCTCTTCAAAACGGCAAAAAGTATATTGCTACGGATAATCTTCAAGACCCGGGTAATCTCGGCACAGTTATAAGGACGGCGGAGGCGCTCGGCATTGGCGGCGTAATTGTCGGCTCAGGGTGCGATGTATATAACCCAAAGGTTTTGCGTGCATCAATGGGTTCGGCGCTCAGGATTGAGGTTATTGAATGTTTAAGTCTTGTTCCAATATTAAACCAGGCAAAGTCTCTCGGCATTAAAACGTATGCCACTTCGCCTGACACCTCTGCAAAAAAAATAAACGAAATTGATTTTTCAGCTTCCTGCCTTTGCGTTATCGGTAATGAGGCTAACGGGGTAAGCGATGAGGTTATGGCAATGTGTGATGAAAAAATAACAATCCCTATGCCCGGCCGTGCAGAAAGCCTTAATGCGCATGTGGCGGCAGCCATAACGATGTGGGAGATGCAAAGATGAGTGAAAATGCAAGGTATTGGATTTGGCTTCAAAACGCTCTTGGATACGGCGCTAAAATAAAAAGCATAATTGATGAATATAAAAGTGCAAAACTTCTTTATGAACTTGGTGAAAGCGAATGGAAAATGAGCACGGTTTTATCTAAACGTCAGGTTGAAAAGTTGATAATGACTGATGTTGGAAAGTCAGATGAAATAATTGATTGCTGCTCAAAAAACGGTTATAAAATAATTGATTTTGACGATAAAGCTTATCCAAAAAGGCTTAAGGAGATAATTAATCCGCCTGCCGTTTTGTATGTTGACGGAAAGCTGCCCGATATTGATAATCTTGTTTGCATCGGTATGGTAGGCACAAGAAAGGCAAGTGAATATGCAATCAAAGCGGCGCACATTATGGCTAAGGGTATTACCGAGGCAGGTGCTCTCGTTGTAAGCGGCGGAGCCTTGGGAATTGATACATATTCTCATTTAGGCGCTCTTGCTTGCGGCGGAAAAACAGTTGCCGTTTTGGGAAACGGGCTTGGTAATAATTATTTAAAGGCTAACGAAGGCTTAAGAAATATGATAAAGCAAAGCGGTGCACTTGTTACTGAGTATCAGCCCAATGTTCCGGCTAACAGAACTTCTTTTCCTATGCGTAACCGAATTATAAGCGGTTTGAGTTTAGGCATTTTGGTAGTTGAGGCAGGTGTTAAAAGCGGCAGTCTTATTACCGCAAATCTTGCGATTGAGCAAAACCGTGATGTTTATGCCGTTCCCGCTTCTATATTTTCAAGCGATTTTTCAGGTACAAATAAACTTATAAGCGACGGCGCAAGGCTTGCAATCAATCCCGTTAACGTTGTTGAGGTTTATGAAAATGATTATCCGACCCTTGATTTATCTAAAATAAGGACTGCTAATGAAATAGTCCTTGATAACTCGGAAAAAACGCTTGATACCTCTATTGTTAAGAAAAAATCGGCTAAGGAGCTTAATGTTAAGCCGACGCCTGAAAATAATTTGATTGATAAAAAATACTCTTTTGAAAATCTTGAAAAAGGAAGAGAGAACAGAAGAAAAATTGACGAAAATGTATGGTCGCTTGAAGGGAACAACAAAATCGTTTATGACTGCATAGGCGAGGAGTTCACTCAGGTTGATGATATAATCGAGAAATCGGGTTTAACTGCTTCGCAGGTTCTTGTAGCTTTAACATTTCTCGAACTTAAAAAAGTGATAATAAGTACCTCGGGTAAGAGGTTTAAAAAATCCTGAAAGGAAACAGAATATGTCTAAATTAGTAATTGTGGAGTCACCTGCAAAGGCAAAAAATATTAAAGGCTATCTCGGAAGAGGTTATGACGTTATTGCCTCAATGGGCCACGTCAGGGATTTGCCGGCAGCAAGGCTCAGTGTTGATATTGCAAATGACTTTGAACCGAAATATGCGGTAATAAAAGGAAAGGAAAACTTCGTTAAAGACCTTAAGAAAAAGGCTGACAATGCGGACTATGTTTATCTCGCAACCGACCCCGACCGTGAGGGAGAAGCTATTTCTTGGCATCTTGCCACTCTTTTGGGTCTTGACCTTAAGGATAAAAACAGAGTTACGTTTAATGAGATTACAAAAAACGGAGTAAAAAACGGAATGAATGCGCCACGTCAAATTGATATTGATTTGGTTGACGCTCAGCAGGCAAGGCGTATTCTTGACCGACTTATCGGCTATAAGCTTTCGCCGTTTATTTCTCAAAAAATCAGAAGAGGTCTTTCGGCAGGCCGTGTTCAGTCAGTCGCTCTCAGATTGATTGTTGACAGAGAAAATGAAATTCGTGCATTTAAGGCTGAGGAATATTGGTCGATTGATGCTAAGTTTACAAATCCGCCGGAAAGAAAGGTGTTTTCAGCTTCTCTTTCAACTAAAAACGGTGAAAAAATCAAGATTGAAAATAAAGAGCAAAGTGACAGCGTTCTTTCTGACCTTGACGGCGAAAGTTATGTTGTAAAGGGCGTTAAAAAGGGCAGCAGAAAGAAAAACCCTACTCCTCCTTTTATCACGTCAACTCTTCAGCAGGAGGCTTCAAGACGTCTTTCATTCCAAGCAAGGAGAACTATGAAGGCGGCGCAGGAACTTTACGAAGGCGTTGAGGCAGGAGAACTCGGCACAGTCGGTCTTATCACTTATATGAGAACAGACTCGCTTCGTATATCTGAAGAAGCAAGAGCAGCCGGTAATGAATTTATTACAGAGACATACGGCGAAAAGTATCTTCCTAAAAAGCCGAGATATTTTAAATCAAAGAGTAATATTCAAGACGGTCACGAGGCTATCAGACCGTCAATGCCAAAGGTTACACCTGAGCAGGTTAAGCCATATCTTACAAGCGACCAATATAAAATTTATAAACTTGTTTGGGAAAGATTTATTGCATCGCTTATGGAATCCTGTATGCAGGAAACTATGAAAATCGAGATTGAGGCAGGAGAATATATCTTCACCGCCACAGGTTATACAGTTAAGTTTGACGGCTTTACAAAGCTTTATGAGGAAAAGGTTGACGATGAAAAGAACGACAGCGCATCTCCTCTCCCGGCTCTTAAGGAAGGCGACGAACTTAAGCTTAAGAGTATTTTGGGCAATCAGCACTTTACTCAGCCGCCTGCAAGATACACCGAAGCTTCCCTTACTAAAGCACTTGAGGAAAACGGTGTCGGCAGACCGTCAACTTATGTTACCATCACCTCAACTATTCTCAACCGTGAATATGTTAAGCGTGAGGGCAAGCAGTTTGTGCCGACTGAACTCGGCGAGGCTGTAACAAATCTTCTTAAAGATAAAATGCCTAATATTGTTAATGTTAAATACACTTCCAAAATGGAGGCTGACCTTGATAAAATCGACTCCGGCGAAAAAAATTATAAGGATATGATTCGCCTATATTATGATGATTTTGAAAAGCCTCTTGAAAAAGCTAAAGAGGAAATGCAGGGCGTTAAAATTAAGCTTAAGGAAGAAGAAACAGACGAAATTTGCGAAAAGTGCGGCAGAAATATGGTTGTCAAAGTCGGCAGATTCGGTAAATTTCTTGCTTGCCCCGGCTATCCGGAATGTAAAAATACAAAGCCGCTTATTTTCAGGACTAAGGCTAAGTGCCCTGAATGCGGCGGCGACGTAATTGAGAAAAAAACCAAGAGAGGCTCGTCATTCTACGGTTGTTCAAATTATCCTAAGTGTAATTTTATGACTTGGGACGCACCGAGCGACGAAGTTTGCCCTCGTTGCGGCAAGTCGCTCTTTAAACGCAAGGGCAATGTGCTTTATTGTCCCGATACAGAGGGCTGCGGTTTTACAAAGCCGGCTCCGAGAAAAAAGAAAACAGAAGAATAAACGGTAATTTATATGAAATTTAAGGTTATCGGCGCAGGTCTTGCGGGAGTTGAGGCTGCGTGGCAGATTGCAAATAACGGATATAATGTTTCGCTTTATGAAATGAAGCCGATTAAAAAGAGCGAGGCGCATAAGTCAGATTTATTTTGTGAACTTGTGTGTTCCAATTCGCTCAAGGCCTCACGTATTGAAAGCGCAGCAGGTCTTTTGAAAGAGGAAATGGCTCGTTTAGGCTCGCTTACGGTACCGATTGCAAGGCAGTCGAGTGTTCCGGCAGGCGGCGCTTTGGCAGTTGACAGGGATATTTTCTCAAAAAGCGTAACTGAAAAAATCAAATCTCACCCCAATATTGAGGTGATTAATGAAATAGTTGAGGACTTAGAACTTGACGACGATACAATAACAATTGTTGCAACGGGTCCGTTGACAGACGGTGCTCTTGCAAAAAGTATCAGCAATATTACAGGTGAGTATCTCTCGTTTTATGATGCCGCCGCTCCGATTGTTACTGCAGAGAGTGTTGATATGTCTAAGGCATTCGGTGCTTCACGTTATGAGCGTGGCGGTGACGATGATTATATCAATTGCCCGTTCAATAAGGCAGAGTATGAGGCTTTTATTAATGAACTTGTTAATGCCGAGGGTGCAATTGTTCACGATTTTGACGTCTATGAGGGCTGTATGCCGATTGAAAAACTTGCTAAAAGAGGGCTTGATGCTCCTCGTTTCGGCCCTATGAAACCTGTCGGTTTGGTCGACCCGAATACAGGGCACAGACCTTGGGCTTGTGTTCAGTTAAGACGTGAAAATTCAAAGGGTACAATGTTTAATCTTGTTGGTTTTCAAACCAATTTGAAGTTCGGCGAGCAAAAACGTGTTTTCTCTATGATTCCTGGGCTTGAAAATGCTCAGTTTGTGCGCTACGGTGTTATGCATAGAAATTCGTTTTTGAATTCACCAAAGCTTCTTAATAACGATTTTTCATTTAGAAATAAAAACAACCTTTTCTTTGCAGGTCAAATCACGGGAGTTGAGGGATATATGGAGAGTGCGGCAAGCGGAATTATGGCAGGTATCAATGCCGTGAGAAGAGCGCAGGGTAAAGAGCCGTTCACTCTCTCTGATGTTACTATGATAGGCGCTTTGAGCGATTATATCAGTGACGAAAGCGTTAAGAATTTTCAGCCTATGGGTGCTAACTTCGGTGTGCTGCCTGCAATAGAGCCGAAAATTAAGGATAAAAAAGAGCGCTATGCCGCTATGGCGCAAAGAGCGCTTGCAAGCCTTGAAGAAAGTATGAAAACCTTATAGTTAAAATTAAGTTGGGAAAGGGTGCAATATTTGCCATGCAAAAAAGAATAATTATTGATGCTATGGGTGGGGATAATGCTCCGCTTGAGATACTTAAGGGTACCTATCTTGCTCAAAAAGAATACGGAATTACTCCCGTACTTGTCGGAAATGATAAAGAAATACAAAAATGCATTAAGGATAATAATATTGCACTTGAAAATGTGAAAATTGTTAATTCAAATTCAGTTATCACAATGCATGACGATGCAAAGGCAGTACTTAAAGAAAAGGCAGACTCATCAATGGGTATCGGCTTTAAACTTTTGAATGAAGGTGAAGGCGACGCTTTTGTGAGTGCGGGAAATACAGGCTGCGTAACAGTAGGCTCAACGCTTATCACTAAAAGAATTAAAGGTGTTAAAAGACCTGCAATCGCCTCTGTTATGCCAAGCGCCAAAAAGCCGTTTCTTCTTATGGACTGTGGTGCAAATGCCGAGTGCAGAGCTGAATTTTTATATCAGTTTGGCAAAATGGGAAGCCTTTATATGCAAAAAATTATGAAAGTTGAAAACCCAAGGGTTGCGCTTGCAAATAACGGCGAGGAGAGCACAAAGGGCACTTCGACCGTTAAAGAAGCTTATAAACTTATGCAAAATGCACCTTACAATTTTGTAGGCAATATTGAGGGTAGGCAAATTCCGTTCGGTGATGCAGACGTTGTTGTTGCCGACGGGTTTACAGGTAATCTTATTCTTAAAACTTATGAGGGCGTTGCAAAAGTTTTGATGAATGGTATTAAGAACGCTTTTATGAAAAATACGCTTTCTAAAATCTCATATCTCGGCGTTAAATCGGGTATTGACGATATGAAAAAGCAGTTTGATTATAAGGAATACGGCGGCGCCGTTATGCTGGGTGTTAAAAAGCCTGTAATTAAGTCTCACGGCTCGGCAGATGCACGCACATTTAAAAACGCAATCAAGCAGGCAATTTGGTTTTTGGATAACAATTTGATTAGTTCAATTGAAAATGAATTTTCAATAAATACGCAAGAGGAATAAAAATGGCAACTATTGAAGATAAAATAGGATATAATTTCAAAAATAAGGCTTATCTTATGGAGGCACTTACACATTCTTCCTTTGCAAACGAAAGGCATAATAAAATTAAGTGTAACGAGAGAATGGAATTTTTAGGCGACGCCGTGCTTTCTATCATTTCGGCTAACTATCTTTTCCATCGCTTTCCCGATATGCCTGAGGGCGATTTGTCAAAACTTCGTTCTTCTCTTGTTTGCACTCAGTCACTTTCGGATTTTGCAAGGCAGATATCACTCGGTAACTTCCTGTTTTTAGGCAAGGGAGAGTCAAACACTGGCGGTGCTGACAGACCGTCGATTTTGGAAAATGCATTTGAAGCGCTTATTGCCGCTATATATCTTGACGGCGGAATGGAAAATGCGGAAAAATTTGTACTTCATTTTCTTGCTCCTGCTGTTGAAACCCACCATATCAATTTTAAGGATTATAAAACAACTTTGCAGGAAATAGTTCAGCAAAACCCCGATGAAAATGTAAATTACGTTCTCGTCGGCGAGAGCGGACCTGACCATAATAAAACATTTGAGGTTGAAGTTCACCTTAATTCAAACGTTATCGGCAAGGGCAAGGGTGGAAGCAAAAAAAGTGCAGAACAGGCTGCGGCAAGAGAGGCACTTAAATTAATGGGTGTAATATGAAAAAAGGTAATATAAGTATTTTTGTTCCTCATTTAGGCTGCCCATGTCAGTGTTCGTTTTGCAATCAAAAAACAATAACGGGGCAGGCAAATCAGCCCACACCGCAGGACGTTGACAAGGCAGTTAAAACGGCGCTTAAGTCTAAGAATTTTGAATATGAAATTGCTTTTTTCGGTGGCTCGTTTACTGCGATTGACAGAGAGTATATGATTTCTCTTTTGAAAGCGGCAAATAAATATATAAAATCAAATGAGGTAAAGGGTATAAGAATTTCTACCCGTCCCGACTGCATTGACGAAGAAATTTTGGATTTGCTCAAAGAGTACGGAGTTACAAGTATTGAACTTGGTGCGCAGAGTATGGACGATGAGGTGCTTTTGGCTAACAGGCGAGGTCATACGGCAAAAGACGTTGAAAATGCGTCAGAGCTTATTAAGTCATACGGTTTTGAGCTAGGGCTTCAAATGATGACAGGGCTTTATAAGGACAGCGAAGAAAAAGCTGTTAAAACGGCTGAAAAAATAATTGCACTATCGCCACAAACCGTAAGGATTTATCCTACTGTTGTATTAAAAGGTACATATCTTGCAGACCTTTATTTAAGCGGTGAATATAAGCCGCTTAATGCTGACGAATCGGCGCAGCTTTGCGCAAAACTTGTTTTGCTTTTTGAAAAGAATAATATAAAAATCATTCGTTTGGGGCTTCATTCAAGCGAGGATATTAAGAAAAATATGCTTGCAGGCGGTTTTCACGACAGCTTTGGCGAGCTTGTAAAGTCAAGAATTATGGTTGATAAAATTCTTGCGCTTCCTCCGGCTGATTATGAGGTGGCAGTTAATTCAAAGTCGCTTTCAAAGCTGAAAGGAAATAAAAAATCAAATATCTATCTTCTTATCGAGAGAGGATATAATATAAAAATTGTTATCGACAACAGTCTTGATGTTGATGAATTGGAGATAAAATAATGGTATTAAAATCACTTGAAATACAAGGTTTTAAGTCTTTTCCGGACAGGACAACGCTTAATTTCGGCAAGGGTATTACTGCAGTTGTCGGTCCTAACGGTTCGGGCAAAAGTAATATTTCCGACGCAGTTCGTTGGGTTTTGGGCGAGACAAGTTCTAAATCTCTTCGTGGCTCAAAAATGGAGGATGTTATCTTCAGCGGTACTTCTGCACGTAAGGCTTTGGGCTTTGCTCAGGTCCAGCTTACTCTTGACAATACCGACCAAACGCTTAAAGATAAGGGCGAGGTTGTAACCGTTTCGAGAAGATATTATCGTTCGGGCGAAAGTGAATATAAAATTGACGGCGAAACCGTAAGAGCAAGGGATATAAGAGAACTGTTTATGGATACGGGACTCGGTTCAGACGGCTATTCAATGGTAGGTCAAGGTAAGATTGACTCAATCATTTCGCAAAAAAATGAGGACAGGCGTGAACTTTTTGAAGAAGCCGCAGGTATTTCCCTTTTTCGTCATAAAAGAAAAGACGCTACCCGCAGGCTTGACCAAGCGCAGGAAAATTTAGTCAGGCTTCTTGATATTTTGGGCGAACTTGAAAGCAGAGTAGAGCCGCTCAGAAAGCAGAGCGAAAAGGCGCAGAAGTTTATCACTCTTTCCGATGAGAAAAAAACGCTTGAAATAGGTGTATGGGTAAATAAGATTAACCGCTTTACCAATGATTTAAGAGAGCAGGAGCATAAAATTGACGCTGCCAACGCATCCTATGACGTTTGCGAAAAGGAACTTAAAGAGATTGAACAGGAGATTGAAGAAATAGCGCAAAAGACTGTTTCAATCAATACCCAAATCGAGCAAATCAGAGCAGGCTCAAAGGCTTATGAGGAGCAGGCGCTTCGCAAAGACGGCGAGGCTTCCGTTTTAGAAACTACTTTAAATCATAATAACGAAACTATTGAAAGACTTAAAAACGATATCGGCGATGTTGATAACACCAATCTTTCTATTGATGCTCAGATAGAGGAAAAAGAGCAGTTTATTTCAAAAAGCGTTAAGGAAATTGAAGAAAAGAAGGCTGAGCTTAAAAGTGTTACGGATGAGATGAATAATCTTCTTTCATCTAATGAAGAATTTTCAAAACTTACTGTTGAACTTAATCAAAAAATCACTTCTCTTACTTTGAAACTTTCCGACTGCCGTGTTAAATGTTCTCAGGCGCTCACTTCTTCTCAGGAAATCAAGTCAAGGCAGAGCGTTGTCGATTCATCAATTGAAAAAAGCCGTGAGGAGCTTGAAAAGTTTAAAGAGCTTAAAGCAAAAAGTGATGAAAATTTAGAAAGTTTGCAATCACGTATTGATGAAAATAACAATTCAATGCAGGGCTATAAAATCAAGCTTGAAAATAAAAATGCCAATGCAGATAAGATTAAAGCAGAACTTGAAAAAGTAACTAACGAATATAACCAAAAGGCGCAAAGAGCAAAAATGCTTTTAGACCTTGAAAAGAATATGGAAGGTTTTTCGGGTGCTGTTAAGGCTGTTATGCGTCAGGCGCAGAATAAGGCACTTTCAGGTATTCACGGGCCGCTTTCTCAACTCATAACCGTTGATAATGAATACAGCGTGGCAGTTGAGGTTGCACTCGGTGCGGCAATGCAAAATATAGTTGTCGGCAATGAAGCAGATGCTAAGCGTGCAATTTATTATCTTAAAAATAACCGTGTCGGCAGGGCAACGTTTCTTCCCATTTCGGCAATCAAGCCGAGAAGCCTTGATGAAAGAGATCTTGACGATAACTTGGGTTTTGTTGCAATTGCAAGCGACCTTGTTGATTGTAAAAACGAGTATAAAAATATTATCTCTAACCTTTTGGGCAGAGTTGTTATAGTTGAGGATATGGACTCGGCTATAGGCATTTCAAAAAGATATTCAAACAGATTTAAGATTGTTACCGTTGACGGTCAGGTTATTAACCCCGGCGGCTCAATGACAGGCGGTTCGCAGTCAAAGGGCGCAGGTATCCTCTCTCGTGGTAATATGATTGACGAACTTAATAATGAAGCCAAAAAGCTTGAAAAGCAAGCGGAGGAAATCAAGGCTGAGTATAAAACAGCACTTGAGGAGGCTAACTTTGCACTTGCCGCTTTGCAGGGTGCGCAAGCTGATTTGCAGCAGGCTAAAGAAGAACTTATCAGGGCGCAGGGCGAGCATAAGCTTGTTGCTGAAAAGTATGACCTTTTATCCTCTCAACTTTCTGTTCTTGTTAATGAAAAGGACAGCGCTAAGCAGAGAATTGCAGAGTTTGAAAATGAGGCAAAATCCTGCGAGGTTGAAATCAAATCGATTGAAGATGAAATTTCAAAGACCGAAAGTGAACTTGAAAAGACCTCGGGCAATGCAAGCGAGCTTAATGCAAAACGTGATGAGTATAGGGAAAAGAGCGAGAAAATCAATCTTGAACTTGTAACTCTTGCCAAGGATAACGAGGCAGCTAAGCTTTCTGTTGAAGAACTTAATTTTAGGAAAAATTCTCAGTTTGACAGGGTTAAAACGATTGAGGACGAGATTAAGTCAATTGAAGAGAAAAATCAAACGCTTCTTATTTCAATCAATGAAATTAAAGCGTCTGCCAATGACCTCAGGGTTAAGGCGGAGCAGTCAGATAAGGATGTAAGCGAGCAGATTAATCAAAGAAATGAACTTGAAAAGCGCACAACAGAGCTTAGAGGCGAGGAAAAGATTAAAAATCAGGACAGAGAAAAGCTTTCGGGCTCTATTGTTCGTCTTGATGAAAGAAAAATTGCAATGAAAAAAGAGTATGATGAGCTTAACGATATGCTCTTTGAGCAATATGAGCTTACTAAGCACGAGGCAGAGGCGCTTGATATTCAAATTGATGATATGACGGCGGCTAAGCGCAGACTCCACGAGATTAAGGTTGCAATTAAGAGTCTCGGCTCAATCAACGTCGGTGCTATTGAGGAATATAAAGAGGTCAGCGAGCGCTACACCTTCCTTAAGGAGCAAATAGGCGACGTCGAAAAATCAAAGAGCGAGCTTATGAAGATAATTGAGGATTTGACCGCTTCAATGAGCGAGAAATTCCTTGCTCAGTTTAATAAGATTAATGAGGAATTTAAGGTTTGCTTTGCTGATTTCTTCGGCGGCGGTAAGGGCGAGCTTGTTTTGGAAGAGCCTGACAATTGCCTTGAATCACCTATTGAAATTCGTATTCAACCACCGGGAAAGTCAGTTCAAAATATCAACCTTTTCTCAGGCGGTGAGAAGTCGCTTGCGGCAATGGCGCTTTTGTTCAGCGTGCTTAAAGTGCAACCTGCTCCGTTTTGTATTTATGACGAGGTTGAGGCGGCACTTGATGATGTCAATGTTGAGCGTTTCGCAAAATATATGCGCAAGATGACAGATAAAACTCAGTTTATTTCAATCACTCACAGGCGTGGTACTATGGAGGAGGCAGACGTTCTCTACGGTGTCACAATGCAGGAAAAGGGTGTTTCAAAACTTATTGAATTGCAAACAGCTGAGCTTGCGGCAAAAATGGGACTTGAATAATCTGTAATGTTTAATTATAGGGCGGTAATTCACTTCTGCCGATAAATAATATATAATCCAATAATATAAAGGAAGAATTGATATGGGTATTTTTTCTGTATTTAAAAGAGGTCTTAAAAAGACAAGAGACGAGGGCATTACCGCTCAACTTGACGAGGTAGTGGATTCTTATGAGAAAATAACTCCTGAATTTTTTGATGACCTTGAGGAAATTCTTATAATGGGTGATGTCGGAATGCCGACTGCCGAAAGAATTATCCGTGATTTGAAAAGCAAAATAGAAAACGATAAGGTTGATGACGTAAGGCAAGTACGTGAAATGATGAAGGATATTGTTTCGGGTATTGTTTGGGGCGGTAGCTATTTAAGACTTCGCACCAAGCCGTCCGTAATTCTTGTTATCGGTGTAAACGGCGTAGGCAAAACGACTACTATCGGCAAGCTTGCTATGAGGTTAAAGGAACAGGGCAGAAGCGTTATTTTGGGCGCTGCCGATACTTTCCGTGCCGCTGCTATTGAGCAACTTCAGGTATGGGCTGACAGGGCAGACGTTGATTTGATTAAGCACGGCGAAGGCTCAGACCCTGCTTCCGTTGTTTATGATACCATTGCCGCCGGTAAGGCAAGGGGCAGTGATGTAATCATTATTGATACTGCCGGCAGGCTTCATAATAAGAAAAATCTTATGGATGAGCTTAACAAAATCAGTCGTGTTATAGAAAGAGAACTTCCCGATGCTTCTAAGGAAATTCTTTTGGTGCTTGATGCTACAACAGGTCAAAATGCCGTTAATCAGGCTAAGGACTTTAAGGAAGCGGCAGGAATTACGGGCATAGTGCTTACTAAGCTTGACGGAACTGCTAAGGGCGGTGTTGTTCTTGCAATTAATAATGAGCTTGACGTTCCCGTTAAATTTGTCGGCGTCGGTGAAAAAATTGAGGATTTACAGCCGTTTGATGCAGACGCATTTGCAGCAGGATTGTTTGATGCCAAAATTCCCGATGACGATAAGGAAATAACGGATTTTATTCAGCACGAAGATGAGGCTGATAATAAAAAGTCAGAGTAGGGTACAGTGTGAAAAATCACACTATACGGATTGTATTGCCCTCAAAATTTACCGACGGCATAATTTTGAGATGGCTGAAATCACCATTTACGCCTGTTCAGGCAACGCAGGATATAGGGTGATTTTTAATAAACTATTTTTTGCCTGAAAGGCTATGGTGATTATTATGGATTTTATTTTAGCAACAAATAATATGAAAAAGCTTGCGGAAATGCAACGTATTTTATCTCCTCTCGGCATTAATGTTGTTACTGCAAAAATGCTTGGCAAACAGCTTGAGGACGTTGAAGAGGACGGAAAAACCTTTGAGGATAACGCAAAGCTTAAGGCAAGAGCGGCTTGTAAGGAAATGAATATGCCGGCGATTGCTGACGATTCAGGCTTGTGCGTTGATTATCTTGACGGTGCACCGGGTATCTTTTCGGCACGTTTTGCAGGTGAGCACGGCAATGACGAAAAAAATAATGACCTTCTTCTTGAAAAGCTTGATGGTGTACCGCTTGAAAAAAGAACGGCTCATTATGTATGTGCTATTTGCTGTACTTTCCCCGACGGACGTGAAATCGTTGTAAGGGGCGAATGCAATGGCGTTATCGGCTTTGAGCGTGACGGTCACGAGGGATTTGGATATGACCCGCTTTTCCTTGTTGACGGCAAGGCTTTTGGCAGATATACAGCCGAGGAAAAGGATAAAATCAGCCACAGAGGTAACGCACTTCGTTTATTAACTAAAGAATTGGAGAAAATTATATGACATCTAAGGAAAGAGCGGCTTTAAGAGCAAAGGCTAACCCTCTTGAACCTATTATTCAAATTGGCAAGGAGGGTATAAGCGAAAATTTACTTACTCAAATTGATGATACGCTTGATAACAGAGAACTTATTAAAATAAGAGTTCACCTTGAATCTTCACCCGAATCCCCTAAGGAGCTTGCGCAAAAGCTTTCTGAGCCTCTTGGCGCTGAGGTTATTCAGGTAATCGGCGGAATTATAGTTCTTTACCGTGAGGCGGACGAGGAGCGTATCGCAGAGAAAAAGAAAAAAAGAGGTTCCGGTAATTCTAAGGCAACAGCTAAAAAGAAGGTAAAAATCAAGGGTAAAAGACAGCGCCAAAGAGAAAAAGAAGCTAAAAACCCTTACGCTAAATACGACAGACCTAAATATTATGGCAGATAAGCAAAAAATAGGAATTTTCGGCGGAGCGTTCAATCCCGTTCATAATGGGCATATTAACTTAGCGCTTCATTATCTTAATGAATTGGAGCTTGATAAGATACTCTTTATCCCGACTGCTTCACCGCCGCATAAATCTGATGATGATTTTGCACCTAAAGAGGACAGAATTAATATGCTTTCTCTTGCAATATCGTCGTTTGATAAATTTGAAATAAGCGATATAGAATTTAAACTGACAGGCAAAAGCTATACTTATTTGACCATTTCAGAACTTACAAAAATATATAAAAACGCAGAATTTTACCTTATAATCGGCGCTGACCAAATGCTTCATTTTGATAAGTGGTATAAGTATAAAGAAATATTATCTCTTGTCACTCTTTGCACTTCGGCAAGAGAAAACGAAAAGGAAAAAGCGGAGATTTTAAGCTTTGCTTCAAGGCTTGACGGTCTTGATATGAATAAATTTAAGCTTTTGACCTCTCCCGTTTTAAAGGTCAGTTCAAGCGAAATAAGGCAAAAAATAAAAGACGGCGAGGATTTTTCCTCTCTTGTTCCCAAAAAGGTTTATGATTATATAATTAAGAGGAGAATTTATAATGTATGATACCGAAGCTTATATGAAAATTTTAAAAAATACGCTTTCGAGCAGAAGATTTTATCATTCTCTTTGCGTTTCCCAAAGTGCAAAAAAGCTTGCCGAAAGGTATAATCAGGATGTAGAAAAGGCAGAGATTGCAGGACTTTTGCATGATATAACTAAGGAAACGGGCAAAGCCGCTCAACTTGAAATTATTAAATATGCAGGTGTTGAACTTCATCCGTTTGATAAAAGGGGCGATAAGTTTTTGCACCAGGCGTCCGGCTCGGCAATGGCTAAAATTCTTGGGATAGAAGATGAGGAAATTTTAGACGCTATAAGATATCATACAACAGGAAAAGCAAATATGACTATGCTTGAGCAAATCATATATCTTGCTGACTTCATTTCTGCCGACAGAGATTATAAGGATATAGATATAATAAGAAAAGAAACGCAAAGGGGTATCGAATACGGTCTTCTTTACGGCACAGCCTACACAATCAAATCGGTTGCGTCAAGGCAGATATTGCTTCATCCCATGACGGTTGAGGCGTACAATTGGATTATTGATGAATACTTTAATTAGAAAGGGTGAATTTATGCAGGCACTTGATATAGTAAAAACAGCCGTAAAGGCGATTGACAGCAAAAAGGGTGAGGATATTGAGGTTATCGGTATTACCGATTTAACAGTTCTTACCGATTATTTCGTAATCGCCACGGCAACAAGCTCAACTCAGGTTAAAGCTATTTCCGACGAGGTTGAATATAAGCTTGATTTGCTCGGAGCAGAGCCTCATCATATTGAAGGCAGAAACACTTCTTGGGTTTGCCTTGATTATAATTCAGTCGTTATACACATTTTTCATAAGCAACAGCGTGATTTTTATTCGCTTGAGCGCTTGTGGGAAGACGGCGAAATTTTAGATACAGCAAAATTATTGGAGGATTAAAATATGGAGTACAATTTTAAAGAGATTGAATCCAAATGGCAAAACGTTTGGTACACTCAAAACACATTTGCGGCAAAACAGGATTTTTCACTTCCTAAGTATTACTGCCTTGTTGAGTTCCCTTATCCGTCAGGTCAGGGACTCCATGTAGGTCACCCGAGGTCTTATACGGCACTTGATATCGTTGCACGTAAAAAAAGGCTTCAGGGATATAATGTTCTTTATCCTATGGGTTGGGACGCTTTCGGTCTCCCGACTGAAAACTTTGCAATAAAAAATCATATTCACCCTGAAGAAGTAACTAAAAAGAATGTTGCAAGATTTAAGCAGCAGCTTCAGTCGCTCGGCTTCTCTTTTGATTGGACAAGAGAGATTAACACAACCGACCCAAGTTATTATAAATGGACGCAATGGATTTTCCTGCAGCTTTTCAAAAAAGGACTTGCATATAAAAAGGAAATGGCTGTAAACTGGTGTACTTCTTGTAAGTGCGTTCTTGCAAATGAAGAAGTTGTAAACGGCGTTTGCGAGCGTTGCGGCAGTGAGGTTATCAGAAAAAATCAGAGCCAGTGGATGCTTAAAATTACAGAATACGCTCAAAGACTTGTTGACGACCTTGACGACCTTGATTTTATTGACAGGGTTAAGGTTCAGCAGAAAAACTGGATTGGCAGGTCAACAGGTGCAGAGGTTGATTTCGGTACTACTCTTGGCGATACATTGACTGTTTATACCACACGTCCGGACACTCTTTTCGGCGCAACATATATGGTTATTTCACCTGAACACCCTCTTATTGAAAAGTGGGCGGATAAACTTAAAAATATTGATGAAATCCGTGCTTATCAGGCAGAGGCTGCACATAAGTCGGATTTTGAGCGTACAGAACTTAATAAGGAAAAAACAGGCGTTAAGCTTGACGGCGTAATGGGCATTAACCCTGTAAACGATACTGAAATTCCTATCTTTATTTCAGACTATGTACTTACTTCTTACGGTACAGGCGCAATTATGGCTGTTCCCGCTCATGATACCCGTGACTGGGAATTTGCAAAGAAATTTGATTTGCCTATTATTGAGGTTGTTGCAGGCTCAAAGGTCGGAGTTGAAAACGAAGCGTTTACCGATTGTGCAACAGGCAAACTTGTAAATTCCGCTTTTCTTACAGGTATGAGCGTTGAAGAGGCTAAAAAGGCTATTACAGAATGGCTCACAAAAGAGGGCAAAGGACATCAAAAGGTCAACTTCAAGCTTCGTGATTGGGTATTCTCACGTCAAAGATATTGGGGCGAGCCGATTCCTATCGTTAAGTGCGACGATTGCGGATATGTTCCTGTTCCTGAAAGCGAGCTTCCTTTAAGACTTCCTATGGTTGACTCTTATGAGCCGACAGATACGGGCGAATCTCCGCTTGCTAAAATGACTGAATGGGTTAATACAACTTGTCCTTGTTGCGGTAAGCCTGCTAAGAGAGAAACCGATACTATGCCTCAGTGGGCAGGTTCGTCTTGGTATTTCTTAAGATATATGGACCCTCATAACGATAAGGAGCTTGTATCTAAAGAAGCTGCAGAGTATTGGAGCCCTGTTGATTGGTATAACGGCGGTATGGAGCATACAACTCTTCACCTTCTCTATTCTCGTTTTTGGCATAAATTCCTTTATGATATCGGCGTTGTTCCTACTAAGGAGCCTTATCAAAAGCGTACCTCTCACGGTATGATTCTCGGTCAAAACGGTGAAAAGATGTCTAAGTCAAGAGGTAATGTTGTTAACCCTGACGAAATCGTTGACCAGTACGGTGCAGATACAATGCGTCTTTATGAAATGTTTATCGGTGACTTTGAAAAGGCTGCTCCTTGGAACAGCGATTCAATCAAGGGCTGTAAGAGGTTTGTTGAGCGTTTCTGGAACTTGCAGGAAATTGTTAAAGACGGTAATGAATATTCACCACAGCTTGAGGCTCTTATGCATAAAACAATTAAAAAGGTTTCGGAAGATATCGACAACCTTAAGTGCAACACAGCTATTGCTTCAATGATGACATTGGTTAACGAAATGTATGCAAAGGGTGTTAATAGAGCAGAACTTCGTGATTTGACAATTATTCTTAATCCTTTTGCACCTCACGTAACTGAGGAAATGTGGCAGATTATGAACTTCGGCGGTGCAGTTCACGAGGCTCAGTGGCCAAGCTTTGATGAGTCAAAGACTCAGGAAAACGACGTTGAAATTGCGCTTCAGGTTAAGGGCAAGGTTCGTTCAAGAATTGTTGTTCCCGTAGATATCAGCAAAGAGGACGCTATTGCTCTTGCTAAGAAGGATGAAAAGATTGCCGCAGAAATTGCAGGTAAAGAAATTAAAAAAGAAATCTACGTTCCCGGCAAGCTTGTTAATATTGTTGCAATATGAGTTGTAACTGACTTTGTATTGCAAAAAAATCTGTTACGCATCAAGGTGACGGATTTTGAAAAAAACTTAATTTACCCGAAATAAGAGGTAACAATAATGGCTGATAAAAAAATATATACCGTTGCAACCTCACACCTTGATACGGTGTGGAGCTGGGATTTTGAAACGACTGTAAGTAAATACATATATAATACCTTAGTTGATAACTTCAAGCTTTTCGAAAAATATCCTACATATAAATTCTCATTTGAAGGCTCATACAGATATGAGCTTATGGAGGAATATTATCCCGAACTTTTTGAAAAAATGAAAGAATATATCAAAAACGGCAGATGGAATGTTTGCGGTTCTGCTTTTGAAAACGGCGACACAAATATTCCGTCACCTGAAGCACTTTTCAGAAATATTCTTTTCGGCAATTCGTATTTTGATGAAAAGTTTGGAAAAAGAAGTGTTGATATCTATTTGCCAGACTGTTTCGGCTTTGGTTGGGCACTTCCGACTATTGAGCGTCATGCCAATTTAATCGGCTTTACTACTCAAAAGCTTGCTTGGGGCGGTGCTTACGGTATTCCGTTTGATATCGGCAAGTGGCAGGGTGTTGACGGCAGCGAAGTTTACGCTTCTATCAATCCTCACGATTATTACTATACGCTTAAAAAACTGCGTGATTGGGATTTTGTCCTTAATAAGTTTAAGGAAAATGAAAAATATGACCTTAACGATACTTATATTTTCCACGGAATAGGTGACAGGGGCGGTGCTCCGGAGGAAAAGAGCGTTGCCTTTGTCGAACAGGAAATTAAGAAAAACGACAATAGCAATATTAAGGTTATTGCCGCATCTGCCGATGAAATTTATCACGATATTGAAGATAAATATACGCCTGAGCAAAAATCAAAGCTTCCTGTTTGGAAAAACGAATTTGTTATGACAAATCACGGTGTCGGCGGATATACTTCACGTTCAATCGGTAAGCGTTGGAACAGAAGATGCGAGGAACTTGCCGATTTGAGCGAACGTGGCGGTGTTATATCCTCTTATTTGGGATTGACCGATTATAACCAAAAAGCCATCAACCGTTCGTGGAAACGTTTTATTGCTCATCAATTCCACGATGATATCCCCGGCACAAGCTGCCAAAGGGTATATAAGCGTTCTTGGAATGATTATGCCGTTTCAATGAATCAATTTACAAATGAACTTGAAGCTTTTGTTTCGCCTGTTTCAAGCCTTATGAAAACCGATTTTTGCTCCGGCATACCCGTTATGGTTTTCAACCCTGTTGAAGCGCAAAGACGTGGGGCTGTAACAGTAAGACTTGAGGATTTGCAAAGCGCTTATGTTCGTGTTTATGATGAAAAGGGAAGGGAGGTTAAAAGCCAAACCTCTACCCTTTCTGACGGTACGCTTGAACTTGTGTTTGTTGCAGATGTTGATAGCCTCGGTACAAGGATTTATGACGTTCGTTTGAGCGATAAGCCTTGTTGCGTTAAAAGCGATATCTCAATCAATCATGATAATATGATGGAAAACCAAAAGTATATTGTAACTCTTAACCGCAAGGGTAATATTTCTTCAATTCTTGATAAGGAACTTGATGAAAAGGAAATACTCAAAGAGCCGATTACTCTCGGTCTGTTTAATTATACCGGTTCTAAGGATTGGCCGGCTTGGGAAATGAATTATAAAGAGGCAAATAAAGATGCCGACCGTATTCCTAATGTTGTTACCGTAACTGTTTTGGAGCAAGGTCCTGCAAGAGTATCGTTTAAGGTTATCCAGCAGGATAAAAAGAGCACGTTTACTAATATTGTTGCCCTTACAGACGGCTGCGATATAGTCGAGGTTTATTCCGAGATTGAATGGCAGAGTTTAAGAACTCTTGCCAAAAACAAATTTTCATTCACGTGCGAAAATGATAAGGCAACGTTTGATTTGGGCTTGGGCGCTATCGAGCGTGGCAATATGGCTGAAAATCTTTTTGAAGTTCCGGCGCAAAAGTGGGTTGATTTGACCGATAAAAGCGGAGAATTCGGCGTGTCTGTTTTGAGTGAATGTAAGTACGGCTGGGATAAATATAAGGATAATACACTCCGCCTTACCGCAATTCACACCCCTAAGAAAAATTACCGTATTGATTCAATGCAATCGTTTATGGATTTGGGGCTTAACAGATATTCGTATGCAATATTCAGCCATAAGGGCAAGGCTCAATCGGCTACTCAGCTTGAAGCAAGAAAATTCGTTACCCCTATGACTGCGTATATTGCAACTAAGCATCAGGGTAAGCTTAAAACACATTATTCTTTTGGTGAGGTTTCAACCAACGACGTTATTATCCGTGCAATCAAAAAGGCGGAAAACAGCGACGAAATAGTGGTAAGGCTTAACGAGGGTGCGAATTCGGAAATTGAAAATTTCACTCTCACCTTGGGCGAAGGAATTGAAAGTGCAAGAGAAATTTATGCAAGCGAGGAAAATAAGGGCGACGCAACGGTTAAAGACGGTAAGCTTATCACAAGCTTTAAGCCTTATGAAATTAAGAGCTTTGCATTAAAACTTAAAAAATCCTCACTTGACACTCAAAAAGTTGAGAGTACGCCTCTTGATTTGCCGTTTGATAAAAACATTATTACGGAAAAAGGTCAGACGGGAGATTTTGAATATACAATTCCCAATACCCTTGTTCCTGATGAAATTATGGCAAACGGCGTAAGATTTGATATTAATAAGTCAAATAAAAACTCTCTTATCTGCTCGTCACAAAGGATTAAACTTGATAAGGATAAAAATAGACTTGTTTTCCTCTGCGCTTCTATGACGGGGGACAAGATGGCAGAATTTATCCTTGGGGATAAGAAAATAAATAAAAATGTTCTTTCGTCATTTGAGCGATTTGCTGCTTGGGATTTGTATGATTTCGGCGAAACCGCTTATATGAAAAAGGGCAAAATAGGATATGAATTTACCCATTGCCTTAAAAACGGCGAGGTGCAATATGCAAAAATAATGTATTTTTATCTTGTTGAATTTGATTTAAACGGCGAAAATGAAATCACATTACCAAATGATAATAATATTGTTATTCTTGCCGCAAGCCAAACAAATGCACCGTTTTCTAAGCTTGCAACGCCGACTTATGATGAGGTTGAAAAAAGACCGTTTACCTTTAAACTCAATTTAAAGGAGAAACTTCAGTACGTATATAATAAGTGCGTATGGCAGCTTGGTGATAAGGACAATTTTATTAAGGATAACAATAAGGGTAAGGATTATTAAAAGGGGAAAATATGGCTAATAATTTTGATAAAAACTGGACTACTGTCAATAATAACTATCCGCTTAACGATAAAGAGGTTGAAAGATACATCTCCGTTAAGCCGAGTGCTAATCAGCTTGCCTTGGTTGATAAACCGTTTTATACCTTTATGCACTTTGGTATGAACACCGCTACCGACAGAGAGTGGGGAGCAGGCGTTGAAAAGGCGACGGATTTCACAATTAAGTCAATAAACGCAAAGCAGTGGGTTGAAACCGCTAAATCTGCGGGTGCAACGGGTGTAATTTTAACTTGTAAGCATCACGACGGTTTCTGCCTTTGGCCAAGTGAATACACGTCATTTTGCGTAAAAAATTCATCTTATAAAGGCGATATCGTTAAAGAAGTATCAGATGAATGTCATAAGCAGGGTATGGATTTCGGCGTTTATCTTTCTCCTTGGGATATGCACGATGAACGTTACGGAACTGACGAATATAACGATTATTTTTGCAATCAGCTTACCGAGCTTCTCACTAATTACGGCGAGATTTTCGAGGTTTGGTTTGACGGCGCTAAGGGCTCAAACGCTAAGAAATTTGAATATGATTGGCAAAGATATTACGACCTTATCCGTAAACTTCAGCCAAAAGCCAATATTGCTATTTGCGGACCCGATATCCGCTGGGTAGGCAATGAGGGCGGTAAGTCAAGAAAGAGCGAATACAGCGTTGTTCCTTGCGCTTTGAGAGAGGCTGACAGGATTATGGCTTTGAGCCAGCAGGACGAAAATCAGGCTTCATCTCTTCAAAAATATAACCAAATGGACGAGGATTTAGGCTCAAGAAAAATTCTTGAAAAGAATGCTTATATCTGTTGGTTTCCTGCCGAGGTTGACGTATCAATCCGTAAGGGTTGGTTCTTCCACGAAAAGGATAACAGAAACTCAAAAAGTGCTAAAAAGCTTTTTAAAATCTATCTTAATTCAGTTGGTAATAACTGCACACTCCTTCTTAATATTCCGCCGACTCCACAGGGCGAAATACATAAAAAAGACGCTAAAAATCTTAAAAAGCTCGGCTCAATGATTAAGAATATCACTGCAAATCCTATTGTTTATAATGAACTCGGTGAACTTACAAAGGACAACGGTGTTCTCAATTTTGACTTTAATGATACACGTAAGGTTAAATACGTGGTTTTGCAGGAGGATATCACAAAGAGTCAGCGTGTTGAGCTTTTCGACCTCTATATCAAAAAGGCAAACGGTAAGTATAAGCGTGTATACAAAGGCACGGTTATCGGCTCGAAAAAGATTATTAATCTTAAGGGCAAAAAGGCAAATGGTATCCGCTTCGTTATTCGCCAAAGCCGCTCAAACCCGGTTATTAAATCAATCGGAATATATGAATAATTAAGATTTTGCGTATTAATACAATGTGGGAGCGAACATTGTTCACCTCATTATTCAAATATACAATTATACAACTGTATAAAATTGTATGATTGAAATACTTAAAGTTTATAATTAGTTTAGCCTCTTTTATTTTTTGCGTGCTATAATTAAGACGTGATAAATAAGGGAGGCTTTAATTATGACTGAAACATTTAAAAAAGATGATTTTGTTCAGGAAAAATCGCAAGAAAAAGGCGAGTACGCCGAGGGTTTGTGTTTTGACAAGATTGTTTGGATTTTTATGATTAGCTGTATTGTGGGCTTTCTTGTCGAAACGCTTTGGTGTCTTATTAAGCACGGTTATATTGAATCACGTCAGTCGCTTGTTTGGGGGCCGTTTTCCGTTGCTTACGGTATGGGCGCAGTCGTTTTGACCCTTGCGCTTTATAAGGTAAAGGACGCACCGCTTTGGAAGGTCTTTTGTCTTTCATTTGTTGTCGGCACAGTGACTGAATATATTTGCTCATTAGGTCAGGAAATAGTTTTCGGCTCTGTTGCGTGGGATTACAGCAAAATGCCGCTTAATATCAACGGCAGAGTATGCTTTCTTTATTCCTGTTTTTGGGGGCTTTTGGGAATACTTTGGATTAAGGCAATTTATCCTATAATGTCAAAGGTTATTGAAAAAATTCCGGTTAAGCTCGGCAATGTTATTATGTGGACTTTTATAGTATTCTTTATTTTTGATTCCTTTGTTTCTGCCACGGCAGGTCTTAGAATGGATAAGCGTGACGCAGGTCAGGCACCTAATAATGTTTATGAGCAGTTTCTTGATAATCATTTTCCTGATGAGAGAATGAATGAGATATACGCAAATTCCCAAAAAGTAACTAAATAAGAACGTAGTGCTGCCGTGTCGGCGCACTGCAATAAAAAATCAAGTTGCCTTTTATTACGTTTACAAATATTGACAAATACTGCACTGCAAGATATAATAAAACAAATCTGATATACATAGGTTTTTATATTTGTTTTGAATATAAAATTAAAAGGGAATCCGGTGCGAATCCGGAGCAGTCCGAACCTCTACCGTATTTGCTGACGAGAAATATTCGCTAAAGGCGGCCATTGCTCTTTTGAGTGAGAAGGTTTATTTTAAGGTTGAAGCATTAGCCGGGAGACCTGCCGTGTATATGGTTTTTGCAGTGCTTTAGGTTGGAAGTCGGCAGTATTTAACATATGGGATAACTATGCCCATATGCTTTTTGCGATACAATTTTTATGCACTGTTTTAAACGGTGCATTTTTTTTATGCTCTAAATTGAAAGGAGAAAAGATGAAAAAATCAATTACAAAGGCTTTGGCAGTTTTTATGTCGCTTATGCTTGTACTTATGAGCGCATTTCCTGCTATGGCTGAAAATTCAAGCGAGGTTGAGGCGTACCTTAACAGCACATACGCAAAGGCAATCGACCCGTACGGCAGCCTTAAAAAGGATGATGAGGGCAGATATATTATCCCTCTTTCCAAAACAAGTGTTTCTCTTAAAAAGGACACGTCATCAAAGCTTTATACTTCCTCTTGGAGTTCAAGCGACGATACTTATGCAAAGGTGACAAACAGCAGCTATTCCGCTTCTGCAAAAATCACTCATCCGTCATATAATGAAGGTGCTAAGGTTGTTACTCTTACTCTTAAAATATTAGATAAAACCGACGGCAAAACTGTTTTGGGAACAAGAGATTATGTTCTTTATATTGAAACAAAACTTGCTACTTATTCTCTTGACGTAACTGCTAAGAATGAAAAAGGCGAGATTATTGACAACGCAAAAGTCAGTGTTTTTGACAGTCGTAATATTGAACAAAATCCGTCGTCACTCAGCGCTAATACCGAATACACTCTTACCGTTTCGGCTTTGGGATATGTTCGTGACGTAAGAAAAATCACTTTAACTCAAAATACTAAACTTGATGTTATATTAAAAGAGGGCGCAACAGTTGATTTTACCGTTAAACTTGCAACGGGAGCTAAAACGGATTACGCTACCTTAAAAGTAACGTCAGCAAACGGCAGTCAAACATATTCTCCGATAGAGGACGAATACGGCTATGAAACCTCACAGTTTGAGCTTACCCCAGGCGAATATAAATACTATGCAACTTATCAAAGTGGCAGTCAAACGGCAGCGGGTACATTTACTGTCGCAGAGGGTACAAAGTCACTTAATATAACGGTAAATCTTAAATATACCGAATATAAGGTTAAATTTGATGTTACACCCGAAAATGCAAAAATCACACTAAAAAAGAACGGCTCAAGCGGCGCTTACGGCGACGAAATTTTGCCTGATGAAAACGGATATTATACGGTTGTTTACGGTCAATACCGTTATACCGCTCAAGCAGAGGGATTTATTACTGTAAGTAAGACGTTTAATGCTACCGATACATCTCTTAAAAATAATAACTATGTAATTACCGTTAAACTTGACTCGCTTTATGATTCACTTCTTAATAAAGCAGACGATTATCTTTTTGCTCAGTCGGGCGACGGAATGATGATGACTGAATTTTCAGGTGTTCATACAGACGGCGATTTTGGTTACGTTTCTGACGTTGACTCCGATTATCAAGATACAAACGTTATTGAAACAGTTGAAGAAAAAATTAATTCAAATGTAAAATCCGATGAAAAAATCACGGTTAAATTAAACGCCGTTAAAAATATTGACGGTGACGATGATAATACAGTTATTTTCAAAAACGGCAATATCTATTATAACGGTGTTGATTCTTCAAATTATGACGAAGATTTTTACGGCGCAGTTTACGACCTTTCACTTACTTTAACTTGTGGCGATAAGACTAAGGAAAGCGAGGTAAGAGTAGTAGTTCCTTATCATACGTATACAAGGCTTCAAAGACTTGACAGCGCTGCTCTTTATGCCGTAAACTTTGCAAATATTAAGGGCGAAAACAAGAGTGCAGCTGATGTTAATCGCAATCTTGATTTGATAAATACCGCAGATTCGGATGATTACAGCTATTATTCAATTTGCTCAAGCTGGGTATCCGATCACCCCGAAATTATTGATGCAAAAACAGGTAAGGTAACAAGACCTGAAAAGGATACTATGGTTAAACTTACGGTTAAAACATATTATTCAGCTTCGTTTGTTGAAGAAACAGATTTCTTCTTTGATCCGGGTCCTTTGGGCGATAATGCGGCGTACAGAAGTGTAATCGTTATGGTTAAGGGTACAAAGCAGGACGAGGTTAAGGACAGCGAAGTTGCAACAAAGCCGAGCGAACCTGCAACAACTCCTTCAACAACTCAGCCTACAACAAAACCGAGCACAACCAAGAACAATAAGACGGTTAAGCCTAAAAAGACGTCGATTAAAAAACTCAGTAAAGGCAAAAAGAAATTTACCGTTACTTGGGCAAAAGTAAGTGGTGTTAAGGGATACCAAATTCAGTATTCTTCCAATAAAAAATTTAAAAAGAACAATAAGAGCGTTACTGTTACTAAGCAAAAGACAACAAAGGCTACCGTTAAAAAACTTAAGTCTAAGAAAAAGTATTACGTTCGTGTTCGCACATACAAAACGGTAAACGGTAAAAAGATATATTCATCTTGGTCAAAGGTAAAAAGCGTAAAAACCAAGTAAGATTTATTTGTGTTTAACGACTTAATAAAAAAGACAGCCTGATTTTTAGGCTGTCTTTTGTTATATTCTTTTCTATTTAACTTCAAAATAGAATCACACCGGCAAGCGTTTTTGATTAATTTTCCCTCAACGCCTTGTTAATCGCATTTAAAACTCTCTTTTTATCTGCTGACCAAAGCGGTGCAATCAAATCTTTTTTTGCTCCGTCACCCGTCAACCTGTGAATAACAATATCCTTTGGTATAATTTTAACGCATTTTACAATAAGATTTACGTATTCGTCAAATTCAAGCGTTTTGAAAAGCCCTTTTTCATAATCCTTTGCAAGGTCTGTGCCGTCAATTACGTGCAAAAGTTGTAATTTAATTCCGTTCGCACCGCTTTCGCAAACGTATTTAACCGTTTCAAGCATATCGTTTTCGTTCTCATTTGGAAGTCCTAAGATTACGTGAACAACAATGTTTACACCGATTTTCTTTAAATCCCTTACCGCCTTATCATAAACGCTTAAATCATAGCCTCGCCTTATGTATTTTGCACTTTTTTGGTGAACGGTTTGTAACCCTAATTCGACGAAAACGGGCTTTATTTTGTTCATTTCATCAAGAAGACTTAGCACGTCATCGCCTAAGCAATCCGGTCTTGTCGCAATTGAAAGCGCAACAATGTCAGGGTGATTAATTGCTTCCTCATATTTTTGCCTGAGCATTTCAACAGGCGCATACGTGTTTGTAAAGGCTTGAAAATATGCAATATATTTGCCGCTTTTTATTTTCTTTTCTACTTTTTTCTTGCCGCTTTCAATTTGCTCTGTTATGCTCATTTCTCTGCTCTCGGCAAAATCTCCGCTTCCGCCTTTGGAACAAAAAATACAGCCTAGTGTGCCTGTCTTTCCGTCACGGTTTGGGCAGGTGAAGCCGCCGTCTAAGCTGATTTTATATACCTTTTGACCGAATTTATCTTTTAAATACTTGTTAAAACTTAAATATTCCATAGCTATACCTCATAATATAAAGTATATCATAAAATAATATTAATTAAAATAAAAATTGATATAGTTATTGACTTGATACCGCCTTTAGTTTAAAATTGATTTGATATCAAACAGAAAAGGAAGAGAGAAATGAGAGTTTTTTTAAGCTGTCTTGTTTGCAGAATTGTTACCTTTGTGTTGCATAAGCTTGGCAGGGGTGCAACCTCTATGCCCGGCAAGGTCGCACTCAAAGTCAAAAGAAATGTTTTAAAGGATTTGTCTGAAAATACTAAGGTTATTGTAGTTACGGGTACTAACGGTAAAACCACGTCTTGCCGTATTCTTGAAGAGGGACTTAAAAAGGCAGGTAAGTCGTATTTTATCAATAAATCTGGCGCTAATCTTATCACTGGCGTTACCGCTTCGTTTATTATGAATTCAACAATCACAGGCAAATGCAAAAAGGATTATGCCATTATTGAATGTGACGAAAACGCATTTAAAGAGGTTTCAAGATATATTCACTGCGACGTTATTCTTGTAACCAATGTTTTCCGTGACCAACTTGACCGCTACGGCGAGGTTACCCATACATTAAATGCTATTAAGGAATCTGTTAAAAATCTACCTAATGCTATAGTTTGCCTTGATGCCGATTGCTCACTTACCTATTCAATGTCTAAGGAAATTCCGAATAAAATTATTACTTTCGGCGTTAATGTTCCTTTTGATAAGAATGCAAAAGCACCTGAAATCAGCGATGCTAAGTATTGCATCTTTTGTAAGCACGAGTATGATTATACTTATCACACTTACGGTCACCTCGGCGGCTTTGTTTGCCCTAACTGCGGTTATAAAAGACCTCAGCCCGATTTTGCGGTTGAAAGCGTAGAAGAAATGAAAAACGACCACTCCGTTGTTGTTGCAAATCTCAACGGCGACAGAAATATAATCAGAGTTAATATCGGCGGCGCTTATAATATTTATAATGCTATCGGTTGTGCCGCTGCTCTTACCGCATTCGGCATTGATGAAAAAAACGTTATTGACGCTATTGAACATTTCAACGGCGCTTTCGGCAGAATGGAACATTTCAAAGCAGGCGATAATACAGTTAATCTTATTCTTGTTAAAAATCCGGCAGGCTTCAGCCAAACTATGAATTTCCTTAAAAATATCGATGATGATTTTACCCTCATTCTTTCGCTTAACGATAATGCCGCAGACGGCAGAGATATAAGCTGGATTTGGGACGTCGATTTTGCCGGAATATTTGAAAAGGTTAATGTTAAAGAAATTTACGTTACGGGCAAGCGCTGTTATGATATGGCAGTTCGTGTTAAATATGAGGGCGTAGGAAACAGAGAAATTAAGATTATTGAAAACGAGGATTATAATAAACTTGTTGATATTGCAACAAGTCAAGGCAGGGACGTCTATATTGTTCCGACTTATACCTCAATGATGGCTATGCGCCCTGTAATCGCTAAAAGACTTGGAGGTAAAGACTTTTGGGAATGATGATTAAAATTGCACACCTTTATCCCGATATGCTCAATCTCTACGGCGACAGAGGTAATATTATTGCACTTACTAAAAGAATGGAACTTCGTGGTATTTCTACTCAGGTTGACAGAATCACTATGGGTAAATCCTTTAATGCCGACGATTACGATATTTTATTTATCGGCGGCGGTCAGGACTTTGAGCAGGACGTTTTGCTTGAGGACTTGAAAAAGGGCAAGGATAAGGAAATTAAACGTGCTGTTGATTCGGGCAAGGTTATGCTTGCTATCTGCGGCGGCTACCAAATGCTCGGCAAATATTATAAAACTTATGACGGCAAAATGCTTGAATATATCGGCGCTCTTGATTTTTATACCGAGGGCAAAGAGGAACGTATGATAGGCAATTTTGCTTATAAAACAAAAGAGGGAATAGAGGTTGTCGGCTTTGAAAACCACAGCGGCAGAACTTATCTCGGCAAGGGTGTTGAGCCACTCGGCAAAATGATTAAAGGCTGCGGCAATAACGGCGAGGACGGCACAGAGGGTGTCAGGTATAAAAACACTTTCGGCACATACTCTCACGGTCCTGTTTTGCCAAAAAATCCGCAACTTGCAGATTTGCTTATTTCCTTGGCAGTTAAAAATAAATACGGCTCTTGCACACTTGAGCCTCTTGATGATGATTTAGAGGATAAGGCAAGGGCGCAGGTTATGAAGCTATATATAAAATAGGAGAAAAATATGAAGCTTTATATTAAGCAAAAGGTATTTTCAATCGGCGCTAAGTTTTCTGTTAAGGATGAAAACGGCAATGACAAATATTTTGTTGAGGGTGAGATTTTGACTCTCGGCAGAAAGCTGCATATATATGATACTTATGATAACGAGGTGGCGTTTGTCCGCCAAAAACTTTTGACCTTTATGCCTAAGTTTACCGTTGAGGTCGGCGGTGAGGAGGTTGCAGAAATAGTTAAGCAGCTTACTCTTTTTAAACCTAAGTATTATGTTGACGGCTTGGGCTGGGACGTTGACGGCGACCTGTTCTCCCACGATTATGTTATCACTTCGGGCAATGAGGAAATCGTTTCAATCCATAAGGCATGGATGAGCTGGGGAGATACTTATGAACTTGATATTTCAGATGATACTGACGAAATAACCGCTCTCGCAGTCGTTCTTGCGATTGATACCGTACTTGACAGTGCAAACAATAATGGCTAATGTTTATAAAAATCAAGGCACTATGATTTGCGTCATAGTGCCTTTGCTTATTTTCTGCCTAATATATAATCGGTTGTAACATTATAATAATCGGCTAATTTAATTAAAATCGCTGTCGGTATATCTCTTTGCCCCAACTCGTAATTTGAATAAACCTGTTGAGAGCAATTGAGTATTTTTGCCACCTGTTTTTGCGTTAAATCGTGGTCCTCTCTTAAATCACGTATTCGTTTATACATAATATCACCGCTGTTATTATACGTTACTGCATATTGTTGTATTGACAAATACCGCAAATTGCAGTAAAATATATTCAAATCTAATTTAAAGGAGATATTTCAATGAAAAAACTTTTATCAATTATAATGTCAACATCAATTATTATTTGCTCGCTTTTTTGTTTTAATTCAACAGCTCTTGCAGGTGGTTGGGTAAATTCGGCACAAGAGGTTGAGTTTGATACAATTTATACCGAAGGATGGAATGCTGACGATCCGACAACAAAACCGGGGAGTGGATATAAGTATGCAACATTTAATTGTGATGCTTTTAAATTTGTTGTGCCTCAAAAGGGAAATATAAATGTTAATATAAAGTCTGCTTTTTGGGAATATTTTACTAATAGCGCATATGTTTACTCAATTAATGATACATCTAAACCGATAAGCAAAGTATCACTTTCACGCAATGAAGATTCAGGATTGGGCATTTATTATTATAAATGTGATATTCAACTTAACTCAGGAACGTATTTTTTTGTTATGGAATATTCTTTTACAAATAATGAACATGTTTTAAGTGGAAAAACATACGATTTGATACTATCTTATAAACCTACATTTCCGAACACTTCAATTAAAAAACTTGCGCCTAAGAAAAAATCATTTAAAATTAATTTCAAAAAATGCTCAAATGTATCTGGCTATCAGGTGAAATACAGCACTAAGAAAAATATGAGTTCTTCAAAAACGGTCAAGGTTTCTTCATCGTCTTCATCTAAAACGGTTAAATCGCTAAAATCAAAAAAGAAATATTATGTTAAAGTGAGAACATATAAAACTGTAAAGATTAACGGAAGAAATAAAACTTACTATGGAAAATGGTCAAAGATTAAGACTGTTAAAACCAAATAATATTGAAAAAAGGCTTGATTTTTCAAGCCTTTTTTGTTATAATATCCCAGCATTCGTAGAAATACAAGCGAATACGCACACACACGAGTTAAGCCTTAGGTGATTTTTATGGGCTTTTGCCATACTCGGTGTGGAGGAATTAACCTTAAAGGAGGAAATAATAATGGCAAACGTAGTTTCAATGAAACAGCTTTTAGAAGCAGGTGTTCACTTCGGACACCAGACAAGAAGATGGAACCCTAAAATGGCTGAATACATCTTCACAGAGCGTAACGGCATTTACATCATTGACCTTCAGAAAACAGTTAAGAAGCTTGATGAGGCTTATATGTTCGTTCGTGACCTCGCTGCAGAAGGCGGCTCAATCATTTTCGTAGGTACAAAGAAGCAGGCTCAGGAGTCAGTTAAGGAAGAGGCTGAGCGTTGTGCTATGCCTTATGTTAATGCAAGATGGCTTGGCGGTATGCTTACAAACTTCAAGACTATCCGTGGCAGAGTTGCTCGTCTTGCTCAGCTTAAGGCTATGAGAGAGGACGGCACATTTGACCTTCTTCCTAAAAAGGAAGTTGTTGGTCTTGAGCTTGAAATCGAGAAGCTTGAGAAGTACCTTGGCGGTATCACAGAGATGAAGAAAATTCCTGACGCAATGTTCATTGTTGACCCACGTAAGGAAAGAATCGCTGTATCAGAGGCTATGAAGCTTGGTTTACCAATCGTAGCTATCGTTGATACAAACTGTGACCCTGATGAAATCGACTATGTTATCCCTGGTAATGATGATGCTATCCGTGCAGTAAAGCTTATCGCAGGCGCTATTGCAAACGCAGTTATCGAGGGTAGAGACGGTAACGACACAGCAGAAGAAGCTGCTACAGAAGAAGCAAGCGAAGAGGCTGCTGAATAATTTAATATAACATATAACTATTTTTAGGAGGATAATATAATGGCATTTACAGCTCAGGACGTAAAGGCTCTTCGTGAGAAGACCGGCGTTGGTATGATGGAATGTAAGAAGGCTCTTGTTGAGGCTGATGGCGATATGGATAAGGCTGTTGACTTTCTTCGTGAAAGAGGTCTTGCAGCTGCTGCAAAGAAGGCAACAAGAATTGCTGCTGAGGGCGTAGTTCTTCCTTATTATGATGCTGAAGCTAAGAAGGGCGTTGTAGTGGAAGTAAACTCAGAAACAGACTTCGTTGCTAAAAATGAGAAATTTATGAGCTTCGTTGAAGGCGTTGCAAAGACTATCCTTGCAACAAACCCTGCTGACGTTGAGGCTCTTAAGGAAGAAAAGTTCGACGGCACAGACAGAACAGTTACAGAAACTCTTAATGACCTTGTCCTTTCAATCGGCGAAAATATGAAAGTTCGTCGTTTTGAGAGAATGGACGGTATTGTTTCAACATATATTCACGGCGGCGGCTCAGTAGGCGTTATGGTTGGCTTCGACGTTGCTGATGAGTCAAAGGCAGCTACTGCTGAATTTGATTCTATGGGTAAGAATGTTGCTATGCAGATTGCTGCTATGAGCCCTGCTTATCTTGACGAGGCTTCAGTTCCTGCTGAGGTTGTTGAGCATGAAAAGACTATTCTTGCAGCTCAGATGAAAGAAGATCCTAAGATGGCTTCTAAGCCTGAAGCAGTTCTTGCAAAGATCGCTGCAGGTAAGATGGGCAAGTATTATAAAGAAAACTGCCTTGTTGACCAGGAATTCGTAAGAAGCGACCTTTTCCAGGGCGACGTTAAGGGCTATGTAGCTTCAGTTGCTAAGGAACTCGGCACAGAGATTAAACTTAACGGCTTTATCAGAATGATGAAGGGCGACGGCCTTGAGAAGAGAGAAGAAAACTTCGCAGAGGAAATCGCAAAGCAAATCAACGGCTAATCAAAATTTCAAATAAAATTTCATAACCTATCACAACCCGTTAAAACGCACTGTTTTAGCGGGTTTTTGCTATTTTTAAAAAATTTTTCGATTGCCGTATTTTATCGTAAAATATCATAACTTTTCAGACCATTTTGCGTAAAAGTTGCGTAAAGATTTGCGTAAATTTACGCAAATTTACCTTCTGCGAAGTATTTTTTGCGTCAAGCAAAAATGCCGTTAAATAGGCGATAGGGGAGTGTTACAAATTCATCTTGTTTCTCGGATGATTTTCCTCAAGAATATGACGAATTTTATTTGTGCTGATATGTGTGTAAATTTGAGTAGTTGTAATCGAACTGTGACCGAGTAGCTGTTGAATATATCTGATGTTTACATTTTCATCCATAAGTGCCGTAGCAAAGGTATGCCTGAACATATGCGGCGTAATATGTAAATCAATTCCGCTCCTTTTGGCATAATCGCTTATCATATTTCTTATAGACTGCTCCGAATACCTGTTTCCCAATTTGTTGATGAAAACATACTCGCTGTTGCAATCACAAATTTTAATATATTCACTTAAAAGTCTTGATACTTTAACATTAGCAATACACATTATGCGTTCCTTTGAGCCTTTGCCGTAAATGTATATCGTGTTGCTGTTTAGGTCAAGGCTTTTTCTTTTTAAATTGCTGATTTCCGATACTCTCATTCCGGTAGAAAAAAGTAATTCAATAATAATAACATTCCTTAGTGTCGATTTGTATTGATAACTGCTTTTGGTATTGTCAAGCTGTAAATAAGCAAATTTCAAAATACTTTTTATGTTTTCAATCGGAATTGTTTTAGGCAGAGTAATCGGTTCTTTGTATTTTAGCGTGATTTTGTGAAAAGGATTGATTTCAATAATATCCTCAATTTCCATATACCTGTAAAATGATTTTACATAAGCAATTTTTCGCTTGGCAGTCTTAGGCTTGTAACACTGGTGAAGTGAGTTTATGTATTTGTTTAGCTCAATCTTGCTAAAGCAATCTTTACTTTGCATATATGAACAAAATTGCTTTAAATCAATTTTATACGCCTTTATCGTCAAAGCACTTAGCCCTTTTAAATCACTGCAAACTGCAATGTAATCTTTCGCTTCTTTTTTTATATCTGTCATAATAAAACCTCCTAAAATATATGATTTTATTATGCTTGCTTATAAAACAAAAGTCGATAAAATTTGATTAAATATCTCAAAGTTATGCTATTCTTGACCATAAAATACACCAGTTTTGTATTTGCTATTGAAAAAAATATTGAAATGTGCTATTTTTAAATGAAATAAATGTAGTTTGAAAGGAATGCAGGATAACTATTGATTATCCACTATAATTTCACTTATGAAAAAACAGAATCTGTTTGGTCTAGTTCTTCATGGTATAAACACTCTTATAACTACATAGATAATTACATTAATAATAGCGAAATAGTCAAATCAAATTATATTTTAAATGCAGGATCGGCGGGCAATGCTTATAGTTTAAAATGTAGAATGCATCACATTGACATAGCAAAAAATAAAATAGAAAACTGTAAAGAATATACTGTTGGTTCAATTGAAAAAATCCCATTTGATGATTGTGTTTTTGATGGTGTTTTATGTGTAGGCAGCGTTATTAACTATACAGATGCACAATTTTGGGCACCTGAAAGTCCTTTGTCCCCTGGATATGCTTATAAATACGGAGTTGATTTTAAAGATACCGATTATGTTATAAAAGGCAAACTTGATCCAAATGCAGATTTTATAACCAGATCAGCACCTGGACTTGGAAATAATTCAGGAGGGGCTATAGAAATTGTTACAAATCCAAACGGTGTTAAATTGGATTCATTTAATATGATTGGAGAATAAATATGATTTATAAAAATACTGCTGAATTAAAAAGTAAAATAGTTCAAATAATGAATTCAACTGATAAAAATAGTAAATATTATAATGATTTAAAATGGTTTAGTAATATAAATTACACAACAACTACTGAATATTTTGGAGAGTTAAAATTATTTTTATTGGACATCGTGAATTTAGATGAATTTAAGCATTATAAATCTGATTTATTGGATATAATTAATCAAATAAGTCAAATATTAAATTGAATATATGTAACAGTTATTTAGAAAATTTCTATAGGCAGAGTGGGCAACCACTCTGCTTTGCAAAATACTCTAAAAATCTTAACAAACCTACAACAAAGTTACTAACTATGTAGGCGGCAAGGTTAAGAAGTTCTGCAATGACTATGTACCTCCGAAAATGCAGAAAGCCATCGAAGAGGCTAAGAAGTTTGTCTGTACAACCAAAGACCGTATTGTTAAGGATGCAAAGGAATTCATCCAGAATGTAGACTGGAAGAAGGTAGCAATCGGTGTTGCAGGAACATTAGCCGTTGCGGCTGTTGTCGTTGCAACAGGCGGTGCGGCAGCTCCCGTACTGATAGGAGCGGCAGCCGGTGCAGGTATAAGCACAGGAACAACTGTAGTTTCGGGAGTAATACAGGGCAAATCTCCTGCTGAAATTGCAAAGGATGCATCCGGTGCATTTATGTGGGGCGCAATCGGCGGTGCAGTAGGCGGCGGAACTACTGAAGTTCTCAAGGATGTCGGCTCAAATGTACTTGCTAAAGTCGGTAAAAAGCTGGTTAAAGACGGCGTTGATATGGCACTTGATCTTACACAGACGGCTACCGAAAGCGGTGGATTAACAGGCAAAGATGTTCTGTTCAGTGCTGTAACAAGCTTCGGCGGAGATTTAGTCGGTGCTGCAAAAACCAACTCTACTGCAAGAAATCAGCTTATTGATGGCGCTACAGATAACAGAGCTATTAAAGATGCTGTTGGAGATAGTTTAACTGATAATAAGGCAGTTAAAAATGCTATCGCTGATAGTGCTACGGATAATAAAGCTGTTAAGAATGCTGTTAAAGATAGTACCTCTGAGGCAACAAATGTTGGATTAAAAAATGGTAGTAAACTCAAAACAAACGATGCTTTAGATGCAGCAGAAGACTTTCTCGGAAAAGGATATAAGGATGCAGGAAATGGTCGTTTTATTTCGGCTGATGATACAAAGGTTGTTAGAATGGGAGATAATGATATTTTGGGAAAACATGGTGGTGGACCACATATGAATTTTGAAACCATGGCACCAAATCCAGCAAAACCGGGAAAAATGCAAGTTATTGATAATATGCATATTTATTTGGAGGATTAATATTTTGAAAACAGAAATTGAAATAATACCATACAATTCTGAAAAAGGAATAGAATTTAATTGGGAATATGGTTTCGAAATTAATACATCATTTGATAAGGAGATATTAATTTCAGCGAATAAGGCTGGTTTGATTTCTTTAGCAAGACATTTATTAACATTAGCACAAGATAGTGTTCCTTCTAGAACTCATATTCATTTTGATGATTTAAATTCTTTAGAAGATGGTTCTATAGGATTAATTATAGAAAAACTTTAAATAAAAAGTAGGAACACAAGGAAACGATTTTATTGTACCAAATAGGGCAGAGTGGGCAACCACTCTGCTTTAGAAAAATAATAAGAAAGGAATTTTCAAATGGATAAATTTAGTTCAATATCAGCAATTAAAGATGCAATTGCTGGTGAAACATATAGTGGCTCACTTGATGTATATGTAGCTCACAATAAAATGGTATATATTTATAAAAATATATATGTAAAAGTTTATTATGATACTGCGTATGCACAGATGTGTGTAGAAATTGTATGGGAAGATGACATATCACAACCTGCTTATAAAACTATAGGACTCCATGGAATATATAATACTAATTTCCAACAGTTTACATATCAAAATGGAATACTCAAATGGGATGACAATAATAATATCATTGCAATAAGATTTAATTGAGAAATTATTAAAACTAATATATTTTAAACAACTGCACTGAAATTTTTCAGTGCAGTTGTTTTTTTGCTAAAAATGCAATTTGCTTGTCGAAAAATGCAAAGTATATTGAAATCACTGAAAAGAGGATATGGAGATATTTCAATCATTGGGCATACGACGCAGCAGATATACTTTCTATGCCCAACAGGAGCTGGTTCATTATTGCTCTTAATAGACTGGCTGAATTATGTAAAGATGAACAAGAAAAATAAGAGACTCCGTATATTGTAATGTTCGATGAATATGGCAATATCAAGGTTTTAAAGCGGTTCAATATACCCGTTTTAAGGCGAAAATAGGTGTTATACCATTCTCGTGTACAGTGGGTTTTGAGTAGGTTATCCGTTAGAGAACCGAGCCACGTGGAGAGCGTAGTTCTGTTGACTAAGGTACACAAGTAAAAGTGTGAAAATGCCTTATTTTAGAAATTGAAAATAGCCATTTTTGTATAGTTGAATAGATAGAACTATTTGTTGAAGAAATTATTGACAAATATGCAAACGAAACTGCATATGTAAGTTTGTTGATTCCAGCATCCATTATGTCTGATAAAACTTGTATGAAACTGAGAAGTCACATCTTGAAAGATTCAAGATTGTTAACAGTTAAGGGTTGTCTTATTTATAGGACAGCCCTGATTTTTGTTTAATATGGAAATTTTTTCATTCTCCCGTTCGTCTTGCAAATTGTGTTTATATATGTTACACTTACTATGAGTTAACACCTACTATTCAGTGTGACACTTACTATGCAGTGTAGCACTTACTATTTAGTGTGACACTGCCGACTGAATAATTGACAATATAACAATGAAAAGAGGTAAATTTATGATTTGTAAAAATTGTTCAACTAATTTTGATGACAATGCCCCTTACTGCCCATACTGCGGTGCGCCTAATGATATGGCTCATGGCAGCCAACAAAGCCAAAATGAATATTATAACCCAAATGCACAGCAGGGCGGTCAATATTATTACAACGGTCAGCCGAATACGCAGCAGGATATGAATTACAATCCTCAGCAGATGAATACTGAGCCTACTAAGGAAAAGATTGTAGCAGGTTTGCTTGCAATATTAATTGGCACTTTAGGTATTCATAAATTTTATCTCGGATATACTAAAAGCGGCATTATTATGCTTCTTGTATCACTTCTTACTTTTGGAGTCGGCGCACCTGTTATGGCTGTAATTTCGCTTATTGAGGGCATACTTTATTTAACGAAGTCAGACGCAGAATTTTATCAAACCTACGTTCAAAACAAGAAGGAGTGGTTTTAAAATATGGTTTTGAAAAGCAAAACTAAAAATAAAATTGCAATAAGTGCCGTTTCAATTGCGATTGTTGCGGCGGCTTTAATTTGCATTTATCATTTTTTCTTTTCAACTGCGGCAATTAAAGGCGAAAAGCTTATGGGTGAATACCCCTCGCCAAATTCAGCTTATACCGTAGAAATTTATCAAAATGACGGCGGCGCAACTACCGGTTATGCAGTTCTCGGCGTTTTGCGTAAAAAGTCCGATTCCTCATACGCTCGCAATATTTATTGGGAAAATAATACCAACAGCGCAGAGATTGAATGGCTGGACGATGATACAGTCATAATCAACGGCAGGAAAATCCGAAACGTCCTAAAGGATAAATACGATTTTAGGTATAGTAAGAATTAATTGTTTTTCCTTAAAGGTTTGTAATTAAACAAATTCTGTATGGGCGACCACTGGTCGCCTGCAAATAAATTTTTTGCATAAAAATAACCGAGTAGGTCTTAGACTTACTCGGTTTCTTTTTACAATTTGATTTTATCAAGCGGGGTTATATTTAAACTTTTTAGATATTTTTTCGCTCTTTCCAGATTTTTCTTATCATCATAAACTTTAGGATTGTGAGCGTCAAGACCGATAACAACGTCATTTTTGACTTCACTTACAATCTGCCAAAAATCATTGTTAGGATAATTTCGCTTGTCCGTATATCCCAAAAAGTTAAATTCAAGCGGAATATCAAGCTTTTTAAGCTCATTTGCCATATATGTCATTTTTTGAATATAAAGCTTATTGTCGCCATTGAAATTAATCAAATCGGGGTGCGCAATATATGTGAAAAGTCCGCTTTTAGCGCCGAGAATTACCTGACTTATATATTTGTCAAGCACGGCAGGCGACTTAGTAGGTGAATCTGAATATATCGCATAATCCTCATATTCATTGTCAACATAATGCTGACCTAAAATCAAATAATCGTAATCAAGACTTTTTAAAAACTCAATTTCCCTGTCAATAAGCCTCGGATAATATTCAAGCTCAAAGCCAAGCTTAATATCAATTTTTCCCTTGTATTTTTCCCTAAGTTCTTTTATGCTGTCAGCGTAATTTTGTGCGTCACTCGGAAGCATTCTGAAACTGCTGACATAACCGTTTGGAAAAAGATACGGTGCATGGTCGGAAAAACCGATTAAATCATATCCGTTTTCAATCGCTTTGATTACATATTCCTCGTCAGTGCCTTTTGCGTGGTGGCAACGGTACGTATGTGTGTGAAGATTAAACATTTTATTTCACGCTTTCGATAAATTTGATAAAGCCTGCTTTACCCTCGTCATTGCGAGAATAAACGCCGCACTGCTCAAGAATAGAAGTAAATACTATTCCGATTTCTTTTTGCAAAATTTCCTCGCAATTGTCTGCTGTAATGTCGTACTTATCCATAATCATATCAGCCCACTGCTTGTGGCTTGCTATAGCCTCAATTGAGCCAATGTCCTTACCCGACACCATTGCGTCTTTAAGAAGCGCCATTTCGCCTTTAAGACGGCTTGGAAGCACTGCAAGGCCCATAACCTCGATAAGACCGATATTTTCTCTTTTAATATGGTGATATTCAGGGTGCGGATGGTAGAACCCTAAAGGACATTCCTTAGTGGTAATATTGTTTCTTAAAACTAAGTCAAGCTCGAATTTGCCGTCCCTCATTCTTGCAATAGGGGTGATGGTATTGTGCTTTTCACCGTTTGTTTCGGCATAAATGAATGAGTCCTCGTCTGTATATCCTCTCCAAGCGGTGAGAATTTTATCTGCAAGTTCAACAAGCTCAAGCTTATCCTCGCTTGCAATTCTTATAACGCTCATAGGCCATTTAACTATGCCTGCTTTAACGTTTTCATAGCCTCTAAATTTAACCTCTGTTTCAATTGGCGCTTTAGCCATTGCAAATTCGTAGTTTCCGCCTTGGAAATGCTCGTGAGTGAGGATTGAGCCGCCAACAATAGGCAAATCTGCATTTGAGCCTACAAAGTAGTGAGGGAAAAGCTCAACAAAATCAAGAAGCTTTTCAAATGCGCCTTTGTCTATTTTCATAGGTGTGTGCTCGGCATTAAATACTATGCAATGCTCGTTGTAGTATACATAAGGCGAATACTGCATAAAGAAATCGTCGCCGCCGAGTACCATAGGAATAATTCTGTGGTTTTGACGTGCCGGGTGGTTAATTCGTCCTGCATAGCCCTCGTTTTCCTTGCATAAAAGGCATTTTGGGTATGATGCATTTTTCATTTTAAGCGCTGCGGCAATGGCTTTAGGGTCCTTTTCAGGTTTTGAAAGATTTATTGTAATGTCAATGTTGCCGTACTCTGTTTCAGTAATCCACTTTAAGTCATTTTTAATTCTGTATCTTCTTATGTAGTCGCTGTCTTGGCTTAATTTGTAGTAAAAATCTGTAGCCGCCTTAGGTGACTGTTCATAAAGAGAGTTGAATTTGTTAATAACATAGCTTGGCCTCGGAGTGATAAAACCCATAATTTTAGTGTCAAAAAGGTCACGGTAAACAACGCTGTCCTCACAAAGTCCATTTTCAACCGCATAATCAAGAATAACGGCTAAAATCTTTTCAAGGTCGCTTTCCTTTGCTTCACTTTCTTCATAAGTGTCAAGCTTTAAAGCCTCGCAAACTCTGTTGATTGCCCAAATTTCGTCCTCTGCTTCAAGCATTTTATTGTCAATGCCGTATTTAACAAGTGATTTTATTGCTTCAAAAATGTTCATATCTATCTCTCTTTTCTGATTTTTCGTGTATATTTTTCGTGTATATTATAATGTTTATTTATATTATTTTCAATAATTATTTAGTTAATTTTGTCTATTTTTTGCAAATTTATTGTGATATTTCAATTGTATTCGTTTTATTCCTATGCTATAATTTATTCGAGGTGATTTTATGGATAATCTTAATCTTTTCAGCGATAAGGCTGATAATTACGTTAAGGCTCGACCGAGCTATGCGCCTGCTTTGCTTGATAAGCTTGAAGAATACGGCTTAAAAAAGGGGAGCGCTGTTGCCGATATTGGCTCGGGTACAGGTATTTTCACCCGCCAGCTTTTAGATAAGGGAGCAAAGGTTTTTGCCGTTGAGCTGAATGATAAAATGCGCCAAAAGGCTGAGACTTCACTTGAAAAATTTAAAAATTTTATAAGTGTTAATGCAAGCGCCGAGGCGACCTCTTTGGCGGATAACAGTGTCAATTTTGTCACCTGCGCTCAGTCCTTTCATTGGTTTGATAAGGAAAAATTCAAGATTGAATGTAATAGAATTTTAAAGCAAGACGGATACGTTGCGCTTATTTGGAACACGAGAGATATGAGCAGCGAAAGTGTAAAAGAACTTTCAAATATAACAAGTAAGAATTGCCCTAAATTCGTTGGCTTTAACGGCGGTACACGAGTTAACGAAGAGATGATAAGTGAATTTTTTAACGGCAAATACGGTTATTTTGAATTTGACAATCCTCTTGAATATGACGAGAAAAAGTTTATTGAGCGTTGCCTTTCAAGTTCGTATTCACCTAAAGAGGGTGACGAAAATTATTCGCCTTATGTTGCAAACTGTAAAGAATTTTTCGAAAAATTCCAAAAAGACGGAATATATAAAATGCCTAATGTGTCAGTCCTTTATATTGGTAAGACTTAATTAAAAATCCCACAGAAGCCTATTCTGTGGGATTTTTTTATATCAAATCTTTGATTTTATATTTCTTAAACAAAATGAATGAGCTAGGCTCGGATTCGTACAAAATTCCTATGTGCTCGTCATCAATTCTCGTAAGGCAGGAATAGGCGAAAAAGCCTTTGTTTACCTCGGTTTCGCTGTACCAATTAATGCCTGCCACTCTGCCCTTAGCCTTGTAGAATTTGCCGACGGTAATCACACCGTTTGAACGTGTTTTATCATTGGGATGCGAGCAAAAAACATAGTCGCCGATGCTGATTACACTCTTTTGGCATTTCGGGGCATAAAGGTCTGTTTTGCCTGCGTTTATCCACGTTTTGCCGTCATCGTAGGAGATTGACATAGGCGTTTTGCCGTATCTTTTCGCCCTGCCAAGCCCGATTATTGCGCCGCTCGGTGCTTGCACCATTTGCCATTCGTCAACATTTTCGGCATAAGGGTGACCCGCCATTCTGTGCCAATTTTCGCCGTCGTCAATTGAGTAAATTGATACAGTCTGCTTTCTGTCAACGTAAAGCGGCATAATAACTCTGCCTTTGTGAGTGGTAAGTCCTACACCCGGCGCAACACCTAAAAATGTTCCGTCCTGCTTAATTAAAACCTGACCTGTAATATCCTTCGGATTGCTCCAGGTTTTGCCGTTGTCCGAGCTTCTCAAAAGATATAAATAATTTCTTTTCGGTGCCTTGAGAGGTGCACCGAATGTCGTCTTTGCCCCGGCTTCGTTAATATTTGACGGCGACTTGCCGTTTAAATGAATATTGCCGAGATAAGCCTCACCGCTATATAATTCTCCGCTTTCATAGTCAACGGTCATACCCGTATCTGTGTATCGGTGGTTTAGCACGTGACCGCTTTTGTCTATAACGTAAAATTTTCCGTCTCTGTCATAAAGAGTAGGGCGCATTTCTTTATTGTAAAGCGCATAAGGTGCTTTCTTTTTGTCAAGTATGCTTCTTTTGTGAAGTCCTTTGCATTCGGGATAAAAATCAACCAAAAGCAATACGTCACCGTTTGGAGCAATTGCCATGCAAGGGTCAATGTAAAAAGCAGAGCCGTAACACTCGTCGCTGAGCATTGTTTTTCTTGCGGGCGGTATAGCAATAATTTGAATGTCGCTCCACGTTTCTCCGCCGTCCTCGCTTCTTCTTATCGCAAGTTCAATATATCCCCAGTCGGCACCGCAGCTTTGCCTGTCAATAGCAGCAATAAGCGTGTTACCGCTTCTGATAAGGCTTGGAATACGAAACGCATTTCCGCCGTTTGAACTGTTGCTCAACGTGGTCAATTTTTTATCTAAAAAATCAGGATTGTTTCCGCAAAATATTACTTTTTCACCGCTCATAATTAAGACCTCTAAAATATTTTCTGAAACTATAATATCATAAGCTGAATTTTTTTGAAAGAGTATTTTATAAAACACTTGAAAATCTTTCCTTAAACAGTTACAATATAATGGAAATATTAAAGAAAAGGAGGAATTGTAATATGCTTTGGGAACTTAAAAAGATTTGGTACAGAATTTACCAGAGAGTTTTTAAGGTTGCAATGTGTTTTATGGATTGGTCCGAGCCTCAACTTCTTGAAGGCGCAGGCAGTGTTCTTAAATTGCCTGAGTTCATAAAGAGCAAAGGTGTCAACAAGGTTTTAGTCGTGACTGATAAAGGGCTTATGAGCTTAAATCTTCTTGATCCTTTATTCAAGAAACTGGAAGAAGTTGGAGTAGAGTACGTTGTTTATGACGGTGTTCAGCCTAACCCTACTATCCCTAACATTGAAGAATGTAAGGATATGTATGTTCAAAACAACTGTCAGGGCATTATAGCATTCGGCGGCGGTTCTTCAATGGACTGCGCTAAGGCAGCAGGTGCAAGGGTTGTAAAGCCTAAGCAGTCTGTTCGTGCTATGAGAGGTCAGCTTAAAGTTCATAAGGCACTTCCGCCGTTCTTCGCTGTTCCTACAACAGCAGGTACAGGTTCGGAAACAACTGTAGCAGCAGTAGTTACCGACCCTGAAACTCACGAGAAGAATGCCATTAACGATACTTGTCTCAGACCTAAGTACGCTGTACTTGACCCTGAGCTTACAGTAGGCTTGCCGCCTCATATTACTTCTACAACGGGTATGGACGCTCTCACTCACGCAGTTGAGGCTTATATCGGTAAGAGTAATACTAAGGATACAATCAGGGAAGCTGAAGAAGCTACAAAGCTTATTTTTGACAATATCGAAGAGGCATACAATAACGGCAAAAACCTTGAGGCAAGAGGTAATATGCTTAAAGGCTCATACCTTGCAGGTCGTGCATTTACTCACGCTTATGTAGGTTATGTTCACGCTATTGCTCATAATCTCGGCGGCTTATACGGCACACCTCACGGCTTGGCTAATGCAGTTATTTTACCTTATGTTCTCGATTACTATGCAGACGCAGCTTATCCTCAGCTTGCAAAGCTTGCAGATATCGTAGGCGTCGGCAAAGGACTTGACACAGCAGGCAAGGGCAAGGCATTTATTGAGGCTATCAGAACTCTTAACAAGAATATGAATATTCCTGAAAAGTTCGATTTCATCAAGGAAGAAGATTTACCTATTCTTATTGAGCGTGCTCTTAAGGAAGGTAATCCGCTTTACCCTGTACCTAAGATTATGGATAAGAAGGATTGCGAAGCAGTTATTCGCTCCTTTATGGCTTAATCTCAGTATATTTAATATACATAAAATAATAGACAGTCGATTAATTTCGGCTGTCTATTTCTGTTTTTGTCGTTAAATTACTTGAATATATTGTCAAAATATGCTATATTTTATGTGTATAGTTATGTTTAAACTGTCTATTTTATTTATTTGGGTGAATTATGATGAAAAAAATTACTTCTTTGATTATAGTTCTTGCTATGCTTGTGACTACTCTTTTTTGCTTTAATGTAACGTCGGCGTTTGCCGCTAAACCAACGAGCGGTACGTGTGGCAATAATGTTAAGTGGAATTTGAACACAACTACGGGTGCTCTTACTCTTACGGGCAAGGGCGCTACCATGGATTGCGGCGAAACTGCACTTAAAGGACTTGCTCCTTGGAATAAATCAAGAGAGTTGATTAAGAGTATTGTAGTAGGCGAGGGCATTACTTCACTCGGTCAACTTCTTTTCAATAAATGTACTGTTGCCGAAAGTGTTTCATTGCCGTCAACGCTTACTAAGATGAGCGATACTAGAGTTGCAAAATACGGCACATTCCGTGAGTGCACATCACTTAAGTCTGTAACAATGCCTGCCAATCTTGAAATGATTGGTCCGTATTGCTTCCTTGACTGTACTGCGCTTACTACAGTTATTTTAAATGATAAGCTTACTTCTATCGGCACTTATGCGTTTAATGGTTGTACTGCGCTTAAATCAATTAAATTTCTGGACAGCCTTACTTCAATCGGCTTGAGTGCTTTTGAAGATTGCACAGACCTTACTACCGTTACCTACGGTATGGGTATGACCGAAACAGGTAATATGGCATTCAGAAATGCAAGCGTATCTAAAATTAATTTTTCATCAAGTATTTCCCAGGTATCACCGTGGAGCTTCTATGGCTGTAACTTTGTTAAACTTGAAATTCCCGAAACCGTAACAAAAATTAATATTCGTGGTTTTGCAAACTGTACCGCTTTGCAGGAGGTTACGGTTCATAATCCCAACTGCGTATTTGACGGTATCGGTCAAGCCGATGCAAGCGGCGGTAAAGACCCTTTCAACGGCTCTCAGCAAAGCCTTGTTGTTAAGGGACACTCAAATTCAACTGCCCAAGCCTATGCTAAAGCAAAGGGCTATAAATTTGTAAGTATTGATGCGTGCGACCATGCTTCTACTCATGAGGTTATTACTCTTGAACCGACATGTACCGAAAAAGGTACTACTACCCAGGTGTGCGACAACTGCGGTTTCGTAGTGTCCAAAGCAGAACTTCCTGCAAAAGGACACACTTATGAAACTGTTGAAACAGAGGATAATACCGCTGTCGACGGGCATAAATATGAATATCAAAAATGCTCTGTATGCAACAATGAAAATACCGTTATTACTCACGTGGCATTTGTTGACGGCTACTATGATTATGAGTGTACCGCCACTTGCACAATGCCGGGCATTGAAAAGAAAACCTGTAAGGTTAACGGTTGCGGCAAGGTTGAACGAAATCCTGTTGTAAAGGCAGGGCATAAGATTGAAAATCCAACCGTAACCAAAGCGGCAACCTGTACCGAAGCAGGCGAGGAAAAGGGTAAGTGCTCTGTTTGCGGGAAGGAGGTAACACAAACCGTTCCCGCTCTCGGCCATACTTTTTCCGATGAAACAGAAACACTTGATAATACAAAAGTTGACGGTCATACTTATGTTGTGAAAACCTGTACCGTATGCAATCAAAAGGAGTCTACTCCTACCCATGTTGCGTGGGTTGAGGGTCAGTATACTTCAACTGTTGTTACCAAGCCGAGTTGCACAATTAACGGACTTCAAATCGACACCTGCAAAATCTGTAAAGAAGTTAGAAACGTAACTCTCCCTGCTAACGGCGAACACGTTTGGGAGGAAACAAGCAGGACTGCTCCTACCTGCACCGCAGCAGGTAAAATTTATTATAAATGTAAAAACTGTAATCTTACCAAGAGTGAAAATATTGAGGCTTTAGGCCATGATAATGTTCAGCAATCTGTTGTTGAACCTACTTGCACCACAGTCGGATATACTACATATAAATGCTCACGTTGCGGCGCAACCTCTAAGGTAGAAAGTACGGCATTGGGCCATACGCCTGCAGAGAACAGTTATGTTGTAACCACCGAGCCGACATGCACCACGGCGGGTGCGGCAAATGCTACTTGCGCAAGGTGCGGTGAGAAATATGATGTTGTGCTTGAGGCACTCGGTCACGATTATGTCGATAATGATACACCGGTTGAGGAACATCCCGGTCATGTTTACAGAATGACTGCGTGCTCACGTTGCAAAAATGTTAAATCTCAGGGCTTTGTTCATACAGAATGGATAGAGGGCGAGTATACAACACAAACACTTATTCAAGGCAGTTGTACCGTTTCTGCAAGGTATCAGGATACCTGCACCTACTGTAATGAAAAGAGAATACGTACCGTTGAGGCGACGGGTAAGCATACTTATTCTTACACGAAATATGACGCAGCTTCTGACAGGCTTGTTTATACTTGTTCGGTTTGCGGCACTGAAAATAAGGTTGCGCCGTTGGTTGTTAATACTGCATTTATCAAGTTTGTAAACAGTAAAACCGCAGACGTTGCAACAGGCTATCTTTATGACCTTACAAATGACGGCGTGATTAATGCCAAGGACTATGCAGTTCTTAATAAGGTGGTTAAGACGTCAAAATCAAAGACGAAAAACTGATAATTCAAACAGATTTTACCGACAGAGTTTATACTTTGTCGGTATTTTTTTGGAATTTTTTGTGTTTGTAACTATTTTTTAATAATATATTTTAATATTAATATTTACTTTACGTTAATTTTATATTATTATATAAAAGAAGAAAAACGACTCTTTTAATCGGAGGTATAAAAATGAGCATTGCTTATAAAAGAATTTTACTTAAACTCAGCGGCGAAGTGCTTGCAGGCGAAAAGAAAACCGGTATTGATAATGATACTGTAGTTACTATTTGCAAATCTGTTAAGAAGATTGCCGATATGGGCGTCGAGGTCGGCATTGTTGTCGGCGGCGGCAATTTTTGGCGTGGCAGAACGAGCGAGCATATGGACAGAACAAGGGCTGACCATATCGGTATGCTTGCAACCGCTATGAACTCACTTGCACTTTGCGACGCACTTGAACAACTCGGTGCAGACGTCAGAGTTCAAACGGCAATTGAAATGCGCCAAATCGCCGAGCCTTATATCCGTAACAAGGCAATACGTCATTTCCAAAAGGGCAGAATTGTTATTTTCGGCTGCGGTACCGGTTCACCGTTCTTTTCAACAGATACTGCCGCTGCTTTGCGTGCGGTTGAAATTAATGCCGATGTCCTTCTTAAGGCTACAAATGTTGACGGCGTTTATGATAAAGACCCTAATAAATTTGACGACGCAGTTAAGTTTGATAATGTAACATTTAAAGAGGTTCTTGCAAAGGATATCAAAGTTATGGATTCAACTGCATTTTCACTTTGTAAGGACAACGATTTGTCAATCCTTGTATTTGACCTTACAGACCCTGAAAATATCGTTAAGGCTGTATCGGGCGAGGCAATCGGAACACTTGTTCAAAACTAAATTTAATCGGATTTTTTAAAACCGTAGGGGCGAACATTGTTCGCCCGAAAAAAACAATAACATTTACTATAGAGAGGTATTCACAATGGAAGCTGTATTTGCTAAAACTAAAGAAAAAATGGATAAGTGCTTAACTTCACTTGAAAGAGATTTTGCCGCAATCAGAGCCGGCAGAGCTAACCCTGCCGTACTTGACAAGGTTATGGTTGACTATTACGGAGTTCCTACTCCTATTAACCAAATGGCAGCTGTAAGTGTACCTGAGGCAAGGCTTCTTGTTGTTCAGCCATGGGACGCATCAACACTTAAAGAAATTGAAAAGGCTATCAATACCGCTGATATCGGTATCAATCCTCAAAATGACGGTAAGGTAATCAGACTTTCATTTCCTCAGCTTACAGAGGAACACAGAAAGAATCTTCAAAAGGATATTTCCAAGAGAGGCGAGGAAGCAAAGGTAGCTATTCGTAACGTTCGCCGTGATGCTATGGACGATATCAAAAAGCTTAAAAAAGATAACGAAATCACAGAGGATGAGCAAAAGGACGGAGAAAAGAAACTCCAGGATATCACCGATGATTTTGTAAAGCAGGCTGATTCTATCACGAAGAAGAAAGAAGAAGAAATCCTTTCAATATAGCTTAGACTTTTTAGTAGGGGCTGCCTGATTGCAGCTCCTTGTTTGCTTTTTATTTAGGAGGAAATTATGGCTCTTTTCGGCAAAAAAAATAACGATAATAACGTTCAATTTGAAATACTCCCTAAAAATATCGGCATAATTATGGACGGCAACGGCAGATGGGCTAAAAAAAGAGCTTTGCCGAGGAGCGCAGGCCATAAGGCAGGTGCCGAGGTTTTTCGCACAATAAGTAAGGAATGTGGCAGGCTTGGCTTGGAAAGCGCAACCTTTTATGCTTTTTCAACGGAGAATTGGAAGAGACCTAAGGAAGAAGTCGACGCTATTATGAGGCTTTTTAAGGATTATCTTCTTGAGGCTAAAAGTGATATCACCGCCGCAGGTGATATGAAAATGAAGTTTATCGGCGAACGTGACGGTATGAGTAAGGAACTTCTTGAGCTTATGGACGAGGCTGAGGAAGATACAAGCGAGCATTGCGGAACGACAATTTATCTTGCAGTCAATTACGGAGGCAGGCTCGAAATTTGCGATGCGGTAAATAAGCTTATAGCCGAAGGTAAAACAAATATTACAGAAAAAGATATAAGCGATAACATTTTTACTCCCCCTGAATGTGATTTGATTATTCGTCCGTCAGGTGAACAGCGTCTTTCAAACTTTATGCTTTGGCAGGCGGCTTACAGTGAATTTTGGTACAGCGACGTGCTTTGGCCTGATTTCAAAATTGATGACCTTCACCAAGCGCTTCGTGATTTTGAAAGAAGAAACCGTCGATTCGGCGGATAAATTGTAGGGCATAACTTGCTTTTGCCGAGATTGAATCATTAACCATAGGGGCAAACATTGTTTGCCTTAATAAAATAAACAAAAGGAAAAAATATCTATGAAACAAAGACTTATTACCGCTGCATGCCTTTTGGCAGTTCTTGCAGTTGTTGTTTGGCAAATAAATACACCTGTTTTGCTTATTGCCGTTGCTTTTCTTTCGGCTGTTGCAAGCGGTGAAATAATGAAATGCGCTAAGGTTGAAAATACTTTTATAAGGGTTGTAGGCATAATCTTTTCAGCCTGCTTCCAGCTTTTTGCAAGCGCAAAAGTGCTTGAGCCTTGGGTAAGCGCTTCAATATGGGGCAAGGTTATTGGCGCTGTTCCTAATATCGTTTATATCATCATTTTGTGCCTTGTATTTTTCCTTGCAATGCTCAAGGATTACGCTTATACAACCTTTGAGGATGTGAGCGTATCAATTTTTGCAAGCGTTGCAGTTCCTTTCGGCTTTTCAATTTTTATCAGGCTTCGTGATATGTATGTTGACGAGCAGTTTGGTATTTATCTTATTTTTTATGCACTTATTTGTGCCCTTGCTACAGATACGGGCGCTCAGCTAATGGGTATGGCATTCGGCAAGCATAAAATGGCACCGAATATTTCCCCTAAAAAAACTGTTGAGGGTGCTTTCGGCGGCTTGATTTTCAGTATGGTATTAAACGCAGTCGCACTTACTCTTTATAATAAATTGGCAGTTAATATTATCCCTCAAAATATGGCAACGCTTCTTCTTGCAATGGTACTTCCAACCTCATTTATGGGTATGATGGGTGACCTTTCCGCTTCTGTTTTAAAGCGTAATTTTGAAGTTAAAGACTTCGGAAAAATCTTTCCGGGTCACGGCGGAGTAATGGATAGAATGGACTCTTCTCTTTTCACTCTCCCCGTTACATACGCAATTGCTCTTATTGCAAGTAAAATATTTTAAGATTTTATTTAATTGTATATTGAAAGGTGATACCTTATGAAAAAAATATCTCTTTTAGGCTCAACGGGTTCTATCGGAACGCAAAGCCTTGATGTGTGCGAAATGCACGGCTACGACGTTAAATGCTTAACGGCTAATTCAAGAGTTGATATTATGGAAGAGCAGGTTCATAAGTTCAAGCCGGATATGGTTTGCATGATGAGTGAAGCTGCCGCTAAGGAATTAAAAAGTAAAATCAGCGATACAAATACTAAAGTTGTGTGCGGTATGGACGGGCTTATCGAATGTGCAACTTACGATAAAGCCGATACCGTTTTAAATTCCGTTGTCGGAATGGTTGGCTTGCAACCGACTCTTGAGGCAATTAAGGCTAAGAAAACACTTGCCCTTGCAAATAAGGAAACGCTTGTTGCAGGTGGTCACCTCGTTACTAATTTGGCTAAGGAAAACGGCGTTCAAATTCTTCCTGTTGACAGCGAACATTCTGCAATTTTCCAGTCAATGCAGGGTATGCCTAATAAAAAAGCAATTAAAAAAATTATCCTTACAGCGTCGGGAGGTCCGTTTTTCGGCAAAACTCTTGACGAACTTGAAAGTGTAACTGCTAAGGATGCACTTAAGCACCCTAATTGGGATATGGGCGCAAAAATAACCATTGATTCCGCTACTATGATGAATAAAGGCTTGGAATTTATAGAAGCAAAATGGCTTTTCGATATGCCTAATGAGGATATCGAAATTGTTGTTCATAGAGAAAGTGTTGTTCATTCCGCAATTGTTTATCAGGATAATTCAATGATTGCCCAGCTTGGTGTTCCGGATATGAGAATCCCTATTCAGTATGCGCTGACTTATCCCGAACGTGAGCCAAGCCCTGTTAAAGAACTATCTCTTACGGATTACGGAAAGCTTACATTCTTTGAACCGGATTATGATACTTTTAAATGTATCAATGTTTGCAAAGAAGCTATTGAACTCGGCGGGCTTCATCCTGCCGCTGCAAACGGCGCAAACGAAGAAAGCGTAAGACTTTTCTTAAACGGTAAAATTAAATTTACGGATATTGCATATCTTAATAATGAGGCAATGAAAAATGCCCCTGAAAAAGAAAACTTTACTCTTGATGATGTCCTTGAAGCAGATAGGGCGGCAAGAGATTATGTAATTGAGGCGGTTAAGTGAATATAACTTCTATTTGGAACAGTGTTTACCCGGTGCTTGTGGCAATTCTCTTTTTTGAACTTATAATAGTAATTCACGAGTTGGGTCATTTTACGGCGGCAAGGCTTATGAAAATTAAAGTTAATGAGTTTTCTGTCGGAATGGGACCTAAGCTTTTGCAGCATAAGGGTAAAAAAACAACATATACTTTAAGGCTTATCCTTTTTGGTGGCTATTGCTCAATGGAGGGTGAGGATAAGGAAAGCGACGATGAAAATGCTTTTGTCAATAAAAAGGTTTGGCAAAGAATTTACGTCGTTATCGCAGGTGCATTGATGAACCTTGTTTTGGGTCTTGTAATCGTTCTTGTTCTTGTTTGCTCGCAAAACCTTGTCGGCACTACCGAGGTCGCTAAGTTTGACGATAATGCAGTCAGTCAGTCTTACGGCTTGCAGGTGGGCGATAAAATCAAAAGCATTGACGGTATGCGTGTTTATACCACAAATGACGTAACTACAGGCTTTTCAAGATGCTCTAATGAAAATGTCAATCTTGTTGTTGAGCGTGACGGCAAGGATGTAAAACTTAAAGTTAAATTTAATACAGAGGATTATGAGGGCCATACTTATACAGTTATGGATTTTTGGCTCAGGGGTGTTAAAAAAACTCCTGCAAATGTTATTTCCCAAACAGGTAAGGAATTTGTTTCTTATGCCAGAATGGTATTTTTATCCCTTCACGATTTGCTTGTCGGTCGCTACGGCATATCCGATATGAGCGGCCCGGTCGGTGCGGTCAGTGTTGTTTCAACTGCTGTTAAAACCTCAATGTATTCAATGCTAAGAATAATGGCTCTTTTGACTGTAAATGTAGGTCTTTTCAATTTATTCCCTATTCCTGCGCTTGACGGCTGGCGCTTGTTTGTACTTTTGGCAGAGGGAATAACGAGGAAAAAGCTTCCGCAAAAGACGGAGTATTTAATCAATGCTGTCGGTCTTGCGGCACTTCTTTTATTGATGTGCTTTGTAACCTTCAGCGATATAACAAAATTGTTTTAAACTTAAATTCAGGTGACTGTTATGGAAAGAAGAAAAAGTAAAAAAATAAAGCTTGGCAATACCTTTATCGGCGGTGACAGCCCCATTCTTGTTCAAAGTATGCTTAATATCCCCGCAAGTAATATTGACGGTTCAGTGGAGCAAGCTAAGGAACTTGCAGCAGCAGGCTGTCAGGTTATCCGTTTTGCAATTCCCAATGAGGATGCATTAAATCTAATTGAACCTATTAAGAAAGCTGTGGACGTTCCTTTGGTAGCCGATATCCATTTTGATTATAAGCTTGCACTCGGTGCGGCCGAAAGAGGAATTGATAAAATCAGAATTAATCCCGGCAATATCGGTGATGATTCACGTGTTAAGGCAGTTGCCGACATTTGCAAGCAGAAAAATATTCCTATTCGTATCGGTGTTAATTCAGGTTCGCTTGAAAAGCATATTCTTGCCAAATACGGCTCGCCTACACCTGAGGCTATGGTTGAATCTGCGCTTTATCACGCTAATCTTCTTGAAAAATTCGATTTTGACGATATCGTGATTTCTATTAAGTCTTCTAATGTTGAAACTATGATTAAGTCGTATGAGCTTGCGGCGCAAAAGTGCGATTATCCGCTTCATCTCGGTGTTACGGAAGCAGGTACGGAAAGAATGGGAATTATCAAATCCGCTGTCGGTATAGGCTCGCTTCTTACTCACGGTATCGGCGATACAATTCGTGTAAGCCTTACCGACGCACCTGTTAAAGAGGTGTTTGCCGCATTTGATATCTTAAAGGCAATCGGTCTTAAAAATGACAGCCCTTATCTTATTTCCTGCCCGACTTGCGGCAGAACTAAGATTGACCTTGTCGGCCTTGCAAAGCAGGTTGAGGAGAGATTAAAGGACTGCAAAAAGCCGATTAAGGTTGCCGTTATGGGCTGTATAGTTAATGGACCCGGTGAGGCAAAGGAAGCCGATATCGGAATTGCAGGCGGCGACGGATGCGGGCTTATCTTTAAAAAAGGCGAAATTCTCCGCAAGGTTGATGAAAAAGATTTACTCGATGAGTTAATGAAGGAAATTGATAAATTATAATGAATAGATTTGCAGACTATTTTTCAAATTACGTTAATGACGATACAATTACATATATAGGAAACGGTGATATTACTTCCTTTACCGTGTCACGTCAAGACAGGGAGCTTGCAGTCGGTCTTAATTTGGAAAGCTTTATTGATTACGGTATTGTTGAAAATTCTCAAAACCAAATTGCAAGGGCGATGGAACTGAAAAAAGTTCATATCAACCCACGTTTTCCGAAAAGTGAGTTCTCGCTTGATAATATCGAAAGAATACTTGAATATGTTAGGCACGAATCTCCTGCGGCTAACGGCTTTTTTGACGGTTGTGAGGCGGAACTTGAGGACAGAACGCTTACCCTTTGCCTCAAAAAAGGCGGCAAGGACGTGCTTGAATCGCAAAAGGTTGACCGTGCGATTGCAAATAAGATTTATGAACTTTTCGATTTGGATTTTGTTGTTATTTTTCTTGAAGTTCAGGCTTTTGATATCGAAAAGGCAGTGCAAAAGGCTGTTGAGGAAAGGCGAGCAGAGGAGCAGCATAAAAAGGAAGAGGAAGAAAAAAACGTCAACCACGAGCTTTGGGACGAACTTCCTGTTTTTAAAGATACACTTAAAAAAATATACGGCAAGGCAATTCACGAAAAGCCGAAGAATATTGCCGATGTTTCAACCGAGGACGGCTATATAACCGTTTGGGGTGATGTGCTTAAAACAGAGGTACGTGAAACAAAGAGGGGAACAAGCAAGATTTTCGATTTTGATATATCCGATTACACCTCCTCAATTACAGTTAAAATGTTTGACGATAAGCGTGTTATTGACCCACTTGTTGAAAAAATAAACGAGGCAGGCACTCTTGTTATTTCAGGCGGCTATCAGTTTGATACGTTTTCAAATCAATATGTTCTTCGCCCTTACGCAATTGCGAGCATTAAAAAGGCTGAGAAAACAGATGATGAGCCTGAAAAAAGAATTGAACTCCACATGCATACATCGTTATCTGAGATGGACGCCATTTCATCTCCGACAGCTCTTGTTAAGCAAGCTATTAAATGGGGGCATGAGGCTGTGGCTATAACTGACCACGGCGTAGTTCAGGCACTTCCTGAGGCTTATGCCGCTTCCGGCAAGGGCAGTAAAATTAAACTTATTTTAGGTATGGAGGGATATCTTGTTGATGACGAAAAATATCCCGACTTCCTTAATATGAAAACAAATCAATATGAACGCTATCATATTATCTTCCTTGTTAAAGAGGATACTTCTATGGATGAATCTATCCCTAAGGAAGAAAGAAAATACGGCAGAAAAAATCTTTACGAAATGATTTCTGCATCTAATGTTAAATATTTCAAAAAACGTCCGCTTATTCCCAAATCTCTTTTGAGAAAGAAAAGAGACTGCATTATTGTCGGCTCTGCATGCGAGCAGGGTGAGGTTTATCAGGCAATTTTAGACGATGTAGACGAGGACAAGCTTGAGGAAATCGCATCTTTTTACGACTATCTTGAAATTCAGCCAAACGGTAATAACGCTTTTATGCTCAGAACGAGTGATCAGGAATACGTTACTAATAAGCGTGGCGAGGAAAAGAAAAATCGCTATTGGAAAGTAAACAGCGAAGAAGATTTAATAAATATTAATAAGAAAATTATTGCTTTGGGCGATAAACTCGGTAAGCTTGTTGTTGCTACGGGTGATGTTCATTTCTTGAGCGAACACGACGCAAAATTCCGTGCAATCATTATGGCTTCAAAGGGCTTTGACGATGCGGATAATCAACCCCCGCTTTATTTTAAAACCACACGTGAAATGCTTGATGATTTCGCTTGGGCAGGGGACAGAGCAAGAGAATTTGTTATCGATAATCCTAAAAAAATTGCTGACAGCATTATGGATAATATTCCGCCTATTCCTCCGGGAACGTTTCAGCCGCATATCGACGGCGCTAATGAGGAACTTACGGAAAAATGCTGGAATATGGCTAAGGATTTGTACGGCGACCCTGTTCCCGAATATGTTGCAAACAGGCTTCAGCGTGAACTTGATTCAATCATAGGTCACGGTTTCGGAGTACTTTATGTTATCGCAAAGCGTCTTGTTGAGGAAAGCGAAAGAAACGGCTACTTGGTCGGTTCAAGAGGTTCTGTCGGCTCGTCGCTTGCTGCTCACTTCGGCGGTATATCAGAGGTTAATCCGCTTGCACCCCATTATTATTGCAAAAAATGTAAGCACAGCGAATTTTTCTTAAACGGCGAATACGGTTCGGGTTTTGACCTCCCTTCCAAGAATTGCCCTAATTGCGGCACTCCTATGAAGCGTGACGGCCACGAAATTCCATTTGAAACCTTCCTTGGCTTTGACGGTGATAAGGAGCCTGATATTGACCTTAACTTCTCCGGCGAGTATCAGTCCCGTTCTCACAGATTTACAGAGGAACTTTTCGGTAAGGAATATGTGTTCAAAGCAGGTACTATGGCAACGGTTGCCGATAAAACCGCTTATGGCTATGTTATGAAATATCTTGACGAGCGTGGTATTCAAAACGTTACTCCGAGAGCCGAGATTGACAGATTGACGGTCGGCTGTACGGGCATTAAGCGAACAACGGGTCAGCACCCGGGCGGTATGGTTGTTGTTCCCGATAAATACACCGTTGAGGATTTCACTCCTATTCAGTATCCGTCAAATGACGAATCTAAGGGTACATACACAACCCACTTTGACTTTAAAAACTCGCTTCACGATACACTTTTGAAGCTTGACGAGCTTGGGCACGATAATCCTACTCTTTATAAATATCTTGAAGATTCAACGGGTATTCCCGTTATGGATGTTGATTTGTCAGATCCTCTTTTGTATCAGCTTATCACATCTACCGAGCCTATCGGTGTTTCGCCTGAGGATATAGATTGCCAAACAGGTACTCTTGCAATTCCTGAAATGGGTACGCCGTTTGTTATCGGTATGCTTCTTGAGGCTCAGCCTAAAACATTTGCCGACCTTTTGCAGATTTCGGGTCTTTCCCACGGCACAGACGTTTGGCTCGGTAATGCTCAGGAGCTTATTCAAAACGGTACGTGCACGATTTCCGAGGTTATAGGATGCCGTGACGATATTATGACCTATCTTCTCCATAAGGCTGAAAAGTATGAAAGAGAAACGGGTAAGGAATCACCGCTTAAAAAGAAGGATTGCTTTAAGATTATGGAATATACCCGTAAGGGTAAAGCACCTAAGGAGCTTCCGCCTTATGAGGAGGCAATGAAGGCGGTAGGCGTTGAACAGTGGTATATTGATTCCTGCTATAAGATTAAATATATGTTCCCTAAGGCTCATGCTGCGGCTTACGTTATTGCTGCTTTGCGCCTTGCATGGTATAAAATACATAAGCCAATCCATTTCTATTCCGCTTACTTTACGGTTCGTGGCGGTGCTATTGATGCTGTTGCGGCAGTTCAGGGTAAGGCGGCTGTTAAAAAGAAAATGGAGGAGATTAAGCTTAAGGGAAACGATAAAACCGCAAAAGACGAGAGTACATATATCGTTCTTCAAATCGTTATTGAAATGCTTGCAAGAGGTATTGAATTTTTACCTGTTGATATTTATAAATCAGATGCAAGAATTTACAAGATTGAGGATGGAAAAATCAGGCTTCCGTTTGGTGCGGTTGACGGTATAGGTGAAAATGCGGCTGTCTCTCTTGCAAAAGCACGTGAGGACGGCGGGGGTGACTTCTTGTCCTATGACGATTTGATGGCAAGAGCAGGTGTCGGCAAGAGTGTTTGCGAGGCGCTCAAAAATGCAGGTGCACTCGGCGATATGCCTGAATCTAACCAAATTTCGCTTTTTTAATCCGTTATTTAATGTAATAAATATAAATATTTATTAATTTATCTTGACATTGACGTTGTAGTATGTTAGCATATTAACACTCTACTACGCTAAAGTGACAGGAGATTTATTGTTATGAAAAGATATTCAAAGCTTATTCCGCAGGGAACGAGAGATTTATTATTTGAGGAATGTGACGATAGAAGAAATGTTGAAGCAATCCTTTCAGCTTTGTTTAAGGAACATAAATACCGTAAGGTTATGACTCCGACTGTTGAATTTTACGATGTTTTTGCTGAAAATGACCTTGGTATTGAGGCTGAAGAAATGTATAAACTGTCTGATTCTCAAGGCAGAACAACCGTTCTTCGCCCCGATAATACAGCGCCGATTGCACGTCTTGTTGCAACCCGCCTTTCTAAAGAGGATTTTCCCGTAAGGCTTTATTATAATCAAAATGTTTATGTTCGCAATAAGAGCCTTGCCGGAAGAACTGACGAAACGGAGCAAAGCGGTATTGAACTTATCGGCGACGGCAGTATTGATGCTGATATTGAAGTTATTTCTATGGCTTATGAGACACTTAAGAGAAATAATGTTTCCTCATTTAAACTTGAACTTTGCCATGCGGGATTTTTTAAATCAATTCTTAATAAAATGAATATAACTTCAACTCAAAAGGCTGATATCTGCAAACTTATTGAGGGCAAAAATTATGCCGCTTTGGGTGATATGCTTGCTCAATTTGATGACAGCCGTGAGGCAGATGTTATTAAAAAGCTACCACGTCTTTTCGGCAACGTAAGTGTTATAGACGAAGCAAAGAAGCTTTATAGTGATGAAAAATCAAACGAAGCACTTGACTATTTAAGAAACGTTTATGAAAAACTTTGCGATATGGGGCTTGGCGATAATATTACCATTGACCTCGGTCTTGTAAACAGAAGTAATTATTATACAGGCGTTATTTTTCGTGGCTATGCGGAGGGCAGTGGTCTTACCATCGTTTCAGGCGGCAGATATGATAACCTTATTGGCGAGTTTGGGCTTGACGCTCCGGCTGTCGGCTTCGGTGTTAATGTTAATGCGCTTTGCGATGTTATGAGAGAGGAAATTAATGTTGACAGACCTATTCGCATAGCGCTGACTAAAGGCAGGCTTGAAAAATCATCAATCTCACTTTTCAAAAAAATGGGGCTTGATACAAGCGAACTTGAAAATAAAGGCAGACGCCTTATTCTTCCTGTCGGAGATTTTGAGGCAGTGCTTTCAAAAGCGCCTGACGTTATAACTTATGTTGAACACGGCGTTTGCGATATCGGCATTGTCGGCAAGGATACTATTGTTGAACACGGCAATTCGTTTTATGAAGTTATTGACCTTAATATCGGCAAGTGCCGTTTTGCTCTTGCGTGCCCTAATGGGACGGATTTCTTTTCGGGCCATCGCAGAAAGGTTGTTGCAAGTAAATATCCTAAGGTTGCAAAGTCATATTTTCAGTCAAAGGGTATGGATGTTGATATTATCAAAATTGAGGGCAGTGTTGAGCTTGCTCCGCTTTTGGGACTTGCAGACGGAATTGTCGATATAGTTGAAACCGGTTCAACTCTTAAGGAAAACGGGCTTGAGGTTGTTGATACAATTATGCCGATTTCCGCAAGGGTTATAGTCAATATGGCTTCTATGAAACTTCGTAAAAAAGAGATTGAGGAATTTTTAAACGAATTAGAACTTGCATCTAAAGTTTGATAAAAATGAGGTATAGTGATGAATATTACAAAGGCGAACGGTAAAAACGAGTATGAGCTGATTAAAAATTTAAAAAAGCGTTCGGGTGAAACCGATGAAAAAATCGTTGAAGCCGTAACTACAATTATAAATTCCGTTAAAGAGCAGGGTGATGAAGCCGTAAGGGAATTTACTGTCAGATTTGACGGTATGGTACCTAAAAAGACAGTGATTGAAAAGGACGAACTTAATTCTTATCTTGATGAGGTTGATGAGGACTTTAAAAATGCCATAATCAAGGCTAAAAATAATATTTACGATTTTCATTTGCGCCAGGCTCAGCAGTCTTGGCTCACCACTAAGGAAAACGGCGTTATTATGGGGCAAAGAATACGTGGACTTCACAGAGTAGGTATTTACGTTCCGGGCGGTACTGCCGCTTATCCGTCATCTGTTTTGATGAATGCAATCCCTGCTAAAATTGCCGGAGTTAAGGAAATTATTATGGTTACCCCTCCGGGTAAAGACGGTAATCCAAATCCTGATATTATGGCTGCTGCCGCTGTTGCAGGTGTTGATAAGGTATTCCTTGTAGGCGGTGCTCAGGCTGTTGCCGCTTTAGCTTTCGGAACTGAAAAAATACCAAAGGTTGATAAAATTGTAGGCCCAGGTAATATTTTTGTTGCTACTGCAAAGAAGCTTCTTTACGGTGTTGTTGATATCGATATGATTGCAGGTCCGAGTGAAATTCTTATTGTTGCCGATAAAAGCGCTAAGCCTTCATTTCTTGCCGCTGACCTTATGAGTCAGGCAGAGCACGACGTAAGAGCGTCTGCAATTTTACTTACAACTTCAATGGAAGTAGCAAGATTAACTGCGAGAGAAATAGACAGGCAGATTAAATTCCTTGAAAGACAGGAAATTATAGAAAAATCGCTTAACGATTACGGCGAAATTATTGTTTGCGAAAATCTTGACCAGGCTATTGATTTTGCAAATGAGCTTGCACCGGAGCATCTTGAAATGTGCGTTGAAGAACCGCTTAAATATATCGGCAGGCTTGATAATGCCGGAAGTGTATTCCTCGGTAATTACTCTCCCGAACCGCTCGGTGACTACTTTGCAGGTCCTAATCATGTTCTTCCTACAAGCGGCACGGCAAGATTTTTCTCACCTTTGTCGGTTGACAGCTTTGTTAAGAAAAGTTCGTTTATTTATTATACCGAAAATGAACTTGAAAAGGCAAAGGACGATATAGTTAAGCTTGCAGATACAGAGGGGCTTACGGCTCACGCTAATTCAATTAAGGTTAGATTTGAATAATATTTTAGAGGTACTTATATGAGAAAGGCTCAAATTGAAAGAAATACTAAGGAAACACAAATAAAAATTGACCTTTGCCTTGATGGCGGAGATGTTGAGGTGTCAACAGACATCGGATTTTTTGACCATATGCTTGTGGCTTTCGGTGTTCACGGTGGCTTCGGCTTGAAAATTAATGTCAATGGCGATTTAGAGGTTGATACTCACCATACGGTTGAGGATACGGGCATTGCGCTCGGAAGAGCTTTTAAAGAGGCACTCGGCGATATGAGCGGCATTGAGCGCTATGGCTCTTTTTCAATCCCTATGGATGAGGCTTTGGCTAATTGTGTGCTTGATATTTCAAACAGACCTTTTCTTGTTTTTAACGCAAACTTTGAGCAGGAAAAATGCGGCGATTATGAAAACTGTATGACAGAGGAATTTTTCAGAGCCTTTGCAATGAATGCAGGTATCACGCTTCATATTGATGTACCTTACGGTACTAATTCTCATCATAAGATTGAGGCAATATTCAAAGCTGTGGCTCACGCACTTAAAGTTGCCGTAAAGCAAAATGAAAACGGCGCAGTGCTTTCAACAAAAGGAGTTCTTTAATATGCTTATTTTTCCTGCAATCGATATTATCGACGGCAAACCCGTCAGGCTTTTTAAAGGCGATTTTTCCACTGCTCATCAGGTGGCAGGTGACGCTGTTGAAACTGCATTCGGCTTTTTAAAGGCGGGGTGTAAATGGGTGCATATGGTTGACCTTGACGGCTCGCTTAAAAAAGAACCCGTCAATGCCCAAACATTTATTAATGTAGCAAAAGAAACCGGGCTTAGGGTTGAACTCGGCGGCGGAATAAGAACGATGAATGATATTGATTTTTACATTAACAATGGAATTTCACGTATTATTTTAGGCTCTGTCGCACTTAAAAATCCCGAACTTGTAAAAGAAGCAGTCAAAGAATTTGAAAGCAAAATCGCAGTAGGAATTGATGCAAAATCGGGATATGTCGCAACCGAGGGCTGGGTTGAAAAAAGTGACGTTTATTTTACCGACCTTGCAAAAAGAATGGAAGATGTTGGTGTTAAAAATATAATTTTTACTGATATTTCACGTGACGGTACTCTGACAGGTCCTAATCTTGAACAGCTTGTTGAAATTAATAATGCCGTTTCCTGCGATATTACCGCATCGGGCGGAGTTACAAATATAAATGATATTCGTAAATTAAAAAGCAAAAATCTTTACGGTGCAATTTGCGGCAAAAGCATTTATGAGGGAACTCTTGATTTGAAACAGGCAGTGGAGGCGTGCAATGATTGATATAGAAAAATATTTTAAAAAAGGCGAGCTTATCCCTGCAATAGTTCAGGAGGAGGGCACAAACGAGGTGCTTATGCTTGCTTATATGAACCGTGAGTCGATGAAAAAAACGCTTGAAACCGGATATACTTGGTTTTGGTCACGTTCAAGGCAGGAGCTTTGGAATAAGGGTGCAACTTCGGGTCATCTTCAAAAAGTTGTGTCAATCTACGGTGATTGCGATGATGATACGCTTTTAGTTAAGGTTATACAAACGGGTGCGGCTTGCCACACGGGCAATCACTCTTGCTTTTTTAACGAAATTAAACTTGAAAATAACGGAGAATAAAAATGGATTATATCAGAAACGATTATGAAACTATCCTTGAAAGAAAAGAAGCACAGCAGGAGGGTAGTTATACCTGCTATCTTTTTGAAAAAGGACTTGATAAAATACTGAAAAAAGTGGGCGAAGAGTCAACGGAAATGGTTATTGCCGCCAAAAACGGAGTAAAGGACGAAACAGTCGGAGAGATTTGCGACCTTATTTACCATACCCTTGTTATGATGGCAAATGAGGGAATAACTCCCGACGACGTTGACGAGGAACTTAGAAAGCGTGCCGAAAAGGCAGGCAATTTGAAAAAATTTCACGTGGTAGATAAAAATTCATAATGTCATATAAAAAATGGGTAAACGCAGAAATAGACAAGGCTAAGGCATCTGCATTGAGTGAAAAACTGAATATTGACGCTTTTGTTGCTTTCTTGCTGGTTTCAAGAGGAATTGATGATGAGCTTGCAGCCTCGGAATTTTTGTCCGACGGGTGCAGGTTTTCTTCGCCTTATCTGTTAAAGGATATGGATAAGGCGGTAAAACGCATAAATCGTGCTCTTGACGACGGAGAAAGCATTTGTATTTACGGCGACTATGATTGCGATGGCGTTACTTCAACTGCTTTGCTTTATACCTTTTTAAGCGCTCTCGGCGGCTTTGTAAGCTACTATATCCCTAACAGGGCTACAGACGGCTACGGAATGAATTTTAAAGCTATTGATAAAATTAAGGCTGACGGTACCGATTTGATTATAACAGTTGATAACGGTATTTCGTCAATTGAAGAAGCAGATTATATTTATTCTCTCGGCATGCAGCTTATTGTTACCGACCACCACCAAATAGGTGAAAACCTTCCACGTGCCGAGGCTGTTATTAACCCTCACAGAGAAGATAATGAAATTGAATTTCGTGATTTTGCCGGAGTAGGTGTTGCATTTAAACTTGCGTGCGCCCTGTATGACGGCGATGTTGAGGATTTGCTTGAGGATTATGCGGATTATGTAACTATAGGTACAATCGGTGATATGGTTCCTCTTTTAAATGAAAACAGAGCGATAGTCAAAGCGGGATTGAAACTTATTAATACAGATGCAAAAATCGGCATTTGTGCTCTTAAAAAGAGTACCAATTCAAAAGCAGAGCATTTTTCCGCAACCGACGTGGCTTTTCAAATTTGCCCGAGGATAAATGCGGCAGGCAGAATGGATACGGCTAATCTTGCTGTTGATTTGCTCACTTGTGAGGACAATGAAATTGCAGAATATAAAGCTGAACAGCTTAATCTTGAAAATACTCACCGCCACGAGGTTGAGGAAAAGATTGATAAGGATATTGCCGAAATTATGGCTAATGACAGGGCTTATCAAACCGACAGAGTTATAGTTGTTGCAGGGCATAATTATCATAAGGGTGTTATCGGTATTTGCGCTGCCCACCTTGTGGAACTTTATTCTAAGCCGGCAATAGTTATCGGCATTGATGACGAGGGAAACGCAACAGGCTCGGCAAGAAGTATTGACGGTTTTAATATTTTTGAAGCGATTTCAAGCTGCTCGGATATTTTAACTCATTTCGGCGGTCATCCTCTTGCTGCCGGTATGGGACTTAATGTTAAGGATATTGCGGCATTCAGGAAAAGAATTAATGATTTTGCAAAAAATAATTATCCCGTTATGCCGATTCAGACGCTCAAAATCGACTGCAAGCTTTCTCCTTATTATCTGACGCTTGATTTGGTTAATAATTTGGCTGAATTAGAGCCTTACGGAACGGATAACGCACAGCCTGTTTTCGGGCTTTATAATCTGACATTGACTAACGTTGCCGCTATCGGCGACGGCAAGCATTTAAAAATAGAGGCTGCTAAAAAAGGAAAAAGCGTACGTATGGTTAAATTCAGGACTACGCTTGACGAATTTCCGCATAAAATCGGCGATACTCTCGATTTCGCCGTGAAACTTTCAAAAAGCACATTTAAAAATAAAGATTATATTTCAGTTCAAATAGTTGATTTCAGAAAATCAGGGATTGATATTGATAAATATTATCGGGAGAAAAATGACTATCTCCTGTTTAAACTCGGAAAGAAAAATAAAACAGAACTTTATCCTAATAGGAATATTTGCGCTGTTGTTTATAAATATTTAAAAAGCCAAAAGGGATATAAATACACATTTGACGATTTATATTTTGAGCTTGCAAATTACCTTACATACGGTCAGCTTGCTTTTGCGCTTGATGCGTTTGAGGAGGCAGGGCTGATAAAGCGTGAGGGTAATATTACTTTAAATGACGTAAAAACTAAAGCAAACCTTGAGAGAACTGATACTCTTATGGTTTTGAAGGGAAGATTATAATTGGTAAACGAGGAACAAAGTGTATATACGGATGATTATGACGACGGCTTTAATAAATTTTTTGAAGATATAAAGAAAAATCCGCAATATGACAGTGAAGTGATTAAAAAAGCTTATGACCTTGCACGTGATGCTCACAAAAATCAGCGTAGACGTTCGGGTGAGCCTTATATTATGCATCCTGTAGCCGTTGCTGAAATTCTTTATAAGCTCGGAATGGACAATGAGTGTATTGTAGGTGCACTTTTGCACGATGTGGTTGAGGATACGCAGTATGACCTTGATTATATCAAGCAGGAGTTCGGCGACGAGGTCGCACTTCTTGTTGACGGTGTAACTAAACTCGGTCAAATTCCGCTTTCTACAAGAGAAGAAGTACAGGCTGAGAATATAAGAAAAATGTTTATCGCAATGAATGAGGATGTTCGTGTTATCATCATCAAGCTTTGCGACAGACTTCATAATATGCGTACTTTGCAGCATATGCCGCCTTATAAGCAAAGGGAAAAAAGTCTTGAAACGCTTGAAATTTATGCTCCTATTGCTCACCGCTTAGGTATCCGTCCTATTAAGGAAGAACTTGAGGATTTGGCAATTTATTATCTTGACCCTATTGCATATAAGGAAATTGAAAAAAACTTATCTATGAAAAAAGAGCAGGGTGAAAAATTTCTTGCCGATATAACAAAGCAAATAAGCGATAAGATTACCCCTGTTATGAAACACGTTCAAATTACCTCACGTGTTAAATCAGTTCACGGAATTTTTCGTAAGGTTTATATCAAGGGTAAGGATTTTGAACAGATTTTTGATATCTATGCAGTAAGAATTATTGTTGATACAATGATTGACTGCTATAATGCGCTCGGCATTGTTCACGATATGTTTAAACCGCTTCCGGGCAGGTTTAAGGATTATATTTCAATGCCTAAGCCTAATATGTATCAGTCACTTCACACTACCGTGCTTTCAGATAAGGGCGTTCCATTTGAAATTCAAATTCGTACATGGGATATGCATCGCACTGCCGAATACGGTATCGCTGCTCACTGGAAATATAAGCTCGGCAGGGGAGGCAAGGATAGTATTGACTCCCGACTTGAGTGGATTCACCGTATGATTGAGCACGGCGACGAAACCGATACTCCAGAGGAACTTGTTACTACAATTAAAGGCGATTTGTCAAGCGATGAAGTTTATGTATTTACTCCTCGTGGTGATGTTAAGGCGCTTCCTAAAGGAGCAACGGTTATTGACTTTGCTTATGCAATTCATTCCGCCGTCGGTAATAAAATGGTCGGCGCTAAGGTGAACGGCAAAATCGTTCATCTTGATTATAAGGTTAAAACGGGCGAAATTGTTGAGGTATTGACCTCTAATGCTCAGGGCAAAGGACCAAGCCGTGATTGGCTTAAGATTGTTACAACAGGTGAGGCAAGAAGTAAAATTCGCTCTTGGTTTAAAAAGGAAAAGCGTGACGAAAATATTGTTCAGGGTAAGGCTGAGGTTGAGCGTGAGCTTAGGCGAAACTTTATCCGCTTTGAGGATAGTGAGGAATATATTAAATTCGTTACCCGCATTGCGGAAAGGCAGCATTTTACAAATATAGACGATTTTTATGCCGCTGTCGGCTACGGCGGAATACAGATTTCTCGTCTTATGCCCGGTATTAAGGATGAATTTAACCGCAATTGGCGAGTGCAAAAGGAAGAACCTCCTAAGCCTGCCGTTGCGACAACTAACACTCTTGATAAGCCTCGCACCTCTAAGGACAGCTCAGGTGTTGTGGTTGAGGGAATAGATAATTGCCTTATTAAAATGGCACGCTGCTGTTCTCCTATCCCTGGTGAGGAAATAGTTGGCTTTATCAATCGTGGAACAGGGCTTACAATTCACAGAAAGGACTGTGTAAACGTACCGGATGATTTAAAAAATTGCCCTGAGCCTGAACGTTGGGTTAAAGCTCATTGGGATAACAATGTTAAAGTTGACGCTCGTTCAACAATCGACGTTTATGCTATCGACCGTGACGGAGTAGTTCTTGATATAACCGCTTGTATGGCTACGGCTCACGTTAAAATTCATTCTATCAATGCCCGTCCTATCAGCGAGGGCAATTGCTTAACTACTATGACCATTACGGTCAATTCAAAGGAACATCTTGATTCTATCGAAAAGTCCCTTCGTAAAATTGAGGGCGTTTATCATATAGAAAGGTCGGCATTTTAATTTATGAAAGCAGTAATTCAAAGAGTAAAACATTCCTCTGTCACCGTTGACGGAAAACTAATAAGTAAAATAGATAACGGCTTTATGATTTTACTCGGCGTTATGGATGGTGACACCAAGGAGGATGCTGATAAACTTATTAAAAAAATCCCTGTTTTGAGGATTTTTGAAGATGAAAACGGCAAAATGAATTTATCACTTCTTGATGTGTTTGGCGAAATTCTTCTTGTATCTCAGTTTACCCTTTGCGCAGATTGCTCACACGGAAGGCGGCCGAGTTTTATAAAATCCGCACCGCCTGATGAGGCAAATTCGCTTTATGAATACGTCGCTGATGAACTTGAAAAATCAGGTGTAAAATCCGTTAAAAAAGGAATTTTCGGCGCTGATATGAAGGTCGACTTATTAAACGACGGCCCGGTTACCATAATTTTAGACAGTAAGGAATTAAAATAATGCTAAGTGTTAAATCGGCTACATTCGGCCCTATTGAAAATAATTGCTATCTTATTACAGATGAAAAAACAAATAAAAGCGCACTTGTCGATTGCACAGAGGACAGCGATAAAATGATGAATTTCATTGAAGGAGCAAACCTTGAATATATTTTGCTTACTCACGGTCATTTTGACCATATCGGCGGAGTTAAAGCCGTTAAAGCAAAAACAGGCGCTAAGGTTGTGATTTCAAAAGAGGATGAGCCTATGCTTACCTCGTCAAAGTTAAGCCTTGCGGCATTTTGCGGCGGTGTGCAGAATAATACAGAGGCTGATATTTTGATTTTTGACGGCGATGTTATCACTTTGGGTGAAAGTGAAATCAAGGCTATTGCAACTCCGGGGCATACCAAAGGCGGTTTTTGCTATGTGTGCGACGGCAAAATATTTACAGGCGATACTATGTTCTTCTGCTCCTGCGGCAGAACTGATTTTCCCGGTGGTTCACCGCTTGAAATTGTGCAAAGCCTTAAAAAAATCGCTTCGCTTGACGGAAATCTAATCGTTTATCCCGGTCACGACCGTCAGTCAACACTCGATTTTGAACGTGCAAATAATCCGTTTTTGAATAGGGCATAATTTATGATTTTAAAAGTAATTAACCACGATTTTATATATGATATGAAAAATCTTTGCACCGTCTTTTTCCCTTGGGAGAAGATTAACGACGATGGAAAGGATAATATTGAGGTGGAAACTAAGGCGCAGGGTAATGAATTTTTCGTTTGCGCCCGTCTTTTTGATAAAAGTATTTCTAAAACACATATTTTAAAAGAAAATGAGGACGCTCAAACTGAGATGTCGGTTCTACTTTATAATGTTTTGAGCGAGCTTACAGGTTTTAAACCGCCGTGGGGTATCCTTTTCGGCGTTCGTCCCGCTAAACTTATGCATCGCTTCACAGACGAAATGGGCGAAAAAGCGGCAAGAGATTATTTTATCAATACTTTTCTTGCAACGCCCCAAAAAACCGATTTGGCAATTGAAGTTATGCACCACGAAAATAAAATTATTTCCCTGTCATCTCACAATTCTTTCTCGCTTTATGTTTCAATTCCGTTTTGCCCAACGAGATGTGCTTACTGCTCTTTTGTTTCCCATTCTATTGAGAAAACGCATAAGCTTCTTGAGCCTTATGTTGACCTTCTTTGCAAGGAACTTGAAAAAACAGGTCAGGTGGCAAAAGCTCTTGGCTTAAGGCTTGAAACCGTTTATTTCGGCGGAGGAACACCTACAACACTTTCAGCCTCGCAGCTTTCAAGGCTGTTTGACGTTATAGAAAAGAATTTTGATTTGTCAACTCTTCGTGAATATACAGTAGAGGCAGGCAGACCGGATACCGTAACTGAGGATAAGCTTATGGCATTAAAGAGTGCAGGTGTCGGCAGAATTTCAATCAATCCGCAGTCGTTTAACGATGAAGTTTTGGACTCTATCGGCAGACGTCATACATCTAAGCAGACTCTTGATGCTTTTGCTCTTGCAAGAAAGTGCGGTTTCAATAATATTAATATGGACCTTATTGCAGGACTTCCAAAAGATACACTTTCGTCATTTAAAAACAGTGTTGACACTGCCGTATCACTCGGGGCAGAAAGCGTAACTGTTCATACTCTTGCAATGAAATCAGCAGCTTATATGGTCACAAGAGAGAATGCTTATGATATTTCAGATAAACTTTTAACCTTTGATATGGTGGAATATTCAAATTCCTGCCTTAAGTCAAGCGGCTATTATCCTTATTATATGTATCGTCAGTCTAAGTCTGTCGGCAATTTGGAAAACGTCGGCTGGTGCAAGGATAATATGGATTGCCTTTATAATGTTTATATGATGGATGAAACTCATTCTGTTTTCGCTGTCGGTGCAGGCGCCGTTACAAGGCTTAAAAATCAGGACACCGGTAAAATTGAGCGCATATATAACTTTAAATATCCATATGAATATATTGACAGATTTGATGAAATTATTGAGCGTAAAAAATTAATTGAAAAATTTTATACAAACTAATAATTTAATATAGCAAACGGTATTGCAATGCTTTACATATTGTAATATAATGAGTGCGAGGTGGTAGTAATGGCTATAAAATTAAGTGATCTTTTTGGTTCAATGGACGAAGCATTCAACAATCCAAAACTGGAAGAAATGTTTAATAAAACTAAAGACGTTGCTGAAAATATGAGTAAAAAGAGTGCCGAAAGGCTTGAAATCAGCCGTAAAAAGGTTGAACTTCTTGATGCTAAGGCTAAGCTTGCAAAACTTTATGAAAAATTCGGCAAGCTTAATTATGCAAAGTATATAGGCGATGAAATTTCTGAAGATGAAATTAAAGACTGCGCAAATGCAATTGCAGATAATAAAGAAAAGATTGAACTTTATACGGTTGAGATTGAAAAGGCAAAGGCAGAATTTAATGAGTCTATGGCTAATATGGCTAAAAAAACCAAGGAGGCTTTTTCAACCGATTTCAATACCAAACCCGAAGCTGAGGCTGAGGCAGTTGAGGTTGTTGAAGCAAAGGATGTTGAGATTAAAGACAGCGACGAGTAAAATTTAACAGGAATTTTAAAGAGCAATCATTTTGGTTGCTCTTTTATTTTTTCTTTGGGTGATTTTATTGAAAAAGAGTATTAAAGAAAAGTATATTTCAAGTGCTTTTTTGCTTCTCGTATCAACTGTAATAGTTAAAATGATTTCTGCCTTTTATAAAATTCCGCTAACTTCTTATATAGGCGCAACAGGCAGGGGATATTTTTCAATAGCGTATAATCTTTGCTTGCCTATTCATGCACTTACTATGGGTGCTTTCCCTATCGCTATGTCAAAACTCGTCAGTAAATATAATGCAAGCGGCGATAAACTCAAAGTTTCCGGATTGAAAAAAGCAGGAAACAAACTGTTTTTCCTTGCGGCTTTTGCAGGACTTTTTGTAATGCTTGTTGGTGCAAAGCCATACAGCGAGCTTATTTCTTCGTCACCAAAGAGTATTTATACAATTTTTGCTCTTGCACCGAGTGTTTTTTTCTGCTGCCTTGGCGCCGGTAAGCGCTCTTTTGCCGAGGGGTTTATTGATATGAAACCAACCGCAGCCTGCCAAATTATCGAAGCGGTTTTCAAAATGGTGTTCGGACTTTTATTTGCTCGCTTTTCTATGGGCTTTTTTATGTCAAATTATTATGAGTATGGCACGGTTTTGGGTACAGCTTATGAAAACGAAAGACAGGCACTTTCGGCAATTTATCCCTTAACATCTGCTTGCTCTATGCTCGGCGTCAGCCTTGGAGGTTTTGCAGGGTGGGTTTATGTCAGTTCTTATGTCGGCAGCCACTATAAAATGCCGAAACCCGATAAATCGGTTACTCGACAAATGTATAACGAACTTGCCGCATTTTCTCTTCCGCTTCTTTTTGCAACGGCTGTTCAAAGTGTTTCTCAATTTTTTGATACCTCGTCAATTCAGTACGCCTTAACTCTTTGTGACAAGGCTGTGCTTTCAAAAGCGTATAATTATTTTGACGGCGATATTTTCACTTATGTGTTCGGGATTTATTCCTCTGCACTTGATTTTAAAAATCTTATTCCGGGGATGGTTATGGCGCTCGGTGTGACCGCCGTTCCGGCAATCAGCTCGGCTTATGAAAGTGATTCGCCGAAATTCAATTTATTAATAAACAGTGTTTTAAAGTATACAAGCATTCTTTCTTGCTTTTCAGGAATTGTTCTTGCACTTTTTCCAAGCGAAATATTGTCGCTTTTTTACGGCAATTCCAATGGTGATATTGCAAAATTCGGCAGTGATATTTTGTTTTATCTTGCTGTAACAGTCTTGCCGTGCTGTCTTGCCTCAAGCTGTGTATTTTGTGCTCAGTCACTTGGACTTTCTAAAAAAACAATTTTGCCCTTTGCCGTTTCGGGTGGCATAAGAGTGATAACAAACATTATTCTTATACCTAAAATGACAATTAATATATCAGCCGTTGCCATTTCAAATTTTATGGGATTTTTGATAATTCTTATTTGGAATATGATTATTATTTCTAAAAATACAGGTGCTTCATTTGCGGTGAAAGATATATTTTTTAAGCCGATTTTTTGCTCAGGTACGGTCTATTTTGCCATAAAATTTATTAAAGAAGCGTTTTTTACTCAAACTTCTTCTCTGCTTACTTTGACAATTTGCGGCATAATATGTTCTTTTTTGACTGCTTCTTTGCTCGTTTTGTTTAAATGTGTGCGTATAAGCGATATAATTTCAGCTAAATAATATAAAAAATCCGCTTAAATACTTGCAAATTTGGGAACTTTATAGTATTATCTTAGTTGACAAGTTAATCAAGGGGTGTGTTAAAGTGAATTTTGAATTTAAGGATAAATATGATATCAATGATTTAATTTCGCTTATCACATTGCTTCGAGCACCGGGAGGATGCCCTTGGGATCGTGAACAAACTCATGTATCGATTAAGAGTAATTTTATCGAGGAAACGTATGAGGTTATTGAAGCGATTAACAAAAACAGCATATCAGGATTAAGGGAAGAATTGGGCGATGTGCTCCTCCAAATTGCACTTCACTGTGAAATGGAAAGTGAAAAGGGCAATTTTGATTTTAACGACGTTTGCGACGAGCTTTGCAAAAAGCTCATTGTTCGTCACCCTCACGTGTTTGGTGACAAGGTTGCAAATAATACCAAAGAAGCACTTGACAGCTGGGACAGTGTTAAAGCAAGCATAAAGGGTACTAAAACCGCTTCAAGCAAGATGGACAGTATTCCTATTGAGCTTCCTGCTCTTATGCGTGCCCAAAAGGTTCAGTCCAAAGCTGCAAAGGCAGGCTTTGATTGGGATAATCAAAACGGTGCTTTTTTAAAGCTTAATGAAGAGATTAACGAGTTGAAAATTGCGCTATCGCATAACAATCAAGCGGAAATTGAAGATGAATTCGGCGATGTTCTTTTTTCCTGCGTCAATATTTCACGTTTTATCGGTGTTGACAGCGAAGAAGCGTTAAAGGCTTCTACGGATAAGTTTATAACACGATTCAAAATAGTTGAAAAATTAGCAGATGAAAATGATATTGATATGAATAATTCTTCTATTGATGAGCTTGATGCCTTGTGGGATAAGGCAAAAGAAATATTAAAAGTCGATAATTCGGCAATAAATGGAGGAAATTAAAATGAACAAGACAGAACTTGTAGCAGCAGTAGCTGCAAAGGCAGAACTTTCAAAGAAGGACGCAGAAGCAGCAGTAAACGCTGTTTTCGATTCAGTTAAGGATGCTCTTGCTGAGGGTGATAAGGTTTCTCTTATCGGTTTCGGTACTTTCTCAGTAAAGACTCGTGCAGCTCGTACAGGTCTTAACCCACGTACAAAGGAAACAATTGAAATTCCTGAGTCAAAGGTTCCTGCATTCAAGGCAGGCTCAGCTCTTAAGGATGCTGTAAAGTAATTTTGTCGATTTTTTGGGGTGTCTGAAAAGACACCCTATTTTTTTAAGGTGAATTATGAGATTAGATAAATATTTAAAAGTTTCAAGAATAATTAAACGCAGAACTGTTGCAAACGAAGCTTGCGATGCAGGTAAGGTTGAGGTAAACGGTAAGGTTGCCCGTGCTTCGTACGACGTTAAAGTGGGCGATACAATCAAAATCACTCTCGGCGCAAGAGAAAATTCATATAAGGTGCTTGCAATTAATGAGCACGCTCTTAAAGAAGACGCTGCCAAAATGTACGAGGTGCTATAAGGGGCGTACTGCTTTTCTTTTTGTTATATTTATATCATCGTTTGCATAAAATTATTTAGGTGATTTTATGGATAATAACGTTGATATGAACCATTTGCTCACTCTTGAAAACAGGGGGCATTTAACTTTAACCGGAATAAGTGACGTAGACTCATTTAACGAGGAGGAAATTATTGCGATTTCACCTTGCGGTGAGCTTACGATTAAGGGCGAACTTTTGCATATTGAGGAGCTTAATTTGGAGGCGGGAACTGTAAGCGTCAGCGGAAAGGTTACTTCGCTTCTTTACAGCGAAAAGTTTTCCTCCACCTCACTTTTAAAGAGGCTTTTCGGTGGTTGAGGCACTTTTTTATGCATTTTTTGTCGGTACAGGGCTTGGCTTTTTGTATGATTTAATGCGCTTTTTTCGCCTTTCCTTCGGCGGCTCACTCTTTTTTGATTTGCTTTTTTGGCTTATAACGTCCTTTGTTTCATTTTCATATCTTTTAATCTTTAATGACGGTGCAATAAAGGGCATTTTTCTTGCATTTATTTTTGTCGGATTTACATTCTATATTATAAGCATGGGCAAGATTTCTTTGCCGCTTGAAAAAAGAATTGCCAAAAAGGTTAAAATTCGGTTAAAAAAAGTAAAAAAATCATTAGAAAATTTTAAAAAAGTGTTGCAATTGCCGAGGATGTTATATTATAATATTAAAGAAATCATTAAAAAACCTAACCGTAAAAAATATGAAGGTGACGAATTTGGCAAAGGAAAGCAAGAGCAAGTCTAAAAAGCTATATATCGGCAAATACAGCGTCGGCAAAATTCTTGTCGGTCTATTACTTGTCGGTGTTTTTGCATTTTTTTCTATCAGCGTTGTTAATCAAAACGCAGACATCAGCAGGCTTGAAAAGCAAAAGGCTGAAATAAGCGCCAAATATGATGCGCAGCAGGAGGAAAACAAGGAGCTTCAGGCTGTGCTTGATAATGAGGATAAAGACGATTATATCGAGAAAAAAGCGAGGGAAAAGGGTTACGTTAAAAGTGACGAAATCGTTTTTTACGATATTTCATCAGGTAAGTAAAATTCATTTTAAGGGTGTATTTTTACACCCTTATTTTTGTTATAGAGTAAGGAAAAAAATTATGCATTTATTAATGACAGCGCCTTGCCTTTTAGGTTTAGAAGGCTTGGTTGCAGATGAACTTAAATTTATGGAGGCTGAAAACGTATCAGCCGAAAACGGACGTGTCTTTTTTGAGGGCGATGAGGCTATGCTTGCAAGGGCTAATATTAACAGCCGCTTTGCAGAAAGAATTCTTATTGTTCTTGATAGGTTTAAGGCTGAAACGTTTGAACAGCTTTTTCAATCGGTGAAATCGCTTCCTTGGTCGGAATTTATCGGCTCAAGCGATACATTTCCCGTTAAGGGTTACAGCATTAATTCGACTCTTCATTCCGTTCCCGATTGCCAAAAGATAATAAAAAAAGCAGTAGTTGAGTCGCTTAAAGAGGATTATGGTATATCTTGGTTTGAGGAAACCGGTCCTGTTCATCAAATTCAGTTTTCTATTATGAAAAACGAAGTTACAATTATGCTTGATACTACCGGAAGGGGACTTCATAAAAGAGGATATCGCCCTGAAGCTAATGACGCACCGATAAGAGAAACTCTTGCCGCCGCACTTTGCTCTCTTTCGAGGCTTAGGCATTATCATACAATGTATGATCCTTGCTGCGGAAGCGGAACTATCTTGATTGAAGGCGCTATGATGGCTCATAATATCGCACCGGGAATTAACCGTAATTTTGAGTGTGACCGTTGGGGATTTATTCCTGAAAAGGCTTGGATGCAGGAGAGAGAGCGTTGCCACGATATTATTAAAACCGATACGGATTTTGTTGCTTTCGGCTCGGATATTGATTTTCATGCTCTTGAGCTTACTATGGCAAATGCAAAGAGGATTAAAGTCGATAAATTCTTGAGGCTTGAAACGGCAGATATTAAGGATTTTAACCCGACCACCGAAAAGGGCACGCTTATTACAAATCCGCCTTATGGGGAACGGATGCTTGATGTCAAAACAGCTAAGAATATTTATCATATTATGGGTGAAAAGTTCGTTTCAAAGTACGGCTGGAGCTACGGCATCATTTCTCCGGATGAGGAATTTGAACGTGAGTTTGGCAGAAAAGCGGACAAGCGCCGTAAGCTATATAACGGAATGATTAAATGTCAGTATTACATGTACTTTAAATAGATTGTGAATAAGCAGCCATAACTGCGCCCGATATTTGTAATTATCAGATATTGATTTTCAATAGTACAATTATTAAACTATTGATAACCGTATCAACAGCACTTGAACGTTTTGTCTTAATATCCTAAGGGATATGGCGTCAAAACGTTGGGCGCTTTGAATTTTTAGCAAAGGGGCAGTACCCATGTACAGCTCCCTTTACTAAAAATCCAATTCTGACTACTTCTTCGCAATCTGTAATAAATAAAAAATATAAATATAATGAATTTTATTCGAGGTATTATTATGACTTACAAGGATAAATATAACGAGTGGCTCGCCTTTGCAGATGAAAGCACCAAGGCCGAACTTGAAAGCATTACAGACGATAAGGAAATTGAGGATAGATTTTATAAAGACCTTGCTTTTGGTACAGGCGGTTTGAGAGGTATTATGGGCGCAGGCTCAAACAGAATGAATCGCTACACTGTTGGTAAAGCAACACTCGGTCTTGCACGTTACCTTAAAAGCAAAAATGACGGGGAAATCAGCGTAGCTATTGCTTATGATACTCGTAACAATTCAAAATATTTTGCCAAAACTGCTGCGGGTGTGTTTGCTTCTCAGGGCATTAAGGTTAACATTTATGAAATGATTGTGCCTGTTCCCGTTTTGTCATTTACAACTCATTATCTTGGCTGCACGGCGGGCGTTATGATTACTGCTTCTCATAACCCTAAGGAGTATAACGGTTATAAAGTTTATGACAGTAAGGGATGTCAGTTTTGCACCGAGGATGCTAAAAATGCAATCGCATTTATAAATGATATTACCGATTATTCATCAATTCCTTTTTTAGAGGAAAGTGAACTTATTAATTATATCGGCGAAAATGAACTTAACGCATTTCTTAATGAGGTTAAAAAGCAATCGCTTTATGAAGAAAAGAGCGATTTGAAAATAGTTTATACTCCGCTTCACGGCACAGGAAATATTCCTGTAAGAAGAATGCTTGAAGGTTTGGACGTTACCGTTGTTAAGGAACAGGAACTTCCCGATGGCAATTTCTCAACCGTTCGTTCTCCTAACCCTGAGGAAAAGGATGCGCTTAATATTGCCATTGAAAAGGCTAAGGAAATCGGTGCCGACCTTGTTTTAGGTACTGACCCCGATTGCGACAGAGTTGGTATTGCCGTTAAAGACGGTGACGATTATAAACTCTTTACAGGCAACCAAACAGGTGCGCTTCTTGTTAATTTCGTCCTTACTATGAAAAAGGATACTTTAAATGAAAAGTCAACACTTGTTAAAACAATTGTTACAAGCGAACTTGGCGCTAATATAGGCAGAAAGTTTGGACTTAAAATTGAAGAAACGCTTACAGGATTTAAATATATCGGCGATAAGATTAATAAGTATGAAGAGTCCGGCAAGCAGGAATTTGTTATCGGCTATGAGGAATCCTATGGCTATCTCGTAGGCACCCACGCAAGGGATAAGGATGCCGTTGTTTCTTCAATGCTTATTTGCCAAATGGCGTCTTGGTATAAAAATCAGGGCAAAACTCTCGTCGACGGGCTTAATGAGATTTATAATGAATACGGCTATTATCTTGATTTCCTTGATTCATTCGTATTGAAAGGAAAAGACGGAGCAGAAAAAATCCAAAGCCTTATGACTGAATTCAGAAGTAAGGGCATTTCTCTTTTTGACGGCATTAAAGAAGTCGTTGATTTTTCAGGCGGTATTCGTGATTTGCCTAAGGAAAATGTACTTAAATATATATGGAATGACGGTTCATGGCTTGCTGTTCGTCCTTCGGGTACAGAGCCTAAGATTAAGGTTTATTATTCAATTGTTGACCCATCTAAGGAAAATGCGGCAAAGCGCCTTGATACTATAAGAGAAAAAATTAAAAATATTATTAATGCTTAATTTTGGAGTTTAATATGGAAAAAGTTAAAAATTATGTTGAAACTGTTTTGCAGCCGAAGCTTCAGGGCGACGGCGGCTGGGTTGAATTTGTCGGTCTTGACGGTGATGAACTTACTCTTATTTTCAGGGGCGAGTGCTCAAAATGCCTTATCTTAAATCGTTGCACAGCTTGGATTGAGGAACAGATAAAAAAAGATTTGAAAAAGAATGTTAAGGTTAATGCGATTCGTAAAAAGCCTTATTTTCAGGATATATAGGGAGGGATAAATATGGCACACATTAAAGTAGTCAGACGTTCAATGCGTCCTGAGGAATGGACAGATTTGCGTTTTGGCTGGCTTAAAAGATATATTTATTCTTCAAAGTGGGAAATAAATAATCTTATGATTAAAGATGCACGTCAAATTTCAGAAATGGAGTTTGAATATTACAGCGATGATTACAGACCGCTTAACAAAGGCGATATGTATTTCACTCCTGACGGAACTGCTTTTATTAAGGCAGACGTTGATATTCCTAAGGAACTTCAGGGCAAAGAGCTTTGGTTTTCACTTAAAACTGCGGCTGAAATTTGCGTTAAGGTAAACGGTAAATACGTCGGCGGTGTTGACCCTAACAGAGAAAGAATGTTTCTTTCTCCTTACGTTGATGATACTAAAACTCTTCATTTTGAAATGATGGGTTATAACCGTTCAAAGCCGGATGACGAGCGTAACCCCGAATCACTTTCAGTTCGTGGTTGCCGTCAGATTTTTGAGGGCGCATATATTTGCACTGTCAATCATAAAGTGCAGGACCTTGTATGGGATTTTGAGCTTCTTTTGGATATTGCAAAGAGTGATTTGTTTAACGAAGATTACCGTGCATTTCTTAATAAAGAACTTAACAATGCAATGAATTTTATCGATTTCGACAGTGAAGAACTTGACGGCATTGATGAATGTCAAAAATATCTTGATGATGTTGTTTTTGCTAATGATAATTATAAAGGCAACGGCGATGTTGCTTTAATTGCACATTCTCATCTTGATATAGCATATTATTGGCGCAGAATACACGCTGTGCAGAAAAATCTTCGTACCGTTTTAATTCAGCTTAGGCTTATGGATAAATATCCCGATTTCAAGTATACTCATACTCAGCCTTATGTTTATGAAACGCTTGAAAAATATTATCCCGACGTTTTTGATGAACTTAAAGAAAAAGTTAAAAACGGTCAGTTTGAGCCTGTAGGCGCAATGTATGTTGAACCTGATTGTAATATTCCTACAGCTGAAAGCCTTGTTCGTCAATGCCTTTACGGTCAGCAAACTTATAAGAGAATGTTTGGAAAAACAGTTAATAACGCTTGGCTTCCCGATGTTTTCGGCAATAGCTGGATTTTGCCGCAAATTCTTAAAAAGAGCGGTGTTGATTATTTTGTTTCTAACAAAATGTCAACATGGAATGACACTAACCGTTTTCCTCACAATAACTTTATTTGGAAGGGTATTGACGGCACGTCTGTTTTGGCTTGCGTTCCGCCTACTCACTTTATCACCTGGAATATGCCGTCTCAAATTCAAGAAAATTGGGAGGCTTATATCGATAAGGACAGCGGCGGTCAAACTATGAATATGTTTGGCTACGGTGACGGCGGTTCGGGTTGCACAGAAGAAATGATTGAGCTTATGCACAGGTTTGATAAGCTTTCAATTATGCCGAAGTGCGAGCATATGGGCGGTCAGGAATTTCTTGAAAAAAATCTCAAAAACAATGATAGTTTGCAGACTTGGGACGGCGAACTTTATCTTGAAATGCACAGGGGTACGTTTACAACCAAGTCAAATATGAAGCGTGCTAACAGACGTCTTGAATATAAACTTCGTGACGCTGAAATTCTTACTGTTTTACGTGGCGAGGATAATAAAAAAACTATAACAGATGCTTATAAAAAGCTTCTTATCAATCAGTTTCACGATATTCTTCCCGGCTCTCATATTCACCCTGTATATGAGGACGCAATGAAAGACTATGCCGAGATTGAAAAGACTGTCGATTCACTTATCGGCACAGGCTCAAAATATTTCAACACTCTTAATTTCAAACGTGACGCATTGACCTTTGTTCCTAACAAAAAGGGTACAGCTACTCGCTACGGCGTTAAAGGTAATTGGATTATTCCTAATATTCCTGCGCTTTCATCAGCGTCACTTCGTGCAACTAAGTTTAATGGCGAATGGCTCAACTGCAACGGCAATAATATAGAAACTCCGTTTTATAAAGCCGTGCTTAATGACGACGGCTCTATTGCTTCTCTTGTTGATAAAAAGCAGGATAGGCAGTGGGTTGACGGCGATTTCAACAAACTCAAGATTTATACAGACTGTCCGGGTAATTATGATGCTTGGGATATTCTTCCTAACTATAAGGATAAACAGATTGAAATTAAGGTGAGTGAAAAGCTATCTCTTTGTGAACTTGACGGTGAATGTGCAACGTTTAAAACCGTTCTTTCAACCGATAAATCAACGTGGACTATGCTTATAAGATTCTTTAGAAGAAGCCGTGGCATAGAGGTTGAAAATGTAGTTGATTGGAACGAAAAACATAAGCTTGCAAAGGCTGAATTTTCTTGTAATGTTCTTACACGCAAGGCACTTTGCGACACCTCGGCAGGTTTTATTGAACGTGACACTCATAAAAATACTACATGGCAGCAGGCAAGGTTTGAAACATGTCACCATAAATGGGCTGACCTTTCTGAAACCGACGGCGGTGTTGCACTTATCAATGACGGCAAGTACGGTATCGGCTTTGATGAAAATACTATGTCGCTTTCGCTTCTTCGTGCAACGATTCGCCCTGACGTAACCTCGGATATGGGGCATCATAATTTTAGCTATATGATTTATCCTCACGAAAACGGTGCTGTTGAGGCAGGCGTTAATAAACTTGCGTTTCAGTTTAACGAGCAACTTGTAAAATCCGACGTAACATATAACGGCGATACATTTGAACCTCTTTATTTGCAGGCTATGAAGGATAGCGAGGACGGCTCAATGACGGTTATTCGTTTGAGTGAACAGGACGGCAAGCGTGGTAAAATTAAGCTTTCTAAGTCTGTTAAGCTTCTCGATATGCTTGAAAATGTTATCGTCGAGGCTGTAGACATGCTTGAATATAAGCCGTTTGAAATCATAACAATAGGTATTCAAAAATGACAGTTAATCAAATAATAATTCTCGTTGTTGTTATTCTTGTGCTTGGCATAATTGTTTTTCCGCTTATCAATCGCAGGCAGTTTATAAATCTTGAGCCTGACCAGCAGATTAGGCTTATTATGAAAGAGGCTAAAGGGCTTGTGTATTTTAAAAACGTGTCTAAGGGCAGTACAGGCGTTCTCTTTTATGTGAAAAATAAAAGAAAAATCCTTGCACTTCCTTGGGTGCTTGACGGCGGCAATATGCTTTGTACTAAGAAAAATCCTTTTTCTAATTGGGATTATCCTGAGGATAAGCAGGAAATTAATCAAGATGAACTTGCTCAATTAAAGGACGAACTTGAAAAATATAATAAAAAGAACGCTGTTAAAATTGTGTTTAAATAAAAAGAAGAAAGACATTCCGAATTTTGAATGTCTTTCTTCTTTTTTATGTATTGTGATTCAAAAGTTTATTTTGCATATTCGGTTAAATATAAGTATGTGTAAGGATATAGCAATTTGAAATCATAATCAAGTTTGTTTTGCTTTTTTAAATCCCTTGCGTGTTTATCAAAAGCGTCAAAGTATTCCTTGCCTGTGTTTGCACTTGCCTTAACGTATTCATCTTCTGCAATTTTTGAAAATGCGCTTTGAAGTATTTTGCCCTCCGGCTCGCCAAGCTTTCCGTTTTTGTATTTATTGAATGTGTAGCGAACGGTGTATTCGTCATAGTCAATAAGAAGGTTGAAGTATTCGTTATAGTCATTATCAATCAAATTGATATTTCCTATTCTTTTAATCAGCGTTTCAATTGATTTGTTAATGTCAATATCTTTATTGCTTTTAACTAAGCTTTTTATTGCTTGAATTGTCAATTCTTTTGATATGCTATCATTATTATTGGCATTGTCGCCAAAATAATAGGCGTATACGTCATTTGAAAACATTTCTTTTATGCTCTTGTTGTATTCACTTCCGTCCTGCGGCACAGTAAATTTAACAACGCTGTAGTCGGAATTATCGTTAAGCTTTAAATCGATTTTTGCGTCACTTATCCAAGCGCTTTCATCCTTTACATAGCCGAACCTTGTTGAATAAGTTGCGGCATAAAAGTTTAAATATACGCTGATTGTGTCATCGCCTGTGTATTCCTTTTGGTAAATATAATGTGCCTCACTTTTGTATTTTTCATAATCAGAATTTTGCAACGTGTGTTTCAAAATTTCGTTTGATACCGCACTTCCAAAGCCTTTTGAATTTGGCATAATCTCATAAATTCTGATTCCGTCTGAGCCGTATAAAGCAGGCTTATTATCAAAGTATATTACGGAAACAAAACTTTCATCGTTATAGTATTTTACTTCTTTAATAAGCTTTGCGTTTTTAAAATATTTTTTATCAATAACAGGTGTGAGCGCATCGTCCTGATTGGAATATTTTTCTGAAAATTGCTTTTTGGTATATTCCAATTCTTCAACCTTGTCGCTGTATTCGGTTTGCTCTGCATCATCGCTTCTGATTAGCTTCTTGCCGTCAAATTTGATTGTTGCGTTGCCGCCGTCAATCAGTATGCTTGAAAGTATAGGGCTTGCAAAAATCACTTTTCCTAAAATATAATCATCACTGAAATTGCTGCTTTGCGTTGATGATATATTTGTATTTACGCTTATTTTATCAGTCTGCTTTTTTACGTCGACAGGGTTTGAAACGCAGGCACTCAAAACAGTAACGCAAAGTATTATCGAAATAATGCTGACTGCCTTTTTAGGCTTTTTGAATTTGAGAATGTTTTTTATTCTGCTTTTGGCGTCATTTTCAATAAAGCATAACGGACTCGGAGAAGCTTTATAATTATTTGTTGCAAAACCGAGCAGGGCGGTGGAGTATTCTCTTTTTATACTTTTGAACGATTCAATAACCTTTTCGTCGCAACTCATTTCCATATCCTTGTTCATAAGCCTAAACGCAACATAGCAAAGCGGATTGAAAAAGTGAATACATAAAAGTAGGTATGCAAACGCTTTAATAATATGGTCTTTTCTTTTTAAATGGTATTTTTCGTGAGCGATTATATACTCAAGATAAGCACTGTCGGTGCCCTTTGGTATATAAATTTTCGGCGCTGTTATACCGAATATAAACGGTGTGCTTATTTTATCGCAATAATAAATATTATCGCTGAATTTTTCACTGCCTTTAAGCATATATTTGCATTTTAAATATTTAATAATGCTGACAGTTAAAATAATTAATACAATCCCAAGCCAAATATAAGGTAAGGCATTTGATAGGGTGATTGTATCTGTATTTGAAACGTCTGATGAGGAAGCGATACTCTGCGGTATTATGCTTGCTTTGTCAACATAGCTTAGTTTGTTATTATCTGTTTTAATTGGATTGCTGTTTATTACACTGCCGATATTAAAAAGACTTATAATTGATTTAAATGAGTACGGCACACAAAGCCTAAATCCTACTACGCTCCAAAGAATATAGCTGTATTTTTTAGGCAGATTTTTAAAGAAAAGCCTTATGATAATCACTAAAGCAATGATTATTGATGAGGTAATGCTCATATTTAAAACAGTATAAAATAAGTTGCTCATATTCTTTTCACCTATTCCTTATAATCGTCAATCAATTTTTTTAATTCCTCTGCTTCCTTATTGCTGATTTTTTTGCCTGAAAAAAACGCAGTTAAAAAATTGGGGAGTGAGCCTGAAAATGCTTCGTCGATAACGTGCCTGCTTTTAAACTCCTGCACCTCGCTTTTTTTAACTGTTGACGAAACAATGCTGTTTTGATTTTTTGCATATCCTTTTTCACATACTTTTTTGAGCGTGGTGTACGTTGTGGATTTTTTCCAATTAAGCTTCTCGGCGCAAAGCTCAACAAGCCTGCCCGAACGAACCGGCTCATTATTCCAAATGATGCTCATAAATTTATAATCACTTTCACACATTTTTAAATTCATTTCATTGTCACTCCTTTGGTCTACAAGTATCGACCTCATCTATAGTCTACAACAATAGACCGTATTTGTCAAGCATAAAAAATACCTAACTGAATTATTTTCAGTTAGGCATTTGATAATATATTGCGTTTTGTTATAACCTTGCTTCCAATCTGTAAATAGGGAACCCTTGTGACGAAAACTTCTGTTCATATTCCGTTTCGATATTTCCCTCAAAACCGCTCTTATGCAAATCAAGCGAAATATTTGAAAGCTTGAAGCCGCATTTTGAAAAGCTTTCGATTGAATATTCAAAAAAGTGCATATTGTCTGTCTTTTGGCATATTGCACCGCCGTTTTTGAGCATAGGCTTGTATATTTCAAGAAAACGTGGATTTGTAAGCCTGTGCGCCTCGTGGCTCTTTTTTGGAAACGGGCACGAAAAGTTAAGATAAATTTCCTCAATGCTGTTATTTGGTATGTAAGACGGTAAATATTCCGCCGTGCCGCAAAGAAACATAATATTGTCAAGCCCAAGCTCTCTCGCCTTGTCAATCGCCATAATCAGCACGTTCCTGTTTCTTTCAACGCAAAGAATGTTTTTGTCGGGATTTTGATGTGCAAACGTGTTGCCGAATTGACCTTTGCCGCAACCTATTTCCAAATATACAGGCGGCTCCTTTTTAAATATTTTATTAAAATCAAGAAGATGATTTTCCTTTATTGCATCTTGAAAATCAAGCGAGTCGTTTTTCATAGTGATAAGATAATCGCTTGAAGCCGCTATTCTTTCATCAAGATTTTTCTTTCTTTTCATTCTCATAATGAATATGTCCTTTAGTATAAAATAAATTAATGCTCGTCATTAAGTACCGCATGTGCACATTTAACTCCGTCAACCGCCGCAGAAATTATGCCGCCTGCATAGCCTGCGCCCTCGCCGCACGGATAAACACCTCTGATATTGCATTGAAGCAAATCGTCACGTAAAATTCTTACAGAACTCGAAGACCTCGTTTCAGGCGCCGTCAATACTGCATCATAGAGATTAAAACCGTTTAGTTTTTTATCCATTTCAACTATAGCGCTTTTCATTGTTGCAGATACCTTAGTCGGTAAGCATTCGTCAAGATTTGTCAGCGTAACACCAGTAGGACAGGTAGGCTTAACATTTCCGAGTTGCTTGCTTTCAATTCCTTTTAGGAAATCGCCGACAAGCTGAGCCGGTGCATTGTAATTAGCCCCTGCAAGTTCATAAGCCTTGTGCTCAATCTCTCTTTGATAATAAATGCCTGCAAGCGGGTGCTCACTCGGAAAATCCTTTGGTTCAATGCCGACAAGAAGCGCAGAGTTTGCGTTTTCTCCGTCACGTGCAAGCGAACTCATACCGTTTACTATTACACATTCTTTTTCACTTGCTGCCGCAACGACCGTGCCGCCGGGGCACATACAAAATGTATATGCACCTCTCTCGTGAAGTCCGTGGCACGCAAGCTTGTAATCAGCCGCACCGAGTTTTGGATGATTAGCAAATCTGCCGTATTGAGCCTCGTTGATAAGCTTTTGCGGATGCTCGATTCTTGCACCGACCGAAAACGGCTTTTGCATAATGTCAACGCCGAGGTTATAAAGCATTTCAACCGTATCTCTTGCACTGTGGCCTATTGCCATAATTACCGTATCTGTTTCAAGGTCAATGCTTTCGCCCTTGTGCTCATAAGTCACTCCGTGCACAAATTTATTCGCAACAATAAGCCTTGTAAGCTTGCACTCAAGCCTTACCTCGCCGCCTAAACTTTCAATCTTTTTTCTTATGTTTTTAACTACAATTTCAAGCCTGTCTGTTCCGATATGCGGTTTTGATGAATATAAAATTTCCTCCGGTGCTCCCGCTTCGTAAAGCTCTTCAAGTATTTTCTTGATAAACGGACTTTTTATTCCCGTTGTGAGCTTTCCGTCAGAAAATGTGCCTGCGCCGCCTTCACCGAACTGTACGTTTGATTCTTCATTGAGCTTCTTTTCACGCCAAAATTTTTGAACGTCTGCCTTTCTCGCTTCGACGTCCTTGCCACGCTCAAGAATAATAGGTTTTAAGCCCGAAAGCGCAAGTATAAGACCTGCAAACATACCTGCCGGACCGAAACCTACAACAACAGGACGGAATTTGCTTACCCTTTTGTTTTCGGGCAGTTCGTAAACATACGGCTTAACGATTTGCACCTTGTTTGATTTGCATTTTGATGCAATTTGCTCCTCGTCAAGCGAGATATTTACGTCAAGCGAATATGTGAAATGCACATCGTCCTTTTTTCTTGCGTCAATGCTTTTTTTATAAATAGTATATTTTTTTATATATTTTTCATTTATTTTAAGGATTTTAGCCGCTTTCTTTTTAAGTTGGCTTTCGTCCTCGTCAAGCGATAATGCAATTTCGTTAATTCTTATCATTGTTTGTCCTCTTTTTATTTATTTCGTCTGCGACACTTATGCCGCTGTAAAATGCAAAGTTGAGATTATATCCGCCGCATTCAAATTGCCGATCCAATATCTCACCGCAGGCATATAGATTTTCAATAAGTTTAGATTCAAAATTATTAAATTCGGTCAAGTCTGCTCCGCCGCTCGTAATTTGTGCAAAATTATATCCTTTTGTGCCGGTGATAATCAATTGCCAATTTTTAGCGTATTTGCAAATCTTTTTCTTGTCACCGTTTGCTTGCTTTTCAAGCAGAGATGAAACTTTTTCACCGAGTATTCCCTCAAGTGAGCCGAATTTGCTAATGTGTTCAAGTAATTCGTCTTCACTGAAATCATTTGCAAGGTCAATTACCGCATGGCATTTTTTAGGAGTTTTGCATTCAAAATTTTTGCTTACGGTTTCGCTTAAATTCATACTCACAATTCCGGATAAGCCGTAATCTGTAAAAAGAATTTCTCCGTATTCTTGTTTTACACATTCGCCGTCAAGAAGTATTTTCATATTTCCTTTAACTCTTTGCCCTTTTAACTGCCTCGGATATTTACTTGATGATACAAGTTGAACAAGAGCAGGGGACAGCGGTGTTATCCTGTGGCCGAGATTTTTCAGTATCTCATATCCGCTGCCGTTTGAGCCGAGGGAGCTTTGAGCCATGCCTCCGGCGGCAATAATAACGCTGTCTGCGTAAAACATACCGCAGTCGGTTGATACAATTAAATCCCTGTCAACGCTTTTAACCGTGCAGTCGGTAATGATTTGCACTCCGAGCCTGATACATTCTTTCTCAAGCATATCTCTGACGGTTGCGGCTTGATTTGAATAAGGATAAATTCTACCCTCGCTATCGCTTTTCGTTTTAAGTCCTATATTATTAAAGAAATTTATTACCTCTTTATAATGCTTTGAATGCTCGTTTGAAAGGTTGCATCTGCCGTTTCCCGTGGCAAGAATTTTTTTGCCGAGCGTATCAAGTCTTTCAAGAAGTATAACCTCATCATTTGGCATATTCTGTTTTAATCTTATTGCACAGGCAAGACCGCTTGCACCTGCGCCGATTATAATTTCAGTCATATTATTCATTGCCTTATCATTGATTTTGTTATATAATAATATAAAACTTCGCCAATTGCAAACTTTTTGTTGAAAATACTTGACTTAGTTTACTTTCTGTGATATAGTAGTGCTTACCTCGTAGTAGGTGAAATGCCGATAGGCGTTATTTTTTTGCCTGCTTCGCTTTGCGTGGCGAACGAGGGAGATTATTTTATCGAAATATTAATGGAGGTGCTATTTTATGAGAGTTAAGATTACCTTAGCTTGCACTGAATGCAAACAGCGCAATTACAACACAATGAAAAACAAGAAAAACACACCTGACAGGTTGGAAATGAACAAGTATTGTCCATTCTGTAAGAAACACACTCTCCACAGAGAGACAAAGTGATTGGAGGAAGACCGAATGGCTGAAGAAAAGAAGACTTCAACTAAGGCTGACGCTAAATCTGAAAAGACAGCAAAAGCCGCTAAGTCTAAGGACAAGAAGAAGTCAAAGAAAAATCCTTTTAAATCCATTGCGTCATTCTTCAAAAGTGTTAAGGCAGAGGGCAAAAAGGTTGTTTGGGCACCTGCAAAGGACGTCCTTAAAAACACCATTGTTGTTCTTGTTGTAGTTATTATTGCAGGTTTGGCTATTTACGGTGTTGACTCGCTTCTTTCTCTTGGAATGAAGGGTATCAAGAACCTTGCCGAAACTACAACTACGACATCGGCTTCTCAGCAGGGTAAAAGTACAACAGCTGCTGCTCTTGATAAGGCTACCACAGCCGAAACAACAAAAGCTGCTGAATAATTACTATGTACTTAATGCTTAAATAATTATTCGGGAGGCTTATTGATGGAAGAACCAAAATGGTATGTTGCACATACTTTTTCAGGATATGAAAATAAAGTTGCAAGCAACATTTTAACTGTTGTTGAAAATCGTAACCTTCACGACTTAATTTTTGAGGTTGCTATTCCAACCGAAACAGTAAAAGAACTTAAAAGCGACGGCACAGAAAAAGAGTATCAAAGAAAGTTGATGCCCGGCTATGTTTTCGTTAAAATGATTATGACTGACGACAGCTGGTATGTTGTTCGTAACACAAGAGGCTGCACAGGCTTTGTAGGTCCTGAGGGTGAGCCTCAGCCGCTTACAGACGAAGAGGTAAGAAATAACGCTCTTGAAAGAGTCAGCGTTAAGGTTAACTACGAAGTAGGAGATCTTGTTAATGTTGTTGACGGTCCTCTTGAGGGCTTCTCAGGTACTGTTGACGAGATTGACGTTGATAACAACAGCGTTAAGGTTACAGTTTCAATGTTCGGCAGAGAAAATCAGGTTGAATTTGAACTTGACCAGCTTGAAAAAGTTCAGGAAGACTAATCATTATTTAATTCAGTAATTCGCAGTATATCTGCTTATTATCATCGCTTGATTGCACTGTGGCGTTTAAGCGATGGTGGGAGAAGCCAAAGGCTTCGCCATTTACCACAATATTAGGAGGAAATTAATTATGGCACAGAAGGTAGTAGGTTTAATTAAACTTCAGATTCCTGCCGGCAAAGCTACTCCGGCACCACCTGTTGGTCCGGCTCTCGGTCAGCACGGCGTAAACATTATGTCATTCACAAAGGAATTCAATGAAAGAACTAAGAATGACGCAGGTCTTATCATCCCTGTAGTAATCACAGTATATGAAGACCGTTCATTTACATTTGTAACAAAGACACCGCCTGCAGCTGTTCTTATTAAGAAAGCTTGCGGTATTGATAAGGCTTCCGGTGTTCCTAACAAGAACAAGGTAGCAACCATCTCAAAGGCTGACGTACAGAAAATCGCTGAAACAAAGATGCCTGACCTTAACGCAGCAAATCTTGAAGCAGCAATGTCAATGATTGCAGGCACTGCACGCAGCATGGGTATAGTAGTAGAAGACTAATTCCCTTGTGGGAGGAAGTATCCGATTTAACCACTGGAGGTAATTTAATTATGAAACACGGAAAGAAATATACAGACGGTGCAAAGCTTATTGACCGTTCAAATTTATATGATTCAAAAGAGGCTCTTGACCTCACAGTAAAGACAGCTACAGCTAAGTTTGACGAAACTGTTGAAGCTCATATTCGCTTAGGTGTTGACTCACGTCATGCTGATCAGCAGGTTCGTGGCGCTGTTATTCTTCCTAACGGTACAGGTAAGGACGTTAAGGTTGCTGTTTTCGCTAAGGGCGACCTTGCTAAAGCTGCTACAGAAGCAGGCGCTGACGTTGTTGGCGATGCTGACCTTGTTCAAAAGATTCAGGGCGGCTGGATGGATTTCGACGTTGCTATCGCATCACCTGATATGATGGGCTTCGTTGGCCGTTTAGGTAAGGTTCTCGGTCCTCGTGGTCTTATGCCGTCACCTAAGGCAGGCACAGTTACTATGGACGTAGCTAAGGCTGTTCAGGACGCTAAGGCAGGTAAGATTGAATACCGTCTTGATAAAACAAACATTATTCACTGCCCAATCGGCAAGGCTTCATTCGGTACTGATAAGCTTCTTGAAAACTTCAATGCTCTTCTTGACGCTATCATCAAGGCTAAGCCTGCTTCATCAAAGGGTCAGTACATTAAGTCAGTAGCTGTTGCTTCAACAATGGGCCCTGGTGTTAAGATTAACCCAAACAAGGTTGGCACAGTTGCAAGTGCTGAGTAATTTTAGGTATTGACAAGGAGCAATCCTTGTGTTAAAATACAATAGCTGTTCAGCCAAAGACAGCAGGTGCCGATACGGCGTAAGTTTTCGCCTGCCGAGGAATGGACATTCAAGTAGCATTATGTTATTTTGATGTTTTACGTGCATTCCGAGGTTCTCGGAGTGCACTTTTTTGTTATAGCTAAACAGCCTTCAAGTCCGTATTTATTACGGCAAATTTTAATGGAGGTAAATTAAATGCCAAGTACAGCAGTTCTTGAAAGAAAAAAGCAAATGGTTGCTGACCTTTCAGAGAGAATTAAAAATTCTTGTGCCGGCGTTGTAGTTGACTACAAGGGTATCAACGTAGAAGACGATACAAAGCTTCGTAAGGAGCTTCGTGAAGCAGGTGTTGAATACACAGTAGTTAAGAATACAATCCTCGGCAGAGCAGTTGAGGATGCAGGTCTTGCAGGTCTCGAAGATGTTCTCGAAGGTACTACAGCAATCGCAACAGCGGCTGATGATTATGTAGCATCAGCACGTATTCTTCAAAAGTTCGCTGATTCACACGACAACTTCTCACTTAAGAGCGGTTATCTTGACGGCGAAGTAATCTCTATGGATAAGCTTATGGCTCTTGCTAAGCTTCCATCAAGAGAAGTTCTCCTTGCTACAGTTTGCAGCGTATTCAATGCACCTATCGCAGCTTTTGCTCGTGGAGTACAGGCTATTGTTGATAAGGGCGGCGTTGATGCTTGTGAGCCTGCAGCTAAGGAAGATGCACCTGCCCAAGAAGCAGAAGCACCGGCTGAAGAAACAGCTGAATAATTAAATCAAAACTATTTTAATTAAAATTAATCTTTAATCGGAGGAAAATAAAATGGCATCAGAAAAAGTTACAGCAATTGTTGAAGAGCTTAAAACTCTTACAGTTCTTGAGCTTTCAGAGCTCGTATCAGCAGTAGAAGAAGAATTCGGCGTAAGCGCTGCAGCAGCAGTAGCAGTAGCAGCACCTGCAGAGGGTGGCGCAGCAGCAGCTGACGAAAAGACAGAGTTTGACGTAGTACTTGCAGAAGTAGGCGCAAACAAGATTCAGGTTATCAAGGCTGTTCGTGAAGCAACAGGTCTTGGCCTTAAGGAAGCTAAGGAAATCGTTGATAACGCTCCTAAGGCTGTTAAGGAAGCAGTTCCAACTGCTGACGCTGAAGCTCTCAAGGCTAAGCTCGAAGAGGCTGGCGCAAAGGTTGAACTCAAGTAATTTAACCTTACAATTTACCTTTAATGAAACAAGCACAACCATTCGGTTGTGCTTGTTTTTTGTTTAATGTGTTTTGTTAAACACGGAATTTTTTTGACATCGTAGGGGCGACCATTGGTCGCCTTATTTTTCATATCCCAATGTTTTCTTGCACCGTATCAATTACCTTGAAAGCCATGCCGGAGAGGGCAAACCATAAAAGTGAAAACGGTACGCAGACCTGACCTAAAAAGTTTAGCGGAACACCTGAATAATCCCAAACGTGCTCCTTTAGTATGATATTAAATATCAATCCAAACAGAAGCTCAACCCCTGTTATAATCAACATTCCCACCAAGCATTTGAGCCAAAAACTCATTTCGTATTTTTGATTTATATAATAAAATGACGATAATACTATTGCACCGGCGAAAAACATTGAGTAGTGCGTTCTGCCACGGTAGAGTATTTCAATAAAGCAATATCCCGCACCGCCTGTAAGCGCAACAATTAAATAAGTGTAAAAATTTTTCATAATTGTATTATTGCTTTGTTTGTGCTAAAATATTTATATAATTTTTTTATTTGGGTGCAATATGACGATTTTTGAAAAAGCAAATTACTTGATTGAAACAATTGAAAATGCAGGCTTTGAGGCTTATCAGGTTGGCGGCTGCGTCAGGGACTTTTTTATGAAAAGAAAGTGCGACGATATTGATATAACCACTTCTGCAAAGCCCGGTGACCTTGAAAAAATACTCGCTGAAAGTAATATCAAATATATTGAAACGGGGCTTAAGCACGGCACGGTTACCGCTGTTTTTGATGGCGATAATTTTGAAATAACCACTTATCGAACAGACGGTGAGTATATCGATAACCGCCACCCTGAAAATGTCAGCTTTGTAAGCAATATTGACGAGGATTTGTCACGCCGTGATTTTACGATAAATGCAATTGCATATAACCCCAATAAAGATGAAATTGTTGACCTTTTCGGCGGCAGAGATGATATAGAAAATAAAATAATTAAGGCTGTCGGCAATCCTGATAAAAGATTTAAAGAGGATGCACTGCGCATTATGCGTGCAATTCGATTTTCATCGACTCTCGGCTTTGAAATTGAGGAAAATACCAAAGATGCATTGTTTAGAAATAAAGAACTTTTAAAAAATGTATCAGCCGAAAGAATTTTTACCGAACTTTCAAAACTTCTTTTGGGCGATAATGTTTTTGATGTTTTAACCGAGTATAAAGAAATTATGGGCGTGATAATTCCCGAACTTGTACCGATTTTTACCTGTGGGCAAAATACTGTTTGGCATATTTTTGACGTCTATACTCATACTGCAAAAACAGTTGAGCAAGCGCCGAGGCTACTTTCGCTTAGGCTTACTATGCTTCTTCACGATATCGGCAAACCCCTTGCAAAAACTACGGATGATAACGGAGTTGACCACTTTAAGGGGCATCAAAAAATCAGCGCAGACCTTGCCGCACCGATTTTAAAACGCTTTAAAATTTCAAATGAACTCTACGATAGGGTAATGCTTATTATCCCAATCCACGATATCCATATAGGAACAAAAAAGAAAAATATAAAAAAATGGCTCAACCGTTTGGGCGAGCAGGGTGTACGTGATTTAATTGCGGTTAAGCGTGCCGATAAGCTCGGTCAAAATCCCAAAATGACAGGGGAGGAACTAAAAAATCTTGTTACTACCGAGTCGCTTGTTGATGAAATTATCGCAAATGCCGAGCCTTATAGTGTTAAGGATTTGAAAATTAACGGCTTTGATTTGATAAATCTCGGCTTTAAGGGCAAGGAGATAGGGGATATTCTCTCTGCTGTTTTGGAAATGGTAATTGACGGCAAACTTGAAAATGAAAAAGATATATTATTAAAATATGTAAAAGAAAAAGGAGAACTGAATTAAACAGTTCTCCTTAATTATTTATCGTAGTTCAAAAATCAGCCTTCGTATTCGTCCTCATTCTCCCAGTTATGCCAAATGTTTTGAACGTCGTCGTTTTCCTCAAACATATCAATCATTCTTGCCATATTTTTCATATCTTCTTCAGATTCAAGCCTTGTATAAGTTTGAGGAATATAAGCGGCCTCACTTGAAATAATATGATATCCTTTGCCCTCAAGTTCGTCACGGATAGCGCCGACGTCATTCGGCTCTGTTCTAATCTCGAAAATATCTTCTTCATCTGTAAGGAAGTCGGAAGCGCCTGCCTCAAGTGCGTCCTCCATAAGCTGATCCTCATCAACATCCTCTTTTTCAATAACAATGACGCCCTGCCTGTCAAACATAAATGTAACAGAACCCGGTGTGCCCATATTTCCGCCTGCTTTGTCAAAGTAATGCCTTACTTCAGATGCAGTTCTGTTTCTGTTATCTGTAAGTGCTTCAACTACAACTGCGATACCGCTTGGGCCGTATCCCTCGTAAACGATTTCTTCAAAATTAGTGCTGTCGCTTTCGCCTGCGGCTTTTTTTAACATTCTGTCAATGTTATCGTTAGGAACGTTGTTTTGCTTTGCCTTTGCAATAACATCACGAAGCTTAGCGTTGTTGTTAGGGTCAGGACCGCCGTTTTTAACTGCTACGGCAAGCTCTCTGCCTATTTTTGTGAAAACCTTTGCTCTTGCTGCGTCATTTGCACCTTTTTTTCTCTTAATGGTGCTCCATTTGTTATGACCGCTCATTTTCTCAACTCCTATATGTGAAATTCATTAATTTTTAACTTAAATATATTACCACATTATTATATATATATCAAGTATAATATTTTTACACTTTTTTAATTTGTTGTTGTATATTTACTTGTTATATGATATTATAGATATGTATAATTATATAAATTTGCATAATCATTCAGGAGGATTATATATGTATTCAGATTATTATGATTCAATTGGCAAAGTTGCCGAAACGGATAAGGAAGTTGCAGACGCAATGGCTTTAGAACTTAAACGTCAGCGTGATAACATTGAACTTATTGCTTCCGAAAACCTTGTGTCACCTCAGGTTATGGCTGCAATGGGCAGCGTGCTTACAAATAAGTATGCCGAGGGATTACCGGGCAAACGTTACTACGGCGGCTGTCAGTATGTTGATATTGTTGAAAATATTGCTATTAAAAGAGCTTGTGAACTTTTCAAATGCAACTATGCTAATGTTCAGCCTCATTCGGGCGCTCAGGCTAATACTGCAGTTTATCTCGCTCTTCTTAAACCGGGTGATACCGTTATGGGTATGAGCCTTGATAACGGCGGTCATCTTACTCACGGCTCACCTGCCAACATCAGTGGTAAATATTTTAACTTTGTTCCTTACGGTGTTGATGAAAACGGCTTTATTGATTATAAGGAATTTGCTAAGCAGGTTAATAAGGTTAAACCTAAGCTTGTTGTCGCAGGCGCTTCTGCTTATCCGAGAGAAATTGATTTTAAGACTATGGCTGATATTGCACATGCAAACGGTGCTATGTTTATGGTTGATATGGCTCATATTGCAGGTCTTGTTGCAGCAGGTCTTCATCAATCTCCTGTTCCTTATGCCGATGTTGTAACAACTACCACTCATAAAACTTTAAGAGGTCCACGTGGCGGTCTTATTCTTTGCAATAATGAATACCTTATTAAAAAGCTTAATTCTGCCGTATTCCCTGGTACTCAGGGCGGCCCTCTTATGCACGTTATTGCAGGTAAGGCAGTTTGCTTCGGCGAGGCTCTTAAGCCTGAATTTAACGAATATCAAAAGAGAGTAGTTGAAAATGCAAAGGCTCTTGCAAACGGACTTATCAAGAGAGGTATGAAGCTTGTTTCAGGCGGTACAGATAACCACCTTTGCCTTCTTGACCTTCGTGGAACTAATGTAACCGGCAAGGAACTTGAAAACAGACTTGACGAGGTTCATATTACTCTTAACAAGAATACCGTTCCTAATGAGCCTCTTTCACCGTTTGTTACCTCAGGTGTTCGTATCGGTACTCCTGCCGCTACAACAAGAGGTCTTAATACAGATGATATGGACAAGATTGCAGAATATATCACTCTTGCAGTTATTGATTTTGATAATAATAAGGATTATATCACAAACGGCGTTGCCGAGATTTGCGCTAAATATCCTCTTTACGAGTAATTTAAAGAAGTGATATATATGAAAGTATTGTTAATTGAAATACTGAAATTTTTTCTTCGCATTATCTATGCTCCGATTAAGCTTTTTAAAACTAAGGACAGAATAGTTTATCTTTCAAGGCAAAGCAACGATAAAAGTCTTGATATGCGACTTCTTGAAAAAGAAATTGATAAGCAATGTCCTAATACCGAGCAGGTTTTCAGGCTCAAAATGATACCTGAAAGCCTTGGCGGTAAAATATCGTATTGCTTTTCTGTTATCGGCGATATGTATTATCTTGCTACCTCTAAGGTCGCAATCCTTGATACTTATTCAATTACAGTTTCTTGCTTAAAGCATAAGAAAAGCTTAAAGGTTATTCAAATGTGGCACGCTTTAGGGGCGCTTAAAAAATTCGGGCTTCAAAGTGTCGGCACTAAAGAGGGCAGGGACGAGAAAATCAGCCGTGCAATGTGTATGCATAAAAATTACGACTATGTTCTCTCTCCAAGCAAAAAAACAGCTAAGTTTTATATGGAGGCTTTCGGTTGCGATAATTCTAAAATAAAAATTTGTTCGCTTCCGAGAGTTGACGATATATTGACTGATAATAATGCCGCTTCAAGATTTTTTACAGAAAATCCGGGATTGAGCCACGATAAGATTGTTCTTTATCTTCCTACTTTCAGAGAAAGAGATGCTTATATTGCCGAGCAGCTTAAGGTAGAATTTCGTGATGTTGACGGCTACCGTTTAATTATAAGCGCTCATCCTCTTTTTTCCAAAATTAAAATTGAGAATGAGTTTTCATACAGCGGTGATTTTTCAACTTATGATTTAATGAAAATTGCCGATGTTATTATTACCGATTATTCGGCTTGTGCGTTTGAGGCAAGCGTTCTTATGAAACCGCTTTATTTCTTCGTTCCTGATTATGATGAATATTCAAGCGAACGTGGAATTAATGTTGACCTCAAAAAGGAAATGCCGAGTGCTACATTTGAAAATGCAGAAGAACTTGTAAATGCCATTAAATTAAATAATTATGATTTTGATATGCTTTACAAATTCAAATGCGAATATGTTGAAAATACTAAGGCTAACAATGCAGAAATACTTGCTAAGTTTGTTTCTATGTTGCTCAAAGCTTAGAATTTATATTAAAGAAGGCAAAAACAATGGAATATACGTTTTCTGACAAAATATCTTCTCTTCAGCCAAGCGCTATAAGAGAGATACTTAAGGCAACGGCCGATCCTAAAATTATTCCTCTTGCAGCAGGTAATCCGGCACCCGATGCTTTTCCTGTAGAAGAGGTCAGGGCTATTGCTGCTCAAATTCTTGACTCTCGCCCTATCGATGCACTTCAATACGGTGTGTCTGAGGGATATCAGCCGCTTCGTGATACTGTCAAAAAGTGGATGAGTAATCACGAAAATATCGGCAGAGATTTTGACGATATTATTATCGTATCGGGCGCTACTCAGGTTATGGATTTAACTACAAAGGTGCTTTGCAACGAAGGCGATACTGTTATTTGCGAAGAACCGTCGTTTATCGGCTCGCTTAATTGCTTTCGCTCATACGGCTGTAAGCTTAAAGGTGTTCCTGTCGAGGCTGACGGAATGAATGTTGAGCTTCTCGAGCAAGCACTTAAAACAACGCCTAACGCTAAATTTATTTATACCATTCCTAATTTTCAAAATCCGTCGGGTGCTACAATGTCACTTGAAAAGAGGAAAAAACTTTATGCACTTGCTAAGCAGTACGGTGTTATGATTTTGGAGGACAATCCATACGGCGATTTGAGAGTTTGCGGCGAAGCACTTCCTACAATTAAGTCTATGGATGAGGACGGAATTGTTATTTATGCCGGCTCATTTTCAAAAATACTTTCACCGGGCTTGCGTGTAGCATATTGTATTGCTCCTCAAAAGGTTATCGCTAAAATGACAGTCGGCAAGCAGGCTTCGGATGTTCATACTCCTTGCCTTAATCAAATGATTGTTGACGAATGGTTTAAGCAGTATGACGTTGATGCTCATATTAAGCATATTCAGGATATTTACAGAAATAAGCTTAATCTTATGTGCGACTGTATTGATGAACATCTCGGCGATTTTGTGGAGTACGTCAAGCCGCAGGGCGGTCTTTTCGTATGGTGCAAGCTTCCTGACGATGTCAATATGCTCGACTTTGTTAAAAAAGCAGTTGAAAAGAATGTTGCTGTCGTTCCCGGCAATGCGTTTTTAATGGACGATACGCAAGAATCACATTTCATTCGCCTTAATTTTTCAACCCCAAGTGATGACGGAATTATCAATGGAGTTAAGGCTTTGGGCGAAGTAGCTAAATCATATAGATAATCGGAGAATAACTATGGCAGAAGAAATTAAAAAAGAACGTAAAAAAAGAAGTCTTTCACTTATTCAGCCGACCTCTGTTCCGACTTTGGGTAACTATCTCGGCGCTATGCGTGGCTGGAAAGACTTTCAGGATGATTTTGATACAGTTTTCGGCATTGCCGATTTACACTCAATTACAGTAAGGCAGGACCCGCAAAAGCTCAGAACTCAAACTACTCAGCTTTATGCGCTTCTTATGGCTACAGGTCTTGACCCTGATAAGAGTATCCTCTTTATTCAGTCGCACGTGTCTCAGCATTCTCAGCTTGCTTGGATTCTTAATTGCTATACTCAATTCGGTGAGCTTAACAGAATGACGCAGTTTAAGGATAAATCTCAGCAGCACGCAGACAACGTTAATGCAGGTCTTTTTACTTATCCGTCGCTTATGGCTGCCGATATTCTTCTTTATCAGGCAGATGTTGTGCCTGTCGGTGTTGACCAAAAGCAGCATCTTGAAATCACAAGGGATATTGCAGAACGCTTTAATGGAATTTACGGCAATGTGTTTACCATTCCTGAACCTTATATTACTAAGACTGCTGCTAAGGTTATGAGCCTTGCTGACCCAACAAGAAAGATGAGTAAGTCCGACCCTAACCCTAAGGGCACTGTTTATCTTACAGATGAGCCTAATGTAATTATGAAGAAGTTTAAGAGCGCAGTAACAGACAGCGAAATGAGTGTTCGTTATGCCGAGGGTAAAGACGGAATCAATAATCTTATGTCAATTTATTCCGCCGTTACAGGCAAGGATTTTGATACTATCGAATCGGAATTTGCAGGAAAGGGCTATGGCGATTTCAAGACAGCGGTAGGTGAAGCTGTTGTTGCCGAGCTTGAACCTGTGCAAAAGCGCTATAATGAGTTTATGAAAGATAAAGCATATCTTAAGGAAAAATGGACTCAGGGTGCAGACCTTGCTCAACGTGTATCTCAGCGCACACTTGACAAGGTAATGAAAAAGGTAGGCTTTGTGCTTAAATAATTTAATGTTTCTAAATATGATAAAAGCTCGTAAACCCTTGTGTTTACGGGCTTTTTTGTATACTTTTTTGGTTTGCCTGAAAAAGAATTTAAAAATTTTTCAAAAAAATACTAAAAACCTATTGACAAAATAGGTAATGTAGTGTATAGTGTAGACATCACAGAAAAACCTACAAACCACGTAGGTAATAAGGGAAATGTTAAAGGGGAGATTGTTATGACAAAAATCTATAGCAAATTAACAGTCGCAAATATTAAAAATCAACGAATGTGTTTTCGATGTTATATGTGATTATTCACGAAAAAATATTATAGCTTTAAATTTTAACTACTAAACATAAAAAACAATTTTTAACATCGAAAGGAAATAACATTATGTCAGATTATAAATATCATTTTGAAACACTTCAGCTACACGTAGGACAGGAAGAGCCGGATCCGGCTACAGATTCAAGAGCAGTTCCGATTTATCAGACTACTTCTTATGTATTCAAAAACAGCGATCACGCACAAGCAAGATTCGGTCTTGCAGATGCGGGTAACATTTACGGCAGACTTACAAATTCAACTCAGGACGTTTTTGAAAAGAGAGTTGCGGCTCTTGAAGGCGGTGTAGCTGCTCTTGCAACAGCTTCCGGTGCAGCGGCACTTGCTTATACATTTCAGGCTCTTGCTCAGGCAGGCGACCACATTGTATCGGCTAAGACAATCTACGGCGGCACATATAACTACCTTGAGCACACATTTTCACAGTTTGGTGTAAACACAACATTTGTTGACCCTGACGACCTTTCAAATTTTGAAAATGCTATTCAGGATAACACAAAGGCAATCTTTATTGAAACACTCGGTAATCCTAATTCAAATCTTGTTGATATTCAAAAGCTTGCAGATATTGCTCATTCACACAATATTCCGCTTGTTATAGATTCAACCTTTGCAACACCTTATCTTTTAAGACCTATTGAATGCGGCGCAGATATCGTTGTGCACAGTGCAACTAAATTTATCGGCGGCCACGGCACAACACTCGGCGGTGTAATCGTTGACAGCGGTAACTTTGATTGGAAAGCAAGCGGAAAATATCCGCAGATTGCAGATCCTAACCCAAGCTATCACGGTGTATCATTCCAAGAGGCAGCAGGTCCTGCGGCATTTGTAACATATATTCGTGCTATCATTCTTCGTGATACTGGTGCTACAATTTCACCGTTTAACGCATTCCTTCTTCTTCAGGGACTTGAAACTCTTTCGCTTCGTGTTGAGCGTCACGTTGAGAACACAAAGAAGGTTATTGAATATCTTGTTAATAATCCGAAGGTTGAAAAGGTTAATCACCCAAGCGTAGATTCAAGATATAAGGACCTTTACAATAAATACTTCCCTAACGGAGCAGGTTCTATCTTTACATTTGAAATTAAAGGCGGAGAGGCTGAAGCTAAGAAGTTTATCGACAGCTTAAAAATTTTCTCAATCCTTGCAAATGTAGCAGACGTTAAATCACTCGTTATTCACCCTGCAACCACAACACACAGCCAGCTTAGCCCCGAAGAGCTTGCTGAGCAGGATATTAAGCCTAATACAATCAGACTTTCTATCGGTACAGAGCATATTGACGATATTATTCACGATCTCGACGAAGCTTTCGCCGCAATCGACTAATTTAAATTATTTGATTAATTATTAAGGAGATTATTTATTATGGCTATCTATAAATCAGCACTCGACCTTGTAGGCAATACACCTCTTCTTGAGGTTACACATTTTGAAAAAGACAACAATCTTGAAGCAACAGTTCTTGTTAAGCTTGAATACTTTAATCCGGCAGGCTCTGTTAAAGACAGAATTGCTAAGGCAATTATCGAAGATGCAGAAAAGACAGGCGAGCTTAAGCCTGACTCTGTAATTATTGAGCCTACAAGCGGTAACACCGGTATCGGTCTTGCATCTGTTGCAGCAGCAAAGGGTTACAGACTTATTATCACAATGCCTGAAACCATGAGCGTTGAAAGACGCAATCTTATGAAAGCATACGGCGCAGAACTTGTTCTTACAGACGGTGCAAAGGGTATGAAGGGTGCTATCGCTAAGGCAAATGAGCTTGCCGAGGAAATTCCTAACAGCTTTATAGCAGGTCAGTTTACAAACCCTGTAAACCCTGCTACTCATAAGGCAACAACAGGTCCTGAAATTTGGAACGATACCGAAGGTAAGGTTGATATCTTTATTGCAGGCGTCGGCACCGGCGGTACTCTTTCAGGCGTAGGTGAATACCTTAAGAGCAAAAATCCGGACGTTAAGATTGTTGCAGTTGAGCCTGCTACTTCTCCTGTTCTTTCAAAGGGCACGGCAGGTCCTCATAAAATTCAAGGTATCGGCGCAGGCTTTGTTCCCGATACTCTTAACACAAAGATTTATGACGAAATTATCACGGTCGAAAATGAGGATGCATTCGCAACAGGTAAGGCATTTCCTAAGCAGGAGGGTGTACTTGTAGGTATTTCAAGCGGTGCGGCTCTTTGGGCAGCTAAGGAGCTTGCTAAAAGACCTGAAAATAAAGGTAAGACAATTGTTGCTCTTTTACCTGATACAGGTGACAGATATCTTTCAACTCCGCTTTTCAGCGAGTAATAAACACAGATATAATATTTCCCTTATATCATTAAATCGAGGCTCGGACTTAACGGTCCGGTCTTGATTTTTTCCTTTATGCTCAAATGACACCGCTATATTTAAAAAAATTTTGATAAAATCAGCGAAATATAATAAAATTCATAATTTTTTATTGATATTAATTTGACAAAGTGTTAAAATCTATAATAGGCAAATTTGGAATAATTTAAATTCTCATATATGCTCTGTCACATTTTCAAGGAGGACAAAACAGTGAACGACTCAAAAGCACTTAAAAGACTTGAAGCACTTTTTGATGACGGCTCATTTACCGAGATTGATGCTTACGCTAAATCGGCTGACGGTTCGGTTGAGGTTGTTGCCGGCTTCGGAACAGTAAACGAGTGCGCAGTATATGCGTTTTCACAGGATATTACTGTTGACGGCGGTGCTGTAAGTGTTGCACAGTGTGCTAAAATTAAAAAGATTTACGATCTTGCATTAAAAACCGGTTGCCCGGTTATCGGTGTGTATGATTCAAACGGTGTTAAGCTTACCGAGGGATTTGAGGTTATGAATGCCTATGGCGAGCTTGTTAAAGCATCAACATCAATGAGTGGCGTATGCCCTCAAATTTCTATTATCGCAGGCTCTTGCCTTGGTACATCTGCTCTTATTGCTAATATGGCTGATGTAGTTATAGCAGTTAAGGACGCTGATTTTTATGTAACTGCTCCGAGCGAGGTTACAGCCGAGGAAAGCTATGAAGCAGGAACAGTCGATGTTCTTTGTGATACTTTTGAAGAAGCAGTTGATGCCGCTAAGAATATTGCATCTCTTCTTCCGTCTAACAATATTTCTCCTGCTCCTCTTTTTGAGTTTGCAGCACCTAGCACTTTTGCTAATGACGGCGATGATGCTATGACTGTTATTAACAGTATTGCAGATGCAAATTCAGTTGTTGAACTTAAGGGCGGATATTCAGAAAACAAATGCAAAACCGTTCTTGCAACCGTTATGGGAACAACAGTAGGTTTTGTTGCATTTGAGGGCGAGCCTATTTGCCCTTGTTGCTCATATAAGGCTGAGGCTATGGTTAAGCTTTGCGATGCTTATTCAATCCCTGTTGTTACATTGGTTAATGCAAACGGCGCAGTTAATAAGGCAGGCAAGGAAAATCAGTGCCTTACAGCGTTTACTAAGCTTACAAGCGCTTATGCTACCGCTACAACGCCTAAGATTTCCGTTATCACCGGAAACGCAGTAGGTATTGCTTATATCGCTCTTGCAGGTAAGGGTGCAAATGCAGACTTTACATTTGCTTGGGATAAGAGTGTTGCATCACCGCTTCCGACTGAATCTGCTGTTCAGTTTTTGTTTAATGAAAGACTTGCAAACGGCGAAAGCAAGGAGGAACTTAAGAAGGAATATACAGAAAAGGTTGCTTCTCCGTTTACTGCCGCTGCTTGTGGTGCAGTTGATGATATTTTTGCTCCTGCCGATACTCGTGCAAAGGTTATTGCCGCACTTGATATTCTTGCAGGAAAAAGAGAAAATACTTTACCGAGAAAACATTCTGTTAAATAATGGAGGATAATAATATGAAAAACTATACAATTACTGTAAACGGTACACCTTATAATGTAACTGTTGAAGAGGGCGCCGGCGCTCCTGTTGCCGCTGCTCCTGTAGCAGCACCGGCTGCCGCTCCTGCTCCTGCCGCAGCACCTGCTCCTGCACCGGCTGCTGCTCCTGCTCCTGCAGCTCAGGGCACAGCAGGTTCAGTTAAGGTTGAAGCTCCTATGCCGGGCACAATCCTTGATGTTAAGGTTTCAGTAGGCGATTCTGTTTCAAGCGGCTCTGTTCTTTGCATTCTTGAAGCTATGAAGATGGAAAACGAAATCGTTGCTCCTCAGGACGGCACTGTTGCTTCTGTTAATGTTTCTAAGGGCGACAGCGTTGAAGCAGGCCAGGTTATCATTACATTAAACTAAGAGGTGTCGTAAATGGCTAAAATCGGAATTACTGAAACAGTTCTCCGTGATGCTCATCAGTCTTTGATTGCAACACGTATGAGAACTGACGAATTTGAGGGCATTCTCGAAAAAATGGATAAAATCGGCTATCATTCACTTGAATGTTGGGGCGGTGCAACATTTGACAGTTGCCTTAGATTCCTTGATGAGGACCCGTGGGACAGGCTTCGTCTTATTCGTAAAAAATGTCCTAATACAAAGCTCCAAATGCTTTTCAGAGGTCAGAATATGCTCGGCTATCGCCATTATTCTGATGAGCTTGTAGATTATTTTGTTAAAAAGAGTATTGATAACGGTATTGATATTTTGAGAATTTTCGACGCTCTTAACGACGTTCGTAATCTTCAAACAGCTATTGATGCCGCTAAGAAATACGGCGGTCACGTTCAGGCGGCTATTTCTTATACAACCGGTCCTGTTTTTGATATTGACTACTATTGCAATTATGCAAAGCAGCTTGAAAATGCAGGTGCTGATTCAATTTGTATTAAGGATATGGCAGGTCTTTTGACTCCTTACGGAACTTATGACCTTGTTAAGGCACTTAAGAGTACAGTCGATATTCCTGTTCAACTTCACTCTCACTATACTTCAGGCCTTGCTTCTATGGTACACCTTAAAGGTATCGAAGCAGGTGTTGACGTAATCGATACTGCTATGAGCCCGCTTGCTATGGGTACATCTCATCCGGCTACAGAGTCTATGGTAGCCGCTCTCAAGGGTACGGAATACGATACAGGTCTTGATATAAAGGCTCTTTCTGAAATCAGAGATTTCTTTACGCCTCTTCGTGAAAAGTATCTTGCTTCAGGTCTGCTTGATCCTAAGATGCTCGGTGTTGACGCTAATACTCTTCTTTATCAGGTACCGGGCGGTATGCTTTCTAACCTTGTTTCTCAGCTTAAGCAGGCAGGTAAGGCAGACAAGCTTGACGAGGTACTTGCTGAAGTTCCGAGAGTAAGAAAGGATTCAGGTTATCCTCCGCTTGTTACTCCTACCTCCCAAATCGTTGGTACTCAGGCTGTATTCAACGTTATTATGGGCGAGAGATACAAGATGGTTACTAAGGAATTTAAGGATTTGGTTGCAGGTAAGTACGGTAAGACTCCTTGCGATATTGACCCTGATTTCCAAAAGAAGATTGTAGGCGATGAAGAAATTATCACTTGCCGTCCTGCGGATCTTATTCATGATAAGATTGACGATTTCAAGGATGAAATTAAAGAGTATTATGAGCAGGAGGAGGATATCCTTTCTTATGCTCAGTTCGGTCAGGTTGCTGTTAAATTCTTCCAAAAGAGAAGAGATAAAAAATACAACCTTGATGGTAAGCACGAGGATTTTGAATCAAAGGTTCATCCTGTTTGATTGTTCAATAATTTAATAATAGTCTAAAAGGTGTTGCATAAGCAGCACCTTTTAGTTTTTTTGTTCACAATGTACTATATTCTTTATATAATTATTAATATATGTATAACAAACGCCTAAAAATTCTTAGCATTTGTGAAGATTTTGTGTATAAACTATTGCAAAATGTTGTATCTTGTGCTATATTCATATTAGAGTACTGTTTGAAAAATTATTATAAATTGGAGGAACTAAAAAGTGAAAGAAACATTCAAAAAGCTATTCGCATGCCTTATGGCTTTGATTATGGTGATGACTGTAACCCCATTCACAGCCGTTACTGCTTCGGCCGCTGAGGCAAAAAGCTCAAACATTGCGGAAACTGAGGCTAAATACAAAAAAGCCCCATCAACAACCTTTACAGCCAAGAAGGGTATGAGTGAAGTTTCTTGGCTCAACAGCAGTGAAGTAACTACAACTGAAGGAACAACATATAAGCAGTCTTTTGCTCCGTCATCAAATGTACTTTATTGGCCGAGCGCTTATGTTGGAACAACAACTAATCTTGACGAGGGCGCAAACAGACTTAATTTAAAAATGTTTTATCCGTCGGCAGTATTGCTCTGGGACGGTAAAACAGACGTTTATATGCCTATTATGGCACTTGCTCAAAATACACAAAAAAACAATCCTTTGGCATTTGACTCCGGCAGAACAATTTTTTATGCGGCACCTTATGATTTTGAACGTTTAAACGCCGCTACATCTCCTGCTCACAGTACGGATTTTTATGCTGATGAATGGCGTGGTGTTACCGGTTCGAAAAATGAGAATTTTACATTGACCAGATATTCTGACGGCTCAACTTTTGGATTTGCTTCTGAAGTATTAACCTCGTTTACTTTCAAAGGCGAAGGTGCAGGTAAATGCTATAATTTCGGATTATCATGGGAAAATGATGCCGCAAGTTTTCTTCACGTTGACAGTGGCATAACATTTGATTCAAACGGCTACTTAGCTAAAAAACTCTATTGGACAACTAATTCATACAGTGATCCGGAGCAGTTTAATACATCTCAGGATAACAACACTTGGCAGTCAAGCTCTACAATTTATGTAGTAAACTATGAGCCTGTTGCCGATGCTGCAAATGAAGCGGCAGAATATTTAAAAACTTTAGTTCAAACAGATTATACTCCTGAAGCGGTTAATGCATACTATGATGCTGTTGCGGCATTATATGATTTTGACCCTAACACTTATTTTGACCAAAATGACGGTAAATCCGCAACTGATCTTGAGGATGTTGCTGTTCGTGTAGGTAAGTGCACAACGGAAATTAAAAAACTTGTTGATAATTATAATGTTGCAAAGAAAAATCTTGAAAACAGTAAACAATACCGTATTTCGTTTACAGATGTAAACGGTGATCCTGTTGCTGATCACTACTACAAGGCAGGCGAAACCATTATTCAGCCAAAGCTTGATAGTGATAAGTTTATAAATACAGATCCTGAAGGTCATTATACTGCTTCTTATAAATGGCAGCCTGCAATTTCAGCTACAGCTACAGCTGATGTAAGCTATGTTGAAAAAGCAGTAATTCCTGCTAAAACACCGCATGAATATCCTGCAAATTATACTTCTGTATATCAAGATGGCAAATATGCACATACACGCAAATGTGCATTGTCTGATTGTGGTTATATTGATTGGGCATATTGCACATTCGTAAAGGATGAAGAAAAATCTAAAGAGGCAACTTGCACAACTGATGAAGTCCTTGTAAAGAAATGCTCGGTTTGCGGTCAGTCTTATACCGATAACGTTAATAATAAAAAGAAACTCAATCATGATATGCAGTTGGTAAAAACAGTTGCACCTACATGTGCCGATGAAGGCTATGATTTATATAAGTGCTCAAGATGTGATGTGACTGAAAAAAGAAATATTGTTCCTGCAATTTCCGGAAGTCACGATTGGCAGTTTACTAAAACCGTTGCACCTACTTGCAACGAAAAGGGTTATGACCTTTATACATGCAAGAAATGTAAATCAACTAAAAAGGAAAATATTCAGCCAATCAATCCATCTAACCACAAATTTATAAAAACAAACACTGTAGCACCTACTTGCACTACAGGCGGCTATGACGTTTATACTTGTGAGCGTTGCGGTAAAACGGAGCATAGAAACGAAGTTCCGGCTATCGCAGGTGGCCATACATATCAGTTTACAAAGACCGTTGCTCCAACTTGCACAGAGCAAGGCTACGACGTTTATACTTGTTCAAAGTGCGGCAATACCGAAAAGAGAAATGTAAAGCCGATTGATCCGTCAAATCATAAATACACTGTAACGGTTGTCGCTCCGACTTGTACTGAAAAAGGATATACAAAACATACCTGTTCACGTTGCGGCAATACATATAATGATAATTACATTAACGCATCCGGCCATTCATTTACAAATTATGTTCTTGACGGCAACGCAACCTGTACTCAAGACGGCACGATGACAGCTAAGTGTGACAAATGTAACGAAACTAATACAATCACAGCTCCCGGTTCAAAACTCGGTCACGATTATGCGCAAACTGTTACTCCTCCTACTTGTGTTTCAGGTGGATACACAACTTATGTTTGCACAAGATGTAATGACACTTATGTAGGAAATTATGTCGATGCTATCGGTCATAGTTATAATAATGTTGTTACTCCTCCAACCTGTACGGCAGGCGGATATACAACGCATACTTGTGTAAGAGGCGACAGCACTTTTGTTGATTCTCAAACTTCGCCTCTCGGTCATAGCTATACTGCAACTGTAGTTGCCGCTACAACAACGTCACAAGGCTATACAGTATATACTTGTATACGTTGCGGCGTTAATTATGTAAGCGATTACACACCTGTATTGCCGGCTCTTACTCCGAGTGAAGACAAAATTGCTAAAGAATACGGAGTCGATGCTAAAACAGCTCAGGAAATTAATTACATTTTTATCACTAATAATGTTTCAAGTGATACGGCTTCTTTGACCGAAAGCAAAATGACTGCTAACCCTCCTAAGGGTGACGGCGATTATAAAGGCTCAAACTTCGGACTTTTAAGAGCGCAAACAACTAAACTTAAAAAGAACAGTGTTACCGTTAAATGGAATAAGGTTAAAAATGCAGACGGCTATATTGTTTACGGTGCTAAGTGCGGTGCCAAGAGTAAATATAAGGTTCTTAAGGTGGTTTCAGGTAAGACTACATCCTACACTCATAAAAAGCTTAAGAAAGGCACATATTATAAATATAATATCGTAGCATTTAAATATGTAAACGGTGTTAAGGTTACACTCGCTGCTTCTAAAAAGATTCACGCAACAACTCTTGGCGGTAAATACGGTGTAGCAAAGGCAGTTAAGCTTAATAAGAGTAAGGTAAAAATCAAAAAGGGCAAGACCTTTAAGATTAAAGCTTCTGAAATTAAGAAGGATAAGAAAATTAAGAGGCACAGAGCTATTTGCTATGAATCTTCAAATACTAAGATTGCCACAGTAAATTCAAAAGGCAAGATTAAGGCTAAGAAGAAGGGCAAATGCACAATTTATGTTTACGCTCAAAACGGTGTTTATAAGACTGTAAAGGTAACAGTTAAATAAAAATCAATAGTTTTGCAGAGGCGGTTGAAAAACTGCCTCTGTTTTTTATTTGACTACGAAATAAATATACCCACCATAGGTTAAAAGGAGCAGTATTCCTTGCCATCTTTGGAATTTTTGCGTTATTATCGTCGGCAAAACCGCAATGCAAATAACTATAAGGCATATTTTCATATCCATACTTACGCTTGAGGCAGAAACGGCAAGTTCACCGCTACCTCTTGCTATTGAAATTAATGAGCAAAGCGGAAGAATTAATGTTAAATCAATAATGTTTGCACCGAGTATGTTGCCTGCCGAAAGTGTTCCGGATTTCTTTTTGAGCGCCGACAGCGCCGTTACAAGTTCCGGCAGGGAAGTGCCTATTGCAACTGCAATTACGCTTATTACCCTTTGCGAAATGTGTAAGTTTTTTGCTATTTGAGTTCCTTGCGATACAAGAAGTCTTGCACCTATAACTATTCCTATTGCACCGAAAATAAATAAAACTGTACAAAGCACTTTTTCTTTTACTGTAAATTTTTTATCGTTTTCATCGTTTTTTACTTCTTTTTTTATGCTTTTTATGTTTTCAAAAATAAATACTGCAAATACTGATATTAAAAGCGTAACACCTAATGCGGACAAAAAATAATATTCTTTGCTTTCGCCTTTAAATTGTAATGTTTGTTTTTTTGTGATAACGCAGCCTATTATTAAAGATATAATTGCTAAAATCATTGAAATACCTTTAAAGAAAATGTCACGCCTTTTTATTTCAAAGGGCATAAAGGTTATGAAAAGTCCTAATATCAGTGCAGTGTTTGCCGTGACCGAGCCTATTGCATTGCCGACTGCCATATCGACGTTTTTGGTTACGGTTGCCTGAACGCTTACTATTATTTCAGGCAGAGTTGTAGCAATTGAAACGATTGTTGCGCCAATTATAAAATTAGGTATTTTAAGCATTTTTGCCGCTTGTGTTGCACTGTCTACAAAAATATCTCCGCCCTTGATTATTAAAAAAAGTCCGATAATAAAAAAGGTGTATGTAAAAATATTCGCCATATCTGTCCGCCTTAAAATTTAGTTGTGTTAAATGCTTATATATGTTATAATATTTCAGTTAATTAATATATGAGGTGACGTTATGTCTAAAAACAAAAAATTTACTCCTTTAATATTTATTCCTATTGCAGTGGCAGTATTCGTGTTAATCTTTCTTGCTGTAAGCGGTCATTTAACTAAAACCGAGGATATAAAAAAGCCTACTGCCGAAACTTCAATTTCAGTCGTTAATGATGAAACGACTGAGCCTACAAGCGCTAATACCGACGGTAAGGTTACTCTTTGCGCAGTTGGTGATAATCTTATTCACAACACCTTGATTGATGCAGGTAAGCAGGAGGACGGAAGCTACGACTATACGTGCCTTTATAAAAATATTGCTCCCGTTATTCAAAAATATGATATGTCCGTAATTGACCAGGAAACAGTTTTGGGCGGCTCTGAATTTGAATATACGGGTTATCCGGTTTTTAATTCTCCGCAAGAAATCGGCGACGCTGCTATTAAGGCAGGTTTTGATATTTTCAATTGTGCAAATAATCATATTATGGATAAAGGCTCTCAGGGCGTTATGAATGAAATTGATTATTTCAAAAAGCAAAAGGGTATTGTTTATCTTGGCATTAACGAGGACGAGCAGAGTTATAACACTGTTAAATATTATGTAAAAAACAATATAACATTTGCGCTTCTTAATTATACCTATGGCACAAACGGAATTGATTTACCAAGCGATAAGCCGTGGCTTGTTAATTTGATGAATAAGGACAAGGTTACTAAGGATATAAAAGAGGCAAGGGAAAACGCCGACGTTGTAATCGTGTTCCCTCATTGGGGGACGGAAAACAGCTTTGGTATATCTGATTATCAAAAGGAATATACCGAGCTTTTCAGTTCTCTCGGAGTTGATCTTGTTATCGGTTGTCACCCTCACGTTATTCAGCCTGTTAAAGAGGTTACTAATGACAAGGGGCATAAAATGCTTGTCTATTATTCTCTCGGTAATTTCATTTCTCATCAAATTGAAATTGACCAACTTTGCGGCGGTATGGCAAGTGTTGATATTGAAAAGAAAAACGGCGAAATCACAATTGAGGGCAAACTTGTACCGATTGTAACTCATTACAGCAGAACTGACAGCGGCAAATTTACGTTTGACGTCTATAAGCTGAGTGATTATAGTGAAGAACTTGCCTCCTCACATTCTCAAAAGGGCGGCACACCCGAATATTACAATAAGCTTGTTAAAAAGGTTGTGGATGAAAAATACCTCGATTTATCGAAATAGTCTATTTTTTGTCATTTTGTATAAAAACTTTTAACGTGAATTATTGCTCATGTAGTAAATTGACAAAATTGTATAAAATCGTTGACAAACGTAAATTTGCTGACTATAATGAATTGTAGTAAGAACAAAGGCGTTCCGAGTGAATTCGGAGCGCCTGTTTTTTTTGCTTTATTTTATTAAAACAAATTCTTAAGAGAGGAGTATTTACTATGAGTAAGTACACAAAGGAAGAAATCCTTAAAAGCGCACAGGAAAACGGCGTAGAATTTATCAGACTTCAGTTTACAGACGTTTTCGGCATTATGAAAAACGTTGCTATCACAAGCTCACAGCTTGAAAAAGCACTTGATAATGAGTGTATGTTTGATGGCTCGTCAATTGACGGCTTCGTAAGAATCAACGAAAGTGATATGTATCTTCATCCTGATTATGATACATGGACAATTTTCCCTTGGAGAAAGCACCAGAACGCTCAGACAGCTCGTCTTATTTGCTCTGTTTATTGTGCAGATAATAAGACTCCGTTCCTTGGCGACCCAAGAAACGTTCTTCAGAAGGTTATGAATGAGGCTGCTGAAATGGGCTACAGCTTTAACGTAGGTCCTGAATGTGAGTTTTTCCTCTTTAAGCTTGATGAAGACGGTAATCCGACAACTACAACAGGTGATGAGGGTGGTTACTTTGACCTTAACCCAATCGACCATGGCGAAAACTGCCGTCGTGATATTTGCCTTGCTCTTGAGGAAATGGGATATACAATTGAAGCATCTCACCATGAGGTTGCCGAGGGACAGCACGAAATTGATTTCAAATTTGATGAGGTTATGACAAGTGCTGACCGTGTAATGACATTTAAGCACGTTGTTAAAACTTATGCTACAAAGCATGGCCTTCACGCAACATTTATGCCAAAGCCGATTTACGGTATTAACGGTTCAGGTATGCATACTAATATGTCGCTTATGACTAAAAATGCTGAGGGCAAAACAGTTAATGCTTTCTATGATTCTGAAAGCGAAGACGGTCTCAGCGATGTTGCTCATTACTTTATCGGCGGACTTCTTAAGCACGTTAAAGGTATTGCCGCTTATTCAAACCCGACTGTAAATTCATATAAGAGACTTGTACCGGGCTATGAAGCTCCTACTTATATCGTTTGGTCAGCATCTAACCGTTCTTGTCTTGTTCGTATTCCTGCCGCAAGAGGTATGGGTACTCGTGTTGAACTTCGTTGTCCTGACCCAACCTGCAATCCTTATCTTGAAATGGCACTTTGCCTTGCAGCCGGTCTTGACGGAATTAAGAACAAAATTACTCCTGCTCCGGCAGTAGATTATAATGTATTTGACCTTTCAAATGAAGAACTTGAAGAAAAAGGTATTGATTGTCTTCCTGGCTCACTTGAAGAGGCTGTTAAGGCTTCAGAGGCTGACCCATTTGTTAAGGAAACAGTAGGCGAGCACGTATTCAACGCATACACAGAAGGCAAGAAGGCTGAATGGGACGAATACAGAACTAAGGTTTCACAGTGGGAAATCGACAGATATATGGTTAATTATTAATTTTTACTTAACCCTCTCTTATGGCATTTATGCCATTTAGCCAAGCCGATATCATTTCGGTGTCGGTTTGGCTTATTTTTTCAGCACAATGGGGTGCGACAATGCAATTGCATTTGCCGCACCCCGTTTTTTTTATTTCTTTTTGTCATTACAAACTATATAATTTGAGGAGGAAGAATAAATGGATATAACATCTATTCTAGAAAAGGTCGACAGCGAAATGTTCGGCATCTGGTTTTTGATTGGTGCGGCTCTCGTTTTCTTTATGCAATGCGGTTTTGCTATGGTTGAAACGGGATTTACACGTGCAAAAAATGCGGGTAATATTATAATGAAAAATCTTATGGATTTTTGCATCGGTACTCCGATGTTTATATTGCTCGGTTTTGGTCTTATGATGGGTGAAGAGGTCTTAGGCGGCTTTTGCGGTATGCCGACCTTGGGCGTTTTCAAAAATTATCAAAACTTTGATTGGTCAAACTTTGTATTTAACCTTGTGTTCTGCGCTACAGCGGCAACTATTGTTTCCGGTTCAATGGCAGAACGTACAAAGTTTTCAAGCTATTGTATTTATTCGGCAGTAATTTCTGCTGTTGTTTATCCAATCGAGGCAGGTTGGATTTGGAATCCAAACGGTTGGCTTGCTAATCTTGGCTTCCATGATTTCGCCGGCTCTTGCGCTATTCATACGGTTGGCGGTATAACTGCATTTATCGGCGCAATTATGGTCGGTCCCCGTATTGGTAAATATGTTGAGGATAAAAAAACTGGTAAAAAGGTAGCAAAGGCAATTCCCGGTCACTCACTTACTCTCGGCGCACTCGGTGTATTTATCCTTTGGTTTGGATGGTACGGTTTCAACGGTGCAGCAGCAAAGAGCGGACCTCAACTTGCTTCTATCTTTTTAACAACAACATGTGCACCTGCTATTGCAACTTGTGTAACTATGATTTTCACTTGGATTAAAAACGGTAAGCCGGACGTTTCAATGTCGCTTAATGCTTCACTTGCAGGTCTTGTTGCAGTAACAGCAGGATGTGATGTTGTTGATGCTCTCGGTTCTTGCCTTATCGGTGCAGTTTCCGGTATCCTCGTAGTTCTTGCTGTTGAATTTATTGATATTAAGCTTAAGGTCGACGACCCTGTAGGTGCCGTAGCAGTTCACTGTGTAAACGGTATGTGGGGCACAATTGCAGTTGGTCTTTTCGCAACAACTTCTGTTCCGGGCAACGATTCGTTTAAAGGTCTTTTCTATGGCGGCGGTTTCTCACTTCTCGGCAAGCAACTTTTAGGTCTTGCTTGTGTTGCAGCTTGGACAATTGTTACAATGACAATCGTATTCCTTATTATTAAGAAAACTAACGGACTGCGTGTATCTGAGGATGAAGAAATCAAGGGTCTTGACGCTACTGAACATAATCTTCCGTCAGCTTATGCAGACTTTATGCCGGCTATGGCATTTGCTACATCGTCATCAATTAAAGCTTCTGCCCCTAAGGCAAGTGTTCCGGATTCGCCTCTTGCACCTGTTGAAAAGGCAGTTGAGGTTGAAACTTATACAACTAAAAAATCGCCTGAGCTTTCAAAGGTAGTTATGATATTTAATCCTGCCAAGTTTGAAGATGTCAAAACTGCTATGAATTCGATAGGCGTCACCGGAATGACCGTAACAAATGTAATGGGTTGCGGTATTCAAAAGGGCCATATCAGAAAGTATCGTGGTATTGAAATTGAAGAAATGAATCTCAATCCAAAAATGAAGCTTGAAATGGTTGTTTCGGCAGTGCCTGTTGAAAAGGTTGTTGAAACTGCAAGAGACGTTCTTTATACAGGTAATATCGGTGACGGTAAAATCTTTATATATGATGTAGAGGATGCCGTAAAGGTTCGTACAGGCGAGCGTGGATATGACGCTTTGCAGGGCGAAGATGATGTTTAATACTTGTTTAATTTAATCTCTCACAAATATTTGTATTTGTTATTTTCTACCTAAGGAAAAGCAGGATTGCAATTGCAGTCCTGCTTTTTCTGTTGCATAAATATAATATGGTATTCATTAGAATACGCATAAGTATACAACAATGTTAAGAAATACTGTGATATTATACATAAATAAAGCGAAAAATTGCTTTAATTTTGTAATTTGTATAATTGACTACAGTACGTTATTTATTGTAAAATTAATTTAACGGTGATATTTAATGAACATAATGTTCATAAATTTTATATTATCATTTCTATTTAACTTAAGGAGAGGATATTATGTTGAAAGAGGGAGAAATCAGGATTCCGTCAGGCTGTGCCATTGCTGCAATAATCGACAGAAAAGGCAATCGTATCAACGGTTCGGAAATTATTAAATCTATCGCTCTTATGCATGACAGGTCTAACGGTCTCGGCGGCGGCTTTGCGGCTTACGGCATTTACCCTGAACACAAAGACGAATACGCAATTCACGTTTTCTATGATTCTAACGAAGCAAAAAAACAATGTGAGGATTTTCTTTTTAGACATTTCAATATTGATGTTGCTGAAAGAATACCTACCCGTCAGGTACCGAGTATTGAAAAAGGACCTGATATTTGGAGATATTTCGGCAAGGCTAACCGTGTTCGTATGAAGGATGCACGTCAGGATGAACTTGAATATGTTGCTCAGTGCGTAACCAAGGTTAACAACGTCATTGACGGCGCATATATTTTTTCAAGTGGTAAAAATATGGGCTGTTTTAAAGCGGTAGGATATCCTGAGGATGTTGGTGAGTTTTATATGCTTGACCAATATGAGGCGTATATTTGGACTGCTCACGGCAGATTTCCAACAAACACCCCCGGCTGGTGGGGCGGTGCTCATCCGTTTAATATTCTTGACTGGTCAATCGTTCATAACGGCGAAATTTCTTCTTATGACGCTAACCGCAGATATATTGAGCAGTTTGGCTATATTTGCACAATGCAGACAGACACCGAAGTTATCACTTATCTTTTTGACCACCTTTTGCGCCACCATAATCTTCCTATCGAGGTTGCCGCTGATGTTCTTACAGCGCCTGAATGGGATGAGATAGATAAAATGGACGATGGCAGAAAGGAATATTTCACAAATCTTCGTTCAATTTATAACGGCGCTCTCGTAAATGGTCCTTTCTCCGTAATTCTCGGTTCTAATAAAGGGCTTCTTGCTATTAATGATAGGCTTAAGCTTCGTTCGCTTACTGCGGCAACAAAGGGCAATAGGGCATATTTTGCTTCCGAGGAATCGGCTATCAGAATTATTTGCCCTGACCCGGAAAAGGTATGGTCTGTTTCAGGCGCCGAGCCTGTATTTATTCCGCTCGAAATTGATGATGAGGAGGTTGAGGACTGATGATTAATTATATTCCACGTAAATTTACTGTTATTCGTGATAAAGAATTATGTATTAACTGCGGCTGTTGTGTTCGTCAGTGCTCAAACGAATGCCACTATTTTGATGAGGACGGCAAAACCGTATTGGTTAATTCAAAAAATTGCGTTGCGTGTCACAGGTGTGTTGACCTTTGTCCTACAGGTGCGCTTCGCATAGAAAAATATGTTTGCGATTATCGTGATAATGCAAACTGGACTCCTACCTATCAGCAAGAAATTTGCCGTCAGGCAGATACAGGCTCTGTTCTTCTTTCGGCAATGGGTAATCCTAAGCCTTATCCTATTTATTGGGATAAAATCTTGCTTAATGCATCACAAGTAACCAACCCGTCTATCGACCCGCTTCGTGAGCCTATGGAAATTCGTACTATTTTAGGTCGTAAGCCTAATAAGCTTGAGGTTGAAAGAAAGGGTAAATCAATTACTAAAATGCCGCCTCAGGTTATGCTTGAAACACCTATAATGTTTTCTGCTATGAGTTTTGGCTCAATCTCTCTTAATGCTCAAAAATCGCTTGCAATGGCGGCTGTTGAGCTTGGAACGCTTTTTAATACAGGCGAAGGCGGACTTCATCCCGATTTGCGCTCTTTTGGCGATTATGCAGTTGTTCAGGTCGCTTCCGGTCGTTTTGGCGTTCATAAGGATTATCTTAATAATTCTAAATTTATTGAAATCAAAATCGGTCAAGGTGCTAAGCCGGGTATCGGCGGTCACCTCCCCGGTGAAAAAGTTAATGTAGAGGTATCAAATGCACGTATGATTCCTGAGGGCTCGGATGCTATTTCTCCTGCTCCTCACCACGATATTTATTCTATTGAGGATTTGCGCCAGCTTATTTGGTCGCTTAAGCAGGCAACTCATAATAAAAAGCCTGTTTCCGTTAAAATTGCCGCAGTACATAATGTTGCCGCAATTGCTTCCGGTGTTGCAAGAGCAGGTGCGGATATTGTTGTAATTGACGGTTTTAGAGGCGGTACGGGTGCAGCACCTACAAGAATAAGAGATAATGTAGGTATTCCTATTGAACTTGCACTTGCAGCAGCTGACCAAAGGCTTCGTGACGAGGGTATTCGTTCAACTGTTTCTCTTGTTGCCGCAGGTTCGTTCCGTTGTTCATCCGATATTGTTAAAGCAATTGCTCTCGGTGCAGATGCTTGCTATGTTGCTTCTGCTCCCCTTATTGCAATGGGCTGCCATATGTGCCAAACATGTAATACCGGTAAGTGTAATTGGGGTATTGCTACTCAGCGTCCTGACCTTACACGTCGTCTTAATCCTGAAATCGCACATAAAAGGGTAATCAATTTAATAAACGCTTGGAATCACGAAATTAAAGAAATTATGGGCGGTATGGGTATCAACTCTATTGACTCGCTTCGTGGTAACAGACTTATGCTTCGTGGCATCGGTCTTAGTGATAAAGAACTTGAAATACTCGGTATTAAGCATGCCGGCGAATAAGGAGGGCATAGATATGAAAAAAGTTTTCGCAAGAGAAGAACTTTGCATAAACTGCCGCCTTTGCGAGGTTTATTGCAAAACAGCTCATTCAAAATCTAAAGACGTAGTTAAAGCATATAAATCGGAAAATCCTGAACCTGTAAGCAGAATTTCTGTTTTCGGTGATAAGGTCGCTTCCGTTGCAGTCAATTGCCGCCATTGCGATGACCCTGCATGTGTTAAGGCTTGCATTACAGGCGCAATGACTAAGGATAAAAAAACAGGCATTGTATCTGTTAACGAGGATAAGTGCATAGGCTGTATGACTTGCCTTGCAGTTTGCCCAATCGGTTGTATCAAACAGGGCAATATTGCATATAAGTGTGACCTTTGTCAGGGCGAAGAACCGGCTTGTGTTAAAAACTGCCCTAATAATGCTTTACTCTGGCTTGAGGTAGGAGGTGCTAAATAATGAATTATGTTATTGTAGGCGCTTGCGCCGCAGGTCTTGCTGCTGCTGAGGCTGTCAGAAAAGCCGATGCCAAGGGTAATATCACAATGCTTACAGAAGAGGCTTATTTCCCTTATTCACGCCCTTCTATCAGCTATTTTCTTAAGGGCAAGGTTAAGGAAAACGATATGGCTCTTCGTAAGCCGTCTTTTTATAAAACAAATAATATAAATGTTATTACAAACGCTAAGGTAACCTCTATTGACAGAAAAAATAAAACTGTTAAGGTCGGCAAAAAATCATACCCTTATGATAAGCTTTGCCTCGCAACAGGCTCAAAGCCGTTTGTGCCTCCTATGGAAAATGTTGAGGGCAAGGAAAATGCGGTTACATTTCTTGATTTAGCTTCTGCAAAGGAGCTTAAGTCTCTTGCAAATGAAAACACAAAAGCTGTTGTAATCGGTGCAGGTCTTATCGGTATGAAAGCTGCCGAGGGTCTTGTTAAAATATGCAAAAGCGTAGATGTTGTTGAACTTGCACCGAGAGTTTTACCGTCAATTCTTGATAAAACTTCTGCACGTCAAGTTAAAAAGCATTTGGAAAATAACGGCATTAAATTTCATTTGGAAAATACTGTTGTTAAGGCTCAGTCAAAGGGTAAGCATATTACAGGCGTAACTCTTAAAGACGGCAAAACATTAAAATGCGATTTGCTTGTTCTTGCAGTCGGTGTAAGACCGCAAACAGATCTTGCCGAAAGCGCAGGGCTTGAGGTGAACAGGGGTATTATTACCGATATTCACACTATGCAAACGAGCGATAAGGATATCTATGCGGCAGGTGACTGCACCGTATCTGTTGATATGCTTGACGGCTCAAAAAAAATTATTGCTCTTTGGCCTAACGCAGTGCAGCAGGGCAGAGTTGCCGGTTATCAAATGGCAAGTGAAAGCAATACGGTAGACGGTACTTATTCTGTAAACGCTATTGACTTTTTCGGCCTTCGTATTTGCACCTGCGGTCTTATCAATGCTCAAGGTGAGCAATATTTTGATAAAATTAAATCTGACGGCGATGTATATAAAAGGCTTGTATTTGAGGGTGACAAGCTTGTAGGCTTTGTTCTTATCAATTCAAGCGAAAATGCAGGTATTTATACAAATCTTATTTCAAATAAGGTTGACCTTTCTACTCTTGAAGGCGATATTATGGAAACACCGTCAATATTTTTGTTTGATAAGGATACAAGAATTCAAAAGCTGAGAGGAGGCATTTTGTTATGATTATCGAAGCAGGACTTACTCGATATGAAGCAGTAAATAAGGAAATTGAAAATCAACTTGAAAAGCAAAATAAGGTTACTGTTAAAGATGTCAACGGTCAGCGTTATATCGGTTGTGCTCTTGATGAGGGCAAAACAATTGAGGTTTATGGCACTCCGGGCAACGATATGGCTTGCTATTTAAACGGCGGCAGAGTTGTTGTTTTCGGAAATTGTCAGGATGCAGTCGGCAATACAATGGGCGGCGGCGAAATTGTTGTCCACGGTCACTCCGGTGACGCTATGGGCTACGGTATGCGTGACGGCCAAATTTATATTCGTGATAACGTTGCTTGCCGTGGCGGTATTCATATGAAAGAATTTAGGCAAATGCGCCCTGTTCTTGTTATCGGTAAAAATGCCGGCTCGTTTCTCGGCGAATATATGGCGGGTGGCACTATCGTATTGTTGGGCCTTGATATGAAAAGGGGCGAAAAGCTTTTCGGTACTCATTGCGCATCCGGTATGCATGGCGGCAAAATCTTTGTCCGTGGAACATTTCCTAAAGAAAATATTTCTCAGAATATTAAGGTTCAGGCTCTTGATGATGATGATAAAAAAGAACTTGACGAATATATTAAAAAATATTGCAAGTATTTTAATAAGGATTATAATGAAATTATGCAAAAGCCGTTTAAAAAGCTCGTTGCGGCAACATCACGTCCTTATGCAAATCTCTATACACCTAATTGATAAAAGCTACATTTTAATCATAAATCAAAATATTTCAATTGTCTTTCACGTGTTATTGAAAAATAAAAATTTGAAAAGTGTTAGACAATCCGTTAGACAGTAGCAAAAAATAAGAGCCAAATCAATTGAGATTTGGCTCTATATCAATGGTTGCGGGAACTGAACTATGCAACCAAAAACCTGCGTGTTTACGGCGTTTGTTAAACTTTCAGTTGCTTGGTCAATGCTTGTTGCAGATTTGCTACAAAACATGGCAGAATTATAACTAATAAATTTGTCAAAATAATATAAGATGAATTATTTCCAAGTTCCAAAACATCCTACAAAACCACTTTTATTATGGGTAGGATGTTTCAAAAGTTGTATTTTAAGGTGATCCATTAATTCGTCTTTTGTTCCTAAATGACACTTTTTGTATTTTTTATTTGATCCGCAAGGACACTTCTCATTACGCCCAATATTCTTGTATTCAGGCTTTAATACTTTTACCGTTTCAATTTGAAACTCGTCGAATGGACTATCAATTTCTTTCATTAAATTTTCAAGCATACCATAATTATATTCTTGCTCTTGAAGTTTTAAAATAGCATACTTATCAAACGGGTCTGATACAATAGATATAGCAACATACTCAAGATCTGTAACAATTCTGGTACACAATTCACCCATATATAACTTTCCTACTTTATGACCACAAGGATGTCTTAATGATATAGGTTTATCACATATTGAGCATTTTTCGGCTTTTATAATACATTCTCTGCTAAAAAAATACTGATATGGAAATAATTTCTGGTACTCCTTAATCATTTTAGAAATAAACATCAAATAATACTTATCATCTTGTAAAGAAACATCAAAATTATCTTCTAAAAACGATAACGCTATATCTGCTGCATCAAATGTATTCCATGCATCTTCATATAGACCTTCTTTAAGTTCTTTGATAGCATTGACATAATGTTTTTGAATAATATAAATTTGTCTTAAACACCATAAATAATTTGACTTGTTTTCGTTCTTTTGAGTTTTTGCATTATCTAGTTGACTATTTATTTCCTTTTCTATTTCTTCGTCAAATGATGTATGTTTTAAACTCAAGTAATATTCAATATCTGATATGGTCATTTTATTTATCCTCAGAAAATATTTCTTTTGTTGCTATTTCTAATGTTTCTTTCACTTCTGAAACTGGTCCTTCGTAAGATATTATTTTCGTTTTTTTAGTTTTAGTTTCTTCAGATATAATTTTTAATCTTGCAGAAGTGTCTTCTGGTTTTCTATGGTATTTTTTTATTAAATCATACAAATAATTTGAAATCATATTTATTGCAACGGGAAGCACTACTACATTGACAATAATTGTTGCAACTTCAATAACCGCAGAATGCAATTCAATACGTTGAAAATTATCATCTGAAATAGCAATATCTGCAACAATTTCATCATTCGGATGGTCCTGAATATATTCAAAGAATTCCCTTGTTGTTTCAGGAAAAAGAACATCTCCTTTTTTTCGAAAGTTCTCATTTGGCACGATAAGTAAATTAGCTTTCTTTATTTCATCTAAATATTCACTTGGTATATACTTTTTTTCGTAAATTTTTTCAAAGGTTAAATCGCTATCAATAATTTGAACTTTCTTATAGTTTATCTCATGTGTCATATTTTTGTTTCCTTCCTCGTAAATAAATATTCTATAGCTATATTATCATAAAAGGCTCTGATATTAAAGTCTAATTAAAAATTTCTAATGATTCAAATTTCTAACTTGAAATATAACAACAAAACAGGGTTAAATTCACCCTGTTTTACTTGTGCACCCATTCCAAGCGCTTTCATATATTCATCAATCTTTGCGACATTTTCTGTTTGGAAGTTTTCAAACACATCTGAATATGTATCAAGTGCTACACTTATATCCTTGTGTCCCAAAAGATTTTGCAGTATCTTCGGAGGCATACCACCCTCGATACATCGTGTTGCATAAGTGTGTCTCAAGCTATGAAGTGATAATTCTCCCTTAAGACCTTCGTCACGAATGTCAAATCTTTCAAGCAATCTCTTGAATTCCATATTAACTTGGTTTGTGGTAACAAGTGTTCCAACAGTTGTATGAAACAGCATTCCGTCTTCAGTTGGTTCGTAATTTGCTAACACTTCTTCAACAACCGGCTTTACAAGCTCGTTTATAGGAACCGTATGATTGCCCTTTTCGGTTTTAGCTGAATCATTTACAAACGCACTGCCTTTTCTTCCTTTGGATACCGTCTTATCAATATTGATAAAGTTAAATTTGAAATTTATATCTTTAGGCGTTAGTGCATTGACCTCACCCATTCTCATACCTGTGAACATAGATATGAGCATTTGCTCCTTATACCTAACTCTTTCAGTTTGTATGACCTTTAGGAATTTTTGCTGTTCCTCAACGGTCATCGCTCTGACCTTGCGTTTTTACTTTCGTGATTTAGGTCGTTTCAAATCCTCCATTGGATTTTCTGCAATTATCTTTCGCTTTTGAGCCTCTCGAAAGCATTGATTAAGCATCATATATGATTTTTTGATTGTTGAATCCGAGTAATTCACCATTGAAATAAGCAGCTGCTTCAGCATTGAATAGTTAATTTTTTGGAGCGGTATTTGATTTATTGAACTAAGCATTTTAAGTGTTTACAAATGTCTGATATATGTTTGCTCCTGTATTTCGTTTAAAGCGTATTTATCTTCAATGATTTGCTTCATTAACTGCTCAAATGTTATTTGGGATGTATCAACAAATGTGCCGGAATAAATTTTGAATTTTATTTGATTTAGCTTTTCCTTAACCTCTTGCTGTGTATCACCGTAAACGGATTTGCGTTTAATCTTTCCGTTTTCATCCCTGCCGGTATTTATCTGTCCAATCCATTTGCCTTTGCTGTTACTGTAAAAAATGGTTCCGTCACCATGATTTGCTTTTGATTTTTTAGCCATTATCATGCTCCTTTCCTTTGGGTTCACTTGCATTTAAGCATAATAAAAGCTATTAATCAAGTCATTTAAAAAACTATTTATTTTATTGTACGAAGAACAGTACCAAAAGCAGGGCACAAATATCGGACTACTCCCTGTGTAAAATAGTGCATAGAAACAATGTAAAATTTGCTTTTGTATACCTTTATCGATAAACAACATCAATCCTCTCTTAAATCATCAAGATACTTTTCGTACTTTTTATATTTTCGTCTGCTGTATCTTGTAGAAATTAAAAATCTTAAGAATTGGAAAAAACTCATATTATCACCGTCTGCATTTATTATATTTTACCAACCGTATTTTGATAAATGATGTATTTTGGCAAAATCTTTGGCATTGATAAAGTCATCATTATTCAAATCAAGGTACATATTATTGTTTCCACGAGTTACATTAGTGTTTACATACTGAATAAATTCAGGCAAATCTGATTTTCTCTTTGAATCTGCTTTGTCGCAGACGGTACAGATGTAATTATAGGTGCCGTCGGTATAGCCTGTAAAATCATAATTATGACCGAGTGCATCTGCAAAATTATCCATATAGCTTTCTTTACAATTCTTACAAATGTACAGTGTGTATCCGCCGCTTTCACAGCTTGGAGCAACTAATGATTTTGTAAATGAATGTACGTGTTCAAACTGAATATCATTGTCATTTGCGTCATCATCATTATATTTCAAAGCATCATTTATACTGCTCGTTTCAACAGGAGAGTAGAAATACATTCCGTCAATGCAGACATAAGCTCTTACGGATATTTCATAATCAAAATATTTTTCAGGTATATCTGTAAATACTGCATTATAGGTTGAAATTGTGCCGAAGGCATTTCTTTTATCGGCAGTTTTTACTTTAACATTGTTTTTATCTGCTCTTAAAGCAAGATTTTTTTGGAAATCATTTTTGTTTTCATAAGAGTCATAGGTGTAAACAAATCCGTATTCAATATCTTCAGCATACTTGCTGAAATCAAACCCAATATTGCTTTTATCAAATTCAAATCCAAATCTTAAGCCGTTATCTCTTGTACGAATCTGTCCGCCCTTGCTTGTTCCTTTATCATCGCTGTTTACACGATTGTATTGCGTTGTATCAATGCCTGCAAGTCCGGGCGTGTATTCAGGACTTACGATTGTATATGTATAATCCGAATAATCACTTGGAAAAGATACACCTTTCAGTTTATCACTGCAATAAAGAGTAATGTCGTTAGGTATGGCGAAGCTTATTCCCGTTAGCTTTGGAGCGAAATTAAATTCAAGACTTGTGCATCCTAACAGAGAATTATCGCCAAAACCTGTTAGTTTAGTAACATAAAGATTTTTAAGATTAATGCAATTTTGAAAAGCATAATTACCGATAGTGGTTGCACTATTTAAAATAACATCCTCTGCCATACAGGACATAAAGGCACTATCTCCAATTTGAGTGCAACTCGGCAATTTGATTGAATTAAAATATGTATCGGCAAGTCCTCTTTCGTCTATATATTCAGCTGATGATAATTTGACATCCTGAGTAAGAGAGGAACAACCTGAAAGTGCCTTTTTGCCTATATGTTTTATGTTGGCTAAATTGATATTTGACAGCTTATCACATCCGTAAAAGCTATGTGATAATAAATTATTTACCGTCTCAGGCAGTACAATACTTTCAATATTACTGTCTCTAAAGCATTTTTCACCGATTGAAAGCGGAGTAACTCCGTTTACTGTGCCGGGAACAACAAGATTTGTTTCATTTCTGAGGTAAGCTTTAATTGTGCCGGAATCATCAATTACAAATTCACTTTCTCCATCTTCTAAAATGTAATAATCAAGAGTAGTAAATTTACCACGGAAAGGAGTTCCTGCTCTTGCATAAGCAGAAACAATAATTCTTGTTGATTCGCTGATTTGAATAGGCTCGGAGTATTTTGTGCCGTTTGTTTCGGCTGGCAATGTTCCGTCTGTGGTGTAATAAATATCAACAAGCGTGTTTGCACATTTTAGCTCAACATTTATATCATCATGATATACACCGCTTTCATAATTAGCGGTTACATCCTTACATCTTGTACCACTTATTATATTGGAGAAATTTACTATTCCTGCACCGTAAATATTATAGCAATCACCTTTTTTAAAAGGTATTGATGTTTCAATAAGCTCTTGCTTAACCTGTTCGGGTGTATAGTTATTATGCTCCATAAGCACTATTGCGGCGGCAGCTGATACAATGGGTGCTGCAAGTGATGTACCATTAGCAAATGTGTAGGCAGTAGTGCTGCTCATATCGGCAGTATAGACATACTTACCGGGAGCGGAAATGTCCACTTGTTCACCGTAATTACTAAACGAACAAGGTTTGCCATAATAATCTGTTGCCGCAACTGTTATAGTACTGTCAAATATTGCAGGCTGTTGGTACACTTCAACGCTGTCGTTACCTGCTCCTGCAACAACAGTTATTCCCATGTCAACAAGTTCGTCTATTACTGTTCCAAGACCTGAACGAGATACAAATGAGCAATTTATTATATCGGGCTTGTTTGATGATTGTTTTATATATTCTAAAGCACTTAAAAATTCAGATGATGTAGCGTCCCCGTTCTTGTCAAATACTTTATAAACAGACAGTTTCACATTACTCGGCGTGCTGTTTACAATAGCACCTGCTACCATTGTTCCATGACTGTATTTATCCATTTCGTCACCGGTAGCTTCTGCACTGAAATCAACATTTGTACGGACAACTCTATTCTTAAATAATTCGTGATTATAGTTTATTCCGCTGTCAACAATAGCAATCTCAATATTTGATTTTACCTTTAACTTATAATAATCCACTGTGGCAAGTGCGTCTGTTTCCTCGTAAGCCCATTCATCACCCCAATTTTCGTACTGTGGTAAACTAAAACTGATATTTGTACTGCATGGAGTAATGACAGAGTCATAGTCAACAGTATATCCTAAATTCTCGTACTGAGCTTTGGCTTCCTCAGCTGTTTTTTTATCTGCATATTGTAAAAAAGCATATCCAAAGCCATATACACTGTCAACAGCACCGTATTCATTAATGATGTCATTAGCTTTAACAATTAATCTTGTATAAATAGTTTTATCGTCATCTTGTGCTAAACTCTCATAATCGTCATATTCAGCACACATTTGGGATATATCATTGCCTATGGCAAGCACATTTTTCTTGTCAATTTCCTCTGCTATATAAGTGTAGCAGGGTGATAATGCTAATACTGAAATTATGATTGATAAGATAATGCTTGTTGCTTTTTTCATAAAATCACCGCTACTATTTGAAATGAAAATTAACTAAATCAAATATATAATAAATACAAATAATAATCAGATTTTTTGTAAAAATGTGCTGTTTTTTATGTAAAATCGGTAAAAGGCTACCTCACATAAGTCGCGAGATAGCCTTTTTCATCGTTTGAAAATCAATGTTGAATTGAATTTTTTTGCCTCGTTGTCGTAATGCCATTCGTATTCGGCATTATTTTTCTTTGCATATTTTGAAATTATTTTAATTCCGTAGCCGTGAGCCGATTTATCCTTCTTGCTGGTTTTTATGATTTTGCCTTTAATTTCAGGCTCGGTGTCACAGGAATTTATAACATTAAGCACATCAAAGGTATTAACCCTGTGGAGTGAAAATACGATTGATTTTTCAGCACTTTGCTCGGCGGATTCAACTGCATTATCAAGCAAATTGCAAACAAGAATTGACAAATCGCTGTCATCAATATAATCAAGATTATCAGTTTTAACCTCTATGTTAAAACTGATATTTTTACTGCCACATACTGCCTTGTATTTACTGAGCAATAAATCAAGCATTTTGTTATCAGTCAATTTGATTGTTTGATATTTTTGAATATCATCGAAAAGTGCGTCAACATAGGAATGTATTTTCTCTGCACTATCCATATTAGCAATGGCGTTATAGCGATTTTTTGTATCGTGGAACATCATTCGCATTTTGTTATTTTGATGCTCTAACACCTGCATATAGGAATTGTTCAGTTCAACAAATTGCTGTTCCTTTTCAAGTTCTTTTATTTCTCTGTCCTTTTCTTCAAGCTGTTGATAGTAAAGAAACACAATCAAACTTAATATACTGAACAAGACACTGATTACTACTATTGCATTTATATATCATTTTGAAATCTCGTACGCAGCAGTAATCTTATAAAATAAAATTTCTAACGCAACTGTTGTTGCAGGAATTATGAATAAAGGCAAATACTTTTTTTGATGAATACCTATCGTTACGGTTAATAACTAATACAAAAATCATTGTAAAGATAAAATACAATATTTTACTGCACAAAGCAAATACAAATAATTGTGTTTGGTTATTATTCATTAGTTGTTCAATATTCATACTGCCGAGAAATAAAAATATAGTGCAATTCTCACTAACAGTCATCAATAAAGAAAGAACTATTGAACAAAGTATTTTTGTAAACTGTTTTCCCTCATAGCAGATTAACAACATTAGATAATATATTATTGCAGACAAAATAAAGTTGATAACTGAATTAAGATAAGCATAATAGACGACATATAAGATCAAATACAAGCAAAAGCTTATTGTTAAAACCGTGCCTGTTTTGAATTTTCTTTGAAACACTCTATTTGCAAAAGAAAACTCAATTAAAAGTTCAAGCACATATATTATTGCTAATTGGATATATCCCATTATTTACCCTCCATAAATCTAACAAATGACTTATGTAACTCCGTTTGCTTACTGCGTGAAACAGAAATTTTATACTGACCGTCAAGCACTATTTCATCTCGTTCATAGGCTGTTATAAAATTGAAATTGATAATATAGCTTTTATGCGGCTGAGCGAATATAGAGCTGACAAGCCTGTCCTTAAAATAATCAAGAGTGTGAGTTGTGAAATATGTTTTATCCTCGGTAACAACCTTCGTTTTTCTGTGGGAAATTTCTATGTAAACAATGCTTTCGGCAGTAATACGCACCTGCGTTTTATCATCACGGATAAAGAAATTTATTGTAGTGTTATCTATTCTTTCAAGAGCATTATCCATTCCGCTGAAGAATCTATCCTTATCAATAGGCTTTTCAAAGAAGCGTGCAGCATTGAGATTAAGAGCAGAGTCAAGATACTGGCTATGAGCAGTTAGATAAATCAACACAATTTGCTTATTGTGTTTGCGTAATTCTTCGCCGAGAGCAATGCCATTCATATCCGGCATTTCAACATCAAGAATTGCGATATTGTAGTTATCATTACTATCAAGTACAGCCTTGCCATTATCAAAGGTTGATATATCAAGAGTTATATTTCTGCTTGAAGAATACTCTGAAAGCAAGCATTTAACCTCACCAACGATATTCAAATTATCATCACAGATTACAATTTTCATATTACACCTACAAAAATTAGTTAGTTTAATTATAGCTTAATTTATGTCTTATTGCACCACCTTTTGCAAAACTGGTATATTTTTTATGTAAAATTGGTAAAAAACAAAGCCGAGATCACTCTCGGCTTTGTTTAGTAATTAATAACAATATCATCACAAACATCATTATCACTTATATATATTGATATATGATCTTCCCCTGCAATAATCATAAGTCCAGGCTTCGAATTTCGATTATTCCATTCTTTGATTTTATCAAACAGAATAATATCATCTCTGCTTTGAGAAGTATAATTATTTGTATGAGAATGCCACTCACCCAAATAATAAAGATTCCCAACAGTTACTTCCTCGTATCTATCTAATTCTGTTTCCAAACCTTTATATCCTCTTATGAATGACATAGGTGTAGATATACTATCATCTGGAGCTGGTATTAAATCGACAACATAACAGATCTTTCTGTTAAAATCAAACGACCCAATAATAACTCCACCTGTTTCTTTAGGCAATGATGCTTTTCGCTTTTCTACTATTTCATCAAGAATTGTTTTTGAGAATCTAATTTCCCAGTTGTTTTTGGAAACCGATACAAACACTTCTGGTTCAACACTTTCGATATTGATTCCATTTTCGCTTATACTTGAAATTGAAATCATTCCATTTTCAGTTTCCATTATTTTTTTAATGGTCTTCGACAATATTGCAGCCAAAGCTGTTGCGTTATCATTTGAATAGCTAAAGCTCTGATTTCTACAACTGGATGAATAATTGACTAATTTGTTTGATTTTAGATGTTCCGCGTATTTATCATTACTATACAATAACTTGTAATACTGCATCTCTAAATCATCAAGTCTAATGCTCCTTGATTTGTTTTCTGATAGCACAATCAAAGACGTTGCAGATGGATTAAAAAAAGCACTTACACATCTTGTTTCCTTAGAAACATCAATACAAAGACTCCTTTCAACTCCTACTGAAGCAGATGTATCTATAACCAAGTCAACCGAAGCAACTGTATCACAAATCTGATTTTCTTTTGATTTATCATAAAAACTACAAGGTAAAACATCAATAATAGGTTCATCTGTCCTAATTGAATCAGCATACTCTTTCATTGCTATTGCCTTGTTTTTTGTTACATAGTCATTATTCAGACAGTGTTTAGCAATGTTATGAGGCAAGACTATATCATCATCTAAATAAATCCATTTCCCAAAACCACTTCTTAACATATTATCAGCAAGTTTTGATCCTAATGCACCTAATCCGATCTGCATTATTTTATACTGTTCTTCTTTTTCAGAATTATATACTTTTGCAAAACTCTTATCTAGATAAAAGTGAGGTTCATAAGTTTCTAATTTAATAGAATCAAGATTTTCTGTCCGCTCATTACGTTCTAATTTGTTATCTGTAACCCTATACCCTAATAGAGTAATCAAATTCCAAAAACTACAATTCAGCAAAAAACTTTTTGCACCAATTATTTTTTTACCATCTGAAGAATTATAAAGTATAGAAATCAGCACTTTGCACTGTTTTAATTTGTTGATGCTCTGTTGAAAAACCAACTTAAAATATTCGGTTTGACGAATTTTCCAACACTCAAAAATAAAATTTACTAATTCTTGCTTTAAATCATATGAAATCAGCATACATAGTTCATCAAATGAACAAGGCAATTTATTGATAATGTTATTTTCATATGGCTTGTTATTTAAATCAATACTATTACAACAATGCAAACATAATTCGCCTTTAGAATAATCAAATGGCTGAATATTTAGAACATTACCAGAATCATCTTTATCTGTCGTTATTTTTGTGAATATTGAACCTATACTTCTTAGCAGTAGAATGTTATTGCTGCCTTCAATATATGGCTCAATAGGTTGTCCTGGCTGATGCAGCTCTCCTCTTGCCGTCAACGTTAACCAACTATTGATTCTACTTAAAAACTCTGAAGGATTAACAAAATGCTTTATTTCGTTATATGAAACATCATATAAACATAACGTCTTTTTACCATTTTTTAAAACATTTAAATGAGGAGTAATTGGGAAATCATCTCTACAGTATACATTAGGCAATTCTTTGTCTCTAATATAAATTTTTACAGTTTCTTCTTTTTCTAAATTGAAAACAGGAAATTGAGGATAATTGAGAACATTTATCTTAATCTCAATATAATCACAACTCATTTCATCACTAAAGCCGCAACTGACTATATTACAATTGCTTTGTAATTCAATAAGTTCTTGTAGTTCATTAGAAAAATTATACTTCAAATAGCGACCTCCAATATAATGCTCCTGCCCTAGGTGCCGCTTTAGTGGAAAATGCGTTCTTGGAAACAGCATCAAGCTTTGTTACGCCCAAATAATCAATTTTAAATCTTAATATTTGAGGTAATTGTTCTTTATTTTCATTTTCCATAGTAACAATAAATGACACATCGTCAGTTGTATTATTAATATATGCTTTTTTAGCTATTAAATGTGGCGGACTTGTTTCAGATGTAATTTTATCACAAGATGCAACCATATAAGCATTTTTATTTGCTTTTGAGAGTAACAATTTAACATTTTTAGTTGGCTCAACACTATTAGACTTTTCATCTTTTTCACCAACAGCTGTATGGCTACAATGATGTGGTATATCATAGATATCCCAACACAGTCTATCTTCGTTACCAGAATCAATAGCACTGTCAACTATTTTATCAATTACTTGATATGTTGTATCGCCAGTAATTAAAACATTGGTTTTTTTTTGTATGTAGCCATTATTATTAAACAGCCTTAATTGAAGAACAATTGAAGGTTCATTTTTATCATCAACATCCTCAACCTCCTCTTCAAAAGGTGCATGGACGTATATTTCCATTTCATTGTTGAAATGCGCTTTGCTAATTGTTGTTCCTGGCTCAATAATAAGATGCTTGATATCGTCATATTCAACTTCATGGTCTTTAAGCCAATCCACTAATTCGTCAGACTTTGCAAACACCTTAATACCATAGCCTTCTAATAGGCGATGTCTAGCCTCATTTCTTATTATTTTGGCACTTGAAGCATTTTCTAAATCAGTTTCAACAATAAAAGCAGATGAAACCCATAATTCTTCAATTTTTGCTCTGTTATCAGACTGGTATTTTGCAGCGTGGTCAAAATAAAAATAATCTTCAGCACCATGCGTATGGTCATCGTGTGCGTGAGTAAACATTACAACTTTATACTTTGATATTGATGACAACTCCTTACACAAATTAATTCTTTTATCATCACTTGCTTCTGTTTTCACATCAGCATAATCAAATAGTATTTTATCGCCATTACTTATTTCTAACAAACAAGTTTCAGCATTTCCTAATGGGTAAAAGTTAATCTTCTGGGACATTCTCTTCCTCCTCGTCCAAATTTTTTTGATATTTTGAAACATCAACAGAAATTACTGTTAATACAAATCTTCGTCTTTTATTTCTTGCAGCAATATTAGTTAAAACTACAAACAAAATCAATAACACTAAAAACTTCCAAGAAAATGTTACACCATCTATCATTAGTAATAACAAATATGAAGGAATGAATAATAGTGTTTGTACAAATAAATCTCTACACACAAGAGAGTCTTTTTGAGTTTGCTTTATAGCACCATCATCTTTATGTTTTTGATATATTCTATACCAATTACTATTCTCGTACTCACAGCTTTTGTCTTTAGGTATATTCTCTATGATGGATTTATATTTAATCTTTGCTTCGTTCTTTGAGAATCTATCATCTTTAACTTTGTTATTATTTATATCAGAAAAAATTGTTTCGCCTGGTTTCTTCAAAAACAGCAACCCAACAAGTTTATCTTTGATATTTGTTGATAATAACGAATCACTTATAACCACAAGTAAGGATACAACGCCAGAAACAGCCGAAAATTCCACAAATTCTGCTATGTTTGCATATGTAAAGTTTTCCGTTCCAACTAACGACAAGTCAGTTATTATTGAAGTGCTTAGAAGGAGCATCAAAATGATGTATAAAGTCATCATCCACTTTAGCTCTTTTTCTCTGTAATCTTTTATATTTCTCACCACCTTTCATGCTTTATGAATTATTATCATTCAAAATATTACTAATTAATTTTTGAATATTAATGTTTTTTAAGTCTACACCTTGATCAACAAGTTCATCAATTCTTTCATTTAATAAACTTGATACTTGTGCTTTAAATTCTTCTTTTTCTTTTTCTTCATTGTCTTTAATTTCATCAACGCGTCTTAAAAACATCGAATAAGACTCTTGGTCAAATTCCAACTCGTTATTAACTTGTTTACTAAAGATTCTAAAATAGTTTGACAATGCAATTTTGTCATCTTCTTCGAGTTCTTCAATGTTGTATCTCGAATTAAGAGTCAAAAAGTATTTCATTAAAGTTGTAAACACATTTACATTTTTATAACTATTAAGATACATAATAATGAATCTATAAACATTCAAATCACAGTTTTCATCATATAAATCTGATTTAGCAATTTCTATTATATTGGTTAGTAAATCTGTCTTTTCAGCATCTAAATCAATTGTACCAAGTATGCTATCTCTATGTAAAATATTTTTAACTTCTTCTATTCTGTTTTTAAACTCTTCTATTGACTCAACATCGTCGCTAAATAAGATATCAAAAACAATTTTATACTTATCGTTAGGTAATTCTTGACCACTCTCATACATTTTAATATAACTATCTAAAGTCGGTCTTGATATCTGCAAATTTTGTGCAAATTCAGATATAGTGACTTTGTTCGCCTTTAATCTTTCTTTTATCATAAGTATAGCCTTTCTAATTTTTCTATATTATAATTATACCACAATTTTGTAAAAATGTCAATTCTTTACAATTTTACAACAAAAAACAAGCCCACAACATATGTGGGCTTAATATCCTTCCTCATCAGCAAAATCTTTGCCTTTACTATAAGCTTGGAAATCTGGCGTTTGGGCGTTAATTTCTTCAATCAGCTTATTGCCATCGTAGTTACCGTTTCTATATTTTGTAATTTTAGGTTCAAAGATTTCAAGCCAATCGTAATAGTCGTTAATAAAGTCATGCTTATCAACCTTATCACGAGCGCAGTATTGACGGATTCTATTTTTCTCATCCTCATACTTTTTAAGAACAGGATTACTATTAATAATACTCTTGTGCTTACACCTTGCACCAACAATTTTACAAGTCAATCCATCACCGGTTACTCTGTCACAGTACAGGGTAACCTTTTTTGTTTTCGGAATAAACAACTCGCCACAGTTTTGACAGACAGATACATTAGGATGACTCAAGGCATAAGCATAAAACAACAAATTCAAATATGCCTCTACCGAATCAATTAGATAGCAAACATCGCTTTTGTTGTTCTCGTATTTAACTTTAATTCTTGTGTCGAAGCTTGCAATGTTTTCAAGCGTTGGAATATTCTTTCTATCCTCACATTCCATTTGCAAATTTGCAAGTCCAACTAATACATTAGCAAAATACATTTGCATTGGAAACATTAAATTTGTTTGAGCTTGAATTGCTGTTATAGATTTCAAAATATCATGCTCTGTTTTAGTGTTGCAATCATAAATTGCGCTCCATAAAATCTGTCCCAAAGGCAATATGTTAAATGCTATTCCTTCAGCGATTTCCTTTGCATATTTCAAATATTCTTGTAACAGTTTTTCATCATTCAAGTTTAATAACAAATCGTTATACATTTTTTCAAGATAATAATATCTGCGTCTATATGGAATAAACTTATATTCCATTAATAAAATAATTTCTTCATTAACAACGGCGTCATAGTCAAACGACTTATCCTCGCTACACAAATTGAATTTCTTATTATCCTTTGAAAATCTTAATTCAAAAGGTAAAGATATATCTAACATATTAACACCTCACTGTACGAAAGCAATCTTTGTATATTTTCATTCACTTCACTTTGCTACTCCAAAAGTTGAGAGCCAATGTATTATTCTGCTACCATAATATCACAAGGAAATATCGCTATCAATAATACTATATCAACAGTCCCAAAATTGTCTCTGCTGATTAAAAGGAAGTGAACAGGTTGTTTAAAAACAAATCGCCAAGTGGCAAATACTTTTTATTATCAAACGACATATTTGATGAGGCTCTTTCTCCTAAAGAATTTGTTGTCTTTGCTTACCTAAAAAAGTGCAGCAACATCAACAGAATGAGTTACCCATCAAGAAAAAACATTGCAAAGAATTGCAACTTTAACATTAGAACAATAGATGCTGCTCTTGATGGTTTAGAGTACAAAGGACTCGTTACAATTTCTGCAAGATATAATGCAAACGGTCAGACCTCTAACCTATACACAATAACAGAATCATATTGACCCCCCTGTGGCGAGCCACAAACCGATTTGAGAGGACTTTGCTGTGGATTGGACACGTAACTCGAAGAACAATACAATCCCACAAATAACGACTCTTTCAAATCGGGTGGCAAAGCCACGATGACTCTCTTAAAGAGAGTCCAAGCATAGCCTTACGGCGTCACTATTTGCACTCGTGCAAATAGAAAAAAGCAGGAGACCCGCACCCCTCCTCCAAACATAATTCGTGATTAAAATAATAAAAGGTCGTGATAAAAATTAGTAACACAAATAAATCTGAACGCATTACGGTATATGTTTCGCCAAACATGAAAGAAAGAAACAATGAAAGAGCTAAGGCTTGCAAAATGAGTGTAAGCGATTATATGTTTGCTTGTACAGTTGTCACCGAAATAAATATCATTGGAGATAGCGACAGCTTCAAAAAATTAGTATATGAGGTAAACAAAATCGGTGCAAACATAAATCAAATTAGATTGCTTGCAACGCTTGGTAAAATTGATTTCGTTAATTTTGATGAGTGCAATGAAACACTTAATGATATCAAAAAGAAAATATATTCAGCAATAAAGAAGAAATCCAAATGGCAATTTTCAAGTTCTTCAAAAGAGCCGACGTTAAAATTTAGGCTCGCTGGGTAGCGTATTGTGTTCAAAGAGAAAAAACTAAATATAAAAATGATTACTTGGTTTCAGGAATCTTATGCACACCACAAACAGCAATACATGATTTCATTATGACTAAAAAACTGTTTGGTAAAGAGGATGGTATGCAATACTACTATGCCGTTCAATCATTTGAAGCTGATGCTGGGATAGATGCACTGACTGCTCACAAAATGGCTTTAGAGCTTGCAGAGCGTTGCTATCCTAACCATCAAATACTAATTGCTACTTATACTGACACAGATAATCTCCACTCACACATCATTATTAATTCTGTAAACAGTATGGATGGTAAAAAGATACATCAAAACAAAGACAAGCTATATGAATGCCGAAGGATTAATGATGAAATCTGTATGAAATATGGCGTTGCAATATGCAAACCAAGTGGCAGAAAAACATCCGTAATGACGAGTGCTTAATACTACGCAATGCTAAATGGTAAGAGCTGGAAGCTACTGCTATGCACAGCTATTACAAATGCAATGCGAAAGGCATCAAGCAAGGAAGAGTTCGTTAAGCTGATGAATGATAGCGGATACGAGGTTGATTGGGCAGACAGTCATAAGCACATAACCTACAAAAAGCAATTGGATGATAAGTGCTTAAAATGCAGAGATGACAAACTTCATGAAATTAAATATCTAAAGGAGAACATGGCTAATGAGTCTACAATCAGGCAAGAAATTCTTGCAGGAAGAATTAGTGGATCAGATGCTGAATTTTACAGAGCAATCAGAGAACTCTTTGAAGACAGCAGCAAAAGCACAGAGAGCAGTAATGCTAACAGAGGGAAACTGGAAGAACCTAATAGAATCCAACCAAGCAATAATAATGAGTCAAAGTCAGCTGGCGTTGATACTCAAAGAGTTAGCAACAAAAACGGATCTCAAAGATTACATAGCAAAGAACGAGAGATATTATTACAACCAGTACACGAAGGTTCACAATACTCTGGATCAATACCTTAAGGACTTCAAGGATGCGGAAACGGAAATGGAGAATGCCAAGAGTCAGACAGCAGACGATATCAAGAAGACATTGAAGGATGCGATATTAACTGCAGGGAGAGAGAAAGACAATATTTCTTACGAGCTAGAGAAATTGAAATCGAAGCTTATATGAGAGATAACAGCGAGTGCTATAATCCGTTGGATTCCGGAGATACTTCTAGCAATAGCAGTAGGATACGACATATTCCTACTACAACAAAAATAGGATCAGCCTTCGATATTGTTGAAAGCATTGCCGAAGCCTTTAACAATTACGATGACGAAAGCGATAGCAAAGAGTCAGGAATTGATAAAAAGGAATGGCAAAAGATTCGAGAAAAGAAAGAAGCCCAAGGTCTACATATGGGTGGAATGTAAAATCTATAAAAATCCCAGTTGGTTGAGATACCAACTGGGTAGAAAGGAAAAGCTTATGATTCAGGCATTTAACGAAAAGGCTGAAATCACCACTAATGAAGAAGAGGTTGTGTTTCTCACACCAAAGGATGTTTCAGAAATGATGAATTGTTCATTGGTAAGTGCAAGGCAACTATTTCATAGAAAAGACTTTCCAAGCATTAGAATTGGCAAGAACTTCAAGGTAATGAAATCAGCATTTATAAAATGGTGCGAACAAAAGCACGAATAAATATAAAATGAAACGGGCTGAACAATCAGCCCGTTTTGCTATCTTAATCTCATAAACAATTCATTTATTGTTTCGATGTAAACATTAAATGATGGATGATTTTCCTCATCTTGTCTACTTAAATACATATTCTTTTTTTCCAAATAAACAATTCTAACATCAGCCCAAAAATTATTATTCTTTATCCATTTAACTCTGTCTTCTAAATCCCTGGAATTTGGTGCTTGATTCCAATAATACCTATCCATACCTACAAAGCCAGTCTTATTATGAATTAATCTTTGCCAACCAGTATAATCCTTTTTAACAATCGCAATATCCACTTTAAATCCTGTTCTGTTTCCTTGCTTGAATTCTCTATATTCAGTGGAAATAACAGAAGTGGAATCTTGACAATTTCCCCATCCGTTTCTTTCTAATACAACATCAAACATATCCATAATATAATTTTTTATATCACGACAATTATTTAATGTTGTTCTCTTGATTTCAAGATTGTAGTCTAAATCAACTTCTTGATCTCCGTTTTGAGTGATTAGCTTTTTTGCTCCACTTCCAACAAGATACGCAGAAGCCTTAATAACTGAATCTTTGTTGATTTCCACGACCAACTGATTAACAATATCAGCACAGGTGCTATGAAGCTTTGATAAAAATTCTTTGTCTTTGATGTAATGATACATAAATTTATTTCCTTTCTCGCCCATGCCACCCAAATAGCTTTACTGCTAAATCATTACAGTATATCACAAAGATTCGCTTTGTCAATATAAAATATAATAGCATTATATTCTGAAAGCATCAAGACAATGTACAATAATTACACCACCCCTTTGTTGAAATACTGCACACGAATAATGATAAAAGGGTAAAAAAAGGAAACCAGTTATTGTGAGAATGCATAATAACTGGTTTTTGAATTTGTATAAAACACATGAAGAGTTCGAGTTTGGTCCCTTTCAAAATTGAAGGATACAGCTTAATTACATATAAAAAGCTCGAAAAGCCTTTATTTATGCGTGTTTCAAGGTTGCAAAAAGGATGCAATCTTACTGCAAATAAGACAATCTCGAACAATCTTTGGCAATCTCAAACGCTCTTTGCGTGTTTAGTAAAAGTGGCTGAAAGTGGCTATTTTAGAGCGTTTGGGAGCGTTTAGATAAAAATAAGACCGTACAAGAATGTACGGTCCTCGTGTCTTTGTACAGCATATTTGATACAATGTGACCACCTGTCCAAAAATGTGACCCTGCACTTGAAAATGTGACCATATTATTCGTGTTTTATTAGAAAATTGTTGAAAAGTAGCGTGAAAAATAGTAATATTGACTACAGAAAATATTTAGTGAAAAAGTTATAAGTAAATTTTAACCCTATTGTATAAGCTATTACGCGTCTTGAGAACAAGTCCATTATTACGAAAAGATAAAAAGTATTTTTGTTTTTATCGTCAATCCTTAAATAAGTTACATCGCTGAGGTGAATGATATGAATAATACAGTTATAAAAGATAATGTGATTGTTTTTTCAAGATACGGTGAGGTGGTAAGACTTACTGCCTGCTATAATATTTCAATACGCTTTGATGAATTTATTGCATTTATTAAAAAAGGTGCAGATGTGCTTGATTGTTTTGATTAGGAGAGACTTATGACAACTAAGGAATACTTACAGCAGATAGATGATGTAATCACAAAAGGAAA